>Ga0307507_10000019_pt1 | contig 224026 bp, 201 predicted proteins | sample 7_EM_MG_FD_207223 | JGI IMG/M metagenome (GOLD analysis project Ga0307507, IMG submission 207223) | Populus trichocarpa ectomycorrhiza microbial communities from riparian zone in the Pacific Northwest, United States - 7_EM | ecosystem: Host-associated > Plants > Roots > Unclassified | place... | reverse complement strand
CGGGCTGGCCACCCGCTACGACAAGAGCCCCGAAAGCTACGAAGCCGGACTCTGCCTCCGAGGATCGATCATATGGCTCAAGTCCCTCACCCCAGCCACATGATCCGAACTCCGAACAGCTCCTAGCACTGAGCCGCCGCGCGGCACATTCGGGTTCACAGTCGTCCGTCTCAAACGGACAAGCGCAACGACCGGGCACCATCACACGTGTCCGTCTCAGCGGGACAACTGTGACAGCCACCCGCCGGTGTCCGTTTCAGACGGACACCGGCGTGTCTCACCTCACGTCAGGCAGAACTCGTTGCCTTCAGGGTCCTGCATCACGATCCAGCGCCCCTGCACGCCCTCGTCCATCTCCCGCACCCTCGTCGCGCCCAACTCCTCGAGCTCGGCCGCGCGAGCCACGGCCTTCGCCCAGCGCTCGTCACGCGGAGTGCCGCGGTCGCCCATCCGGAGGTCGAGGTGCAGCCGGTTCTTCACGGCCTTGCCCTCGGGCACCCGGACGAACAGCAGACGCGGGCGCGGACTGCGCCCCGTCGCCGCGTTGTAGTCGGGCGGGACGGCGGCGGCCATCGAGTTCCAGTCCTCCTCCGGGACCTTCCACTCGGTCAGCGCCGCCTCCCAGGTGTCGTACCCGGACGGCGGCGGTTCCTCGGCATAGCCGAGCGCCTGGACCCAGAACCGGGCCAGGCGCTCGGGATCGGCGCAGTCGATCACCACTTGGAAGTCGTAGACCATGGGCAAGACGCTACCCACGGCCTCCGACAATCGCAGCGTCTACCGCATTCGCCGCGACTACTGCGTCCACCGCTCAGACGTTGAAGCCGAGCGCGCGCAGCTGCTCGCGCCCGTCGTCGGTGATCTTGTCCGGGCCCCACGGCGGCATCCAGACCCAGTTCACCCGGAAGTCGGCGACCAGGCCGTCCAGCGCGGACTTGATCTGGTCCTCGATCACGTCCTGCAGCGGGCAGGCCGCCGAGGTCAGGGTCATGTCGATGATCGCGATATTCGAGTCGTCCACGGTCAGCCCGTAGATCAGTCCGAGGTCCACGACGTTGATCCCGAGCTCCGGGTCCACCACGTCCTTGAGGTTCTCGGTGACGTCGTCGAGCAGCGCAACGTCGGCCATCTACTTCACTCCCCTTCGTTCGCCGGTCGACAACGCCTGGGCGGTCGCGTCCTTGAGCGCCATCCAGGACAGCAGTGCGCACTTGACCCTGGCGGGGAACTTCGAGACCCCGGCGAACGCGACCGCGTCCTCCAGCACGTCCTCGTCCCCTTCGGACCCGCCCCGCGACTGCATCAACTGCAGGAAGGCCTCGTGGATCGCGAAGGCCTCCCCGATCTTCTTGCCGATCACCAGGTCGCTGAGCACCGAGGCCGAGGCCTGGGAGATCGAGCAGCCCTGCGACGCGTACGACACGTCCTCGATCACCGCGTTCTCGCCGAGCGCGGTGTCGGACAGGTGCACCCGCAGGGTCACCTCGTCGCCGCAGGTCGGGTTGACGTGGTGCACCTCGGCCTCGTACTCGTCCCGCAGCCCTTTGTGGTGCGGGTTGCGGTAGTGGTCCAGGATGATCTCCTGGTACATCGACTCAAGCTTCATCGCGCTCACGCTCCGAAGAAACGCTTGACGTGCTCCAGACCTTCCACGAGCGCGTCGACGTCGGCCTTCGTCGTGTAGACCGAGAACGACGCACGCGTGGTCGCCGGAACGCCGTACCGCACGCACACCGGTCGGGCGCAGTGCTGCCCTACGCGTACCGCGATGCCCTGCTCGTCGAGGACCTGGCCCACGTCGTGCGGGTGGATCGCGCCGAGCGCGGGCGAGCTGAGCGTGAAGGAGATCGCCGCGCCGCGGTCCTTCGCCGTGTCCGGGCCGATGATCGTCAGACCCTCGATCGCCTTGAGCTTGTCGAGTGCGTACTCGGTCAGCTCGTGTTCGTACGCGGCGATATTCTCCATGCCGAGCGTGCTCAGGTAGTCCACGGCCGCGCCCAACCCGACCACCTCGGCGATCGGCGGCGTGCCCGCCTCGTACTTGTGCGGGATCGGCGCGTAGGTCGTCGCCTCCATGGAGACGGTCTCGACCATCTCGCCGCCGCCGAGGAACGGGGGCAGCTCCTCGAGCAGGTCCGCGCGGCCCCACAGCACGCCGACGCCGGTCGGGCCGAGCATCTTGTGCCCGGTGAACGCGACGAAGTCCGCGCCGAGCGCGCGCACGTCCAGCGGAATGTGCGGGGCGGACTGGGAGGCGTCCACGACCACCAGCGCGCCGACCTCGTGGGCGCGGCGCACGATCACGTCGATCGGGTTGAGCGTGCCCAGGATGTTGGACACGTGCACCACGGCGACGACCTTGGTGCTCTCGTTGACGATCTCGTCCAGGTTCGACAGGTCGAGCCGGCCGTCGTCGGTCAGGCCGAGCCAGGCCAGCTCCGCGCCGCTGCGCTGCGCGGTCATCTGCCAGGGCACGATGTTGGAGTGGTGCTCCATCTGGGTGATGACCACCCGGTCGCCGCGCCGGATCCCGTACGGGTCGCCGGCCCAGCCGAGCACGTTGGCGACCAGGTTCAGCGCCTCGGAGGAGTTCTTGGTGAAGATCACCTCGCGCCGGTCCGCGTTGATGAACGCGGCGACCTTGTCGCGCGCGCCCTCGTACAGCGCGGTGGCCTCCTCGGCCAGCGTGTGCACGCCGCGGTGCACGTTCGCGTGGTAGCGCTCGTAGTACTCGGTCATCGCGTCGAGCACCACGCGCGGCTTCTGCGAGGAGGCGGCGGAGTCCAGGTAGACCAGGGGTTTGCCGTCCTGGACGCGCCGCTCCAGGATCGGGAAGTCCTTGCGGACCAGTTCCACGTCGTAGGTCACGCGGCCTCCTCGATACCGGCGTACTTCTCGTAACCCTCGGCCTCCAGCACGTCGGCGAGTTCCTTGCCGCCGGACTCGACGATCCGGCCGCCCGCGAACACGTGCACGAAGTCGGGCTGGATGTAACGCAGGATCCTGGTGTAGTGGGTGATCAGCACGGTGCCGGTCTCGCCGGTCTCGCGCACGCGGTTGACGCCCTCGGAGACGATCCGCAGCGCGTCCACGTCCAGGCCGGAGTCGGTCTCGTCGAGCAGCGCGATCTTCGGCTTGAGCAGTTCGAGCTGCAGGATCTCGTGCCGCTTCTTCTCGCCGCCGGAGAAGCCCTCGTTGACCGAGCGCTCGGAGAAGGCCGGGTCGACCTGGAGGCGCTCCATCGCGGAGTTGACCTCCTTGACCCACAGGCGCAGCTTGGGGGCCTCGCCGCGGATCGCGGTGGCCGCGGTGCGCAGGAAGTTGGACACGGACACGCCGGGGACCTCGACCGGGTACTGCATGGCCAGGAAGAGGCCGGCGCGGGCCCGCTCGTCCACGGTCATGGACAGCACGTCCTCGCCGTCGAGCAGGACCTGACCCGAGGTCACCTTGTACTTGGGGTGCCCGGCGACCGAGTAGGCGAGGGTGGACTTGCCGGAGCCGTTCGGCCCCATGATCGCGTGGGTCTCGCCCTGCTTCACGGTCAGGTCGACGCCGCGCAGGATCTCCTTCAGGCCGCCTTCGGCCTCGACGGAGACGTGCAGGTCGCGGATTTCAAGAGTGGCCATCGGACTAGAGCTCCACATTCACGGCGACGTACACGTCATCGCCTTCGATCTTGACGGGGTAGACGGGGACGGGTTCGACGGCGGGCAGGCAGGTCGGCTTGCCGGTGGCCAGCGCGAAGGTCGAGCCGTGCAGCCAGCACTCGATCTCGCCGTCGGCCACCTCGCCCTCGGACAGGGCGACGTTGGCGTGCGAGCAGACGTCGTGGATCGCGTAGACCTTGCCCTCGGCGGTACGCACGACGGCGACCGGGGTGCCGTCGATCTCCACGCCCTCGGGCTTGTCGTCCTCGAAGTCGGCCAGCGAGCCGATCGGGCGCCACTCGGGCGCGGGGCGGTGGGTCATGCGGTCACCGCCGCACCGGCCTCGGAAACAGAGACGTCGGACGGAGCAGTATCGGGCACAGCAGTATCGGACCCGGCGTTATCGGAAACCGCGGCGTCGGCGCGGGCCAGCTCGGCCTCGACCTTCTCCATCAGCCGCTCCTCCAGGTCCGGGATGCCGATCTGGGAGACCACGTCGGCGAAGAAGCCGCGCACCACGAGCCGTCGCGCCTCGTCCTCGGGGATGCCGCGGGCCTGCAGGTAGAACAGCTGCTCGTCGTCGAAGCGGCCGGTGGCCGAGGCGTGCCCGGCCCCGACGATCTCGCCGGTCTCGATCTCCAGGTTCGGCACCGAGTCGGCGCGCGCCCCGTCGGTCAGGACCAGGTTGCGGTTGAGCTCGTACGTGTCGGTGCCCTCGGCCGCCGCGCGGATCAGCACGTCGCCGATCCAGACGGTGTGGGCGTCGGCGCCCTGCAGCGCGCCCTTGTACGTCACCCGCGAGCGGCAGTTCGGCACCGCGTGGTCGACGAACAGGCGCTGCTCCAGGTGCTGGCCGTCGTCGGCGAAGTACAGCCCGAGCAGTTCGGCGTCGCCGCCGGGCGCGGCGTACTTGACCTGCGGCACCAGCCGGACCACGTCGCCGCCGAAGGTCACGTTGACCGACTTGAAGCCGGCGTCCCGCCCCAGCAGCGCGTTCTGCTGGACCAGGTGCACGGCGTCGCGGTCCCAGTCCTGCACCGAGACGAAAGTCACCTTGGCGCTGTCGCCGACCAGCACGTCCACGGTGGCCGCCCGCACGCCGCTGCCGGTGTGGTCGAGCACGATGACGGCCTGGGCGAACGGTTTGACGTCGAAGACGATGTGCGCGAAGGCGGTGCCGCCCTCGGCGTGCACGTCCACGCGCAGCGGCTCGCTCAGCACGGCCTCCTTGGCGACGGTGACGACCGTCACCTCTTCAGCCGCCTGATACGCGCGGGCCGCGACCAGGTCGACCGGCACTCCGGCCCGGCCGGCCCGCGGGTCGTCCTTGCCGACCTGCTCCGCGCTCGCGCCCTCGGGCAGCGTCAGCTCGACCTTGTCGGTGCCGTCCGCGACCACCTCGCCCAGGTGCAGGCCGCGCAGCCGCTTGAGCGGGGTGAAGCGCCAGTCCTCCTCGCGCCCGGTCAGCGCCGGGAAGGCGGCCGGGTCGTAGGAGGCGGTCCGCTCGCCGCGGGAGGCCAGCACCTCGGAGTGGGTCTTGCCGGTGCCGGGCCCGGCCAGCGGCGCGCCCGCGCCCGGGGCGGCCACGGTCACCGCGGCGGCCGTGGTCGCGCCGCGGTTGCCCGCAGTACCGGGGCTGCCGGCAGTGCGATCCCCGGCAGTGCCCGCCCCCGCAGCGTCCTTGTTCGTCTCAGCCATGCGTCGTCTTCGTCTCTCGTCGTCCGTCGCTCGCAGCCGGTATCAGCTGCCTGGTGCCCGATGCCGCCGGGTCAGCCGACCGCGCCTTCCATCTGCAGCTCGATCAGCCGGTTGAGTTCGAGCGCGTACTCCATCGGCAGCTCGCGGGCGATCGGCTCGACGAAGCCGCGCACGATCATCGCCATCGCCTCGTCCTCGGTCAGGCCCCGGCTCATCAGGTAGAACAGCTGGTCGTCGGAGACCTTCGACACGGTCGCCTCGTGACCCATCTGCACGTCGTCCTCGCGCACGTCCACGTACGGGTACGTGTCCGAGCGGCTGATCGTGTCCACCAGCAGCGCGTCGCACTTCACGTTCGACTTCGAGTGGTGCGCGCCGTCCTGGATCTGCACCAGGCCCCGGTACGAGGTGCGCCCGCCGCCGCGCGCCACCGACTTCGAGACGATGCTCGACGAGGTGTACGGCGCGGCGTGCACCATCTTCGAGCCCGCGTCCTGGTGCTGGCCCTCGCCGGCGAAGGCGATCGACAGGGTCTCGCCCTTGGCGTGCTCGCCGAGCAGCCAGACCGCCGGGTACTTCATGGTGACCTTGGAGCCCAGGTTGCCGTCGATCCACTCCATGGTCGCGCCCGCGTGCGCCGCGGCCCGCTTGGTGACCAGGTTGTAGACGTTGTTCGACCAGTTCTGGATGGTGGTGTAGCGCACCCGGGCGTTCTTCTTCACCACGATCTCGACCACGGCCGAGTGCAGCGAGTCCGAGGAGTAGACCGGTGCAGTACAGCCCTCGACGTAGTGCACGTACGAGCCCTCGTCGGCGATGATCAGGGTGCGCTCGAACTGGCCCATGTTCTCGGTGTTGATCCGGAAGTAGGCCTGCAGCGGGATGTCCACGTGCACGCCCGGCGGCACGTAGATGAAGGAGCCGCCCGACCACACCGCCGTGTTGAGCGCGGAGAACTTGTTGTCGCCGCTCGGGATCACCGTGCCGAAGTACTCGCGGAACATCTCGGGCTGCTCCTTGAGCGCGGTGTCGGTGTCCAGGAAGAGCACGCCCTTCTCCTCCAGGTCCTCGCGGATCTGGTGGTACACCACCTCGCTCTCGTACTGCGCCGCGACGCCCGCGATCAGGCGGTTCTTCTCGGCCTCCGGGATGCCCAGCCGGTCGTAGGTGTTCTTGATGTCGGCGGGCAGGTCGTCCCAGGAGGCGGCCTGCTTCTCGGTGGAGCGCACGAAGTACTTGATGTTGTCGAAGTCGATGCCGGACAGGTCGGCGCCCCAGGTCGGCATCGGCTTGCGGCCGAACAGGCGCAGCGCCTTGAGCCGGGCCTCGAGCATCCACTCCGGCTCGTTCTTGAGCGCGGAGATCTCGCGGACCACGGCCTCGTTCAGGCCGCGCTTGGCGGTGGCCCCGGCGACGTCCGGGTCGGCCCAGCCGAACTCGTACTTGCCCAGGCCCTCGAGCTCGGGATGCGTAGTCGTCATGCTGATGCTCCTTCGGACTGCGGTGCGTGAGTACTGGTGTCCGCGGGCGGGCCCGCGACAAGACCGGGGATAAAGGTGGTGCACACGCCGTCGCCGTGCGCGATGGTGGCCAGGCGCTGCACGTGCGTGCCGAGCAGTTCCGCGAAGGCCTGGGTCTCGGCCTCGCACAGCTGCGGGAACTCCTCTGCGACGTGCTGCACCGGACAGTGGTGCTGGCAGACCTGCGCGCCCTGGATCGGGCGCTTGCCGGGATCCTGCAGGGCGGCGGTCGGGCGGGTGGACGCGGCGTACCCGTCGTCGGTCAGCGCCTCGGCCAGCAGCCGGGGCCGCTCGGCCGCGGTCGCGTTCGCGAGCAGTTCGCGGTAGCGGTCGGCCAGGGGGGCGAAGCGGCGGCGCGCGAACGCGTCCACCGCACTGTCCCCGCCGCTCTCCGCGATGAACCGCAGCGCGTCGATCGCCATGTCGTCGTAGGTGTGGTGGAAAACCGCACGCCCGGCACCGGTCAGCGCGAACACCTTCGCCGGACGTCCACGCCCGCGGTGCCCGTAGACTCGCTGCTCACGGGCCTCGACCAGGCCCTCGGCCAGCAGCGCGTCCAGGTGCCTGCGCACGCCGGCCGGGGTCAGCCCCAGCCGGACCGCGAGGTCGGCGGCCGTGCTCGCCCCGTTCGCCAGGATCAGCCTGGCGACCCGGTTGCGGGTGCCGACCCGGTCCTCAGGGGCGGCCTCGGGAGCGGAAGCGGGCAGGTCAGTACAGGCGGACGGCTCCGCCTGCGACCGCTCCTGCTGCACTCCCACGGTTTTCACAACACCATTGTGGGCTTATTCCTTCCAAGCCCACAACTAAGGGTCGCCTAACTTCATTGCGCGCCGCTTAATCCGGCACCCGCGCAAGGCCGGCGGCTCCGTGGACCGTAAACTCCCCCCATGCACGCAGCGCAACCGCCGAGCGCTCCGCCCCTCGCCGTCGAGATCACCGGCCTCGTCAAGCGATACGGCACGAAGACCGCCGTGGAGGGCCTGAACCTGCACGTGGAGCCCGGCTCGCTGACCGCCGTGCTCGGCCCGAACGGCGCGGGCAAGACCTCGACCATCGAGTGCTGCGAGGGATACCGCAGGCCGGACGGCGGGACGGTGCGCGTGCTGGGCCTCGACCCGGTCGCCGACGCCGCCGAGTTGCGCCCCCGCATCGGGGTGATGCTGCAGTCCGGGGGGATCTACCAGGCGATCCGCGCGATGGAGATGCTGCGCCACATCGCCAGCCTCTACAAAAACCCCCTCGACGTGAACGCGCTCGCGGAGCGCCTCGGCCTGGACTCCTGCGGCAAGACCCCGTTCCGACGGCTTTCCGGCGGCCAGCAGCAGCGCCTGTCCCTCGCCCTCGCCGTGGTCGGCCGGCCGGAACTCGTCTTCCTCGACGAGCCGACCGCCGGACTGGACGTACAGGCACGTCACGCGACCTGGGACCTGATCGAGCAGCTGCGCGCGGACGGCGTCACCGTCGTGCTGACCACGCACCTGCTCGACGAGGCCGAGCGGCTGGCCGACAAGGTCGCGATCATCGACGCGGGCCAGGTCATCGCGTACGACACCCCACAGCGGCTGGCGGACTCCACCCGCAGCCGCGACTCCATCCGCTTCGACGCCCCGGCCGGCCTCGACCTGACCGCGCTGTCGATCGCCGTCGCCCCCGGCTGCACCGCGGCCGAACCATCCGCAGGCGGATACCGTGTCGAAGGTGAGGTGACGCCCGACACGCTCGCGGCGACCACCGCGTGGTGCGCAAGCCTCGGCATCATGCCGCGCAACCTGGCGATCGAGCAGCGCAGCCTCGAAGACGTCTTCCTCGACCTGACCGGAAGGGGGCTGCGGTGACCGCGCCCGCCGCCGAGGCCGCCGGCGCCTCCACCGCGCCCGTAGGCACTGCGGTGCCCGCGGTAACCACCGTGCCCGCTGTAAGTGTGTCCGATGTAACTGCGTCCGATGTAACTGCGTCCGATTCGGTGACTGTGTCCGATTCAACAGGACAGGACGCGACAGCCCCCGCCCCGCAACGCTCTCGGCTCCTCGCGTCCCCCGGCGCGTTCCGCCCCGATCCCCGCCCGGCCTCCGCCGCGCGCATGGTGCTCGCCCAGGCCCGGCTGGAGACGCGGCTGCTGCTGCGCAACGCCGAGCAGGTGCTCCTCGCGATCGTCATCCCGGCGCTGATGCTGATCGCCTTCTCCGCCGAGCCGCTCGGGACCGTCACCGGGACGAGCCGGATCGACTACTTCGCCCCCGGGATCATCGGTGCGGCGGTGCTGTCCACCGCGTTCACCAGCCAGGCCATCGCCACCGGCTTCGAGCGGCGGTACGGGGTGCTCAAGCGGCTCGGCGCGAGCCCGCTGCCCCGCTGGGGCCTGATGCTCGGCAAGTCGCTGTCGATCCTCGCGGTCGAGTGCGTGCAACTCGCGCTGCTCATCGTCATCGCCCTGCTGATGGGCTGGTCGCCGCACGGCTCACCGCTGGCCGTGCTGCTGCTGATCGCCCTCGGCACCGCAACTTTCAGCGGTCTCGCCCTACTCCTGGCGGGTTCGCTGCGCGCCGAGGCGACACTGGCCGTGGCCAACTTCGTCTTCCTGATCTTCCTTGCTATCGGCGGGGTGGTCGTACCGCTGGACAAGTTCGGCCACGGGGCGCAGTCGGCGCTGCAATACCTGCCGATCGGTGCATTGACCAACGGGCTGCGCGACGTCCTGCAGCACGGCGCGGCGCTGCCGTGGGGTCCCGTCGGGATCCTCGCCGCCTGGGCCGTGGTCGCGATCGCGGCCGCCGCCAAGACCTTCAAGTGGGAATAGCCGGTTCCGATGCCTGAGACGAATGTGTCTGAAACAACTGCGTCTGACGCGACCGCGCCTGACGCAACCGCGCACATCCCCGCTACGCGCACACCTGCCACCGGCAGCGCCGAACCAAGCACCAACCGCCTCTCCCCGCTGCGCCGCCGCCCCTCGGCCCGCCTCGTCCGGCTGGCCTGCCTCAGCGCCCTGATCGCGAACACGCTGATCGTGGTGACCGGCGGGGCGGTACGGCTGACCAACTCCGGGCTCGGCTGCCCGACCTGGCCGGAGTGCACGGCGGGGTCACTGGTACCGGTGCCCTCGCTCGGCTATCACGGCGTGATCGAGTTCTCCAACCGGCTGCTGACGTACGCCGTCACCGCGGCGGTCGGCGCGGCGATCGTGGCGACGATGCGTCAGCGCCCGCGCCGCCCGATCCTGGTGCGGCTGTCCTGGGCGCTCTTCTTCGGCGTGATCGCGCAGGCGGTCATCGGCGGCATCTCGGTGCGCACCCAGCTCGCGCCGGGCTGGGTCGCGTTCCACTTCTCCTTCTCGATGGGCATGATCGCGGTCTGCTGGCTGCTGTGGACCCGCAGCCGGGAGAGCGACGCCCCGTCCGTGCCGGTGGTGCGCCGGGAACTGCTCTGGCTCGGGCGCACCCTGGTCGGCGCGACCGGGGCGGTGGTCGTGGCCGGGACCCTGGTCACCGGTTCCGGCCCGCACGCCGGGGCGGCCGATGCGGCCCGCCGGCTGGGACTGAAGCCCGCGGACATCACCCAGGCGCACGCCGACCTGGTGTTCATCGTGGTCGGACTGACCATCGCGCTCTGGTTCGCGTTGAAGGCGGGTGACGCGCCGACGGCGCTCGTACGCGCCACCCGCGATCTGGTCCTGGTGCTCGTGGCACAGGCGGCGATCGGTTATACGCAGTACTTCACCGGGCTGCCCGCCTGGCTGGTCCTGCTGCACATGACCGGGGCCTGCCTCACCTGGATCGCCGCCTGGCGCATCATGACCTCGATGCGGGTGCGGCCGGAACTCTAGGTGTAACTGACGTACAGGTCGTACACACCCGGGCCGTCCGCCGAATACGGCGAGACCGTCAGGCAGTAGTAGGACACCCACTGCCCGGCCAGGTAGCCCTGGTAAGCGAAGTAGTCACACTGATCGGGCCAGTTGTACACGTTGTAGAGGACGTAGGAGGTGGCCGGCTTGACCGTGGCCGCCTGAGCGGGAGCGCTGAACCCGACTGCGGCGACGATGCTGGTCAGCGCTAGTGAAGCTAGCTGCTTTCGACTCATGGTCTAAACCTATCCGCTCACGCGCGGCACGCAAGGCTTGACTTTTCGACCCGTCTCAGGGTTCGCAGATCGCGCCGTTTCAATTCCCCGGCGAGGCGAGAAAGAGGCGTCCGTCTCCGTCGACCGTGACGGCCTCGTCGGCGGCGGAGAGGTAGCAGGACCGGCCACGGCTCAGCTCCGCCGTCCGATCGCCGCTCGTGACGACAGCCGAGCCCTCGACGCACAGCAGGATGCGCGGCAGCCCGTCGCCAGGGACGTGGAGCGGATTGGCGGCGGCGCTCGCGGTCAAGCGGCGCAGCCGGAACTCCGGGACCGGGGTGTCGAACACCTCGATACCAGCCGATTCATGACGTGCCGTCAGGATCGGTACGGCGACCTCGGGGTCGAGGACCCGGACCAGCTCCGGGATGTCGATGTGCTTGGGCGTCAGGCCCGCGCGGATCACGTTGTCGGAGTTCGCCATGAGCTCGATGCCCGTGCCGCTGATGTACGCGTGCACTCCCCCGGCGCCCATGAACAGCGCCTGGCCCGGCTGGACGACCGCGTGATTCATCAGCAGCGAACAGACCAGGCCGATATCGCCGGGGTGGTCGACTGCCATCCGGCCGACTGCCGCATAGGCGGGCTGGAACGTCGACGGCTGCTCGGAGGCGAGGGCTGCCGCCGTCACGACCGCGTCGACCAGTGCGCCACGCTCGTGCGCGGGCCAGCCGAGGAGGGTGGCCAGGGCTCGGGCTACGGCGCGAGGCTTGGGGTCGGCGCGTAGGTCGGCGACGATGCCGTCGAGCGCGTCGATGTGGAGTTGGGCGATGACGTCGGCGGCTTGAACCGCGGGGCGCAGTCCGGCCAGGACCTCGAAGGGGGTCAGCGCGCACAGCACCTCGGGCTTGGGCCAGTCGTCCACGTACACCCGCTCAGGCGCGCCGCGCGGGATCCCGCGGGCCTCCTCCGCGGCGAAGCCCGCTTCGGCCTGCGCGCGGTCCGGGTGCAGTTGGATCGACAGGGCCTTCTGCGCCGCCAGCACCTTGAGCAGGAAGGGCAGGCGGGCACCGAAACGCCGGGCGGTGTCGGGTCCGAGTTCACGGTCGGGGGCCGCGGCGATGACGGCGTCGAGGGTGGTGTCGATCCCGTGGCGCTCCAGCCTCGACGGCGCGGACGGATGCGCGCCCACCCACAGCTCGGCCTGCGGCGTGCCCTCAGGGTTGTCGACGCCGAGCAGGTCCGGGATCGCGGTGGTCGAGCCCCAGGCGTACGGCTGGACGGTGTTGCGGAGGAGATCCACGCGCGGTTTGCCTTCGTGCTCGCTGCTCGGCGGTTATCGCACCAGCGGGTCGATCGCGGCGCAGACGAACAATAGCGCGAGGTAGCTGTTGGAGAAGTGGAACATCCGCATCGGCTTGAGCGCCGTGCCCGACACTCCCTTGCGCGCGGCCCAGTGCAGGCGGTGCGCCTCGGCGATGAAGACCGCACCGAGCAGCGCGGCGCCGATCCCGTACACCGGGCCCGTGTGCCCGATCGGCCACAACAGGAGCGAGCACGCGACCGTCGCCCATGTGTAGAGCATCATCTGCCAGGTGACGTGCCGCTCGGTGGCCACCACCGGCAGCATCGGCACCTTGGCCGCCGCGTAGTCCTCGCGGTAGCGCAGGGCCAGGGCCCAGAAGTGCGGCGGGGTCCACAGGAAGACCACCATGAACAGCACGATCGGGGGCCACGCGACATGGTCGGTGACGGCGGTCCACCCGATCAGCGTCGGGAAGCAGCCCGCCGCTCCGCCCCACACGATGTTCTGCGAGGTGCGCCGCTTGAGGATCATCGAGTAGACGACCACGTAGAAGACGTTCGCGGCCAGCGCCAGCCCGCTGGAGAGCCAGTTGACGAAGAAGCCGAACCAGAGCGTGGAGACCACGCCCAGAACCAGGCCGAACACGACGGTCTGGGCGGCGGTCACGCTGTGCCGCGGCAGCGGGCGGCGGCGGGTGCGGCGCATCTCGGCGTCGATGTCCCGGTCCACCCAGCAGTTGAGCGCGTTGGCGCTGCCCGCCGACAGGTAGCCGCCGACGGTCACGGCCAGCACCAGCCACAGCGAGGGCACCCCGTGCGCGGCCAGGAACATCACCGGGATCGTGGTGACGATCAGCAGCTCGATGATCCGCGGCTTGGTCAGCGCGACGTAGGCGCCGAGCGTCACGCGCCACGCGGCGCGGGCGGTCGAGTCTGACGGGGCCTCAGGGCGTACAGCGTCGGGGTCCGCCGGTGTGGCGACGGGCGCCACGGTCATCACGGGGCGGGACTCGACGGCTGTCACAGGCGGGCCTCTTACACATCACGGCAGGACGGGTTTGGATTCGACGAAACTCTAGACCCCCGCCCGCGGCGCCCCCGCAGCGGGGCAGCGCGAATCGCCGAAAGCGATCAAACCGGCCAAACCTCCAGGGACCGACCCGGACCGCCCAGCCCGCGACCCGCCGACTTTACCCAGTCGGCCCAGCCAACGGGTCCGACCCCCCTGGAGGGGTAGGGTTGGCCGTGAGATAACAGAATCACATTGCTTCGCCGCGCGGGGCCAGGCCGTTTCCACGCAAATACGCACAGCCCTGGTTGGCAGCGTCGCCGTCCGCCCCGACGCGCTGACGCTTTCACCACCAGGAAAGGACGCGCGCGACAGTGAGCACGCTCACCCCCTTCGAGTGGACCGAGCTGGACCGGCGAACCGTGGACACGGTGCGGGTTCTGGCCATGGACGCCGTCCAGAAGGTCGGCAACGGCCACCCGGGTACCGCGATGTCGCTCGCCCCGGCGGCGACCCTGCTCTTCCAGAAGCACCTGCGGCACGACCCGTCCGACGCGCAGTGGACCGGACGGGACCGCTTCGTCCTCTCCCCCGGACACTCCAGCCTGACCCTGTACATCCAGCTGTACCTGTCGGGCTACGGGCTCACCCTCGACGACCTCAAGTCGTTCCGCACCTGGGGCTCCCTGACGCCGGGTCACCCCGAGCACGGGCACACCGTCGGCGTGGAGACCACCACCGGCCCGCTCGGCCAGGGCCTGTCCAACGCGGTCGGCATGGCGATGGCCTCGCGCTACGAGCGCGGGCTGTTCGACCCGGACGCCGCCCCCGGCGCCTCGCCCTTCGACCACCGGATCTACGCCTTCGCGTCCGACGGCGACCTGGAGGAGGGCGTCACCGGCGAGGCCTCCTCGATCGCCGGCACGCAGAAGCTCGGCAACCTCGTCGTCATCTACGACGACAACCACATCTCGATCGAGGGCGACACCAAGGTCGCGTTCACCGAGGACGTGCTCAAGCGCTACGAGGCCTACGGCTGGCACACCCAGTCCGTGGAGTTCACCACCCCGGACGGGTACGTCGAGGACGTCGAGGCGCTGCACCAGGCGATCCTCGCGGCCGAGAACGAGACCTCCCGGCCCTCGATCATCCGGCTGCGCACGATCATCGCCTGGCCCGCGCCCAAGCTGCAGAACACCGGCAAGGCGCACGGCTCCGCGCTCGGCGAGGCCGAGGTGGCCGCCACCAAGGAGATCCTGGGCTTCGACCCGACTCATACTTTCGAGGTCTCCGACGAGGTCCTCGCGCACGCCCGCTCCGTCGGCGAGCGCAGCAAGGCCGCCCGCGCGCAGTGGACCGTCGGCTACGAGGCCTGGCGCGCGGCCAACCCGCAGCGGGCCGCCGAGTTCGACCGGATCTCCCGCCGCGAGCTGCCGGCCGGCTGGGACGCCAAGCTGCCCGCGTTCCCGGCGGGCAAGGACCTGGCCACCCGCAAGGCCTCCGAGGCCGTGATCCAGGCGATCGCCGAGCAGCTGCCCGAGTTCTGGGGCGGCTCCGCGGACCTGGCCGAGTCGAACAACACCACCATCAAGGGCGGCCTGTCCTTCCTGCCGTACTACGAGGAGGGCGGCGAGTTCGGCGGCTCCTCGCCGTACGGGCGGATCCTGCACTTCGGCATCCGCGAGCACGCGATGGGCTCGATCCTCAACGGCATCGCCCTGCACGGCAACACCCGCGTGTTCGGCGGCACCTTCCTGGTGTTCTCCGACTACATGCGCCCGGCCGTGCGCCTGGCCTCGCTGGTCCACATCCCGGTCACGTACGTGTGGACGCACGACTCGGTGGGCCTGGGCGAGGACGGCCCGACCCACCAGCCGGTCGAGCACTACGCGGCGCTGCGCGCGATCCCCGGCTTCAACTTCGTGCGCCCCGGCGACGCCAACGAGACCGCCGCGGCCTGGAAGGCCACCCTGGAGCAGGACGGCCCGGTCGGCCTGGCGCTGACCCGGCAGAACCTGCCGGTCTTCGACCGTGAGGCGCTCGGCTCGGCCGTGTCCGTCTACGAGGGCGTCAAGCGCGGCGGCTACGTGCTGGCCGAGGCCACCGGCGGCGCGCCCGAGCTCATCCTGATCGGCACCGGCTCCGAGGTGCAGCTGGCGGTCGCCGCCCGCGAGCGGCTGGAGGCCTCCGGGGTGCCGACCCGGGTCGTGTCGATCCCGTGCGTCGAGTGGTTCGACGCGCAGGACGCCGACTACCGGGAGTCCGTGCTGCCCAAGGCGGTCAAGGCCCGCGTCGCCGTGGAGATCGGCATCGCGCAGCCCTGGTACCGGTTCGTCGGGGACGCGGGACGCGTTGTTTCCCTGGAGCACTACGGAGCTTCAGCAGACTTCGCCACACTGTTCCGCGAGTTCGGCTTCACCGCCGAGTCCGTCGAGGCCGCCGCCCGGGAATCGCTCGCCGCGGTTCGGGCTTAGTCACTAGGGGAGATGAGAAGTCATGAGTGAGCGTCTTGAGAAGCTGGCCGGCGCCGGGGTGGCGATCTGGCTGGACGACCTGAGCCGGACCAGGATCGAGTCCGGCAACCTGGCGGCGCTGATCGCCGAGAAGAACGTGGTGGGCGTGACCACCAACCCGACGATCTTCCAGAAGGCGATCTCCGGGTCGGCCGTGTACAACGCGCAGATCCGCGAGCTGGCCGTGCGCAAGGTCACCGTCGACGAGGCGGTCCGGATGATCACCACCCGGGACGTTCGCGCCGCGGCCGACATCCTGCGGCCCGCGTACGACGCCTCCGCGGGCCAGGACGGCCGGGTCTCGATCGAGGTCGACCCGCGCCTGGCGCACGACACCGCGCCGACCGTGGCCGAGGCCAAGCAGCTGTGGTGGCTGGTGGACCGGGACAACGTGTTCATCAAGATCCCGGCGACCCTCGAGGGCCTGCCCGCGATCACCGCGGTGCTCGCCGAGGGCATCAGCGTCAACGTCACGCTGATCTTCTCGCTCGAGCGGTACAAGGCCGTGATGGACGCGTTCCTGGACGGCCTCGAGCAGGCCTACGCCAACGGCCACGACCTGACCAAACTCGCCTCGGTCGCCTCCTTCTTCGTCTCGCGGGTCGACACCGAGATCGACAAGCGGCTCAAGAAGATCGGCACCCCGGAGGCCGCCGCGCTGCTCGGCAAGGCCGCCGTGGCCAACGCCCGGCTGGCGTACGAGGCCTACGAAGCGGTGTTCGGCTCGGACCGGTGGAAGACGCTGGCCTCGAAGGGCGCCAAGCCGCAGCGGCCGCTGTGGGCCTCGACCGGCGTGAAGGACCCGGCGTACAAGGACACCCTGTACGTGGACGAGCTGATCGTCACCGGCACCGTGAACACCATGCCGGAGGCCACCCTCGACGCCGAGGCCGACCACGGCGACCCGGCCGGCGACGCGGTGCACGGCACCTACCAGCAGGCCCACAAGGTCATCGCGGACCTGGAGTCGCTCGGCGTCTCCTACGACGACGTGGTCGGGGTCCTGGAGACCGAGGGCGTGGAGAAGTTCGAGGCCTCCTGGAACGAGCTGCTCGACGCGGTGCGCGCCGAACTCGCCAAGGAGAGCCCCGCCAAGGAGAGCGCCGCGTGAGCGCAGAGCCCGTAGCCGAAGCCAAGCCGGGCAACGGATTCGGCGAGTCCATCGCGCACCGGCTGCTCGACGCGCAGGAGCACGAGGGCACCGACTGGGCGAACCCGCTGCGGGACGCCCAGGACCGCCGGCTGCCGCGCATCGCCGGGCCCTGCGGCCTGGTGATCTTCGGGGTCACCGGGGACCTGTCCCGCAAGAAGCTGATGCCCGCGATCTACGACCTGGCCAATCGGGGGCTGCTGCCCCCGGGCTTCGCCCTGACCGGCTTCGCCCGGCGCGACTGGGAGAACCAGGACTTCGCGCAGGTCGTCTACGAGTCGGTCAAGGAGCACGCCCGCACCCCGTTCCGGGACGAGGTGTGGAAGCAGCTGTCCGAGGGCTTCCGCTTCGTGCCCGGCGAGTTCGGCGACCCGGCCGCCTTCGAGCAGCTCAAGGCGACCATCGACGAGCTGGACCGGCTGCGCGGCACCAACGGCAACCACGCCTTCTACCTGTCGGTGCCGCCGAAGTTCTTCCCCAACGTGGTCCAGCAGCTCAAGGAGTCCGGGCTGGCCGACGGCGGCGAGAACTCCTGGCGCCGGGTCATCATCGAGAAGCCCTTCGGCCACGACCTGGCCAGCGCCAAGGCGCTGAACAAGGTCGTCGACGACGTCTTCCCGCCCAAGTCGGTCTTCCGGATCGACCACTACCTGGGCAAGGAGACGGTGCAGAACATCCTGGCGCTGCGCTTCGCCAACGAGATGTTCGAGCCGATCTGGAACCGCAACTACGTGGACCACGTGCAGATCACCATGGCCGAGGACATCGGCATCGGCGGGCGCGCGGGCTACTACGACGGCATCGGCGCGGCCCGCGACGTCATCCAGAACCACCTGCTCCAGCTGCTCGCGCTGACCGCGATGGAGGAGCCCACCTCCTTCGACGCCGACTCGGTGTTCGCCGAGAAGGTCAAGGTCCTGTCCGCGGTGCAGCTGCCCGACGACCTGGCGGACCACACCGTGCGCGGCCAGTACGCCAAGGGCTGGCAGGGCGGGGAGAAGGTGATCGGGTTCCTCGAGGAGGACGGCATCGCCCAGGACTCGATCACCGACACCTACGCGGCGGTCAAGCTGGAGATCGACACCCGGCGCTGGGCCGGCGTGCCGTTCTACCTGCGCACCGGCAAGCGGCTCGGCCGGCGGGTCACCGAGATCGCGGTGGTCTTCCAGCGCGCCCCGCACCTGCCCTTCACCACCACCATGACCGAGGAGCTGGGCCAGAACGCCCTGGTCATCCGGGTACAGCCGGACGAGGGCATCACGGTCAGGTTCGGCTCGAAGGTGCCGGGCACCTCGATGGAGGTGCGCGACGTGTCGATGGACTTCCAGTACGGCGGCGCCTTCACCGAGTCCTCCCCCGAGGCCTACGAGCGGCTCATCCTGGACGTGCTGCTCGGCGACGCGCCGCTGTTCCCGCGCCTGGAGGAGGTCGAGCTCGGCTGGGAGATCCTGGACCCGATCGAGGACTTCTGGGCCGGGCACGGCACGCCCGCCCAGTACGCCGCCGGAACCTGGGGGCCGGCCGAGGCCGACGAGATGCTGGCCCGCGACGGACGCACGTGGAGAAGGCCGTGATCATCGACCTGACTGACACCAGCGCCAGCAAGATCGGCGCAACCCTGGTCCAGGCCCGGCGCAAGGCCGGCTCGCCGACCACCGGCGCGGTACTGACCCTGCTCGTGGCCACCGAGGAGCGCGGCCACTACGACTCGATGAAGGCGGCCAGCCAGGCGGCCCGGGAGCACCCGGCCCGCATCATCGTGGTGGTCGGCCGGCCCGAGGTGGCCCGCACCCGGCTCGACGCGGAGGTGCGGGTCGGCGACGGCACCGGCCCCGGCGAGGTCATCGTGCTGCGGCTCTACGGCGAGCTGTCGGCGCACGCCGACGCGGTGGTCCTGCCGCTGCTGCTGCCGGACGTGCCGGTGGTCACCTGGTGGCCGGACGACGGCCCGGACGTGCCCAAGGACGACCCGCTCGGCCGACTGGCACAGCGCCGGATCACCGACGCCGCCGAGTACCACAAGCCGATGGACAAGCTGCGCGCCCGCGCCGGCGGGTACATCCCGGGCGACACTGACCTGGCCTGGACCCGGCTCACCCCGTGGCGCTCGATGCTGGCCGCCGCCCTCGACCAGTTCCCGCGCAAGGTCATCGGGGCCTCGGTCTCCGGCGAGGAGGGCAACCCCTCCGCGCGGATGCTGGCGGTGTGGCTGCGCCAGCGGCTGGGCGTGCCGGTGACCCGGACCGCCGACGAGGGGCCTGGCATCACCGCGGTCGAGCTGATGACCCCGGACGGGCCGGTCGCGCTGACCCGCCCGGACGGCGAGCTGGCCACCCTCTCGGTGCCCGGCCAGCCGGACCGGCCGGTCGCGCTCAAGCGGCGGGAGACCGCCGAGCTGATCGCCGAGGAGCTGCGCCGGCTCGACGCGGACGACGTCTACGCCAGGCTGCTGCAGGACGTGGGCGTGCCGTTCACCGAGCCGCTCAAGGTGGCCGGCCCGACCGTGGAGAAGGCGGCGAAGGAGGCCGCCAAGCTCGGCGAGCCCAAGCCCGTCACGGTCAAAGCGGCCGAGGCGGCCGACGGCTCGGTCCCGCAGGAGTCGGCTTGACTGCGCAGCCCCGACGCCCCGCCGGAGCCACCCCCGAGCTCATCGTCCACCGGGACGCTCCGCTCCTGGCTCAGGCGGTGGCGGCGCGCCTGGTGACCAAGCTGGTCGACCTGCTGGCCGCGAAGGACTCGGCGCACCTGGTGCTGACCGGCGGCACGGTCGGCATCGGCTCGCTGGCCGCCGTCGCCGAGCTGCCCGCGCGGGTGGCGGTGGACTGGAAGCGGGTGCACCTCTGGTGGGGTGACGAGCGCTTCCTGCCCGCCGGGGACCCGGAGCGCAACGAGACCCAGGCCCGCTCGGCCCTGCTCGACAAGCTGGACCTGGACCCGGAGTTCGTGCACGCGATGCCGGCCTCCGACGGTCCGGACGGCGCCGACGCCGAGGCGGCCGCCGAGCGCTACGCGCAGGAGCTGGCCCGGTACGCCGCCTCGGACAGCGACGTGCCGGAGTTCGACGTCGAGCTGTTCGGCATGGGTCCGGACGGCCACATCGCCTCGCTGTTCCCGGAACACCCCGGGGTCTACGAGGAGGACCCGGCGGTCATCGCGGTGCACAACTCGCCCAAGCCCCCGCCGGACCGGCTTTCGTTCACGTTCCGCACCGTGCAGAACGCGCGCGAGGTGTGGGTCGTGGCGGCGGGCGGCGAGAAGGCCGCGGCCGCGCACATGGCCCTGTCCGGGGCCGGCCGGGTCCAGGTGCCCGCGGCCGGTGCCCTGGGTCGGATCAGGACCCTGTGGCTGCTCGACCGCGCCTGCGCCGCCGAGCTGCCCCCGGGGCTCAACCGGATCGCGTCACCGTGACGGCGAACTCGATCGACTGAGCGGAGCCCTCAGTTTGTGAAAGCGCCGCGCCCCGTACCCGGAGCGCGGCGCTTTCGCATTGCATTGCATTGAGCCAGCCGACCGCCCTCAGGCCGGGAGCACCGGGGCCGGCGTCCAGCTCAGGCTGACGCCGTGCATACCCGCGCTGCCGAGGCGGAACAGCCGTTCCTGGCCGCCGAGGTACACCACCGCGCCGAGCACCTCGAACGGAGTCGGCGCGCCCGTCGGCGGGTCGTCGGGGCGCCCGGTGAACAGGCCGAGGCCCGACTGGTGCGCCTCCTTGAGGATGCACACCAGGTCCCGGCGCCGCCCCAGCTGCCGGATCAGCGCCGCGAACTCGGCCCGGTCCGCGGGGTTCCAGTGCGGCAGCGAGTTCGACACGAAGACGCACGGGATCGCGTTGTCCGCCACCGAATCCACCGCGTCGGGCAGGATCCGCAGCGCGTCGCCCCGGCGCAGGCGCACCGGCCGGCGGGCCGCGTGGTCCAGCGCCGCCCGCAGTCGCGCGCGGCGCTCGGCCAGCTCGGGCCAGACCAGCGCGTCGAGCCAGGCGCGGGCCTCCGGGTCGGCCGGATCCAGCGGATTGAGGTCGAGGCCGACCCGGGAGGCGATCCGCAGGTCCTTGGTCACGAAGGGGGCCAGCGCCTTGGCCGGGCTGCTCACCGCGCAGCGCAGCGTCGGCACCCCGTCCGCGCTTCCCGCCCCGGCCGCCAGCTCCGTGCCGTCTTCGAACTCGTATACGTATGCGTACCGGTCGGCGTGCAGGAGCAGTCCGGCGCTGGTGCCCACCTCGATCAGCCCGAGCGGGCGGCGGGTGCACGCCTGCGCCCAGCCGAAGGCGGGGAAGAGCGCCGCCGCGCGCAGCGGCTCGTTGGTCTGGGTCTCCCGGGTCGCCAGGATCCCCTCGATCCGGGTCCGGTGCTCCAGCACGAAGCGCTCGAAGGTCCCGGCCAGCTCATCGTCCGGGGCCCGTTTTCCGCCGAGCGAGGGATAGTACTCGGCCAGCGCGCTGTCCGGCTCGTCGAACAACGCCCGGTGCACGGAGGCGAACAACAGGTTCGGGATGCGCTGGCGCTCCGGGGCCGCGGCCACGACTTGGGCGAGCGGACCGCCCTCCTCGAGTTCCCGGGAGACCTGGGCCGTCAACACGGTGTACAACGGCGAGGACCTGGCCACCTCGCGGTCCAGGAACAGCTGGAATCTGCGCAGTACTTCAACCTCGGCCACGGGGCGATCCTAACCGTCCCCGGCCTCGACGCCGCCGGCTCGGGTCAGCCCTCGCCGCGCAGCTTCGCCAGCGCCTCGGCCAGGATCGCCTCGCCGTCCTCGTTGGAGCGGCGCTCGCGCACGTACGCCAGGTGCGTCTTGTACGGCTCGGTACGGGGCGGGGCCGGCGGGTTCTCCTGGTCCGGGCCGGCCGGGAAGCCGCAGCGGGGGCAGTCCCAGGTGTCCGGGATCTGCGCCTCGGACGCGAAGCTGGGCTTGGTCTCATGGCCGTTGCAGCAGTAGAAGCTTATCCAGATCCGGGGAGCGGTCTCGCCGCGCTCGGCCTCCCCCATCGGTCCGGCGCCGACCCGACTTCCGCGAATCGCGTTGCCACTAGCCACTGTCGTCTCCCTGACGATCGTTCCTCGCCCCCGTACGGTGCGCGATGCACCAGTGTACGAGCGAAATCGGAGACGTGTGCGGGGGTCGTTCCGGTTCCAGCCGCCACGGGCGGGGATATGTCACCTAATGCTACGCGCCGTCACCTTTTCCCGGACATCCCGGCGGTGACGGCGCGTCAGTCGTGGGCCCTCCCGGCCGACCGCCGGCTAGCCCTTGTAGATGATGCCGAGTCCGACGATCGAGGCCAGCCACACGATCGCGAGCACGATCGTGATCCGGTCCAGGTTCTTCTCCACCACCGACGAGCCGCCGTGCTGCGAGGTGAAGCCGCCGCCGAACATGTCGGAGAGGCCGCCGCCCTTGCCCTTGTGCAGCAGGACGAAGACGATCAGCAGCAGGCTGGTGAGGCCGAGGAGGATCTCCAGTGTGACGACCACGTGCGGTTCTTCTCTCTACTACTGCAGGACTCGGGGACGGGGGCCGGGGCTGAGCTTACCCGGCCCCGTTCCCTCTGGGCCAGTGCCGCCGATCGGGCGGCCCGGAATGCGGTGAGCGGCGTCCGTGACGACGGCTACGAGTTCACGGCCTGGTCGCGGTAGCGCACGATCCGCACGAAGTCCTCGGCGTCCAGGGAGGCTCCGCCGACCAGCGCGCCGTCGATGTCGGCCTCGGCCATGATCCCGGCCGCGTTCGAGCCCTTGACCGAGCCGCCGTACAGGATGCGGACCTTGCCGGCCACCTCGGCGCCGTACACCTCGGTCAGCTGCGCGCGGATCGCGGCGGCGACCTCCTGCGCGTCGTCCGGGGTGGCCACCTCGCCGGTGCCGATCGCCCAGACCGGCTCGTAGGCGACCACGACGTGCTCGACCTGCTTGGCGGTCAGCCCGGCCAGCGAGCCTTTGAGCTGGCTGCAGGTGTGCTCGCAGTGGTTCCCGGCCTGACGCACCTCCAGCCCCTCGCCGACGCAGACGATCGGGGTGACGCCGCTGGCCAGCGCCGCCTTCGCCTTCGCCGCGACCAGCTCGTCGGACTCGGCGTGGTACTGCCGCCGCTCCGAGTGGCCGACCACCGCGTACGAGCAGCCGAGCTTGGCCAGCATCGGGGCCGAGACCTCGCCGGTGTACGCGCCGGAGGCGTGCGAGGAGACGTCCTGCGCGCCGTACTTGAGCTTCAGCTTGTCGCCGTCGATCAGGGTCTGCACCGAGCGCAGGTCGGTGAACGGGGGCAGCACCGCGACCTCGACCGCGGCGAAGTCCTTGTCGGTGAGCGAGAAGGAGAGCTTCTGGACGTGCGCGATGGCCTCGAAGTGGTTGAGGTTCATCTTCCAGTTGCCCGCCATCAGCGGGGTGCGGGTTTCCGCGGCCAAGGTTCAGCCCTCCAGGACGGTGATGCCGGGAAGGAGTTTGCCCTCCAGGTACTCCAGCGACGCGCCGCCGCCGGTCGAGATGTGGCCGAACGCGGCCTCGTCGAAGCCCAGCGTACGCACGGCCGCGGCCGAATCGCCGCCGCCGACCACCGTGAACGCGCCCGAGTCGATCAGGCCCTGGGCCACCGCGCGGGTGCCGCCGGCGTAGGGCTCCATCTCGAACACGCCCATCGGGCCGTTCCAGAACACGGTCTTGGTGCCCGCGAGCTTGGCGGCGAACAGCTTGCCGGACTCGGGGCCGATGTCCAGGCCGAGCCGGTCGGCCGGGATCGCGTCGGCGGCCACCACGTCGTGCTCGGCGTCGGCGGAGAAGGCGGTCGCGGCGACGATGTCCACCGGCAGCACGATCTCGACGCCGCTGTCCTTGGCCCGCTCGAGGTAGCCGGTGACGGTCTCCAGCTGGTCCTCCTCCAGCAGCGACTTGCCGACCTCGTGGCCCTGGGCCTTGAGGAAGGTGTAGACCATGCCGCCGCCGATCAGGATCTTGTCGGCCTTGTCCAGCAGGTTGTCGATGACCCCGAGCTTGTCGGAGACCTTCGAGCCGCCGAGCACGACCGCGTACGGGCGCTGCACGTCCTCGGTCAGCTTCTTGAGCACGGCCAGCTCGGCGGTGATCAGGTAGCCGGCGGCGCTGGGCAGGTCCTCGGCGATGTCGTAGACCGAGGCGTGCCGGCGGTGTACCGCGCCGAAGCCGTCGGAGACGAACAGGTCCGCGAAGGCGGCCAGCTGGTCGGCGAACCTGCCCCGCTCGACCGCGTCCTTGCTGGTCTCGGCCGGGTTGAACCGGACGTTCTCCAGCAGCGCGATCTCCCCGTCGGCGAGGGCTGCGACAGTGGCCTTGGCGGACTCGCCGACAGTGTCGGTGGCGAAGGCGACCGGCTTGCCCAGCAGCTCGCTCAGCCGCACGGCGACCGGCGCCAGCGAGTACTTCTTGTCCGCCTCGGGGTCGCCCTTCGGCCGGCCCAGGTGCGCGGTCACGATCACCTTCGCGCCGCGCTCCAGCAGGGTCTTGAGCGTGGGCACCGAGGCGCGGATCCGGCCGTCGTCGGTGATCCGCGTGCCGTCCAGCGGCACGTTGAGGTCGGCCCGGACCAGGACCCGCTTGCCCGCGACCTCGAGGTCGTCAATCGTCTTCATCGCTACTCCAGAGTGGGAACGCATGCCAGGACCCGCACGACGTCATTCTGTCGTGCGGGTCCTGGTCAGAGTCACGGCGGGGTGGAACCCGAAGGTTAGAGCTGCGCGCCGACGTGCGCGATCAGGTCGACCAGGCGGTTCGAGTAGCCCCACTCGTTGTCGTACCAGCCGACGACCTTGACCTGCGAGCCCTGGACCAGGGTCAGCTTCGAGTCGAAGGTGCAGGAGGACGGGTCGGTGACGATGTCCGAGGAGACGATCTCGTCCTCGGTGTAGGTCAGGAAGTCCTTGAGCGAGCCCTCGGTGGCGGCCTTCTTGAACGCCGCGTTGACCTCCTCCTTGGTGGTCTCGCGGGAGACCTCCACGGTCAGGTCGGTGACCGAGCCGACCGGGACCGGCACCCGGAACGCGAAGCCGTCCAGCTTGCCCTTGACCTCGGGGATGACCAGCGAGATGGCGCGGGCGGCCCCGGTGGAGGTCGGGATGATCGACTGGGCGGCCGCGCGGGCGCGGCGCAGGTCGATGGTGCCCTTGCGGGTCAGCGCGATCTGGTCGAGCAGCTGCTGCTCGGTGGTGTACGCGTGGATCGTGGTCATCAGGCCCTTTTCGATGCCGAACTCGTCAAGCAGCACCTTCACCAGCGGGGCCAGGCAGTTGGTGGTGCAGGACGCGTTCGAGATCACGTCGTGGCTCGCCGCGTCGTAGTCGCCCTCGTTGATGCCCATGACGATGGTGATGTCCTCGTCGGTGGCCGGGGCGGAGATGATGACCTTGCGGGCGCCGGCCTCGATGTGCTTGCGCGCGTCGGCGGCCTTGGTGAACAGGCCGGTGGACTCGACGACGACGTCGGCGCCGAGCTCCTTCCACGGCAGCGCGGCGGGGTCGCGCTCGGAGACGACCTTGATCGCCTTGCCGTTGATGATCAGCGTGTCGTCGGTGGCCTCGACGGTGCCCGGGAAACGGCCCAGGGTGGTGTCGTACTTGAGGAAGTGCGAAAGGATCTTCGGGCTCGCCAGGTCGTTGATGCCGACGATCTCGATGTCTGCGCCCGAGGCCACGACGGCCCGGAAGAAGTTGCGGCCGATGCGGCCGAAGCCGTTGATGCCAACGCGGGTCGTCACGAACCGGTCTCCTCGCTCGTGCACACCGGACGGGTTCCGCACTCTCCCGTCGCCGGCATGCTGGTGATATCCGTCTTAGATACGACCTCAACTTACCGTGGCAAAGGATGGCTAAGCCAACCGGCCCGGATTCTGGTATTACCTGCTGGTAACAAAGATCGAACAACAAATTGCCCGGTCGGACCACCGTCGACCGTCGCGATCACGACCTGTGTGCGGTCCTCCATTTGGGCCTGTTAATCGTACAATCAGCCGCGAGCCAGCCGCGCCACCAGCGCGGATCTGGCAGCCGGCCACTCCTCAGCGAGGATCGAGAAGTAGACCGTGTCGCGCCAGGTGCCGTCGCGCCGGATCATCTGGTGTCGCAGCGTTCCCTCACGCACCGCGCCGAGCCGGGCGATCGCGTTCTGCGAGCGGAGGTTGAGGTGGTCGGCCTTGAGCATCACCCGGTCGAATCCGAGTTCTTCGAAGGCGTGCGACAGCAGCAGCAGCTTGGACTCGGTGTTGACGGCGGTGCGCCACACGGAACGCGCGTACCACGTGTAGCCGATCTCGATGCTGTGGTCGAAGAGCGGCACGTTCATGAAGCTGGTCGAGCCGACGGCGCGTCCGGTCTCGCGCTGCACGACGGCGAAGCACGCGTACTCGCCGGCGGACTGCCGCGCGAGGGCGTCGCGTACCAGTTCGCGCATCTGCTCCTCGGTCTGCGGGAGCGCGCGGGGCACCCAGCGCCAGACCTCTTCGTCACTGCCGCCGGCGGCGTACAGATCCGGCACATGGGCCACGGAGAGCGGCTCGAGCCGTACGTGTCCGCCTTCCAGAACGGTCGGCTCAGGCATCTTGGTTGTCATAGGCGCAGACCCTATCCACCCCTGACACCGATCCACTGTCCGGGGCGGCGCAGCACCCTGTCAGTCCGTCGGTCCGTGAGCCCGTCAGTCCGCGCCGACGCCCGCGTCGACGAACAGCTCCGGGGTCAGGCTGGCCTCGGTGCCCGGCAGCCCCAGCTCGGAGGCGCGGCGGTCGGCCAGCGCCAGCAGCCGGCGGATCCGGCCGGCGACCGCGTCCTTGGTCAGCGGCGGCTCGGCCAGCGCGCCCAGCTCCTCCAGCGAGGCCTGCCGGTGCTCCAGCCGCAGCCGCCCGGCCACGGCCAGGTGCTCCGGGGCCTCCGGGCCGAGGATCTCCAGCGCCCGGCCGACCCGGGCCCCGGCGGCCACCGCGGCCCGCGCGGAGCGGCGCAGGTTCGCGTCGTCGAAGTTGGCCAGTCGGTTGGCGGTGGCCCGCACCTCCCGGCGCATCCGCCGCTCCTCCCAGGCCAGCACCGACTCGTGCGCGCCGAGCCGGGTCAGCAGCGCGCCGATCGCGTCGCCGTCGCGCACCACCACCCGGTCCACGCCGCGCACCTCGCGGTTCTTCGCGGACACGCCCAGCCGCCGGGCCGCGCCGACCAGGGCCAGGGCCGCCTCCTGCCCGGGGCAGGTGATCTCCAGCGCCGAGGAGCGGCCCGGCTCGGTCAGCGAGCCGTGCGCGAGGAAGGCCCCGCGCCAGGCGGCCTCCGCGTCGCAGGTCGAACCGGAGACGACCTGCGGCGGCAGGCCGCGGATCGGCCGGCCCCAGCCGTCGACCAGGCCGGTCTGCCGGGCCAGCGCCTCGCCGTCCTTGGCCACCCGCACGATGTAGCGGCTGCCCCGGCGCAGCCCGCCCGGGGCCATCACGCCCAGCTCGGAGGTGTGGCCGTAGACCTCCGCGATGTCCTTGCGCAGCCGCCGGGCCGCCGCCGCGGTGTCCATCTCGGCCTCGATCACGATCCGGCCCTGCACCAGGTGGATCGATCCGGCGAAACGCAGCAGCGAGGCGGACTCCGCCTTGCGACAGCAGGGCTTCACCACGATGAGCCGGCTCAGCTCGTCCTTGACCGCCGCGGTCATCGCCATGGCCTCGCGGCCTCCTCGCCTCGCCTGTCTTCGGAATTCCCCGGTCTCGCGCACGCCGCACGCGGCCGCCGACGAAGATCGCGACGGCGGCGCACCGCTGTAGCGTAACGGTCCGTGCGCCGCGGACCTTCCCTATCCGCCTGCACGTCACTGGTCAGGATGACACCCGGACGGCGCAGCGGCGGGCGATTGCCCTAAAGGGCGCCGCCGATGGGTACCGCGTCGGCCCCCCGGCCGCGGTACCCGTCCAATCGCTGCACGGGTCGCTATACCAGGAGAGGGCGCACGACCGCCGCGAGCCGTTCCGGGTCGTGGTACGGCAGGCCGCCGGCCGCGCAGACCTCGGCCGTGTGCACCTGCGCGCCGAGCGAGGCCGCGGCCTTGGCCAGCTGCCGGGCCTCCTCCTCGCACCGTATCGAGCTCGGGTCGACCAGGACCGCGTCCAGCCGCAGCGCCGGGGCGTGCGCCGCCAGCACCTCCAGGTGGTCGGCAGCCGTGTAGCCGTCGGTCTCGCCCTCCTGCGGCACCAGGTTGAGCACCAGCATCCGGCGGGCCCGAGTGGTGGTCAGCGCCTCGGCCAGCTCGGGGACCAGCAGGTGCGGCAGCACGCTGGTGAACCAGGAGCCCGGCCCGAGCACCACCCAGTCCGCCTCGTGGATCGCGGCCAGCGCCTCGGGCACCGCGGGCGGGTTCTCCGGCAGCAGCCGCACGGAGAGCACCTCGCCGGGGGTCTTGGCCAGGGCGTGCTGCCCGCGCACCGTGGTGATCGCCTCCGGCCGCTCCGGGTCGGCGCCGCGCACGGTGGCCTCGATCTCCAGCGGCACGGCGGACATCGGCAGCACCCGGCCCTGCGCGCCGAGCAGCCGGCCGACCAGGTCCAGCGCGCCGACCGGGTCGCCGAGCTGCTCCCAGAGCGCCACGATCAGCAGGTTGCCGAGCGCGTGCCCGGCCAGCTCGCCGTCGCCGGAGAAGCGGTGTTGCAGGGCGCGCGCCCAGGTGCGGCCCCACTCGTCGTCCCCGCACAGCGCGGCCAGCGCCATCCGCAGGTCACCCGGCGGCAGCACCGCGAGCTCGCGGCGGATCCGGCCGCTGGAGCCGCCGTCGTCGGCGACGGTGACCACGGCGGTGAGCCGGTCGGTCACCCGGCGCAGCGCGGAGAGGCAGGCGAACATCCCGTGGCCGCCGCCGAAGGCCACGACGGTGGGCTTGCGTGGAGCCGGGACCTGCGGCGCGGACCGCGTCTCGACGCTGCGCCGCGCGGCCGCCACGGGTGCCACCGCCGTATCCGGTTCGGTACGGGCGGCTGCGTTCCAGGAGGGCCGGGCGGAGTTCGTCGGGGGGTGCTGCGCGCTGTCTTCGATCACTCGCGTCCCATGTCCCGGTGGACCACCGTGGTGTCCACACCGTCGTCGTTCAGACGCGCCGCGATCTGTTCGGACATCGCGACACTACGGTGTTTCCCGCCGGTGCACCCTACCGCAAGGGTCAGATAACGCTTGCCCTCCCTTCGGTATCCACCTGCGATGATGCGCAGGACTTCGCCGTAGGACTCGAGCAGGTCCTTGGCCCCGGGCTGGGCGAGCACGTACTCGCTGACCTCGGGGTCGAGCCCGGTGCGCGGGCGCAGTTCGGGGATCCAGTGCGGGTTGGGCAAGAAGCGGCAGTCCACCACGAGGTCTGCGTCCACCGGCAGTCCGTACTTGAACCCGAAAGACATGACCGTGGCGCGCAGCACGGGCTGCGCGGTGCCGGAGAACGCGCTCTCCAGGGCGGCGCGCAGCTCGTGCACGTTGCGGCTGGAGGTGTCGAGCACCAGGTCGGCCTCGCCGCGCAGTTCGCGCAGAAGTTCACGCTCGAGGGCGATCCCGTCGGTGATCCGGCCGTCGCCCTGCAGCGGGTGCGGTCGGCGCACGTTCTCGAACCGGCGCACGAGCACGTCGTCCGCCGACTCCATGAAGACGATCCGGTGCCGCAGCCCGCCGGACTCTATGTGTTCGAGCGCCTCGTGCAGATGTTCGAAGAAGGAGCGGCCCCGCACGTCGACGACGACGGCGATGCGCGGCACGGTGCCCTGGGTGCGCGCGGCGAGGTCGACCATGGTCGGAATGAGGCTGGGTGGCAGGTTGTCCACCACGAACCAGCCGAGGTCCTCCAGGACCTTGGCCGCGGTGGAGCGGCCGGCCCCGGACATGCCCGAGATGACGACGAGCTCGGGCTGCTCGCCATCGGGCTGCTGCTCGTCCTCGGCGCTGGAAGCGTCAGCACTCACCATCGTCTGTAGTCCCCCTTGGACTGGGCGTGCCGGTGCGGTGTTCAGGCACGGACGGGGTTCCGTCCGTTCCCCCTCAATTGTCTCCCTCTTCGAGGATCTCGCCTGTGGCCGTGTTGATCGCGTACGGCCGGGCGGCCGCCTCCGGGCCCGCGGGGCGGGTCAGGGCGGCGGCGATCGCGGCCGCGGTGGCCGGACCGATCCCGGGCACCTCGGCCAGCTGCTCGGCGGAGGCGGCCTTGAGCGCCTTCACCGAACCGAAGTGTTTCACCAGTGCCTTGCGTCGTACTTCGCCCAGGCCCGGCACCTGGTCCAGGGCGCTGACGGTCATCGCCTTGGACCGCTTCTGCCGGTGGAAGGCGATGGCGAAGCGGTGCGCCTCGTCGCGCACGCGCTGCAGCAGATAGAGGGCCTCGCTTGTGCGCGGAAGGATGACCGGGTCGTCCTGGCCGGGCTGCCAGATCTCCTCCATCCGCTTGGCCAGTCCGGCGACGGCGATCTCGTCGATGCCGAGTTCGGCCAGTGCGCGGGCGGCGGCGGCCACCTGGGGCTGGCCGCCGTCCACCAGGACCAGCTGCGGCGGATAGGCGCTGCGGCTGAGCTTCTCGCCGTCCGCGAGCTCGGGGAGCTCGTCCAGGCCGGGGCCGTCGTCCGACAGCAGCGGGAGCGGACCGGCCGCGTCCCCGTTGACGCCGCCCTCCCCCGGCTCCGACTCGGACTCGTCCCCGGGCAGCAGGGCCTCACCGCGCCGGGCGGTCTCCGCGAGGTAGCGGCGGAACCGGCGGGTGAGCACCTCGTGCATCGAGCGGACGTCGTCCTGGCCCTCGACGGTCTTGATGGTGAAGCGGCGGTACTCCGACTTGCGTGGCAGGCCGTCCTCGAACACGACCATCGAGGCGACAACCGCCGTGCCCTGCAGGTTGGAGATGTCGTAGCACTCGATCCGCAGCGGGGCCTGGTCCATGCCGAGCGCGTCGGCGATGTCCTGCAGGGCCTGGCTGCGGGTGGTCAGGTCGGAGGCGCGCTTGGTCTTGTGCAGCGCGAGCGCCTGTTTGGCGTTGCGCTCCACGGTCTCCATCAGGGCCCGCTTGTCGCCGCGCCGTGGCACGTGCAGATCCACCCGGCCCACGGAGTTCGGCTGCTTGCCGCCCGCCGCGCCGCGCAGCTCGGTCAGCCACGCCGCCAGGGCGCCGTCGTCCTCGGGCAGCGCCGGCACCAGGATCTCCCGGGGCACCGCCTCGCCGGACTCCTCGCCGTAGAGCTGCTGCAGGAAGTGCTCGACCAGGCCGCCGGTGTCCAGCTCCTCGACCCGGTCCACCACCCAGCCGCGCTGGCCGCGGACCCGGCCGCCGCGCACGTGGAAGACCTGCACCGCCGCCTCGAGTTCGTCCTCGCTTATCCCGACCACGTCCGCGTCGGTGCCGTCGCCGAGCACGATCGCGTTGCGCTCCAGGACCCGTTCCAGGGCGGCCAGGTCGTCGCGCAGCCGGGCGGCCTTCTCGAATTCGAGCTCTGCGGCGGCCTCCCGCATCTCGGCCTCGAGCCCCTTCGTATAAGCGGACGTATGCCCCGCCAGGAAGGCGCAGAAGTCCTCCGTGATCCGGCGGTGCTCCTCGGGGGTGACCCGGCCGACGCAGGGGGCCGAGCACTTGCCGATATAGCCGAGCAGGCAGGGCCGGTTCGAAAGCTCGGCGCGCCGGTAGACGCCGTTGGAGCAGCTGCGCATCGGGAAGACCCGCAGCAGCGCGTCCACGGTCTCGCGGATCGCCCACGCGTGCGCGTACGGGCCGAAGTAGCGCACGCCTTTTTTCTTGGGCCCGCGCATCACCTGGACCCGCGGGATCCGCTCGCCGACGGTCACCGCCAGGCTCGGGTAGGACTTGTCGTCGCGATACCGCACGTTGAACCGCGGGTCGAACTCCTTGATCCAGGCGTACTCCAGCTGGAGCGCCTCGACCTCGGTGCTCACCACGGTCCACTCGACGGAGGCCGCCGTGGTCACCATCGACTGGGTGCGCGGATGCAGCGCGGACAGATCCTGGAAGTAGCTGGACAGCCGCGAGCGCAGGTTCTTCGCCTTGCCCACGTACACGACGCGACCGTGCGGGTCGCGGAACTTGTAGACCCCTGGCTGGGTGGGGATCGAGCCGGGGGCCGGCCGGTAGGTCGCCGGGTCGGTCACGTCCCCACCCTAGTGGGCCGAGGCGACAGCGAGACTGCGCACGGGTGACCGCCGCGTGCCGCTGTGCGCCCCGATCGCCGCCGGGTCAGGCCAGGAAGATCTGGCCGCCGGAGACGGTGATGGTCTTGGCCGCCAGCGGGGAGGGGGCCGGGCCCTGGACCACGGAGCCGTCCTTGGCGCTGAACTGGGAGCCGTGGCAGGGGCAGGAGATCACGTTGCCGGACACCGAGCCGACGGTGCACTGCTGGTGGGTGCAGACCGCGGTGAAGGCCTTGAAGGTGCCCGAGGCCGGCTGGGTGATCACCACGCCACCGTCGGCGGTGACGATCTTGCCGCCCTCCACCGGGACGTCGCTGGTCGCGGCGAGCGCGCTGCCCGACCCGCCCGAGGCGGCCGAGGCACTGGAGCTGGCGGCGGCCGAGGTGGCCGGGTCGGTGGACGCAGCGCCGGCGTTGCTGTTCGACGCCGTGTTGGTGCTTCCGGAGGAGCCGCAGGCGGCTGCGGTCAGTCCGACGACGGCGGCGGCTCCGCCCACCCCGGCAGCGCGCAGCAGAGCACGGCGGCTCGACCCACAGCAGGTCTCGGTCTCGTCGGCGGTCTGATGCTCGGTGGTTTCCAGGGACATCGGTATTCCTCCAGGCGAAAGCGGTGTCGGACGCCAGCGTATCCACCGCTGGCAGTCCGACATTGTCACGACGACCTGAGGAACGGATGGCCGGGGGGACCGGTTCAGATCTTCAGCCGAATTCGACGCACGCCACGGTTACGTTCCGCTCACCGCCGCCGTCGACCCTGGTCACCCCCGCCCGCCAGCGCCGAACTGCTCGGCTTCGACGCGGGCGGATGTGACTTCTTTCACTCTGGAGGGTGAGATCGGGCGGCTCCGGACGGCCCGTCAGCTCGTCAGTTCTTGAGGATCTCCTTCAGGAAGCGGCCGGTGTACGAGGACTTGTGCTCGGCCACCTGTTCCGGCGTGCCCTCCGCGACCACCGCGCCGCCGCCGCGGCCGCCCTCCGGGCCCATGTCCACGATCCAGTCCGCGGTCTTGATCACGTCCAGGTTGTGTTCGATCACGATGACCGAGTTGCCCGAGTCCACCAGCCGGCCGAGCACGCCGAGCAGCTTGCGGATGTCCTCGAAGTGCAGGCCGGTGGTCGGTTCGTCGAGCACGTAGACGGTGCGGCCGGTGGAGCGGCGCTGCAGCTCGGAGGCCAGCTTGACCCGCTGGGCCTCGCCGCCGGACAGCGTGGTCGCGCTCTGGCCGAGGCGCACGTAGCCGAGGCCCACGTCGTTGAGGGTCTTGAGGTGCCGCGCGATCGCCGGGATCGCCTCGAAGAACTCCAGCGCCTCGGCGACCGGCATCTCCAGCACCTCGGAGATGGTCTTGCCCTTGTAGTGCACCTGCAGGGTCTGCTCGTTGTACCGCTGGCCGTGGCAGACCTCGCAGGGGACGTAGACGTCCGGCAGGAAGTTCATCTCGATCTTGATGGTGCCGTCGCCCTGGCAGTTCTCGCAGCGGCCGCCCTTGACGTTGAAGGAGAAGCGGCCGGGCAGGTAGCCGCGCACCTTCGCCTCCTGCGTCTCCGCGAACAGCCGGCGTACGTGGTCGAACACCCCGGTGTACGTCGCCGGGTTGGACCGCGGGGTGCGGCCGATCGGCGACTGGTCGACGTGCACCACCTTGTCCAGCAGGTCGACCCCGGTGACCCTGGTGTGCCGGCCCGGGACCGCGCGCGCCCCGTTCAGCTCACGGGCCAGATGCGTGTACAGGATGTCGTTGACCAGCGTGGACTTGCCCGACCCGGAGACCCCGGTCACCGCGACGAAGCAGCCGAGCGGGAAACTGACGTCGACGTCCTTGAGGTTGTGCTCGCGGGCGCCGTGCACCGTGAGCACCCGCTTCGGGTCCACCGGGCGGCGCTGCGCGGGCAGCTCGATCCGCATCCGGCCGGACAGGTAGGCGCCGGTGAGCGACTCCTCGGAGTCGAGCAGGTCGGAGACCGGGCCGGAGACCACGACGTGCCCGCCGAGCTCGCCGGCCCCGGGGCCGATGTCCACCACCCAGTCGGCCACCTTGATGGTGTCCTCGTCGTGCTCGACCACGATCAGGGTGTTGCCGAGGTTGCGCAGCCGGATCAGGGTCTCGATCAGCCGGTGGTTGTCCCGCTGGTGCAGGCCGATCGAGGGCTCGTCGAGCACGTAGAGCACCCCGACCAGCCCGGAGCCGATCTGGGTGGCCAGCCGGATGCGCTGCGCCTCGCCGCCGGCCAGGGTGGCCGAGGCGCGGTCCAGGGACAGGTAGTCCAGGCCCACGTCCACCAGGAACTGCAGGCGCTCGTTGACCTCCTTGAGCACCCGCTCGGCGATCTGCGCCTCGCGGGCCGACAGCTTGAGCTGCTTCAGGAAGTCGGCGCACTCGCCGACCGGCATCGCGGCCACCTCGGCGATGGACCGGCCGATCCCGCCGCCCTCCTCCCCCAGGGTGACGGCGAGTACCAGCGGTTTGAGCCGGGTGCCCTTGCAGGCCGGGCACGGGGCCTCGCGCATGTACCCGGCGTGCCGGTCACGGGCGGTGTCGGACTCGGCCTCGGCGTGCCGCCGCTCGATCCACGGGATGACGCCCTCGAAGCCGGTGGAGTAGGACCGGGTGCGGCCGAATCGGTTGGTGTAACTGACCGTCACCTTGTGGTTGTGGCCCTGCAGGATCGCCTTGCGCACCTTGGGCGCCAGCTTGCGCCAGGGCGTACCCAGGTCGAAGCCGAGCTCCTCGGCCAGGCCCTCGAGCAGCCGTGCGAAGTACTCGGAGCCCTGGCCCGCCGCCGTCCACGGGGCGATCGCCCCGGCCTCGATGGACAGGTCCGGGTCCGGGATGATCAGCTCCTCGTCCACCTCCATCCGGATGCCGAGCCCGGTGCACTCCGGGCAGGCCCCGAACGGGGAGTTGAACGAGAAGGAGCGCGGCTCCAGTTCCTCGAAGGACAGGTCGTCGTACGGGCAGTACAGGTGCTCGGAGTACATCCGCTCGCGCTGCGGGTCGTCCTCGGCCAGGTCCACGAAGTCCAACGTGATCATGCCGCCGGCCAGGCCGAGCGCGGTCTCGATCGAGTCGTTCAGCCGCCGCTTGGCCGACTCCTTGACCGCCAGCCGGTCCACGATCACCTCGATCGTGTGCTTCTCCTGCTTCTTGAGCGTCGGCGGCTCGGACAGCTGGATCACGGTCCCGTCCACCCGGGCCCGGCTGTACCCCTTGGCCTGCAGGTCCTTGAACAGCTCGCCGTACTCGCCCTTGCGCTCGCGGATCACCGGGGCGAGCACCTGGAACCGGGTGCCCTCCTCGAGCTCCAGCACCCGCTCGACGATCTGCTGCGGGGACTGCCGGGCGATCGGCCGCCCGCACTCGGGGCAGTGCGGCCGCCCCGCGCGTGCGTACAGCAGGCGCAGGTAGTCGTAGACCTCGGTGATCGTGCCCACTGTCGACCGGGGGTTCTTCGAGGTCGATTTCTGGTCGATGGACACCGCGGGCGAGAGTCCCTCGATGAAGTCCACGTCCGGCTTGTCCATCTGGCCGAGGAACTGCCGGGCGTACGCGGAGAGCGACTCGACGTACCGGCGCTGCCCCTCGGCGAAGATCGTGTCGAACGCGAGCGAGGACTTGCCGGACCCGGACAGGCCGGTGAACACGATCAGGGCGTCGCGCGGCAGGTCGAGCGATACGTCCTTGAGGTTGTGTTCGCGCGCCCCGCGCACGACCAGCTTGTCTGTCACCGGTGGCTCCCATGCTTCCGACTGTCCCTGTCCCGCCGAACACTCCCCGAAACATGCTAATCGGCGCCACCGACAGACTTGTTTCGTTCCGCCGAACTGCAGTGGTCCGCCGGCTCCCATCCCCGGTCGCACGGCGCCCCCGGCCTGCCCGGGACGACGGCCCTCGCCCTCCGTGGCGCAGCCGGGCCGGGCTGCGGGAGAGTGGAGCCATGACGATTGATCCGCGCTCCCCGGAATACGACCCGACGGCCCTGCTGGCCGAGGTCACCGACGCGACGGCGCAGCTGATCGGCTCGGCCGAGCGACTGGACGACCAGGCGGTGCGCGAGCCCTGTGCGCTGCCCGGCTGGACCCGCGGCCATCTGCTGACCCACCTGGCCCGCAACGCCGACGGCCTGCGCAACCTGCTGGCGTGGGCCGCGACCGGCGACCGGCACGACATGTACCCCGATCGGGCGAAGAAGGACGCGGACATCGAGGCGGGCGCGACCCGCACGGCCGCGCAGCTCGCGGCGGACCTGCGCGAGTCCGGCCAGCGCTTCGCCGAGGACGCCGCGAGGCTGACCCCGCAGCAGTGGGGCGCGCAGGTGGAGCGCCGGTTCGGCGGGATGCAGCCGGCGGTCAGGATTCCGTGGTGGCGGCTGGAGGAGGTGCTGATCCACCATGTGGATCTGGACACCGGCTTCTCCCCCGCGCACTGGCCGGCCGAGTTCACCGGCCCCGCGCTGGAGATGGCGGCGGCGCGCTTCGGCGACGGCTCCTACCCGGCGACGGCCGCGACCCCGTTCCGCCTCTACGCCGAGGAGACCGCCCGCACGGTCGGCGTGGGCTGCGACGCGACGGACAAGGAGTGGCTGCTGGTGCGCGGCCCGGAGCCGGCGCTGCTGGCCTGGCTGATCGGCCGCAGCAACGGCGACGGACTGGTCGTCGAACCCCACGACGCGCTGCCCAGCGTGCCGGCCTGGCTCTGAGAGGAACCGCAATGAGCTATCACGGTCATGTGAATGTGGGCGGACCGGCCGACGTGCGCGAGCTCGCCTGGCTGATGATCACCAAGGTGGCGGTCGGCCCGTTCGACAACAACGCGTACCTGCTGCGCTGCCGCCAGACCGACGAGCAACTGCTGATCGACGCGGCGGCCGAGCCCGAAACGCTGCTCGGCACCGTCAACGGCGACCTGCAAACGGTCGTGACGACCCATCAGCACCAGGACCACTGGCAGGCCCTGGCCCCGGTCGTCGAGGCGACGGGCGCCCGCACCGCCGCCGGCGAGTTCGACGCCGACGGCATCCCGGTCCCCACCGACGCCCGCCTGCGCGACGGCGAGACGATCAGCGTCGGCCACGTCCCGCTACGCGTGATCCACCTGGTAGGCCACACCCCCGGCTCCATCGCCCTGCTCTACGACGACCCCAAGGGCCACCCCCACCTGTTCACCGGCGACTGCCTGTTCCCCGGCGGCGTCGGGAACACCCAAAAGGACCCGGAGCGCTTCGCCACCCTCCTCAACGGCGTCCGCACGAAGCTCTTCGACGTACTGCCGGACGAGACCTGGGTCTATCCGGGTCACGGAAAGGACACCACGCTCGGAGCCGAGCGGCCGCACCTGGACGAGTGGAAGGCCCGCGGATGGTGAGGGCACTGAGCGACTGCGCCGATTGGAATGGATCTCCGACGCCGACGCCAGCCGAGTACGGGTGAACTGGCTCATACTGGTGAGGTGAATGCGATGCGCGGCTACGCCGCAGCCCGTCCCCACGTGGTGCCCGAGTCGCTCGACGAGCTGGCCGGGCCGACACGAGGCGAGGTTGTGCTGCCCGCGCGTCTTGACTGGGGACCTATGCGCGAATATCGGCTCGACGATCCGGTCGACGCCCGACTGCTATACGAGCGAGTCATCCGCGAAGCGCTGCGGGTTGACGATTTGCGTACGTTTCTGAATCGGGATCTGCTCATCAGCTTGTGGCCGAAGCTCTTCCTGCCCGCTCCCGTACACGTGCTCTGGGAGCAACGATTCGCACTACTGAGAGCAGCCCTGGCGGCCTGATGGACGAGTTTCACCGCAAACTCGCCTACACCGGGCTCCAGGTGGCAGCACGTTACGGTTTCGCACTGGCTGGTGGCCACGCCGTGAACGCCCACGGCTTCCTCACCAGGCCAAGTGCGGATGTCGACCTTTTCGGCGCACTGGACGCGGATCTGGCGAACGCGAGCACAGAGGTGGTCTCCCAGTATCGGGCCAGCGGTCTGGCAGTCACAGTGGAGCACGAGAGCGAATATTACGTGCGCTTGACCGTCACCGATCCCGAGACCGGTCGGGAAAGCAAGGTCGAACTGGTCGCCGACATCCGCCTGAGGGAGCCGGTGCGTATGGCGATCGGTCCGGTCCTGCATCCGGACGATGTCGCAGCAGGAAAGATTGAGGCGCTGTTCTCACGGGCGGAATGCCGCGACTTCATCGACGTCGACGCATTGCTGAGGTCCGGGCGCTTCACCCATGACCGGCTTCTCACCCTGGCCGAGCAACGCGATGTGGGGTTCGATCGCAAAGTCTTCGCACAGATGCTCCTTGGCATCAGCCGCTTCCCTGACGCCGAGTTCGCCCGATACGACGTGTCCGCGGAGCACACCGTCGCCATCCGTGCCGCCATGCGCGAGTGGTATCAAGAACTCTCGCCCTAGTCCCGAATGCGCTCGCCCTGGGTTGGTGAGGGCACTGGGCGACAGCTATCACGATACGCCGGGGTAGGTTACCCGCGTGACGACTGAGCGTGGGGCGGGGCATGACTGGGCCGGGCGCAGCGGATCAAACGGGCGCAGGCACGCCGAGACGAGTGGCCACGAGGGGCCGAGTCGGCGGCAGCAGGTCGGGACGGCCGGGGTGATCGGCGCGGTGGCGGGGGCGGCGCTGGCCGGCCATCGGGGGGTCCGTGCGGGCGTGCTGGGGGCGGCGGCTGGGGCGGTTGGGCTCGGCGCGGTGGAGGCGGTGGCGCGGGCGCGGCAGCGGCCTTGTGAGATTCCGGCGCTGTGGGCGCGCATCGTGACGAGCGGCGCGCTGGCTGCGCCGGTGGGGTGGGTGGCCGGGCGGCTGACCGGGGCCGGACCACTGGCCGTGGGCACGGTGAGTGGCACGGCGGCTGGCGCGCTGGGGCTGCGGCCGCAGAAGGTGGCGTTTGGACCGGTGGTCGGGGCTGCCGTCGGCGGCGGGTTCGCGGTGCGGCGGCGGCCTGGGTCGGCAGCGGCCGCGGGCGGCGGGTCCGGTTTGCGGCGGCGGCCGGCATCGGCGGCAGTGGTGGCCGCGACGAGTGTGGTGGCGTACCGGGTGCTCTCGGCGCTGGTGTTCCGGGACGCGCAGATCAGCATGCTGGCGGAGCGGGTCACGGCTGCGGACCTACCGTTTGTCGTCCCGCTGGAGTCTCGCTCACGGTACGTCGGCACCGGCTATATCAAGGAACTGGCGGACGTGCTGGGCGGCAGTTACGTCGCCGACGCGGCGGATGTCGGGATCGTTGCCTCGTTGGATTCGCTGGCAGGGCCGGACTTCGATCCCGCAGACGTCGATCCGCGGGTGCGGGAGTTTTACGAGCACACGACGCGATTCACGCTCGACATCGTCCCGGAGTGGCGGCTCTGGGTACGCCCAGGCTACCTGTTGTACCGCAACCTCCTGGCCCGGCCGCTCGGACAGGCGAGTGTGCCGATGAACCAGCAGGAGACGCAGCGCGGGATTCGGAGCCGGATCGACACGATCGCCAGCCCCGATGACGACGTGGTGGCGGTGCGCGGTTGGATCCGGTCGTTTGCCGACAATGATGAGCCTATTTATGTAGGCGTATACACGACTTATCGGCATGAGGACCGCGGTTATGTGAGCGTTGGGTTCCCGCTTCCGCAGGCCAGCTTTACCGCGACGCTGGTGCCGAGTCCGCGGCCAGGTGGTGGTCTTGTGCTCAGCAGCCGCAGCGACTCGCTTACGCACCCCGGGCACTACCTCACGTATATCGATGCGGAGAGCAGAGAGCTGACTACGGCAGCCGTGCACGGATTCGCGGAGCAGCTCGATGTGTACGTGCAGGACGATGAGTTGCGCGCTGAGCATGCGTTCTGGGTCTTTGGGCTGCCGTTCATGGTGTTGCGCTATCGGATGCACCGTAAGTCGGGCTCGTAGGGCATGTGGCTGGATGGAACTGCGGCAGGTTCGATACTTCGTGGCGGTGGCTGAGGAGCTGCATTTCGGGCGGGCCGCCGAGCGGCTCATGATCGTGCAGTCCGCGGTGAGCCAGCAGATCCGGCGGCTGGAGCGCGAGCTGGGCGTCGACCTGTTCGACCGCTCGCCGCGGCGGGTGCGGCTGACCGAGGCCGGGCGGCGGTTCCTGCCGGCCGCCCGTGAGGTGCTGACTGCGGAACGGGCCGCGCTCGGCTCGGTCGCCGAATACGTCGCGGGGCGCGGCGGCACGTTGCGGGTCGGCTCCAGCACAGGAATGGGCGCGCGGCTGGAGCTCGTGCTGAGCGAGTACGCCAGGCTGGCGCCGGGGTCGCGGATCGAGCTGCACTCGGCACGGACCCGGGTTCGGCTCGGCCACGTGGCCTCCGGAGAACTCGACGCCGCGTTCGTGCGCGGGGTCGAGCAGGACCTCGCCGAGGGGGTGCAGCTCATCGCGGTCTGGCAGGACGCGTTGGTCGTGGCGCTGCCCGCGGACCATCCGGCCGCGAAAGCCGGTGCGGTGGAGTTGCGGGACCTGGCCGCGCTGCCGCTGAGTTTGATCGAACGCGCCGGAAACCCGCCGCTGGTCGATCTGGTGGTCGGCGCCTGCCGGGACGCGGGGTTCGAGCCGACGCCTGGGCCGTCCCGGACGACACTTCAGGACACGCTCGCGTCGCTGGGTGCGGGAACGCCTGGTTGGACCGTGCTGTACGCGGCGCACGCGCGGCAGTTGGCGACCGGGAGCGTCAGATTCCTGCCGGTGGTCGGGACGGCGCGGGATGGGTTGTCGATGATGACCTCGGTGGCGGTGCGGCGCGAAGCTGTGGCGGACGGGCGGCTCAGGGCGCTGATCGAGGCCTGTCGTGTGGCCGGGCGCGACGATCAGGATTCGTGATCGCTGCGAGCTTGGATTGCTCCTTGGTCGCGGCCGCCGGATCCGGTGGACTGGTCACGGCGGACAGTACGGCCCGGGGGACGTCCCGCGCCGCCGTCGACGAACCAGACGAACCAGACCAGACGAACCAGAGGAGACGACGATGCCGGTCGTGACCGTGCAGCAGCTGCCGAAGACTGTGGAGCTCAAGCGGGAGCTGGTCGCCCGCATCACCGACGCGTTCGTGGACGCGTACAAGATCCCCGCGGACACCGTACACGTGTGGATCGAGGAGAGCAGCGCGGAGAACTACGCGGTCGCGGGGAAACTCATCGCGGATAAGTAGCGCGGGAGGCGGACGGGGAACGCCCTGCCGCGACCCGGCGTCAGAAGTGGGGCCGGGGACGGCTGCACGGGGCGGGCCGCGGGGGCCGCCCTCGTTCGGCTCACCCGGGGCGCATGCCCACACACGCCGTGTTACCACGGTGAGTGTGGGCATCCGCGCGTTCGGCGCGGCCTGATCCGGAGAGCAGGTGGCGAGAGTGCGGCAGATTCCGTTGGCCTCGGTCAATTTCAGCCAGGGACTGAGCGACGCGTGGAGCTCGGTGGCCAAGTTCGTGCCCAAGTTCGTGGGCTTCCTGATCATCCTCGCGATCGGCTGGTTCATCGCACGGCTGCTGGCCCGGGTGCTGGACACGGTACTGCGCAAGATCGGCTTCGAGCGCATGGCCGAGCACGGCGGCATCAGCCGCGCTCTGGCGAACAGCAAGTACGACGCCACCGCGCTGGTGTGCAAGGTGGTCTACTACGCGCTGATGCTGATCACCCTTCAGCTCGCCCTGGGCGTGTTCGGCGCGAACCCGGTCAGCACCATGATCAACGGCGTGGTCGCCTGGCTGCCGCGCGGCCTGGTCGCCGTGGTCATCGTCGTGGTCGCCGCCGCCATCGCCCGGGTGGTGCGGGACATCGTCGGCGGGGCGCTCTCCAGCCTGTCCTACGGCAACACGGTGGCGACGATCGCCTCGGTGTTCGTGCTCGGGCTCGGCCTGATCGCGGCCCTCGGCCAGGCCGGGATCGCCACCGCGGTCACCGGGCCGGTTCTGGTCGCGGTGCTCGCCACGATCGCCGGCATCCTGGTCGTCGGGGTCGGCGGCGGCCTGGTCATGCCGATGCGGCAGCGTTGGGAGCGGATGCTGAACACCGCGGAGAGCGAGGCACGCAGCGCGGCCGCCGGCGTCAGCGCGTACCAGCGGGGCCGCTCGGACGCCATGACCGGCCAGGGCCAGTCGGCGGACATGCCGAGGATGACGCAGGGTGGGCCGGGGATGACTCCGGGCTCGAGCGGCAACCCGCCGATGGGCGGCTGAGCAGCGCGGCGGTTGGCGACTCGGTTGGCGACTGTGCGGCGTCGGCGTCGGTCAGGCGGGGCCGACGCCGTACGCGCGCATGAAGTGGCATACGGCGGTCAGCCTCAGGGTGGCGAAGTCGTAGCCCTCGTGCGCGCGCCAGCCCAGCTCACGTAGGGCATCGGTGAATCCCAGCACGTAGTCGGTCAGCGCTTCACGCAGCGCGCTGTGCTCGTGACCGTGTTCGTGGAGGGCGTCGCGCACCGCGGCCGAGTGCTGGTCGACCGCGGCGACCAGCCCCGGCTCGAAGGCCAGCTCGGCGAGGCGCCGGCCGAATTCGTCGGCGACCGCGGCCAGTGGAGAGGAATCTTCAACCACGGTGCGCCGACTCCTTCGGTTGGTCCATCCAGGTCATTGAGTGAAGCTGCAACAATACCTGGACTTTATTGACGTTGTGTTATGAGGTCATGAAGGCAGCTTCCAGGTCTCGCTGGCCGCTCCCGCAGTACACGTGTAGATCTGCAGCTGGTCGGTGTTGTTGGTGGTGCTGGCGTACAGGCACAGGCCGGAGCCGGTGTTGACGATCTCGCCCGCCGAGTTGGCGACCCACTGCTGCGCCGCGGTGCCGTTGCAGGCGTAGAGCTGGATCTTCGTGCCCGCGGTGGTCGCGCCGCCGATCACGTCCATGCACTTGTTGAACACCTGCAGCGTGTTGTCCGGGGCCACGGTCCAGTTCTGCGCGCCGGTGCCGTTGCACGTGTAGAGCTGGATGTGAGTTCCGTTGGATGTGCCGGAACTCGCGTCGTCCACACACTTGCCGCTGACACCCGACGTGATCGGACCGACCGGCTCTGTGACGAACGAGGTCGCCGTGCCGTCGTACGAGGGCGGTGTGGACGACGACGCCGTCGCCCACGACGTGTTGGCCGACGAACCGAGCGTGTACGTCAGCGTCGCACCCGACGTGGCGACCGTTTTAGGTAGATACGCGTTGTTCCACGCACTGCCGTTGTACGTCAGGCTCTGCACGTACGGCGAACCGTCCGCCGCAGCCGGTGCGTTGATCGTGATTGCGTTGGACGCGCCCGGATTCACGATCGCCTGCGTGAACAGCGGGCTGCCGAGCGCGAGGTCCGCGGTGCCGGGCGTCTCGGGGTACATGCCGAGCGCCGACCACACGTACCAGGCGCTCATCGCCCCGAGGTCGTCGTTGCCCGCCAGGCCGCCCGCCGCGTTGGTCCAGAGCTGGTCCTGGATCTGGCGCACGTCCTGCTGGGTCTTGTAGGGCTCGGCGACGTAGTCGTACTCCCAGGGCAGCTCGAAGCTGGGCTCGTTGGCCATGTTCGCCTGGAACCCGGCCAGACTCAGCAGGCCCGAGTAGCCGCCCAGCACGCTGTTGAGGTAGCCCACCATCGACGAGGTTCCGCCCTCGGCCGAGGTCAGCCCGGCCAGGTTGAACGGGACCATGCCGGTGTAGATCAGCGAGTCGCCCTCGGCGAAGTCGTTCGTGTTGGTGCCGCCGGTGATCGGGTCTGCCACGAAGCCGTCCATCCAGCGGCCGTTGGAATGCCGGGGCTGGATGTAGCCGCTGGAGCTGTTGAAGATGTTGCGCCAGTTCTGCGCACGGTTCTGGAACTTCGTCTGATCGGTGGTGTCGCCCAGCGCCCCGGCGAAGGCCGAGAGCGCGAAGTCCGCCGAGTCGTACTCCAGTTGCGTGGAGACGGTCGCGTACTCGTGACAGCAGCCGTAGATGCTGTCCGTGGGCAGGTAGCCGAAGGTGTCCAGGTAGCCGACGCCGGGACGGTCATTGTTCGTCGTCGTGGCCTGCTTCACCATCGCGGAGAGCGCCGTCGAGGTGTCGAAGTTGCGCGCGCCGAAGGCGTAGTAGTCGGCCAGCACGATCGCGCCGGGGTCGCCGACCATGATGTACGTCTCGCCGTTGTCCATGGCCCACTTCGGCAGGGTGCCGCCCTGTTTGTAGTCGTTGACCATCGACTGCGCCATGTCGCCGGCCACCGCCGGGTTGATCAGGGCCGTGAGTTGGGCCTGGGTGCGGTAGATGTCCCAGCCGGAGTAGTTCGCGTACTGCGCGTGTCCGGCGGCGACGGTGTGCACCGCGTTGTCAAAGCCCAGATACGAGCCGTCCGCGTCGCTGAACACGTTCGGGTGGATCGACGCGTGGTAGAGCGCGCTGTAGAAGACGGTCTGCTGGTCCGAGGTGCCGCCGGCGATCTGGATCTTGCCGAGCTGGGTGGTCCACGCCGCGCGGGCCGCCGCCTGGACCGAGGCGAAGGTCGTCGAGGCGGGCACCTCGGCGTTCCGGTTGGCCTGCGCCTCGGCAAGCGAGGTGTACGAGACGCCGACCCGGGCGAGCACGGTCTGGCTGCTCGTGGTGTTGAAGGTCACGTACTCACCGGCCGGGCCGGTGGTCGTACTCCCGTACGCTCCGCTCGCGGTGAACGCGTGGTCGAAGCTGATCGCGAAGTAGAGCGTGAACGGGTTGGTGGCCTCGCAGAACCCGTCGCTGGTCACCGAGCCGGTCAGCTCGGTGCTGCTCAGTACATTGACGCTGGTCGCGCTGGACGGGGTCTGGCTGTTCGCGACCTTGAGGATCAGGTTCGCCTGGGTGGTGGCCGGGAAGGTGAAGCGGCCGATCCCGGCCCGCGCCGTGGTGGCCAGCTCGGTCTTGACCCCGTTGCCCAGGGTCACGCCGTAGTAGCCGGGACTCGCGGACTCGTTCGAGTGCGAGAACGAGGACGAGTCAGAGCCCGGAGAGCTGTCGATGGCCCCGGTGGTCGGCAGGATCGGGACGTCCCCGGCCGCGTCGCATCCGGGTCCTGCGATGTGGGTCAGACTGAAGCCGGTGATGCTCGAGTCGCTGTAGTCGTACCCGCCGCCCTTGGGCCGCGAGGAGGTGTCCGGACTCCACTGGAGCATGCCGTAGGGCACGTCCGCGCCGGGGAAGTCGTGGCCGTCGCCGGTCGTCCCGATGAACGGGTTGACGAGCGAGGCCGGGTCGGTGACTAAGGCCGCGGTGGTCGCCGCACGCGCGGCCGCGCCCGCCCCGGAAAGGGCGAGCGCGGTGGCGATGGTGGTGGCGGCGACCCGGCGGAGCCGTGGCAGGGGCCTGCGGCGGAGAGCCGGGGTCGTCATGGGGTCAGCTCCTGGCCAGCACGTCGGACAGGACGCCGTTGCCGGGCGACACGGTCCAGTCGGTGGAGACGAACGAGACGCTGTCGCCGGCCAGCAGCGCGACCCGGGCCTGCGCGTCCGCGAGGGACGGCGCGGTGCTGGACAGCGCGGGGCTCACGTCGTACGCGTCGGTGGCGATGACCAGGTAGTGGTTCGTGTTGTACCACTCGGTGTTGCCGTCCGACACGTACGTGCCCGCGTCGCCGTCGAAGACCACGAACCAGGGGTCGAGCGTGGTGTCCGCGTACCGGCTGCGCGGGTCGCCGGTCTGCGCGCCCAGCACGCTCGGGAAGAGCTCCGCGGTGGCGACGGTGCCGGCCGCCTCCAGGCCCTTGATGTAGGTGGCGTACTCGACGTCGGTCCACAGGTGGTCGAAGGGGTTGGCCTCCTCGAAGGTGCCCGGGATCGCCTCGATGATCGCCTTGCCCTGCAGCGAGGACCGGCCGGCCCAGTTGTTCGCCTTGGCGGCGGCGTCGAGGGTGCTGTACTGGCTGCCGTCGGACTTGGTCAGCAGGTTGACCGGCTTGTAGACCAGTCCGCCCATGTGCGCGCTGATCAGGGCGTCCATCGCGGCCGGGCCCATGCCGATGGCCTGGTCGAAGCCGGCCTTCATCTCCAGCTTGATCATGATCGGATTGGCGGTCGGGTGCGCCTGGAGCCAGATCCGGATGTCGTCCAGGCAGCTGTCCAGGTTCTGGCTGCGGTTGCCGGTGTAGACGTCGGCGATGGTGCTCGCCTGGACGCAGTTGTTGTTGCTGCCGATCGGGTTGTCGTGGCTGACGTTCCACTTGTGCGTGAACGGGTTGACCCAGACGTCGAGCTCGATCAGCGTGGAACCGGCGTCGAGCGCCTGGTCGAGGTACGTGTACGCGGACTGGACGTAGGTGTTGTGCACGCCGACCGAGGTGCCTGCGGCCAGCGACAGCGAGCCGTCGTCCACGGCGGCGGCGGTGCCCGGCTGCAGGACTACGGCGGCGAACAGGGCGGAGGCGGTGGCCACGGCCGCGGCAGCGAGGCGGCGGGGCCTGGGGCGGGGGAAGCGGAGCGGACTGCGCAGGCGGGCTGACATACCAAACTCCTGATGTGGGCGGGGAGTGCCTGGTGCAGAAGGGAGCATCGGCCGGGCAGATGAATTCGAGCGATCACGGACGTGTCGCCCGAAGGGCAGCCAAATGTGAACTTTGGTTCAGGTCCTTCCGGCGCGCAAGGGTCCTGTCGTGCACGCGGGTAAGAACTCTGTAAAGCCGCCGCGGAGACGGTACGGTCCGGCTTGCAAGGAGCCTGACTACGGAATCGATCCGCCGGCGTTGATCGGGACGTAGCAGGCGTACCAGCCCGCCGCCACCGCGAACGCGGCCAGCACCAGGTACACCGAGGTGCGCCGCTCGGCCCTGGCCAGCGCGGAGGCAGCGGGCAGCAGCAGCGGGAAGAGCGCGAGGAACTCGCGCGGCACGACGGTGTATACGTGGATTGACGCGTAGACCAGCGCGGCGAGCACGACCGTGTAGCTGACCAGCGGCCAGGGCACGCGCTGCAGGATCAGCAGCACGATCAGCACGGGGACCGCGAGCAGCACGGCCGTGGTGATCAGCGTCGGGTAGTTCTGGTAGCCGGCCGCGGTGCCGAGCATGCCCTCGTGGATGCGGTGCGCCACGTTCCCCACGTTGCTGAACCCGGTGCCCCACTCCTTCTGGGCCTTGAGATACCCGGTGAGGCTGCCCATCCGGTGCGCCACGTAGGCGAGGTAGCCGATCGCGCCGAGCGGCGGGACGATCAGCGCGGCCCACACCCGCGCGTCGGCGCGGCCGCGCCGCTTGACCAGCTCGATCAGCGCCGCGAGGCAGACCGTGGCGACGAGGGCGTTCGCGGTCGGCCGGGTGAGCCCGGCGAGGCAGGCCAGCACCCCGGCGGCGATCCACCAGCGCCGCAGCAGCGTGTACAGCGCCCAGGCCGACAGCGCCACGGCGAGCGTGTCAGCGTACGAAGCGCCCTCGATCACCGCGGAGGGCAGCAGCGCCCACAGCGCGGCGAGCATCACGCCGGTGCGCGCGTCCCGCAGCAGCCGTCCGAGCTCGAACAGCGCCCAGGCACAGGCCGCGGCGGCGACCCAGGTGATCAGGACGCCGACCACGTCCACGCTCAGGCCGGTCACGTCGTGCCCGAGCCGCATCAGGCCCGGGTAGAGCGGGAAGAACGGGAACGGCGAGCCGAACTTCGCGAGGTGTGTGTCGTATCCGTGCTCGGCGATCAGCCGGTACCAGCCGGAGTCCACGAACACGAACAGCCCGCGCTGGGCGAATCCGTGCCCTGCGGACAGGATCGCGAAGACGGCGGTGCTGACGGCCCGGATCCCGAGGTAGACGGCGATGGCGGGCCACGCGCGCAGTGCCGACCGGCGGGCCCGCTCGGCGACGGCGCGCGGCCAGGCCGTGCTCGCCGCGGCGGGACCTGGCCGTGGCGCCGGGCCTTCGGGAGTGGCCTGCTCGTCCGCCGCCACCACGGTGCCGCTCACGCTGAGCCCGTCCCTTCGCCGCCTGTATCCGCCTCGCCGATCGGCGGATCATAGCAGCGTACCCGGCCTCACCAGGCACTCGGCCCCGGCTGTACGAGCCGGTGTGACTGACTGCGGCTAGCGCTGCGGGCCGCCGGCCGAGGCCGCCTCCATCGCCCGCCGCCGGCCGACCGTCAGGCTCAGCACGGTGGTCGCGGCGAGCGTGACGACGATGACGCCGAGCGAGAACGGGATCGAGAAGGTGGGCAGCGCGACCGGGCCGAGGTGCTCGACCCCGGAGCCGTGCAGTGCCTCGACGACCATCTTCAGGCCGATGAAGCCGAGCACCACGGACAGCCCGGTGGACAGGTACACCAGCCGGTCCAGCAGCCCGCCGATCAGGAAGTAGAGCTGGCGCAGGCCGAGCAGCGCGAACAGGTTCGCGGTGAAGACGATGTACGCCTGCTGGGTCAGCCCGAAGACGGCGGGGATCGAGTCGAGGGCGAACAGCAGGTCGGTGGCCCCGATCGCGATGATCACCAGGGTCATCGGGGTGAGCGCGCGGCGGCCGGCCACCCGCGTGGTCAGCGCGGTGCCGTGGTACTCGTCCACGGTCGGGTAGAACCGGCGCACGAAGCGGACCAGGCCGTTCTCCTTCGGCTCGGCTCCACCGCCGTCCGCCGGCGAGGTGGCCCCGTGTCCGGTGGCCAGCTTGACCGCCGTGTAGATCAGGAACGCGCCGAAGACGTAGAAGACCCAGTCGAAGGTGGCGACCACGGCCGAGCCGAGGCCGATGAACACCCCGCGCAGCGCGAGCGCGATCAGCACGCCGGCCAGCAGCACCCGGTGCTGGTAGTGCCGGGGCACCCGGAACCGGGCCATGATGATCACGAAGACGAACAGGTTGTCCACCGAGAGGCTGTACTCGGTGATCCAGCCGGCGAAGAACTGGCCGCCGTAGACCGGTCCGGCCAGATGGCTCAGCCCCAGCCCGAACGCGACTGCGAGGGCGGCCATGGTCGCAACCCACCATCCGGCCTCACGCAGTGAGACCTCGTGTGGTTTTCGGCCGACCACGAACAGGTCGAGAGCGAGCACGGCCAGCAGGCCGAGTACGGTGACGCCCCACACCCAAAGGGGAACAGACACGAAAATCCTCCGGCGGACTCGAAGACGGGTCATCGCCGGAGGTCTCTTCCGCCCCGCCGCGGCGCCTGAGCGCTATACGACGACGAGACCGGTGGTACCGGGCGTGGGACGCGGCCACTGCTCTCGCACCGCCCGCGAAGTCCGCCGTGCTGACGGCGCCACCGCTGGAGTCAGGGAGTACTCCCCTCCTTGCCCCTCCATTCTCGCATAGTCGCGCGGCCCCGCGCGGCTTCCCCCTGGAGAGTGAACGTATGGGCCGTTCGGCGTACGTGGGCGTAGCCCCCGCCTACCCTTGGCTGCGGACTCGCGGCGTCTTGGCACGCCGCCGCGCCGCGCTGTCCGGACCGCGCTGTCCGGGCGGGTGCCGGATGACCAGGTTCTCGGACTGAACCGGATATGTGACCACCGCGGTTCGGGCCGCGGGCCGGCCGGGTTCGGGGGCGCGACGCAGATCGGGCGAGGGGCAGCTGGGCGTGAACGGTATGGATAGCACGACCTCGGCCGTGCTGGCGGCGGCGCCGCCGGACCCCGGGCCGGGCGGATCCGAGCGCGGCGCGACCCGGGCCGGGCCGCAGCGCAGCCGGCGCGGCGGCCGCGATCCGCTGGACGAGCTGGCGGTGCGGGTCGGATCGACGCTGGATCCGACGATCACCGCGCAGGAGGTGGTGGACCTGGTCGTGCCGGGCTTCGCCGACCACGCCTCGATCCTGCTGCGGGAGAGCGTGCTGAGCGGAGCCGGGGCGGCCGAGCCGCGGGACGGGCCGATCCGGATGGTCCGGCTGGCCTTCGCCGCCTGGGACGCCGAGCTGGCCGCCCGGCTGCGCCGGGCCTGGCCGGTCGGGGAGGTCACCGTGTTCCCGGACCGCTCGCCGTACGCCAGGTGCATGCGATCGCGCGACGTGATCATCGACTCCCTGCACGTGCTGCCGCCGAGCGCGGACGGCACCGACGTGAGCGCGCTGGTGGCGGGCCGTTCGGCGGTGTTCGCCCCGCTGCTGGTGGGCGGCCGGGTGCTCGGGGTGATGGTCTTCTCGCGCAATCCGGGGCGCGGCCCGTTCCGTCCGGCCGAGATCGCCTCGATCGAGCGGGTGGCCGCGCGGGCTTCGATCTGGATGGACAACGCGCGGCTGCACGACCAGCTGCGGCACACCGCGATCAGCATGCAGAAGGCGATGCTGCCGACGAAGCTGTCCGCCCCGGCCGGGCTGGAGATCGCGCACCGGTACCTGCCGGGCAGCGACGTCGCGGTGGTCGGCGGCGACTGGTTCGACGTGATCGCGCTGTCCGGCGGCCGGGTCGCGCTGGTGATCGGGGACGTGATGGGCCACGGCACGCAGGCGGCGAGCGCGATGGGCCAGATGCGCACGGCGGTGCGGACCCTGGCGGCCGTCGACCTGCCCCCGGCGGAGGTGCTGGCCCATCTGGACGACCTGATGCCGGAGATCGACGACTCGCTGTTCGCGACCTGCATCTACGCGGTCTACGACCCGACTACGCAGCAGTGCTCGATCTCCCGGGCCGGGCACGTGCCGCCGCTGGTGGCGCGCCGACGGCTCGACCGAGGTGCTGCACCAGGTGGCCCCGGGGCTGCCGCTCGGCCTGGGCGGCACGACCGGCACCTTCGACACCTTGGACATCGGCCTGCCGGACGGCTCGCTGTTCGTGCTCTGCACGGACGGGCTGCTGGAGAACAAGGCCCGGGACATCGACGCCGGGCTGGACCTGCTGTGCGCGAACCTGGCCGAGCCGGGCCGTCCGCTGCAGGAGATCTGCGACCAGGTGGTCAAGGAGCTGGACCTGTCCAAGGACCGGGACGACATCGCGCTGCTGATCAGCCGGGTCCACCCGCTCCCGCCGGACCGCTCGGTGGCCTGGCGGCTGCCCGGCGAGCCCCGGCAGGTGGCGCACTGCCGGAGACTGGTGCGCGACACGCTCGCCGCCTGGGGGCTGGGCGCGCTGACCGAGACGGTGGAGCTGCTGGTCGGCGAGTTGGTCACGAACGCGATCCAGCACGCGGGCGGCGAGATCCGGCTGCGCCTGCAGCGGGACCCCGACGGCGGACCGCTGCTGTGCGAGGTCTGCGACGACCTGCGCACCCCGCCCGAGCTGCAGGCGCAGTCCGCCACCGCCGAGCGCGGCTGGGGGATCCTGCTGGTCAACGAGCTCTCCCGCAAGTGGGGTTACCGGCGCACCACCTCCGGCAAGGTCGTCTGGTTCACCATCGACCCGCCGTAGCCGCCGCGGCCGCGGATGCGTGGCAGAGCACTGACGTCTAGGCTGCCCTGGTGGACAGGCCGCTCAAGGTTGTGGCGTACATCATCCGGGACGAACGGCTGCTGGTCTTCGTCCATGCCGACCACGCATCCCCGCTCCAGGCCGGGGTCCAGGTGCCGGCCGGCAGCGTGCGTCCCGGCGAGCTCCCCCAGGCGGCGGTGTTGCGCGAGGCCTTCGAGGAGACCGACCTGAGCGGTCTGCGCATCGAGCGCTTCCTCGGCATGGCCGAGTACGACGCGCGCCCGTACCGCGCGGAGATCCACGTGCGGCACTTCTTCCACCTGTCCGTCGACGCGCCGCGGGTCCCGGAGCGCTGGACCGCCTACGAGCGCGGCGACGGCGATATCGAGCCGATCCGTTTCGAGGTGTTCTGGATCCCGCTCAAGCAGGCGCACGTCGTGTCCGCCGGCCAGGCCGCACTCCTCGGCCGCGTCTTCGACGACTGACCGAACCGTGCTTCACTGCTGCGCGACCGGCCAGCGGAATCCGGAGTCTGGGTTCGGGTCTGGAGCCACGTCCCCGCACCCGAGCGGATGGGTAGTCACACTCCCCCATCACACCCCGGCCGCGCGCATTCCGCGCAGCTCCTTCTTCAGCTCGCCGATCTCGTCGCGGAACCGGGCGGCCAGCTCGAAGCGCAGCTCGGCCGCCGAGGCGTGCATCTGGGCGCTGAGGTCCTCGATCAGCGCCTCCAGCTCCTCGGCCGGCTTTCCGACGAAGTCCAGGCTGGACACGCCGCCGCGGGAGGCGACGCCGGGGACCGGGGCCTTGCCGCGCGACTGCTGCCGGCCTCCGCCGCCAAGCAGTTCCTTCGTGTCCGCGTCCTCCCGCGCGAGCGAGTCGGTGATGTCCGCGATCCGCTTGCGCAGCGGCTGCGGGTCCAGGCCGCGCTCCTCGTTGTACGCGATCTGCTTCTCCCGGCGCCGGTTGGTCTCGTCGATCGCCTTGGCCATGCCGGGCGTGATCTTGTCGGCGTACATGTGCACCTGGCCGGAGACGTTGCGCGCCGCGCGGCCGATGGTCTGGATCAGCGAGGTGCCGCTGCGCAGGAACCCCTCCTTGTCGGCGTCCAGGATCGCCACCAGCGAGACCTCGGGCAGGTCCAGGCCCTCACGCAGCAGGTTGATGCCGATCAGCACGTCGAACACGCCGAGGCGCAGCTCGCGCAGCAGCTCCACCCGGCGCAGGGTGTCGATGTCCGAGTGCAGATAGCGGACCTTGACGCCCAGTTCGAGCAGGTAGTCGGTGAGGTCCTCGGACATCTTCTTGGTCAGCGTGGTGACCAGGACCCGCTCGTCCTTCTCCGCACGCAGCCGGATCTCGTGCACCAGGTCGTCGATCTGACCCTGCGTCGGCTTGACGATCACCTCGGGGTCGATCAGCCCGGTGGGCCGGATGACCTGCTCGACCACGCCGCTGGCCTGGGACAGCTCGTACGGGCCCGGGGTCGCCGACAGGTAGACCGTCTGCCCGATCCGCTCGACGAACTCCTCCCAGCGCAGCGGCCGGTTGTCGATCGCCGAGGGCAGCCGGAAGCCGTGGTCCACCAGGATCCGTTTGCGCGAGGCATCCCCCTCGTACATCGCGCCGATCTGCGGGACGGTCTGGTGCGACTCGTCGATGACCAGCAGGAAGTCGTCCGGGAAGAAGTCCAGCAGGGTGTTGGGCGCGCTGCCCGGCTCGCGGCCGTCGATATGCCGCGAGTAGTTCTCGATGCCGTTGCAGAACCCGACCTCGCGCATCATCTCCAGGTCGTAGGCGGTGCGCATGCGCAGCCGCTGGGCCTCCAGCAGCTTGCCCTGCCGCTCCAGCACGGCCAGCCGCTCGGCCAGCTCCGCCTCGATGCCGACGATCGCGCGGGCCATCCGCTCGGGTCCGGCGACGTAGTGGGTGGCCGGGAAGATGTACAACTCCGGATCGTCGGTGAGCACCTCGCCGGTGACCGGGTGCATGGTCATCAGCCGCTCGACCGTGTCGCCGAACAGCTCGATGCGCACCGGGTGCTCCTCGTAGACCGGGAACACCTCGACCGTGTCGCCCCGCACCCGGAAGGTGCCCCGGGTGAACGCCAGGTCGTTGCGGGCGTACTGGATCGAGACCAGCTTGCGCAGCAGCTGGTCGAGTCCGTACTCCTCGCCGACATTGAGCCGGATCATCCGGTCCACGTACTCCTGCGGGGTGCCCAGACCGTAGATGCAGGACACAGACGCGACCACGATGACGTCCCGCCGCATGAGCAGCGAACTGGTGGCGGAGTGCCGCAGCCGCTCGACCTCCTCGTTGACCGACGAGTCCTTCTCGATATAGGTGTCGGTCTGCGCGATGTACGCCTCGGGCTGGTAGTAGTCGTAGTACGACACGAAGTACTCGACCGCGTTGTTCGGCAGCAGCTCGCGGAACTCGTTGGCCAGCTGCGCGGCCAGCGTCTTGTTCGGTGCCATCACCAGGGTCGGCCGCTGCAGCTTCTCGATCAGCCAGGCCGTGGTCGCCGACTTGCCGGTGCCGGTCGCGCCGAGCAGCACGACGTTCTTCTCCCCCGCGCGCACCCGCTGCTCCAGCTCGGCGATCGCCGTGGGCTGGTCGCCGGAGGGGGTGTAGTCGCTGACGACCTCGAAGGGCGCCACTTTCCGCTCAAGGTCGGTCAAGGGTCGTGTCATGGGTACCACGGTAGACGCCCCCGCCGACATGCGCGGGGGCGTCTCGATGAAGCTGTGGACAACCGGCGAATCCGCAGGTCAGCTCAGCGCTGGGTGACCTTGCGAAAGACCGGGCGGGGCAGGTGGCGCAGGCCGGAGAAGAGGAACCGCAGCGCGCCGGGGACCCAGACGATCTCCGAGCCCTTGCGCAGCCCGGCCACGATGGCGTCGGCGACCGCGTCGGGAGTGGTGGAGAGCGGGGCCTTCTCCATCCCGGCCGTCATCTTGGTCTCGACGAAGCCGGGGCGCACGACCATGACGTGCACGCCGGTGCCGTGCAGGGAGTCGCCGAGGCCCTGGGCGAAGGTGTCCAGGCCGGCCTTGGTCGAGCCGTAGATGAAGTTGTCCTTGCGGCCGCGCTCGCCGGCCACCGAGGAGAGCACCACCAGCGAGCCGTGACCCTGCTTCTTCAGCGCGTTGGCGCAGACCAGCCCGGAGGACACCGCGCCGACGTAGTTGGTCTGCGCGACCCTGGCCGCGGCGACCGGGTCCTGCTCGTCGCTGGCCTGGTCGCCCAACACGCCGAAGGCCAGCAGCACCACGTCCACGTCGCCGCCCGCGAAGACCGCGCCGAGGGCCTTCTCGTGCTCCTCGACCTCCGACGCGTCGAAGGCCACCGTCTCGACCTCCGCGCCGAAGGCCCGCAGGTCCTGCGCCGCAGCGTCCAGGCGTTCGGAGGGCCGGGCGGCCAGCACGATCCGCTTGGTCTTGTCGGCGGCCATCCGCCGGGCGGTGGCCAGCGCGATGTCCGAGGTGCCGCCGAGGATCAGCAGCGACTGGACCGAACCGAGTGCGTCCTTCATCTTTGCTCTGTCTCTTTCTGCTGGGGGCCCGGTCACAGGCCCAGTCGGCGGGACTGGTCCGAGACGAACACCCCGTGCGGGTCCACGCCGGCCCGTACCTTGCGGAAATCCTCCAGGCGCGGGTACATGGCCGACACGTCGTCGGCGGCCAGCCGCGCGTCCTTGGCCAGGTAGACCCGGCCGCCCTCGGAGAGCACCTGGTCGTCCAGCCACGGCAGCAGCCGGTCGAGCCCGGGGGTGCCGGTCGGGAAGTCCATCGCCAGCGTCCAGCCCTCGGCGGGGAAGGACAGGTAGCCCGGCGAGCCCTTGCCGAAGCGCTTGAGCACGGACACGAACGACGGGGCCTGCACGCGGCTGATCCGCTCGACCATGCGCTTGAACGCGACGTCGGCGCTGAACGGCACGACGAACTGGTACTGGACGAACCCGGCCTTGCCGTACACCCGGTTCCAGTCGCGGATGCCGTCGAGCGGGTGGAAGAACCCGCCGATGGTCGCGAGGTGGTGGTGGGTGGCCGGGGTCTTGCGGTACCAGACCTCGTTGGCGAGCGCGATGGTGCGCCGGTTGAGCAGGCCGGAGGGGAACAGGTCCGGGGTGGAGGCCATCGGCTTGGCGGAGAAGGCGAGCGGCTCGGCCCGGTGCTTGGCCGGCAGCTCGCCGAGGGTGGCGAAGTTGCCGCAGTCCAGCAGCGAGCGGCCCAGCTTCGCGCCCCTGGCCAGGCAGTCCATCCAGGCCACGGTGTAGCGGTAGTCGGCGTCGGTGCCGGCCAGCTTCTCCATCAGCGCGTCGAGGTCTGGCAGCTTGAAGGTGTCCACGGCCAGCCGGGAGGTCTCGATCGGGACCATCTGCAGGGTGGCCGCCAGCACCACCCCGGTCAGGCCCATGCCGCCGGCGGTGGCCCAGAACAGCTCGGGGTCCCCCTCGGGGGTCACGGTGCGGACGGAGCCGTCGGCGAGCAGCAGGTCCATCGACTTCACGTGCTGGGCGAACGAGCCGTCGGCGTGGTGGTTCTTGCCGTGGATGTCGCTGCCGATCGCCCCGCCCACGGTGACGTACCGGGTGCCCGGGGTCACCGGAACGAAGTAGCCGAAGGGGACCAGCGCGCGCATGAGGGTGTGCAGCGAGACGCCGCCCTCGGCAGTGACCAGGCCCGTCTCCAGGTCCACGGACAGGATCCGGTTCAGGCCGGTCAGGTCGAGCACCCGGCCGCCCGCGTTCTGCGCCGGGTCGCCGTACGAGCGGCCGAGCCCGCGCGCGATGACGCCGCGCGGTCCCGCGGTGGTGACCGCCTCGGCGGCCTCTTCGCGGGTTCGCGGGCGTACCACCTCGGCGACGGTGGGGGCGGTACGGCCCCAACCGCTCAACTGCTGCGGACCGGAGTCGTCGCCGGAGTCGGTCGACCTGAGGTTCGCGAGGCGGGAACGCAGGTCAGTGGGCATAGAACACTCCCAGTGCGAAGCAGGCGAGCCAGGTCGCCGCGATGGCCATGATCACCCGGTCGCCGAGCACGACGTCCTCCGGCTCGCCGGCCTGGCCGGCGTCCACGAACATCGCGTACCGCAGGAAGATGAAGCACCAGGGCACGATGGAGATCTCGTGCCAGTTCACCCCCTGGTCACCGGTGCCGAGGCTGAAGGCCCACAGCGAGTAGGTCAGGATGGTCAGCCCGGCCGCCATCTGCCAGACGAAGCGCAGGTACGACTCCGAGTACGCGGCCAGCGACTTGCGGGTGGTTCCGGCGGCCTCGCCCATCAGCACCATCTCGGAGTACCGCTTGCCGGCCACCATGAACAGCGAGCCGAAGCCGGTGGTCAGCAGGAACCACTGGGACAGCGGGATGTTCGCCGCGACCCCGCCGATCATCGCGCGCAGCAGGAAGCCGGCGGCGACCAGGGCCAGGTCGAGCACCAGGATGTGCTTGAACCAGGCGCTGTAGGACAGGTGCATGGCGAGGTACACGGCGATGACCGCGGCGGTGCCCACGTTCGCGGTGAGCGCCACGCCGAGAGCGGCGATCGAGAGCACCACGACGGTGGTCCAGGCGACCGGGATCGGGATGAGCCCGGCGGCGATCGGCCGGAACCGCTTCTTCGGGTGCGCCCGGTCCGCCTCGACGTCGAGCGCGTCGTTGGCGTAGTACACGGCGGCGGCGGCCAGGCAGAACGCGGCGAAGGCGATGGCGCTGGCCCCGAGCACCGAGGCCTGGTCGATCCGGCCGGAGGCGAGCGGCGCAGTGAGCACCAGGACGTTCTTGACCCACTGCTTGGGCCTGGCCTCGCGGATCATGGCGCGCGGCAGCTGCAGCCGGCCGGCGTGCGCGGCGGCTGCGGGGGCGGCTACGGATTCGGCGGCCATCGACTCGTTCCGGCCGTTCTCGAGGGCTATCGCGGGCTCGGGCTCGCTCTCGGCCTCTGACGCGGACGTGTCGGGCTCCGACCGCACGTCCTCGTCTGTCGCGTCCGCCTCTTTGCCGCGCTGTTGCGCGGGGATCGTTACCACGTCGCCCTCCCAAGGCTGACTCGGTGCATGTTGAGGCGCGGAAGCCGCGGGGAGGCTATCAGGACCACGCGTGTCCGCCCCAACTTACCGGACGTCGCGCGGTCGCTCGGCCGTTCCAAAGCGTTCAGCGCGGGGTGCGGCCGAGCGCGGCGATGCGCTCCCACAGCGCGTCCACCTGCGCGGCGAGCTCCTCCGGGGTGCCGTCGTTGGCGAGTACGACATCGGCGGCGGCCAGCCGCTGCTCGCGCGGGGCCTGCGCGGAGATGCGCGCGGTGGCCTCCTGGTCGGTCATTCCGCGGTCGCGCGCGAGCCGGGCGATGCGTACCGGATCCGCCGCGTCGACGACCACCACGAGGTCGAAGAAGCCGCCGCGGGTGAGCCCCGACTCGACCAGCAGCGGGACGTCCTGGACCACCACGGAGCCCTCGGGCGCGGCAGCCAGCCGTTCCGCCATCCAGGTGCGTACCCGCGGGTGCACGATGCCGTTCAGGGCCGCGCGCCGGTCCGGGTCCGAGAAGACGACCGCGGCCAGCGCGGCCCGGTCCAGCCCGCCGTCCGGACCGAGGACCGCCTCGCCGAACTCGGCGACCACAGCGGCCTGCCCGTCGGTGCCCGGGGCGACCACCTCACGGGCGGCCACGTCGGCGTCGAGGATCAGCGCGCCGTGTCCGGCGAGCAGCCCGGCGGCGGTGGACTTGCCCGCGCCGATGCCGCCGGTCAGTCCCACCAGGACGGTGCGCGCCTCACTCATGGGGGTGATCCTACGGGGCGGCGGCCGACCGGTTCTGACGGGCCGTCGGGGCCGCAAGCGAAGGGCGCCCGCGGGACCCTGGTGGGGATCCTGCGGGCGCCCTCAGACGCTCGGGGTTGCGGGGCCGCTAGCGGCCCGACAGCCCGTCAGGTGTTCAGCTCTGTCCGCCGGCCAGCTTCTCGCGCAGCGCGGCCAGGGCCTCGTCGGAGGCCAGGGCGCCGGTGGCCTCGACCGGGGCGGCCGAGGAGTAGGTGGACGGGGCAGCGCCCTCGGGGGCCGCAGTGCTGCCGCCGGAGGCCGCGGCCTCGGCGTCGGCCTTGCGGGCCTCGGCGATCTGCTTCTGGTGCTGCTCGAAGCGGGTCTGCGCCTCGGCGTACTGGCCCTCCCACACCTCGCGCTGCGCGTCGAAGCCCTCGAGCCACTCGCCGGTCTCCGGGTCGAAACCGTCCGGGTAGACGTAGTTGCCCTCGGCGTCGTACGTCGCGGCCATGCCGTAGAGGGTCGGGTCGAACTGGTCGACCGTCGCGTCGCCGGTCAGGCCCTCGTTCGCCTGCTTGAGCGAGAGCGAGATGCGGCGGCGGTCCAGGTCGATGTCGATGACCTTGACGAAGATCTCGTCGCCGACCTGCACGACCTGCTCGGGGATCTCCACGTGCCGCTCGGCCAGCTCGGAGATGTGCACCAGGCCCTCGATGCCCTCGTCCACCCGGACGAACGCGCCGAACGGCACCAGCTTGGTGACCTTGCCGGGCACGACCTGGCCGATCTGGTGGGTGCGGGCGAACTGCTGCCACGGGTCTTCCTGCGTCGCCTTGAGCGAGAGGGAGACACGCTCGCGATCCATGTCCACGTCCAGGACCTCGACCGTGACCTCCTGGCCGACCTCGACGACCTCGGAGGGGTGGTCGATGTGCTTCCAGGACAGCTCGGAGACGTGCACGAGGCCGTCCACGCCGCCCAGGTCCACGAAGGCGCCGAAGTTGACGATGGAGGAGACCACACCGGAGCGCACCTGGCCCTTGAGCAGGGTGGTGAGGAAGGTCTGGCGCACCTCGGACTGGGTCTGCTCGAGCCAGGCGCGGCGGGACAGGACCACGTTGTTGCGGTTCTTGTCCAGCTCGATGATCTTGGCCTCGAGCTCCTTGCCGACGTACGGCTGCAGGTCGCGCACCCGGCGCATCTCCACCAGCGAGGCGGGCAGGAAGCCGCGCAGGCCGATGTCGATGATCAGGCCGCCCTTGACGACCTCGATGACCGTGCCGGTGACGATGCCGTCCTCGTCCTTGATCTTCTCGATCGTGCCCCAGGCCCGCTCGTACTGAGCGCGCTTCTTGGACAGGATGAGGCGGCCTTCCTTGTCCTCCTTCTGGAGGACCAGGGCCTCGACGTGGTCGCCGACCGCGACGACCTCGTGCGGGTCCACGTCGTGCTTGATCGAGAGCTCCCGCGACGGGATGACGCCCTCGGTCTTGTAACCGATGTCGAGCAGGACCTCGTCCCGGTCAACCTTCACGATGGTTCCGTCGACGATGTCGCCATCGTTGAAGTACTTGATGGTCTCGTCGATCGCGGCGAGGAATTCCTCCTCCGAACCGATGTCGTTGATGGCGACCTGGGGGGTTCGGACGGTCTCGGTGCTGCTCGTCATGGGGAAAGGGGCTCCGGGTACGGATATGGGGTCGACGCACGCGGCGGAGCCTGACTCGGGAACTGAGCGGTTCGAAAGTCGGTGCGGCCCCCTAGGTCTGAAGCCACACGGGTCCGCAGCGCAACAGCCAGGATACGGTCCGCACGCTTCCATGGTCAATCGAGCTGGCCGCGATGGTGCCAAACCGGGACAACCGTCTCCGGGGCGCACGGCGGCGCGGGGCGGACTCGTCGCAACATAGCGTGCCGGGGCGTTGGTGCGGAAGTGTGCGCAGGGGTTCGCGGGGTGTGGGCGCGCGGCCGAACGGTGGGAGGCTGGCGGCATGGATGAGGCGATCGAGGACGCGGATCCGGACTGGACCTCGCTGGTGACCCGGCGTCAGGCGGGTGACGCGGAGACCGTTCGGGCGAATCGGGTCTGGTGGGACGACAACGCCGACCTGTACCAGTCGGAGCACGGCGAGTACCTGGGCGACGCGCGGTTCCTGTGGTGCCCCGAGGGCGTGTACGAGGACGAAGCCGGGCTGCTGGGCCCGGTGGCCGGGCGCCGGGTGCTGGAGGTGGGCTGCGGGGCGGCCCAGTGTGCGCGCTGGCTGGTGAAGCAGAGTGCGGACGTGGTCGGCGTCGACGTGTCGGCGCGGCAGCTCGCGCACGCGCGGCGGATCGACCAGGACCTGGGCGGGACGCCGGTGCGGCTGGTGCAGGCGGATGCGACGGTGCTTCCGTTCGCGGACGGGGCCTTCGACGTGGCCTGCTCGGCCTTCGGGGCGGTGCCCTTCGTGGCGGACTCGGCAGCGGTGATGCGCGAGGTGGCGCGGGTGCTGCGGCCGGGCGGGCGGTGGGTATTCGCCGTGACGCACCCGTTCCGCTGGTGTCTGCCGGACGATCCGGGCGAGGGCGGGCTTCGCGTGCGGGACTCGTACTTCGACCGGCGTCCTTACGTGGAGCAGGATGACGATGGCGTCGCGACGTACGTAGAACACCACCGGACGCTCGGCGACCGAGTGCGGGAGTTGACCGAGGCCGGCCTGGTGCTGCGCGATCTGATCGAGCCGGAGTACCCGGAGGAGCTGGGCGACCGCTGGGGCGGCGGATGGTCGGCGCTGCGCGGAAGGTTGGTGCCGGGAACGGCGATCTTCGTGGCCGAAAAGCTGTAAGAAAAGCTGTAAACAGCGGTAACCCAGGGTGGCGGCCCGCCCGGCCGTGCCCGGCGGATCGCCCGGTCGCTGGTACCGGCGGGGCGGTCCGGATACAGTCCTGACCCAGAACTCGTCGATGTGCAGTGCCCGCGCCGCCGTTCCAATGCCCCGGGCCTGTGGAAAGGGCGCCGCGAAACCCATGGCCCGCCGTCTACTCGCCGACAGCGCCCTGGTGGCCGTCGGGACCCTCGTCGGGAGCATGCTCTCGTACGGCTTCAGCTTCGCGCTCGCGCACCAGCTGGACCAGACCGGCTACGGGCAGATCGGCGCGCTGCTGATGATCTTCCTGGTCGCCTCGATCCCGGCGACCGCGATCCAGGCGGTCACCGCGCGCAGGGTGGCCAGCGCGGGCGAGCTCGACACGGCCCGGCTGCGTGCGCTGACCGCCCCGCTGGTGCGCTGGTCGCTGCTGATCGGCGTCGCCGAGACGGTGGCGCTGGCCGGGCTCGCCCCGGCGGTCTCCGCCGCCCTGCCCTCGGTCTCCACCGGGCAGGTGGCCTGGACGGCGCTCGCGCTGGTGCCGAACGCGCTGATCTTCTGCTACCTGGGCATCGCGCAGGGCAGCTCGCGGTTCCGCGCGTACACGGTGCTGTTCGTGGCGTTCAACGGCGCGAAGCTGGTGGCCGGGCTCGCGGCCGGGGCGGTGGTGGCCGACCCGGGCCTGATCATGGGCGCGATGGCCGTCTCGTGGTTCGTGACCGCGGCCGTGGCGTACTACGCGCTGCGCGACCTGGTCGGCAAGCCGCACACGCAGCGCGGGCTGGGTTACGTGCGCGAGCTGGGCACGGCGTCGTGGAGCCTGGGCGCGGTGCTGGTGCTCTCGCTGCTGGACGGGCTGCTCGCGGCGCACTACTTCAGCGGGGACGTGCTCGGCCGCTACCAGGCCGGGGCGATGTTCACTCGCGCGGGTTACTTCGGGCCACAGTTCGCCGGGGTGCTGGCCTACCCGAAGCTGGCCGTGCCGGAGACCCGCCGCAAGGCGCTGATGTCGGCGATGGTGCTGTCGATAGGGATCGGGCTGCTGATCGTGGCGTGCACGGTGTTCGCGGCGGATCCGATGGTGCACGTCGCGTTCGGCGCGAAGTACCTGGGCAGCGGGGGCACCGGCTTCAACCTGACCTCGGCAGCCTGGCTGTTCGCGCTCTCGGGCGCGGTGCAGGCGCTGGTGCAGCTGGCGCTGCTGGACGCGGTCGCCCGCCGTTCGCACGTGATCGGCTGGCTGGTCTTCGGCGGGATAGTGGTGGAGGCGGTCGTCATCCTGGCGGTCGCGCACCACTCGGCCGAGCAGCTGATCGCGACGGCGGCCTGCTGCGGCACGGTGACCGCGGCGGTGAGCCTGACCGTCTCGGCCCTCGCCCGGCACCACCACGCGGCGCCCCAGCCGGCGCAGCCGAGCGCGGACTACGCGCCTGCGACTCCGTGAGGTTGTGGTCGGCGGATCCCGGGAATTCCGGCCGTACTCCCGCTAAGGCGGCATTCGCACGGAAACGCCTTTCGGCTAACGCGTAGCGCGGCGCTGCGGGATATCGGTGTTCGGTCCGAGCGAACATTCGATAGCTGATCGTTGAGATATTTCGGAAATTCCCTGTTAACATCGCGGCTCGCCTTCATGCAGCGCACCTTCACACGGTCCACCTTCACGCGGCTCCGCGCAGCGGTCCGTCGTCGTCGGGACGGTCTGCCGCTGCCCCCGTGTGGTCGAGGATCGCGGCGGCGATCGAGTCCGCGCCGATGCCCGGCCCGACGATCGTGTAGTGGTTCGTGCCCGAGACCAGGCCCGTGGCGACTCGGTCGCGGTCGATTCCGGCCGCGTCGAGTCCGGCTTCGGTGTAAAAGCCCTGTGGCTGGTTGAGAAGGCCGCGCCCGGCGTAGAGCAGGGTGATCGGGCAGGTCGCGGCGTTGATCGCCTGTTTGACTGACTCGTCGACGATCAGCTGCCGACCGTCCGCGCGGATGGCCGCCGCGATGCAGGACGAGACGACCGTGCCGTCGGCGAGCCGCAGCGTGTCACGTCTGAGATAGGCGGTCAGCTGCGGGTTCCAGTTGCCGACGAAGGACGGGTGGCTGCGGTGGAAGTCCAGGTAGGCCTCGCCGTCCGGGAAGGTCAGGCTGAGCTTCTGGACCGCCGGACCGACGGTCAGTTCGAGCACCGCGTCCGGATCCAAAGCGGTTGGCAGCGGGTAGGGCGCCCCGCCGTCCACGGCGACGACGGCGTCGACCCGCTCGGCCCGTCGTGCCGCGACCACGCAGGCCACGAACGCGCCGAGGGAGTGCCCCGCGAGTACCGCGCTGTCCAGGCCCGCGTGATCGAGCACTGCGACGACGTCCTCCGCGTCTGCGTCGATGCCCCACGGCGGGGCCAGCTCACGGGAGTGCGCGCGGCCGCGCAGGTCGGGTGCCAGCAGGTTGACCCGCCCGGCCACGGCCTCCGCGGTCGCCGCCCAGGCGAGGGCGTTGCCGGTGATTCCGTGCACCAGCACCGCGGTCGGCGCGTCGGGATCCAGGGCCGGCCAGCGGACCACCGCGAGGTGCCCGCCGGACACGGGTATCCGGTATTCCTGGAATTCCCGGTAGTCGACCACGCCCGGAGTCACTTCTGAGTCCCTTCTGCGGCACTGCCTCATTACAGGCATAGTCGTTGCGCGAAGCCGCGCGGGCAACGTGGCGCGGCCACCCGGGAGAAGAAAAGACCACGCGACGAAGGAAACTCCTAACACAAAGAGTGGCGACAGCGGAGAACGTATGGAATGCCGCCGCGACCGTGCCCGCCACTGTGTCCGCGTGCGTACGCACCCTCAGGGCCGGCCGTGCAGATCCCGGGAGTCCCGGGCGGCGGACCGCTGGCTAGAGTCATCGGGAGCAGCCGTCAGCTGTGACATCGCCGGCAGTAGCTTCATCAGCAGTGGCTTGACCGTCAACGAGGATTGGAAAGCACTCGATGGACAAGGTGGTCAGCGCGGCCGAGGCCGTGGCCGACATTCCGGACGGGGCGAGTCTCGCCGTCGGGGGCTTCGGCCTCTGCGGCATCCCGTCCACCCTCATCGCCGCCCTGCTCGCCCGGGGCGCGACGGACCTGCGCGTCGTGTCGAACAACTGCGGCGTGGACGGCTGGGGCCTCGGCCTGCTGCTGGAGGCCGGCCGCATCACCCGGATGACGAGCTCGTACGTCGGGGAGAACAAGGAGTTCGCCCGGCAGTACCTCGCCGGGGAGCTGGAAGTGGAACTCACCCCGCAGGGCACGCTCGCGGAGCGGCTGCGTGCAGGAGGGGCGGGCATCCCGGCCTTCTACACCGCCACGGGCGTCGGCACGCAGGTCGCCGAGGGCGGTCTGCCGTGGAAGTACGCCCCCGACGGCACGGTGCTGGTCGCCTCGCCGCCCAAGGAGGTACGCGTCTTCCGCGGCCGCGAGTTCATCCTCGAAGAGGCCATCATCACGGACTTCGCACTGATCCGGGCCGCAGTGGCGGACCGGCACGGCAACGCGGTGTTCAACGGCTCGGCACTGAACTTCAACCCGCTCGCGGCGATGGCCGGACGGATCTGCGTCCTCGAGGCGGAGCGGATCGTCGAGCCGGGCGAGATCGCGCCGGCGCACGTACAGCTGCCGGGCGTGCACGTGCACCGGGTGGTCGAGGCCACCGTCGCCGAGAAGCGGATCGAGCGGCGCACCGTGCGCCCGCGCCCGCAGTCCGCCGCCGCGCCGGAAGGGAACTGACATGCCGCTCGACCGCAACCAGATGGCCGCGCGCGCCGCGCTCGAACTGCGCGACGGCCAGTACGTGAACCTCGGCATCGGCCTGCCGACGCTGATCCCGAACTACGTGCCCGACGGCGTGACGGTCGTGCTGCAGTCGGAGAACGGCATCCTCGGCACCGGCCCGTATCCGTACGCCGGCGATGAGGACCCGGACATGATCAACGCGGGCAAGGAGACGGTCACGCTGCTGCCCGGCGCGTCCCTGTTCGACTCGGCGACCTCCTTCGCGATGATTCGCGGCGGCAAGATCGACGTGGCGGTGCTCGGCGCGATGCAGGTCAGCGAGAGCGGCGACCTGGCCAACTGGATGATCCCGGGCAAGATGGTCAAGGGCATGGGCGGCGCGATGGACCTGGTGCACGGTGCCCGCCGCGTCATCGTCCTGATGGAGCACACCGCCAAGGACGGCGGCCACAAGCTCGTCGACCAGTGCACCCTTCCCCTCACCGGCAAGCGGGTCGTGCACCGGGTGATCACCGACCTCGCCGTCATCGACATCGAGGACGACGGCCTGGTGCTGCGTGAGCTGGCCCCCGGCGTCACCGTCGAGGAGGTGGCCGCCGCGACCGGTCCGGCCCTGCGCATCCCGACGGCGACAGTGCCGACGATGGCCGTCGCGTAGCCCGCCCGCACTTCGTGAAAGGCCACTGATATGCCCGGCACCGAGGTGGGCCTGCTGCATCCCGGAGCGATGGGAGCCTCGCTCGGCGCGGCGCTCCTGCACAACGCGGACGCGGTCCTGTGGGCCGCCGAAGGGCGATCCGCGGCGACCCGTACCCGGGCCCAGGACGCCGGACTCACCGAGGTCCCCGATGCGGCCGCGCTCGTCTCCCGGGCCCGGAGCATCGTCTCGATCTGCCCGCCGCACGCCGCCGAGGACGTGGGCCGCCAGGTCGCCGAGCACGCGGGGAGCGGCCTCGACCTCTACATCGAGGCCAACGCCGTGGCCCCGGCCACCATCGAGCGGATCGCCGAACTGCTGGGCGCCGACCGGGTCGTCGACGCCGCCGTCATCGGCGGCCCGGCCTGGAAGCCCGGCACGATCCTGGTGCTGTCCGGCCCGCGCGCCGTCGAGGCGGGCGAGCTCTTCGCGGGCTCGGTGCTCGACGTGCGGGTCCTCGGCGAGCGCCTCGGTCAGGCCTCGATGACAAAAGCCTGTTTCGCCCTGCAGAGCAAGGCGCTGCCGACGATCTGGCTGGCGATCGCCGAGGCCGCGCGCCGCTACGACGTCCTCGGCCCGTTGGCCGACATCCTGGCCGAGGACGGCGTAGACCTCGAGAAGCAGGCCGCCGACATCACCCGCCGGGCCACGCCGAAGGCCTGGCGCTGGGCCGGCGAGATGGACGAGGCGGCGGCCGCACTCGCCGCCCTGGGCCTGCCCGACGGCTGGTCCCGCGCCGCCGCCGAGACCTACCGGCGCCTGGCCGGCGCCCCGTCGGCGGACACAGAGGCCGGACCCGAGCGCCCGGATCAGGCCGCCGCCCCCACAACGGCGACCTGATCCCGGTTTGCCGGCGCGCGGTCCTACTTGGTCTGCGCGCCGTTCGCGGGCTTCGCCTGAGCCGGAATGCCGGCGACGCACACGAGCTTCGTCCCACCCGGCACGGAGCCGACCTTGACCGCCTTCGTGCCCGGGACGGACTTGAGGGTGCCCACGGACTTCAGAATCGGCACCGCGCCCTTCGCCGAACCGGGGATCACGACCGCCGTCAAACCGGGCACGCCGGCCTTCCCCGAACCGGGGAGCGTGGTGACGCCGGTGCCCTTTGTGGTGACGCCGCGGCCGACGGCGGCGACGCCCGCGGGGCAGCTGAACCCGGGGACGGCCTTCGTGACCGCGGTGGTCTTCGCCGGGGTGGAGGTGGAACTGGCGGAGGCGGAGGTGACGCCTACTACGGCCGTGGCCGCGACGGCGGCCAGCCCGGTGACGGTGTACACCACGACGTTGCGTCGCATGGGTTCTTCCTTCCGGAGTACCTGTACTGCTGGACGGGAATCACTGTGCTGAATCGCTGCTGAGGCCAGGCTGAAGTCACCTGAAGACCGCTTCAGGCGGCTTCCGGGATAATTCGTCCATGCGGTTGCTGGTGGTGGAGGACGAGAAGCGTCTCGCGCTGTCGCTGGCCAGGGGCCTGCGGGCGGAGGGTTTCGCGGTCGATGTGGCCTTTGACGGCCGCGAGGGCCTGTACCGGGCCGCGGAAGGCGTGTACGACCTGGCGCTCCTGGACGTGAACCTGCCGGGGATGAACGGCTACAACGTGTGCGCCGCCCTGCGCGCAGCGGGCAACAACGTGCCGATCCTGATGCTCACGGCCAAGGACGGCGAATACGACGAGGCCGAGGGCCTGGACACCGGGGCGGACGACTACCTGACCAAGCCGTTCTCGTACGTGGTGCTGCTCGCCAGGATCAGGGCCCTGCTGCGGCGGCGGGGTCGGGACGCGGCGCCGGTGGTGCGGGTCGGCGACCTCGTCGTGGACCGGGGATCGCGCCGGGTGCTGCGCGCCGGGGAGGAGGTCGCCATCACCGCCAAGGAGTTCGCCCTGCTGGAACAGCTGCTGCTGCGGGCCGGTGAGGTGGTCTCGAAGCGAGAGATCATCGAGCACGTATGGGACATGGCCTATGACGGCACCCCGAACATCGTGGAGGTGTACGTGAGCGCGTTGCGCCGGAAGCTGGGGGCCGAGGCGATCGAGACCGTGCGCGGGGCCGGATACCGGCTGGTGTCCGGTGCATAGCACGCTGCGGTCCGTGCCGGTCCGCGCCGCGGCGGCGGCGAGTGTCGTCGTGGCGGCGGCCCTGGCGTTGGCAGGGCTGGCCCTGCTGGGAGTGCTGCGCGCCGACCTGCGCGACGCGGCCATGGCCCAGGCCGCTGCCGACGCGAACCAGCTCGCCATGGCGATCAAGGCGGGGGCGGTGCCCGCAGACGTCGTCAACGCCCAGCCGCTGGCGGCGGCCGTGTTGGACGACCAGGGCCGGGTGATCGCCTCCACCAGTGCGAGTGGGGCGGCGGGAGGAGTCCCGGGCCTCACCACCGCCGTGCCCCTCACGGTTCCGGAGGCCCTCGCGAGCAGCCCAGGCACCGCAGGCGACAAAGCCACCGCGAGCAACAAAGCCGGCGCAAACACCCCCGGCAGCAAGGGCAAAATAGGCAGCACCGGTGACACCGGTACTGGCATAGGCGTGCCCGCCACCACGTCAACCGACAAGGCCACCGCCGCAGTGGCGAAGGCTGTTCCAGCCGCGCAACCCGGCGTCGCCAAGGCGCTCACGACGGTGAACGGCAAACAGGCCGTCGTCTACACCGCCGTGTCGAGCGCCACCGAGAGCGGAGCGCTGGCTGCCGCGCGCACGGCGATGCTGATCGGCCTGCCGCTCCTGCTGGCGGTGGTGGCGGGAGTGACCTGGCTGGTCACCCGGCGGGCGCTGCGGCCCGTCGATGACATCCGCGACGAGTTGTCAGCCATCATGGACAGCTCCGATCTGGCGCGGCGGGTCCCGGAACCGGCCGCGCAGGACGCGATCGGAAGGCTGGCCCGGACCACGAACCAGACCCTCGCCGCGCTGCAGGCGTCGCTGGAACAGCAGCACCGTTTCGTCGCCGACGCCTCGCACGAGCTACGCAACCCCATCGCCTCGCTGCGCACCCAACTCGAGGTGGGCGCCGCGCACCCGGTGCTGCTGGACGTGCCGGGCGCGGTCAAGGACGTGGCGCGGCTGCAGCAGCTGGCCGCGGACCTGCTGCTCTTGGCCCGCCTGGACGCAGGCGAGCGCCCGCCCGCCCAGTCCCGGGTCGACCTGACGGAACTGGCCCGCGAACAGGTGGCCCTGGCGAGCACGGTGCACGGCGGTGCCGAGGGCGGCGGAGACGGCGACGGCCGCGCACCGGTGCGTACCGGCGAGCTGGCCGATCTCGAAGTCGCCGGATCGGCGCGCCAGTTGGCCCGAATCCTGGCGAACCTGATCGACAACGCGCAGCGCCACGCCACGACGGAGGTCGTCGTGTCCGTCCGGGCAACGCCCGACGCCGAACCCGAAGCCGGTGACGACAACCGCGCCACCACACGTGGACGCCGCGCCGTGATCGAAGTCGCCGACGACGGCGACGGCGTACCGGAGGACCAGCGCGAGCGGATCTTCGAACGCTTCGTCCGCCTCGACGACGCCCGCAGTCGCGACGACGGCGGCACCGGCCTGGGCCTGGCCATCGCCCGCGACCTGGCCCGCCGCCACGGCGGCACGCTCACCACCAGCCCCCGCGGGGGCCGTGGCGCCGTGTTCACCCTCGAACTCCCCCTGCAGCCGTCAGATCGGACCATTTCGTCCGCGTCCTAGCTGCAGCGCACAGAGCGTGACCTGCGGCCCAACGCAGGTCACCACAGCGAACGCGAGAATATAATCATGCGCCGTGTATCAGGAGCCGCTGCTACCGTCACAGGGTGAGTTTGGGGGATCTCAGCGGCAGACTCGTGGATCAGGCTCAGCGCCGACGCCTGCAGCAGGCAATACACGATCGGCTTGCTGACGACCGGGACCAGGACGAGTGTCGCTACATAGTGCGCTTCTGGTGGCAGCTGTCGATGTCGTACACCGAGGTGACACTCAAGCAGTTGAGGGAGCACGTCCACGAGCCGAAGTTGACGGCGATCGAGAATTGATCGACGCGATCAGATCCTCCCTCACCGATGTCCAGATGTGGATCTCTCTAGCAGAGGACACCTTCCCGATCGTGTTCGATCGCGGGGCCAACTTGAGCCTCGGATTGGACGCCTTTCACGACCTTCAGGACAGTCGGCCTTTCGGCGAAGGGCCAACGCCTCCGGCGTCGCGCTAGTACTGGAGTGGGGGCACGTTCGCCGTGTGGATGCCCAATCGGTAGTAGCGCATGACTGCGATGAGAATGGGTTGTACGAGTTACTCCGATGCGCCTGGTGGCGAACACGATGAGAGTCCCCAGCGCGCCCGAGCTGTCGATCTTGCTTCCCCGTGCTCCCCTGTACGTGAGGTGAACTGGGCTCGACCACCGCGACCGGCCGCGGACCGGCGCGTGTGGACAGTCTGAGGATTCCGCGCTCTCTCGACCACTGCTCATATTCCCCGCGGGATTGAACACCGTTGCCGCTGCCGCAATGGCAGCGCGCTTGTTTCGATCAGGAGCGAAAACCGATGTCCCTCATCAAGATCCGCACGCGTCTGTCACGCCGACTGGCCGCGGGCGCGGTGACCAGCATCTGGTAGCGCAGCTGATAAGCGCCTGAGGTACCGAGGATCTCCCCGGTTTGCCGTATGTGCTCGTCGGCCGCAAGTGCGCCGGAAAGCTGCGGATCGCGCAACCAGCGCGTGGTCGGGAAGAAGGCGGCGAGGTATTCCCCGTAGAGCTTGCGCTTCAGAGCGCGCTCACGCGAGGAGACACCGCGTCTTCAGCGGGATCGATCAGCCGTCATGGTCTGCCCGCTCCGACAAGCGCGCCGAGTCCGGTACTCACCAAGATCCCCGTCCATGTCGGGGAGAGTACCCGGCGTGCAGAAGGCTGTGATCGGAACCTGCGGCAGAGCGCTTCTGACACGCGACGTAGCGTTGGTGTTTTCGCGGAGCGGGCGAGCGTCAGCGAGGTGGCGGAGCGTTGGGGTGGGTGGGGCGGGTGTAGCGCAGCGTTCCGGCGGAGCCGGGCCAGCCGCAGGCGGTAGCCGGAGGCGTTCAGCGCGAGCGGCCGAGCGTCAGCGAGGACGCGCAGAGCGTGCGCGGCAGCGCCATGGGTCCGTGGAGCGGCCGAACAGCGAGGACGCGGAGCGGGGCGGGTGGGCGGGCCAAGATCAGCGCGGAGCGCTGAGCAGCCGGAGGCGTCCCGGCGGAGCCGGGCCAGCCGCAGGCGTTGTTGCGGCGCGCAGCGCGGGGGCGGAGCGCAGCGGAGCCCTGAGCCGGAGGCGTTGCCTGCGGGTCAGTGGCCGGCGGCCTGCCAGTCCTTGCCGAAGCCGACCGAGACGTCGAGGGGGACGCGCAGCTCGTAGGCCGCGCCCATCTCGCGGCGGACCAGTTCCTCCACCTGGGCGCGCTCGGGGTCGCAGACCTCGAGGACGAGTTCGTCGTGGACCTGCAGGAGCAGCCTGGACTTGAGCCGTGCCTGCTGGATCGCCTTGTCCACGTTGAGCATCGCGACCTTGATGATGTCCGCCGCGGAACCCTGGATCGGGGCGTTGAGGGCCATCCGCTCGGCCATCTGCCGCAAGTGCGGGTTCGTGGAGTTCAGGTCCGGCAGGTAGCGGCGGCGGCCCAGAACGGTCTGGGTGTAGCCGGTCTTGCGTGCCTCGGCGACCACCGCCTGGAGGTAGTCGCGGATGCCGCCGAAGCGGGCGAAGTAGTCCTCCATCATCCGGGTCGCCTCGGCGTTGTTCACGCCGAGGCCCTGGGCCAGGCCGTAGGCGGACTGGCCGTAGGCCAGGCCGTAGGACACCGCCTTGACCTTTCTCCGCAGCTCGGCGTCGACCTGCTTCGGGGCGACGTTGAAGACCCGGGACGCGACCGAGGTGTGCAGGTCCTCGCCCGAGTTGAACGCCTCGATCAGGCCCTCGTCGCCGGACAGGTGCGCCATGATGCGCATCTCGATCTGGCTGTAGTCGGCCGTCATCAGGGTGTCGTATCCGGGCCCCGCGACGAAGGCCTTGCGGATCCGGCGGCCCTCCGGGGTGCGGATCGGGATGTTCTGCAGGTTCGGGTCGGTGGACGAGAGCCGGCCGGTCGCGGCGATCATCTGGTTGTACGTGGTGTGGATCCGGCCGTCCTCCAGCACCGTCTTGATCAGGCCCTCGACGGTGGTGCGCAGCCGGTTCACGTCCCGGTGCCGCAGCAGGATCACCGGCAGCGGGTGGTCGGTCTGGCCGGCCAGCCACTGCAGCGCGTCGGCGTCGGTGGTGTAGCCGGTCTTGATCTTCTTCGTCTTCGGCAGCTTGAGCTGGTCGAACAGGATCTCCTGCAGCTGCTTCGGGGAGCCGAGGTTGAACTGGGTGCCGGTGGCCGAGTGCGCCTCCTCCACCGCGTGCTTCACGTCCGCGGCGAAGCCGACCTCGAGGTCCGAGAGGTACTCCCGGTCGGCCGCGATCCCGGCCCGCTCCATCCGGGCGAGCAGCTGGACCAGCGGCAGCTCGACGTTGCGCAGCAGCGTCTCGGCTACCTGCTCGGACTCGGAGCGGGTGTCCAGCTCGGACTCGAGCTTGGCGGAGAGTTCCGGGAGGACGGAGGCGCTGCGCATCAGGGCGAGCGGCGCCTCGTCGTCGGCCCCCTCGGCGAGGACGTCGAGGGTGAGCTGGCCGTCCGGCTGAGCAGTCGTCAGCTCCCGGCCCAGGTACTGGCGCACCAGGTCGCCGAGCTCGGCGCTGCGCATCCCGGGCTGCACCAGGTACGCGGCCAGCGCGGTGTCCCCGGCCAGGCCCGCGAGTTCGAAGCCGTGGGCGGCCAGGGCGAGGATCGGGCCCTTGGCATCGTGAAGGATCTTGGGGTGGGCGGGGTCGGCCAGGAAGGTCCCGAGGGCGGACTCGTCGGCGGGGTCCAGCGCGGCGGGGTCGAAGTAGGCGGCGTGCGCGTCGGCGGCGGCCAGGGCGATCGCGGTCAGCTCCCCGCCGCCGCGGCCCCAGCGGCCCTCGACCGCGATCCCGACCGGCTCGGAGCCGGCGGCGTGCTCGGCGAGCCACGGGGCGAGCTGGGCGGTGGAGAGCACGGAGGTGTGCAGGGCCGGTTCGTCGGAGGTGGCGGTCTGCGCGGCCGGGGCCTCGGAGTCGAGGCCGAAGACCTCGCCGATCCGGGAGCGCAGGGCGCGGAACTGCAGGGTGTCGAAGAGCTGGTCGACGGCGGCGGTGTCACCGGAGGTACGGCCGAGGTCGGCCGGGCGCAGCTCGAGCTCCACCTCGCGGTCCAGCTCGGTGAGCCGGCGGTTCATCTGCACCTGCTCCAGGTGGGCGCGCAGGTTCTCCCCCGCCTTGCCCTTGACCTCGTCCGCGCGGTCCACCAGCCCCTGCAGCGAGCCGAACTCGCGGATCCACTTGGAGGCGGTCTTCTCGCCGACCCCGGGGATCGAGGGCAGGTTGTCCGAGGGGTCGCCGCGCAGCGCCGCGAAGTCGGGGTACTGCTGCGGGGTCAGCTCGTACTTCTCCTGTACCGCTTCCGGGGTAAAGCGCACCAGGTCCGCCACTCCCTTGCGGGGATACAGCACGGTGACCTGGTCGGTGACCAGCTGCAGCGCGTCCCGGTCGCCGGTGACGATGCCGACGTCGAAGCCCTCGGCCGCGGCCTGGGTGGCCAGGGTGGCGATCAGGTCGTCGGCCTCCGAGCCCTCCTTGCGGAAGACCGGCACGTGCAGGGCGCCGAGCAGCTCGCAGAGCAGCTCCACCTGGCCGACGAACTCCGGCGGCGTCGCGGCCCGCTGCGCCTTGTACGCCGGGAACAGCGCGGTGCGCTTGAGCGTGGCCCGGGACACGTCGAAGGCCACCGCGAGGTGGGTCGGGGCCTCGTCGCGCACCACGTTGATCAGCATCGAGGTGAAGCCGTAGATCGCGTTGGTGGACTGGCCGGTGGAGATGGTGAAGTTCTCCGCGGGCAGCGCGTAGAAGGCCCGGTAGGCCATCGAGTGCCCGTCGAGCAGCAGCAGCTTGCCGCCCGCCCGCTCCGTGTTCTCGCTCACTGCCGTTCTCCCGTCGTCTCCACGGATGCGATCCTATGCGCTGGGTCCGACACGAACAGGTCGGACGAGGCGGAAAGGACGAGCCGGGACATGGGCGAAGCGCTGCCGGACGAGGTAGACGAGTCCACGCAGTTCGAGGATCTCCTCAACGACGTGTACAGCACGGGCGGACGGCTCGGCGAGAAGCTCGGCATCCGCTTCACCGAGATCTCGGCGCGGCGCCTGGTGGCCACGATGCCGGTCGAGGGCAACACCCAGCCGGCCGGGCTGCTGCACGGCGGGGCCTCCGCGGCGCTGGCCGAGAGCATGGGCTCGGTCGGAGCGGCGGTGCACGCGGGGCCGGGCGCGATAGTCGTCGGCGTGGACATCAACGCCACCCACCACCGCGGGGCCCGATCCGGGCTGGTCACGGGGGTGGCGACGCCGCTGCACCTGGGACGCACGGTGGCCACGTACGACATCACGATCACGGACGACCGCGGGCGGCGGGTCTGCACGGCGCGGATCACGTGCCTGATTCGCAAGCCGTAGCGCGGCGGAGCGAGGGGCGCACTGAGGATACGAACCCGCGGGGACGCACTCCTCAAGATCCGCCGCCGCGCACCAGGCGGCACTGGCGCTAACGCCTGCCCTGACGCATCCTGAGATCGTGAGTGCATCACAGGAGGATAACGAATCGGCCCCGAACCTATATATTGAATTCGAGGACGACGAGGCCGCGGGGGCGGCCGGCAAGGCAGAGGTGATCAGCGACGTCGAGGCGATCGGCGTAGCACCGCACGGCCGGACTCCGCGCCGGGGTCCGGGCTGGGCCTGGGCCGCACTGCCGTCCCGAGGACGCAAGGCCGTGGTCGGCACGGTGGTCCTGATCGGGCTCGGCGCGGCGGTCGGCGACACGTTGGTCGCGCAGGCCGCCCAACGTGCGGCGGACCGGCCGACCGTCGCCCTGGTGGACGCCGCGTACACGACCACGCTGGACGGCAGCGGCCTCAACCTGCTGCTCAACGTCGCGGACACCGGCACCGCGCCCGTGACGGTCACTCAGGCCCAAGTACAGGGACCGGGTGTGAATCTGCGTTACTCCGGGATACCGCTGAGCGTCAGCCGCGCCCAGCAGTTGGAACTGGTCCTTTCGGGCGAGTACGACTGCGTCCTCGCGGCCTCGGCCGACGGGACTCCCGCGAGCCCCAAGACGGTGCGGGTCACGGTCCGCACCGTGCACGGGACGGTCAGCACGCTCGACCTGGTGCTGCCCCCGAGCGCGGAGCTGCCCGGCCGCTGGCGGGGCGGCCGGGCAGGGCTCTGCGGTTGGGGCTCCTAGCCGGACACTCCCTAGGCGACCGGGTTCCAGTAGTCGCCGGCCATCACGATGTAGACCAGCATCTTGATCGTCTGGCCGAAGTAGCCGTCGCCGAACGGGTTGGTGGCCAGGTAGCTCCACAGCGTGTTGGTCCACGCCTGGTCGCCCGCCGCCATCGCCGCCGGGCCCACCGAGTCTCCGGCCTCCTCGGCCTGGTCGCTGGTGCTCTGCGCCGTGCAGTTCAGCTTGATGTGCGGGTACACCTTCTGCGGGTCGCTGCCGGACACCTTCTTCGAGCAGGTGTCCCACTCCTTGGCGTCCTTGTACGAGACGGCCGCAGTGGTCGAGCCGTAAAGCAGCGCGTCGGTGCCCATGTGCCACGGGACCCGGATCGAGTTATAGCCGACGATGTTGTCCGGCTGGTCCTCCTGATAGTTCGCGGGCGCCGGCTTCGGGCTGGTGGTGTTGGCGTTGACCACGAAGTCGGACAGCAGGCCGTATGTCGAGGAGTAGGACGAGGTGAACTCGGTCACCACGGCCTCGGTGCGGGAGATCACCTTGGCCCAGTCGTGCGCGGTGTCGTACGCGGCGAAGGCGCGCAGGTGGTCGAGCATCATGTCGCTCGGCCGGGTGTCGGTGCTCGGGCCGTCGTCCTCGCACTTGAGGTGGCCGTCCGAGGTGACGTCGTGGGCGTAGAAGGCGGCCAGCCAGGTCTTGGCCGCCGAGGTGTAGCCGCCCCACTGCTTGTCGGCCAGGATCAGGCCGTAGCCGACGTCCAGGTCGCCGTCGGTGGCCGCGTCGGGGGTACCGCTGTCGGTGTACTTGCAGGTCTTGCCGTCCAGCTGCCACTGCATCAGGCCGTACTGGTCCTCGTGGTCCTTGACCAGCTGCCACAGGCCGTTGAACTCGGTCTGCGCGCCGGCGTCGTACCCGGCCATGAGCGGCACGATGTTCATGCCGTAGCCCTGGCCCTCGGAAACCGGGCCGTTGTTCGGCGCGTCGCCGTCGCCCTTGGTCGAGACGTAGTACTCGTTCGAGGCGCAGCCCTTGACCAGGTAGGTCTTCTTCCACGCGTCGTAGGCAGTCTCGACCGCCTGGTCCTTCGTGGCCTGCGACACCGCCGGGGTGACGCCGACCTTGTACGTGACGTGGTCGGGGAAGGCGTGCGTGGGAGTGGCGGCCTGGGCGCCGGTGGCCGCGAGGCCGACCATGCAGCCGGCCGCCGTGGCGACCGCGGCGGTCGCCGAGACCAGCCGGTGCCGTAGCAGGAACTCCTTGGTGCGCGATGCCATCTGCTCGCTCCTTGGGGGTGCGCGCCCGGAATCGCGCCGCACGCCGGGCTACGCGGATCTGTTGTCGCGGGGGTGGGTGGGGGCGGATCGGAGTTTCTTGTTAAGGAACTTTCCTAACCCGTTGCGGCTTAGCTTCGCGAGGAACCAGAAGTCTGTCAATAGCCCTTACCAGGGACCCGATTTCGGCGACACTGGAGGAATGAGGCGCACGGCCGGAGGCGGTACCGCGGCGGAGCACCGGAGCCTGGACTCCGAGGACTCCGGACCGCTGGAGATCGAGTTCGAGGACGAGGACGCCTCGCCCGGCTATCCCGCCGCCCCGGCGGGCCGGTCCCGCGACCTGCGTCCGGCCGCGCTGGGCAGCCTGGCCGCGGTGCTGCTCGGCGCGGCGCTGTGGGCCACGCACAGGCCCGCACCGGAGCCTGTGGCGGGGCCGGGCACGTCCGTCACGCACTCGGTGGTGCCGAACTACGCCGCCGCCGTCGTGACGGTCAGCTACCAGCGCTCGCGCCTGCTGTCGCTGCCGCAGCGTCTGATCGAGGTGGACCTGCGGGTCACCCCGGTCGCCGGGGCGCGGGTCCGGGTCATCTACTACTACATCAGCGAGAACGGCGTACAGGTGCAGGCCGATCCCCTGCCGTCGACGAACCCGCTGCCCGTCTCGGGCGCGGACGTGCGGCTGGACCTGACGGTGACCGACTGCGCGGTGGTGCCGATCGGCGAGTCGATGTCCTTCGTGGACGTGGTCGCGAACGGGCCGCTGGGCGACGTGGACCGCTTCACCATCCTGGGCGACCGGTACTCCGCGGACCTCGCGCGGCTGCTGAGCACGGTCTGCCCCGGGCAGCCGAACGGCCAGAGTCAGGGCGCGTACACGATCGTCGCGGTGTCCTGACTCCGGCCGTTCACTTCAGAGCGCAGTACAGCTCTGTGGTGTTCTGTTCAGTACAGCCCGGCTACTCCTCGCCGAGGTAGGTCTTGCGGACCTGCTCGTCGTGCAGCAGCTCGGAGCCCGGCCCGGACAGCGCGATCCGGCCCACCTCCAGCACGTGGCCCTGGTCCGCCAGCGAGAGCGCCGCCTGGGCGTTCTGCTCGACCAGCAGGATCGTGGTGCCGTCCGCCTTGAGCTGCGCGATGGTCGCCATGATCTGCTGCATCATGATCGGCGAGAGGCCCATCGACGGCTCGTCCAGCATCAGCAGCCGCGGCTTGCACATCAGGGCCCTGGCCATCGCCAGCATCTGCTGCTCGCCGCCGGACAGGGTGCCCGCCGCCTGGGTGCGCCGCTCGCCGAGGATCGGGAACATCGCGTACGCGGTGGCCACGTCCTCGTGGATCTGCTGGTCCTTGCGCAGGTACGCGCCGAGCAGCAGGTTCTCCTCGATGGTCATCCGGGGGAAGATGTGCCGGCCCTCCGGGGAGTGCGCCAGCCCGAGCGAGACGATCTCGTGCGCCGGCGTGCCGTGGATCGGCCGCCCGTCGAAGGAGATCTTCCCGGCGGTGGGGCGCAGCAGCCCGGAGATGGTGCGCAGCGTCGTGGTCTTGCCGGCGCCGTTCGTCCCGATCAGGGTGACGACCTGGCCCTGCTCCACCGCGAAGCTGATCCCCTTGACCGCCTCGATCTTGCCGTAGGCGACGTGCAGGTTCTCGACCTCCAACAGGGCCATCAGGAGGCCGTCCCTTCGCTCTGGCCGGCTTCGGCCTCGGGTTCGGCTTCGGTTGCGACTTCGGCCTCGACTGCGGGCTCGGCCTCGACTTCGACTTCGGGCTCGGCGGCGGCGGCCGCGCCGTTCCCCTCGAAGGGAGTACCGAGGTACGCGGCGATCACCCGCTCGTCCGCCTGCACGACCGCCGAGGTCCCCTCGACCAGCTTGCGGCCCTGCACGAGCACCGCCACCCGGTCACAGAGGTTGAAGATGAACCGCATGTCGTGCTCGATCACGACCACCGCCAGGCCGCGCTCGCGGATCTTGAACACCGTCTCCTGGGTCGCCCGGGTCTCCTGCGGGTTCATCCCCGCGGTCGGCTCGTCGAGCAGGATCAGGCCGGGGTCGCTGGCCATCGCCCGGGCGATCTCCAGCTTGCGCTGGTCGCCGTAGGGCAGGTTGCGGGCCAGCGAGCCGGAGTGCTTCCCGATGCCGAGGAAGTCCAGCAGCTCACGGGCGTTGTCCCGGGCGTCGCGCTCGGCGGCCCGGTAGCGCGGACCGCGGCCGATCGCCGAGAACAGCCCCTCCTTGGTCCGGCAGTGCCGCCCGACCATGACGTTCTCCAGCACCGTCATGTTGGCGAACAGCCGGATGTTCTGGAAGGTGCGGGCGATCCCGGCCTGGGTCACCTGGTGCGGCTTGGCCGGCAGCACCGAGCCCTGATACCGCACCTCGCCGCTGGTCGGCACGTACAGCCCGGTCAGGCAGTTGAAGAAGGTCGTCTTGCCGGCGCCGTTCGGCCCGATCAGCCCGACGATCTCCCGCTCGCCCACGGTCAGGTCCACGCCGTCCACGGCGGTGAGCCCGCCGAAGCGCATGGTCACCCCGCGCGCCTCGAGCACGGTGCCGACCCCGGCCGTGCCGGGCGTCCCCGGCGTCTCAGTCATCGTAGTCACGCCGCCGCTCCCGCCTCTTGAGCGTCGGCCGCGACCACTTCGTGGGCCTCGGCCTCGGCGATTTCCTCTTCGTGGAACTCGAGCTGCCGCCGCCTGCTGGGCACCAGGCCCTCCGGCCGGAAGCGCATCATCAGGATCAGCGCGAGGCCGAACAGCAGCAGCTGCTTGTTGTTGAAGAAGGCGAGCTTGCTCGGGATCAGGTAGAGCAGGGTGGCCCCGAGGAGCGGTCCGGTGATCGTGCCCATGCCGCCGAGCACCACCGCGGCCAACAGGAACGCGGAGTTGGGCGGCGAGGTGGCGGAGAACAGGTACTGGTCCGGCGTCACCGTGTTGATCAGGTGCGCGTTGATGGTGCCGGCGAACCCGGCCAGGCCCGCGCCGAGGCCGAAGGCCAGCAGCTTGAGCCGGAAGCCGTTGATGCCCATCGCCCCGGCCGCGGTCTCGTCCTCCCGGATGGCCACCCAGGCGCGGCCGATCCGCGAGTCGTTGACCCGGGCGAAGATGAAGACCACGATCGAGATCGCGACCAGCAGCAGCAGGTAGTAGTTGCCGAACTTGCTGAAGGTGACCCCGAACAGTTGGTGCTGCTTGCCGAAGTCGTAGCCGAACAGCTTGAGGTCCGGGACTCCGTAGATGCCCTCGGGCCCGTTGGTCAGCTGCGGTCCGGAGGCCCCGTTGAGGTTGTTGACCACGATCCGGAAGATCTCTCCGAAGCCGAGGGTGACGATCGCGAGGTAGTCGCCGCGCAGCCGCAGCGTGGGCGCGCCGATAATGATGCCCGCGACGACGGAGACCGCGATGCCGATCACCGCCTGCGCCCAGAACGGCAGCGCGACGCCGGCGAAGCGGGACGCCGCCGAGCCCGAGAGCAGCGCGGCGGTGTACGCCCCGACGCCGAGGAACGCGACGTAGCCGAGGTCGAGCAGTCCGGCCAGCCCGACCACGATGTTCAGGCCCAGCGCCACCGTGGCGAAGATCAGGATGTCGTCGGCGATGGTGTTGTACTGGTCCGAGTTCTGGATGAACACGAAGATCAGGGCCGCGACGAAGGCCGCCACCGCGGTGGGGACCCGGTTGGCCGCGGTGAAGGCGGTCAGCCGGGTGAGCACCCCGCTGGCGTTCAGCCCCCAGGCGACGAAGCCGATCGCCAGCGCGAAGCCGACGAACTCCTCGGTGTAGCCGGTGGTGATCCCGTAGTCGGCGATGAGCATGCCGACCACGATCGCGACGAGGATGACGGCCGCCTGCACCGCCTTGGGCGCCGGCGCCGGCTTGGCCGCCTCGTGCCGGTCGTCGGGCAGCAGGAACGCCCCGGCGACGGGCACCAGCACCGCGATGCCGGCCACCCAGGAGCCGCTGACGAAGTTCGCCACGCCTTTGAGCTCGACCACGATCGCGATCAGCACGTACCAGGTGGACACGGCGTTGGCGAGAGCCAGGCCGCGCAGCAGCCGCACGTACCCGCGCGGGGTCAGCCAGCGCAGGCCGGGCGCGCCGTACGCCGACGCGGTCGCGACCAGCAGCAGGACGCTGACGACCAGGGTGATCAGCTGGTTGCCGCCGGGGTAGCCGGTCACCGACAGGTCGCCGGGGAAGTTCGGAGTCCAGGTCCAGGCCAGGAAGGTGGACACCAGCGAGAGCACCGCGCCGACGGCGACCAGCGCCTTGGCGACGGAGGGGCTCACAGTGGGCGTCTCGACGACGGGGGTGGGCTCGGGCGGCAGGGCGGCCGAACCCCATTGCGGAACTTCGTTCTCGTCGGTCATCTACCTCACGCCCTGTCCGCGACGCGTTCGCCGAGCAGACCCTGCGGTCTGACCAGCAGGACCACGATCAACAGGACGAAGGCCCACACGTCCTGCCAGGCAGCACCCCACTGCTGGGTCGCGTGGTAGTGCGCCAGGATGCCCGTGGACAGTTGCTCCGCCAAACCGAGCACCACACCGCCGAGCATCGCGCCGTACACGTTTCCGATGCCGCCGAGCACGGCCGCGGTGAACGCCTTGAGGCCCGCGACGAAGCCCATGTCGTACGAGATCTGGCCGTAGCGCAGACCCTGGGTCAGCGCCGCGACCGCCGCGAGCGCCGCGCCCACCGCGAAGGCGATCACGATGACCTTGTCCGTGTTGATGCCCATCAGCCGAGCCGTGTCAGGGTCCTGCGCGGTGGCCTGCATCGCGCGTCCGGTGCGGGTCTTGGCGACGAAGTAGGCCAGGGCCGCCATGCCGATCGCGGCGACGATCACGGTCAGCAGGTCGGCCGGCTGGATCAGCACCCCGCCGAGGTTGAAGGCCTTGCGCTTGAACGACGGGAACTGCAGCGGGGCGGTCACCCCGAAGCTCACCGAGCCGTGGCCGCCGGGCTGCGGGAACCACAGGAACACGAGCTGCTGCAGGAAGATCGACAGGCCGATCGCGGTGATCAGCGGGGCGAGCCGGGGCGCGTTGCGCAGCGGCCGGTAGGCGAAGCGTTCGGCGCCGATGGCGAAGACCACCGAGACCAGCACGCCGCCGAGCAGCATGACGGGCAGGGCCGCGAGCAGGGGCAGGTGCTGGACCCAGGGGATCCAGGCGTAGACGGCCAGCGCGCCGAAGCCGCCGAGCATGAAGATCTCGCCATGGGCGAAGTTGATCAGCTGGATGATGCCGTAGACCATGGTGTAGCCCACGGCGATCAGGCCGTACATCGCGCCGAGCACGATGCCGTTGGTCACCAGCTGAAGGAAGACCGTGGTTGTCACGGGGCGTCCTTCCGGATCGGGACGGGCGATAGGGGACGGGGGTCAGGCAAGACGACGCGGGGGGCGGTGTGGTGGCCGCCCCCCGCGCACGGAATCAGTTACTTTCCCGTATATCTAGCGTCAGCCGGTGAACGTGCCGACCTTGATCCCGTTGTCCCAGACGCCGTTCTCCACCTTGTACATCGTCAGCTGCTTGTTGGTGGTGTCGCCGTACTGGTCGAAGGACACGTGCCCGGTGACTCCGTCGAAGGACACGGCCTGGGTGGCGGCCTCCACCTTCTGGCGGAAGTCGGCAGAGGCGGGCACCTTGCCGCCGTTGGCCGCGACGACCGCCTTGACCGCCTCGATCAGCGTCCAGGCCGAGTCGTACGAGTAGCCGCCGTAGGCCGAGTAGGCGTCGGTGTAGCCGGCCGCCTTGTAGTTGGCGATGAAGGTCTTGGCCGAGGCGAGCGACTCGACCGGCGCGCCGACCGAGGTGGCGTAGTCGCCGTTGGCGGCCGCAGTGCCGGCCAGCGAGATGTAGGTCGGGTCGAACTCGCCGTCGCCGCCCATCTGCGGGATGTTGTCACCCGCGGCCTTGAGCTGCTTGGACAGCGGCGCCCCGCCCGGGTACTCGCCGCCGTAGTAGAGCAGCTGCGCGCCCGAGCCCTTGACCGCGCTGACCACCGAGGAGAAGTCGGTGGTGGTGTCCGGGGCGGTCTGCGCCACGGTGACGGTGCCGCCGAGCTTCTTGAACTCCGCGGTGAAGGTCTGCACCAGGCCCGCGCCGTAGGTCTTGCCGTCGCTGACCGTGGCGACCTTGGTGATCTTCAGGTCGTTGTACACGTAGTCGGCGGCGAACGGACCCTGGACCGCGTCCGTGGTGGCGGTGCGGAAGTAGGACTTGTACGTGCGCGCCTTCGCGGTCTGCCAGTTCGCACCCTGCGTCAGCGACGGGTTGGTGTTGGCCGGGGAGACCTCGGTGACGTTCGCGTCGTCGAAGACCTTCTGCATCGACTGCGCCACGCTGGAGTTCAGCGGGCCGACGACGCCGACGATGCCGCTGTCCGCGACGAAGGCGGTGGCGTTCTGCTGGCCGATGGTCGGGTTCTTCTGGTCGTCCTTGGCCACCAACTTGAAGGTGACTCCCGGGACCTCGTTGGTCTTGTTGGCGGTGTTCACCGCGAGGTCGGCCGAGTTCTTGATGCCGAGGCCGAGGGCGGCGAGCGAGCCGGTGAGCGGGGCGTCGACGCCGATCTCGACGACGGTGCCGGAACTCGCTCCCGTGCTGCTGCTCGAACTCGAACTCCCGCGTGAACCACAACCGGCCAGCGCCAGTGCACCGACGGCGATGACCGCGCTCATCTTGTAGAGCGAAGCGCTTCGCATAGATGTCTCTCTTCTTGATTGATGGCTGGCCCCCAAGGCGGCGCGACCGGTGTGGCGCGCCTCCCCGTCCAAACCCTCGAGGCGAATCCGGTGGGTTGCCGGGAAGAGTAGTGCGCCCGCTCCGGCAAGGGACAGGGGTTTCCCCTACACTTGATCGTCTCGTTATGTGAAATTCCCATGTCCCGACGTGCCAAGTGTGCAGCACGGGGCGGCTATGTGCGATCTTGTTCTGGCCGACCGGAGGCGCCGCCGATCCGGTTCACTCGAACGCGGTACGCCGTTCGGGTGGCCGCGGTGGCCGGCCGCCGCCAACCGCGCAAAGATCACAAATCGGATAACATCCCTGCCCGCGACTCGATCGCGACAGGGGTGGGCAACAAGATGAACAAGGTTCTTCCGGTTGCAATGTCCAAGTGAAACCATGCGGCAGCACCGAACACGTCATCGAGGGAAGCGATACATCCATGCCACAGTTCATCGGGCGCCGCGCCGTCGCGGCCAGTGCACTTCTCGCCAGCGCCGCGCTGCTGGCCGCCGGCTGCGCGAGCAACCCGGCCGCCTCCTCGGGCTCGACCGCCAGCACCACGGCGAGCGCCGGGACCGACCCGAAGTCGCTGGTGCCCGCTGACATCAAGTCCAAGGGCACCCTGATCGTGGCCGCGGACGCCTCGTACGCCCCGAACGAGTTCTTCGACACCGACGGCAAGACCGTCATCGGGATGGACGCCGACCTGGCCAAGGCCCTGGCCACCGAGCTGGGCCTGAGCGTCACCATCCAGAACGTGACCTTCGACAGCATCATCCCGGGCATGGCGGCCGGCAAGTATGACCTGGGCATGTCCTCGTTCACGGACACCAAGGCGCGCGAGGCGACGGTCGACTTCGTGACCTACTTCTCGGCCGGCAGCTCCCTGATGGTCAAGACCGGCAATCCGGAGGGCCTCAAGCCGAACGACCTCTCGCTGTGCGGCAAGACGCTCGCCGTGGAGAAGGGCACCATCCAGGAGAGCGACGACGTCCCGGCGGACAGCAAGACCTGCACGACCGCGGGCAAGGCGGCGGTGAAGGGGCTGTCCTTCGACGACCAGAACGGGGCGAACCTGGCGCTGTCCAGCGGGCGCGCGGACGGCGTGCTGGCCGACTCGCCGGTGGCCGCCTACGCCGCCAAACAGTCTGGCGGCAAGTTCGTCATCTCGGGTGAGCCCTACGGCACCGCGCCGTACGGCATCGCGATCCCCAAGGGCAACGGCATGGCCCCCGCGGTGCTCGCCGCGCTCAAGGCGCTGATCGCCGACGGCTCGTACAAGACCATCCTTACCAAGTGGGGCATCGACGACGGCGCGATCACCACCCCGGTCGTCAACGGCGCGACGAGCTGAGCCGGCGTCAGTGACCGAGCAAGCGAACACCGGCGTGGTCGAGCGCACCCGGCCCGAGGCGATCCGGGCCGTGCCGGTGCGCCATCCGGGGCGGTGGGTCGCCGCCGCCGTCATCGCCGTGTTGGTGGCGATGCTGGCGAACAACCTGGCGACCAACTACCGCTGGAACGGCTGGCTCATCCGGCAGTACCTGTTCACCAGCCAGGTGTTCCACGGCCTGCTGGCCACGCTCTGGCTCACCGTCATCGCGATGGTGGTTGGCGTGGTCGGCGGGGTGATCCTGGCGGTGATGCGACTGTCAGACAACCCGATCGTCTCGTCGTCGGCCTGGGTCTACATCTGGTTCTTCCGCGGCACGCCCGTGCTGGTGCAGCTGATCTTCTGGTACAACATCGCCGCGCTGTTCCCGACGATCTCGGTCGGGATCCCGTTCGGGCCCGGCTTCCACACCTGGTCCACCACCAGCCTGGTGACCACGTTCGCCGCCTCGATCCTGGGCCTTGGCCTGAACGAGGCGGCGTACATGTCGGAGATCGTGCGGGCCGGAATCCTGTCGGTGGACGAGGGCCAGACCGAGGCGGCCTGCGCGCTGGGCATGCGCAGGCTGCTGATCATGCGGCGGGTGGTGCTCCCCCAGGCCATGCGGGTGATCGTGCCGCCGACCGGGAACGAGACCATCTCGATGCTCAAGACCACCTCGCTGGTCTCGGTGATCGCGAGCTTCGACCTGCTGGTGTCGGTGCAGCGGATCTACAACGCCAACTACAAGATCATCCCGCTGCTGCTGGTGGCCTCGATCTGGTACCTGGTGGTGACCTCGATCCTGACCGCGGGCCAGTACTACGTGGAGCGCTACTTCGCTCGCGGCTCGGTGCGCGAGCTGCCGCCGACGCCGCCGCAGCGGCTGCGCGAGTTCCTCGGCCGCAACTTCTGGCCGAGGCACGCGACCGTGGCACTGGTGTCGGTGAACGTGAACGTGGACCCGCAGGACCCCCCGCGCGGAGGCGACTCATGACCTCGTCAGTTCCCGAAGACGCGGCTCCCGCGAACGCGCCGACCGGCGGCTCTGGGCTGACCACCGTCTCCGCCACGCCGATGGTCGAGTCGCTGGAGGTGCACAAGTCCTATGGCCGGGTCGAGGTCCTCAGGGGCATCACCCTCAAGGTCATGCCCCGGGAGGTGATGTGCCTGATCGGCCCGTCCGGCTCGGGCAAGTCGACCTTCCTGCGCTGTATCAACCACCTGGAGAAGATCAGCGCGGGCCGACTGTCCGTGGACGGCGAGCTGGTCGGCTACCGGGAGCGCGGCGACCGGCTGCACGAGCTGCACGAGCGGGAGGTGGCCCGGCAGCGCACCGAGATCGGCATGGTCTTCCAGCGCTTCAACCTGTTCCCGCACATGACCGCGCTGGAGAACATCGTTGAAGCGCCCATCCGGGTGAAGGGCGAGTCACGCGACACGGCACGCGCCCACGCACGTGAGCTGCTGGAGAAGGTGGGCCTCGGCGACCGGTCGGGTGCCTTCCCGAACCAGCTGTCCGGCGGCCAGCAGCAGCGGGTGGCCATCGCGCGGGCGCTGGCCATGCGTCCGAAGCTGATGCTGTTCGACGAGCCGACCTCGGCGCTGGACCCGGAGCTGGTGGGCGACGTGCTGGCGGTGATGCGACAGCTGGCCGACGACGGCATGACCATGATCGTGGTCACCCACGAGATGGGCTTCGCCCGCGAGGTCGGCGACTCGCTGGTGTTCATGGACGGCGGGGTGGTGGTCGAGAGCGGCAACCCGCGCGACGTGCTGGCGAACCCGCAGCACGAGCGCACCCGCTCGTTCCTGTCCAAGGTGCTCTGAGCGCTGCACGCCCCGGGCGAACAAACAAACGCACACCCGCACTCGACACAACCAAACGGAAAGGGCGGACCCCCGGGGTCCGCCCTTTCCGTCAATCCAAGCTCACTTCTCCGCGGTCTCCGCCTCCGCGTCACCGTCACTCTTCGGCGCGTTGGTGCCGTCCACGACCGCCTGCGCGACCTCACGCATCGTCAGCCGCCGGTCCATCGAGGTCTTCTGGATCCACCGGAACGCCTCGGGCTCGGTCATCCCGAGCTGCGCCTGCAGCAGTCCCTTGGCCCGGTCGACCAGCTTGCGGGTCTCGAAGCGGGCGGCCAGGTCGGCGACCTCGTTCTCCAGCGCCCGCAGCTCCTCGTAGCGGGAGGTGGCCATCTCGATCGCGGGCACCAGGTCGGCCTTGGAGAAGGGCTTGACCAGGTACGCCATCGCGCCCGCGTCCCGGGCCCGCTCCACCAGCTCGCGCTGGGAGAAGGCGGTCAGCATCAGCACCGGCGCGATCTTCTCCGCGCCGATCCGCTCGGCCGCCGAGATCCCGTCCAGCACGGGCATCTTCACGTCCAGTATCACCAGGTCCGGCCGATGCTCGGCGGCCAGCTTGACGGCGCTCTCGCCGTCCCCGGCCTGCCCGACCACCTCGTAGCCCTCTTCCTGGAGCATCTCGGCGAGGTCCATCCGGATCAGCGCCTCGTCCTCGGCGATCACCACTCGCTTGCGCGCCTGGCTCTTGTCGTCGGCGGTCATGTGGCTGCCCCTCGTCGTCTAGGCACTGCTGGTCCTGGGGCCAAGCTTAGTGGACCGGAAACCCGGAGTCGGAAGCTCTCCACCATCCGGTATGCTGCCGTGCACCAAGCCCTGGTATTCCAATCGGCAGAGAAGACGGTCTCAAACACCGTATAGTGTGGGTTCGAGTCCCACCCAGGGCACCGGGATTCCGAGGCCACTCCCCCGTCGAGGCGAGTGGCCTTTCTTCACTCCGGGAACGCGACGACGACCCCCGGCAGCCCGTCGAACGCCGCCTTGCCGTCCCTGGTGACCGGGATCCGCTCGGTGTGCGCGGCGGTGGCCGCGATGATCAGATCGTGCGAGCCCCGCTTGGCTCCGGTGACGTGGGTCAGCGCGAGTAGTTCTCCGTGGCGCTGCGCCGTGGCCAGCGTGTAGTCCTCCACGGGGATCTGCTCCAGGATCCGTTCTACGAAATCCGCGCGGCCGGGCCGTCGCGTCGCGTCCGCACGAATCACGCCCTCCCAGAGTTCCGCCGCGGTGACGGCCGCGATGGCGAGCTCGTCGTCGAGCTGCGCGAAATCCGATCGCTGCAGGTGCCCGCGCTCAATGTCGATGAGGACGCAGGTGTCGAGAATCAGCCTTCGTCCCATGCCGACTCCTGTGTGATCTCCGTGTGACGCGCATCCTCGTGCTCCTCGGCCCAGGACGAGTCTCCGACGCCATACGCGGCGGTGTGCCTTCTCATCAGGTCGTCCAGGGCGGCCCCGGTGCCGCGCCTCGGGATCCCGCCGGATTCCGACCGTCCTTCCAGGATGCCGATGGGGGTCACCGCGGCGACGCGCTTGCCGTGCCGGGTCACGTAGGTGATCTCGTCGCGATAGGCGGCGTTGTTCACGATGTCGGCGAAGTGCTCGCGCGCCACGCTGACTGGGAGTTCGGTACTCGACTCACTCATGTACTGATTGTACGTCTCGTATGCTTCGTACGAAACATTCTTTCGGGTGAACCACTCTTTCGGGTGAAACGCCAGGCGGGCCGGTCCTCTCGGAACGACCCGCCTTCTCTGGGCTCTGCTATCGCCGTACGGCCGCGGTCAGGTGGTCTGGCGGTACGCGGGGGCGGCTCCGGTGACGGCGTCGCCGACCCGGTGGACGCGCACGGCGTTGGTGGAGCCGGCGATTCCGGGCGGGGAGCCGGCCGTGATGATGATCAGTTCGCCGGGCTGGCAGCGGCCGAGTTTGAGCAGTGCCTGGTCCACCTGGACCACCATCTCGTCGGTGCTGCCGACCTCGTCGCCGATGAAGGTCTCGACACCCCAGCTCAGCGCGAGCTGGGAGCGGACGATCGGCTCCGGGCTGAACGCGAGGATCGGGATCGGCGAGCGGTAGCGGGACAGCCGGCGGGCGGTGTCGCCGCTCTTGGTGAACGCGACCAGATAGCTGGCGCTGAGATAGTCGCCGAGCTCCGCGGCGGCGCGGGCGACGGCCCCGCCCTTGGTCCGGGGCTTGGAGATCGCCTGCGGCAGGCCCTTCTTCAGGACCTCCTCCTCGACCGCGCAGATGATCTTCGCCATGGTCTGCACGGTCTCGACCGGGTAGTCGCCGACCGAGGTCTCGGCGGAGAGCATGACCGCGTCGGCCCCGTCGAAGATCGCGTTGGCCACGTCGGAGGCCTCGGCGCGGGTCGGGCGGGAGGCGGTGATCATCGAGTCCAGCATCTGGGTGGCCACGATGACCGGCTTGGCGTTGCGCCGGCACATGGTGACCAGGCGCTTCTGCACCAGCGGGACCTGCTCCAGCGGCATCTCCACGCCGAGGTCGCCGCGGGCGACCATGATGGCGTCGAAGGCGTCGACGATCTCGTCGAGGTTGTCCACCGCCTGCGGCTTCTCCACCTTGGCGATGACCGGCAGGTGCACGCCCAGCTCGTCCATCACCGCGTGCACGTCGTCGAGGTCCTTGGCGCTGCGCACGAAGGACAGCGCGATCATGTCGGCGCGCACGCCGGCCTCGTTCTCGCCCAGCGCCCAGCGCAGGTCGGCGATGTCCTTCTCGGACAGTGCGGGCACGGAGACCGCGACGCCGGGCAGGTTGATGCCCTTGTTGTTCGAGATCTTGCCGCCCTCGACCGTGACGCACACGACGCGGGGGCCGTCCACCTCGACCACGTCGAGCGCGACGCGGCCGTCGTCGATCAGGATCCGGTCCCCCGGGTTGCAGTCCCCGGCCAGGCCCTTGTAGGTGGTGGAGCAGATCTCCTGGCCGCCGGGCACGTCCTCGGTGGTGATGGTGAACTGGTCGCCGCGGCGCAGCTTGACCGGCCCGTCGGCGAAGGTGCCCAGCCGGATCTTCGGGCCCTGCAGGTCGACCAGGATGCCGACCGCCTTGCCGGCCTCGTCGGCGGCCTTGCGCAGGTTGAAGTAGCGAAGCTCGTGCTCGACGTACGAACCGTGCGAAAGGTTCAGCCGGCCGATGTCGAGACCTGCGGCCACCAGGGCTTTGAGCTGCTCCGGGGTTTCGGCCGAGGGGCCGAGAGTACAGACGATTTTTGCGCGACGCATGAGAGCGACCCTATCCCTTACCCAGCGGTAACTATGCCCGAACGGGCTCATTCGTGATTTAACGCCGGATGCGCGCACCAGCCGGCGAGACGGTCTGACCGCCATGGTACTCACGGCAGTTGAACACGAGTTGGCCGCCTACCAAGGATTGGCAGGCGGCCGGTAAAGCGGCTGAGCATCTACGCGGTGCTTCTACAACCGTGCTCCGACAACCGTGCTCCCATGACCGCGCCGCTACACGGTGAGCGGGCGCACGGTCGGGGCGATGGCGGTCGGCAGTGCGGAGATCCCGGCCAGGTACTCGTCCACCGCGGCGGCGGCGGAGCGTCCCTCGGCGATCGCCCAGACGATCAGCGACTGGCCGCGCCCGGCGTCCCCGGCGACGAAGACGTTGTCCCGGTTGGTGCGGTAGTCCGCGTCGCGCTTGATGTTGCCGCGCTCGTCGAGCTCCAGGCCGAGCTGGCCGACCAGGCCGTTGTCCTGCTCCGGGCCGGTGAAGCCCATGGCCAGCAGCACGAGTTGGGCGGGGATTTCGCGCTCGGTGCCGGGGACCGGGTTGAACCGGCCGCCCTCGAAGACGACCTCGGTGAGGCGCAGGGACTGCACGTTGCCGTTGTCGTCGCCGACGAATTCGGTGGTGTTGACCGCGTAGACGCGCTCGCCCCCGTTGTTCAACGAGCTCTGTTCTTCATGGGCCGAGGAAACCCGGTAGATCATCGGATAGGTCGGCCACGGCTGGCTCGCCGGGCGCTCGTCGGCCGGACGGGGCATGATCTCCAGCTGGGTGACCGACGCGGCGCCCTGACGGGTCGCCGTGCCGAGGCAGTCCGCGCCGGTGTCGCCGCCGCCGATGACGATGACGTGCTTGCCCCCGGCGGTGATCGGAGCCGTGACGTAGTCGCCCTCGACCACCTTGTTGGACAGCGGGAGGTACTCCATGGCCTGGTGGATCCCGCCCAGCTCCCGTCCGGGGATGGGCAGGTCGCGGGCCTTTGTGGCGCCCACGGCGAGCACGATCGCGTCGTAGCGGTCCCGCAGCGCGGAGGCCAGGATGTCCTGGCCGATCGCCACGCCGGTGCGGAACTTGGTGCCCTCGGCGCGCATCTGCTCTATCCGCCGGTTCAGATGGCGCTTCTCCATCTTGAACTCGGGGATGCCGTAGCGCAGCAGGCCGCCGATGCGATCGGCGCGCTCGTAGACCGCGACCGTGTGGCCGGCCCGGGTGAGCTGCTGCGCGGCGGCCAGGCCCGAGGGGCCGGAGCCGACGACCGCGACCGTCTTGCCGGAGTGCCGCTCCGGGGGCTGCGGGGTGACCAGGCCGTCGTCCCACGCCCGGTCGATGATGGAGACCTCGACGTTCTTGATGGTCACCGCGGGCTGGTTGATGCCGAGCACGCAGGCGGTCTCGCACGGTGCGGGGCACAGCCGGCCGGTGAACTCGGGGAAGTTGTTGGTCGCGTGCAGCCGGTCGATGGCGCTGGACCAGTCGCCGCGCCAGACCAGGTCGTTCCACTCGGGGATGATGTTGCCGAGCGGACAGCCGTGGTGACAGAACGGGATGCCGCAGTCCATGCAGCGGCCGGCCTGCTTCTGGATGAACGGCAGGAGCACCCGCTCGGGGTACACCTCCTTCCAGTCGCCGACGCGCTCGGCGACCGGGCGGCGGACGGGGTGCTCGACTCCTGTGGTCAGAAAGCCACGCGGGTCAGCCATGTGCGGCCTCCATGATCTTGTCGAAGGTCTCCTGCTCGGAGAGCCCGGCCCGCTCGGCGGCTGCCCTGGCGCCCAGCACTCGCTTGTAGTCGGTCGGCATGATCTTCGCGAAGCGGGCGATCGAGCCCGCCCAGTCGGCCAGCAGCACCGCGGCGGCCTGCGAGCCGGTCTCCTCGAAGTGCCGCTTGACGGTGTCCTGCAGGAACGCGCGGTCGGCGGCGTCCAGGGCCTCGACCGCGATCCCGTCCGGGTTGACCCGGGCGACCTTGAGGTCCAGGACGTAGGCCACGCCGCCGGACATGCCGGCCGCGAGGTTGCGGCCGTGCTCGCCGAGGATCACCACGCGGCCGCCGGTCATGTACTCCAGGGCGTGGTCGCCCACCCCCTCGACCACGAAGGTCGCGCCCGAGTTGCGCACGGCGAAGCGCTCGCCGACCACTCCGGAGATGAAGACCTCGCCGCCGGTCGCCCCGTAGCCGATGACGTTGCCCGCGATGATGTTCTTCGCGGCGTCGAACCTGGCGGCCCGGTTCGGCCGCACGATGATCCGGCCACCGGACAGGCCCTTGCCGACGTAGTCGTTGGCGTCGCCCTCCAGCCGCAGCGTGATGCCGCGCGGCACGAAGGCGCCGAAGGACTGGCCGGCCGAGCCGGTGAGGGTGACGTCGATGGTCTCGTCCGGCAGGCCGTTGCCGCCGTACTTCTTGGTGACCTCGTGCCCGAGCATGGTGCCGACGGTGCGGTTGACGTTGCGGATCGGCAGCGCGATACGCACCGGCGTGGCGTCCTCGAGCGCGTCGTGGGCCAGCGTGATCAGCTCGTTGTCCAGGGCCTTGGACAGGCCGTGGTCCTGCGCGACGGTGCGGTGCAGCGAGGCGCCCTCGGGCAGGAACGGCTGGTAGAGCACCGGGGTCAGGTCCAGCCCGGCGGCCTTCCAGTGCTCGACGGCCTTGGCCGAGTCGATCAGCTCGACGTGCCCGACCGCCTCCTCCAGGGTGCGGAAGCCGAGCTCGGCCAGCAGCTCGCGCACCTCCTCGGCGATGAACTCGAAGAAGTTGACCACGAACTCGGGCTTGCCGTTGAACCGGGCGCGCAGCTCAGGGTTCTGCGTCGCGACGCCGACCGGACAGGTGTCCAGGTGGCACACGCGCATCATCACGCAACCGGAGACCACCAGCGGCGCGGTGGCGAAGCCGAACTCCTCGGCGCCGAGCAGTGCGGCGACCATCACGTCGCGGCCGGTCTTGAGCTGGCCGTCGGTCTGCACCACGATGCGGTCGCGCAGCCCGTTGAGCAGCAGAGTCTGCTGGGTCTCGGCCAGGCCGAGCTCCCACGGGGCGCCCGCGTGCTTGAGCGAGGTGAGCGGGGCCGCACCGGTGCCGCCGTCGTGCCCGGAGATGAGCACCACGTCGGCGTGCGCCTTGGACACGCCCGCCGCGACGGTGCCGACGCCGACCTCGGAGACCAGCTTGACGTGCACCCGGGCCGAGGGGTTGGCATTCTTCAGGTCGTGGATCAGCTGGGCGAGGTCCTCGATGGAGTAGATGTCGTGGTGCGGCGGCGGGGAGATCAGGCCGACGCCAGGCGTCGAGTGCCGGGTCTTGGCCACCCACGGGTAGATCTTGTAGCCGGGCAGCTGGCCGCCCTCGCCGGGCTTGGCGCCCTGGGCCATCTTGATCTGCAGGTCGTCCGCGTTGGTGAGGTACTCGCTGGTCACGCCGAAGCGGCCGGAGGCGACCTGCTTGATCGCGGAGCGGCGGGCCGGGTCGTGCAGCCGCTCGGGGTCCTCGCCGCCCTCGCCGGTGTTCGACTTCGCGCCGATCGAGTTCATCGCGATGGCCAGCGTCTGGTGCGCCTCCAGGGAGATCGAGCCGTAGCTCATCGCCCCGGTGGAGAAGCGCTTGACGATCTCGGAGACCGGCTCAACCTGGTCGATCGGGATCGGCTCGCGCTCGCCGTCCTTGAACTTGAACAGGCCGCGCAGCGTCATCAGCCGCTCGGACTGCTCGTTCACCCGGGCCGTGTACTGCTTGAAGACGTCGTAGCGGCGCTCGCGGGTGGAGTGCTGGAGCCGGAAGACGGTCTCCGGGTCGAACAGGTGCGGCTCGCCCTCGCGCCGCCACTGGTACTCGCCGCCGATCTCCAGTCGGCGGTGCGCCGGACGGGTGGTGGCCCGCGGGTAGGCACGCAGGTGCCGCTGGGCGACCTCCTCGGCGATCTCGTCCAGGCCGATGCCGCCGAGCTTGCTGACCACGCCGGTGAAGTACTCGTCCACCAGCTCCTGGGACAGCCCGAGCGCCTCGAAGACCTGCGCGCCGCGATAGGAGGCGACCGTGGAGATGCCCATCTTGGACATCACCTTGAGCACGCCCTTGCCCAGCGCCTTGATCAGGTTCCTGATGGCCTTCTCGGCGGGCACCGAGACGAAGACCCCGGCGTTGGCCAGGTCCTCCACGCTCTCCATGGCCAGGTACGGGTTGACCGCGGCCGCGCCGAAGCCGATCAGCAGCGCGACGTGGTGCACCTCGCGCACGTCCCCGGCCTCGATCAGCAGCGCGGTGTGCGTCCGGGTCTTCTGCCGGATCAGGTGGTGGTGCACGGCCGAGGTGAGCAGCAGCGAGGGGATCGGGGCGTGCTCGGCGTCGGAGTGCCGGTCGGAGAGCACCACGATCCGCGCCCCGGCCTCGATCGCGGCGGAGACCTCGGCGCAGATCTCGGCCAGCCGGGCCCGCAGCGCCGCGCCGCCGCCCGCGACCTTGTAGAGCCCCGAGACTGTGACCGCCTTGAGCCCGGGCAGGTCGCCGTCGGCGTTGATGTGGATGAGCTTGGCCAGCTCGTCGTTGTCGATCACCGGGAACGGCAGCTCGACCTGGCGGCAGGCCGCCGGGGAGGTGGCCAGCAGGTTGTCCTCGGGCCCGAGCGTGGTGGCCAGGGAGGTGACCAGTTCCTCCCGGATGGCGTCCAGCGGCGGGTTGGTGACCTGGGCGAAGAGCTGGGCGAAGTAGTCGAACAGCAGCCGGGGCCGGGTGGAGAGCACCGCGATCGGGGTGTCCGAGCCCATCGAGCCGATCGGCTCGGTGCCCGCCTTGGCCATCGGGGCGAGCAGGATCCGCAGCTCCTCCTCGGTGTAGCCGAAGGTCTGCTGGCGGCGCACCACGGAGGCGTGCGTGTGCGTGATGTGCTCGCGCTCGGGCAGCTTCTCCAGGTGGATCAGGCCGGCGTGCAGCCAGTCCTGGTACGGGTGCGCCGCGGCGAGCTGGGTCTTGATCTCCTCGTCCTCGACGATCCGGTGCTGCGCGGTGTCCACCAGGAACATCCGGCCCGGCTGCAGCCGGCCCTTGCGCACCACCTTCGCCTGGTCGATGTCGAGCACGCCGACCTCGGAGGCCAGCACGACCAGACCGTCGTCGGTGACCCAGTAGCGGGAGGGACGCAGACCGTTGCGGTCGAGCACCGCGCCGATCAGCGAGCCGTCCGTGAAGGTGATCGCGGCCGGGCCGTCCCAGGGCTCCATCAGACAGGAGTGGTAGTGGTAGAAGGCCCGCTTCGCCGGGTCCATCTCGGTGTGGTTCTCCCACGCCTCCGGGATCATCATCAGCACGGCGTGCGGCAGCGAGCGGCCGGACAGGTGCAGCAGTTCGAGCACCTCGTCGAAGGTGGCCGAGTCGCTGGCGCCGGGGGTGGCGATCGGGAAGATCCGGTCCAGCGGGCCCTTGAACACGTCGGTGGCCAGCTGCGACTCGCGGGCGCGCATCCAGTTGCGGTTGCCCGGCACCGTGTTGATCTCGCCGTTGTGCGCGACGAAGCGGTACGGGTGCGCCAGCGGCCAGGCCGGGAAGGTGTTGGTGGAGAACCGGGAGTGGATCAGCGCGACGGCGCTGGCCAGCCGGCGGTCGGACAGGTCAGGGAAGAAGGGCTCGAGCTGACCGGTGGTCAGCATGCCCTTGTAGACCAGGGTGCGCGCGGAGAGCGAGGGGAAGTAGACGTCGGTCTCGTGCTCCACCCGCTTGCGCAGCGCGAAGGCCAGCCGGTCCAGTTCGAGTCCGGACTCGCCGTTCTCCCCGGCCAGGAACAGCTGGCGGAAGCGCGGCATCACGGCCCGGGCGGTGGCGCCGAGCAGATCCGGGGTGGTCGGCACGTAGCGCCAGCCCAGGACCTCGAGCCCCTCCTCGGCGGCCACGGCGGCGACCGTGTCGACCATCTGGAGTTCGACGTCGTCGTTGTTCGGGACGAAGGCCAGGCCGACCGCGTAGGAGCCGGCCGGGGGCAGGTCGAAGTCCACTGTCTCGCGCAGGAACGCGTCCGGCACCTGGATCAGGATGCCGGCGCCGTCGCCCGAGTCCACCTCGGCCCCGGAGGCCCCGCGGTGCTCCAGGTTGCGCAGCGCGGTCAGGGCCTGCTCGACGATCTCGTGGCTGGCCACCCCGGTGAGCGTCGCCACGAAGGCGACCCCGCACGCGTCTCGCTCGGCCCGCGGGTCGTAAAGCCCCTGAGCCGAGGGAATGCCGCTCAGCAGTGCTGAGGGCTGAGAGGCCGCCAGGGACATCAGGTCCTCCATGGTCGTCGGTATGTGTTCGCGCCTGAATGCGCGCATGAGGGACGACTCTGGCCCTGCCGCGGTGGCTTTGAGGTTACATGATGGATCCAGCGTCCGTCAGTAGAGAATTTTCCATCTCATAATCCGGACGACGCCTCGTTGACCTGCGGGTGTAGCGCGCTACAGCTTGTTTTCCCCTTGTTGCGCCTCCTTCACGCCCTGGGCGTGAGATCAGCGTCACAGAACGTCGGACGGGCGCGAACCCGCAGGGGGTTCGCGCCCGTCGGGCGTTCGGCGACCGGCCGCTATGGCTCTATCGGCTGATTGTCGCGCTCGACTGCGGAGGCCGTGGATTCTTCGGCCTCCCCCGTCTCTGGCGCCTCTTCTTGCACTGCTTTCTCCTGTGCCGGGTCCTGCTGCGCTGAGTCCTCCTGCGCTGAGTCCTCCTGCGCCGAGTCCTCCTGCGCCGAGTCCTCCTGCGCCGAATCCTCCTGTGCGACTTCCTCCGCCGCCGCTGTCTGCTCCCCCGCCTGATACGGCACGAAGTGCGGCCAGTACAGCTCCTCGACCGTCTCCCGGCCGGGGTGCCGCCGCGCGCTGATGATCAGGGCGAGCAGCGCGGCCACGCCGACGATGATCGCGGTCCAGTCGTTCAGGCGCAGTCCGGCGATGTGGTGCGCGTAGTCGCTGCGCAGGTGCTCGATCCAGCCGCGCCCGATCGTGTAGCTCAGGACGTAGAGGGCGAACACCCGGCCGTGCCCCAGCTTGAACCGCCGGTCGGCCCAGACGATCAGGACGGCGACCAGCACGCACCAGATCGACTCGTACAGGAAGGTCGGCTGGAAGTGGCCCGCGATCGTGGTCGTGCCCGGGATCCCCGAGCAGGGCGTCGCGGTGCGGGTCGTGTCATCCATGCAGTGGATGGTCAGACCCCAGGGCTTGTTGGTCGGATCGCCGTAGAGCTCGTTGTTGAACCAGTTGCCCCACCGCCCGACCGCCTGCGCCAGCACGATCCCCGGGGCCAGGGCGTCGGCCACGGCCGGGAGCTTCACCCCGCGCCGGCGCGCCCCGATCCACGCGCCCAGGCCGCCCAGGGCGATCGCGCCCCAGATGCCAAGGCCGCCGTCCCAGATGTAGAAGGAGCGGACCCAGTCCTTGCCCGAGGTGAAGTAGAGCTCGTAGTCGGTGATGACGTGGTAGAGCCGCCCGCCGACCAGCCCGAAGGGCACCGCCCAGATCGCGATGTCGGTGATGATGTGCGGCTCGCCGCCACGCGCCCGCCAGCGCCGCTCGCCGTACCAGGCGGCCAGGGCGATCCCCACGATGATGCACAGCGCGTAGAAGCGGATCGGGAACGGCCCGAGCTTGAGCTGCGCGGTCGTGGGGCTGGGCAGGAAGGCCAGCGGGTGCGGCGTCATGACGCGCTCGCCGACGGGCTGGCCGAGGCTGACGCGGATGCGCTCGCACTCGAACTGGCCGAAGCACTGGCGCTGCTGCTCGCGCTCGGCGACGCGCTCGGGTTGACGCCCGCCAGCTTGTCGATCGCCGCGATGAACGCCGTCTGGGCCGCCGCGACGGTGGAGCCGGTCGGCAGCGTGAAGGCCTTGCCGTTGGCGTAGATCGTCGGGGTGGACGGCTTGTCACCGGTGATCTTGTTCAGGTTCGCATAGTTCTGCCGGACCCAGTCGAAGTACTTGCCGGAGTTCACACAGCTCTCGAAGGTCTTCGTATCAAGGCCGGTGACCTGTTTGGCGAGGGTGATCAGGGTGGCGTTCGAGGCGTAGGAGTCGGTGCTCTCGGCCGGCTGGTTGGTGAACAGCAGGTCGTGATACGCCTCGAACTTCCCGGCATCCTGGGCGCAGGCGGCCGCGTTCCCGGCGTGCAGCGAGCCGCTGCCGTTCGTGTTCGCGTCGATCAGCGTGACCGGGTGGATGAGCAGCTCGAGCGTGCCCGCCTTCACCAACTCCTGGTACGCGGTCGTGTAAGTCGTCTCATAGGACTTACATGCGGAGCAGCGGAAGTCCTCGTAGACGGTCAGCTTGACCTTGGCGTTGGCGTCGCCGAGCGCGATGGCCATGCCGTTCGCCGTGCTCACCCCGCCGGTCGTGTCGGCGACCGAGGCCGCGGGCACCGCGGTGGGGGTCTTCGGCGCGTTCGCGCTCTGCACGATGAAGGCGATGACGATGGCGATCGCCACGACGCCCAAGGCGGAGCCGTACACGGCGTAGAGCCGCCTGCGCCGAGTCCGGCGCGCCTGCTCGGCGCGCAGCTGCGCGGCCCGCTCGCGGGCGAGCTCCTTGCCTACCCTGTTGGCCTTGCTCATCGTCGGCGGTCCACTCTTCCAAGGTCGGTCACGCGTGCTGGCGAGGCGGCCGGGCGCGACCGTGCGCCATGGCACGATCGACAAGCCGCTGCCGCATCCTAATCTCGCGACCGTGCCGTGCGACCCTCCCCCCGGGCAGATCTGGGCGAATTCATGGCGACGTGTGACCTTCCCGTTACCAACGACCACCTGCGGCGCGCCTCCGCGCGGACGCGGGTCAGCCCGCTGCCGTCACCGCCGCGTCCAACGCGGCCTTGAACGCGGTCTGCTGGGTGGCGATGGACTGCCCGGTGAGCTTGTACTGGGTGCCGTTGATCGCGTAGTACGGCGTCGCGACCGAGCCGTTCAGCAGCGTGCTCAGCGAGTCGTAGTTCTTCTTGACCCAGGAGCCGTGCGTGTCGCCGTTGACACAGGACTCGAAGGCGGGCGAGTCCAGGCCGTCCACCGTCTTCGCCAGGGTGATCAGCGCGGCGTTCGAGCCATACGCGTCATCGGTCTCGTCGGGCTGCCCGGTGTAGAGCGCGTCGTGATAGGCCTCGAACTTGCCAGCATCCTGGGCGCACGCCCCGGCGTTGCCAGCCCGCAGCGAGCCGGTCCCGCCGGCGTTGCGGTCGATCAGGTCGACCAGGTGGTACTGGACCTTGATGGTTCCCGCGGCGGCGTAGGCCTTGTAGGTGGACTCGAACATCGACTCCGCCATCTTGCAGTACGGGCAGCGGTAGTCCTCGTAGACGGTCAGCGTGACCTTCGAGGACTGCGACGTCCCGTACGGGATGGCCAGGCTCCCGGTCCCCAGCGCCCCGGACGGCGCGACCAGCGGACCGGTCCCGAGCGCGGCGTCCCCGGCCGCGCGGTTGTGCTGCACCAGCACCCCGAAGCCCACCACCACGGCGATCACCACCGCCACCGCGCCGCCGATCACCCACTGCCGCCTGCGCCGCTCCCCCGCCACCTGCGCCTGCCGCGCCGCCGCAGCCTTCTGCCGCGCCGAGCTCTCCCGTACCGGGCTCTCGGGCAGGGGGATCTCGGCCTCGCTGCTTCGCACCATGTCGGAGATACTCCCGTGAACCGGCACAAGGCACGCGTAACGACACGCCAGTCGCGGGGGTCACTCGGCTCACTCGCCCGGGTGGTCAAAAGTCCGGCGAAAGCTCTTTTCACTCAGGCCGGACATTAGTCCGGCTCCACACACCTGTGCTTGGAAATGGTGTTCTCGGCCGCCCTGATCCGCTCCTGGCGCGCGGCGTGTGCGAGGTGGAAATGTGGCCCCGCTGGGTGTACATTCTGGCGCCATGACAATGCTCGCCCAAATCCTCGCCGAAGGATATTCGACCGTCCAGCTCGATCCCCCCGAGGCCCGGCGGCTGGCCGCCGTGCACCACGAGGCGACGGCATTCTTCGCGCGTGACACGGAGGCGAGGCTGCTGCACGCCGTGCCGAACCGGAGCACGGGGTACCGCCCGCACGCGTACGCCCACGCGGGGGTGCCGGACAAGCCTGACCTGAACGACTCCTTCCTGTACTGGCCGCAGAAGTCCAAGACGCCTCCGAACGACCGGCAGATCGCCTCGTTCCTCGACGCCCAGGAGGCTTATCGCCTGGTCGCGAGGCGGATCGCGGCCGAGCTGATCGACGAGCTGCGCGCCCGCTACGGCTGCGACGCGGGCCTGCCGTTCGAGGAGGCCTCGGTGCTGCAGGTCAACTCCTTCGGCAAGCCGTCCGAGGAGGAGCTGCTGCAGCAGCAGCACGAGGACGCGATCCTGCTCACCGTCATCTGGGCGAGCGCCCCGGGTCTGGAGGTGGTGGCCGGCGGCGGGCTGCGGCCGCTGACCTTCGCCCCGGACGAGGTGGTGGTCATGCCGGCCAGCCTGATGACCGTGATGACCGGCGGGGAAATCCAGCCGCTGTATCACCTGGTGCGCAATCACCGGAATGTCGACCGGAAATCGGTCATGTATTTCGTGAGCCCCGACGCGGATCGCGAGATCGAGCCTTTCGTCGTCAACGACTACAATCGGACGACGAATATCAGGGAGCTCGTGCTCAACAATCCAGAGGCATATTTCGGACTGGCGAAGGATTTCGTGTAACGGCGGGCCGGGTGGAAATCCGGCCCATCTCGGCGACCGCCTCCGGGCGGTCGCGGATCCGGCGTCGGCGCAGCCGCCGCTCCCGGTGCCGGGCCAGGCTCGGCGCCGGGCGCAGCCGGATCGAGATGCTGATCTCGCCGAGTTCCCCGTACTCGCCGCCGCCGAGCTCGGTCAGCAGGACGCCGCCGAGCCGCCGGATCATCTCGTCCGGCACCACGGTGACCGTCTCCTCCAGCGGCAGTTCGTCGGGCGGACGGCGCGACCGGCCGGCCATCCGGACCCGCTCGAGCCGGACGACCCACGCGGTACCTGCGAAGAGGCCGACCGCCGAGAGGATCCGGGCCAGCCAGGTGGTCGTCACCAGCACCACCGCGACCTCGGAGACGATCGGGAAGACCTGGATCAGCTGCAGGGCGAGCGAGTAGCGGTCGATCGAGTTCGCGGCGCGTTCGCCGTCCGCGGGGGAACCCGGAGGATCGGGCCGGCAGATCCCGGCGGCGCGGCGCAGTGGCACCCACCCGCTTCCCACCATGGAACCCCACCCCTCCGCGCGACCGCCGCCTACCTCCGTGTGTTGACACGAGTCCCCCGACTCGATTCACCGAGAACGTATACCTGGCGGGCCCTCTGGACAAGGCACGAAATTGGTATGACTATTCTGGGAAATATCGCAGATAACTGATCGATGGCGATCCGCGCGAACCGGCGTGGCCGAGAGGGACGGAACCCCGTGTCAGACGAGCGCGAGATTAAGTTTCAAGAGATTCTGAAGAGCCTGCTCGACCGTTCCAGGGCGACTGTGACGCACAAGAAACTCGCCTCGGCGATCGGGGTCAGCCCCACCACGGTCTCGCACTACGTCACCGGCCGGATCAAGCCGAGCTTCGAGGCCCTGCTCGGTATCTCAGTGTTCTTCAATGTAACGCTGGACTACCTGGTGTTCGGCGAGCGCACCCGCAAGTCGGCCGGCGGGGAGGCGCAGAGCCTGCGCACCGACGTGCTGCGGGCGCTGGCGGAGTCGAACAACTACACCGGGCGGCAGCGGGACCTGGTCACGCGGGTGAGCCGGGTGCTGTTCGGCGAGGTGGAGCGGGTGGCCCGGGGCATGCTCGACAACCCGGAGAACTTCGGCCCTGCGGGCTTCATCACGGACGAGGAGACGATGGCGGTCGAGGCCTGCTCCCTGCGCACCAAGATCATGATCCGCAGCGCTCCGGCCGACATCAGGATCGACGAGCGCGGCGTCGGCTCACCGGGCGACTACTTCCCGACGATGGTCGAGAACATCAGCGTGGGCCGGACCTACCGGTTCATCTTCTACGGCAAGCGCTCGGCCTACCTGCCCTACGTCCAGACCTATCGGGCGCTGCTGGACAAGGCGCAGATCGACACGGTGCTCGCGCACGAGAACCTCGAGTTCCGGGTCATCGACGCGGAGCTGCCGACCGCCATCGTGATCCACGAGCTCGACCCCAGCCAGCTGCAGCGGCGCGAGCCCGTGCTGTGGGAGCGGTTCCGCGACGACGGCATCGTCGATGGAGTGCTGGCGTACACGGCCGTGCGCCACCAGGACGCACTCGGCGGCGTGGTCCTGTACGGCGCGTACTTCGAGTCGGCGGTGCGGATGTTCCGGAAGGACTGGGAGTTGGCCGGCGAGGTCTGACGGGCCGTCCGGCGCCGGGTCAGCGCTTGGAGGAGCCGCCCTTGGCGGGGGCGCGGCGCGGGGTGGGGACGGGGGCGACCGCGGCGGGTTCAGGGAGGAGCACGGCGTCGGCGGAGAGCTTGCTGACCGGCTTCCAGAGCAGCCAGACGGCCGGGATCAGGTAGCCGAGGTCGCGCAGGACGTCGAGGGTGTAGCGGGTCTTGCCCGCCGCGACCGTTCCGCCGGTGCCGCCGCAGCCGCAGGTGATGTGGATGCCGCGGGCGCCGAGCGAGACGATGCCGCCGATGTAGACCAGCAGCAGCAGGCCGGACAGCGCCGCCACCAGCCGGGTGCCGAGACCCGCGATCAGCAGCAGGCCCAGGGCCAGCTCCAGGTAGGGCTGGGCGTAGCCGAAGGTGTTCGCCAGGCCGCCGGACAGGATCTGGAAGTTGCGGACGGAGGCCGCGTTGGCCTCCGCCGCACCGAGCTTGGGCAGGCAGTAGTACAGCCACATGCCGCCCAGGAACAGCCGCGCCGCCAGCGAGACCCACGGCGCGGCGAGCACGAAGCCGCCGCTGGGTGCAGGCTCGGCGACCGGTTGGGCGGCCTTGCGGTCGCCCTTGCCGCTGTTGGTGGCCGCGGTGCCTCGTTCCGCCGTCATGCCTGTTCCCGTCCCATCCGCTCGCTCCTGCGCTGCCGCGCTCCCGCACCGCCCGCGCTTTACTGCCGACGCTGTACTGCCGAAACAGCGCGGCCCGGACGCGCGGTCTTCGTCGGCTGATGGCGGTGAGGTTACCTCAAGGACGGCCGGAACGGACACCTGCGGCGAGTTGCTCGGCGAGTTCGCGCACGGCCGCCAGTCCGGCCTTCTCGTCCGCGGCCTCCAGGAGCCTGCGCACGAAGGCCGAGCCGACGATCACGCCGTCGGCGAAGCGGGCGACCTCGGCGGCCTGCGCCGGCGTCGAGACGCCGAGGCCGACGCACACGGGCAGGTCCGTCGCGGCCTTGGTGCGCTGGACGAGGTGCTCCGCCTCGCTGTTGACGGCGTCGCGGGTGCCGGTCACGCCCATCAGCGACGCCGCGTAGACGAAGCCCTTGCACGTCCGGGTGGTCAGCGCGATCCGCTCGTCGGTGGAGGACTGGGCGACCAGGAAGACCCGGTCCAGGCCGTGCGCGTCGGAGGCGGCGAGCCAGGGCTCTGCCTCCTCCGGGATGAGGTCGGGGGTGATCAGTCCCGCACCGCCCGCGTCGGCGAACTCCTTGGCGAAGCGCTCCACGCCGTAGCGCTCGACCGGGTTCCAGTAGGTCATGACGAGGGTGGGTGCGCCGGTCTCGGCGACGCCCTCCACCGTGCGCAGGACGTCGAGCGTGTTCGTGCCCGCTTCGAGCGCCCGCTCGACGGCGCGCTGGATGACGGGGCCGTCCATCTGCGGGTCGGAGTAGGGAAGGCCGATCTCGACGATGTCCACCCCGCCCTCGATCATGGCGCGGCAGGCGGCGATCGCGCCTTCGACGGAGGGGAAGCCGGCCGGGAGGTAGCCGACGAGGGCGGCGCGGTTCTCGGCCTTGGCCCGGGACAGGACGTCGGTGAGCGAGCTCATCTCAGGCCTCCATTCCGAAGTAGGCGGCTGCGGTGTGCATGTCCTTGTCGCCGCGGCCGGAGAGGTTGACCAGGATCACCGGGTCGCGGCCGAGTTCGGCGCGCAGCCTCGGCGCGATGCGCAGGGCGCCGGCCACGGCGTGGGCCGACTCGATGGCCGGGATGATGCCCTCGGTGCGGCACAGCAGCTTGAACGCCTGCATGGCCTCGTCGTCGGTCACCGGCTCGTAGACCGCCCGGCCGGTGTCGTGCAGCCAGGCGTGTTCGGGGCCGACGGCCGGATAGTCGAGCCCTGCGGAGATGGAGTGGCTCGGCAGCGTCTGGCCATACTCGTCCTGCAGTAGGTACGTGCGCGCCCCGTGCAGCACGCCGACCGCGCCGCCGGTGATGGATGCCGCGTGCAGGCCGGTCTCGACGCCGGAGCCGCCCGCCTCGAAGCCGTAGAGGCGCACGCTCTCGTCGGGGACGAAGGCGTGGAAGGCGCCGATCGCGTTGGAGCCGCCGCCGACGCAGGCCGCGACGGCGTCGGGCAGCGCGCCGGTCAGTTCCAGGACCTGCGCGCTGGCCTCGACGCCGAGGACGCGCACGAAGTCGCGCACCATCGACGGGAACGGGTGCGGCCCGGCGGCGGTGCCGAGCAGGTAGTGGGTGTGCTCGACATTGGTCACCCAGTCGCGGATCGCCTCGTTGATGGCGTCCTTGAGGGTGCGCGAGCCGAGGGCGACCGGGACGACCTCGGCGCCGAGCATCTGCATGCGGGCCACGTTGAGGGCCTGGCGCCGGGTGTCCTCCTCGCCCATGTAGACCACGCATTCGAGGTCGAGCAGGGCGGCGGCGGTGGCCGCGGCGACGCCGTGCTGTCCGGCCCCGGTCTCGGCGATGATCCGGCGCTTGCCCATCCGCTTGGTGAGCAGGGCCTGGCCGAGGACGTTGTTGATCTTGTGTGAGCCGGTGTGGTTCAGGTCCTCGCGCTTGAGCAGGATCCGCGCGCCCGCCTGCTCGGAGAGCCGGGTCGCGTCGGTGAGCAGGGAGGGGCGGTTGGCGTACGTGCGCAGGAGGGTGGAGAACTCGGTGTGGAAGGCCGGGTCGTTCTTCGACTTCTGGTACGCCTCGGTCAGCTCGGCCAGCGCGGCCATCAGGGCCTCGGGCATGAACCGGCCGCCGTGCCGGCCGTAGTGCCCCGAGTCGTCGGGCTGCGGTGAGGTTTGGGCGTAGGCGGCGGCGAAGAAGGCGTCGCCGAACGTGCTGCTGTCAGGCATCGGAGGGCTCCGAGGGGAAAAGAGGGACGACGATGGCGGGATCGGAGGCGGAGGCTAGCGCTCCGCCTGCTGCCATCGACGGCCCGCGGGGGCGTGCCGCCACCACGGGCGCCGCCGCGCCGGTGCCACTGGCTTCGGAGCCCCGTACCCGGTCACGGCTACGACCGTCCGCGCCGCATCGCCGGATGCGCTCCGGCGGCCACCAGATCGGCCACCGCGTCGCGCGGATTCTTGCCGGTGACCAGGGACTCGCCGACCAGCACGGCGTCGGCCCCGCAGTTCGCGTAGGCGATCAGGTCGTGCGGGCCGCGCACGCCGGACTCGGCGATCTTCACGACGTGGTCGGGGATCAGCGGGGCGAGCCGGGCGAAGGTGGTGCGGTCCACCTCTAGGGTGCGCAGGTTGCGGGCGTTCACGCCGATGATGCGGGCGCCGGCGTCCACTGCGCGGGCGACCTCCTCCTCGTCGTGCACCTCGACCAGCGGGGTCAGCCCGATCGACCCGGCCCGCTCGATCAGGGAGACCAGCGCGTCCTGCTCCAGCGCCGAGACGATCAGCAGCGCGAGGTCGGCGCCGTGCGCGCGGGCCTCCCAGAGCTGGTAGCTGGAGATGATGAAGTCCTTGCGCAGCACCGGGACGTCCACCCGGGCGCGCACCTCCTTGAGGTCCTGCAGCGAGCCGCCGAACCGGCGCTTCTCGGTCAGCACGCTGATGACGCTCGCGCCGCCCTGCTCGTAGTCCCCGGCCAGCGCGGCCGGGTCGGCGATCGCGGCCAGCGCGCCCTTCGACGGGCTGGAGCGCTTGACCTCGGCGATGACCGCGACGCCCTCGCCGCGCAGCGCGCGCACGCCGTCCTGTGCGGAGGGCTGGGCCTGGGCCTTCGCCTTGACCTCGTCGAGGGGGATCTGGGCCTGACGCTCGGCCAGGTCGGCGCGCACGCCTACCAGGATCTCGTCGAGCACGTTGTGATCCGGTGTCGCCACCGCCACGTACCGTCCCCTCTGCCGGGGCGCCACACGGCGCCGTCTTGCCCAGCCATGCTATCCGCACCGGGGCGGTGCTTTACGCCATGATCCACGGTGCGGGCGGCGCGGGGGCGCCGCCGGACGGGCCGTGACCTGGGTGGGTACCGGATCGGAACCGGGCTGTGACCGGCCTCAGCCCTTCGCGCGCTCGGCGGCCGCCTCGGCCTTGAGCTCGCCCCAGATGTCCGGGCGGCCGAAACCGGAGGCGTTGAGGGCGACGGCGGAGACCAGCGCGGCGACCTGGAAGACGCCGCCGATGATCAGGGCGGGCACCATGGCGAACGGGAACAGCACGCCGCCGATCAGGAAGCCGGCGAAGCAGAGGATCACTCCGACCCAGCGGGCCACGGAGTGGCCGTGGTCGGCGTGGTCCACGGTGTTGCCGGCGAAGGTGTGGCCGGCCGCGGACGAACCGAGGGCGGCCATGCCCAGCGACGCCGCCTTGACGAGCGGGGACGGGCCCTTTTCCTGGATGGTCTCGGTCTCGGTGGCCTCGGACATGAGCGGCGTGACTCCTCGGGGTTCGCGGTGGGCCGTTGGGTCCATTGTCTCTGATGTGGCGCGGTGCTCGTGCAGCGGGTCAGACGGTCGGGTCGGCGCCGCGGTTGAGAGCGTCCCACAGGTCGCGCGAGGTCGGCTCGGCGGCGGAGACGGAGGCGGGCACCGGCACAGACTCGGCTGCGGAAGCCGAGCCAGACGCAGCGCCAGTGGATGCAGCCGCGACTACGGGGTCGGCCGAGTCGGTGGTGCGGGCGGCGCCGGGGGCGACCTCGTAACGGTTGGACAGTCCGGTCCAGGAACGGCCGCGCGCGAGGGTGAGCAGGCCGGAGAGCGCGACGAGCACGCCGCCCGCGATCGTGACGTACGGCCAGGCCGTGTTGCTCACATTGCCAAGCTGCGCGGCGCTCGCCCCGAGGGTCTGCTCGGCGGCCTTGGCCAGCGTTGTGCCGTCGAGGTGGCCGAGGTTCGAGACGACCGCGGCGACGGTCCCGGCCCCCGCGCCGAGCAGCACCAGGCCGACCAGGTAGCGGCCGATCCGGCGCACCGCGAACAGCGCGACGGCCCCGGCCAGGCCGGCCAGGCCGAGCGCGTAGGGCAGCGAGGTGAGGCTGCTGCCGGTCGCCTCGACGGACAGCCGCACCGGGGCGGTCACGGTCGCGACGGCCCAGCCTCGGCCGCCGGAGGCCAGGATCAGCCCGGCCCCGGCGGCGGCGAGCAGGGCGGCGAGGACCTTCTCCCGGGTGCCCGAGCGGGAACCGCCGGCCCGGGAGGGACGTGCCGCTGACGTTGCGGTCGGGGCTTGCGCTGTCATGGAGCCATCTTCGCAAAGGCGATGGGGCGGGGCCGGGGTGGGGGTGCGCCTGTTACAAGGGCTTGAGCGTGTCGGCGGCGGCGATGGCGCGCAGGACGGCCATCGCCTTGTTGCGGCACTCGATGTCCTCGGCGACCGGGTCCGAGTCGGCCACGATGCCGGCGCCGGCCTGGACGTACGCGGTGCCGTCGCGCAGCAGGGCGGTGCGGATCGCGATGGCGGTGTCGGCGTTCCCGGCGAAGTCGAGGTAGCCGACGCAGCCGCCGTACAGGCCGCGGCGGGTGGGCTCGAGCTCGTCGATGATCTGCATGGCCCGGGGCTTCGGCGCCCCGGACAGGGTTCCGGCCGGGAACGCGGCCAGCAGCACGTCGAGGGCCGAGCGCCCCGGGGCGACCTGTCCCACCACCGTGGAGACGATGTGCATCACGTGGCTGTAGCGCTCGACCGACATGAAGTCGACCACCTCGACCGTGCCGGGGGCGCTGATCCGGCCCAGGTCGTTGCGGCCGAGGTCGACCAGCATGAGGTGCTCGGCGCGCTCCTTGGGGTCGGCCAGCAACTCGGCGGCGAGGGCCGCGTCCCGCTCCGGGGTCGCCCCGCGCGGGCGGGTGCCCGCGATCGGGTGCAGCATCGCCTCGCCGTCGGTGACCTTGACCAGGGCCTCGGGCGAGGAGCCGACCACGTCGAAGCCCGCGGCGGCCCCGGCGGCGGGGAAGCGGAAGAGGTACATGTACGGGCTCGGGTTCGTGGCCCGCAGCACCCGGTAGACGTCCAGGGCGCTGGCCCGGGTGGCCGCCTCGAAGCGCTGGGAGAGCACGATCTGGAACGCCTCGCCGGCCCGGATCTCCTCCTTGGCGGCCTCCACCGCGGCCCGGTAGTCCTCGCTGCTGCGGTTGCCGGTGAAGGCCGGCTCCGCGGCCGGCGGGGCGACCGTCGCAGGGCGCTGATCGATGGGCCGGGCCAGGTCGGCGGTCATCGCGTCGAGCCGGGCCACGGCCCGGTGGTAGGCGCCGTCCACGCCGTCGGGGGTGCCGTTGTGGTTGATCGCGTTGGCGATCAGGGTGACCGAGCCGTCGCCGTGGTCGAGCACGGCCAGGTCGCTGGCCAACAGCAGGGTGAGCTCGGGCAGGCCGAGGTCGTCCTTGGCGTGCTCGCCGATCCGCTCCAGCCGGCGCACCGTGTCGTAGCCCAGGTAGCCGACGAAGCCGCCGGTCAGCGGCGGCAGGTCGGCCCGGTCCGCGTCGGGCGGGGTGCGCAGCGCGTCGAGGGCGGCGGCGAGCACCTCGAGCGGCGCCCCCTCGCGCGGGATGCCCACGGGCGCGTCGCCGATCCAGTGCGCCGCGCCGTCCACCTCGGTCAGGGCGAGTTCGCTGCGCACGCCGACGAAGGAGTAGCGCGACCACACGCCCTGCTCGGCCGACTCCAGCAGGAAGGTGCCGGGGCGCTCGTCCGCGAGCTTGCGGTAGAGGCCGACCGGGGTCTCGCCGTCGGCGAGGTAGCGCCGGGTCACCGGGATCACCCGCCGGTCGGCCGCGAGGGTCCGGAAGGCGTCGAGGTCCGGGACCGTCTCACCTGTCGTCATGCGCCCGATCCTGCCAGCAGCGCGCGTCCGTCGAAACAGGTGCGGGTTCCGGTGTGGCAGGCCGGCCCGGTCTGGTCCACCGCGACCAGGATCGTGTCGCCGTCGCAGTCCAGCGCGACCGAGACGACCCGCTGCACGTGCCCGGAGGTCTCCCCCTTGACCCAGTACTCCTTGCGGGAGCGCGACCAGTACGTCGCACGGCCGGTGGTCAGAGTGCGGTGCAGGGCCTCGTCGTCCATCCAGGCCAGCATGAGCACCTCGCCGGTGTCGTGCTGCTGGGCGATCGCCGGGATCAGGCCGTCCGGCCCGCGCTTGAGCCGGGCGGCGATGCTCGGGTCGAGGTTCGGGGCCGACACCGGCGCCGGGGGTTCGTCGATCATGGCGCCATTGTCTCGCGGCCGATACGGTTTCCCGGACACTTCGCCCCTCCCCGAGACAGAGAGCAGCGCCAGCGTGCCGGAACTCCTAGGAGACGAGCGTTTGACCGAGTCCGAGGCCCGGGTACCCCCGGCGCGTTCCTCAGGCGACGGCGCTCTGCCGGAGACTGCGCGGCCGACCGGCTGGGGTCCGGCGTTCCGGTCCGCGCTCGGGGCGTGGGTCGTCGCGCACATCCTGATCATCGCGATCCAGGACCTCGGGCAGCGCGCGACGCCGTACTTCGCCCCGCAGATGCCCGGCAAGCCGGTGATCCACCACGTGTTCGAGCAGCTCTACACCTGGGACACCGCCTGGTACGCGGGCATCGCGCAGAGCGGGTACTCGGGCGTGAACAGCGACGGCGTCCGGTTCTGGCCGATGCTGCCGCTGGTGACGCGCGCGGTCTCGTCGGTCGGCATCGACGCGAACACCTCGGTGCTGCTGGTCTGCTGGAGCGCCGCGCTGCTGTTCGGGGTGCTGATGTACCGGCTCGCGCTCACGGTGGGCGGGGACGCGATCGTGGCGCGACGCGCGGCCTGGCTCAGTCAGCTCGCCCCGGGCGCGTTCGTGCTGGTCATGGGGTACACCGAGGCGCTGGCCGGGGTCTTCGCGGCGGTCTACCTGATCTCGATTCGGCAGTCGGCCGCGCCCCGTCCCGCCGCCACGGACCGGCGGGTGTGGCTGTGGCACGCGGCGGGCTTCCTGGCCGGGCTCGGCTCCGGGCTGGTGCGGCCGACCGGGCTGCTGCTGGCCCTCCCGGGGGCGATCGAGGCGCTGCGCCAGCGCCGCGACCCGCTGCCGCACGTGGCCGCCAGGGTCCTGACGGCGCTCTCGCCGCTGATGGGCTGCGGACTCTTCCTGCTGTGGGCCCACACCGTGTACGGCGACTACACGCTGCCGTACTCGATCCAGAAGCTCGAGGGGCTGCGCGGCACGTACGCGGGCAACCCGTTCGAGGCGGCGCTCGACTCGCTCAACCAGAGCGGCAACGGTGCGGGGGCGTTCACCCTTGTGCTCGTGGTCGCGTCGGTCGGGCTGCTGTGGGCGTGCGTGCGCAGGCTGCCGTTCTCGTACACGGCGTGGGCGGCGCTGAGCCTGTTCGCTGCGGTAACAGCTCCGCACTATTCGTCTTTCGCCCGGTACATGGCCGGAATCCTGCCGCTACTGTTGGTCACTGCGCTGCTCACACGGGAGTGGCGGCGCTGGGCCTGGGTCATCGGCCCGTCGGCGGCCCTGTGCGCGTACTTCGCGTATCAGTCCTTCATCGGGATCTACGTTCCTTAGCGGCGGGGATCGGGTTTTGACTCTGGACATCGGCACGACTGCGGTCGCGGCCGCCCCGGAGGCTCCCGGCGGGGGTGACGGCCGGCCGCCGCAGCCGGGGGACTGGCGGCGGCGCTGGAAGTGGCTGCGCGAGGGCCTGCTGGCGACGCTGCCCGCCTGGATCGCCGCGCACGTCATCGTCGGCGGGATGTCCTGGTACTTCGAGCGCGCGCATCCGCTCGGCAGGCTGTTCAGCTGGGACACCGAGTGGTACCTGTCCATCGCCCGACACGGGTACGCGCCGGGCGATGGCAACCTGATCCACTTCTTCCCGCTCACCTCGATCTCCGCGGCCGGGATCGCGGCGGTCACCCGGCTGCCGGTGAGCGTCGCGCTGTTCGGGTTCTGCTGGGCGACGGCGCTGGTGTTCGGCGCGCTGGTGCACCGCGCAGTGGTGCGCGAAACCGGCGACCGCGGCGCGGCGGTGCGGGCGGCCTGGCTGACGCAGCTGGTTCCCGGGGCGTACGCGCTGGTGATGGGCTACACCGAGGCGCTGGCCGGGGTGCTGGCGGTGGGTTATTTCCTGGCGGTACGCGGAGGACCGGGCGGGCGCCCGCGGCCGTGGCTGGCGGCCGGACTCGGCTTCCTCGGCGGACTCTCACGGCCGATCGGGGTGCTGTTGGTGATCCCCGGCGCTATCGAGGGTCTGCGTTACGCGCGGCGCGAGGGCTGGAGTCGTGCGGTCGCGCTCAAGGGCGCGGTGAGCGCACTGGCACCGGCCGCCGGTCTGGCGGCGTACCTGGCGTACTCGCAGCTTCAGTTCGGGGACTGGATGCTGCCCTACTCGCAGCAGACCTCGAAGTTGGGGCGCGGCGGGGTGATGGGCAATCCGCTCACCATCCTGCGGCACGTGTGGACGCACAACTGGCGCGGCCACGGGCACGGCGTCGCGATCTGGGCCTCGACCCTGATCGTGCTCTTCGCCGCACTGGTGCTGGTGGTGGCGCGGCGGATGCCGATTTCGTATCTGGCGTGGACGGTGCCCTCCTTCCTGCTGGCGATCGGCTCGAAGGACTTCACCTCGCTGCCGAGATACGTGGGCGCGCTGTTCCCGTGCTTGATCGCAGCGGCACTGGTGACGCGGCGCCGATGGCAGTGGGCCGCGCTGCTGACGACGACCTGCGTACTGCTGCTCTGGACGACCTACTACGTGTTCGCCATGTACGAGGTCGCCTAGCCATCCACGGCAGCTACGCGAGCTGGGCCTGCCGCGCCCACGAGGCGTGCAAGTGTGCGTAGACGCCGTCGTGCGTGAGCAGCTCACGGTGCGAGCCGCGCTCGACGAGCTCCCCGGCGTCGAACACGAACACCTCATCGGCGGCCTGCGCAGTGGACAGCCGGTGCGCGATCGCGACGGTGGTGCGGCCGCGGGTCAGCTCGTCCAGGGCGCGCTGGATGCGCAGCTCGGTGGCCGGGTCCACGGCGGAGGTGGCCTCGTCGAGCAGCAGCAGGTCCGGGTCGGCGATGTACGCGCGGGCCAGTGCGACCAGCTGCCGCTCCCCCGCCGAGAGCGACTCGCCGCGCTGGCCGACCCGGGTGGCCGCCGCGTCCGGCAGCCCGCCGAGCCAGTCGCCGAGCCCGAGGCGTTCGAAGGCGTCGGCGACCTGTGCGTCGGTGGCGTCCGGGGCGCCGTAGCGCACGTTGTCGGCGATCGTCCCGTCGAACAGGAACCCGTCCTGCGGCACCATCACCACCCGGCTGCGCAGTTCGACGAACGGGATCGCGCGCAGGTCCGCCCCGTTGACCAGGACCCGTCCGCCGACCGGGTCCATCAGCCGGGTCAGCAGCTTGGCGAAGGTGGTCTTGCCCGAGCCGGTCTCGCCGACCACCGCGATCCGGGCCCGCGCCGGGATCAGCGCATTGATGTCGTGCAGGACCGGCGGCCCGCCGGGGTAGGCGAAGCCGACCGACTGGAACTCGACGCCGACCGGTCCGGCCGGCAGCACCGCGGCGGTAGCGTGCCCGGCCGGGTCCGGGACGTCGGGCACCGACTCGAGCAGGCCGATCACCCGCCGCCAGCCCGAGATCGCGTTCTGCGCCTCGTTGAGCACGTCGACGCCCCACTGCACCGGGGTGACGAACAGCGAGACCAGGAACAGCATCGCGACCAGCTGGCCCGCGGTGAGGTGTCCGTGGATGCCGAGCAGCACGCCGACCACCACGACGCCCGCGTTGGCCAGTCCGGCGGCGATCTCCCCGGCGCTGAAGGTGCCGACGATGACGATCTGGGCACGCACCTGAGCGGCGCGGGTGGCGTCCACGGCCTCGTCGATCCGGCGGCCGGTGCGCTCCTCGATCCCGTATGCGCGCACCACCGGAGCGCCGACCAGCGACTCGCTGAACGCGCCGAGCAGTCGGCCGATCGAGCTGCGGACCGCGCCGTACCGCCGGCCGGTGCGCCGCTGCATGATCCGCATGGTGGCGAACAGCGGCAGGAAGCAGAACCAGACCAGCAGGGCCAGCGGCCAGGAGTAGCCGGCCATCACGATGGTGGCCAGGAACATCTGCGCGACGCTGACGAACAGGGTCAGGCCGCCCTCCTGGATGAAGTTGGTGATGGTGTCCACGTCGGAGGTGACCCGGGAGACCAGCGCGCCGCGCTGCTCGGCCTGCTGGTGCAGCACGGACAGCTCGTGCACGTGCCGGAACGCCTTGATCCGCAGGGTGGCCAGGCCGGACTCACTGGAGCGGTAGAGCCGCCGGTTCATCGTGGTGGCGGCCACGGTGGTGGCCAGTACCGCGAGCGCAGCCAGCGCCGCCATGGCGCGCACCTCGCCGGAGTCCACTCCCCCGGGCGCGTCGAAGCCGTGGTCCACGGCCTGCTGCACGGCGATCGGGATGACGATCCGGCCGACCGTGGCGATCAGCGCGAGCAGCAGCGTGACGCCGATGCCGCGGGTGAACTCGGGCGAGAGCCGCAGGCCCTTGCGCACGATGGCGAGCGGGCCGCCGACGGCCTCGCGGACCAGGTCGAACTGCGACGCCCGGTCGCTCTCCGGTGCGGCGTCGAGGGTGGTCACGCGATGGCTCCTTCGAGGTCGTCGGTCTGCGCCGGGTCGGTCGAGGCGTCTGTCAGTTCGGCCAGCTCCGCCGCGCCGGCCTCGTCAGCCGCCTCGGCGTCCTCGGCGGCGCGCGCGTACGCGGTGATCAGGTCGCGGTAGCCGTCGCAGCGTTCGAGCAGTTCGGTGTGGGTGCCCCGATCCGCGATGACGCCGCCTTCGAGGAAGAGCACCTCGTCGGCCAGCGCGACGGTGGCCTTGCGGTACGCCACCACGACGACGGTCGCGCCGAGCGCCTCGTCCTTGAGCCCGTTGAGGATCGCCGCCTCCACGCTGGGGTCGACCGCGGAGGTGCAGTCGTCGAGGATCAGCAGCCTGGGACGGCGGACCAGCGCGCGGGCCAGGGCCAGGCGCTGGCGCTGGCCGCCGGACAGGGTGGTGCCGCGCTCGCCGATGACCGAGTCGAGGCCGTCCGGCAGCGCGTCCACGAACTTCTCGGCCTGGGCGATCCGCAGCGCCTCGCGGATGCGTTCCTCGGCCGGATCGGCGCCGAGGCCCACGTTCTCCCGCACGCTCTCACCGAACAGGAAGGTCTGCTGGGCGACCAGGGCCACCGTGCCGGGCACCTCGCCCTGGGCCAGCTCGCGCAGGTCCCCGCCGTCCAGCCGGACCGCCCCGGCGGTCGGGTCGGCCAGCCGGGCCAGCAGCGTGGCCAGGGTCGACTTGCCGGAGCCGGTGGCGCCGACCAGGGCCACGGTGCGGCCGGGCTCGATGCGGGCGCTGACCCCGCGCAGCACCGGCAGGTTAGGCGCGGACTCGTAGGCGAACTCGACCGCGTCGAGCTCGAGGGCCGCCGGCCCGGCGTCGCGGGGCAGCGTGCGCGTCCCGTAGTCGGTGCGCTCGCGGGAGTCGAGCACGGCCCGGACCCGCCGGAAGCCGACGACCCCGCGCGGCAGCTCGCCCAGCACCCAGCCGATCGAGCGGATCGGGAAGGCGAGCAGGGTGATCAGGTAAGCGATGCTGACCACGTCGCCGGGTGTGGTGCGGCCCCCGGCGACCCGGCTGGCGCCGAGCAGCAGGACCGCGAGCACGCCGAGGTTGGGCAGCGCCTCGAGCGTCGGGTCGAACAGCGAGCGGGCCCGTCCGGCGGCGATGTTGGCGTCGCGCAGAGCGAGGGTGCGGGCGGCGAAGCGCTCGGTCTCGGAGTCCTCGCGGCCGAGGGTCTTGACCACCAGCGCGCCGTCGAAGGACTCGTGCGCGACCTCGGCGACCCCCGCACGCAGCTCCTGGGCGCGGGCGAAGCGCGGCCCGGCGTAGCGGGTGTACACGGTGTTCAGGGCGATCACCGCCGGGAAGAGCAGCACGCCGACCAGGGCGAGGACCGCGTCGGTGAGGAACATGTCCACCAGGGCCATGATCAGCATCACGACGACGCCGATCCCCATCGGCAGCGGGTTCATCGGCATGAACGCCATCTCCACGTCGGAGTTGGCGTTGGAGAGCAGCTGGCCGGTGGGGTGGCGCTGGTGCCAGCTGAGCGGCAGCCGCAGGTAGGCCGCGTTGACGGCGCGCCGGAACTTGGCCTGCACCCGGAAGACCACCACCCCGGCGAGCAGCCGGCGGCCGAAGATCCCGATCACCTTGAGCAGCGAGACGCCGACGATCAGCAGCCCGGCCGCGGCCAGCCCGCCCGCGGTCGCGGAACCGCTCTTGAGGTCGGGCAGCACCACGTGGTTGGTGGCCCAGCCGATCGCCCAGGCCGAGCCGACGGTCATCGTGCCGTACAGGGCACTGCCCGCGACCGAGGCAGCGAATATGCGCGGTTCACTGCGTATGGCGACGCCGAGGACAGACAGACCTTGGCGCATCGGCGAGCGGCCCGAAGTATCGGCGGAGAGGTCTGAGTCGGGCTGGGCTGCGTTGGTCAGAGCTGGCTTGGACTGGGCTGCGTCGGTCAGATCTGCCGTGGTCTGAACTGTGTCGGTCTGAACTGCCGTGGTCTGAACTGTGTCGGGTCGGCGGCGTCGGCGTCGGCTCAGCAAGCCGGTCCCCCTTTGGTTCGGGCGCGTGCGGGGGCTCGGCGTGGGTGCCGAGCCTGGAGACTCTAGTGGTACAACGCCGCGAATGTATAAGAGATTTCCACGCTCCGACCCTTACCCGAGCGGCGCCCGCCCGGTCGTCGCGCTGCGTGCCCGATCCGGATATCCTGCGCGACGAGCACCGTTGCCTGAAAGTCGTGAACGACTGCTGATAGGGGCACCATGAGCGGGTTCGCACGGGCCGAGCGCCTCGCGCTGGCCGACACGCTGGTCCGGGTCGGTCCGGACGCGCCGACGCTGTGCACGGGCTGGAGCGCCGCCGACCTGGCCGCGCATCTGGTCATCCGAGAGGGCAGACCCGTCGCGGCGATGGGCATCATCATCAAACCATTGTCATCGCTGACCGCGCGGGTACAGAACGCGACCAAGGAGCGCGTCCCGTTCCCCGATCTGGTCGAGCGGGTGCGCAAGGGGCCGCCGATCTGGTCGCCGACCCGGCTGGGCGCGGTGGACGAGGCCGCGAACACGGTGGAGTACTTCGTGCACCACGAGGATCTGCGCCGCGCCGTCGGCGACGGGCCGCGGGAGCTGGACCCGCTGCTGTCCGACGATCTGTGGAACCGGCTGCGTCGGCAGGCCCGGCTGATGTTCCGCTCGGTGCCGGTGGGCGTGACGCTGGTGCGCGCGGAGAACGGCGACGGCCCGCGACAGACCGCGCTGGCCAAGGCCGCCACGCCGCTCATGGTCACCGTTTCGGGGCCGGCCGGGGAGCTGGTGCTGTTCGCCAGCGGGCGTCAGGAGGCCGCGCGGGTGGAGCTGACCGGCGACGACGCGGCCGTGGCCCGGCTGCGCTCCGCGAAGCTCGGTATCTGAGGCCTGAAACGGTCGCCGGTCAGCGCAGGTCCTGCGGCAACAGCTCGGTCGGCCAGTCCTGGTAGACGACCGGCACCAGCCAGCGGTCGATCGCCGTCGCGCCGACCGAGGTGTACGCGGGAGCGGTCGTCGCAGGGTACGGACCCCCGTGCTGCTGCGCGTGCGTGACGGCGACGCCCGTCGGCCAGCCGTTGAAGATGACCCGGCCGGCCCGCTCGGCGAGCATCCGTCCGACGAACCGCGCCTCCTCGGCGTCGTCGCCCGCGTCGAGGTCCACGTGCACGGTCGCCGTGAGGTGCCCGCCGTCCTCCGCATTGATCAGCCGGATCGCGTCGGTCGGACCGCCGCCGACCACCACGATGCCGACCGGGCCGAAGTGCTCCTCGTTGAGCAGCTCGGGATGGTCGTAGACGCCTCCGGGGCTGGTCCGGTAAACCCTCGGCGCGGCGGACCACGGCCCCTCGCCGGGCTTTCCGCCGGCCAGCAGGGTGACCTCGGTGCGCGAACCGAGATCCTCGACCGACGAGGTATAGCCCGCGTGGATCTTCTCGGAGAGCATCGGGCCGCCGATCGTCTCCCGCACCGCCGCCTCGATCGCCTCCAGCAGTCCGGCGTCGTCGGGCACGAACATCACCCCGGGATTGGTGCAGAACTGACCGACGCCCTGGGTGAGCGAGGTCGCGTAGCCGCGCGCGATCTCCTGCGCCCGGCTGCGTGCCGCTCCGGGGAAGACGATGACCGGGTTGACCGAGCCGAGCTCGCCGTAGAACGGGATCGGGTGCGGCCGCTCGGCGCACAGCTTGGCCAGCGCCAGGCCGCCGCGGGTCGAGCCGGTGAAGCCGACCGCGCTCAGCAGCGGGTGCTTGACCAGCGCGACCCCCTCCTCGACGCCGAATACGATGTCGAATACACCCTCCGGAGCGCCGGCCGTCTTCAACGCCGCCTTGACCAGCTCGGCCGTGCGCAGGGAGGTGCGCGGGTGGGCCTCGTGCGCCTTGACGATCACCGAGCACCCGGCGGCCAGCGCCGACGCGGTGTCACCCCCGGCGACCGAGAACGCGAACGGGAAGTTCGAGGCCGCGAACACCGCCACCGGGCCGATCGGCCGCTTGATCCGGCGCAGGTCGGGGCGGGCCGCCTCGGCGCGCTCGATGACAATGCCCTGGTACGCACCGTCCCGCAGCACCTCCGAGAACAGCCGCAGCTGCCCGGTGGTGCGCGCGACCTCGCCGGTCAGCCGGGTGGTCCCCAGCGCGGTCTCCGAATCGGCCAGCGCGACCAGCTCGGCCACGTGTCCGTCGAGTGCGGCGGCCACCGCCTCCAGGGCGGCGGCGCGCGCCTCCCGCCCGGTTTCACGCCAGGACTCGAAGGCCGCCGAGGCCGCCGACACCAGGCCGTCCACGTACTTCGTCTCCGTGGCGGGGACCGCGGTGCCGACCGGGCGGCCGCTTCTCGGGTCGTAGCCCTGAATCGCGTCGTTCATGACGTCCGTCCTCACAGGTTCTCGGCGTCGGGCCGGGGCAGGGCGAAGTGGCCCCCGAGGTACTTGAAGACCGGGTCGTCCGGCGACGGCTCGCCCTGCTCGGCGATCAGCTCGGCGGCGTAGGCCTCGGCGTCGTCCTTGGCGCTGTAGCCGAGCGCGGCCGCGCCCTCCAGCGAGACCCAGCCCCCGCGCGTGTTCGCGGACACCCCGTAGACGATGCGGTAGCCGGGCTTCTCTGTGGCGAGGCAGGCCTCGAACAGCCGGGTGGCGTCGTCCGGCGACAGCCAGGTGGACAGCGACCGCGGGTCGCGCGGCTTCGGGAAGCAGGTCAGGATGCGGACGCAGATCACATCGAGGCCGTAGCGGTGGTGGTACAGCGCGCCGAGGGCCTCGCCGGTGACCTTGGAGACGCCGTAGTACGTGTCCGGCAGCGTCGGCACGTCCTCGGACAGCGGGTACTCGTCGGGGGTGTGGAAGCCGACCGCGTGGTTCGAGGAGGCGAAAATCACCCGGGGCACCCCGGCCCGGCGCGCGGCCTCGAAGACCTTGTAGGTGCCGTCGATATTGGTCTCCAGGATGCTTTCCCACGGACCCTCGGTCGACCGGCCGCCGAGGTGGACCACCGCGTCCACGCCGCCGCAGGCCTCGGTCATCGCCGCCAGGTCGGTGACGGAGGCGCGCACCACTTCCTCGCCGGGACCGGCCTCCAGCGGCTCGATGTCGAGCAGCCGCAGGGTGCGGCCGGACCGGGCCAGCCGCGGGCGCAGGATCGTGCCCACGCCGCCCGCGGCGCCGGTGATCAGAATCGTGGACAACGACTCACCATCCCTCGTCTCGGTACCTCATCCGAGCCCGGCCGCTCCGGACGTGCCCGTACATTCGTGTCCACTGCGCTTTCGCGTCCGCTACACATTCGCGATCACACGGCGCCCTGCTACGTACGCAGCAGAAGGCTGAGTTCGTCGGCGTGCCGCCGGACCGCGTCGAGCGTCTGCGCGGCGTGGTCGGCGTCGTCGAGCCGGGCGTACGGCACCGAGCAGCTGATCGCGTCGGTCGGCGGCGTGCGGTAGGCCAGGGACACCGCGAAGCAGCCGAGCCCGGGTGTGTTCTGGCCCCGCTCGGCCGCGTAGCCGCGCTCGCGTACCGCGGCCAGTTCCGCGAACAGGGCGCCGCGGTCGACCGTCGTGTGCGGGGTGAGCGCTTCGAGCCGGGCCGGCAGCAGGGCGTCCACCTCGTCGTCGGTACGCCCGGCCAGCAGCGCCTTGCCGAGCGCGGTGGCGTGCGCGGGCACCCGCCGGCCGACCCGGGAGGTCAGCCGCAGGTGGTGCGCCGACTCGCGGCTGGCCAGGTAGACCACGTCGGGTCCGTCGAGGCGGGCCAGGTGGACGGTCTCGTTGACCTCGGCGCGCAGCAGTTCCAGGACCCTGGTGGCGGCCCGGATCACCGGGTCGCGATCGAGGTAGGACGTGCCGACCAGCAGCGCGCGCACGCCGATCGCGTAGCCGGTGCCGCGCCGGTCGGTCTCCACCCAGCCGCGCGCGACCAGGGTGCGCAGCAGCACGAAGAGGCTGGACTTCGGATAGGCCAGCTCGCGGTGGATTTCGCTGAGAGTCAGTGGTTCGCTGTAACCGGCGAGCAGTTCGAGCAGCTCCACAGTCCGGTCCGCCGACTTCACCGCCCCGCTGGACGGCGCGTGGTTGGTCGGTGCGGAAGTGGCGCGCACAGCGTTCGCCGGCGCGGCGGCTATGTCGCCGACGTCCGGACCGGTCATTTCCGTACTCATCGCCGCCCATCCTCACACGGCTTTCGGGCGTTCACAAGTGAGCATATGATTCACAGATGCGAACAACGAGCTCCCGGCTCGGCCGCCTGGACGGCCTGCTGTTCTTCCCCGTGACCGCCTTCGCCCCGGACGGGTCCTTCGATCCGACCGGCTATCGCGCGCACCTGGCCGCACGGCTGGACGACGGCCCGGCGGCCGTGTTCGCCGCCTGCGGGACCGGCGAGTTCCCGGCGCTGGCCCCGACCGAGTACGAGGCCTGCGTCCGTGCCGCGGTCGAGGCCACCGCCGGTTCCGTGCCCGTGCTCGGCGGCACCGGATACGGCACCGCGCTGGCGATCGAGTACGCCCGCGCCGCCGAGCGGGCCGGGGCCGACGGACTGCTGGTCTTCCCGCCCTCCGGATCCGACGGCGGGCCCGCGGGCCTGCTCGCCCACTACCGTGCGCTGGCCGCCGCGACGCCGCTCGACCTGATCGTCTACCAGCGCGACCAGCTCGTGCTCGCCCCGGAGACGGTGGTCGAACTCGCCTCGGTACCGAACGTCGTGGGGCTCAAGGACGGGCGCGGCGACCTGGACCTGATGCAGCGGATCGTCAGCGCGGTGCGCACGGCCGGGATCGAGGGCTTCCAGTACTTCAACGGGATGCCTACCGCCGAGGCCACCCAGCGGGCGTACCGGGCGATCGGCGTGCCGCTGTACTCCTCCGCGGTGTTCTGCTTCGCCCCGGACATCGCGCTGGCCTTCCACGGCGCGCTCGACAAGGCGGACACGGCGGTGCTCGACACGCTGACCGACGTGTTCTTCCGGCCCTATGTGGAGCTGCGCGCCAAGCGGCCCGGCTACGCGGTCTCGCTGGTCAAGGCGCTGACCCGGGCGGTCGGCCATCCGGTCGGCGAGGTGCGCGCGCCGCTGACCGAGCCGGAGCCGGCCGACGTCGAGGCCGGGCTCGCGCTCATCCGGGCCGCCCGCGAGTCTTTGGCGTGAACGGCGCCGGTATGGACCGCGCCGACCTGGGCGGCGGCGTCGGCGCGTACCTCTACCCCTGGGACGCGGTGGGCGACCCGGCCTGCGCGGACCGGATCGCCGGGCTCGGCGTGGACCGGGTGGTGCTGGCCGCCGCGTACCACACCGTCAGGGCGCTGACTCCGTCGCATCCGGCCCGCAAGGTGGTCACCGCGAGCCACTCGGCGGTCTACTACCAGCCGGACCGGGCCCGCTGGCGCGGCCGCTCGGTGCAGCCCGCCGTGGCGACCTGGGCCCCCGGCTCGTTCCACCAGGCAGCGCACGCGCTGCGGGACGCCGGGCTCGGCGTCTACGCCTGGGTGGTCCTGACGCACAATCAGCGGCTCGGCACCGTGCATCCCGAACTGGCCGTGGTCAACGCGTTCGGTGACCACTATCCGTGGGCGCTGTGCTCGGCGAACCGGCTGGTGAGCGAGTACTGCGCGACGCTCGCGGCGGAGATCGCCGAGCTGTCCGAGGTCGACGGCCTGGAGCTCGAATCCTGCGGCTGGTACGGCTTCGAGCACCTGCACGCGCATGACAAGACCGGCGCCTCCGCGTTCTCCCCGCTGACCCGGGAGCTGCTCTCGATATGCTTCTGCGACGCCTGCGAGATCGAGTACGCGGACGCCGCACTTGCCCCGCAGCGGCTGCGCGAGCAGATTCGGGCGGCGATCGAACCGGCCCTCGCGGGCGTGCCGGAGTCCGACGAGGAACTGGGCGGCGAGTTCGAATCCGAACTTGCGGCGGTGCGTGCGGTGCGTACGGCGGCTGCCGACCGGCTGCGTGCGGAGGTGCTGACGGCGGTGCGCGCCGAGCGTCCGGATCTCCCCGTCCTGCTGCACACCCACCCCGACCCGCACCGGATCGGAGCGAACCCGGGTGCCGTCCCGGCGACGCTGTTCGCCCAGTCGGCCGGGGCCGTGCTCCAGTGCGGCGGGCCGCACAACGAGGCCCTAGCCACGGTCGCCGCGGTCGCATCGCAGGCCCCTGACGGCACGCCCATCGCCGCCACGCTGCAGGCGGTGGCGAACCTCGGCGCCCGGGTCGACTCGCTCGCCGAGGAGGCGGTCGCGCTGCGTGCCGCCGGAGCAACCGAGCTGCGGTTCTACCACGCGGGGCTGGCCTCGGGCAGCGACCTGCGCGCCATCCGCGAGGCCGCCGCCGCGTGGAACAAGAACTAGTCCGAGAACGTCAGAACCTCGGACGCCCGGTCGGCCAGGTCGGATCCGCACGCAGCATCGCCGACTTGTCGTCGCGCGTGCGCACGCCGCAGGCCAGGTACTGCTCGTGCAGCCGGGCGAGGGCGTCGCGGTCCAGTTCGACCCCGAGGCCGGGTCCGGCCGGCACCGACAGCTCGCCCTCGTGCCAGGTCAGCGCGCCCGGCTCGACCACGTCCTCGCGCTGCCACGGGGAGTGGGTGTCGCAGGCGTAGGTCAGGTTCGGGGTCGCGGCGGCCAGGTGGGTCATCGCGGCCAGGCTGACGCCCAGGTGTGTGTTCGAGTGCATCGACAGGCCCCAGCCGAAGGTCTCGCAGATCCCGGCCAGCCGCTGCGAGGCCCGCAAGCCGCCCCAGTAGTGGTGGTCCGAGAGCACCACCGCGACCGAGTTCAGCTCGGCCGCCTCCGGGATCTCCTCGAAGGAGGTCACACACATGTTGGTGGCCAGCGGCAGCGTCGTCTTGCGGGCCACCTCGGCCATGCCCGGGTTGCCGCCGGTCGGGTCCTCCAGGTACTCCAGCAGGCTCTCCAGACGCGGGGCGATGCGCAGCGAGGTGGCCACCGTCCAGTTCGCGTTCGGGTCCAGCCGCAGCGGGTGGTCCGGGAACGCCTCGCGCAGCGCCTCCATCGCCTCGGCCTCGGCCTCCGGCTCGAAGACGCCGCCCTTGAGCTTGAGCGAGCGGAACCCGTACGTGTCGACCATCCGCCGGGCCTGGGCCACCACGCCCTCCGGGTCGATCGCGGCGCCCCAGTCGTCGGCCGGGTAGTCGTCGGGCACCGCGTGCTCGGGGTGCTGCGCCCAGCGGTAGAACAGGTACGCGCTGTACGGAACGCTCTCGCGCACTGCGCCGCCGAGCAGGTCGCACACCCGCAGGTCGGTCGCCTTGCCCTGCGCGTCGTAGCAGGCCACCTCGAAGGCGCCGTAGGTCTGGGCCACGGTCTTGGCCCGGGAGGCCCGGCCGACCAACTCGGTCGGGCTGCCCGGCTCGACCGCGCCGAGCGCGACGGCGACCCGGCGGTTCAGCTCGTTGAGATCGAAGATGTCTACGCCGACCAGCGCGGGGGCCGCGGTGCGCAGGTTGGCCAGGGTCGGGTCGTCGCCGTAGGCCTCGGACAACCCGGAGAGGCCGGCGTCGGTGTGCAGTTCGATCACCGAGCGCAGCTGGTACGGCTCGTGCACGCCGGATGCGTTCAGCAGCGGCGGGTCGAGTACCGCGATCGGAGTAATGGTGACATGTGTGATCTTCGGGCTGCCCATGGGATCCACCATAGTTCGCCGCGCAGCTGTGTCACGGTGTGGGGAGGCGTCACGCAGTGGGATTGTGCGGTGGAGCACTCAGGTCATGCGGAGTCGGTGCGCGACCCCTCCCGGTAGGCGTCCAGTTCGACCTCGACCAGCATCTGAGCATCGATCAGCTTGGAGACCACGACCATCGTCGAGGCGGGGCGTACCGCGTCGAACAGTTCCTTGTGCGCGCGCCCGACGTCCTCCATGTCGCGCGGGTGCACGACGTACATGCGAGTACGCACGACGTCCTCACGCCGAAAACCCGCCTCCGACAGCGCCTTGAGCGCCACGTTGAACGCGGTGAGCGCCTGGTTGTACGGATCGCCCTCGTGGTTCACCATCCCGTCCACGACCGCGGTGCTTCCGGAGCAGTATGCGTGTGGGCCGGCCACCACCAGACGCGAGTAGCCGAACTTCTCCTCGAACGGGCCGCCCGAGTTAAACCGGCTGACACTCATCGGGAAACTGCCTCCAGGGCCTCTTCAAGCGTGAACGCGCCCGAGTACAGCGCTTTGCCCACGATAGCGCCCTCGACCCCGAGCGGGACGAGCGCTCGCAGGGCCCTGAGGTCGTCGAGCGTGGACACCCCGCCCGAGGCGACCAGCGGCCGGTCGGTGACCGCGCACACCTGCCGGTACAGCTCCACGTTCGGCCCGCGCAGCATGCCGTCCTTCGCCACGTCGGTGATCACGTAGCGGGCGCAGCCCTCCTTGTCGAGCCGTTCCAGCGCCTCGAACAGCTCGCCGCCGTCGCTGGTCCAGCCGCGGCCGCGCAACCGCCACGCGTCGCCCTCCAGCCGAGCGTCCAGGCCGACCGCGACCCGGTCGCCGTGCTCGGCGATAACCTGCGCGACCCACCCGGGCTGCTCCATCGCCGCGGTGCCCAGGTTCACCCGGGCGCACCCGGTGGCCAGGGCGGCGCGCAGCGAGTCGTCGTCGCGGATGCCGCCGGACAGCTCGATCCGCACGTCCAGCCGGGCGACGACGTCGGCCAGCAGTTCCCGGTTGCTGCCGCGCCCGAAGGCCGCGTCGAGATCGACCAGGTGCACCCACTCGGCCCCAGCCTCCTGCCAGGCCAGGGCGGCGGCCAGCGGGTCGCCGTAGCCGGTGGCGGTCCCGGCCTCGCCCTGGACCAGCCGCACCGCCTGGCCGCCCTCGACGTCGACGGCCGGCAGGAGTTCGAGCTTGGACATGTACGGGGCTCTTCCTTCGGGAGGGGACGGGGTTGGTCAGCGGGCGGGGCGGCTCGGCGGACGGGGAATATCAGAGCACAGACACCCAGTTCGCGAGCAGCGTCGCGCCGGCGTCGCCGGACTGCTCCGGGTGGAACTGCACGGCCCACAGCGCGCCGTTCTCCACCGCGGCGACGAAGGGCCGCTCGCCGTAGCGACACCAGGCCACCTTCGGCGCAGCCAGCGGACCGGTGTCGGTCAGCCGCCACTCCTGCGCGGCGTGGCCGTGGCCGAAGTGGCTGTTGCCGAAAAAGAAGCGGGCGTCGTCGGGCAGCCCGGCGAACATCATGCCGCCGGACGGCAGATCCAGCGCGCTCCAGCCGTCGTGCGGGAGGACCGGGGCCTCCAGCGGCTCGACCGTGCCGGGCCACTCGGCGCAGCCCTCGGTGGACGTACCCTGGCCGTCGAGCCCGCGCTCGAACAGTAGCTGCATGCCGACGCAGACCCCGAACACCGGTCGCGACCCGGCCAGCCGTCGGCCGATGATCCGCTCCCCGTGCACCGCCCGCAGCGCATCCATGCAGGCCGCGTACGTGCCGACCCCGGGCACGAGCAGGCCGTCCGCCTCGAGTGCGGCGGCGAAGTCGGAGGTGACCATCGCCTCGACACCGTGCCGGGCCATCGCCTTGCCGACGGCGCGCAGGTCGCCGGAGTCGGGGCCGTGGTCGAGGATCGCGACGCGCTTCACGGGCGCGGACCACCCGGCGGCGCGGTCACTTCCACCGCAGCACTCCGGCGGCGATGGCCAGCGCCGCGCACACGCCGAGTACGCCGACCAGGGCCTTCGGCAGGCCCTGCTTGGCGAAGGAGATCACCCCGCCGATCAGGAACAGGCCGAGGAAGATCAGGAAGGCCGCGGCGTAGCTGCCGGTCACAGCACGCCCTTCGTGCTCGGCACGCCGACCACCCGCGGGTCGAACGCGCACGCGTCGCGCAGCGCCCGCGCGACCGCCTTGAACTGCGCCTCGACGATGTGGTGCGCGTTGCGGCCGTAGGGCACGTCCACATGCAGGCAGATCTGCGCCTGGGCGACGAAGGACTCGAAGATGTGCCGGGTCAGCGTGGTGTCGTAGGACCCGATCATCGGGGCGATCCGCTCGGGCTCGCTGTGCACCAGGTACGGCCGCCCGGACAGGTCCACCACGGCGTGCGCGGCGGCCTCGTCCAGCGGCACCCAGCAGTCGGCGAAGCGGCGGATCCCGGCCTTGTCGCCGAGGGCCTCGCGGAAGGCGGTGCCCAGCGCGATGGCGGTGTCCTCGACCGTGTGGTGCGAGTCCACGTGCAGGTCGCCGGCGGTCTTCACGGTCAGGTCGAACAGGCCGTGCTTGCCGAGCTGGCCGAGCATGTGGTCGTAGAAGCCGATGCCGGTCTCCACGTCCACCGCCCCGGTCCCGTCCAGGTCGACCTCGACCAGGACGCTGGACTCCTTGGTAGCGCGCTCGACACGGCCGACCCGCCGCCGCGGCTGCGGGCTCAGGGCCTCACTCACCTGACGTCACGGGCGGAGGCCCTGTCCATCAGGGCGGGGAGGAAGCCCTTCTCATCTTGTCTTCTCATTTTCTGTCAGACCCTTCGTTCAGCATGATCGTGTGCAGCTTCGGTACAACTTCCGTGTGGATCCATCGCCGGGCCAGCGAGTGGCGCTGGCTCGGGTGTTCGGGTGTGCGCGGGTGGTGTACAACGACGCGCTGGCTCTGCGTCGCCACGCGTTCGAGGCCGGGCTGCCGCGCCTGTCTGCCTCCCAGTTGCAGCGGGAGGTGGTGACGCTGGCGAAGCTGACCGTGCGGCGGGCGTTTCTGGCCGAGGTGGGCGTCGACCCGCTGATCCAGGCGGTGCGCGACCTGGAGGGCGCATACGGCAACTACTTCGCGTCCCTCTCCGGGAAGCGCAAGGGTCCGAAGATCGCCGAGCCGCGATTCAAGTCGCGCAAGGACAACCGGCAGGCGGTGCGCTTCACGCGCAACGGCTTCCGACTGCGCGGCAACGGCACGCTGTACCTGGCGAAGATTGGCGAGGTGCGGGTGCGTTGGTCGCGGATTCTGCCATCCGAGCCGCCGTCCGTGACGGTGGTGAAGGACGCTCGCGGCCGGTATTTCGCGTCCTTCGTGGTCGAGACGGACCCGGCAGCGGACCTGGGGCGGTTCCCGCTCGATCCGGACCGGGCGTACACCGAGACCGGGATCGACCTTGGGCTGACGCACTTCGCGGTGCTGTCGGACGGGAAGAAGATCGACGCGCCGGGGTTCCTGCGCCGTGCGGAGCGCAAGCTCAGGAGACTGCAACAAGATCTGGCGCGCAAGCAGAAGGGATCGAATAACCGGAAGAAGGCCGTGGTCGAGGTGGCGGCGGCGCATGCGCACGTGGCGGATAGCCGCCGGGACTTCCAGCACAAGCTGAGCACGACGATCATCCGCGAGACCCAAGCGGTGTACGTCGAAGACCTCAGCGTCGCCGGACTCGGCCGCACCCGCCTCGCCAAGAGCGTCCACGACGCGGGATGGTCCGGGTTCGTGGACATGCTGGAGTACAAGGCGGCCCGTTACGGGCGGTACTTCGCGCGCATCGACCGGTTCACCCCCACCTCGCAGGTCTGCTCGGCTTGTGGGGTGAAGGACGGACCCAAGCCGCTCTCGGTCCGGCAGTGGACCTGCGCCGGGTGCGGCGCACGGCACGACCGGGACGTCAACGCAGCGAGGAACGTGCTGGCCGCCGGGCAGGCGGACAGGGTAAACGCCTGTGGAGACCAGGTCAGACCGGGACTCGTCCCGGCACCGGTCTGTGAAGCAGGAACCCACCGAGGCGACCTTTCTAGCGCGCAGTGTGCATCAGCACCGGCCGCGCCGAACGGCGCGGTAGGAATCCCGGCCCTTGGCGACCGGGAGGATGTCAAAGGATCTCCTTCAGTGCATCGAGGAACGCTGTGGTCTCCTCCGGTGTCCCGGCGGTGACCCGCAGCATCCCGGGCAGGCCCACGTCGCGGACCAGCACCCCGCGGTCGAGCAGCTCCTGCCAGACCGCCTTTGCGTCGCCCCCGCCCTCGGCGGCGACCCCGAAGGCCACGAAGTTCGCGTCGGACGGTACGACGGGCAGGCCCAGCGCGGTCAGCTCGTCCACGATCCGGTCCCGCTGCGCCTTGACCGCGTCCACAGTACCGAGCAGCGCGTCGACGTGAGCCAGCGCGGTCCGCGCGGCGGCCTGGGTGAGCGCGGAGAGGTGGTACGGCAGCCGGACCAGCAGCAGCGCGTCGATCACGGCGGGGTCGGCGGCGAGGTAGCCGACCCGGGCCCCGGCCATCGCGAAGGCCTTGGACATGGTGCGGGTGACGATCAGCCGCGGGCGGCCGGGCAGCAGGGTCAGCGCGGAGGCGGTGCCGGGCCGGAAGAACTCGGCGTAGGCCTCGTCGATCACCACGATGCCGGGGGCGGCGTCCACCACGGCCTCGATCAGCTCCATCGGGGCCGCGGTGCCGGTCGGGTTGTTCGGCGAGGTCAGGAAGACGACCTCGGGCCGGTGCCGGCGGATCGCGGCCACGGCCTTGGCCGGGTCGAGGCCGAAGTCCGGCTCGCGCGGCTCGCTGATCCAGGCCGTCCCGGTGGCCAGCGAGATCAGCCGGTGCATCGTGTAGGAGGGCTCGAACCCGAGCGCGGCCCGGCCGGCGCCGGCGAAGCACTGCAGGATCTGCTGGATGACCTCGTTGGAGCCGTTGGCGGCCCACAGGTGCGCGCCGGTCAGGCCGTGGCCGAGGTACTGCGCGAGGTCCTTGCGCAGCTCCACCGCGTCCCGGTCCGGGTAGCGGTTGAGCGTGGTGGCCGCGGCGGCGACGGCGTCGCGCAGGTCCGCGATCAGCTCCGCGGGCGGCGGGTACGGGTTCTCGTTCGTGTTGAGCAGGACAGGCACGTCGAGCTGCGGCGCGCCATAGGGCGTCAACGTGCGCAGGTCATCGCGTATCGGCAGGTCCTGCCAGGAGATCGGGCCGTCCTGAGTGGTCGTCACTGCGTGGTCTCCTGCGGTTCGGCCGGTTCGGGGGCGGCGGGCGGGGCGGCGGCCGGGACCTGCGGCGCCTCGTGCGGGAAGCGGATGGTCACCGCCTCGCCGTGCGCGGGCAGGTCCTCGGCGTTGGCCAGCGCGACCACGTGGTGCGCGACCTCGGCCAGCGCGGAGTCGCTGTACTCGACGATGTGCACGCCCTTGAGGAAGGACTGCACCGACAGGCCCGAGGAGTGGCAGGCGCAGCCGCCGGTGGGCAGCACGTGGTTGGATCCGGCGCAGTAGTCGCCGAGCGAGACCGGCGAGTACGGGCCGACGAACACGGCCCCGGCGTTGCGCACCCGTCCGGCCACCACCCGGGCGTTCGAGGTCTGGATCTCCAGGTGCTCGGCGGCGTAGGCGTTGGCCACGGCCAGCCCGGCCTCGAGGTCGTCCACCAGCACGGTCGCGGACTGCCGCCCGCGCAGCGCGAGGGTGATCCGCTCGCTGTGCTTGGTGGCCGGGACCAGCTTGGCCAGCTCCAGGTCCACCGCCTCGGCCAGCGCGGGCGAGTCGGTGACCAGCACCGCGGCGGCCAGCGGGTCGTGCTCGGCCTGGCTGATCAGGTCGGCGGCGACGTGCGCGGGGCTGGCTGAGATGTCGGCCAGGACCATGATCTCGGTCGGGCCGGCCTCGGCGTCGATCCCGATCCGGCCCTTGAGGAGCCGCTTGGCGGCGGCCACGTAGATGTTGCCCGGCCCGGTCACCAGGTTCACCGGCTCGCAGCGGGTCACGCCCCGCCCGGCGCCGTACGCGAACATCGCGATGGCCTGCGCCCCGCCGACGGAGTAGACCTCGTCGACGCCCAGCAGCGCGCAGGCGGCCAGGATGGTGGGGTGCGGCAGGCCGTCGAAGTCCTTCTGCGGCGGGGAGGCGACGGCGATCCCGCCGACCCCGGCGGTCTGCGCCGGGACCACGTTCATCACGACCGAGGACGGATAGACGGCCAGCCCGCCGGGCACGTAGAGGCCGACCCGGTCCACCGGGATCCAGCGCTCGGTGACCGCTCCGCCGGGGACGACCTCGGTGCGCACGTCCCGGCGGCGCTGGTCGGTGTGCACCTTGCGGGCCCGCCGGATCGACTCCTCCAGGGCTGCGCGCACCTGCGGGTCGAGCGCGGCCAGCGCCTGGGTCATCGCCTCGCGGGCCACCCGCACCGACTGCAGCCGGACGCCGTCGAAATGCTCCCCGTACTCGATCAGCGCCTCTTCGCCGCGCCGGCGCACGTCCTCACAGATCGGCCGGACGGCCGCGAGGGCGGCCTCGACGTCCAGCTCGGCCCGCGGCACCAGGGTGCGCAGGTCGACGGAACCGCCGAGCAGGTCCATTCCCCGCAAATCGATACGAGTGATCACCGTTCCAGTGTAGTTCGCGGGGTCATGGGTGGGGCCGAGTATTCCGCCCTGCGGACGATCGTGCGGACACGGTCGGGTGACGGGCGGGTGACCGGCGGCTGCGTACGGTAGCCCTGATCGATTCACAAGGTCGTTTTAACCGTGTTGACTGCGCTGCGTCAGCGGCGCGTTCTACGCTAGGTGCATGCCCGCCACGCTGCCGCTCTTCCCCCTCGGGTCGGTGCTGTTCCCGGGCGTGGTGCTCCCGCTGCACATCTTCGAGCCGCGCTACCGCAAAATGGTCGCCGACCTGCACGACCTGCCCGAGGGCGAGGCCCGGCAGTTCGGCGTGGTGGCGATCCGGGACGGCCGGGAGATCGGCCCGCAGTCGGTGGAGAGCGTGTACGACGTCGGCTGCACGGCGCGGATCTCGGCGCTGGAGGCGCACGACGACGGCCGCTACTCGCTGGTGACGATGGGCGTGCAGCGCTTCCGGCTGCTGGACGTGGACACCACCGGGCCGTACCTGACCGGCGAGGTCGAGTACCTGGAGGAGTCCTCGGACGAGCAGGCCGAGACGCTCAAGACGTCGAGCACCGCGCTGCTGCTCGGCTACCAGCGCGCGCTGGCCGGGCTGCGCGGGGTGCGGGCCGGGGCGATCTCGGAGCTGCCGGACGACCCGACCATCCTGTCCTACCTGATCGCCGCCGCGATGGTGCTGGACCTGCGGGACAAGCAGCGGCTGCTGGCCACCCCGGACACCACCACCCGGCTGCAGCGCGAGCAGGCGCTGCTGCGCCGGGAGACGCTGCTGATCAAGGAGCTGCGAACGCTGCCCGCGGTGGACCTGCTGCGGAGAGAGCGCTGAGCAGGCAAGCAGTTCGGCTAGGCTCACGCGGTGGCTAGTAAGGCACCCTCCAAGGGCACTCCGGCGACGGTGGCGCTGACCCAGGCCAAGGTTCCGTTCGAGGTACACGCCTACGAGCACGATCCGGCCGCGCAGTCCTTCGGCACCGAGGCGGCCGAGGCGATGGGCGTCCCGGCGGACCGGGTGTTCAAGACGCTGCTGGCGGACGTGGACGGCAAGCTGGTGGTCGCCGTGGTCCCGGTCTCCGGACAGCTGGACCTCAAGGCCCTGGCGAGCGCGGTCGGCGGCAAGAAGGCGGCGATGGCCGATCCGGCGGCGGCCGAGCGCACCACCGGTTACGTGCTCGGCGGCATCTCGCCGCTCGGACAGCGCAAGAAGCTCCCGACGGTCGTCGACGAGTCCGCGCTCGAGCACGAGACGGTGTACTGCTCCGCGGGCCGTCGAGGCCTGGAGATCGAGCTGGCCCCGGCGGACCTGGTGCGGCTCACCTCCGCGCGCACCGCCCCGCTCGGCCGCGCCTGACGCCGCGTCAGCCGATTACCGCGTCTGTTTCAAGCAGACACGCGGATGTCACACGTATCCGCCTCTAGTGGACATCACGCCGCCGGAACGCACCCAGCCCGACTGCGACCAGTGCCACACACAGCAGCGTCAGCCACCCCAGCGGCGTCCACGTGAACGGACTGCCCGGCAGCTTGGGCACGTGCGCGAACGGTGAGACGTCCATCGCCGCCTGACCGAGCTTGAGCACCGGGCCGAACTGCCCGAGCAGCAAGAAGACCGACAGCGCGGTCCACGCCGCCGGAGCCGCGTAACGCGGCAAAAGGCCGAACAACGCCACCGCAATACCCGCCACAACCGCAACAGCCGGCCACTGCGCCAACGCGGCCTCCGTCAGCCGGGGCACCTGGCCGGACACGTCGTGCATTCGCAGCCCGTGCGCCAGTCCCGCGCCGAGGCCGGCCACCGCGAGCAGCACCGCGGCTCCGAGGAGCGCAGCGACCAGATGGCTCGCCGCCCACCGCACCCGGCCGACGGGTCCGGCGAGCAGCGGTTCCGCGCGTCCTGCCGTCTCCTCGCCACGCGCCCGCAGCACGGCCTGTACCGCGTAGATGGCGACGATCAGGCCGTAGATCCCCATGCACGCGGCCAGGTACGCGTCGACGAGGCCTTGCGTGCCGCCCATCTCGTTGATGACCTGCTCAAGCTTCGCGCTGGAGTTCAGCACTCCGCCGATGTCCTTGGCGACGTAGCCGACCACCGCGCCGCCGAGCAGGAAGCCGACCGACCAGCCCAGCAACGGCCCGCGGTGCAGCCGCCAGGCCAGGCCGTACACCCCGCGCAGGTCCCGGCCCGCGTGCTCGGCGCCCAGCCGCGCCGCCAGCAGACCGGCGCCGAAGTCGCGGCGGGTGGCGAGCCGGGCCGCCAGCGCAGCGAGCACGAGCGCGCCCGCGACGGGCAGGGCGAGCACCCACCACCGGTCCGCGCCGTACGCGTCGACCCGCTCGACCCAGCCGAGCGGCGTGCACCACATCAGCCAGCCGTAACCGCTCGCGTCGGCGGCAGCGCGAGCCAGGTAGCACGCGCCGAGCACCGCGCAGGCCAGGCCGTTCGCTGCCCGTGAGGTCTCGGCGATCTGCGCCGTGACGCCGGCCAGCGCAGCGAAGAAGAAGCCGCTTCCGGCGATGGCCAGGCCGAGCGCCAGCCCGCCGACGAAGGAGCAGCCGAAGAACGGCAGCACGGCGCACGTCCCCAGCGCGACGCCGAAGTCGGCCGCCACCGCGATCGAGAGGGCTGCGGCGAGCGGAGCCCGACGGCCGACCGCCGCCGCCCCGACCAGTTCCTGACGCCCCGTCTGCTCCTCGGCACGAGTGTGCCGGACGACCAGCAGGATCGACATGACCCCGGCGAGCGTCGCAGCCAACACGGCGATGCGCCACGCGGTCAGCCCGCCCAACGAGGTCGAGCTGACCGTGCCGTAGATGGCGACGGTGGACGGCGTCGCGTTGATGGTGGCGGCGAACTGCTCGCGCGAGGCCTCGGTGGAGTACAGGCCCTTGAAGCTGTAGGCAGTCGAGACGCTGGCCGCGATGAGCACGTAGATCCAGGCCGGCAGCATGATCCGGTCGCGGCGGCCGGCCAACCGCAGCAGTACCCGCAGTCCGGCGAGCGGTTGCGCCTGGGACCGCGACTGCAACTGCGCGGTTGTCTGCACAAGCACACTCATCGCACCGCCACCGCGCCGTCATCGTGCGCTGCAGGCGTCCCCGGCGTCGCAGACGTCCCAAGCTCAGCTGCCGACGACGCGTAGTACTTGATGAACAGCTCCTCCAGCGTCGGCGGGCGGCTAGTCAGCGCACGTACTCCGGCCTCGGTGAGTGCCTTGAGCACCGCCTCGAGGGCCTCGGGATCGGCCTGGCAGCGTAGCGTCGTGCCGTCTATCGCGAGGTCGTGCACCCCGACGATCGCGTCGAGCCCGCTCGCGGGGCGTGCCAGCTCGGCCGTGATCGTGGTGCGGGACAGGTGGCGCAGATCGGCCAGGCTGCCGGTGTCCACGGTGCGGCCCTCCCGGATGATCGAGACCCGGTCGCAGAGCTCTTCTACCTCGGACAAGATGTGGCTGGAGAGCAGGATGGTGGCCCCGTGACCGCGCGCCTCGGCAACGCACTGCCGGAAGACCGCCTCCATCAGCGGGTCGAGGCCCGAGGTCGGCTCGTCCAGGATCAGCAGTTCGGGCTCGCCGGCGAAGGCGGCGACCAGCGCGACCTTCTGCCGGTTGCCCTTCGAGTAGGCGCGGCCCTTCTTGCGCGGGTCGAGCTCGAAGCGGGCGATCAGCTCGTCCCGGCGGCTCGCCGAAAAGCCCCCGCGCAGCGAGCCGAGCAGGTCGATCGCCTCTCCCCCGCTCAGGTTGGGCCACAGCGTCACGTCGCCGGGCACGTAGGCCAGCCGCCGGTGCAGGGCCACCGCGTCGTGCCAGGGATCGCCGCCGAGCAGCCGGACCGTCCCGGCGTCCGCACGCAGCAGCCCGAGCAGCACCCGGATGGTGGTGGACTTGCCCGCGCCGTTGGGGCCGAGGAAGCCGTGCACCTCCCCCGGCGCGACGCGCAGGTCCAGGCCGTCGAGGGCGCGGGTACGCCCGAAGTCCTTGCGCAGTCCGGCGATCGAGATCGCCGCGGTCGTCTCCATAGCGGCAAGCTACACTCTCTTCATAACTTTGTGAAATCTCTGAAAGGGTTAAAGTGAGCGAGTGGCGACAGGGACCGAGGAGGCGGCGCTGAACAGGCGGTCGACGGCGCAGCGGGACGACGAGGCGGCGGTGCGTGACCCGCGGCCGGAGCCCGTCCGGGACGAGGAGGCCGTGCGCCACTTCGTCGAACGGGTCGCACTCCTGTTCGCCGACTGGGGTTTCCCGCGGATGGCTGCGCGGGTCCTGTTCGCCCTGATGACCGCGGACGAGCCCGGCCTCACGGCGCCCGAACTGGCCGCCCGGCTGGAGGTCAGCCCGGCCGCCATCTCCGGGGCCGTGCGCTATCTCGGTCAGATCGGCTTCGTGCTGCGCGAGGGCATCCCCGGTTCGCGCCGCGACCGCTACCGGCTGCGCGACCACACCTGGTACGCCGGAACCGCCACCGCAGTGCAGTTCTACGATCTGCTCATCTCAGCGGCCGACGACGCCGTGGTCCCGCTCGGCGGGCCGGATACGCCGGCCGGTGAGCGGGTCGCCGAAATGCGCGACTTCTTCGCCTTCGTTCGCGGCGCCATGCCCGGACTGCTGGCCCAATGGGAAGCCTCACGCCAGCCGGGGAACTCGCAGCAACCAGGCGGCACTGCGCCAAGCTCAGGTAACTGAGGTCGGCGGAGTAGGCGGCTGCTCAGTCGGCCCGCCGCCCGAAGACCCGTTCTCCGTCGACGAGCCCTCGCCCGACACCCGCCCCGACGCCCCATCAGGCGCCGCCCCGTCCGCTGATCCCTCTGCCGGACCACCCACACCGCCCGACATCCCACTATTACTCATCGGCCCGGCAGCCCCATTGATCCCGTTCACACTCCCGTTCAAGCTCCCATTCGCACTGGGACCCGCACCTGCGCCCGCGATCCCACGCTCCTGCTCCGGCTGGTCACCCCAGACCGGGAACGGCTGCTGCTCCGGCTCCAGCTCCGGTTCGATCGGCCCGAACAGCAGCAGCAGAAAGAAGAACAGACCCGCAGCGACGGCGGGCCACAGCCAGATCACTCCGGTCGCGCGCACCGAGACCGGCAGATTGAAGGTGGCCCCGTTGGCCACACCGTGTACTGCCCGGGTTATCGAGCCGCGCCCCGGACCGACGAACCCGCCGAACCAGGCCGCGAGGTAACCGCCCGCGATGCCCCCGCCAGCCAGCCCGACCGTAGCGCCGACGCTGCCGTTCGCACGGTAGCGAAGGAACGCGAACAGGGCCAGCAGCACCGCCGCGATGCAGGCGAAGAGCGCATACCAGCCGTCGCGGCCGACGAACGTCTTGCCCTCGGGCGCGGCGTAGTACGCGGCGCCCTGGTTGACGACCCCGAGCACGGCGGGCGCAGTCGCCCGCCACAACGCCCCGACGGCGAGGGCCAGCAGAAGGCCGCCCGTGGTCAACACGGCGCAGGCGCGAAGATCCGCTCGCACGGTGATCCGGGACGGCTGCTGCGGCGTCTGTTCGTGTGGCGACGGCAGCGGCGTCGGCCATGGCGTCTCGGTGCTCATCGCGCACAGCCTTTCACGGGCCGCCGTCCTTGTCGCGCGGGGGCCGCAATTGTCGTACGCGCGTGCTTCGATGAGGACATGGAGCGACTCATCCTGCCCTTCGCCTCGGCCGAGTTGTGGGCGGCCTGGCTGGCGGTCCATCACACCGACACTCCGGACGGACTCTGGCTGAAAATCGCGAAGAAGAGCACCGGCATCGCGACGGTCACCCACGCCGAGGCGCTGGACGAGGCGCTGTGCCACGGCTGGATCGACGGACAGCGCGACAGCTTCGACGAGGTCTGGTTCCTCCAGCGGTTCACCCCGCGCCGCCCCCGCAGCCGCTGGTCGCAGATCAACACCGAGAACGTGCAGTCGCTGATCGCGCAGGGCAGGATGCAGCCGGCCGGGCTACGCGAAATCGAGGCAGCGAAGGCAGACGGCCGCTGGGCCAGGGCCTACGAGGGCCAGGCCCGGATCCAGGTACCCGAAGACCTTCAGGCGGCGTTCGACGAACACCCCGGCGCGGCGGAATTCTTCGCCACCCTAAACAGCCAGAACAGATACGCGGTGCTCTACCGAATCCAGGACGCCAAGCGCCCCCAGACCCGCGCCGACCGCATCACCAAATTCGCGGCAATGCTCGCACGCGGCGAGAAGCTCCACCCGTAGGCCGGGGTAGCAGTGTCCGTTTCAGCGAGACACAACTACTCGGCTACTCGGCCCGATTACAGCGTCCGCCTCAGCAAGACACATCGACATGGGCCCATAACTGTGCCCAGCTCAGCGAGACACGTCCAGCTCAGTCAGCTCAACCAATTACAGCGTCCGTTTCAGCCGGACACTGCTCCCTGGTCCGATTACAGCGTCCGTCCCAGCTAGACACATCCAATTCAACCAACTCGACCAGTCACAGTGTCCGTTTCAGTCGGACACCGCTCCTCTGCCCGATTACCGCGTCCGTCCCAGCAAGACATCTCGGCATGGCCCAGTGACTGTGCCCGTCTCAGCAGGGCACGGGCGCGCGATTCACACTCCCCACACCAACTCGCCTCGCCCTACCTCGCGTCACCCAGACCGGCTTCGCTTCGCTGCGCCTTTTCGCCCGCGCCACACGACCTCCGCCGATCGCACTATCCGAATTATCTGAATGATCCGATCATCATCCCAAGCACGAGGGGCCGAGCAGGGCCTTGAGGTCGCCCATCAGCGCCGGCGACGGAGTCACCCTCAGGTGGTCGCCGACCTTCAGCACCGTGGTCGTCGTCCGTCCGCGCATCCTCACCCTGACCTCGGTCATCCCCGGGTGGCTGGCCAGCACCTCGCGCAACCTCGGCGCCGACTGCGGGGTGATCTTCGAGTCGTGCACGTGCAACACCAGCGGCTGGTTCGCATCCGCCTGGGCCAGGTCCGGGACGGTCAGCTCCAGGGCCATCAGCCGGGGCACGTCCTCGCGCCGCTCCACCTTCCCCTTGACCAGCACCACCGCATCCTCCGTCAGCGCAGTCGCGTAGAGCTGGTAGCTGTTCGGGAAGAACATCACGTCGATCGAGCCCTCGAGGTCCTCGATCGTCGCGATGGCCCACTGGTTGCCCTGCTTGGTCATCTTGCGCTGCAGGCCGCTGATGATCCCGCCGATGGTCGCGTGCGAGCCGTCCGGGTACATCTGCGCCTCGGCGTTGAGCGCGGCGATCGAGGCGTCCGCCTTCGACGCCAACAGGTGCTCGACTCCGGAGAGCGGATGGTCCGAGACGTACAGGCCGAGCATCTCCCGCTCGTAGCCGAGCAGGATCGCCTTGTCCCACTCGGTGCTGGAGAACTCCAGCTCCAGGCCGATGCCGCCGGCCGATCCGGAGTCCTCCTCGCCGAGCAGCGCGCCGAACAGCGAGTCCTGCCCTATGGCCTCCTGCTTCTTCACCTCGACCACGCTGTCCACCGCGCGCTCGTGCTGCTCCAGCAGTCCGCGCCTCGCGTGCCCGAGCGAGTCGAAGGCCCCGGCCTTGATCAGCGACTCGATGGTGCGCTTGTTGCAGACCACCGCGTCCACCTTGTTCAGGAAGTCCTGGAAGGAGGTGAACCGCCCCTTGCCGCGCCGCGAGGCCCGGACCGACTCGACCACGTTCGCGCCCACGTTGCGGATCGCGGACAGCCCGAAGCGGATCTCCTGGCCTCGCGGGGTGAAGTCGGCGTCCGAGTCGTTCACGTCCGGCGGCAGAACCTTGATCCCCATCCGGCGGCACTCGCCGAGGTAGATCGCTGACTTGTCCTTGTCATCCTTCACCGAGGTCAGCAGCGCGGCCATGTACTCGGCGGGATAGTTGGCCTTGAGGAACGCGGTCCAGTACGCGACGAGGCCGTAGCCCGCCGAGTGCGCCTTGTTGAACGCGTAGTCGGCGAACGGGACCAGGATGTCCCAGATGGTCTTGATCGCCTCGGCCGAGTAGCCGTTCGCCTTCATGCCGTCCGAGAAGGGCTTGAACTCCTTGTCCAGGACCTCCTTCTTCTTCTTGCCCATCGCCCGGCGCAGCAGGTCGGCCTGTCCCAGGCTGTACCCGGCCAGCACCTGCGCGGCCGACATGACCTGCTCCTGGTAGATGATCAGGCCGTAACTGACGTCCAGCACCTCGGACAGCGCGTCGGCCAGTTCCGGGTGGATCGGGGTGACCGGCTGCCGCCCGTTCTTGCGGTCGGCGTAGTTGTTGTGCGAGTTCGCGCCCATCGGGCCGGGCCGGTACAGGGCGATGACGGCGGAGACGTCCTCGAAGTTGTCCGGCCGAAGGCTCCGCAGCAGAGCCCGCAGCGGACCACCATCGAGCTGGAACACGCCCAGCGTGTCGCCACGGCACATCAGCTCGTACGTCGGCTGGTCGTCCAGTGGGATCTTGAGCAGGTCGAGCTTGGTCCCCGTCGTCACCTCGATGTTGCGTACCGCGTCGTCCAGGATGGTGAGGTTGCGCAGCCCCAGGAAGTCCATCTTGATCAGGCCGAGCGATTCGCAGGTCGGGTAGTCGAACTGCGTGATGATCACGCCGTCGGCCGGGCGCATCATGACCGGCACGTAGTCGGTGATCGGCTCCGCGGAGATGATCACACCGGCCGCGTGCACGCCGGGCTGGCGGATCAGGCCCTCGATGCCCTTGGCCGTGTCCACGACCTTGCGCACGTCCGCGTCGCCCTCGTAGAGCGCCCGGAACTCGCCGGCCTCGCCGTACCGCTTGTGCTCCGGGTCGAAGATCCCGGACAGCGGGATGTCCTTGCCCATCACGGCCGGCGGCATCGCCTTGGTGATCCGGTCGCCCATCGCGAAGGGATAGCCCAGGACCCGCGAGGAGTCCTTCACGGCCGCCTTGGCCTTGATGGTGCCGAACGTCGCGATCTGGGCGACCTTGTCCGAGCCGTACTTCTCGGTCACATAGCGGATCACATCGGCGCGGCGGCGGTCGTCGAAGTCGACGTCGATGTCGGGCATGGACACGCGGTCGGGGTTCAGGAACCGCTCGAACAGCAGGTTGTACGGAATCGGGTCGAGGTCGGTGATGCCGAGGGCGTACGCCACGATCGAGCCGGCCGCCGAGCCTCGCCCCGGGCCGACCGGGATCCCGTTGTCCTTGGCCCAGTTGATGAAGTCCGCGACCACGATGAAGTAGCTGGGGAACCCCATCTGGATGATGATGCCGAGCTCGTACTCCAGCCGCTCCCGGTACATCGCGTCGTCCGGGAAGCCGCCCGGGAAGCGCCGGTCCATGCCCTCGTAGGTCAGCTTGCGGAACCAGTCGTCCTCGGTCAGCCCGTCCGGCGCGGGCAGCCGCGGCATCAGGTTCTTGAACTCGAACATCCCGGTCGGATCGACCTTCTCGGCGATCAGCAGGGTGTTGCGGCAACCCTCCTGCCACACCTCCCCGTCCTCGAGCGCGCGCATCTCCTCGGCGCTCTTGAGGTAGTAGCCGTCGCCGCCGAAGCGGAACCGGTTCGGGTCGTCGATGTTGGACGCGGTCTGGATGCACAGCAGCAGGTCGTGCGAGGCCGCCTCGCGCTGGTGCGTGTAGTGCGAGTCGTTGGTGACCACCGGCGGAATGCTCAGGTCGCGGCCGAGCCGCAGCAGGTCCTCGCGCACCCGGGTCTCGATGTCCAGGCCGTGCGACATCAGCTCCAGGTAGTAGTTCTCCCGGCCGAAGATCTCCTGGTAGGTCGCCGCGGCCTCGACCGCCTTGTCGTACTGGCCCAGCCGCAGCCGGGTCTGCACCTCGCCGGAGGGGCAGCCGGTGGTGGCCATCAGCCCCTCGTGGTGCTCGGCCAGCAGTTCCCGGTCCATCCGCGGCCACTTGCGGTAGTAGCCCTCGGTGTATGAGCGGGACGAGAGCTTGGTCAGATTCGACAGGCCGCGGGCGTTCGCCGCCCAGATGGTCATGTGGGTGTACGAGCCCGAAGCCGACACGTCGTCGGATTTCTGGCTCGGCTGGCCCCACAGGATCGGCTTGGTGGTCTGCCGGGCCTCCGGGGCGACGTAGGCCTCGATCCCGATGATCGGCTTTATCCCGGCGGCGGTGGCCTGCCGGTAGAAGTCGGAGGCCCCGTGCATGTTCCCGTGGTCGGTCATCGCGACCGCGGGCATCCCCACCTCGGCGGCTCGTTTGAACATGTCCTTGAGCCTCGCGGCACCGTCGAGCATGGAGTACTCGGTGTGAACATGCAGGTGGACGAACTGCTCTGGGGTCACGCCACGGCCTCCGATGCCCGACCTGGGACTATCCAGGGACACTTACAACGAGGGCAACGCTACCGCTTCGCCCCGACACCGAGACCGACGATCCTCAGCAGGCCGACGGCATCCGAGGCGTGCAGGGCCTGGTTATCTGAGCCCATTGATAGGGTCGGAATCGGTATACCCGCGCTCGTCGCCACCGTAGAACCTCGCAGCCACCGACCGGCTGCTTGAGCTCAGCTGCACCCTTCAGATGATCACGGGACTTCCCGTGCTCCTGCAGGAATCCGCGGACCGCCGACCAACTCACCCAAGACAGGAGACCCGACGATGAGCACGTTCACCATCCGCGGCACCGCCGAGATCCTCACCGCCGACCCCATGCGACCCGGCCTCACCGCCGACCTCATCCGCATCCACCCCGGGCGCGTCCTGGCCTGGGGACTGGATACCAACGCCTTCGCCACTCCGAACGCCCGCAACGTCGCCGGCTCCGAGTAGCCGCACCGCCTCTGATTGGGCGTCAGGCGACGGACGGACGGGTGGCAAGGCCGGCAGGGTCAGCAGGGTCGGCGGAGACGGTCGACGGATCCAGGCCGAGCATCTTGATCAGGTCCACCTGGCGCTGCTCGCCGCGTTCCCACAGCTGCATCATCAGCACTTCATGCCCCGGATACAGGCCGGTGCCGCGTCCTTGCTGGTCGGCCAACCACTTTGCCGGTCGGCCGTCAGAGCAGGCCGAGGCCGAGGCCCAGCGCCGCCGCGGCCAGTCCGGCGGCGAGGCTGCCGGCCAGGCTGCCGAGGGCGACCAGGCCGGAGCCCTCCTCCATCAGCCGCACCGTCTCGTAGGTGAAGGTGGAGAAGGTCGTGTAGCCGCCGCAGATCCCGGTGCCGATCACCGCGACCACGCCGGCCGCCAGGCCGTGGTGGGTGGCCAGCCCGGCGAGCAGGCCGAGCACGAACGAGCCACTGATGTTGATCAGCCAGGTCCCGGCCGGGAAGGTCCAGCCGAGCCGCCGGGTGACGACCTGGTCCACCAGGTAGCGGGCGACGGCGCCCAGCGCGGCGCCCAGGCCGACGGCCACCGCCAGCATCAGGCCGCCACCTTGTCCAGAGCGCGGGTACGGCGGCGGTGCGCGAGGACCGCGCGCCCGATGGTCAGGCCCAGGCTGGTCGCGGCCAGGCCGGCGGCCAGCGAGCCGAACAGGTTTCCCGCCGCCGCGCCGTAGTGCCGCTCGGCCAGCAGCCGGTCGGTGTCCAGCATCCAGGTGGAGAAGGTGGTCAGCGCCCCGCAGAAGCCGACCCCGACCAGAGGGCGCAGGTAGGTGGTCGGCGGCAGGATGTCCAGCACGAACACCACCAGCAGGGCCAGGATGAACGAGCCGGCCAGGTTGATCCCGAAGGTCGCCGCCGGGAAGCCGCCGTGCGGCGCGGGCACGGCCCGCCCGATCGCGTAGCGGACCAGTCCCCCGGCGAATCCGCCGACCGCGATGGCGGCCAGGATCCGGGGCGTGCTGCCCTTCGTGCGCTGCGCCGGCTCGACCGCGAAGTCCGGGTCGATCGGCAGGTCGTGTTTGCCGTCGATCGCGGCCTCGGCGTCGGGAGCCATCCGAATACACCCTTCCTGCTCTCTCGAGCATATCCGAGCGGCTCGACAGTCGCGACGCCCGATGTTATACAACACAACTAACGATTGTTACGATTGACTTGAGGACAAACGGCGAGGCGAGGAATGGAGTGGTCATGACCGGTACCGGAGGCGCGCTGTTCGCCGCCGTGTTCCTGGCCTGCACGGTCGAGGCGGTCGAAGCGCTCACGATCGTGCTGGCGGCTGGCACCGCCCGGGGCTGGCGCTCGACGGTGCAGGGTATCGTCAGCGCCCTGATCGTGCTGGCCGCCGTGGTCGCGGCCCTCGGCCCGGCGCTCACCGCGATTCCGCTGGATTCGCTGCGGCTGCTGGTGGGCGCGCTGCTGCTGATCTTCGGGCTGCAGTGGCTGCGCAAGGCGATCCTGCGGGCGAGCGGCCACAAGGACCTGCACGACGAGGACGCGATCTTCAGCCGGGAGCTGGCCGCCGCGCGCGAGGCGAGCGCCGAGCGACGCTGGGTGGTCACCGACTGGTACGCCTACACGCTCTCGTTCAAGGGGGTGCTGCTCGAAGGGCTCGAAGTCGCCTTCATCGCGATCACCTTCGGCGGGAACCAGCACGACGTGCCGCTGGCCGCCGTGGCCGCCGTGAGCGCGATCGCGGTGGTCACCGTCCTCGGCCTGGTGGTCAAGGCCCCGCTCTCGCGGGTGCCGGAGAACACCCTCAAGTTCGTGGTCGGGATCATGCTCACCTCCTTCGGCCTGTTCTGGGGCGGCGAGGGCGCGCACGCCCGCTGGCCCGGAAGCGACGCCGCGCTGCTGGTGATCGCACCGCTGGTCGCCCTGTTCGCCCTCGGCCTGGTGGCGGTGCTGCGCCGCTCGGCCCCGCCGGTGGCCGCCGCTGTGTCAGACAACGCGGAGTCGGTCACCGCAACGCCGACCGCCGCGACGCTCGGATCGGAGCACTCATGATCGCCCGGCTGCGCGCCTTCGGCGCCTTCTGGTACGACTTCATCGTCGGCGACGACTGGCGGGTGGCCGTCAGCGTCATCGTGGCGCTGGCGGTGACCTACGCGGTGAGCAAGACCTCGGTGCCGTCCTGGTGGGTGCTGCCCGCGGCCGTCGCGCTGGTGCTGCCGTGGAGCCTGTGGCGGGCCCGGCGCCGCCGGTAAGCCGAGCCGCTCACGTGGCCCCGCACGCACGCGGCTGCGAACCCCCGGTCAACCGCGCTGCCCCTCGCCTTCTTCGGCGTACACGCGCGCGGCGTACTCCTCCAGCGCCCGTTCGCAGGTCACCAGCGCCTCGAGCGTCGCGGCCCGCTTCGGCGCGCCGAACACGTCGCGGTCGGTGACCTTGGCCAGCCAGCCCTGCAGCTTGATCAGGTCCTCCTCGTTCTCCTCGAGCTCGGCGTAGGTGAAGTGCTCCGCCTTGTACTCCTTGTCGAGCTGCCCGAGGAAGTCCTGGCACTTGTCGATGATCTCCTCGTACTCGTCGTCCCGGGCGGCCTGGAAGGCGGCGTGCACCTCAGCCTCCCCGGCCAGCGCGGCGCAGGAGAGCAGCACGGCGGTGCCGCCCATCTCCACGATCTCGTGCCGCAGCTTGCGCAGCGCCCGCTCCGCCGCCGCGCTCTTCGGCAGCGCGGCCGCCGAGTTCTGCAGGTACACCGCGCCCAGGCCCTTGAGCCGCCGCCAGGCGGTCGCCCGCAGCCGGGTCGGCTCCGACGGGATCCGGTAGATCAGCAGCAGCCAGCCGGCCGGCGTTTCGGGCTTCTGCGGCCGCTCGGGCTGCTCCGGGGCGGGGGTGGGTTCGTCATCGGACACGGACCCAGTCTGTCAGGCGGCCGCTCTCCGCTCAGGAGTCGGCGGCGATGACGTCGAGCGCGTGCCGCAGGTCGTCCGGGTAGGGAGACTCGAACTCCACCCACTCGCCGCTGCCGGGGTGGTCGAAGGCCAGCCGGGCGGCGTGCAGCCACTGCCTGGCCAGCCCGAGCCGCTTGGTCAGGACCGGGTCCGCGCCGTAGGTCAGGTCGCCCACGCACGGGTGGTGCAGCGCGGACATGTGCACCCTGATCTGGTGCGTGCGGCCGGTCTCCAGCTTGATCTCGAGCAGGGTCGCGTGCCGGTACGCCTCGATCGTGTCGTAGTGCGTGATCGAGTCCTTGCCGTCGGCGGTCACCGCCCACTTGTAGTCGAGCTTGGGGTGCCGCCCGATCGGCGCGTCGATCGTGCCGCTCATCGGGTCGGGGTAGCCCTGCACCAGCGCGTTGTACGTCTTGTCCACGGTGCGGTCGCGGAAGGCCTGCTTGAGCACCGTGTACGCGATCTCGGACTTGGCCACCACCATCAGCCCGGAGGTGCCCACGTCGAGGCGATGCACGACGCCCTGCCGCTCGGCCGCGCCCGAGGTGGAGATCCGGTAGCCGGCCGCCGAAAGGCCGCCGACCACGGTGGGGCCGAGCCACCCGGGGCTGGGGTGCGCCGCGACGCCGACCGGCTTGTCCACCACCACGATGTGCTCGTCGTCGTGCACGATGCGCATGCCGGGCACCGGCTCCGCCGGGGTGTCCTGCACCGGGACCGGGGGCGGCGGCAGCTCGACCTCGAGCCAGGCCCCGCCGCGCACCTTGTCGGACTTGCCGACGGTCGATCCGTCGATCGCGACCCGGCCGTCCCCGGCCAGTTCCGCCGCCTTGGTGCGGGAGAGCCCGAACATCCGGGACAGCGCCGCGTCCACCCGCTCCCCGTCCAGGCCGTCGGGCACCGGCAGCGAGCGCAGGCCGCTACTCACGAGGCGGCCCCGTCCGGGTCCGAGCCCGGTTCGGTGGAGCCCTGTTCACGGGCGCGCTCACGTTCACGTTCGACGGCGCGCTCGTCGGTGCCGTCCGGGTGCAGCCCGCGGAAGGCAAGCAGCACCATCAGCGCCCCGCCGACACAGATCGCCGAGTCGGCCAGGTTGAAGATCGGCCAGTGCGGGAGCTGGATGAAGTCCACCACCCAGCCGCGGAAGATCCCCGGGGCGCGCAGGATCCGGTCGGTCAGGTTGCCCAGCGCCCCGCCGAGCAGCAGGCCGAGGGCGATCGCCCAGGGCAGGCTGAACAGCTTGCGGGACAGCCGCAGGATCACCACGATCACGCTCAGCGCGATGGCCGTGAAGATGATCGTGTACGTCTCGCCGATGGAGAACGCCGCGCCGGAGTTGCGGGTGTAGTACAGCTCCAGCGCCGGGCCGAGCAGCTTGATCGGCACCCCGTAGTGCATCGTGGCGACCACGATCGCCTTGGTGGCGGCGTCCAGCGCGTAGACGGCGGTCGCGACGGCGACCAGCACCCCGACCCGGCGCACCCGCCCGACTCCGGTGTCGGCGGGAACGTCGGTCTCGGCGGATTCGGGGGAAAGCGCCTGGTCCGGGGCCGACCGCTGCACGGAATCGGCCTCGGGCACGGCGTCCTGCCCGCTCACGGTGTCCATACGTTCCACGCGGCGACCTTACCCGGTCGCGCGGTACCGCTCTTACCGGCTACCGGCGTTCCTGCTTCTGCTTGCAGCTCATGCACAGGGTGGCCCGCGGGAAGACCTGCAGCCGCGCCTTGCCGATCGACTCGCCGCAGCTCTCGCAGACGCCGTAGGTGCCGGCCGCGATCCGGGCCAGCGCCCGCTCGGACTGCACCAGCATGTCCCGCGCGTTGGCCGCGATCGACATCTCGTGCTCGCGCTCGAAGTTCTTCGACCCGGCGTCGGCCTGGTCGTCCCCGGCGCCGTCGCTGGCGTCCCGCAGCAGGTCGGCCAGGGCCGTCTCGGCGGAGTCCACGTCCGAGCGCAGCCGCTCGACCTCGGCGCGCAGGTCTGCCTCGACCTCGGCGACCTCCTCGGCCGTCCACGGATCCTCGCCCGGACGCACCGGGAGCGTGTCGGCCGTGCTGCGCCCTGTCGCCGGACGGACCGCCGGCGCGGTTTCGGGCGCCGCGAGGGCCTCGGTCTTCGCCTTGGCCGTGGTCGCCCGACCGGCCCGCGAGGCGGGCACCTTGTTGGCCGGACCTGACGCCGGCCGCTGCGCGGGCTTGGCCGCCGTCTTCTTCACGGCCTTCTTCGCGGCCGGGGCAGAGGCCGCCGGCGACGCGGCGGGGGCGGAATTGCGCGCGGTCGTGCTCACGGGTGCATCCCTCGCTCTCAGATCGGAAACGGCCGCTCCGGACGGCGCTATAAGCAGCCGGGGCGGCTCGGGTGCGGACGCGCGGTGCGAGGTTGTGAGCGCTCCGACGCCCTCACCCATTCCGCACAACGGGTTACGCGTGCGATTGGTGCCCGGCCCTCTGAGCCGCTAATCACGAAACGGCAAAGAACTTTTTCCGGCGGGAGCTTGCGCCGTACGGGTGAGCCCCGGGCGAAGGGCCCCCAACCTGCGCGAAGGGCGTTCAACCGGGCGGCCGGGCCTCTCGGTGGATCATGGGTTTCGACGATCTTGGCCCGGCTCGCCGGCCCGGAAACCAGCCGGATCGCGCCGCGGACGGCAGGGGTCGGCCCGGGGCGGGGCATGAACCGGATCGTGCCGCACCGCGTGTGATCGGGCGTGCGGATGCAGCAGCAGGAGGGGACGCCGACAAAGGGTTCGCGGGCGCACCGCCCTGTGGCCTTACACTGTGCAGTGCGGTCCGAACAAGCAAAGATGGGGACCAGTAACGCCGCACGCAGCCGCAAGCGAGCCAGGGACGGTGTGAGCCTGGCGGTGTGCGCGACGCGAAGATCGCCCCGGAGCCGCCGGAAGAACAGCGGGTCGGCCCACGCGGCCGGGAGCCCGCCCAGTAGAACCGGCCGGACGGCGCAACGAGTGGGTCCGCGGCGGTGCGCGCTGAGCGCCGGGCACGGGCCAAGGAGGGTGGTACCGCGGGAGCCCCGCCGCCGTGCGGGCGCCTCGTCCCTTCGCGACCGACACGGACGTTCGCGAGAGGGACGAAAGAGCATGTATCGCCCGGTACCCGCCCAGGTGGACCTGGTCGCCATGGAGCACGAGGTGCTCGACTTCTGGCGGGCCGAGTCCGTCTTCCGCAAATCCCTGGCCGCCACCGCCGACGGGCCGCGCTGGACCTTCTACGAGGGCCCGCCGACCGCCAACGGGATGCCCGGCACCCACCACGTCGAGGCCCGCGTCTTCAAGGACGTCTTCCCGCGCTTCAAGACCATGAAGGGCTACCGGGTCGAACGCCGGGCCGGCTGGGACTGCCACGGCCTGCCGGTGGAGCTGGCCGTGGAGAAGGAGCTCGGCTTCTCCGGCAAGCAGGACATCGAGGCCTACGGGGTCGCCGAGTTCAACGCGAAGTGCCGAAAGTCGGTGCTGCGGTACGTCGGCGAGTTCGAGAAGATGACCGAGCGGATGGGCTACTGGGTAGACCTGTCCGAGGCCTACTGGACCATGAACCCCGGCTATATCGAGTCGGTGTGGTGGTCGCTCAAGCAGATCTTCGACAAGGGCCTGCTGACCCAGGACCACCGGGTCGCGCCGTACTGCCCGCGCTGCGGCACCGGCCTGTCAGACCACGAACTCGCGCAGGGCTACGAGACCGTGGTCGACCCCTCGGTGTTCGTGCGCTTCCCGCTGACCGACGGCCCGCTCGCGGGCAACACCAGTTTGCTGGTCTGGACGACGACGCCGTGGACGCTGGTGTCGAACACCGCGGTGGCCGTGCACCCGGACGTGACCTACGTCGTCGCGACGGACGGCAACGAGCGGCTCGTGGTCGCGGAACCCTTGCTGGGCAAGGCCTTGGGCGAGGGCTGGACCGCGACCGGCGAGTCGTTCACCGGCCGGGAGATGGAGCGCTGGCACTACCGGCGCCCGTTCGAGCTGGTCGACTTCCCGAAGGACGCCGACGGGCAGAGCCCTGACACGCACTACGTCGCGCTGGCCGAGTACGTCACGACCGAGGACGGCACCGGGCTGGTGCACCAGGCCCCGGCGTTCGGCGAGGAGGACCTGAAGGTCGGCCGCGCCTACGGCCTGCCGGTGGTCAACCCGATCCGGCCGGACGGGACCTTCGAGGAAAGCGTGCCGCTGGTCGGCGGGATCTTCTTCAAGAAGGCCGACGAGCGGCTGACCGCCGACCTGCGGGACCGCGGCCTGCTGTTCCGGCACCTCGAATACGAGCACTCCTACCCGCACTGCTGGCGCTGCCACACCGCGCTGCTCTACTACGCGCAGCCGTCCTGGTACATCAGGACCACCGCCGTGAAGGACGCGCTGCTGCGCGAGAACGAGCGTACGAACTGGTACCCGGAGAACGTCAAGCACGGCCGCTACGGCGACTGGCTGAACAACAACATCGACTGGGCGCTGTCCCGCAACCGCTATTGGGGCACCCCGCTGCCGATCTGGCGCTGCGGCGAGGGGCACCTGACCTGCGTCGGCTCGCTCGCGGAGCTCGGCGCACTGGCCGGGCGGGACCTGGCCGAGTTGGACCCGCACCGCCCCTTCATCGACGAGGTCTCCTTCGGCTGCCCGGCCGGGGCCGACGGCGGCGAGACCTGCGGCGAGCCGGCCGTGCGCGTGCCCGAGGTCATCGACTGCTGGTACGACGCCGGGTCGATGCCGTTCGGGCAGCTCGGCTACCCGCACGCGCCCGGCTCGGTCGAGGAGTTCGCCCAGGCCTACCCGGCGGACTACATCTGCGAGGCGATCGACCAGACCCGCGGCTGGTTCTACACGCTGATGGCGATCGGCACTCTGGTGTTCGACCAGTCCTCGTACAAGAGCGTGCTCTGCCTCGGGCACATCCTGGCCGAGGACGGCCGCAAGATGTCCAAGCACCTGGGCAACATCCTGGAGCCGATCGCGCTGATGGACCGGCACGGCGCGGACGCGGTGCGCTGGTTCATGCTCGCGGGCGGCTCGCCGTGGTCGGCGCGCCGGGTCGGGGACGGCACCATCCAGGAGGTGGTGCGCAAGACCCTGCTGACGTACTGGAACACGGTCGCGTTCCAGGCCCTGTACGCGCGCACCGGCGGCTGGTCGCCCTCGGCGGCCGACCCGGCCCCGGCGGACCGGCCGGTGCTGGACCGCTGGGTGCTCTCCGAGCTGCACCGGCTGGTCGGCGACATGGACGCGGCGCTGGAGAACTTCGACACCCAGCAGGCGGGCAAGCTGCTCGCGGCCTACGTGGACGACGTGTCGAACTGGTACGTGCGCCGTTCGCGCCGCCGGTTCTGGGACGCCGACCCGGCCGCGCTGGCGACGCTGCACACCGTGCTGGAGACGGTCACCCGGCTGATGGCCCCGCTGGTCCCGTTCGTGACCGAGCGGGTCTGGCAGGACCTGGTGCGCCCGGTCACCCCGGACGCGCCCGAGTCGGTGCACCTGGCCGCCTGGCCGGCGGCGGACAAGGACGCGATCGACGGGCGGCTCGGCGAGCAGGTGGCGCTGGTGCGCCGGCTGGTCGAGCTGGGCCGGGCGACCCGGGCCGAGTCCGGGGTGAAGACCCGTCAGCCGCTGGGCCGCGCCCTGGTCGGGGCCGGCGGCTGGGCGGGGCTGGACGCCGAGCTGCGCGCACAGGTGGCCGAGGAGCTCAACGTCGAGGGCACCGGCGCCCTGTCCGAGGCGGGCGGCGGGCTCGACGGGAACAACCTGCTGGAGTACCACGCCAAGGGCAATTTCCGGGCGCTGGGCAAGCGGTTCGGCAAGCGGACCCCGCTGGTCGCCAACGCCGTCGCGGCGGCTGACGCGGCGTCACTCGCGGCCGAGCTGCGCGAGCGCGGCACCGCGGCAGTCACTGTCGAGGGCGAGTCGGTCGAGCTCACCGGCGACGAGGTGATCGTCACCGAGACCCCGCGCGAGGGCTGGGCGGTGGCCACCGCGGACGGCGAGACCGTCGCACTGGACCTGGAGATCACCCCCGCGCTGCGGCTGGCCGGGATCGCCCGCGACGTGGTCCGGCTGATCCAGGACGCCCGCAAGACCAGCGGCCTGGACGTCTCCGACCGGATCAGGGTGCGCTGGAACGCCTCGAAGCGGCAGACGGACGAGGCGCTACGGGTGCACGGCGCCGCCATCGCCCAGGACGTGCTCGCCATCGAGTTCACCGACGATGCGGCGCGGTGGCTCAGCTCGGAGCCGTTTCGCGACGCCGAACTCGGCCTCGAGTACTCGATCGACAAGGTCTGACGATCGCCGCCGCGCCGTCCGCCCGCAACCCCGACCCCGCCCCCGGACCAGGGCCGGTATCAGGATCAGGGGACCTGGGAGCAGGCGGCGCGGACGGCGGAGGCCGTGACGTGGAACCGGTCGCCGGCGAAGGAGCCGACGTCGGTGAGCGTCAGCTGCACGGCGCCGTCCGGCAGCGCGACGTTGTTCAGCGCGGGCACGGCGACCCACTGCCCCTTCGCCTTGCCCTGGTTGATCTGGAACACGGCGGTCACCCCGGTCGCCGTGCTCGAGGCCGGGACGTAGAGCCGGTACTGCGCGATGCCCGAGGACGGCGCGGTGTTGGCGATGTAGACGGACAGCGTGCAGCTCGCGGACCAGCCCAGCCGGAAGCTCCAGACGAAGCTGGAGGCGCCCGGGGTGGTGCTGCCGGACTTCACGAAGGCGACGGCCTGGCCGCCGCAGTCGACCGCTCCGCCGCCCGCAGCGGGCACGAACCCGGCGTTGTTCGCGACGGACTGGGTGGTGGCCGTCCACGGCGAGGCGGCGCAGCCGGGCCCGGCCAAAAAGGTGCCGGGCAGCGGAGCCCTCGCCCGGGTGGCGGCGGGCGAGGGGTGCCCGGCCGCGGCCGTGTTCGTATGGGCGGCCGCGTGCAGCAGGAACGCGGCGCCGACTCCGACCGCGATGACGACGCCGAGGGTCAGCACGCCGGCCAGCCGGGACCGGCCGCGCTGCCGGGACGCCGAACGCGACCGCCGCAGCGGCCCGTCGGGGCCGGCCGGCTGCGGGGCGAGGACCGTCGTCAGCTCCGGCTCCACGGCCGGCATCGCAGCGGTCTGCGTCACCGCGGTCTGCACCGGATCCGGGTAGCCCGCCTCGGCGAACACGTCCTCGGAGAAACGAGCCTTCGCGAATCCCGGCTCGGGGAACACGGCGCCGGGAAGGCTCGACTCCGGGAATCCCGCCTCCGGGAACAGCTCCTCGGGAGCGAGGGTCTCCCGATAGCCGACTCCGGAGTAGCCTGCCTGCGCGTGCCGCTCCGCGGGACGGGGCCCGTCCAGCAGCACCTCGTCCGGAAGCACGGTCTCCGGGTGGAGCGCGTCCTGGGCCGTCCCGTCGAGGGCTGTCTCGGTCGCGGCGTCCGCGAGCACGCCGACCGCCCGGTCGATGACGGTCTGCAGCGCCGGGCGCTGGGCCGGATCCTTGCTCAGGCAGGCCTTCACCAGTCCGCGCAGCACCACCGGGATCCCGTCGAGCGGCGGCTCCTCGTGCACCACCTGGAACATCACCGCGTTCGGCCCTTCGGCACGGAAGGGCGGCGCCCCGCCGGCCGCGTAGAAGAGCACTGTGCCCAGCGAGAACACGTCGGCCGCCGGGCCGCTCGGCAGGCCGAGCACCTGTTCCGGGGCGAGGTAGCCGGGATCGTCGAAGGCCCAGCCCGCCTCGGCCACCGCGCTGCCGTCCGCCCCGCCGGCCATACCGAAGCCGGCCATCCGGAGCCTCGGCCCGTCCTCGGCGAGCAGCACGTTGGTGGGCTGCAGATCTCCGCGCACCACGCCGACCGCGTGGATCTCGGACAGCGCCTCGGCGAGCCCGACGGCCAGCGCGGCGACGGCCGGCGGCGGCAGCGGGCCGAGCACGGCGACCACCTCGGGCAGCGTCGGGCCGTCGAAATACCCGGCCGCCGCCCACTGCGCGGCCTCCTGCGGGTCCGCGGGCGCGGCCCGCTGCGGCCCGGCGGGCGCGGCCTCGCCGGTGACGGCGCGGTATCCGCCCAGCACCGCGGCGAACTGCGCGCGCCAGGCACCGTCCCGCGCGTCCTGCTCCTCCGGCCGCATCCGCACACCCCTCTGACCCGAGGCCGTTCCGTGGTGGCCGCCCGGACTTCCGAGGCGTGCTCACGTTTCGCGCCAAGTCAACCAAAGACGACGCCACCCGCACCAGTACGGATGCGCAGGTCTTCCTGGCGAATTGGCTCTTCGCCGCTGGGCGGAACGCGAGCGGCCCCGGCTCCTTTGCGGGAGCCGGGGCCGCTCGGTACGCCTATCGACTGCTCGTGGCGGGGGCCGACGCGGTACGCCGACGGCCCGTGCCGGGAGCAACCGCTGTCAGGAGTCGGGGTCCTCGTCGATGAGGAAGCCGCGCATCGGCGACGGGGCCTGCGGGTACACCGGGGCGGGCTGCGGGGGCACGCCCGGCCGGATCGGGGCCATGGTCTGAGTCATCTGGCTCATCGAACCGGCCATCGCGGGGGCGGGCATCGGCGGCGGGTTGAAGCCGCCCTGCTGCGGTCCCTGGCCCATCCCCGGTCCCATGCCCTGCATACCCTGCGACATGCCCGGGGCCATGCCGGCGCCGACCATCGCGGGGGCGGGCGCCTGAGCCTGGGCCTGGGCGGCCGCGCCCGGGCCGAGCTGCGGGAACGGCGAGCCCGAGCCGCGCGAGGCCAGCATCGGGTCGTCGGTGCTGCTGTTCGACTCGAGCTGGCGCATCTGGCTCTCGAGGTACGACTTGAGCCGCTGGCGGTATTCGCGCTCGAAGGCCCGCAGGTCCTCGACCTTGCGCTCCAGCGAGGCGCGGGCCTGCTCGAGGGTGCCCATCGCCACGCGGTGCTTCTCCTGCGCGTCCCGCTCCAAGGCGTCCGCCTTGCCGCGGGCCTCGCGCTCCATGCCGTCGGCCCGGGTCCGCGCCTCGCCGACGATCTTGTTCGCCTCGTTGCGGGCCTCGGCGATCGCCTGGTCGGCGGTCTGCTGGGCCAGCGCGAGCACCCGGGCCGCCGAGTCGCCGCCGGGCTGGAACTGCTGCATCTGCGGCTGGGGCACGGGCACCGGCATCGGGGCCGGAAGCTGGGGGGGTATCGGCACCGGTTCTCGCCGGGCCGGCATACGGTCCATCGGCGGGCGGTCCATCATCGGCTGCTGTTGCTGGGCCGCGGCCGCCGCACGGGTCGCCGCGGCGAGTTTGGCGCGCAGCTCCTCGTTCTCCCGCAGCAGCCTGGTGAGCTCGGCCTCGACCTCGTCGAGGAAGGCGTCGACCTCTTCCTCGTCGTAGCCCTCCCGGAGCCGGACGGTCGTGAACTGCTTGTTGTGCACGTCCTCGGGGGTCAACGGCATTTCTTCACCTCAGCGTGGATCGTCGGCGTACCGGACAGACAATATCTCGTGTCCTGGCTGGTATGTCTTGTCACAGGCTGGCCACCACCCTGATCAGAAGCCACATGATGAGCAACAGCAGCATAAACGCCAAGTCCAGCGCGATGCCGCCGAGCCGCAGGGGCGGGATGTGCCGACGCAGGAATTTCAGCGGGGGATCGGTGACCGTGTAGGCGGACTCCACGGTGACCAGCATGACACCACGAGGGTCCCAGGAGCGGGCGAATTGGAAAACCAGCTCCATGATCAACCGGAAGATGAGCACTACCCAGTACGCCCACAGCGCCACTGTGACCAGTTGGATCGCCAGGTGTCCCATCAGTAAACGCCGTCCATCCGTCCCGAAGCCGCGGTCACCGGCGGCACCCGGTCGGATACCGCCTGTCAGCTCTGGTTGAAGAACCCGCCCTCGGCGATGCGGGCCTTGTCCTCAGCCGTGACATCGACGTTAGCAGGTGAAAGCAAGAACACCTTCTGAGTCACCCGCTCGATGGTCCCGCGCAGGCCGAAGACCAGGCCCGCGGCGAAGTCGACCAGCCGCTTCGCGTCGGCATCACCCATCTCGGTGAGGTTCATGATGACCGGCGTACCGTCGCGGAAGTGTTCGCCGATGGTGCGCGCCTCGTTGTACGTGCGCGGATGCAGCGTCGTGATCCGGTACGCCTCGCTGGTCGTGGTTCCTCCTCCGCCGCTGCCGCCGCCGAAACCGTGCGGGACGCTGCCCATCGCGGTCGCCACGGGGGCCGGGCGCTCGTAGCGGTCGGTGCGCTCGGGCAGCAGTGAGATCGGTGCCGGCCGGGCGGCCGGGTAAGCGGAGCCGGCGTGCGGGAACCCGCCGTCGGCGGAGTCGCGGCGCTCCGCGGGGCGCTCGGCCTCGCGCGGGCGGCGCGGCTCGGACAGGAACAGCGGACGGGCATCCTGCTCGGCCGCGGACTCGCCGCGCCCGGCCGGCACGTAGTGCTGCTCCGGCTCGTCCTCGTCCTCGTCGCCGAGGTGCAGCGGACGCGCCTCGTCCTCGTCCGCCTCCTGGGCGTACTCCTCGTATGCGTAGGGGTCGTCCCCCTCCATCAGCCCGAGGTAGACGGCCGTCTTCTTCATGAATCCGGGCATGCCCGTCCCTCCTTGTTCGAACTGATGGCTCATCCGACCCCTGGTGTCCACTGCGCTTCCCCGTCCGGATCCAGGCGACCGATGCTTTTCGTTCGGATACTGGATCAGACGTTACCGCAGTGGCGGGCGCTCGCCGAGCAAGGCGGAGCCGATGCGTACGTGTGTCGCGCCCGCCGCCACAGCCGCCTCGAGGTCCCCGCTCATCCCCGCTGAGAGTGACACAGCCTCAGCGTGGGCGCCACGTACTTTGGCGGCAATCTCGGCAAGTCGTTCGAACGCGGCCGCCGGATCGCCGCCCAGCGGGGCCACCGCCATCAGCCCGCCGAGCCGCAGCGCCGCCGAGGCGGCCACCGCGTCGGCGATCGCCTCGACCTCGCCGGGCTCGGCCCCGCCCCGCCCGGCGGCATCAGGGTCCAGATTCACCTGGACCAGGCAGAGCGGCCTGCGGTCCAGCCGCGCTGCAGTCTCGTCGAGGGCCGCGACCAGCTTGAGCCGGTCGACCGACTGGATGACGTCGGCGTAGGAGACCACCGAGCGGACCTTGTTGGTCTGCAATTGTCCGATGAAGTGCCAGCGGGCCAGGGCGAGTTCTTCGCGCACTTGTGCGATCTTCGGCCCGGCCTCCTGGTCGCGGTTCTCCCCGAAATCACGCACGCCCGCGTTGTAGAGGTACACGGCGTCGGAGGCGGGGAAGAACTTCGTGACCGCCACGAGTGTGATCTCGGCCACGGAACGGTTCGCGGCGGCGCAGGCGCGCTTGATCCGCGTGCGTACCGAGTTCAGATTGGCACGCAGTTCGAGTGCGCGGCCGTCTTCGGTGCCGGGCGCTGCCTCGTCGGAATCATCGGACACGGCTTCAGCCCTCGTCGAACCAGACGAAGCCGCCGAAGCGGCCGGTGACCCCGTCGCGCCGGTATGAATAACACAGCGGAGTCTCGATCGTGCAGGCGGGCGAGAGGGTCAGGTGCTCTTCGCGCACTCCTGCGCGCCGCAACTGCGCCGCGACTCCGGCAGGTACGTCGACGGCGGGCGTGCCCTGGCGGGTCGTCGCCCAGGAGGCGGGCTCCGTGCGGGCGACGTCCGCGCGCATCTCCTCGGGCACCTCGTAGCAGGATCCGCACGCGCCCGGTCCGGTGAACGCCTCGATCCGAGCCGGGTCCGCGCCGAGGTCGCGCATCGCCTCGATCGTTGCAGCCACCACTCCGGCGGCCATTCCGGGTCGTCCGGCGTGTGCAGCGCCGACCACCCCCGCGACCGGGTCGGCCAGCAGTACCGGGGTGCAGTCCGCGACCAGGACCGCGAGTACCAGGCCGGGCCGGTCGGTGACCAGGGCGTCCACGCTCGGGGCGGCCTCGTCGAGCCACGGTTCGCGGGCCACGGCCACGTCTTTGCCGTGCACCTGCTTCATGTACAGGACCCGCTCGTGGTCGACGCCGAGGTGCTTCGCCGCCAGGCGGCGGTTCTCGCGCACAGTCCCCGGCCCGTCGCCGACGTGGTCGCCCAGGTTCAGCGAGCCGTAGGGGGCCGTACTCACCCCGCCCCGCCGATCCGAGAAGGCGAACCGGAGCGGGCCGCTGTACGTCATCTGCACGCCCCGAGCTTGTCAGATCGGGCCGCGATCACCAACCACGGCCCCGCGTGCGCCGATCACCCGCCCGGCCCGGCCGCTGCGCCCCCGCGCAGGATCGCCGGCCGCTCGGGCAGGGTCAGCTGCCTTCCTTCAGGAAGTCCGGGATGTCCAGCTCGTCCGCCGCGAAACCCGTGTCCTCGACCCGGGTACCCGGGATCGTCGCCTCCAGCGGATCGGGCTCGTCGGCCGGCCGGGGCAGCGCGCCAAGCATCCCGTTGTGCACGGTCGTGTTCGGCGGCGTGGCCGCCGCCGGGTCGTCCGCGCGGCGGCTGCCCTCGCGCCGCTTGGCCGGCTGGCCGCCGTCGAAGCCCGCTGCGATGACGGTGACCCGCACCTCGTCGCCGAGCGCGTCGTCGATCACCGCGCCGAAGATGATGTTCGCGTCCTGGTGCGCCGCCTCGGAGACCAGCTGCGCGGCCTCGTTGATCTCGAACAGACCCAGGTCGGAACCGCCGGAGATGCTCAGCAGCACGCCGCGGGCCCCGTCGATCGAGGCCTCGAGCAGCGGGGAGGAGATGGCCATCTCGGCCGCCGACACCGCGCGGTCGTCGCCGCGGGCCGAGCCGATGCCCATCAGCGCGGAGCCGGCCTCGGACATGACCGACTTCACGTCGGCGAAGTCCAGGTTGATCAGGCCGGGGGTGGTGATCAGGTCGGTGATGCCCTGGACGCCGGAGAGCAGCACCTGGTCGGCGGACTTGAAGGCGTCGAGCACCGTCGCGCCGGGGGCCGAGATGGACAGCAGCCGGTCGTTCGGGATGACGATGAGGGTGTCCACCTCCTCGCGCAGCTGGGCGATGCCGGTCTCGGCCTGGGCGGCCCGGCGGCGGCCCTCGAAGGTGAACGGCCGGGTGACCACGCCGATCGTCAGCGCGCCGAGGCCGCGGGCGATCCGGGCCACCACGGGAGCGCCGCCGGTGCCCGTGCCGCCGCCCTCGCCGGCGGTGACGAACACCATGTCGGCGCCCTTGATGACCTCTTCGATCTCCTCGGCGTGGTCCTCGGCGGCCTTGCGCCCCACGTCGGGGTCGGCCCCCGCGCCGAGGCCGCGGGTGAGCTCGCGGCCGACGTCGAGCTTGACGTCGGCGTCGCTCATCAGCAGGGCCTGCGCGTCGGTGTTGATCGCGATGAACTCGACGCCCTTGAGCCCGACCTCGATCATCCGGTTGATCGCGTTGACACCACCGCCGCCGATCCCGACGACTTTGATCACGGCGAGGTAGTTCTGCGGTGCACCCACGGTTCGAAGGCCTCTCGCGCTGATGAGTACGGATGGTCGGCGCTCGGTGAAGATTCGCGAACGACCTTATCGCCCTCGGACTGAGTCAACATCATTTAGGGTCAACGTCAACTGGGTTCAGCCGCGACGGTGACGACTCGATCGACAGCTCGACAGTAGGTCTCCCGGACCGCGCGTTCAACGAACACGCCGAAAGTTCCTCAAGCACAGTTCAACTGATCTGGTGTCAGACAGTCATACGATCAGGACATCGCGGGAGCTTCCGGGGCACTGACGTCGTATCGGGCGGCCCGGTGCAGCCGCACGAGCGCCACCAGATCGGCCGCCTTCGCGGCGGCGTCCTCGGGCCCGCCCCAGTCCACGACGGCCCCTCCGCGCAGCTTCAGCGTGATCGAATACGCGCTCGAGGCGGAGATGCCGGTGACTTGCCCGGCGAGGCCCGCCGGGAGCGCCCTGAGCGCGGCCAGCGCCCCGGGCACCACGGCGGCCTTGACCGCGGGGCCGCCCTGGACCTGGATGACCGCCAGCCCGGCGGTCGGCGTGGCCGCCTTCCCGAACACCACCCCGGAGACGTCCACGACGTCGTAGCCGGATCCGTTCGGGATCAACGCGGCCGGGACCCGTTCGGTCACGGTGATCACGACGGTGTGCGGCCAGTCGAGCGACACCCGCGCCGAGGCGATCGGCGCCAGCTTCTCCACCCGCGCGGCGGCGCCCGAGGTGTCCACCGAGGCCAGCGGCGTCCCGATGGTCAAGGCGGCGACACTGACGATCTGCTGCGCGGAGACCTTCTTCTCCCCCACCACGTTCACGGAGGTCATCGCGAACACGGAGGTGTGCACCACGATCACGTACGCCACGACGGCCAGCAGCACCAGCGTGACGGTGATGGTGATCGCCAGTCGGCGCCAGCGTTCCCGAGCGCGCAAGCGGGCCGCGTAGAGCTGCGCGGGCAGCCGGGAGACCGTCGACCCGCCGTCCGATCCCCCGCCACTGCCGCCCCCGCCGCGTCCACCGGCACCGCCGGATCCCGGTCCACCGGTTCCCGCTTCGGCTACCGGGACCGCGACCTCGCCGACCTCGTCGCTCACGAAGCCGATCCTGCCTCCGCGCCCGCCGATTCCGCGGCAGCCGCGCCGTCGCGCGCGCCGAGCAATTCGAGGATCCGCGGTCCGAGCGTCGTGACGTCCCCGGCCCCGGCCGTGACCACCACGTCCCCGGGCCGGGCCCAGTTCGCCAGCCGGGCCGCCACCGCGCCGGAATCCGGCTCGAAGACGACGCATTCCGTCGGAAGCGGTACGTCGGCGGCGATCACGGCCCCGGTCACGCCTGGAATCGGGTCCTCTCCGGAGCCGGGGTAGACCTCCATGACGACCACCGCGTCCGCCGCGCCGAGCGGTGCGCCGTACTCGCGCAGGAAGGTCTGCGCGCGCGAGAAGCGCTGCGGCTGGAACGCAACGATGACCCTGCCGTCCCCGGCCAGCGCCCGGAACGCGGCGAGCGTCGCGGCGATTTCGGTCGGGTGGTGCATGTAGTCGTCGTAGACTCGCACGCCGGCCGCCGAGCCCTTGAGCTCCATCCGCCGCCGGGCGCCCCCGAATGCGGCGATTGCTGCGGGGACGAGTGCCAGGTCCGCGCCCAGCTCGTCCAGGACTGCGAACGCAGCCGTGGCGTTCGCGACGTTGTACCGACCGGGGACCCCGAGCTCCAGCCGGTGCGTCCGTCCCCCGGCCTCCACGCCGAAGCGTGCGTAACCCGGCTTCTGCGCAGCAGCATCGGCCGCGAGCTCCACATCGACGATCCGATAATCAACAGTCTGATCATCGGCATGATCGGTCTCGCCGTACCAGACCACCCGGATCCCGCTGTCCCGGGCGACCCGTCCCACCGCGACCGCGCCCGGATCGTCGGCGCAGACCACCAGCAGGCCGCCTGGCTTGAGCCGGTCCACGAAGGAGACGAAGGCCTTGTGCACGTCGTCGAGCGAGGCGAAGTAGTCGGTGTGGTCGAGCTCCACATTGGTGACCACGGCGATGTCGGGCTCGTAGTGCCGGAAGGTGCCGTCCGACTCGTCCGCCTCCGCGACGAACACCTCGCCGCCGCCCGAGCGCCCGCTGATCCCGGAGGCGCCGATCTCCCCGCCGATCGCGTAGGACGGGTCGAGGCCGAGCACGTCCAGCGCCACGGCCAGCATCGAGGTGGTCGTGGTCTTGCCGTGGGTCCCGGCGACGAGCACCGCCGTACGCCCGACCATCAGCGCGGCCAGCGCCGTGGCCCGGTGCACGATGCGCAGTCCGCGGCGGGTCGCCTCGACCAGTTCGACGTTGTCCGGCCGCACGCCGGTGGTCGCCACGACGGTGTCCACGCCGTCGAGGTTCTCCGGGGCCTGGCCGATCCGCACCACCGCGCCGGCCGCGCTCAGCGCGTCGATGGCGGCGGTCCGCTTGATGTCGCTGCCGGAGACGGGCAGCCCGCGCTCCACCGCGATCCGGGCGACCGGGGCCATGCCGACGCCGCCGATCCCGACGAAGTGGATCCGGCCCAGGTCCTCGGCCGCCGGCACCACCTCGAGCGGCTCGTAGCCCCGGGGATCGGACACGTTCACCGTCACGCGCCGGCCCCGGCCGAGCCGAACTGGGGCGCGCCCGCAGCCAGCGCCGGGGTGCTCTCGGCGGCCTCGAGGACCATGTCGGCCAGCGCCTCGTCGGCGTCGCGGCGGCCGAACTCGGCGGCCGCCCGGCCCATCTGCTCCAGCCGCGGCCGGTCCAGGGCCAGCGGGATCAGCTCCCGGGTCAGCCACTGCGCCGTCAGGTCCGCGTCGTCCACCAGCAGGCCGCCGCCCGCGCGCACCACCGACTGGGCGTTGAGGCGCTGCTCGCCGTTGCCGATCGGCAGCGGCACGTACGCGGCCGGCAGCCCTACCGCCGCCACCTCCGCGCAGGTCATCGCCCCGCCGCGGCACAGCGCCAGATCCGCCGCCGCGTAGGCGAGGTCCATCCGGTCGAGGTAGGGCACTGCGACGTACGCCGCGTCGTCGGTACCGTTCGCGCCCTGCACACCGTCCGCGGCCCCGTCGGCACCCTGGTGGGCGCCGGGCAGCGCGGACTCGTCGTAGTTGGCGCGGCCGACCGCGTGCAGGATCTGGATTCCGGCCGCCGCGAACTCGGGCGCCGCCGCGAAGGCCGACTCGTTGAGCCGCCGCGCGCCCAGCGAGCCGCCGTAGACCAGCAGCGTCGGCCGGTCCTTGTCCAGCCCGAAGGCGTCGCAGGCCTCCGCCCGCAGCGCGGGCCGGTCCAGCGTGGCCAGGGCGCGGCGCAGCGGCATGCCGATGTACTTGCCGCCGCCGATCCGGCAGTCCGGGGAGCCGGTGGCGATCCGGTCGGTCATCCGGGCGCCGACCCGGTTGGCCAGGCCCGGACGAACGTTCGCCTCGTGCAGCACGATCGGCACCCCACGGCGGCGGGCCGCGAAATAGGCGGGCAGGGCCACGTAGCCGCCGAAGCCGACCACCACGGTCGCGCCCACCCGGTCGAGCACCTCGGCGGCCCGGCGCACCGTCCCGGCCAGCCGCCCCGGCACCGTGAACAGCTCGGAGGTCGGCCGGCGCGGCAGCGGCACCGCCGGGATCAGCTCGAGGTCGTAGCCGCGCTCCGGGACCAGCCGGGTCTCCATGCCCTTGGTGGTGCCGAGCGCCGTGATCCCGATCCGCGGGTCGCGTCTGCGCAGTGCGTCGGCCAGGGCGAGCGCCGGCTCGATATGCCCGGCGGTGCCCCCGCCGGCGAGTACGACATGGATCGGGCGGGCTGCGTCGGTCACGTTGTGCGTCCCTCTTTTCGCTGTGCCTGCGGGCGCGAGGCGCTACCGGCGGCGGCCGCCGGGCGCGGACGGCCGGAACCGGCGACCGTGGAGGGCGCCGCCCCGGCTCGGGGAGAGAGCTTATCCGTTCGGGATGAGCCGAACTCACCCGTCCGGGCGAACGACACGAGCATGCCGATCGCCGCCATCGAGGGCAGCAGCGAGGAGCCGCCGTAGGAGACGAAGGGCAGCGGCACGCCCGCGATCGGCAGGATGCCGAGCACCGCGCCGAGGTTGATCATCACCTGGGCCATCAGCCAGGCGGTCACCGCGCCGGAGGCCAGCCGCACGAAGCCGTCCTCGGCGCGCAGCGCTATCCGCACGCCCGCGTAGCCGATCATCCCGAACAGGGCCAGCACCGCCAGCGCCCCGATCAGGCCGAGCTCCTCGCCGATGATGGCGAAGATGAAGTCGGTCTGCGCCTCGGGCAGCGAGCCCCACTTCTCCCGGCTGGCCCCGACCCCGACGCCGAACCAGCCGCCGGTGGACAGCGCGCTGAAGCTGTGCACGGCCTGGAAGCCGGTGCCCTGCGGGTCGGCGGTCGGGTCGAGGAACGCGGTGAACCGGCGCACCCGGCTGGGCCGGATGAGCACGGCCAGGGCGGCCAGTCCGGCGGCGGAGCCGGTCAGGATCGCGAACAGCCGGCCGGGCGCGCCGACGATCCACAGCAGCGCGAAGGCGATGGCCGCGATGATCATCGAGGTGCCCATGTCTCCGCCGAGCATGACCAGCCCGACGATCAGCCCGGCCATCGGCAGCAGCGGCACGATCAGGTGGTCCCAGCTGGACAGCCGCTTCTCCTTGCGGGCCAGCAGGTCCGCGCCCCAGAGCACCAGGGCGAACTTGGCGAACTCGCTCGGCTGGATGGTCAGCGGCCCGAAGATCAGCCAGTTCTGGTTGCCGCCGGTGGACTGGCTGCCCAGCGCCAGCACCATGACCAGCAGGATCAGGGTGACGATCAGCAGCGGGTAGGCGAGCGCGCGGTAGAAGCGGACCGGCAGCCGCGCGGCGATGATCAGTATCGGGACGCCGATCACCGCGGAGACGGCCTGCCGTTCGACGGTGCCCAGCTCCGGCTTGCCCGTGAGCAGGTTGTGCACCGTCGAGGCCGAGTACACCTCAAGCAGCCCCACGACGACCAGCAGGAAGGTGGCGCCGATCAGAAAGTAGTACGGCAGCAGCGGATGCCCGCCCTGCCCGGTGGGCCTGCGGCCGGGCCGCAGCCAGCCGAGCACGGTCCGGACGGTCAGCGGCTGACGGGCTGTCGGCAGCGGAGGCAGTTCCGGAGATGCCGAACGCCCCCGGGCGGCGCGGCCGGCGGCAGTCGACGCGGTGTCATGTGCGCCCCGCGCCGTGTCGACGACGCCCCGCGCTGCGGGCCGGTCCTCCTGATCACCCACGCGGTCCGCCCATCCTCGAAGACGCAACTGGTCAGCGCACGCTACCCGCGCGCGGCCTTGCGTTCCTTGACGGCGCGCGCGAACAGGTCGCCGCGCTCGCCGTAGTTGACGAACAGGTCCATCGACGCGCAGGCCGGGGCGAGCAGGACGGTCCCGCCCGGCGTGCCGCTCTCGGCGGCCAGCCGCGCGGCGGCCTCCACGGCGCGCACCATCGCCTCCGCCCCGGTCAGTCCATCGTCCGCCCCGCCGAGGTCCACGACCGGGAGGCTCGGGGCGTGTCGCGCGATTGCATCCGCGATCAGCGCCCGGTCCGCGCCGAGCAGCACCGCCCCGAGCAGCCGCTTGGCCGCCCCGGCGACCAGGTCCTCGAAGGAGGCGCCCTTGGCCAGTCCCCCGGCGATCCACACCACGTGCTCGTAGGCGGCCAGCGAGGCGGCGGCGGCGTGCGGGTTGGTGGCCTTCGAGTCGTCGATGTAGTCCACGCCGTCCACGGCCGCGACGAACGCGATGCGGTGCGGGTCCGGCCGGAAGGCGCGCAGGCCGTCGCGCACCGCCTCGGGCGGGACGCCGTAGGCGCGGGCGAGGGCGGCTGCAGCGAGGGCGTTGGCGATGTTGTGCGGGGCGTGCGGCTCGACGTCGTAGATCGTGCCGAGCTCGGCGGCGTTGCGGTGCCGGTCCTCGACGAAGGCGCGGTCGGCCAGGATGCCGTCCACGACGCCGAGCATGGACAGGCTCGGGGCGCCGAGGGTGAAGCCGATCGCGCGGCAGCCCTCGACGACATCGGCCGACTCCACCAGCTGCCGGGTCGCCTCGTCGGCCACGTTGTACACGCAGGCGATCTGGCAGTTCTCGTAGACGCGGCCCTTGGCCTGCGCGTACGCGTCGAGCGAGCCGTGCCAGTCCACGTGGTCGGGGGCGATGTTGAGCACGGTCGCGGCCAGCGGGCTGAGCGACTCGGTCCAGAAGAGCTGGAAGCTGGACAGCTCGACCGCGAGCACCTCGTACTGCTCCTCGGCGATCACCGCGTCCACGATGGGCAGGCCGACGTTGCCGCACGCGACCGTGCGCTTCCCCGCCGCTTCGAGCATCGCGGCGAGCATACGTACGGTGGTGGTCTTGCCGTTCGTGCCCGTGATCGGGAGCCAGGGTGCGTAAGAGCCGTCCGGTAGCGGCTTACGCAGCCGCCACGCCAGTTCCGCGTCGCCCCAGATCGGGAGTCCGGCGTCACGCGCGGCCTGCACGATCGGGGCCGTCGGGGGGATGCCGGGCGAGAGTACGAGCAGCTCGCAGCCCTCGGGCAGGGTCGCGTCGTCGCCGAGCCGGACGTGCATGCCCGCGTCGGCCAGCGGGGCGGCGCGCTCGGAGGTGACCTGGTCGTCGTAACGATCGACGATCGTCACGTCCGCCCCGAGCGCGTGCACGGCCCGCGCCGCCGACAGGCCGACGACGCGTGCGCCGACGACGCAGACCCGCAGGCCCGGCCACGGCACCGTGGCCCGGCCCTCGACGTCGGGCCGCCGCCAGTCCGCGGCCGTCGAACCGTTCTGACGCTCCGTCATGATCCTGTCACCCAGCCGGCGTAGAACACCCCGAGCCCGAGCGCGACACAGAGCCCGGCGATGATCCAGAACCGGATCACGATGGTGACCTCGGCCCAGCCCATCAGCTCGAAGTGGTGCTGCAGCGGGGCCATCTTGAAGACCCGTTTGCCGCGCAGCTTGTACGAGCCCACCTGGATGATCACCGACAGGGTGATGATCGCGAACAGGCCGCCGAGCAGCGCGGTGAGCAGTTCGGTGTGCGAGCAGATGGCCAGCCCCGCCAGCGCTCCGCCGAGCGCGAGCGAGCCGGTGTCGCCCATGAAGATCTTCGCCGGGGAGGCGTTCCACCACAGGAAGCCGAAGCAGGCGCCCATCAGCGCGGCGGCCACGATCGCCAGGTCGAGTGGATCGCGCACCTCGTAGCAGCCCGGGCCCGCCGAGGACGGGTCCGCGCAGCTCTGGCCGTACTGCCAGACCCCGATCAGCACGTACGCCGCGAACACCATCGCGGACGCGCCGGTGGCCAGCCCGTCCAGCCCGTCGGTCAGGTTCACCGCGTTGGAGGTGCCGGAGATCAGCAGGTAGGCCCAGATCACGAACACCACCGGGCCGAGGGTCAGCGCGGTGTCTTGGAGGAAGGACACGCTCGTCGAGGCCGGGGTCAGGCCGCGCGCGTCGGGAAAGTGCAGCACCAGGACCGCGAACACCACCGCGACCAGCGCCTGCCCGATCATCTTGGCCTTGGCCCGCAGGCCGAGCGAGCGCTGCTTGTAGATCTTGATGAAGTCGTCCACGAAGCCGACCCCGCCGAGGCCGGTCATCAGGAACAGCACCAGCAGCGCGGAGGCGCTCGGCATGTGCTGGGTGGCCAGCTTGGTCACGCCGTAGGCGAACAGCGTGGACAGCACGATGACGATGCCGCCCATGGTGGGCGTGCCCCGCTTGGTCAGGTGGTTCTTCGGGCCGTCGTCCCGGATCAGCTGGCCGTAGCCGCGCTTCACCAGCACCCTGATGATCAGGGGGGTGCCCACCAGCGAGCAGACGAGCGCGATCACGCTCGAGTACATGACCGCCCTCACCGGTCGCCCTCCGCCGGGGTCTGCGCGCTGCCCGCGCCCTCGTCCAGCAGCGCCAGCGCGATCCGGCTGAGGCCTATCGCGTTGGACGCCTTCACCAGGACCACGTCTCCGGGCCGCAGCTGTGCGCTCACCAGCGCCAGCGCCGCATCCGGGTCGGCCACCATCACGGATTCCTCTCCCCACGAGCCTTCCTGGCCGGCCCCGGCGTGGATCCGCGCGGCTCCCTCGCCGACCACGACCAACCGGTCGATGCCCAGCCGGACGGCCAGCCGTCCGATCGCGTCGTGCTCCTCGTCGGAGCTCTCGCCCAGTTCCAGCATCGTCCCGAGCACCGCCCAGGCCTGCGCGCCGGGCCGGGCGCGGGCCAGGGTCACCAGGGCCTTGAGCGCGGCCCGGACCGAGTCCGGGTTCGCATTGTAGGCATCGTCGATCACGACGACGCCGTCTGAACGCTCCGACACGGCCATCCGGCCCGCGCTCAGCGGCACGGCGGCCGACAGTTCGCGCGCCACGGCGTCCAACGGCAGGCCCAGGCCCAGCGCAGCGGCCGCGGTGGCCAGCGCGTTGGCGACCTGGTGCTCGCCGACCACGCGCAGCGCAACCGGTGCGGGCTCGGCGCTGTACTGCGCGGCGTGCAGCAGGAACGAGGCGCGGCCGTCCGGTCCCAGTTCGATCCCGGTGGCGCGCACGTCTGCGTCCGCTGATTCGCCGAAGGTGGTCACGCGCGCAATGGTGCGTTCGCGCATCTGGGACACCAGCGGGTCGTCCGCGTTGAGCACGGCCAGGCCGTCCTCGGGCAGCGCCTCGACCAGTTCGCCCTTCGCCAGCGCGGTCTGCTCCTTCGAGCCGAACTTTCCGACGTGCGCGGTGCCGACGTTGAGCACCATCCCGACGGACGGCGGCGCGATCTCGCACAGGTACTTCAGGTGCCCGACTCCACGAGCGCCCATCTCCAGCACCAGGTACCGGGTGGCCTCGTCCGCTCGCAGGACGGTCAGCGGCAGGCCGAGTTCGTTGTTGAAGCTGCCCTTGGGCGCGATGGTCGTACCGTGGGCCGCGAGCACCTGGCCGAGCATGTCCTTCGTCGAGGTCTTTCCGGAGGAGCCGGTCAGTCCGATAACGGTCGTGCCCGGCAGCCGGTTCAACACGACCCGCGCGAGCCTGCCCAGCGCGTCCAGCATGTCGCCGACGAGCACGGCGGGCACGCCCACGTCCCGGCCGGCCAGCACGCCCGCGGCGCCCTGCCGCACCGCTGCGGCGGCGAAGTCGTGCCCGTCGGCGTACTCGCCGACGAAGGCCGCGAACAGGCCGCCGGGTTCGACGGCGCGGGAGTCCGCCGTGACCGACCCGGTGACGGACAGGGTCCCGTCGGTGCCCGGGGCCAGGACGCCGCCGACCGCCTCGGCGATCTCGGCGAGGGTCATCCGGATCACTGTGACATCAACCTCGTGGACTTCGGGCTCGTGGACTTCGGCCTCATGGACATCAACCTCACCGGCGACGGCTTCATCGACTTCAGTGACTTCTGCGACTTCAGCGACGACATCGGGCTCACTGCGCCGCGAGCCGGCGCTCGATCGCGGCGCGCAGCACCGCGGCATCGTCGAACGGATGCACCACGCCGGCGATCTCCTGGCCCTGCTCGTGGCCCTTGCCGGCGACCACCAGGGCGTCGCCCGGACGGCTGGCGTCCACCGCCTGCGCGATCGCCGCGGCCCGGTCCGGCACGACGTGGACGGTGGACTCGGCTCCGGCGGCGGCTGCCGTACGCGCCCCGGCCGCCGCGGCCTCCAGGATCGCGAGCGGGTCCTCGGAACGCGGGTTGTCGTTGGTGAGAATCACCTCGTCCGCGCCACGCGCCGCAGCCGCACCCATCAGCGGGCGCTTGCCACGGTCACGGTCGCCGCCGCAGCCGACGACGATGCGCAGCCGGCCCGCGGTAACCGGCCGCATGGCGGCCAACAGCGTCTCGATCGCGTCGGGCGTGTGTGCGTAGTCGACGACGGCCAGGTACGGCTGTCCCGCGTCGATCCGCTGCATCCGGCCCGGGACACCGGGCACCGAGGCGACGCCGGCGACCGCCGTCTCCGGCTCGACCCCGGCGGCGATCAGCGTGACGATCGCGGCCATCGCGTTGGCCACGTTGAAGTCGCCGGGAAGCTGCACGGACGCGTCGTGGCGCAGGCCGTCCGGGCCGACCAGCGTGAAGCGGGAGCCGTCGGGTCCGAGCTCGACCCGCTCGGCCCGCCAGTGCGCGTCCGCCGCGCCGCTCGGGGAGTAGGTCCAGTGCGGCAGCCCGGCCCCGGTCAGCCGCTGCGCGAGGCGGCGGCCGTACGCGTCGTCGGTGTTGACGACCGAGAACCGGGTGTAGCCGGCGGTGAACAGCTTCGCCTTGGCCTCGAAGTAGTCCTCGAGGCCGGCGTGGAAGTCCAGGTGATCCTGGGTCAGGTTGGTGAAGGCGGCGACCGTGTAGCGGATCCCGGCCGTGCGCCCGTAGGCGAGCGCGTGGCTGGAGACCTCCATCGCCACCGCGCCGACGCCGTCCTCGCGCATCACGGCGAGCAGCGCCTGCAGGTCGGGGGCCTCCGGGGTGGTGCGGCTCGACTTCAGCGCGCGGTCGCCGATCCGGGTCTCCACGGTGCCGATCAGGCCGGTGAGGTACCCGGCGGCGCGCAGGCCGCCGTCGATCAGGTAGCTGACGGTGGTCTTGCCGTTGGTCCCGGTGACCCCGAGCATCAGCAGGTCGTTCGCCGGGTCGCCGTAGAGCCGCGCGGCGATCGGGCCGAGCACGGGACGCACCGAGGGCACCACGAGCACCGGCAGACCGGTCGCGGCGGAGCGGGCGGCGCCCTCACGGTCCGTCAGGATCGCCACCGCGCCGTTCTGCGCGGCCTGGGCGGCGAACTGCGCGCCGTGCGCGGTGGCCCCGGCCATCGCCGCGTACAGGTCGCCCGGCTGGACCGCACGGGAGTCGTGCGTGAATCCCGACACTCCGACTGTGTTCAGTTCCGCAGTGTTCAATTCCAGAGCGTTCAATTCCACGGCGTTCAATCCCACAGCGCTTGATTCCGCTGCGTTGAATTCCAGCGCGTTGAACTCCGTCGCGTTCAATTCCACCGCTGTCTCCGGCTGTACCGCGGCGGCCAGTTCGGCCAGGGTGCGCAGTGGAGTGTGACCCGGTCTCGGCTGACCGGTCGCTGAGGGTGGTTGTTTGAGCGGGTTCGGCACGACGAGGAGGCTACCGTGTCTCGGCCCGCCCGCGTGCCAGCGACCCCTGAACGTCGTAGCCGGTCCGGTCGGTTGATCGGATCGTTACAGCGCGATCACTGCGAGCATCCGCCGCGAGCTATGGCGTCCGGCGGGTCACCAGGTGACCGGCAGATCCGGCGGCTTGGTCCCGGTGGGCGCGATCCCGAGGCTCTGCAGGCCGAAGGACATGACCTTCTGGAATACCGGGGCCGCGATCGAGCCGCCGAAGTAGGGGCCGCTGGTCGGGTCCTGGAGCACCACGGAGACGACGAGCTGCGGATTGTCCGCAGGGGCGAATCCGATGAACGACGCGGTGTATCCGCAGTAGCCGCCGCACCGGCTGTCGTACCGGTTCGCCGTACCGGTCTTGCCGGCGACGCGGTATCCGGCGATCTTCGCGGCGGGCGCGGTGCCCTTCTCCGAGACCACGGACTCCATCATCTGCTCGACCTCGTGCGCGGTCTGCGACGAGACGACCTGCGTGCGCGCGGGCGTCCCTGCGGCGGTGAACTTCCCGTTCGCGTCCACGTAGCCCTTGACGAGGTTCGGGGTGACCCGCACGCCGGCGTCCGCGATAGTGGCGAAGACGCTGGTGGCCTGGACCGCGTTGAGCGAGAGGCCCTGGCCGAACGGGATCGTGAACCGCTGCGAGCCGCTCCACTTGGACGGGGCCGCCAGGATGCCGGGCGACTCGCCGGGCAGGTTCAGCCCGGTGGGGCGGCCGAGGCCGAAAGCGGTCAGGTAGTTGTAGAGGACCTGGTCCCGCTTCGGGCCGAAGTTGTCGGCGGTCTCGATGGTGCCGATGTTGCTGGACTCGGCCAGCACCCCGGTGAGGGTCAGGTGCTCGGTGCCGTGGCTGGTGTCGTCGTGGAAGGTGGTGCCGCCGCGCTCGATCGCTCCGGGCACCACCACGCGGGTGGCGGGGTTGGCGACGCCCTGCTGGATGGCTGCGGACATCGTGATGACCTTGGCCACCGAGCCGGGCTCGTAGACCTCGGACACGGCGCGGTCGCCCAGGTCGGCGGGGGCTGCCGCGCCGAGGTTCGACTGGTCGTAGCTGGGCGCGGTGGCCAGGGCGAGCACCGCGCCGCTGCGCGGGTCCATCACCACGACCGTGCCGGACTCGGCCTTGGAGGCGGAGACCTGGGCGTCGATGGCCTGCTGCGCGGCCCACTGGATCGAGCTGTCTATGGTCGTCTCGACCGAGGTGCCGGCCACCGGGGCCTGTTCGTTGATGCCCGCGGTCGGGATCTCGGTGCCGTCGGCGGCCTGGTACGAGATCCGGCCGTCCTTGCCCGCGAGCAGGCTGTTGTAGGAGCTCTCCAGGCCGGCCGCCCCCTGTCCCTGGCCGTTGATGAAGCCGACCACGTTGGAGGCCAGCGAACCGCTCGGGTAGACCGTCCTGGCGTGCGGCACGCCGTAGACCCCGGACAGGCCGAGCGCCTTGATCCGGGTCCAGACCTGCGGGGTGACCTGCCCGGCCAGCAGGACGTAACGGGTCGTCACGTTCGAGAGCTGCGCGCGCAGCTTGGCCACGTCGGCGCTGCCGGGCGGGTTGCCGAGCAGGGCGGCGAGCTTGGAGGCGTACACGGCCGGGTCCTGCTTGAGGGTCCTGATCTGCACGGGGTCGGCGGTGATGTCGACCGCGTCCACGGACTCGGCCAGCGGCTGGCCGGCGGAGTCCAGTATCGAGCCCCGGGTCGCGGTCAGCACGTAGTCCTGGGTGCGCGCGGCCGAGGCGCTGGCGCCGTAGCCGGCCGCGTCCACCGCCTGCAGCTGGATGAGCCGGCCGCCGAACAACGAGAAGACGAAGGCCATGGTGATCATGCCGACCCGCAGTCGGCGGCGGGGATCGCCGAGCTGCAGCGGCTTGGCCGCGGCCGGGGGCGGGGCAGACACCAGCTTGCGGGCGGGGCGGGGCGGGGCCGAGGTGGGCGCGGGCGGTGGGTTGAGCCGGTTCTCGGCGCGGGTCTGGCCCGGCGGACGCTTCTTCGCGGGCTGGGCCGGGGACTGGCCGGGACGTCGGCGCGGCGGCGGAACGTCACGCCCGTTCGGCCCGGGGCTCACGGCCGCTTCCTGGAGGCCGAGGCGGACGCGGACGCAGCCGCGGAAGCAGACGTGGTGGGTGAGGCAGTGGCAGAGGCAGTGGCCGAGTGCGTCAGCGCAACCACAGCCAACTTCGAGGCCTGCGCGGAAGCCGAGGCCGAAGCTGATGCCGATGCCGAGCCCGACGCCGGCCTTGACGGGCTCGGCGAGGCGCTCACCGAGGGCTTCGGCGCGGCCGTGCTCGGAGCCGCGGTCGGCACGCCGAGCACCGCGCCGGTGTTCGGGTCCAGGAACACGGGACGGGGGTTGGGCACCATGCCCAGCGCCGCGGCCTGCGAGGCGAGCGCGCCCGGCGCCGAGAGGGCGGCCAGACGCAGCTGGAGCTCCTGCTGTTGGTCCGTCAGCTGGCTCTGCCGCTTCTGCGCGGCGTTGAGTTCGAAGGCCCCACGGTCCAGCGCGGTGTTGAGCAGCAGGAGGATCACCAGCCCGAGCGACAGCAGGCCGAGCACCAGGATCGCGAACGGGATCACCGAGCGCCGGCCGGCGAAGCCCTCGATGACCGCGACCGGGCCCACCCGCCCCGGACGGCGGTTCGGAGCGACCGGGCGGCCCGGCGGACCGCCGGTCGTCACGCCGTCCCCGCTGCGACTGAAACCATGCCGGTCAGTATTCCGCAAGGCCCTCGCCAGGCGGCGCAACGGCGCGGGCCACGGTGGGGATTCTCAGATACCCAGCCAGATTTTCAGGTTATAAGGCAGGTCATCAGCTTGGCGCGACTCAGCGCCACCGCGACGTGCGCCGCCCGAGCTGCTCACGTTCCGTCTTCCCACGCCCGGTCTGCTCGCGCCCTTGCCCGCGCTCCCGGCGCTGGCCCGCTCCCTGGCCCTGCCCCCGGTGCCGTTCCCGTTCCGGCAGCCGCTGCGCGACCGCGCCCTCCCGCACCCGCTCGGCCGCCCGGAACTTCGCCGAGGCCGCCCTCGGGTTCTGCGCCACCTCGTCCTCGGTCGGCTCCTCCGCTCCGCGCGTCACGAGCCTGAGCAGGGGCTCCGTGTCCGGCGGCGCGACCGGCAGCCCGGGCGGCGCGGTGGATGCGGATCCGGCCGCCAGCACCCGCTTCACCAGCCGGTCCTCCAGCGAGTGATAGGCGAGCACGGCGATCCGGCCGCCCACGGCCAACGCGTCCACCGCCAGCGGAATCGCCCGCTCGAGCACCGACAGCTCGGCGTTGACCTCGATCCGCAGCGCCTGGAAGGTGCGCTTGGCCGGGTGGCCCCCGGTACGCCGGGTGGCCGCCGGGATGGCGTCGCGCACCAGCTCGGCCAGCGGTCCGGTGGTGCTGAGCGGCTCCCGCTCCCGGGCCGCGACGATCGCCGCGGCGACCCGTCCGGCGAAGCGCTCCTCGCCGTACTCACGCAGGATCCGGGCCAGTTCGCCGACCGGATAGGTGTTCACGACCTCGTGTGCGGTCAGCGGCGCGGACTGGTCCATCCGCATGTCCAGCGGGGCGTCGTACGCGTACGCGAAGCCACGCTCGCGCACGTCCAACTGCAGCGAGGAGACTCCGAGGTCGAACAGGATCCCGTGGATGCGCAGGACGCCGAGCCGGTCGAGCACCTCGGGCAGCTCGTCGTAGACCGCGTGCACCAGGTCGATCCGGTCCGCGTACGGCGCGAGCCGTTCCGCGGAGCGCTCGAGCGCCTGCGGGTCCCGGTCCAGCCCGATCAGGCGGATCTGCGGGAACCGGGCGAGCAGCGCGGCGCTGTGCCCGCCGAGCCCGAGCGTGGCGTCCACGAACACCGGGCCGCGGGCCGGGCTGCCGAGGGCCGCCGCCGGGGCGAGGGCATCGACGCAGCGTTCGAGCATGACCGGGACGTGCCCCGCCTCACCCGCCGCGACCTCCGTCATGCCGGCCAGTATCCCACCCGGCGCACGTCCCGGCGCCCAGCTGCCGACCCGGCCCCGCGATCCGCCTCACCGAGCGCGTTCCAGGACGGGCAGCTCTTCCTGTGGGCCGCCGCACTCCTGCGGGTCGAGGCCGGAGAGCCGCGTGCGGAGCTGCTCGGCATCGGGGTGACCGAGCTCGTCGAGGATGACGAGCGCCTGCTGCCAGGCGTCGCGGAGGCTTTGCGGCTCGTACACGTCGCGGTGCACCTCGCCGAGCAGGATGAGCGTCTCGGCGAGGAAGTGGCGGTCACCCTGTGCCCGGTGCAGGTCGACCAGGCGCCGGTACCAGGCGATGGCCTGCCGGTGGTGGCCCAGGCCGTGGTGGGCCTGCCCGAGACACCACCAGGCCATCGCGCGGCCCACCGGGTCCGAGGCGCGCCCGTGCACGGCGAGAGCCTGCTTCGCGCGGGCCAGGGCCTCCTCATAGTCGCCGAGACCGGCGTGGCATACCCCGATCAGGGCCAGGATGAGGGACTGCCTGGGGTGGGCGGCGGCGCGGTACAGGTCCAGGGCGCGCCCGGCGTGGTCGAGCGCCTGCTCGTGGCGGCCCAGCTGCTGTAGGGCGAAGGCGATGCAGTAGTGCGAATGCGCCACGTCCACCGGTTCGCCGGACGCGCCGAGCAGTGACAGCGACCGCTGGTAGTGGGTGTGAGCCTGCTCGAAGCGGTGCCATCGGAAGTGCGCGCAGCCCAGCACCCGGTGGGCATACGCCTGCATCGGGCGGTCCCGCAGGCGCACCGCGGCGGCCAGTGCGGCCTCGTGCACGACGGTCTGGTCGTGCCAGTGGCCGTAGTACTCGAGGAAGGTCGCGACGGCGGGCGCGAGTTGCACGGTGTGCGCGCCGAAGCCGGCGCTCTCCGACTGCCGCGCCAGCGCCACGAGCACGGCGCGCTCGGCGGTGAACCAGGTCACCGCCTGCTCGCGGTCGGCAAGAGCTTCGAGGAGTACCGGGGGCCGGGCCGCGGGCGGCGTCCTCAGGTCACTGGCGGGGCCGGCCAGCAGGCAGGCCGCGCGGGCGGTGTGCAGGTAGTGCTCAAGCATCCGGCCGGTGGCCGCGTGCCGCTGCTCTTCGGAGTCCTGGGTCTGAACCAGTTCGGTGGCGTAGGCACGCAGCAGGTCGTGCAGGCTGTAGCGGCCGGGGGTTTGCTGCGTGACCAGGTTGGCGCGCGTCAGCGTACGCAGGGCCGCACGGGTCTGGGAGAGCGTGAGGGCGGCGAGGCTGGCACAGGCCGGGACGGTGAGCTGTGGCCCCGGATGCAGGCCGAGCAACCGGAAGACACGGGCCGGCTCGGGGCCGAGGGTGCGATACGCCGCGACCTCTGCCCCCGCAGGTTAGAGCGTGCTTAGAGCCCCGCTCGGCACCGTAACGTCCCGAACCCCATCAGGGTTCAGATACTCCAGACCGGCGCCCACAGCGGGGCACACGCGGCGACGCGCGTACTGCGGCGGGTGCCACCCGACAAGGGGGAGACCCTTGAGTACCAGCAGACGATTGTTCCGCGCACCACGCGCCCTGCTCCTGCTCGCGCTCGTCGGCGGGCTCGGCGCGGCGGCCGCAGTTCCGGCCGCGGCGGCGGCCCTGCCCGGCCACGCCACCACGCACTCGGCCGCAGCCGCCCACGCAGTCAAGCCGGCTCCCGTACCGCCGCCCGGCATCCCGGTCGGCACCACGAACAAGCCCAAGCCGAGCGGCGGCGGGCACGCCACCATCAGGCCACTGATCCCGTGGAGCGTGACGCTGACGGCCAACCGCCACGTCCTGTGGCCGACCCAGTTCAGCACGCTGACCGCCACGGCCAACATGGACGTCGGTCCCACGCCCGAGTTCATCTACATCCTCAACGCCAACACCAGCGTGGTCCTCGCCAGGTGCGGCCTCGGCACCACCTGCTCGGTCGCGGTCACGTCGAACGTCCCGATCGCCTACAGCTACCGCGCCTACATCTCGGACGGCTCGGGCGTCAACGGGGACAACAACGCCCTGGCGATTTCCGCGGACACCGACGTGGACTGGACGGGCGTGACGATGACGCTGACCGCCACCGCGTACACCCTGCCGGTCGGCGCCAGCAGCACCCTGACGGAGACCTCGAGCGCCGACATCGGGCCGAGCCCGCTCTTCGTCGAGCTCTGGGACACCACCACCGGCACCCTGCTGGCCACCTGCGGCGAGGGCACCACCTGTCAGGCCACGGTGAGCCAGTCGGTGGCCACCACGCACAGCTATGTCGCCACCCTCTCCCCGTTCAGCGCGAGCTATCCGCCGCCACGCTGGTGCAGTCCACCGGGACCGACTGGATCACCTGGAGCAACCTCGGGATGAAGATCTCGCTGAGCGCTCCAGCCGGTAGCGTCAACGGCCCCGAGACGGTGACCGCCACCGCGAGCATCGACGTCGGCCCCACGCCGTACTACATCCAGATCTTCAACGAGAACGGCACGCTGATCCAGGAGTGCGGCGACTTCACGGTCTGCTCGGTCACCTTCTTCCCGTCCACGAGCGGCAGCGACCTGGTGGCGTTCATCGGCAACTCACCCGGTTACCCGCCGGTGAGCAGCAACATCCAGGCCGGCTCCAACACCGTGCACACCGTTCAATACTTCATCACCTAGCCACAGCACGACTCGGCGCACGCACGTCGGCAGCCCGCCTCAACCGAGGCGGGCTGCCGGCCGCGTGAGGCCGATCGGATGACTCTCGGGGAAAGACACCGCAACCGAAAGGCACCGCGGCCGCAGGTCCCCGCCCGCTCGGATGTACTCACGGACGCTCTGCAACCGGGGAAGTGGCTTCAGAGCGCGGGTGAGCGGGTGGAGGCCTGCGGCCGCGGCTGGTCTGGTGACGCCGGGGACCGACGGTGCGTCAGATCGGCTCCGGGGACACCCCCCGGAACAGGTCGTCCTGGTCCAGGTCGGCGAAGGCCGGTTCCGTCTCGGCGACGTACCGGTCCCAGGCCGCCGAGTCCCAGAGCTCGAAGTGGGTGTCCGCGCCGACCACGGCGACCTGCTGGGTCAGCCCGGCGTATTCGCGCAGCGCCGGCGGGAGGGTGATCCGGCCCTGCTTGTCGAAGGATTGCTCGCTGGCGCCCGCGTAGAGCACCCGCAGGTAGTCGCGCACCGCCCGGGGCGAGGCCAGCGCCCCGACCGTCGGAGCGCGCCGGATCCGGTCGGCGGCTTCGGCGAAGGCCGCGGCGGGCCACACCGACAGGCACCGTTCCTGCCCCTTCGTGATCACCAGCCGCTCCGTTCCGTCGATCCGCGCCGCCTCCTCGCGGAACCGGGCCGGCAGGATCAGCCGGCCCTTGTCGTCCAGCCGCGGGACGAAGGTGCCGAGGAACATCGGCGCCTCCCACCGGGCCGTTTCGGACAGACCCGGCCGCACCTGCTCCGACCCGGTCAGTGGACGATTCCGCGCAGAACCCGGCAGGCGCGGCACGAGTAACCACGCCTTAAGTCAGGCCACCTTGCTCCACACAGCCTCCACTTCCCTCCACTCTACTCCACAAACCGCCCCCTACGCCGTCCGAGTGCTCCACTTCCCCACCTCAGCCGCACTCCGGATAAAGGGGTGCAATCACGGATTCGATCTCGGATCGGTTCAACGGATCGCCCGATGCGAATGCACGTTCCACGCTCTTGCACACAGACGGCTGTCATCGGGCAAGATGAGCCCAACGGCCACCGAAAGAGCGGCGGTCGTGGACGAGGGGAGGGTCCGGTGCCGGGCAGCTCAGAGGGGCAGTACGGCGAGATCCCACAGCACGCCGTTCCGGGCCGCGACCAGGTCGACCGGCTCTCGGCGGTCACCGACCGGATCCGCGAGCGGGTCGAGTCGGTCATCGAGGGCAAGGCCGAGGCGGTGCGCCTCGCCATGACCGTGCTGCTGGCCGAGGGCCACCTGCTGATCGAGGACGTGCCCGGGGTCGGCAAGACCATGCTGGCCAAGGCGCTGGCCAAGTCGATCGACTGCACGGTGCGGCGGATCCAGTTCACCCCCGACCTGCTGCCCTCGGACGTCACCGGGGTCACGATCTTCGACCCGCAGCGGCTGGACTTCGAGTTCAAGCCCGGGGCCGTGTTCGCGCACATCGTGCTCGGCGACGAGATCAACCGGGCCTCGCCGAAGACCCAGTCGGCGCTGCTGGAGTGCATGGGCGAGCGGCAGGTGACCGTCGACGGCGTGAGTTATCCGCTGGAAGTCCCCTTCATGGTCATCGCGACGCAGAACCCGATCGAGATGGAGGGTACGTACCCGCTCCCCGAGGCGCAGCGGGACCGGTTCATGGCCCGGATCGCGATGGGCTACCCGTCCCCGGCCGCCGAACTGCGCATGCTCGACGGGCACAGCGCGGCTAACCCGCTCGACGACCTGCTACCCGTCGCCGGGACGCACGACCTGGTCAAGCTGATCGAGACAGTGCGCACGGTGCACGTCTCCGACGAGGTCAAGCGGTACGTCATCGACCTCGTGTCGGCGACGCGCGCGGCCCCCGACCTGCGGCTGGGCGCATCGCCCCGGGCCGCGCTGCACCTGGTGCGGGCCTCGCGCGCGAAGGCAGCGCTGGAGAACCGCGAGTATGTACTGCCGGACGACGTCAAGGCGCTCGCCGTGTCCGTACTCGCGCACCGGCTGATCCCCACCGCGGAGGCGCGGGTCGCCCGCCGCAGCGCCGAGCAGATCGTCGCCGACCTGCTCGACCAGGTGCCGATCGACGGCCAGGCCCCCCGGCGGACGCGATGAACCGGCCCGCCGCGGACCCGCCCGCCCCGCTCCCCGGGCTTCCCGGGATACCCGCCCGGCACGGGGTGGCCGGCCGGCCATGAACACCCGCCCCCAGTCGCTGCTGCGCACCACGGCCCGGACCTTCTCGGCCGGGCTGACGACGCGGGGCCGCGCCTTCCTGTCCGCCGGGCTCGCCTCCGCGGCCTGCGCGATCCTGCTCGGCTACGGGCCGCTGCTGCGGGTGGCCATCCTGCTGATCGCGCTGCCGCTGGCGGCGGCCGCGATCACCTCGACCTCCCGGTACCGGATCGCCTGCCGCCGCAGCCTGGAGCCCGCGCGCGTCCCGGTCGGCTCCCCGGCCCGGGTGCACCTGCGGCTGGAGAACGCGGCCCGGCTGCCCAGCACCCCGCTGCTGGTTGAGGATCAGGTGCCTTATACGCTCGGCTCGCGGCCGCGGTTCATCCTGCGCCGGATCGAGCCGGGCGGCAGCCGCCGGGTCGCCTACCGGGTGCGCTCCGACAGCCGCGGGCGCTACCCGCTCGGCCCGCTGACCCTGCGCAGCGCCGATCCGCTCGGGCTGTTCGAGCTGACCCGCTCGTTCAGCGCCCAGCACACGCTGACCGTCGCGCCCAAGGTGGAGGCCCTGCCCGCGATCACCCTCGGCACCGTGTGGGCCGGGCACGGTGACGGGCACGCCGCGCACGCGGCCGCCGCGGGCGAGGACGACGTGGGCGTACGCGAGTACCGCTACGGCGACGAGCTGCGGCGCATCCACTGGCGGGCCACCGCGCACCACGGCGAGATGATGGTGCGCCGCGAGGAGCAGACCTGGCACAGCCGGTGCACGATCCTGCTGGACAGCCGCTCCGGGGCGCACCGCGGCACCGGCCCGACCGCCTCGCTGGAGTGGGCCGTGTCGGCGGCGGCGAGCAGCGCGATCCACCTGCTGCAGAACGGCTACACGGTCCACCTGACCACGGGCACCGGCTCTCCCCCGGTCCTGACCGACTCCGAGGACGCGGTGCTGGACACCCTGGCCGTGCTGCGGCCGATCCACGCGGTCGCACTGAGCCTGACCCAGGCGGCCGCGGACGACGTCGGCGACAGCCTGATCATCGCGTTCCTCGGCACGCTGAGCGGTACCGACGCCACCGACCTGGCCCGGGCCAAGCCCGCCACGGCCAGCGCGTTCGCCTTCCTGATGGACACCCCGACCTGGGCCGGGACCCCGGCCGTGCCCGTCCCGCCCGGTTTCGACGACGACCAGCTGCACGCCGGGGCGCTGCTCGAGGCCGGCGGCTGGCAGGTCGTCACCGCGCGGGCCGGCGACCGCTTCCCGGAACTGTGGCGGGCCGCCTCCCGGCACACCGCCTCCCGGCTCGGCGTGCTGGAGGCGCCGCCGTTCGAGCCGGCCTCGCCCCTGGAGTCACGGCCATGACCGAAGCGAGCCGCGCCCCGCTGCGCCTCACCGTCGCCGCCGCCCTGGCCACCGCGGCCGCCGCCTTCGGCCTCGAGCGGCTGGTGCAGACCGGGCCGTGGATCTCCATCTGCCTCGCGATGATCCTGGTGGTCGCGGCGGCCGGGCAGCTGGCCCGGATGGGGCGGCTGCCGCGTCCGGTCGTGATCCTCGCCCAGGTGCTCGCGGCGCTGCTCGCGCTGACCCTGCTGCGCGTCCCGGGCAGCGCGATCGCCCTGTTCATCCCGGGGCCGGGGGCGCTGCACGCGTTGGGCGACCAGATCTCCGCAGGCCGGACCAACATCAGCCAGGAGGCCCCGCCGGCCGCGGCCACCCCGGGCATCACCACGATCCTGGCGCTGGTCTGCGCGGCCTTCGCGATCCTGATCGACGCCCTGGCGGTCACCTACCGGCGCGCCGTGCTGGCCGGACTGCCGCTGCTCGCGGTCTACCTGATCCCGGCCACCCGCAAGCCGGGCGGCCTGAGCTGGCTGGCCTTCGCCGTCACCGCGATCGGGTACCTCTCGCTGGTCAGCGCCGAGGGGCACGACCGGCTCAGCCGCTGGGGCCGCGCGCTCGGCGGCCCGGCGCGCATGGCCGGCGAGCTGTCCGGCCCGGTCAACAACCCGCACAGCGCACTGTCCCGGCGGATCACCACCACCGCGGTGGTCGCCGCGCTGGTGGTGCCCTGGTTCATCCCGACCCTGCCCGGCGTGTTCAAGACCGGCGGCGGCAACGGCACCGGCAGCGGGACCATCAGCATCAACCAGGGCATCGACCTGCGCGCATCGCTGACCTCGACGACCGCGGTGCCACTGCTGCGCTACTCCAGCAATTCGCCGGACGTGCGCTCGGACTACCTGCAGATGTCCGTGCTGGACAAGTTCGACGGCAACAAGTGGACCTCCGGCTCGGTGCCGAACAGCCCGCTGGACGCGACCGCGAACGTGACCATCCCCGGCCTGACCACCTCCGGAGTCAAGCAGACCCATGTGACCACCACGGTCAGCGTGATCGGGGACCTGTCGCTCAACGCGATCCCGGTGCCCTACGCGCCGTCGAGCGTCTCCGGGATCGAGCAGCCGCTCTACGACCCGAGCACCCTCGAGGTCGTGCCCGGGGACTCCACTTCGCGCTCCCGCATGGGCCAGCAGTACACCGTGAAGAGCACGGACGTCGCACCCACCACCGCGCAGCTCGAGGCGGCGACCGGCGTCGGCGACGGCTCGCTGGCCCGGTACCTGAAGCTGCCGCAGGACCTCCCGGCAGACGTCACGACGAAGGCCAAGTCGATCACCGCGGGCTACACGACGCCGTTCGAGAAGGCGCTGATCCTGCAGGACTACTTCCTGGCGAACTTCAGCTACAGCCTGTCCGTCCCGGCGGGCGACGGGAACAGCGCGATCGAGACCTTCCTGAAGGACCGCAAGGGCTTCTGCCAGCAGTTCGCCGGGACGATGGCGGCGATGGCGCGGGCGCTGGGCATCCCGGCGGTCGTCGCCGTGGGCTTCACCCCGGGCGCGGCGCAGTCGGACGGGACGTACACCGTCACCACGCACGACGCGCACGCCTGGCCGATGCTGTACTTCTCCGGCCTCGGCTGGATCCGGTTCGAGCCGACGCCGTCCATCCAGACCTCGGGCCGCGGCAACGAGCCCGGCTACACCCGCACTCCGCTGACCAGCATCCACCCGTCCGGTGCGGCCACGAACACGGTCCCGAGCACCGGGGCGAACCCGAGCGCCTCGGCCAGTGCCTGCCCGGGACAGATCCGCCGCCTCACCGGGGGCTGCGACAGCCAGGTCGGCGCCGGCGGCCTCACCGCGAGCAGGCCGTTCGCCGCCTTGGGACCGCTGGGCGTGGTCCCGCGCTGGTTCGAGCACTGGTTCCTGACCGGCAGCGCGGCGCAGATCGGCGGCAAGCTGGCGGCGCTGGTCCTGCTGCTGCTCGCGGCCGTCCCGGCGCTGGGCCGGCTGGTCCGCCGGCGCAAGCGGCGGGTGCTGGTCAAGCAGGCCGAGCGCTACCTGGCCCGGGCCGCGCGCGAACAGGTGGACGGCGGTCCCCCGCCGGTCGGCCGCGCCTGGCGGCAGCAGGACCGGTCCGGGGCGCAGGACCCGATGGCCACGATCGCGCTGGCGGCCTGGGCCGAGCTGCGCGAGTGCGCGGACGACCTCGGCTACGACTGGGTGGACAGCGACACCCCGCGCCAGGCCGCGTCCCGGCTGTCCGCGGCCGCGCGCCTCGAGGGGCAGGCCGGGGAGGCGATCGGCCGGGTCACCACGCTGACCGAGCAGGCCCGGTACGCGCAGGCCGCGAACTACGACCAGCCGGCCCTGCGCGCGCTCCCGCGAGACCTGCGCACCCTGCGCGCCGCGCTGGCCGAGCACGCGACGCGGGCGAACCGGATCAGGGCGGCGATCCTGCCCGCCTCCTCGCTCTCCCGGCTGCGCGACGGCCGTGAGCGCGTCTCCGCCTCGATCTACCGCGGCGGCCGCCGCCACAACGACTGAGCTGCGCCCCGGGACTGCGACCGGAACCCTAGTGCAGCGGCGCTAGTGCCGAGGCACTAGAACCCGTCGCGCTCGCGGCGGTGCTGCCAGCGCAGCTCCATCCGCTGGCCGAAGGTGCCGGAGCGGCCCGAGCGGCGGGGACGCAGCCGGAACGCGGGGACGATCTGCCCGGGGGCGGGCACTCTGCGCCAGATGGTCCAGGCCAGCCACGCGCAGGCGACGACCACCGCGCCGCCCGCCACGTCGAGCGCGACCCGCTTGGCGACGACTCCGTAGCCGATCAGCGCGGCCCCGCCGAGTACCCCGACCACGGCGAGGACCGCCCTGCGGCGCAGCCGACGGCGCAGCTTGTCGCCCTGGAGCGCGGACGCGAACTTCGGGTCTTCGGCGTGCAGCGCCCGCTCCATCTGCTCGAGCAGCCGTTGCTCATGCTCGGACAGCGGCACGGGTACCTCCTCGCTGGATCTGACGCGGGGCCGAGGGCGGTGTTTCATTCAAAGCGGTGCATCCTTCATCACCGTCACCTCTTGAGGTCAAGGATAGGCAGGCCCCCGCGTGTGTGGAACGCCGCCGTTGAATTTTCCGCCCGGCGGACCGTCAGCGGGCGGCCCCGGACCGGGCCGGGCACTGACGTTCCGTCACACGGGCTACCCATCGTCCCGCGCCGCGAGCACGTGCAACTGGGTGGCCATGGCCCGGAACTCGGGCGCCGCGGAGGCCGCGGCCTCCAGTGCGAGCAGGTCGCCGACGCTCGCCGGGGGGCTGCCGCCCGGGGTGTCCAGGCCGGTCGCGGGCACCAGGTCGGAGAAGATCCGCACGCCGTGCACGGCCCGTACGGTCAGCCCGGCCTGCTCGACCAGCTCGCACAGCGCCTGCTCGCCGAAGCGGCGCGGAACCGGGTCGTGGCCGCCGAAGCGCCCGGCCGGGTCGCGCAGCGCGGCCAGCGCCTCGGACACGTGGCCGCCGAGCGCCCGGGCGAGCACGATCGCGGTGCGGTTCGCGGCCAACACGCTGGCGATCCCGCCGGGCCGCAGCAGGGCGTGCGCGGTGCGACAGCCCTCGGCCGGGTCGTCCACGAACTCCAGCACGCCGTGGCACAGCACCGCGTCCGCCGAGCCGGGCTCCAGCACGTCGAACACGCTGGCCAGGTCCCCCTGCGCGGCCCGCACCGCGCCGGAGACCCCCGCCTCGGCGGCCCGCCGCTCCAGGGCGGCGAGCGCGTCAGGGCTCGGATCCACCACGGTGACCCGGTGGCCGAGCCGGGCCAGCGCGACCGCGAAGCCGCCGGTGCCGCCGCCGACGTCCACCACGTCCAGCCCGCCCCGCGCGTCCTGGCCCGGCTTGAGCGCCTCCAGGGCCGAGCGCACCACATCCCATACGACGGCGGTCCGCACCGAGCTTCTGGGGTTCGTGCGGTCGGTAACCACGGGAGGGGCCTCACTTCGACGGCGATCGAACGCGCAGTGTCCACCACGCGCCGCGTGATCAGGTTAGGCCATGCTACGGCGCCGAGTAGCGTCAATCGGGCGACGGTGCCGTGCCGGTGTCCAGGAGATCCAGCGCGACCCGCGCCACGTCCGCCGCGTCGACCGGTTCGAGGTCCGGATCGTCGATGCGGAAGGTGCCGATCCGGCCCGGCCCGGTGCCCGGACCCTCGAACCGGATCGTCACCCGCCCGACCCCCGCGCCCTGCACCCAGCCCTCGCCGCGCACCGCGTGCCGGACGTCCTGCCCGGCCAGCCACCTGCGCTCCGCGTGGTCCACCGGAACCGGGCCGAACAGGGTCACGGCCGGCACCTCGCCGTCGGCGCTGTCGGCATCCCCGACCGCAGCTGCGTCGGCGGGGCTTGCCGATGCCTCGTCAAGCGCCTCTTCCGCCTCCGCCGCCGCCTGCGCCACCGCCTCCGCAGCGCCGATCTCCAGTTCGATTCGCGCAAGTTCCGCGACCAGATCCCCCTGGGCGTAGTCGGCGAGCCCGGACACGCCCACGCCCAGCAGCCGGATACCCGTAGAGGTCACCGTCGCGGCCGGTACCGCCTCCTCCAACAGCCTTATCGCCGCCTCTGCCACGAGCCGTCCGTCGTCCGTCGGCGCACCAAAGGTCTCCGAACGGGTGACCGTGGTGAAGTCGTGGCCACGTGCCTTCACGGTCACCGTGCGCCCGGTGTGCCCCGAGGCGTGCAGGCGACGCACCAGCCGTTCGGACAGGTCCGTCATGGCGGCCCGTATCGCGGAGCGGTCGGCCAGGTCGTACGGGTAGGTGTCCTCGACGCTGATCGACTTGGTCGGCCGCTCAGGCTCGACCGTGCGCGCGTCCATGCCCCGGGCCAGCCGGAAGAGCATCCCGCCCCAGGAGACCCCGAGCAGCCCGACCAGGTCCTGTTCGGTCAGCACCCTGAGGTCCTCCACCGTGCCGACGCCGATCCGGCGCAGCCGGTCCGCGGTCGCCGGTCCGACGCCCCACAGCGCGCGCACCGGCAGCGGGTCCAGCCAGTCGCGTTCGCCGCCGACCGGCACCACGACGCAGCCGTCGGGCTTCTCGGCGTCCGAGGCCACCTTGGCGATCAGCTTCGAGGTGCCGGCCCCGACGGACGCGGTCAGCCCGGTGCGCGCGGTGATCCGCGTCCGCAGATCCTCGGCAATCTCGCGCACTCGGGCGGCGTCGGCGGGCGCGCCCCCAGGCATCGCGGCGAGGTCGACGAAGGCCTCGTCCAGGCTGACCGGCTCGACCAGCGGCGAGAGCTCCCGCAGCATCGCCATCACGACGGTGCTGACGGCGTGATACGCCGGAAAGCGCGGGTACAGGTACGCGGCGTTCGGGCACAGCCGCCGGGCGAGCGCAGTCGGAATCGCGGAGCGCACGCCGAAGATCCGGGCCTCGTAGCTGGCGGTGGACACCACGCCGCGCAGCCCCACTCCCCCGACCACGACCGGTTTTCCGCGCAGGCTCGGCTTGTGCTGCTGCTCGACCGCCGCATAGAAGGCGTCCATGTCCACGTGCAACACCGACGGCGCTTGCCGCGGCGGAGGTGGCGGTGGACGGTCCATGCCTCCATGGTCGCGCTCTTCACTGACAACACCTGACAAGGTATGGCCACGCGTCGCCCGGCAACTTCGGCGACTCCGGTAACTTTCACACCACGGGACGCCGGAAGCGGTTCCGGCCCGGTTCCCGGTTGCGACTAGGACACGAAAAACGCAGAGGGCCGCGACGGTTACCCGTCACGGCCCTACTATCCACGTGTCTCGTACCAGTTGGACACTGCGCTCAATCCGACACCCGGAAACGCAGAGGGCCGCAGTGGTCGCCCACCACGGCCCTGCTATCCACGTGTCCGCACAGCCGGAGGCTCAATCCGACGTCGTCGCCAGGGCCGTCCTTCGGCTCACGTCCGGTGGCGGGCGTTCCCCGCTCAGGGTTGGGAACGCACGCGCCGGACGCACCGGTCCCGGCGGTCTCCGCGCCTAGGCGGAGCACTGATAACGATAGGGTCACAAGGCCATAACCGCCAAGTCCGGCGCGAAAACTGTGGCCATATCAGGCCACGCGCCCTGCGCCGGACTGCGCGCGCCCCCCGCCGACCAGGCCCGGATTTCAGCCCGCTGACTGCCTCCGAGCAGCGCTTACACCCCGGCGGGTCAGTCTTGCGCGGCCCAACCGGGCATCGGGAAGCCGCTCAGCAGTTCCCTGATCTGAACGAAGATCCGGAACAGCTCGTCAGCGACCTTCGGGTCGGTCAGCCCGTCCAGCGACCCGGCTCGGGCCGCTACCGCCACGGCCTCGTCGATCCACGCGGCCACCTGCGGCATGTTCTCCACACCCAGGCCGCGGGTGGTGATCGCGGACGCGCCGATCCGCAGCCCGGAGGGGTCGAAGGGGCGGCGCGGGTCGAACGGGACGGTGTTGAAGTTCAGCTCGATACCGGCCGCGTCCAGCGCCTTGGCCGCCACCTTGCCGGTCACGCCCTTGCTGGTCAGGTCCACCAGCAGCAGGTGGTTGTCGGTGCCGCCGGACACCAGGTCGAAGCCGCGCTCGGCCAGCGCCTCGCCCAGGGCCTGCGCGTTGGCCACGATGTTCGCCGCGTAGTCCTTGAACGAGGGCTGCGACGCCTCGTGAAGCGCCACCGCGATCGCCGCCGTGGTGTGGTTGTGCGGGCCGCCCTGCAGGCCGGGGAAGACCGCCTTGTCGATCGCCTTGGCGTGCTCGGCGGTGGACAGCAGCATCGCGCCGCGCGGACCGCGCAGGGTCTTGTGCGTGGTGGTGGAGATCACATCCGCGTGGCCGACCGGGGACGGGTGCGCCCCGCCCGCGACCAGGCCCGCGATGTGCGCCATGTCGGCCAGCAGGATCGCGCCGACCTCCCGGGCGATCTCGGCGAAGGCGGCGAACTCGATGGTGCGCGGGATCGCCGTGCCGCCGCAGATGATCAGCTTGGGCCGCTCGCGCAGCGCGATCTCGCGCACGTCGTCCATGTCCACCCGGCCGGTCTCCCGGCGCACGCCGTAGTGCACGGGCTTGAACCACTTGCCGGTGATGGAGACCGGTGAGCCGTGGGTCAGGTGGCCGCCCATCGGCAGGTCCATCGACAGCACCGTGTCGCCCGGCTTCAGGAAGGCCAGGTAGACGGCCAGGTTCGCCGGTGAGCCGGAGTAGGGCTGCACATTGGCGTGCTCGGCGCCGAACAGCGCCTTGGCCCGCTCCACGGCCAGGATCTCGACCGGATCGATGATCTGCTGGCCCTCGTAGTAGCGCTTGCCGGCGTAGCCCTCGGAGTACTTGTTGGTCAGGACCGTGCCGGTGGCCTCCAGGACCGCGGCGGAGACGTAGTTCTCCGAGGCGATCAGCCGGATCTTGTCGTGCTGGCGTTCGGCCTCGGCCTCCACCAGCGCGGCGATCTCCGGATCGGTGGCGGTGAGGTGCGGGATAGCGGGCTCGTGCATGGCTGCCTCCATCGTTCGCTGATCTACGGTGGCGGCGAACACCCAGGCGCACGGTGCCCACTCGGTACAGCGGCCGCTCCCCGGTGGTTGAGTCCACCTAGTCGGCTGGGATCGCCTAAGCGCCAGTCGCGGCTCGCCGCCATGGATCCTACCCAGCCGAGGGCACGATCGTCGCCACGCATTCCACGTGCTGGGTCATCGGAAACAGGTCGAAGGCGCGCAGTTCGGCGAGCTCGTAGCCGTGCTCGGCGAAGTAGGCCACGTCCCGGGCCAGCGCGGCCGGGTCGCAGGCGACGTAGGCGATCACCCGCGGCTTGGCCGCCGCGATCCGCTCCACCACGCGCCGGCCCGCGCCCGAGCGCGGCGGGTCGAGCACGATCACCTCGGCCTCGAAGCCGTCCGGGGCCTGGGTCAGCGCCACGTCGACCTGTTCCCCGACCAGGATCACGTGCTCGAAGGCCGCCAGGTTGGCGGTGGCGTCGGCGAAGGCGACCGGCTCGGACTCGACCGCGACCACCTCGCCCTCGGCGCCGACCGCCTCGGCCAGGCTCGCCGCGAACAGGCCGACCCCGCAGTACAGGTCCATCGCGGTATCCCCCGGCTGCGGCTTGACCGCCTCCAGGACCGCCGCGGTCAGCACATCGGCCGCCGCCGGATGTACCTGCCAGAAGCCGGAGCCGCTCACCTTCCAGGTACGCCCGGCCGCCACCTCACGCACGTGCCCACGTCCGTGGATGCGCTGCGTACCGCCCTTGCCTTTGCCGTCACCGCGCAGCACCGACACGGGGACGCCCAACTCGACGAACGGGACACGCTGGCCGTCCTCGGGCGTGACGATGACGGTACGGTCCGAGGAGCCGCTCGCCGCGATGACCTCCACGCCCGCCATACCGGGCCACGCGTGCGCCTCGACGCCGACCTCCTCGACCCCCGGCGAGGCGATGACACACCGGTCCACCGGGACGACGACGTGCGAGCGGTGCTTACGCAGCCCGGCGTGCCCTTCCGCATCCACGGCGAACTGCACGCGGGTGCGCCAGCCCAGGCCGTCCGGCGTTCCCGGCACCTCCTCGACGACGACCTCGCGGTCGAGCTTCGCCAACCGGCTCAGCTGCTCGGCGACCACGGCCGCCTTCAGCCGCCGCTGCGCCTCAGGGGCGACATGCTGCCAGTCGCAGCCGCCGCACCGCCCGGGACCGGAGAACGCGCACGGCGCCTCGACCCGGTCCGGCGAGGCCTGCAGGACCTCCACCGCGTCGGCGCGCAGGAACCGGTCCTGCTCCGCGCCCTCGGTCACCTCCACCACGACCCGCTCCCCGGGCAGGGCGTGGCGCACGAACACGGCCCGGCCCTCGTGGCGCGCGACGCAGAAGCCCCCGTGCGCCACTGCGCCCACTTCCACCTCGAAGCGCTCCCCCGCCAGGCTGCGCCCCGCGTCGCGGGTCGCCGGACGGGCGGTTCGCGGCTGCTGCGCAGATGATTTCGTGCGGGACACGTAACGGGACGGCACGGCGTAATCCGATCTTGAGCGGGCGGCCGCGATATTGCGGCGTCGCCTACCAGGGTAGAACCCGCGAAGTGCCCCGTCCGACGCCCGCCAACCCTGCACTGGGCCGCGGAGCCGACAGATGATAGACACAAAGCGGCAAGAAGCCCGCGCGCTGTTGCCGTGTTGGCGTGCGCAGAACACGACCGAGGAGACCAGGCAGTTGCATATCGTGATCATGGGCTGTGGCCGCGTGGGTTCCGCGCTGGCCCTGAGCATGGAGGACCTGGGCCACTCGGTCGCCGTGGTCGATCAGGACCCGAACGCCTTCCGCCGGCTGGGGACCGGCTTCGCGGGCCGGCGGGTCACCGGGACCGGTTTCGACCGGGACACGCTGATCGAGTCGGGCATCGAGGACGCCGGGGCGTTCGCGGCGGTCTCCAGCGGCGACAACTCCAACATCCTGGCCGCCCGGGTGGCCCGGGAGACCTTCGGCGTGGAGAACGTGGTCGCCCGCATCTACGACCCGCGCCGGGCCGAGATCTACCAGCGCCTGGGCATCCCCACGGTGGCCACGGTGCGCTGGACCGCCGACCAGATGCTGCGCCGGCTGCTGCCCGCGGGGGCCGAGGAGCACTGGCGCGACCCTTCCGGCACGGTGGTGCTGGCCGAGGTGCACCTGAGCCCGGCCTGGGTCGGCCACCGGGTCTCCCGCCTCGAGGAGGCCGCCGGGGTGCGCATCGCCGCCCTCACCCGCCTGGGGCACGGGATGCTGCCCTCGAACGACACCGTGCTGCAAGAGGGCGACCTCGCCCACGTCGCCCTGACGGCGGACGACCTGCCCAAGGTCGAGGGGATCTTCGCGAAGGGACCGGAGCACTGATGCGCGTCGCGATCGCCGGGGCCGGCAACGTCGGCCGTTCCATCGCCGTGGAGCTGCTGGAGAACGGGCACGAGGTACTGCTGATCGACAAGGAGCCGCACCAGATCGCGGTGGACGAGCTGCCGCGGGCCGAGTGGCTGCTCGCGGACGCCTGCGAGATCGTCTCGCTGGACGAGGCCGGGCTGCAGCGCTGCAACGTGGCCATCGCGGCCACCGGGGACGACAAGGTCAACCTGGTGGTCTCGCTGCTGGCCAAGACCGAGTACGGGGTGCCGCGGGTGGTGGCCCGGGTCAACCACCCGAAGAACGAGTGGCTGTTCAACGACGCCTGGGGCGTGGACGTGGCGGTCTCCACCCCGCGGCTGATGTCGGCGCTGGTCGAGGAGGCGGTCTCGGTCGGCGACCTGGTGCGCCTGATGCGGTTCAGCCAGGGCGACGCGAACCTGGTCGAGCTGACCCTGCCGGCCAGCGCCCCGCTGGTCGGGACGGGCATCGGCGAGGTGGTCTGGCCGGAGGACACCGCGCTGGTCGCGGTGCTGCGCGGCGGCCGGGTCCTGGTGCCAAGCCCGGAGAACCCGCTCGAGGCGGGCGACGAGCTGCTGTTCGTGGCCGCCCCGGACCGTGAGCAGCAGCTGGAAGACCTGCTCTCGGAGTAGTCCGGCCGCGGACGAAGGACCCCGTCCGGTGACCTCTTCGGTGTGAACGAAGGGGTCACCGGACGGGGTTTGGCCTTACGAGGATCGCTGCGCGGGCAGCGGCGCCTTCTTGATGATCCGCCAGCAGACGAACGCGACCGCGAGGTACAGCGGGTAGCCGAGCACGACCTTGGCCGCGCCGAGCGCGGTGATCTGGTTGCCCAGGTACAGCGGGACCTCGATGAGCACCCGCAGGAGGAACATCGCGGCCAGCAGCCAGGTCGAGATCATGAAGGCGCGCAGCCGCTCCGGCTGCTGGCGCCACGCGGTCATCTCGCCGGTGATCGGGCCGATGAACAGGCCGACGATCGGCCAGCGGGCCAGGGCGCTGACGCTGAAGACGACCGCCTCGCCCGCGTTGAGCAGCACCCCGGGCAGGTAGAAGTTCTTGGCCTGCCCGGTGTACTTGGCGAAGGCGGCGCAGACCGCGACGCCCAGCAGGCCGCCCAAGGCGTGCTGCAGCTTGTCCTTCTGCACGAGCCGCACGACGGTGAGCACTGCCGCGACCGCGACGGCGGACCACAGCGACGGGTTCAGCTTCGTGGTGGCCGTGTAGACCACGATGAAGACGATGCTGGGCAGCCCGGTCTCGGTCAGCCCGCGCTTGCCGCCGAAGGCGCCCAGGATCGAGGCCTCATACGCCGCCAGGCGCTCCTGCGAGTCGGCCTGCGCCTGCGGGTCCTGCGACGGCGCGTCGGCCCCTGACGCACCGTTCCGTGGCTCCGGCACCGTGACCTCTTCCACCGAGGCCCCTTCCTGGGTCTCGCCGCCGCCGGCCGCGGCCGCCGGGCCGGGCTCGGAGGTGAAGACGGGCGGGGCGGCCTCGGGCGGCGGGGAAGCTGGCATGCCGTGCATCGTATCCGCACCCGGCGCGGCGGCGATGGAGGTCGCCGCCGTGCCGGGAAGCCTGAAACAGGTGAATCCGGCGGGCCTTCCGGGACCGCCCGACCGCCGAACCGGCTAGCGGACCTCGGTGATCTCCGGGCCGCGGTCGAACGGGTTCAGGCCGCCGCTGTACGGCGAGGCCGCCTCGGCCGGGGCCGCCTCGGCCGGCTGCGCGTCCTTCGGCATGGTCAGCGGGATCGGGTCGCGCGGGGCCATCGCCTCGGTGCCGCGCACCACGACGATCTCCCGGAAGACCCGGTCCACCGCCGCGGCGGCCTCCGGCTGCACCGCGCCGAGGCCGTAGACCACGCCGCGCAGGAACCAGCGCGGGCCGTCCGCGCCGACGAAGCGCATGACCTGGATGCCCTGGTTGCCGTCCGGCAGCCGGACCGGGACCCGGGCCCGCAGCTCCGGACCGAGCTGGCCGACGCCCCGGTCCACGATGCCGCCCTGCTTGGTGATCTCGACCGCGATCTCGTCGCAGACGTCCGACCAGATCCCCTCGCTGCGCGGCGCCGCGAAGGCGTTGACCTGGACCGCGCTCTGCCCGAGCTCGATCCGGATCGCCACCAGCTGGCCCTGCTCGGTCATCTCGACCCGGATGTTGCCGGCCACCGGAATCAGCAGGCCGCCGAAGTCGATCCGGCCGTCCTCGGGTTCGTCGAGCTCCGCGGAGTCCCACGGCCCGTCCGGCCGGCCCGTGTCCGAATCCGCGTCGGCGTCGCGCCGCGGACGCTCCTGCGCGTCCTCGTAGGCGTCGTCGGCCGACCCGTCGAAGCCGTCCTCCGACTCCTCGTCCGCGTCGCGCCCTCGCCGTCGGAACATCGTCTCGTCTCCCCATCCTCTAACCACTGTCCGCGGCTGTCCGCGTCCGTCTCTGTTCGCGGCACCCGCGCCTACCTGCCGGTGGATCCGAATCCGCCCGCGCCGCGCGCCGCTGCGGGCAGCTCGGCGACCTCGCGGAAGCGGGCGCGCTCGACCCGCTGCACCACGAGTTGGGCGATCCGGTCCCCCCGGTGGAACACCACGGGGGCGTTCCGGTCCAGATTGACCACGATCACCTTGACTTCGCCACGGTACCCCGCGTCCACCGTTCCAGGGGAGTTGACCAAGCCCACCCCGTACCTGGCCGCCAGGCCCGAGCGCGGATGCACGAAGGCTGCGTAACCCTCGGGCAGTGCCAGGGCCAATCCGGTCGGTAACAGCGCCCGCTCGCCGGGCTCCACGACGGCGTCCACGGCCGTGTAGAGATCGGCCCCGGCATCACCCGGATGGGCGTAGCTCGGCAGGGGCAGGCCCGGGTCGAGGCGGCTGATCAGGACGTCCACTTGACCGGTCACGGGTTCACCTCGAAGGCGCGCAGCGCCTCGTAGGACTCGGGGTGGTCGAGCACTTCCCGGACCTCCTGGGCCCGGCCGTGCTTGGTGAAGTGCTCCAGCTCGACCTGGACGAACAGCGCCGCGCTGCGGGCCACCAGCTCGCCGTCCGGGCCGTCGAGGCGGCCCTCGGCGCGGTGGTACAGCTTGCGGCGGTGCACGCCGATGCAGCGCGCCGAGATGTGCACGGTGCGGCCGAGCGGCACCGGCTTGAGGAAGTCGGTCTCCAGGCGCCCGGTGACAGCGGGGATCTGCATCAGCCAGTGCAGCGCGCCGATCACCTCGTCGAAGGCGAGGGTGAGCAGGCCGCCGTGGATGAGCCCGGGCGCGCCCTGGTGCCCCGGTCCGACCTCGAACTCGGCGGTCACCGCGACGCCCTCGGCGGCCGACACCTTCAGGTGCAGGCCGTAGGGCTGCTGGTCTCCGCAGGCGAAGCACATCGGGTAGTGCTGCCCGAGCTCGGTACCCGGCGGCGGGGCTTCGGGGTGGCGCTGCGGCGGCCGGGCGTCGGGCGGGGGCGTGGTCGGGGTGACCGGCACCGGCGGCACGACGCCCGGCGCGGCCGGCTGGCTCACGTCGGGTCTGCTCACGCCGCCAAACCCTACCGGTCGGCCAAGATCGGCTTCGCACCCGGCAGGGGTGGGACATCGGGCTCGGGCGCTGTGTGTGACGCTATGCCCCATGAACAGTGCCAGTTCTCAGGGCGGTATCGGGTCTCAGGAGACTGTCGGAGCCGAGGCCGGCGCCGACCCCGGTACCCGGGACCGCGTCGGCTACCACGAGACGCTGCGCGCCCCGGCCTCGTGGTGGTTGATCGCGTTCCTGTTCGGGCTGAGCCTGGGGATCGTGCCGCTCCCCATCGCCGGTCCGTGGTGGGCCCTGCTCAGCCTGGTCGTCGGAACCCTGCTGAGCTTCTGGGCGGTGGTCGCGTACGGCCGCGTCGCCATCCAGGTCACTGGAGCCGCCCTGAAAGCCGGCCCGGCGACGCTGCCCGCGTCCGCGCTCGGGGCCGCCGTCACCCTCGACGCGGAACGCGCTCGGGCGTTGCGCACTTATGAAGCGGATCCGAGGGCGTTCCTCCTGCTGCGCAGCTACGTTTCGACTGCGGTGCGCGTTGAGATCGCCGACCCTGCGGACCCGACTCCGTACCTCTATCTGTCCACGCGTCGGCCCAAGGAGCTTGCGGCGGCGGTCAACGCGCTCACGCGCTGACCCCCGCCCACAGCTGCCAACTCCGCGCCTAGCCGACGGCGCTTGGCGTTACGCACAGTCCCGGCAGATGTTCTGTCCGTTCCTCTCGTACGCCAACTGCGACTGGTGGTGGACCAGAAAGCACTTGGCGCAGGTGAACTCGTCTGCCTGACGCGGCAGTACACGGACGCTGAGTTCCTCGTTCGACAGGTCAGCGCCCGGCAGCTCCAGCGACTCAGCGTCGCCTTCGTCCAGGTCCACCACGGCCGCGGTCTTGTCGACCCGGCGTGCTTTCAGTTCCTCCAGCGAGTCCTCGTTGAGCTCGTCGTCGGTCTTGCGTGGGGTGTCGTAATCGGTGGCCATTCTTCCCTCTCCCCCTTCAGGCGGTTCTCTCGTTCTGGGCACGTAACGTTTCGGGAGCCGGACTTGTGCCCGATCCGAGGCGCAGATTTTGCCTTACTTCAAGGGGTGTTATGCAACCGACACCCTCTCGACTCCGCCGAAAGAGTGACCTGGCAGGATGATCCGACCCCTGCCCACCCTCTGATACCCCTTCATGGAAGGCTTGCCCTCATGCCGATCTATGCGTTGGGCGACCTGGTGCCCGCCCTGCACCCCGAGGCGTATATCCACCCAGAGGCCGTGGTGATCGGGCAGGTCAGCGTTGGGGCGCACAGTACCGTGTGGCCCGGCGCAGTTCTGCGCGGGGACTACGGAAGCATCACGGTGGGGGAGCGCACGTCGGTTCAGGACGGCGCAGTAGTGCACGCGACCGAGGAACTTGCCACCGTGATCGGCTCGGAATGTGTCATCGGTCACATTGCCCATCTCGAGGGCTGCGTGGTCGAGGATCGCTGCCTGATTGGCTCGGGTTCGGTGGTTTTGCACCGGGTGACGGTGCGCACCGGGGCGCTCGTCGGCGCGGGGGCCGTGGTCACCCCCTGGACCGAGGTTCCGTCCGGGGCGATGGCGCTCGGCACGCCCGCCAAGATCCGCCTGGACGCGGTGCGGCCGGGCATGGTCGAGCAGGCCGTGGAGCGGTACGTGGCCAACGGCGCGCGCTACGCCAAGGAGCTGCGCCGGATCGGCTGACCGGGCCTGTGGGACGTGCGAGATCGATGGAATCGCGGGGCCCCGGTCAGCGAATCCGGGCGGGGATGGGCACCGGGATCCAGACCCGCACGACCAGGCCGCCCTCCAGCCGCGGCTGGACCGCGATCCGGCCGCCGTGCGCCGAGGTCACGGCGCGCACGATGGACAGCCCCAGCCCGGCTCCCCGGTCCGCGGGGTCGCGCGCCGCTCCCCCGGCCGGCTGGAGCCGCCGGAAGGGCTCGAAGAGGCTCTCTGCGGCCCGCTCGGGCACCACGGGTCCGCTGTTGGCCACCACGAGCAGTCCGTGGCTGCCCTGGTCGTAGGTGACCACGTCCACCCAGCCGCCGGGGACGTTGTAGCGCAGGCCGTTCTGGATCAGGTTGGTCACGATGCGTTCGAGCAGCGAGCCGTCGCCGAGGGCGATCGTCCGGCCCAGGTCCGTGCGCACCAGGACGGCCCGTTCCGCCGCCTCGGCCTCGCACTGGGCCACCGCGCGTCCGGCCACCGCGGCCAGGTCGACGGGGGCGGGATTGACCAGTGCGTTGTCGGCTCGTGCCAGGGAGAGCAGCCCCTCGATCATCCGCTCTGAGCGCTCGTTGGTGGTCAGCAGCGCGCGGGCGAGCTTCTCGGTCTGCGAGGGCAACTCCGGGTCGGCCAGCGCGACCTCCAGCAGGGTGCGGTTGATCGCGAGCGGGGTGCGCAGCTCGTGCGAGGCGTTGCCGGTGAAGCGCCGCTGGCTCTGGAAGGCCAGGTCGAGCCGGTCGAGCATCTCGTCGAAGGTGTCGGCGAGCTCGCGCAGCTCGTCGCTGGGCCCGTCCAGCGAGATCCGGGTGCGCGCGGCGGTGTCCGGGCGTTGCGCGATGCGGCGCGCGGTCAGGGTGACCCGGCTGAGCGGGCGCAGCACCCGTCCGGCCACCAGATAGCCGGCCCCGAAGGCCACCAGGCTGGCCACCGCCAGGCCGAGCAGCGAGGAGATCAGGATGCCGCGCAGGGTGTCGGCGCGCTCCAGCCGGGTGCAGACGGCGTTGTCAGCCTGCGTCAGCCTGAAACCCTCGGCCTTGTCGGCCGGGTTCAGCGTGCACCAGGAGGGCAGGTTCGCCCTCGGATGGTTGAGCCGCCACAGGACCAGCAGGTAGATCAGCGCGATCAGGAAGATCCCGGCGGCGACGAACAGCGAGCCGTAGGTCAGGGTGATCTTGGCGCGCACGGTGAGTCCGCGCCGGGCGTCGCCGCGCGCGAAGGGCGGAGCGGCCTCACGGGCGGCCGTGTAGTAGCCGGCGGCGGTCATGGGCACGACGGTGTGCGCCAGCGGATCCTCGACCCGCTTGGCGCCCAGGACGCCCGGACCCTGAGTGCCGCCCTTCTGGGCCCCGCCCTTCTGAGCACCGCCTTTTTGAGCCCCGCCTTTCTGAACACCGCCATCCTGGGTGCCGGGCTTTCGATTGCCGCTGTTGGACTCCGTATCAGCGCTCATCCAGGCCCGCTCAGGCGATCCGGTAACCGGCGCCGGGCACGGTGAGCACGACGGGTGGCTCGCCGAGCCGCTTACGCAGGGTCATGACGGTGACGCGCACGACGTTGGTGAACGGATCCGCGTTCTCGTCCCAGGCCTTCTCCAGGAGCCGCTCGGCGGTCACCGCGGTGCCGTCCGCACGCATGAGCACTTCGAGCACGGCGAACTCCTTCGGGGACATGGTGACCGGCTGCCCGTCGCGCAGGACCTCGCGGCGGGCCGGGTCCAGCCGCAGCCCCGCGCGCTCCAGGACCGGAGGCACCGGTGCCACCGAGCGGCGGCCGAGGGCGCGCACCCGGGCGACCAGCTCGGTGAAGGCGAACGGCTTGCCGAGGTAATCGTCCGCCCCGAGCGTGAGGCCGGCCACCCGGTCGGCGACGTCGGACGCGGCGGTGAGCATCAGCACCCGGGTCGACGCGCCGGACTCGACGATCAGTCGGCATACCTCGTCGCCGGAGAGGGCCGGCAGGTCGCGGTCGAGCACCACCACGTCGTAGTCGTTCACGCTGGTGCGCTCCCAGGCCGCCGCCCCGTCGTAGACCACGTCCACCGCCATCGCCTCGCGGCGCAGACCGGTGGCGATGGCGTCGGCCAGCAACCGCTCATCCTCGACGACCAGCACCCGCATGTTCCGTCCCGCCTCTGCCTCGCGCTGCGCCGCTGCCGCCCGATCCGACCGACTCCGACCCGGTCAGGCTCGAAGAAAGCAGGATCCCGCGTCCGGTGTAAAGGGAGGGTCAAAATCGGTTGGCGCACCGCACCGGGGTTTGGCCGCCGCGGGGTTCGGGAAGCTTGACCCAGATGGCTCAACCCGCCTCCGGGCGGCGTGGGTACACCGTGAGTGCGGCTCCACGTCCTTCCGATCTTCGACAGCAGCACCGATCGTCCACCCGACCGACCAGCCCGATCCCCACGGCTGCGGGGGGCGCGACCCGGACCCTCACCGGCAGCGCCCGCCCCCTCCCCGCGCAAGGAGCGTCGAACCCATGGGAGAGTTCTCCATCCGCCTCAGGCAGCGCATCTTCGACACCGAGTCGGCGTTGCGTCGTGCGATGTACTCGAAGGACCCCTACGCGGTCCAAGTGGAGCAGGGCGAGTTGGACTCCCTGCTGCGCATCGCGGCAGAGCACAACGTGGACCTGGCCCGCCCGACCGCGGCCTGAGACCGGTCCCCCGCCGGGCACTGCGACCCGGCCTTCACAGCCGACCAAAACCTCACCGAGCGCCCCGCGCCTTCCGGCCCGGGGCGCTCAGTCGTCTGCCGTCTGCTCAGTAGTCTTCGCCGTCCGCACCCAGCTCGACCAACGCGTCGTGCAACGCGTTGAAGGTCCCCTCGGGTGCGGCCATGACCATCGCCTCGCTCGCCGGTCGGCCGTGGAAGCCCTGCACGACGGCTCCGGCCTCGACCGCGATCAACGCCCCGGCCGACCGGTCCCAGTCGTGGGTGCCGCGCTCGTAGTAGCCGTCGATGCGTCCGGCGGCGACCGCGCACAGATCAAGGGCCGCCGATCCGGCGCGGCGGATGTCACGCACCCGCGGCAGCAGCCCGCCGACGATCGCTCCCTGCCGCTCCCGACGCTCGGCGCGGTAACCGAAGCCCGTGGCCACCAGAGCCGCGCTCAGCTCCGCAGCGGGCCGCACCCTAACTGGGACCCCGTTGCACCACGATCCGGCCCCACGCACCGCCGTGTAGACCTCAGCGAGGCGCGGCGCGGCGACGACGCCGGCCACCGTGACGCCGTCAACCTCGACGCCGATGGAAACCGACCAGTGCGGTAGGTCGTAGAGGTAGTTCACCGTGCCGTCGATCGGGTCGATCACCCAACGCACCGTGCTGTGCCCGGAGTCCGCACCGCCCTCCTCGCCGAGGAAGCTGTCATCCGGCCGCTGATCCAGGATCAGCTTGCGGATGAGCTGCTCGGCGGCGGTGTCCATCTCGGTCACCACGTCGGTCGGGCTGGACTTGGTCTGCGCGACGCCGAGGTCCGCCGGACGCCGCTCGGTCACCAGCCGGGCCGCCTCTCCGGCCGCCGTCCGGGCCAGCTCCAGCAGCTTCCAGGGGTCCACCGTCATGCTGACTCCACCTCAGTTCCGGCCGTACTCAGTCGTCGCACAGTGCTCAATCGCCCCATGACAGGCATTTGCCGCATAGCTCAATCCATCCCACCCAGAGCGGGCTTGTTCCCACGCGGGTTAGGGCAGCATCCGGCGCGGCACACGTCCGGCATCGTGCCGAGCGTGCTCAGCGCCTTCGACTCCGGCTGTTCGCCGCGCTCCCGCGCCGCCCGCTCCAACACCAGATCCCGGATCGCTGCGACGAACACCGGATCGATGCCGACCGTCGCCGCCCGAGCGAACGGCAGTCCGAGCCTGGCCGCCACAGCCGCCGCCTCGGTGTCGAGGTCGTAAACAACCTCCATATGGTCCGAGACGAATCCGATCGGCACCGCGACGGCCGCCGCCAACCCCCGCGTCGAGCGCTCGCGCAGGTAGTCGCCGATGTCGGGCTCCAGCCAGGGCTGGCTCGGCGGTCCGCTGCGGCTGCAGTAGGTCAGCGAGCGCGGCCGGCCGGCCACCCCCGTCGCCTGCTCGACCCCCTGCGCCACCAGCCCGGCGACGGCCTGATGCTGCTGCACATAAGCACTCGAATCCGCGAGCGAGAGCGGCAACGAGTGCGTGACGAACACCAGCTCGGCCTCGTCGCGCACCGAGGCGTCCAGGCGGCCGAGTGCGTCCACGGTCGAGCGCACCATCGGCTCGACGAAGCCGGGGTGGTCGAAGTACGCCCGGATCCGGTCCAGCCGCAGCTCCGCGACTGCGTCATCCGCAACGTCACCTGCAATACCGCTCTCAGCAGCAGCCGACACTGCCTCGGCCAAGTTCTCGCGGTACTGACGGCAGCCCGAGTACGACGAATAGGCCGACGTCACGAACACCAGCGCGCGGCGCACCCCGTCGGCCGCCATCCGGGCGACCGTGTCGGCCAGGTACGGCTCCCAGTTCCGGTTGCCCCAGTAGATCGGCAATTCGAGGCCCTGCTCGGCGAAGTCCTCCCAAAGCGCAGCGATCAGGGCGCGGCACTGGGCGTTGATCGGGCTGACGCCGCCGAACTGGAAGTAGTGCGCGCCGACCTCGACCAGACGCTCCCTCGGGATGCCGCGGCCGCGGGTCACGTTCTCCAGGAAGGGCACCACGTCGTCCGGACCCTCCGGTCCGCCGAAGGACAGCAGCAGCAACGCGTCATACGGGCTGGCCAAAGACATGCCGCCATCATTTCACGACCCGCGCCGGGCCCCCGAACGCAGCAACAGGGATTTAATTCGCCCTACCCTTGACGCCCGGCCGCATGTCGCGTTGGCTTACCCACCGCGAGACTACCGCTGCAGGAACGAACACCGCCGACCCGACGAGATGGGCTACCGAAGCCGTGACGACTGACGCGACCGCCGCGCCGACCCGCGCCTGGACCAACTGGGCGGGAAATCAGACGGCCCGGGTACGGCGCATCGCCACTCCGGCCAGCACTCCCGAGGTCGCGCAGCTCGTGCGCGAGGCGGCCGCCCAGGGCCTCGCCGTCAAGCCGGTCGGCAGCGGCCACTCCTTCTCCCCGGTCGCGGTCACCGACGGGGTGCAGGTCCGGCTGGACCACCTGTCCCGGCTGCGTTCCGCCGACCAGGCCTCCGGACTGGTCACCGTCGAGGCCGGGATGGGCCTGTGGCGGTTCAACGAGCTGCTGGCCGAGCAGGGCCTGGCCCTGACGAACATGGGCGACATCCAGGCGCAGACGGTCTCCGGGGCGATCGGCACCGGCACGCACGGCACCGGCCGCTCCAGCGCCTCGATCGCCGGACTGGTCGCAGGGCTCGAAATCGTGCTGGCCGACGGCTCGACGGTGGCCTGCTCGGCGACCGAGCGCCCGGAGCTGTTCGAGGCGGCCCGGATCGGCCTCGGCGCGATCGGCGTGATCACCGCGGTGACCTTCCGCACCGAGCCGGCCTTCCTGCTGGCCGCCCGCGAGGAGCCGATGCGCTTCGAGGCGGTGCTCGAGTCCTTCGACGAGCTGTGGCGGGACAACGAGCATTTCGAGTTCTGGTGGTACCCGCACACAGACGGCACGACGGTGAAGCGCAACAACCGCACCGCCGGCCCGGCCTCGCCGCTGTCCCGCTCCCGGGTGTGGCTGGAGGACGAGTTCCTGTCCAACACGTTCTTCTCCGGGATCTGCAAGCTCGGCCGCAGCGCGCCGCGGGCCATCCCGACTATCAACCGGCTCGCCGCGAAGGCGCTCTCGGCCCGCGAGTACGTCGACCGCTCCGACAAGGTGTTCACCTCGCCGCGCCGCTTCAAGTTCCTCGAGATGGAGTACGCGCTCCCGCGTGAGGCCGCGGTCCCGGCGCTGCGTGAGGTCAAGCAGATGATCGAGGCCTCACGGCTGCGGATCAGCGTGCCGATCGAGGTGCGTACCGCGCCGGCCGACGACCTGTGGCTGTCCACCGCGCACGGCCGCGACACCGCGTACCTGGCGTTCCACATGTATGAGGGCACGAACCCGGCCGAGTACTTCGAGAACGCCGAGTCCATCATGGTGGCCTACGACGGCCGCCCGCACTGGGGCAAGCTGCACACGCGCGACCGCGAGTACCTGGCCTCGTCGTATCCGCGCTTCGAGGAGTTCGTGGCGGTGCGGGACAAGGCCGACCCGGGCCGGGTGTTCGCCAACGAGTACACCCGCCGGATCTTCGGGCACTGACGGGCCGCACGTCGCGGTCAGCCCCGGACCAGCCCCAGCGCGCTCTCGTAGAGCCCTGCTCCGGTCTGGTCCAACCAGTGCACGTGCGGATCGCGCCGGAACCAGGACTCCTGGCGCCGGGCGAACCGTCTGGTCTCCTTCACGGTCTGCTCACGGGCGTCCTGCTCCGAGATCTCCCCGGCGAGGTACGCAAGCACCTGCTTGTAACCGAGCGCGCGGCTGGCCGTGACGCCCTCACGCAGACCCACCTGCTCTAGGGCACGCACCTCGTCGACGAGGCCGCGTTCCCACATCACGTCTACGCGGCGGGTGATGCGTTCATCGAGCAGCGCGCGAGCGGCCGTGAGACCCAGCCGCAGCGTGTGCGGATAGTGCGGCCGGTGGCCGGGCAGGGTGGCCGTGAACCGGCCGCCGGTCAGCTCGATCACCTCCAGCGCACGCACGATCCGCCGCCCGTTCGAGGGCAGGATCGCGGCGGCGGCCCCGGGATCGGCGGCGGCCAGCCGTGCGTGCAAGGCCCCGGGGCCGAGCTCCGCGAGCTGAGCCTCCAGTTCCGCGCGCAGTTCGGGATCGGTGCCGGGGAACTCGAAGTCGTCCAGCGTCGCGTGCACGTACAGGCCGGATCCGCCGACCAGGATCGCCGGACGTCCCGCGGCCGCCAACGCGTCGATGGCTGCCCGTGCCAAGCGCTGGTATTCGGCTACCGCAGCCCGCTCGGTGACCGGCCAGATGTCCAGCAGTTGGTGCGGCACACCCTGCCGCTCGGCCTCGGTGAGCTTCGCGGTGCCGATGTCCATGCCGCGGTACAGCTGCATCGAGTCGGCGTTGACCACCTCGCCGCCGACCGCGTGGGCCAGCGCGACGGCCAGATCGGACTTGCCGACCGCCGTGGGGCCGACCACTGCGATCACCGTCGGATGGGCACCCGCGCCCGCATGGTCGGCGGCCGTCCGTTCCTCCACCGCACCTGTCGCGGCGTTCATTGTCACGCGCCCCATTCTCACAGCTCTGCCGCGCGCCCACCGACGGGCCGGGCGTCGCTTTGTCGCATATGCTCAAATATGACCGGGCCGACGACTATCGCGGCCCCAGACCGGAGGGCCACAGCGATGGGCATCTTCGACAGGTTCAGGCATCACAAGGGCGAGGCGGCCGGGGCGGGCACCGCGCTCAAGGACCGCGCCGCCGGGATGATGTCCGCTCACGGCGAGCAGGCGGGGCAGGGCCTCGACCGGGCCGGCAAGCTGATCGACGAGAAGACCGGCGGCAAGTACTCCGACCAGATCAACACCGGGGTCGGAAAGGCCAAGGACCTGCTGGGCCACCAGACCGGCCAGGAGTCCGGCGCGATGGACGAGACCACGCCGAACCTGCCGCACACCGACATGGGCACGCAGCCCGGCGAGGGCACGGCGCAACCGCCGCAGGGCTAGTCACGCGGCGCCGAGGCCGGCGCTCCCAAGCTCCGCACGGTTTCCGCGCCACCGATGTCCGTCTCAGCGAGACATCCAGCCGCCCCAGGAGCCCTACTCCAGTCCCGGTTCCGACTCCGGTTCCGGCTCCCAGAAGGCGCTGAAGTACCCGACCCCGTACGGCGCCTCGTAGCGCAGCAGCCGACCGCACCACGGTCCGCCGCTCGCGTCCACCGCCCCGGCGAGCACCTGCCACGGCGCGCGGCCCACAGCCATCACGGCGCTCGCGGCCTTCGGATCGACGGCCGCGAGCGCCGCCGCGTCCGCGTCCGCGAGCGCGCGCGCAATGTCGTCGTCAAACGGCACTGCGCGCTCGTCCAGATAACCCGGGGCCTTCGCGGTGCGCCGCGCCGAACCGTCTCCCATGACCAGCAGGCCGACCCGCTCAGCCCGCTCGGCCAGCGCGCGGCCGAGTTTCACGCACTCCTCAGAGCCGGTCTCCCCGCCGATCTCCCAGCCTTCGCTCAGCGGCGCCGCCGCCGGGAGGCAGGAGTCCAGCAGCCAGCGCGCGACCAGCAGCCCGGAGCACGGCTCGCCGCGCACGTCATCCCCGACCGCGAGATCCACGCCGAAGCGCCGGAACGTGCCGCCGAACCGCACCTCGCGTGCCCCGGGCTCGTCCCCCGGCGCCACCGCGATCACCAGATCGGGACCGGACCGCAGCAGCCGGTCGACCGCCTCGATCGTCTCGCCGCGTACATCCGCCAGCTCTTCAGCCGCTCCGCCCGCGATCTGTGGGATGAGCAGCGGCGTCTGCGGGCACACAGCAGCCGCGACTAACACGCCGTCACCCAGCCCTCAGGCACGAACACTGTGTGTACCGACACCGTGCGCACCAACATCGCGCGCTTAACCACAGGCCGTCGCGGCAGGCAGCGGTGCGGGCACGCCGATGCTCGGCATCCCGAGCGAGACGGTCGGCTTCGCATCCTTCGCCGCGTTGCGCGCCTCCCACGCGTCACCGGAACGCAGCCGCCGCAGCGAACGCACGGCGCTGCCGCCGTCGACCCCGTCGGCAACCAGGTGGTGCGGCGCGGCGTACGTGACCTCGGCCGTGACCAGATCCCCGGGACGCGGCCGCTCCGCCTCGGCGGCCTCGCCGACCGCGAAGTGCACCAGCCTGTTGTCCCGGTTGCGGCCGGACATCCGGTGCGTCGCCCCGTCCTTGCGCCCCTCGCCCTCGGCGACGAGCAGTTCGACGGGCGCGCCGACCAGCTTGCGGTTCTCCGCCCAGGAGATCTCCTCCTGCAGCGCGACCAGCCGCTCGTAGCGCTCTTGGACGACCGCCTTCGGCACCTGGCCGTCCATCTCGGCGGCCGGCGTGCCGGGGCGCTTCGAATACTGGAAGGTGAACGCCGACGCGAAGCGCGACTCGCCCACGACGTGCAGCGTCTGCTCGAAGTCGGCATCCGTCTCGCCCGGGAAACCCACGATCACATCGGTCGTGATCGCGGCGTGCGGGATCACCTCACGCACGCGCTCGATGATCCCCAGGTAGCGTTCCTGCCGGTAGGAGCGACGCATCGCGCGCAGCACGGCGTCGGAGCCGGACTGCAGCGGCATGTGCAGCGAGGGCATCACGTTCGGCGTCTCGGCCATCGCGGCGATCACATCATCGGTGAAGTCGCGCGGATGCGGGGAGGTGAACCGCACCCGCTCCAGCCCCTCGATCCCACCGCAGGCCCGAAGCAACTTGCTGAACGCCGCCGTATCCCCGAATTCCACTCCATACGAGTTCACGTTCTGCCCGAGCAGCGTGATCTCCACGACCCCTTCGCCGACCAGGGCCTCGATCTCGGCCAGGATCTCGCCGGGCCGCCGGTCCTTCTCGGTACCGCGCAGCGCCGGGACGATACAGAAGGTGCACTTGTTGTTGCATCCGACCGACACGGACACCCACGCCGCATAGGCAGACTCACGCCGCGTAGGCAGCGTGGACGGGAAGGCCTCCAGCGACTCGGCGATCTCGACCTGCGCCTCGTGCTGGATGCGCGCGCGTTCAAGCAGCACCGGCAGGGCAGCGAGGTTGTGCGTCCCGAACACCACATCCACGTACGGCGCCCGCCGCACGACCTCGCCGCGATCCTTCTGGGCCAGGCAGCCGCCCACCGCGATCTGCATCCCGGGACGCTGCGCCTTGACCGACGCCAGGTGCCCAAGATTCCCGTAGAGCCGGTTGTCCGCGTTCTCCCGCACCGCGCAGGTGTTGAAGACCACCACGTCAGCGGCGTCGCCCTGCTCGGCGCGCTCATAGCCCGCGCTCTCCAGCAGGCCGGAGAGCCGCTCGGAGTCGTGCACGTTCATCTGGCAGCCGTACGTGACGATCTCGTACTTCCTGGAGGAGGACATCTCGAGCAAACCACCCATTCAGCCGTTCGCCGCGGGCCGGAGCCACTGTTCGCGGTCGCCAGGGCCGGTCCCGGACGCTCCGCGACGGCCCCTCCAGATTTTGCCACGTCCGCCGCCCGGCCCGGTCCTTGAGCTTGCCGCGGGGCAAGGTCCTACCGTGAGGTGCATGAACCCGGAGGCCGCGGACGACGCGGACGACCTGCTCACGGTCGGCCTGATGAGCCGGCGCAGCGGGCTGACCGCGAAGGCGCTGCGGCACTACGACCGGATCGGGCTGCTGCGTCCGGCCGTGGTGGACGAGGCCACCGGGTACCGGCTCTACCACCCCGGCCAGGTCGCCGAGGCCCGTCTGGTCCAGCTGCTCCGCTCGCTCGACCTGCCGCTCGACCAGGTCCGCATCGCCGTCGCCGCATGGAAAGGCGGCGACACCGAGTCGCTGGCCGCACAACTCACGACCCACCGCCGCCGCCTCGACGCCCGAGTCACCCGCCTGCGCGGAGGCCTGCACCGCATCGACCACCTGCTCAGCGAAGGAATCGAATCCGCCATGCCCGAATCCGAATCGTTCCCCGCCACCGCGAAGAGCGCGCCCGGCACCGGAAGCGTCACCGACGAACGCCTGCTCGCCGCGCAGCTCTTCAACGAGACCTGGCGGCTGATGGAGCAGGAGAACCGCAGCACCCTGGACGACGATCGGATGATCCACACGGCGCACGCCTCCCGCTACCACTGGGGCCAGGCCCCCACCGCCACCCCGGCGAACCTGGCCCGGGGCGAGTGGCAGATCTCGCGGGTCTACACGGTGCTGGAGCGCGCAGAGCCGGCCCTGCACCACGCCCGCCGCGTACTGGAGCTGTGCGAGGACAACAAGATCGGCGACTGGGACCTCGGCTTCGCCTACGAGGCGCTTGCCCGCGCGTACGCGGTGGCCGGAGACGCGCAGCAGGCCCGTGCGTTCACCGACCAGGCCCTGGCGGCAGCCGAGGAGATCACCGAGGACGGCGATCGCGAGCTCCTGCTGGCCGACCTGGAAACCATCCCCAACCAACCCCGCTACTGGTAGCCCCCACCGCCCCCGCCCACCGCCATCCCCTCCCCCGTTACCCGACCGTTATCCCCCGTGATGACGAATAAGCCTGACAAGCGCTACCTTTCCAAACCGGGAAAGGCGTTTCGGGGCGGCAAGGGCACGAGGGGCGGAGAACAGCGGTGCGTCGACGGGATTTACGGGGATCACGGGGTTTGCTGAGGGTCCTGCTCACGATCGGGATCGCGGCAAGCGCCACGGGCTGCGTCACCATTTCACCCATCACCGCGGCCGGGGACTTCCCGGTCGCCAGCCGGGTCAACCTGGCCAACTCGCCGACCTTCCAGCGAATGATCAGCCGTGACCAGGACCGGGGCCGGATCATCATCGGGGTCAAGGACGACCAGCCAGGACTCGGCTACTACGACGGGACCACCAAGACCTACACCGGCTTCGACGTCGAGATCGCCGAGCTGATCGCGGCCAAGCTGGGCTTCACCCGCGACGAGCTGCAGTTCGTCCCGGTCGAGTCGGCCAATCGGGAGACCGCGCTCCAGAACAACTCGGTGGACCTGGTCGTCGCCTCGTACTCGTACACCGCGCAGCGCGCACAGGTAGTCGACTTCGCCGGCCCGTACTTCGAGACCCCGGAGGCCCTGCTGGTGCGCTCCGACGAGACGAAGATCACGGGCATGGGCTCGCTCAACACCGACAACCAGGTGTGCTCGACCTCGGGTTCCAACTCGTACCTGCAGATCAGCAGCCTGTCGAGTGCCCAACCGGTGTCCCGCAACACGTTCTCGGAGTGCGTCAGCGCACTGAAGCAGCACTCACTGGACGGCGTGTTCACCGACCAGGCGGTCCTGGCCGGATACGCGGCGCAGGATCCGCAGCACCTCAAGGTGCTGGACGTCCCGAACTCCGGCAAGCCGCAGCTCTACGGAGTCGGCCTGCAGTTCGGCGACGACACGCTCAAGGAGAGGATCGACGAGATCCTGAAGGCCGCCGAGACGGACGGCACCTGGCAGGCGATCTTCAACGCCACCCTGGCCCCCTCGGGCATCAAGCCCGTCACCCCGGCCGACGGCGTCTGGTCCACCCCCTAAGTCCCGTGACACCCCGTCACCCCACCCAATCCCCAACCCCTACTCCTCGTCATACAACTCCTCACCAGCCTCGACCTCATCGAAGGCATCGGCGGCCCCCGCCGCAGCATCATCGACCGTTTGACGTACCGCACGCGCCACGATCGCACCCGAATACCCCTTGCGTGCCAGAAACCCGGCCAGCCGACGCACCTTCACTTCCGGCGCCAGCCGCGACATCCGGTCATAGCGCGAGCGCGCGAGCCGGCAAGCCGTCTCGAACTCCAGATCCGGATCGAGCGCCCCCACCGCCTCGGCGACCACCTCGTCGGCCACGCCCCGACGTCTCAGTTCCGCGGACAACGCCCGCCCGCCCTGCCCGCGCACCCGGTGCCGAGACTCGACGAAGGCCTCTGCATAGCCGGCGTCGTTGATCAGTCCGACGTCCTCGAAACGATCGAGGACCGCGGCAGCCGCCTCAGGCGCGACCCCCTTCCGCTCCAGGAGGGTCTCCAACTGGCCGCGAGTACGAGCCGTCCGCGACAGGGCGTCCAACGCGATCCGCCGCGCCTCGGACTCACCGCCAGGCGCGACCTCCTGATCGGCCTCGGAATCCTGACCACGCTTCGCCCACCCGCCAGCCCGCCGCCCCCTGGCCTTCGGCCTCTGTGCCGCGCCAGACCCGGGACCACCGCGAGACGAACCGTCCGTCACCTCGTCCGATCCGCTCGCGCCACCACCCCACCCACCGTCCAGTTCCCGCACACTGTCCGGCTCTCGCACACCGCCCAACGAAGATCCGCGCGCCGACGCACCGTCCCCCGCCTGCGCACCCGCCAGCCGGGACGCGCGCCCAGTCGCAGACGCCGCCCCACCATCCATGTCCTCCGAGCCGCCGTCTAACGCCCACGGCGGAGCAGCCGACCTTTCGCCCGGCTGCCACCCCGATCCGCCACCACGACCGCCGGTACCACCGCTGCCGCGCCCGCTACCTCCGCGAGCGCGGCCAACACCGGCACTGCCACCATCACGGCCACCACTGCCACTACCGCCGGCGCGCTCACTCATCTCCACGGCCGCCACTACCGCCGCGCTCGCCAGCGGACCGGCTACTCACCGTGCGCCCGCGCCCGTACCCGGGCCGACCATCACCCACCGCCGACCGGCCGCCGTTCCGCTTTCTCGTATAACCAGATCGTCCGCTCACAGCCCTGCGGCGTCTGCGCTCGCCGCCTTGGCACGGGAGCGCGCAGGCTTCGCCGGAGCCTCGACCACTGCGGACTCGGCTGCACCGGCGCCACCCGCCTTGGCATCCACCGCGGGCGCGTCCAGCTGCGGGCCGACCCCCAGCTTCTCCTTGATCTTCTTCTCGATCTCGTTGGCAATGTCGGGGTTGTCCTTCAGGTAGGTGCGCGCGTTCTCCTTGCCCTGCCCGAGCTGGCCGTTCTCGTACGTGTACCAGGCCCCGGACTTGCGCACGAAGCCGTTCTCGACGCCCAGGTCGATCAGGCCACCCTCACGGCTGATCCCCTGCCCGTAGACGATGTCGAACTCGGCCTGCCGGAAGGGCGGCGCGACCTTGTTCTTGACGACCTTCACCCGGGTGCGGTTCGCCACCGCGTCCGTCCCGTCCTTCAAGGTCTCGATCCGCCGCACGTCCAGGCGCACCGAGGCGTAGAACTTCAGCGCCCGGCCGCCGGTGGTCGTCTCCGGCGAACCGAACATCACCCCGACCTTCTCGCGCAGCTGGTTGATGAAGACCATCGTCGTCTTCGAGTGGCTGAGCGCGCCGGTGATCTTCCGCAGCGCCTGGCTCATCAGCCGCGCCTGCAGGCCGACGTGCGAGTCGCCCATCTCGCCCTCGATCTCGGCACGGGGCACCAGCGCCGCCACCGAGTCGATCACGATGATGTCCAGCGCGCCGGAGCGGATCAGCGTGTCCGCGATCTCAAGAGCCTGCTCCCCGTTGTCCGGCTGGGAGATGTACAGGTTGTCCGTGTCCACGCCGAGGGCTTTGGCGTACGCCGGGTCGAGGGCGTGCTCGGCATCGATGAACGCGGCCAGCCCGCCTGCCCGCTGGGCATTGGCCACCGCGTGCAGGGCCACGGTCGTCTTGCCGCTGGATTCCGGACCGTAGATCTCGACAACGCGGCCGCGCGGCAGTCCGCCGACGCCCAGGGCGATGTCGAGCGCGATCGCTCCGGTCGGGATGACGTCGATCGGTACCCGCTGCTGATCGCCCATGCGCATCAGCGAGCCCTTGCCGAACTGCCGCTCGATCTGCGCGAGGGCCGCGTCGATCGCCTTTTCCCGGTCGGTGGACGCCGCCATGGTTCACTCGCCTTCGTCTGTTGGTTCCGCGGTTTGGGGCCGCCGGTTCAAGTTACGACAAGGACGTTACCGGCCACCGCCGACAACCCCGTCGAACCGCACAGCACGCCCGCCTGTAGTGGTCCCTGTCGCCCATGACCACCGTGTCTCAGTGGTCACTGTTTCACGCCACCGACACGCCCGGCTCGGAAATACCGAAAAATCCTGGCAAACCCAGCCTCGCGACGGCGGTACATCCGTTCGTTCTAGAACTATAGTTCGAATTCTGTCCCGCGGGTGCCACTTCCATGATTTGCACTCACCCGGTGACGCCTGAGCAGGCCTTACCCACTCAGGGCGTGGTGAGCCAGAGACGCATGCGGGTCGTGGACGCCAGCGCTCAATGTGTGATCGGTATGTACGGTCGCAGCGGTGAGGCGGGGCACGGCATGGAGCAGGGCGTGCTCGGCGTCGACCGCGAGTTGATGCGCCTGCACGACGGTCAACTGCGCGTCCACGACGATGGCGGCCTCAGCGCGCAGGGCGTGCCCGATCCAGCGCATGCGCACCGGTCCGAGACCACGCACCCCTACCACCGTGCGCAACGCACTCTCAGCCTGGTCGATCAACTCCGGGTCGATCGCGTCCATGAGCCGCCGGTAGACCTGCCGGGCGGCATCCCGCAGTACGACCAGGATCGCGACGGTGATCAGCAGGCCGATAATCGGATCCGCCACCCGCCAACCCAGCGCGACCCCACCTGCGCCCAGCAGCACCGCGAGGGAGGTGAACCCGTCGGTCCGTGCATGCAGCCCGTCGGCGATCAACGCCGCCGAGCCGATCTTGCGGCCGGTGCGGATGCGATAGCGGGCGACCCACTCGTTGCCTGCAAACCCGGCCAGCGCAGCGAACGCGACCGCCCAAAGGTGTGTGACCTGCTGCGGGTTCAGCAGCCGATCGACCGCCTCATACGCCGCCAGCGCGCTAGAGGCGGCGATGGTCAGCACGATGGCGATGCCGGCAAGGTCCTCGGCGCGACCGTAGCCGTACGTATAGCGCCGACTGGCCGCCCGTCGCCCGAGTACGAACGCAACCCCGAGCGGCAGCGCAGTCAGCGCGTCGGCAGCGTTGTGGATGGTGTCCCCCAACAGCGCCACCGACCCGGACAGCGCCACGATTGCCGCTTGCACAACAGCGGTGAGCCCTAAGGTGCCCAGCGAGATCCACAGGGTACGCACACCTTCACGAGAGGTCTCCATCACCGCGTCGACCTTGTCCATCGCTTCATGGCTGTGCGGCGTGAGCACGTGCGCAAGCCGATGACGCATGCGCGCCCACCGCACGCCACCGCGCCCGTGGTCGTGATCGTGGTCGTGCGCGTGCCCGTGTTCATGGTCGTGCCCATGCGACTCGCTGGGTTGAGTTGACTCGGTCATGGCGGTCACACCTCTCGGGCTCAACGGTCGGGTCGCGCTGGACGTGGCGGCTCCGCCTCACCATTATGTGCATATGAGCGCACGCATGCACCTATCAGGTGCACAGGATTCGCAGGTGCCAGAGGACGGCGCACGCCTGGCCGCCGCCGCGCAGTTGCTCGGGCTGCTGGCCGATCGCACCCGCCTGACCCTGCTGCGCCGCCTGAGCCAGGGCGAGGCCGACGTGGCCACGCTGACCGCCGCGTGTGACGCGAGCCGCACCTCGGTCAGCCAGCACCTGGCCCGCCTGCGCTTGGCCGGGCTGGTGGACGCCAGCAAGGACGGCCGCCGCGTGATCTACACCCTGCGCCACGGGCACCTGGCCCGTCTGATCGACGAGGCGCTGAACACCGCAGACCACCAGATCGACCACCTGCCGCCGCACGGCTAGGGCACCCCGGCGTCCGGCCGGATCGGCCCGATTGCCTACGATGTGCCGAGTACAGGTGAAGCCACGAGGTGATGCGCGCATGACGACCGGACTGCCCGGAGCGGGCTCGCACATGATGGCCAGCGCTTATTCCGGCCCGCCCGCGCTACAGAACTCCAGCTACCTGACCCAGTGGACGCTCAACCCGTGGGTCCTCGCCGTCGTCATCGCGGGAGCGACGCTCTACCTCATCGGTGTCACTCGACACAGGGCCGCTGGCGGACAATGGCAGCGCAGCCAGACCGCGTTCTTCCTCACGGGCCTCGCAGTGTTCGCGTTCGTGTCCATGTCGTTCCTCGGGGTGTACGAACGGGTCCTGTTCTGGCCGCGGGCCGTGCAGAACACGCTGCTGATCATGGTGGTGCCGATGCTGCTGGCACTCGGCGCGCCGCTCACCCTGCTGCTGGAAAACTGCTCGGAGGGCGTCCGCGAGAGAATCAACACGGCGCTGCACTGCCGCGCGGCTCGCCTGCTTGCCTTCCCCGCCACCGTGTCAATCGTCTTCATGAGCACGCCGTTCCTGGTGTACCTCTCGCCGTGGTTCCAGGTAGCGATGCGCAGCGGTTTCCAGAACGAAGTGCTCAGATTCGTCCTGGTGGCGGTCGGTTATTACTACTACTGGATGCGACTGCGCGTCGATCCGGTGCCACACGAGTACCCGCACCTGGTCTCCGTGTGGATCACGTTCGCCGAGGCGGTCACGGACGGAGCGCTCGGCATCATCCTGATGTGGGGCAGCTACACGGTCGCGCTGGACTACTACACGGCGCTGGGGCGTCCGTGGGGCATGACGTTCCATCAGGATCAGCTCATCGGCGGCGGCGCGATCTGGGTGATCGGCGACCTGGCCGGTCTGCCGTTCATCGGTGCATTGTGGCGGCGGATGTTCCGCGAGGATCGCCAGGAAGCAGCGGTCATAGACACATTGCTCGACGCGCTCGAAGTCGTACAGCACGCTCCCGGCGCGCAGGGCGCGGACGAGGAGGAACTCCCCGAGGGCCACCTGCGCCCCTGGTGGGAGACGGACCCCCGGCTGAGCAAGCGATACGGCCTCCCCTCCCCCGGCGGCGAAAACTAACCAGCCACGGCGAGCCGCCACACACGCCCAACGATCCACCGCGATCAAGCACTGCAGCACTCCCATGTACGGGAGCTCATTTACTCACGCGCTCGTGCCAATGCCCCGGTCCTCCCCGACCAATTCCATCAATACACCAGGCAATCCCACCTCCCCCGATTTACGCGGCTCTGGATTCGAAGACCGCCAGTCAACCCTGAGCCAATCGATGTCGCCACGAGCCCTCAGGCCACGACACCAGCACCCCCGGCACCACCCTGGCCTGCGTATTCACTCTCTCAGGCCAAACCCCGCCATTCCAATTCAAGCGCCGCAAGGCATCGCCTTCGCGAGCTGATTATCCGTCAATTCCCCCACAAGGCCTCACCATTACTGCGTAGACGAAATACGCTTTTTTACGGATCCGCGCAGCCCGATCTCCTGTCAGTGTTGATCACGTCGCGCTGAACCTCACGGGAACCGCCCGTGGCAGCGACGACGGAACGAGGAGGTCCACCATGTCCCGTGCGTTCACCCGAGCCCTGGTCATTACGACGATCAGCGGCCTGGCCATCGCGCCCGCGCTCGCCTACGCCGCCGACAGCGGCTCGGGCGCCCACGCGGCTACCGTGACCACGGTACTCGCGCCCAAGCATGCGCAGGGCGGCCAGGACATCTTGCTTTCGGCCCGGGTGGGTCTGGCACACAACAAGCCCACCCCGCCGACCGAGAGCCCGCAGCCGGATCGGAAGGGCCCGGGCGCCAAGGGTGGGAAGTCCGGCAAGGGCGGCACCACCGTCAAGAAGGGGAAGGGCAAGGGCGGCAAGGGTCGGGGGCACCGCCGCGCAGCCGAGACGGGCGAGGTTACGTTTGTCGTCGACGGCAAGACGCTCGCCCCGGTGCGGATCTCGCACGGCCGCGCCCTCGAAAAGCTCGAGCTGCCGCCGGGCAACCACACGGCTGTCGCCTCGTACAGCGGCGACAGCCACTACGACGCGAGTGAGTCGGCGCCCGTCACCTTCACGGTGAGCTAGCGGTACACCGCCCGGCGGCGAGTTGCTGGCTTTCGCGACGGGGCACTGTGACGAGCTATTGACAGCATCTCACGTGTCTTCACTGCAGAGCACTGTGACAAGCCACCAATGGCAACTCACGGGCCGTCATGGCCGAACACCGTGACGGATCGCGGATGGCACGTTGTGGGCCGGCTCACGACGGAACACGATGACCGGGCGCTGGCGGCGCCTTGAGGGCCATTACCACGGGGTTGCGTCTACAACGGGGGTGCGTAACGAATCACTGATATCGCGGTCAAGCTTTCTGTGCGGGGTGGGATGGCCGCCCGCCGCGTGCAGGCGACCTCATCGCGTCAGGCTTGACCGCGATATCGGCGCTGTCCAAGCTGCGAGGCTGGACTGTCATCCCCGCAGCGCCATTCGTACTCCGCCGCGACCGTCACCAACTCGTGTGCAGCGGCTTGCCCTCGCTGTAGCCGGCCGCACTCTGAATCCCGATCACGGCCCGCTCGTAGAACTCCTCAATGGAGCGCGCTCCGGCGTAGGTGCACGAGGAGCGGACGCCGGCCACGATCGAGTCGATCAGGTCCTCGACCCCGGGGCTCTGCGGGTCGAGATACATCCTGGAGGCGGAAATACCCTCTTCAAAGATCGCCTTGCGCGCCTGCTCGAAGGGAGAGTCATCGGCCGTACGTAGTCGCACGGCGCGGGCGGAGGCCATGCCGAAGTTCACCTTGTACGGCTTGCCGTCACCGTCACGCTGGAGGTCGCCCGGAGATTCGTAGGTGCCTGCGAACCAGGAGCCGACCATCACGTTGGACGCGCCGGCTGCCAGCGCGAGGGCCACGTCACGTGGGTGACGGATGCCGCCGTCGGCCCAGACGTGCTTGCCCAACGCACGGGCTTGGATGGCGCATTCGAGCACCGCAGAAAACTGCGGGCGCCCGACGCCGGTCATCATCCGGGTGGTGCACATCGCGCCGGGGCCGACGCCGACCTTGACGATGTCCGCTCCGGCGGCGACGAGGTCGCGGACGCCCTCTGCGGAAACCACGTTGCCGGCAACGATGGGGACCTGCGGATCCAGGCCGCGGACCGCCGCGAGGACCGCGATCATCTTCTCCTGGTGTCCGTGCGCGGTGTCGACGACCAGCACGTCGACGCCTGAGTCGAGCAGGGCCTTCGCGCGGCCGACGGCGTCACCGTTGATGCCGATCGCAGCGGCGATGCGCAGCCGCCCGGAGGCGTCGAGTGCGGGTTCGTAGAGGGTGGCGCGCAAGGCCGCCTGCCGGGTCAGGAGGCCGGTGAGCCAGCCGCTGTCCGGCTCGACCACGGGGGCGAGCCGGTGGTGGCCCTCGCTGAGGCGGTTGAACGCCTCCTCGGGCTCGACGCCGTTCGGCAGGACGAGCGGGTCACGGGACATGACCTGGCTGAGCTGAGTGAACCGGTCCACGGTGGCGCAGTCGGCCTCGGTGACGACGCCGACGGGGCGGCCGTCTTCGACGACCACGGCTGCGCCGTGAGCGCGCTTCGGAAGGAGGTTGAGCAGGTCACCGACCGTGTCGGTGGGACGAACGGTGATCGGGGTGTCGTAGACGGCGTGCCGGGACTTCACCCAGTCGATGACATCGGTCACCACGTCCAGTGGGATGTCCTGGGGGATGACCACCAGGCCGCCACGTCGCGCGACGGTCTCGGCCATTCGCCGGCCGGCCACGGCGGTCATGTTGGCGACTACGAGCGGGATGGTGGTGCCGGAACCGTCAGGTGTCCCAAGGTCGACGCCGAGTCTCGAGCCGACGTCGGAGCGCGCGGGCACCATGAACACGTCGTCATAAGTGAGGTCGTACTGGGGAGTCGCATCATTCAGGAATCGCACGTGACGGCAGTCTACCGGTAGAGCGCCGGGCCAGCCTCCAAGCACACGAATCGCCGTCCAAGGGCTCGACCTCGTCGGCAAGGGTGGGTCGGCGCACAGCCTCGATGCCGTCCATAGGGGTGGGGGCGGTGCGCGGACTCGAGCCTGCCCATGCGGACGGCCCGTTGAACAGACTCGATGCCGCCCACGCGGCTGGGGCGGCGTACGGACTCGATTCCGGCCGTACGGGTGGGGCGGGTGCGCGGACTCGATTTCGGCCGTATGGGCGGGGCGGTGCGCGGACTCGATTCCGGCCGCACGGGTGGATCGGTGTGCTGACTCGGTTCTGGCCGTTCTAGTGCCTTGCTCAGTCCAAGCGGACGGGCTCGTCCGGCAGGGTCACCACGTCGAGTTGCCGTGCCTCGCCCAACTTCGCTGCTTCGTCGGCGGGGATCCACTCGCCGTCGCCGGAGTAGCGGCGGATGACCCGGGCCGGAACTCCGCCGACCACACAGTGATCTGGGACGTTGCCGCGCACCACGGACCCGGCGGCGACGACCACATTCCGGCCGATGGTGGTTCCCGGCAGCACGACAGAGCCGGTGCCGAGCCAGGAACCGGCACCGATCGAGACTGGGGCGTTGACCGGCCACTGTTTGCCGATCGGCACCTGTGGGTCGGAGTAGCCGTGGTTCTGGTCGGTGATGTAGACGTACGGCCCCGTGTAGACGTCGTCCTCGATCTCAATGGACTGGTGTCCGATGATGTGACTGCCTCGACCCAATACGACACCGCTGCCGATTCGGACGATCGGCTCGGGCCCGAGGTCTCGCTCGGGGATGAATCCTGCGCTCAGGGTGACCTGTGGCCCGATAAGGGTGAAGTGCCCGATCGAGATCCAGCGCTCGCCCAGGAGCGTGCCTTGCGGGAAGGCGATCGCGGTGCCCTCTCCGAAGGCTGCGAAGCGGCGGCCGGCCGTGGATGCGCCGGTGATCCGGCCGAGCTCGCCGATCTTGCGCCAGGCCGCGAGCACGGCGCGGTTGCCGACGTCTGCGCACCACTGTCTGCCAGCCGTGGACCACCACTGTCGCTTCGCCATGGCTGACACCGTAGGCGATCCGGGCTGCGCCGAGAAAAGGCGGGCTGAAGCGGAGGGAATTAGGAGGAGCTGGGCGGGGATGGGACGGAAAGTTCGCGAGCACCAGTGTTCGAATCGGAGGGATTCAACCTGAATGACTGCGGCACACCCTAGACTGCTGCACCGCAACGGCTGGCAGCCGAACGCCAGTTGGAGGAACGGATCGTGATGTTAGCGGCTGCGTGTCAGCGGCAGGGGAGGCGGGCTCGGTGCATATCACCGAACTGGACTTGATAATCCGGGTACTGGTCGGCTGGGGGCTGACTTTCGTGCTGGGCTTTGAGCGGGCCGTGCGCGGGGCTCCGGCCGGAGACCGCACGTTCTCCTTGGTCGGCGCCGGGACGGCGCTGATCGGCACGCTCTCGCTGTCCTCGCCCGCGGTGCTGGGTGGCGCGGTGACCGGTATCGGCTTCATCGGAGGCGGGCTCTGCTTCCGGCAGGCCGCGCAGGACAAGGAAATCCTGCACGGCGTGACGACGGCCGCGTCCATCTTCGGAGCGGCGGCGATCGGGGCCGCGGCAGGGGTCGGACATATCTGGCTGGCCGTGATCGCGACGGCTGCCGTGTTCATAAGCCTGGAAATCCGCCATCTGCCGCTGTTCAGGCTGCTGGACGCACGGCGCTGGCAGCCCTATTTCCACAGTGACGACCATGCGCATGGTCACTTCTTCCTGCGCAAGGTCGAGCAGGCGATCTTGTGTGAGGTCGAAGGGGAAATGGCGGCTGTGAAGCGGTCCATAGTCCCGTCGGAATATGAGCTGGACGGGCGTGAGCCTGCCGGTACCGTGAACGCAGCCGTGACGACGACAGCGGGGACGGAGACGGCAGCAGCAGGCACAGTGACGGCGGCTGTGGGAGCGGCAGCCGGTGCGGGAGCGAACGCGACTACTCCTACCGGTATCGGTGTGACGAACGGCGCGGCGGGGACAGCGGGGACAGCGGGGACAGCGGCAGTGTCTGAGAGCGTCGAGCAGGCGATCGAGGCAGACATCATGGCGGATCAGATGATCCAGGCGTCGGCGTCGGCTGCGCGGGGAGGCGGACGATAGCCGCGCTAGCTGCGTTGCGGCTCCTTGGTAACGCTGAGGTTGCCTAACTGGGGCTGGGACCGCACTGGCTGCGGTAGCTGCGCTCCGGCTCGTTGGGAGCGCTGAGCTCGCGCGGCTGGAACCGGACCGGCCAGAACCGTTGCGCTCCGGTTCATGAGGAGCACTGAGCTCGCTCGGCTGGGACTGGCTTGGCCGTGCTAGCCGCGCAGCGGTTCCCTGGCTGAGTTGAGCTGAGTTTGCTTAGCTCGGTTGAGGTTGGCTGAGTCGGGTTTGGCCTCGCTGCGGCCTCTGCTTGAGCCGAGCTTGCTTGGCTGGGGCCGACTTGGATGGGATGGGACGAGCTGGGCTTGCGTCGATCACCTGCGCTGCGGTTGCTTGGCTGCACGCTGATTGGTTGCGGTTGTCGCGGGTGGCTGGTCGAAGATTGCTGCGCGGGTTGGGAATCGTAGCGGTCACGGGGGACGTTAAGGCCAATGCAGCGTGGGGTGGCTAGCTTGGGTGTAAAGCTCGGGCGTGGTGCCACAGGTGCGTAAGAGCACTGGTGCGGCGGCGGATGCGGCGCCGGGCCACTTGGCTGTGTTAGCCTCGATAGGCCGGTACGTACGATGTCCCCGGGCCTCACCTATAGCCGGCACGGAATACCGTTTGGCTGGAGCCGTGCTGTGCCACTCGCCGAGAGGCGACACGCGTACCGGCGTCAAGCATCCTGTGGGCCGTGCCACCGATTTTCGTGTGGCACGGCCCACATCGCTTTCGGGGCTGCTTCGTTCCGCCCCTCGAACGGCCTCGCGTATCGGTTGGCCGAACACGAGATGATGGAAGTCGAAGCCGACACGCGATTCCTGGTCCCAGGACTCCCGCGTGCCCTTCGCCAGCCCGCCGGGACCTGCCCGGCGGTCCGGAAGGAGCTGGAACGTGAACGAGCGCAAGCCGGTGACGACCTGGCTGACGGACATGGACGGCGTCCTCATCCACGAGGGCAACATGATCCCCGGGGCGGACGAGTTCATCCGCAAGCTACGTGACAGCGGCACGCCGTTCCTGGTGCTCACCAATAACTCGATCTACACACCACGGGACCTGCGGGCACGGCTGCTGGCCACCGGGATCGACCTGCCCGAGGAGTCGATCTGGACCTCGGCGCTGGCCACCGCGAACTTCCTGCACTCGCAGCGGCCCGACGGCTCGGCGTACGTCATCGGGGAAGCCGGGCTGACCACCGCGCTGCACGAGGCCGGGTACACCCTCTCCGAGACCGAGCCCGACTATGTGGTGCTCGGCGAGACGCGGACCTACAGCTTCGAGGCGATCACCCGGGCGATCCGGCTGATCGACGGCGGCGCGCGGTTCATCGCCACCAACCCGGATGCCACCGGTCCCTCGCCCGAGGGCGCGCTTCCGGCCTGCGGTTCGGTGGCCGCGCTGATCACGCGCGCGACCGGGGTCGAACCGTACTTCGTGGGCAAGCCGAACCCGGTGATGATGCGCGAGGGGCTGAACAAGATCGAGGCCCATTCGGAGACGACCGCGATGATCGGCGACCGGATGGACACCGACGTGAAGTGCGGGATCGAGGCCGGGTTGGAGACCATCCTGGTGATGACCGGGATCACCCAGATGGCGGACGTGGATCGGTTCCCGTACCGGCCCTCGCGGATTGTGAAGTCGGTTGCGGACCTCGTCGCGGAAGTGGTGTGAGGGGAAACGTTACGGGCGTTAGGGGTGGGGTGCTGAGCGCAGGCTACGGGATAGGGGATAGGTGAAGTCGGATGCGTGGATGAAGGGCTCGCAGCGCCGGTAGGTGAGTAGGTGGGCGGGGCCGAATGGGTGGCGCTCGGGGGCCGTCACTCGATTGGCCGAACACCCTGGGGCACTGGTCCGTCGTTAATACTGTTGTGACCGCACCACAACTTTCCGTCACCCAAGCGCCGCAAGCAGGCCTTCGACCGGCTCACCCACGCTTGACCGCGACCCCCCTCTACGACGCGCTCGTTCACGAGTACCGCTTGGCCCTGCGCTGCGTTCCCGGTGATCAGGGCATGGACGAACGCGCGGCTGCCGCCATCGCATCGTTCACTTCAGAGCACGGCGTGCTGCCCTACGCGCGGCGAGCTGCCGGTGTGGTGCCACGCCAGGTTTCGCGCCACCGTGGCGCATCCGGTGATTCGCCCAGCCCTACGTGCTACTGATGGCGGACTGCTGGTAGCGGTCCGCCGATCGCCGTTGGGGCTGCGGGTGTTGTCGGCTGCGGATGCTGTCGAAGTGTCAGCTCGGTGATGGGTACGGGCGGCTAGTAGGCGCTGCGGCGGATACGGCCTGCGTAGCGCGCTTCCCACACGTCGTTGTGGTTGTCGCCCTCGGCAACGTTCATCGACAGGTAGATCGGCGGCTCGACGTCGGCCGCGAGCAGGCGCGCGGTGACGCCGGCGACGATCAGTTGCGCGATGACCGCGTTGCCTACGGACGAGACCGCGCACACCTTGCCGCCGTTGGGCAGATCGAGGACCGCGTCGCCGTAGGGCGCCGCGTTGTCGATCACCACGTCGGCGAGTTCGAAGAGGCGCTTGCCCGAGGGGTGCCGGGAGGTGATCCGTTCCGAGTGCTCCCGGGACGTGATCGCGATGACCGGATGGCCCTTCTCGCGCGCGATGACGGCCATCTCGACGATCGAGCCGTTGCCGCCGGACTGGGAGCCGATCACGATCACGTCGTCGGGTCCGATCGGGGCGAGGTCCCAGACCCGGCGGGCGAGCCCCGGGTCGCGCTCTGCCTTGGGGTCGGCCAGCACCTCCGGATCCTCGCCGCCGAAGATGATCACGTCGCGCAGGGCCAGCTTGTTCGTGGGGATCAGTCCGCCGGCCCGGCCGCTCAGCTCCATCGCCAGCGCCTCGGAGTGGCCGGTGCCGAAGACCTGCAGGACGCCGTCCTTGCGCAGCGAGCCCGCGATCAGCTCCGCGGCCTGGTCGATCGCCGGGCCCTGACCGGCCTCGATACGGTCGAGTTGGCCCCTGACCTCGGCGAGGAACGAGGCGGTGTCGATGGGCACGAATACTCCCCGGGGTGCGGCGGCGGATGGGTTGAACGGCACGCTACTGTACGCGGAGCGTTGACGGAAGGAATTGGTCTAGGCCAATGTGGCGAGCGGTGGACGCGTACGACGCCCCGCCCCCGTCGGACGGGAGCGGGGCGGGTGGGCCGTTCGGGGGTCAGCCCTTCTCGGCTCCGAGGGTCAGGCCGGAGACGAACTGCTTCTGGAGCACGAAGTAGACGATCAGGGTCGGGATCGCGGTCAGCAGCGCCCCGGCGGTGACCAGGTTGCCGTCGGTGGTGAAAGTCCCGGACAGGTTGGCCAGCGAGGAGGTGATCGGCATCTTGGAGCCGTCCGAGATCAGCACGAGAGCCCAGAAGAAGTCGTTGTAGATCCAGATCGAAAGCAGCGTCGCCAGCGCCGCCATCGCGGGCTTGAGCAACGGCAGGAAGATCTTGCTGTAGATCTGCCAGACCGTGGCGCCGTCGACCACCGCCGCCTCCTGCAGTCCGGCCGGGATCGTCTTCATGTAGTTGGACAGCACGAAGGTGCAGAAGCCCGATTGGAAGGCGATGTGGATGACGATCAGGCCGAACAGGCTGTTGTACATCTCGCCGGAATCGCTCAGACCCGCCGGCCAGGCGAAGTTCGGCAGGTGGATCAGCAGGTACAGCCGGTACAGCGGGGTGATGATGACCTGCTGCGGCAACAGGTTGCCCGCGGTGAAGATCATGAGGAGCAGCAGGTTGAACTTGAAGCTGTACCGGGTGACGGCGAACGCCACGAACGACGAGAGCATCAGCGTCACTATCACCGCGGGCACCGCGATGATGAGGGTGTTGCGGAAGTAGCCGGCCATCCCGGACTGTTGCCAGGCATTGACGTAGTTCGAGAAGTTCAGTGTCTTGGGAAGGGACAGATAGCCGTTGGCCTGGGTCTCCGCATAAGGGCGCAGGGTGGTGTAAAACGCCCAGAGTATCGGAAGCAGCCAGGCGAGCGCGGTGCCCGCGAGGAAGACGTGCAGCACGATACGGGCGGGCCGGACGCGGCGCTTCACCTTGTCATGCGCCGTGCCGCTCGGGCGCGCCGTGTCTGGGGCGAGGCTGGTCGCGGTCACGCGCTGCGCTCCTTCCGGAAGGTGACGATCAGGTAAGGGATGATCACCGCGAGCGAGACGACGAGCAGGATGACCGCCAGCGCCGAGCCGTAGCCGATCCGGCTGGCCTCTCCGATGATGTTCTGGGTGATCAGGATCGACAGCAGCTCCGTGCCGTGCTCGCCCTTGTTGAACACGTAGACGATGTCGAAGGCGCGCAGCGACTCGATCACGGTGACCACCGCGACGACGACGTTGATCGGCCGAAGGGCCGGGAACACGACGTGCCGGAAGGCCTGCCACTCGTTCGCGCCGTCCACGGCCGCGGCGTCCTTGAGCGTGGAATCCACGCTCTTCAGGCCCGCAAGGTAGAGGATCATCATGTAGCCGGCGTGCCGCCACGAGGCCGCGACCAGCACCGCCCAGATGTTCAGCTTCGGGTTGCCGACCCAGTCCAGGTACGTGCCGTTCGGGTTGTTCGTGTGGAACAGGCTGTTGATCAGGCCGTGGTCCGGGTTGTAGATGGTCTCCCAGACGAAGCCGATCACCGCGCTGGAGACCACCACCGGCAGGAAGAACGCCCCCTGGTACACCCGGCTGAACCGGATCTTCTTGTCCAGCTGGTAGGCGAGGAACAGGCCGAAGGGCGTGGGCACCGCGAACAGGACGCCCAGCCAGATCACGTTGTGCTCGACGGCCGGCCAGAACTGCGGGTAGATGGTGAAGATCTGGTGGTAGTTCTGGAAGCCGACCCACTTGATCGAGTTCAGGCCGATGCCGTCCCAGGTGGTGAACGACAGCAGGATCGAGGCGAGTGCCGGGATCCAGACGAACACCACCATGAGGGTCGTCGGGACGCCGGTCATCAGGGTCAGCACGGACTTGTCACGGCGGGTCAGTTTGCGCAGCCGAGCAGGCGCGCGGCGGGGGGTACCCGCCGCGCGCCCGGACTCGACGGCGTCGGCGCTGGTTCCGACGGTCATCGCTTCCTCGTTCCGATGGTCTCGCCGTGGCCGGCGGTGGCCGTCTAGGAGTTGTAGATGGCCTGCTGCTGATTCTGGATCTGGGTGAGGATGCTGTCGATGTTGCCCGGGTTCTGCAGGTAGGCCTGCAATTGGGGCTGCATCACGGTCGAGGTGAACGCCGGGTTGGCGTCGCGGTCCATGAACTGCGAGACGTGCTGGGCGGCGCCGAACAGGGCCGCGGCCTTCGTCTGGAGCGCGTTGTAGCTGGAGGTGTCGTAGCCGTTGGCGATCGCGTTGTAGCTGGGGTCCACCTTCAGGTAGGCACCCTCGCCGGCGGTGCTGCCGATGAACTCCAGCAGCTTGACGGCGGCCGTGCGGTTCTTCGGGCTCCTGCTCAGCATGAAGCCGTCGACGGGCGCCTCGACGCTGTCCTGGCCCCATTGCGGGTCGATCGCCGGGAAGGCGAAGAAGTCCAGGTCGGCCAGGTCGGCGGGGTTGGTGGCCTGCTGGGCGGCGAAGCTGCCGCACAGGTACATGCCGGCCTTCTTCTGAATCAGCGTCAGCGCGGCGTCCTCCCACTTGCGGCCGATGTATCCGGCCTGGTGGAAGGGCAGGATCTGGGTCCAGTACGAGAAGGCCTTCTTCACCTTCGCATCGGTCCACGCGGCCTTGCCGTGCAGCAGGTCCATGTGGAACTGGTAACCGTTGGTACGCATGTTCAAGTAGTCGAAGGTGCCCATGGCGGGCCACAGGTCGGTGTCCCCGAAGGCGATCGGGGTCAGACCGTCGTTCTTCATCTTCTCGCACAGCGTGACGAAGTCGTTCCACGTCGTCGGGACCGTGTAGCCCTTGGCCGCGAACACGCTCTTCCGATAGAAGACCGCCCACGGGTAGTAGTAGATCGGGACGAAGTAGTAGTTTCCGTCGGCGCCCTTGGACAGGTCGTGGACGGACGAGGGGAAGCTGCTCCCGATGGAGTCCCAGACGTCGTTGATCTTGTTCGACAGGCCCTTGGCCGCGAAGAACTGCATGCGGTAGCCCGCGAACCAGGTGAAAACATCGTCCGGGGTGCCCTGCAGGTAGCTGTTGATGTCTGCCTGGAAGGTCTGGTGGTCCTTGGTGTTGACCTTGACCGAGACGCCTGGGCTCTTGGTCTGGAAGGCGTCGTAGACGGCCTGGAAGGCCTTCTTCGGCACCGCGTCGGAGGCGTTCGAACCCAGTGAGACGGTGCCCGAGGCGGCGCCGTTCGTCGAGGTCGGGGACTTGGAACTCGAACTGCACGCCGCGAGGGTCGGCAGCGCGGCCACGCCGGCCGCCCCGAGCAGGCCCTTCAGCATGATCCGCCGATCGACGGTAGGGCCTTGGAACACCCTGGGGGACTCTGGGGACATCGCACCTCCATGTGGGACGCCGGTGGAGCAGAGGGCCGTACTGCGAGCTTTGGGGGTACGCGAGCGAAGTAGAACGCGAACTGACCCCAATCGAACGCGAACAAACAATCTGGCGCAGAGCAAACCGCCGTATCGGTGTGGATGTCAAGGGTTCTTACTCAAAATGAAACATCCAAGTCGCGGCCTGTGAGGGCTGGTGTGCTAGGGGCTCGGTCGTTACTGTTGCGTTCTGGGTTCTTCCTACCCACGTACCGTCGATCCGATGTTGGATCGAGTGTGTTTCTGTGTCGGCTGGTGGATCGTTGTGCAGCGGTGTTCGAGATGCAACGGTGCGCGAGCACCGACCCGTGCGGGCAACGCTGCCCCTCGGCCTGAAGGAGCCCGGAGATGTTGGCGGCGCAGCGGCAGAGTTGGATCCTGGAGGAGGTCCGCCGAATCGGCGGCGTGCGGGTGAGCGATCTGACCCAGGCCCTCGGGGTCTCGGACATGACGGTCCGGCGGGACCTCGACATGCTGGCCCGCAAGGGGCTGATCGAGAAGGTCCACGGCGGGGCGACCGCCCGGCACCCGGGTTCCACGGACGAGCCGGGGTTCGAGGCGAAGGTCGGGCGGGAGCGCGCGGCCAAGGACGCCATCGCACGGCGGGCGGCCGATCTGGTGCGGCCCGGTACCGCAATCGGTGTGACCGCAGGGACCACGACGCACGCCTTCGCGCGGGCGATGGCACGTGTGCCGGACGTGACCGTGGTAACCAACTCGCTGCGTGTAGCCGAGGTGCTGCACACGCACGCGGTCGCCAGCCAGACGGTGATTCTCACCGGTGGAGTGCGTACGCCATCCGATGCGCTGGTCGGGCCGGTGGCCATCCAGTCGATCCGCGCCCTGCACCTGGACTGCGTGTTCATGGGTGTGCACGGAATGGACGAGGTTGCGGGCTTCACCTCGCCGAACCTAATGGAGGCCGAGACGAACCGCGCGTTGACGGCCACCGCCCGTCGGCTGATCGTGTTGGCGGACCACACGAAGTGGGGCGTGGTCGGCTTGTGCGCGATCGCCGAGCTGGACGGGGCGGCGGCGCTGGTCACCGACTCGGGCCTGGCCGTGGACGGCCGCGCGGCGCTCGGCGAGCGGGTCGGCGAGCTGATCGTGGCGGGCGAGGACGGCGAGTAGCGCCGAGGCGCTGACCCGCGCCCGGACACGTTTCCGCGCTGCTCCGCGCACGGATTTCTTACGGCCGGGTCCCCGCACGCAGCCGCATTTCACACCGCACGCTCAGTATTGAGCCATAGCATTGGCCCAACGCGCCGCCCGGCGCGGACCGGACCACCAGAAGCGAGTGCACAGGGACCATGGGAGTTTTCGGGCAGCGCACCGGCACGCCGGGGCGGTCAGATGCGCCGTGGGGCCGCAGTCGGCGCAGCCGGATCCGGGTGAGTCCGGTGTTCCTGGCGATCGTGGCGGTCGCAGTGACCGGTGCGGTGGCGGCGTGGACCGGCTATGGGGATCCGCGCTTCGCGGTGTTCGTATTTGTCTTCGGTGCCTACTTCGTCGTGTTGTGTCTGCACGAATTCGGACACGCCTACGCAGCGCACCGTGCGGGGGACGTCGACGTCGCGGCGCGCGGCTACCTCGACCTCAACCCGCTGCGTTACCTCAATCCGGTGCTGAGCATCATCCTGCCCGCGTTCTACCTGGCGATCGGCGGCCTGCCGCTGCCTGGCGGCGCGGTGCTGGTGAACCGCGCCGCGGCCCGCAAGCGCTGGCAGGCCAGCCTGATCTCGGCCAGCGGCCCGCTGTCGAACATCGTGTTCGCGGGGATCGCGATGGCGGCCGTGTCGATCGGCGCGACGACCGCCGACCCGGGCATCATCTACGGCAACCACGCCTACTTCTGGGCCGGGGTGTCCTTCTTCGCGTACATCCAGGTCGCTGTAGCGGTGCTTAACCTGATCCCGGTTCCGGGGCTGGACGGCTACGGGATCATCGAGCCGTACCTGCGCTACGAGACCCGGCGCGCGCTCGAGCCGATCCGGCCCTACGGCATCCTGCTGGTGCTGTTGCTGCTGGTCGCGTTCCAGCCGGTGCGCGACGGATTCTCGCACCTGATCAACTCGATACTGCAGTCCGCCGGGCAGCCCTACTACGGCCCGAGCGAGGGCCAGAGCGCGTTCATGTTCTGGAAGAACTAGAGAGCACTAGCGCCGTGGCGGCCAACGTTCGCCCGCAAGTGAGGCGTTCCAGGGCGGCATATGGCAAGGCGCGGGGACGCCCTCGCACTGGTTTGTGCGTGAGCGTTCCCGCAAC
>Ga0307507_10000018_pt1 | contig 224203 bp, 97 predicted proteins | sample 7_EM_MG_FD_207223 | JGI IMG/M metagenome (GOLD analysis project Ga0307507, IMG submission 207223) | Populus trichocarpa ectomycorrhiza microbial communities from riparian zone in the Pacific Northwest, United States - 7_EM | ecosystem: Host-associated > Plants > Roots > Unclassified | place... | reverse complement strand
GCGTATGCATAAGCACGGACCTGACCCCTGAGCAACACGTATATATACCTGCCTCGTCTCCTGTACATAGATCCTTACACGACATCGTTTGTCAATGTTATACAGTCACCTCGTACCCTGACCCTCCGCACGTACTGTGACATTAACTGCCGTCTTTGGTAGAAAAGTTAATAGGCTAACGCTTAAGTCCTAATTAATATAGGAGCTAGCAGTATAGGATTTATTAATAAGATCTTTGCGTAAGATAATAGGTTTACCCTAATACCCCTTAACTAACATATTAATATATTTAAATTTAATAGTAAACGCACTATTTTAGGCCGTATTACTTACGTAGCGGCCCTAAGACTCCAATACCTAAACCACGAAGAATTAATTAAGCTCTTTATAACTACCCTAAGTTACCTAGTAATCCTTAAACAACCCTAGATAAAGCTATATAAGGTAACTATTAATTAGGACAACCTTAAGCTTCTATTTACCACCTTTTATTATAAATAAAAGTGCCTTATAACTCGCTGCTTAGACCCTAAACCGAAATCTAAAAAATCTACTAAAATCCACCAGTCTAAAATTTCTACTAAAATCCACCCTATACCTAAAAAGTCCACCTAATTCCACCAACCCGAGAATTCCACCAAATTCCACTAACATGAGAATTCCACCAACGTCCACTAAGAACCTAGAAATTATACCAAACCACATAAACTAACTTTAACTGCTATACCCTAAACTAAGCAGAAGCTTAAGCTTAATATACAAAGGTACTAGAAGAACTGGTATTCCACTATAAAAAGGATACTTAAAGAACCCAAACCTAAATCTAATACTAACTCCGTACCTAATACCGAACCTAAGACTATATAAGAAACTAAGGATAATCCAAGCCTACTTAATACCTTAAATATCTATATAATTGGAGCTACCCTATTAGCACAACTTGCTAAAAAACCTAAATATACAATCTTCACCATTACAATAGCCAATATTAAAAAGGCCTTAACACTAAAGAAGCACACTAACCCGGCCATAAAAGTACCAGTAGAATACCATAATTATTTAAATATATTCTTATAAAAGGAAGCTAATAAGCTACCAAAACGCCGTCTATATAATTACAAGATTGTAGTTAAAGAAGGAAAACATCCTAGATTTAGACCCTTATACGGAATATCCCAAAACGAACTCTAGGTACTACGGAAGTACTTAAACAAATATCTAGATAAAGGATTTATTAGAGCAAGTTCTTTACCCATAGCCGTACTAGTAATCTTTGTTAAGAAACCTAGCAGCAGTTTGCGCTTCTGTATAGACTACTGAGCTCTTAACGCTATTACTATTAAGAACCAATACCTAATCCCATTAATCTAAGAGACACTAAACCAATTAAGTAAGGCTCGCTTCTATATAAAGTTTAATATTATCCACACATTTAACTGCCTCCGTATCGCGAAAGGAGATAAATAGCTTACTACATTTTGTACTTAATACGGATTATTTAAATACTTAGTAATGCCATTTAGCCTTACAAACGCCCCAAGTTCATTCTAACACTTTATAAATAATACCCTACGCCCATACCTGGACGTCTTTTGTACTGCTTATATCAACAACATTTTAATATATAGCAATAATCTGGCTAAATACCAAAAATATGTTAAACTAGTCCTGCAAGCCTTGCGCGGAGCTGGCCTATAATTAGATATAGATAAATACGAGTTCCATAAAACGGAAGTTCTATACCTTGGACTTATTATTTCCATAGACGGCATATAAATGGACCCTAAGAAAGTTAAAGTAATTGTAAACAGGCAAGAACCTAAGAACGTTAAGGATGTAAGGGCCTTTATAGGCTTCGCTAACTTCTATTAATAGTTTATTAATAACTTCTCTGCCTTAGTTTTACCCCTTATAGCCTTAACCCAAAAGGATAAAGCCTTTATCTTTAATAAGGAATATAAGAAGGCCTTTACTTATCTAAAGGTTATATTTACTACTATACCTATACTTTAACACTTCGACCTAGACTAAATAAGTGTTATAGAAGCTAACTTATCTGATTGCGTTACTAGAGGCATTCTGTCTTAATATAATAAGGAAGGAGTATTGTACCCTATAGCATACTTTTTAAAACAACTAAGCCTAGTTAAATGTAATTACGAGATCTACGATAAGGAATTGCTGGCTATTATTAGATGCTTTAAGCAATGGCGACTAGAACTAGAAGGAGCTAGATTCCTAATTAAAGTTCTTAGTAACTATAAAAACCTACAGTACTTTATAACCACGAAACAGCTAAGCCACTATTAAGCCTGCTAGTTAGAATATCTGTCCTAATTCTAATTCTTAATTATATACCGCCTAGGTGTTTAAGGCTAGATGCCTAATACCCTAACCTAACGTTTATAGGACGTACCAGCTTAAGAAAAAGCGCGCTCCTACTATAATTAAACCCTACTCTACCCTAAGCTATTTAAACCTCCTGCTAAAGATCTTACAGTATACGTCCTTAAAATAACTGATTAAACCATTAAACAGATTATAGTTGATGAATATCCAAACAATAAGTTTATCTAAGAGACGCTTAAGCTAATTTAAGATAGCGTTAGACGCTCTAAAAAGATTTCTCTAAGTAAATATAAAGCCCGTAGAAACCGCTTATACTACCAGAACCGCCTAGTTGTCCCTAATTATAATAAACTTAAGCTTAAGCTTCTTAAACACATATACGATCTACTAGTAACTGGCCACCTAGGCTAAGGAAAAACCCTAGAACTACTCTAACGGGAGTACTACTAGCTAAACATATATAATATAATATGGAAGTATGTCTCTAGCTGCCACACCTATTAATAAGCCAAAGCTTTATATAAGACGTATAACAGCTTCCTAAAACTACTACCTATTCCGGACTAAAGATAGAAGGATATCTTAATTAACTTTGTTGTTAACCTCCCCATAAGTAAAGGCTGTATAAATATTATAGTAGTTATAGACCAACTATCTAAAATAAGATACTTAATTGCCTACCCTAATATATTAATACCTACTGTTACCCAACTATTCCTAGATTATATATAGAAACTTTATAGACTTCCTAAAATAATTGTCTCCGATAGAGGCCGCCAGTTTATCTTAGTGTTTTAGAAAAAACTGACTACCTAACTCCGTATTAAAGCACTGTTGTTTATAGTATATTACCTAGAAACGGATGGTTAAACGGAATGTGTAAATACTATAATGGAATGGTATATTTGGATATACACGTCGTATTTATAGGATAACTAGATAGACTGGCTTGCATTTACTAAGTTTACTGCAAATAACTCTGTTTTAGAAACCATAAAGGTCTCCCCATTCCTAGCTAATTATAGCTAGCACCTGCGAATAGGTTTTAAACCCTTTAGTAATATTCCTCGCCTAGATTATTAGGCCTTATAAGTTGCAGAAGTAAATGAATTTATAAAGAAGATGGAAGAACTACAAGAGTTCCTTACTAATAAAATAATATAGGCCTAGTCTGTCTATAAAGCTGTAGCAAATAAGAACCAAACCCTAGTACCAGCTTACTAAATTGGTAACTTTGTCTGGCTAGACGTAAGAAATCTAAATATAAAACGACCTATTAAGAAACTTAATTAGAAGAACGCTGGCCCTTATAAGGTTGAAAAAGTTGTCTCTCCTTATGCCTACCAACTAAAGCTTCCTAATATAGTTAAAATCCACCCCGTATTCTATACGTTAGTCCTCCGCCCTACCGTCTCTATATTAGACGCCCTACCTAAATAGATCCAAGACCCTCCCCTACTAGTTAAAGTGGATAGTAAGGATGAGTACCTTATTAAAAGAGTTAATAATATTAAGTATAATAAACGGAAACGTAAATATATATACCTTATAAAATGGAGAGGCTTTACTGAGCCCTTATAGGAACCTGTTAACTCTATAGGACTTACACAAGCCGCAGAAGACTTTTACGAACTCTACCTAGAACTACCATAGTCCTATCTCGCAGAAGCTTAAGTTTAAAGGGGGGGTACTATTATAGGACACCTCTGTAACACCTTATATACGTCTACCTGTTTTTACCTGTTTCCACCTGTTTCTACTAATATAGTAAGAAGAGACCGACCGCGAGATAATAATCTAACAGCAATCTGCCGCATTCTGCCATATTCTGCTAAGTCTACTAAATCCTGCCAAGTTCTGCTAGAACCGCTACTTAAATCCTATTCTGCTCCGTATACGTGTCGACTAAGTAACTAAACTAACGATATATACCCTTTCTTCCCGTTTCCTTACCTTCTCTCCTTACGCAACGTCTTGACTTTATTACACAGTTTATATACATAGCTTAATAATATCTACTTCGCCATATATTATTACCACTTATACCTACTCTGTGACACTAACCTTATTAAACCCCTTTAACCGAACTTAGTATAAAGTCTAGTTATACTACTTAAAGCCATATATAGTAAGCCAAACCGTTAAGCTACCGCTTAGAGGAAGATAAACTATATAACTTAAAAAACAAAAAGTTTCCTAGTATATTTCTCTAAATTTAACTATTACGTAAAGGAAATAGGCTAGAATAACTCCACACTAGTTAATAGCCTTATTAAGTCCCTAAGCCCTAAACTAAAAACCTCCCTAATAGGTATAGACCTACTAGGAGCTCTTAACTCCTACGTAAACGTTATTAATAAACAGTATAATAATATACTACGCCTAATACTAAAGTCCACTCCTTAATACAATATAACAGCCTTATAAACGTCTACTAAGTTATTATCTCAGCCTAAGCACCCTAATGCTATGGATATTAATATAGGGACCCTAGGGTACGCTCTACTAGGGTCCCCTAAATAAGAATAACGTATTAAGCTAGGCCTTTACTTTAAATACGGAAGCAAGGAATACATTTTAAGATACTGCTCCATCCCTATACCCTAACACAACTTATAAACGGCTAATACTAACAACTGTTTACTATATTAATCCTCCAGTTACCGTCCCTAATCTTCACTTAGCTCTAGCCCTATATTTAGTAAGTACCACTTATAAGGATAAAGTTATAACTAACGTTCTATAGAAGCCCCTTCCCGCTTACTACTAAAAGGTATATTCTAGAGTTAAGTCGCTCTCTAGGACAGCTATATTACAGGATTTTATTAAATATATTAGATATTGCAAAACCTAACTCTTAAAATTATAGTATAACCATTAACTGCTGTCTTTAGTAGAAAGGTTAATAGGCTAACGCTTAAGTCCTAATTAATATAGGAGCTAGCGGTATAGGATTTATTAATAAGATCTTCGCGTAAGACAATAGGTTTACCCTAATACCCCTTAACCGGCATATTAATATATTTAGATTTAATGGTAAACACACTATCTTAGACTATATTACTTATATAGCGGCCCTAAGACTCTAATACCTAAACTATAAAGAATTAATTAAGCTCTTTATAACTACCCTAGGTTACCTAGTAATCCTTAAATAACCCTAGATAAAGCTATATAAGGTAACTATTAATTAGGACAACCTTAAGCTTCTATTTACCACCTCCTATTATAAGCAGAAGTGTCTTATAACTTACTGCTTAAACTCTAAACTAAAATCTAAAAAATCCACCAGGATCTACTAGTCTAAAATTTTCACTAATATCCACCCTATACCTAAAAAGTCCACCCAATTTTACCTACCACCAAATTCCACCAAATTCCACCTACCTAAGAATTCCACTAAATTCTACTAATATAAGATTTCCGCCAATATCTACTAAGTACCTAAAAGTTACACTAAACTATATAAATCAACCCTAACTACCCTACCACCCCAAACTAAGTAAAAGCTTAAGCTTAATACTAGAAGAACTGGTATTCTACTATAAAAAGGATACTTAAAGAACCTAAACCTAAATCTAATACTAACTCTATATCTAATACTAAACCTAATACTAAACCTAAAACTATATAAGAAACTAAGGATAATCTAAGCCCACTTAACACCTTAGATATCTATATAATTAGAGCTACTCCATTAGCATAACTTACCAGAAAACCTAAATATACAATCTTTGCCGTTATAATGGCCGATATTAAAAAGGCCCTAGCATTAAAGAAGCACACTAACCCTGCTATAAAAGTACTAGTATACCACTATAAGTACCTAGAGGTATTCTTATAAAAGGAAGCCAATAAGTTAGCGGAATACCAACCATATAACTATAAGATTATACTTAAAGAAGGAAAATAGCTAGGATTTAGACCCCTATATGGAATGTCCTAGAACAAACTTAAAGTACTATAAAAGTACTTGGACGAGCACCTAAGTAAAGGATTTATTAGAGTAAGCTCTTCGCCTATAGCTATAGCTATAATCTTTATTAAGAAACCTAGTAGTGGTCTATACTTCTATATAGACTACCAAGCTCTTAATACTATTACTATTAAGAATCAGTGCCCGCTCCTATTAATTTAAAAGACACTAAACCAATTAAGTAAGGCTCGCTACTATATAAAACTTAACCTTATCTATGCATTTAACCGCCTCCGTATTATAAAGGGAGATAAATGGCTTACCGCATTCCGTACTAGATATGGACTATTTAAATACTTAGTAACGCCGTTTGGCCTTACAAACGCCCCAAGTTCGTTCTAACACTTTATAAATAATACCCTACTACCTTACCTAGACGTTTTCTATACTACTTATATTAACAATATCCTAGTATACAGCAATAACCTAGCTAAATACAAGAAACACGTTAACTTTATTCTAGAAGCCCTATATAGAGCTAGCCTATAATTAGATATAGATAAATATAAGTTCCACAAAACAGAAGTTCTATACCTTAGACTTATTATTTCTATAGACGGCATATAAATGGACCTAAAGAAGATTAAAGCAATTATAAACTAGTAAAAACCTAAGGATGTTAAGGACATAAGAGCCTTTATAGGATTTGCTAACTTCTACTAATGGTTTATTAATAACTTCTCCGCCCTAGTTTCACCCCTTATAGCTCTAACCTAAAAGAATAAAGCCTTTATCTTTAACAAGGAATATAGGAAGGCCTTTACCTACCTAAAAGTTATATTCACTACTATACCTATACTTTAATACTTTAACCTAAACTAAAAGAGTGTTATAGAGGCTGACTTATCTAACTATATTACTAGAGGTATTTTGTCCTAGTATAACAAGGAAGGAATACTGCACCCTATAGTATACTTCTTAAAACAACTAAGTCCAGCTAAATATAACTACAAGATCTATAATAAAGAATTATTAGCTATTATTAGATATTTTAAATAATAGCGACCCAAACTAAAAGGCGCTGGATTTCCAATTAAGGTTCTTAGCAACCATAAAAATCTACAGTACTTTATAACTATAAAACAGTTAAGTCATTATTAGGCCCATTAGTTAGAATATCTATCTTATTTCCAATTATTAATTATATACCGCCCAGGCGTTTAAGGTTAGAAACCTAATACCCTAACCCAACATTTATAAGACATACTAGCATAAGAAGAAGCGCGTGCCTACTATAATCAAACCCTGCTTCGCCTTAAGCTATTTAATCCTCCTATTAAAGACGTTATAATGCACGTCCTTAAAATAACTAATTAATCAATTAAGCAGATAATAGTTAATAAATACCTAAATAACAAGTTTATCTAAGAGACGCTTAAGCTAATCTAAAATAGCGTTAGATGCTCTAAAAGGATTTCTCTAAGTAAATATAAAGCCCATAAAGACCGTTTATACTATTAGAACCGCCTAGTAGTACCCAACCACAATAAACTTAAGCTTAAGATCCTTAAACATATATATAATCTACTAGTAGCCGGTTACCCAGGCTAAGGAAAAACCCTAGAACTGCTCTAATAAGAATACTATTAGCTAAATATATATAACACGATACAAAGATATATCTCTAGCTGCTATACCTGCCAATAAGCCAAAGCTTCGCACAAGATGTATAACGGCTTTTTAAAGCTACTGCCTATTCCAGACCAAAGATAGAAGAATATCTTAATTAACTTTATTATTAATCTCTCTATAAGCAAAGGCTATATAAATATTATAATAGTTATAGACCAACTATCTAAGATAAGACATTTAATTGCCTACCCTAATATGTTAACACCTGCCGTTGCCTAACTATTCCTAGATTATATATAGAAACTTTATAGGCTCCCTAAAACAATTGTCTCTAATAAAGGCCGCCAGTTTATCTTAGCGTTTTGGAAAGAACTAACTACCTAACTCCGCATTAAAGCACTATTATCTATAGCTTATTACCTAAAAATAGATGGTTAAATGGAATGTGCAAATGCTATAATGGAACAGTATATTTAGATATACACGTCGTATTTATAGGACGACTAAATAGACTGGCTTACATTTGCCGAGTTTACTATAAATAACTCCGTCTTAGAAACCACAAAGGTCTTTCTGTTCCTGGCTAATTATAGCTAGCACCCACAAATAGGTTTTAACCCCTTTAGTAATATTCCTTACCTAGCTTATTAGGCCTTATAAGTTATAGAAGCAAATAAATTTATAAAGAAGATGGAAGAACTATAAGAGTTCCTTATTAATAAAATAACATGTCTGTCTATAAAGCCGCAGCAAATAAGAACTAAACCCTAGTATTAGCTTACTAAATTAGTAACTTTATTTAGCTAGACGTAAGAAATCTAAATATAAAACAACCTACTAAGAAACTTAATTGGAAGAACACTGGCCCTTATAAGGTTAAAAAAGTTATCTCTCCTTATACCTACCAACTAAAGCTCCCTAATACAGTTAAAATCCACTCCATATTCTATACGTTAGTCCTCCACCCTACCGCCCCTATATTAGACGCCCTACCTAGACAAATCCAAGACCCTTCCCCACCAGTTAAAGTGGATAGTAAGGATAAGTACCTTATTAAAAGAATTAATAATATTAAGTATAACAAACGGAAACGTAAATATATATACCTTATAAAATAGAGAGGCTTTACTAAACCCTTATGGGAACCTGTTAACTCTATAGGACTTATATAAGCCACAGAAGACTTTTACAAACTCCACCTAGAACTACCATAGCCCTATCTTGCAGAAGCTTAAGTTTAAAGGGGGGGTACTGTTACAGGACACCTCCATAACACCTTATACACGTCCACCTATTCCCACCTATTCCCACCTATTTCCACTAACGCAGTAAGAAGAGACTAACCATAAGATAATAATTTAATAGTAATCTGCCAGCAATCTACGGCAATCTAATGGCAGTCTGCCGCATTCTGCTATATTCTACTAAGTCTACTAAATCCTACTAAGTTCTGCCAGGACCGCTACTTAAATCCTATTCTACTCTATGTATATATTAACCAAGCAACCAAACTAATAATATATACCCTTTCTTCCTATTTCCTTACCTTCTCTCCTTACGCAATATCTTAACTTTATTATGCAGTTTATATACATAGCTTAATAATATCTACTTTGCTATATATTACCATCGCTTATACTCGCTCCGTAACAACCCCTTTTAACTTATATTTATAGGCAAATTGCTATAGATTGCCCTAGATTGCCCCAGATTGCCCCAGATTGCCGTCACCTGATGGCAAGTTGCGGTCACATGACTAGAAAGACGCAACCTTGATCAGACACTTACAATCCAGACGCATAATTGGTCTCGATCGACATCGCGATGAGGATCAAGAAACCGCTCAATCGCCCTGAGCATGCATGCGATTGTATTGTGTATGCACATCATCATCGGGCGAGAATTCGGAAGCCTGGACACCAGGGCCTTTCGCGATCCATCTGTACGAGAAGAACAGAATGAAAGGATTCTGATGACTTTCTTTTCCCTTGGCAGACTCCTGTGTATACCCATCATTTGACCTCGACAGTCGACCGCACCGCAGGAAGTCGGCATAGCGTACATATTTCAACCCATCAAAGGTGTTTTGTTTTTCAGTATCGTCTGCAAGGGATACTGCATATGTTTGACGAAGAATTTGTAGCGTTGAGTCTTTGCTTGCCCCAAGAAGGACTGGCCGCAGTCTATCTTGGAAGATGTCTCTGTATCCTTTCCGAAGGGTCGCCTCATACTGGAATCGAGTGAGCTGTTCGTCAACGTCGCCCCCTTCTCTTAAGATTTGAGCTCTCAAATCTTGTTCAATAATCTTTGCGGTTGCATCGTCGCCATTGTACACAGCGCATTCCAAAGCTGAATAACCCTGTTCGTCCCGAAGTTTCAAATCTGCACCAGCATTGATCATCTCGATTATGTACTGTCGGTGCTCACCAGAAATCTCCTTGCACAAGGCAATGATAGGAGAGCAACCACGAGGCGCGTTGAACAAAGCCAAGGCTTCGTCTTTTCGTCCCGCAAAGAGTAGTGCTCGACCGAGAAACGCTTTGGCGGAGCCTATCTTTGTCGCATCATGTTGCATGCACGTGAGATTATAATTCTTCTGCGCTATCTGGACGGCCTTCTCGTAGTCTCCTTTTGCAATATAGCACAAGGAAAGCCGCGAATGACCGATCGCCTCCAGAACAACATCTCCAAACCGCTGTGCCCGTTCGATGCGTTCATTGAGTTGACTGATGGCGCTACTCAACAGGGCGTCATCCTTGTTCAAGAGATAAAGCTGATAGTTTACCATACCCACATTTCCTATCGCCCGACAAGCGAATTTTTCCAGATTGAGTTGCTTAGCGCCGTGGTATTGTTCTTCGGCGGCCCGCTTGGAATCTTCCAGGCGATCCATGTGGCGATAGACCATAGCCAATTCCCCGGCACAGTCCACACGGAACTGAGATTGTGGCGTGTCGAGAATGGTTTCTTTCAAGCATTCACAAGCTCGCGATAACGCCCCAACATTCGATACATTTTCCCGACCGTGCTCAGACTGACGTGTTTATATCGAGGGCGGTCTAGCCAGTTATTGTTTTGGCAAATATGCAGAGCGGTGCGATACGATCGAAGTGCCTCCTCCCACTCTCCCCGATCTGAATATCCTAAGCCAGTCTCCTGTAGAACCTCCCAGCTCCGTAATTCTGCAATGAGATTCGCGATATCGGCCACGTTGAGATTGGCAGGCTTTCGATGACTAGTAGATACTTCCCGGGAGATCGGCCCGAGGACCGGTGCATCATGGATGTATCCACGACTTGTACCGAAGAAGAATATTTTTGCGTGTAGTGCATCAGGCTCGACTTCTATTTGGTGGAAGACGCCTTTAGGAATATGATAGCTCATATTACGCGTGTGTAGCTCAGTATCCCTTGGAAGAACACAAACCAACTTCCCAGTGTTGGTTACGGTAGACGATTTGCTGTGGACTTTATAGGCTCTACCGCTCTCTTCCTCATCGGTCTCTTTCCAGCCGACTGTGTATTCAGCATGAGTCGCGTTATCCTCATGAGCTGAAGTCACATCGAAGGTATGATCTGTACCTTCACCAGCTAGTATCCAGCTTTGCGCAAATGGCTGATGCATGTGAACGGCCAAATCTGGATCTACTCTTACTGCGTCCGGCAGCCAGATATGTAGACGGATAAGTTCATGGATGCGACCATCTTCAATGAGGCTCCATAAGGGTATAGCGTGCGATCCATCTGCGCTTCGCATTATCTTCCAGGTCAATGGTGAACACTGAAGCACATTTCTGACCAAGGTCCAAACTTGGTCTAAGTCAGTTGGGGAGACGACAATATTTTGTCGTCCAGATTCTCGCAAGAAAGCCAGAGCGATCGCCACATTCATCGTTTGCAGTTGGCTTTGACTGCTGAACGCCACCAGCCTCGCTGCCTTTAGCCATTCCTTCCACGATAGGTTCTCGACATGCTTCTCTTGTTTTGCGGTGACGATCTTGATAATGGTGTGGATCTGGTCGTCAGGTAGTTCTAGTGCAGACCCTACTGCTTGCAAGCCTTCCGTTATGGCAGACAACGGGATGTGCTGCTTCGCTTCGATCTGTGCATCGTTTTCCGGTGTGGGCGTAGCTACACCTGAAGTATCGCTTTCCTCGCTCGTGGTTACTAAATCAACTTCGTTTCGCATATTCAATGCAGTGGCAAGACCGATGACCTGGTGCGGATATCTGTAAGTTGTGTTGAATATGCGAAATGAACGAGAAGATGTGAGCAGTGGCTAGATCAAGGGAGGACAAGCAGCAGTTGCTGCGGGGCAGACGAACGAACTTCAGCCATACATGCACAACTCAACCACTTAGGTCGTGGGAACCTGAATCTACGGAGGAGCCTGCCAAAAGTCCTTGCGTACCTACTTTAGGGGCTTTGACCCTCGGCTTTGGGGGATTTTTAAGGCGTGTTTTCACAGGGGTGCCCCAGCAACAAGCCTAACAATTAGCCGAAGGTCGCCTTAGAAGCCTTAATGAACGGCGTCATAAGGGCCTCCTCGCTGTTAGACCTGGTAATGGGGCGCAAAGACTTTTGGTAGGCTCCTCCGTACAAACGGACACATTTCTCCGGTTGGAGAAAGGACTACGCATCTAATAGTGGGCGGTATTTGCAGCAAACGATCAAGCACGAAATACTTTAAACTCGCCACCGTAAGCAGGGAGGGCGGCCGGCCCGCTCCGGCCCACACCTTGCCATGAACGTCCGCATGGCGTTAGACAGTGGACGAGTAGGTCTCACGCTTCTGAACTGGAGAAAGCATTGTGTAGCGGTGTGTATATAGCTGGCGCTTAGTAACGGCCCATACCCTCCGGGTGCATGACCATAATAGAACACACACACACACGCCATGAACGTCCGGAATGGATGGCATTGCGAAGAGATATAAGGATCATTGCCGATGACAGGGAACCGCATGCAGCCCTAGTTATCGAACGTACCCTTAGCGCTAGGCGCGTAGAAGGGTCATATTTCTGGACGAACTGGGTCTGCCTGTTAAAAAGCGAGAGGCTTAACGTTAGACCGGCAAGCAAGAGGCTTACAGAGGTACAGCGGTAAAGTAACCGCATAGCGCTAGCAAGGGCTCCCCCGGCTACCTCTCACTTTACCTAATTAGGTAGTATTGATCAAAATAAAGCTCCCATAGTCTCTATATACTCTAATACTTTGTAAAACGTCCCTCTGCATCTATCGCTGCCTGACAACGCGCCTTCATACTATTAATAAGCTCCTGAAACTCAAACGAGCATACTTTATCCCATGCTGTGTTTTGGGCTCCAGGCTCAATACTACCTAATTAGGTAAAGTGAGGAAGCCCTTGCTAGCGCTATCCGATTACTTTACCGCTGTACCTCTGTAGGGCGGCGGGGAATTTTGGCGACGCGACCTCCAAAAACAGCGATAAAACCCTCCCAAACCGGCGGTCAGATCTCCATTTTCTTTTTTAATGGAGTAATATTTTAAATTTTATAAAATTTTATTAAAAGGCTATAAAGTTATAGGTGGTAGGAAAAGGTGTATTTTGGTGAGGAAAACTGTGCAAGATGTGGCATTGTGCAAGATATGGCCTAAGCTTCTAGTCAGCGCAGAGCCTCAATTTAAAATTTAGAGCGATTGTAAAACACCTTATATAATTCCACTAACATCGGTCCAATTTGTATAAATAAGGGCTTCTTTTATAGCCCTAGTATAGGGGTATAAAATAGGCCTCTATTTATTAAATATAGAGCTATATTGGCAGGGCTATGGGATGTGTATTGTTTTGATGGAGAGGTAACGCGCGTCGTGCGGCTTGGCGATTTTTACCATAGTCATTCGCTTGCGGGCCGATTGACTTCGCACCAACAGAATCGCGTCTGAGCTTGCTGAGGTAATCTAGAGACTAGCTTTTTTCTACCCCTACCAATACCCTCAATAACGTCAATGCAATGGCCCTACGGAGCCATTTTTTTATGCTATCTAAGGCATTTATATTTCATAAGATCTCCTAAAGCCGTCATCCCTTTGCCTTGTGGATATTGGAAGAGAAAATAACTCCACTATTCTTGCCCCAAATGCCTAGTGCTCAAAATTGCGTCATAGCGACTTTTATCTGTAATATCGGCTCTTAAGTACACCTACGCCTATGATGATTCAATACTATTTTCTATTCAATTTCCTCTCCGGCCACCTCTAATCTACCGCTTAATATGTAACAGTGCAGTGTAGGTATTGAATGAGCAACTTTATTGTAAATCTATGGAAATCAAGTGAACTAAATACATGAAAGTAGACCCGGAACTCCGTAGTCTATGACTCAATATTTGACCGTATCCGAGACATACAAGGGTAGGGTCGATCCTGTCTCGGAGCCTCTCAGGCGACGATCTTGTGTCTCAGCGTAGTGCTGGTGAACTGTTACATAATAAACTACTCCACGTATAATCCGCAATTAGTAATACTCTTAACTTTCATAATAATAAACAATCCATCTATTAAGCCTACACCTCCGTCGTGTTGTTCGCCAAGTGCGTAAATTCGATACCGCCTTGTACAACGCCCCTTCACAAACATGCAACTGGGTCGGCGCATATCTTGGATGAACGACGTAAAATTTTCACGCTCTAAGCTCGATTACGACGTCGACCCAGGCAGGCGCAAGAAACCATAGACTGAGAACGCGCAAGCTGAGAAAGCCTGATGAAAGCCTGGACATGCCAATTTTGGCTCCGTACTTTAGTTACCAGCCGCTTTTTAGCCAGTTCAGTCTGCCCTGCCATCTCCTGCAAGTTATCACCAATGTATACGCCATGCCTCTGCATGGCGCAGCCAGCCCACCTCAACAGACTTTTTGTGAGCGCGGGGGATCTATTCCTCTCTTCTCTCCCCGCCCTTACCCGCCCTGCACCCGCCCTTTTCAAAAATTCAGATGAGGAAACCCCAAGTCTGCAACAGCCGATATTTCTCCCCTGTATTGACATCTACAGATGCTATAATAGTAGAGCGAAGCGGATGAAAGAGCAACAGATAGCGTAGGCCGTGATCAAGAAGGGACCGTATCGGCGGGGTTACTGGTAGGAAGAAAAGAGTTGGTTAGAATTTGCAGACTACACGTCGTCTTGGACGATGCAGGGAACAAGACCTCTACACCAACCGTATCAGAAGCCTGTCTCTCTCACATTGTTGAGGTCTGCCCCTTCGTTTAAATATAAGTAAGAAATACCGTGAAAGTTGTATTTACAATAAATTTTTGCCCTACCCCCGTGGGCAAAACACCCAACACAAAGCGAGGGCCCAATTAGCTCCCCAACGAAAATTACCTGCACGACTCCCGACTCCATGATTTCTGACCATAAGATAAGCCTAGCATAGCTTGACTACGGGTTCTTTGCCTTAATATAAATCCAAGGACATATGATCAGTATATCGAGTGCTGATAATGTAGGCAGCGCAGTGGTCAGACTTGCTATTAAGTAAGCAAGCTAAGCCGGAAAGCCTTAGCTTGCTGGCTTGAAACTTTTCGCACCTAAAGCTGGCTTGCTTGGCTTGATAGGTCGAAACAGTCGGCTTGCTTGGCTTGCTTAAAGGCTCGCTTGGCGTCACGGAGTGAGTATAAGTGGTGATAATATATAGCGAAGTAGATATTATTAAGCTATATACATGAACTGTGTGATAAAGTCAAGACGTTGCGTAAGGAGAGAAGGTAAGGAAACGGGAAGAAAGGGTATATATTGTTAGTTTGGTTGCTTGGTTAACACGTGCACAGAGCAGAATAGGATTCGAGTAGCGGTCCTGGCAGAACTTGGCAGGATTCGGTGGACTTGGTAGAATATAGTAAAATACGGCAGATTGCCGTCAGATTATTGTTTCGCGGTTGGTCTCTTCTTGCTATATTAGTGGAAATAGGTGGAAATAGGTAGGAACAGGTGGACGTGTATAAGGTGTTACGGAGGTGTCCCGTAATAGTACCCCCCCTTTAAACTCAAGCTTCTACGAGATAGGGCTATAGTAGTTCTGGGTAGAGTGTAACGGAACCTTGTAGCAGGAACTACGGTGGGTCCTGTTATTGGGCTGGGTATGTAGGTAAGAACAGTATCAACAACGTAATAACAACTGGTGGAGTGGTTGCCCAACAGATTAACTCCAATTGTATTCTGAGATTTACTACGAAGAGAGAACTATCTGGGTAGGGACTGTGGTCCTTTAAATACACAACCATACTCCTAAGAAATCCCTTCGCTCCGTGAGGTACGTGCGCTCTGTATGCTCCGTACAGACCACACAGATCACATAGATCACATAGATCACATCACGTGACCTCGGCTACCATTCCTCGTCACATGGTTCCACCGGATCCATTCTGGACCGTGCCTGTATCAACCAACTAGCTTCCTCCGACTCTTCTCCAAGTAGTCGTAACATCGTACTTAAGCTGTCCGTAATATAGAGTTTATAAAAGTCTTCTGCGGCTTATATAAGTCCTATAGAGTTAACGGGTTCCTATAAGGGCTTAGTAAAGTCTCTCCATTTTATAAGGTATATATATTTGTGTTTCTATTTGTTATACTTAATATTATTAACTCTTTTAATAAGGTACTTATTCTTACCATCTACTTTAACTAGTGGGGGAGGGTCTTAAATCTGTCCAGGTAGGGCGTCTAATATAGGGGTAGTAGGGTAGAGGACTAACGTATAGAATACGGGGTGGATTTTAACCGTATTAGGGAGCTTTAGTTGGTAGGTATAAGGAGAGATAACTTTTTTAACCTTATAAGGGCCGGTGTTCTTCCAATTAAGTTTTTTAGTAGGTTGTTTTATATTTAGATTTCTTACGTCTAGCCAGACAAAGTTACTAATTTGGTAAGCCAGTACTAGGGTTTAGTTCTTATTTACTACGGCTTTATAGACAGACTAGGCCTATATTATTTTATTAGTAAGGAACTCTTATAGTTCTTCTATCTTCTTTATAAATTTGTTTACTTCTACAACTTATAAGGCCTAATAAGCTAGGCGAGGAATATTACTAAAGGGTTTAAAACCTATTTATAGGTGCTAGCCATAATTAGCTAGGAATAGGGAGACCTTTATAGTTTCTAAGACGGAGTTATTTATAGTAAACTTGGTAAATATAAGCCAGTCTATCTAGTTATCCTATAAATACGACGTGTATATCCAAATATACTATTCCATTATAGCATTTACACGTTCCGTTTAACCATCCATTTCTAGGTAATATACTATAGACAATAGTGCTTTAATATAGAGTTGGGTAGTTAGTTCTTTCTAAAACACTAAGATAAACTAGCGGCCTTTATTAGAGACAATTGTTTTAGGGAGTCTATAAAGTTTCTATATATAATCCAGGAATAGTTAGGCAACGGCAGGTATTAATATATTAGGGTAGGTGATTAAGTGTTTTATCTTAGATAGTTAGTCTATAACTACTATAATATTCGTATAGCTTTTACTTATAGGGAGGTCAATAACGAAGTTAATTAAGATATCCTTCTATCTTTAGTCTAGAATAGGTAGTAGTTTTAGGAAGCCGTTATACGTCTTATATAAAGCTTTGGGATCGTTCTTAGAAGAAAAGGAGCTCTTGCTGCACCTGGCCCAAAAAGACCAAAACCAACCAAAAAGAACCCCGAAAAACACCTAGAGAATCCCCCTAAGATGCCTACATCGCAGGGGAGGCACACGTCGAACGACGGTGGTTCATACTCGCGCGCGACCGCCAGAACCATGCCTAGCAATGGCCCTCCACAACAAGAATAGGCGAATACTATACTATAAAGCGGAAATACCTCTATTAAGAAGGCATCTGACAAAATATAAAGCCTATTAGACGTGTCTAGTATCCGCAATTATAGGGAAGTAACTGTTAGCTATAACAAACTAATATAGCTAGTAGAATGGCTCCGCTAGTCTAGTATCCCTTAGGCGCCCCTCTAGTAATCCCTTAATTAAATCCTCTAATAGCTAAGTAAAATTAAAAATAAATAAAACCTCTTCTTACTGGCGAACTATACCTAGGCCGCTATAGCTATGCTTTTATAGCATAGGGAACCCAACCCCCTTAAAATAATAACTAGGTATATAATTACAATATAACTAAATATAGAAAAAGTAGAGGGCTTTAGGGGATAATTAAAAATAGAAGTCCTTATAGAGATTTATAAAGAAGTTTATAACGCCGTTACAGTCTAATACCTAAGGAGTGGAGATATTAGAGTTACCCTAAAGGACTAATAGGTAAAGGAATAAGCTATAAGGGTAGGGGATAGGCTAGGAGAATATATTAGTATAAAAGTACTCTATAAAGACTACCTAGTTAAAGTCCTAGTGGTTCCTATAAGCCTTAAAGTAGAAAAAGAACACTAGGCGAATAATACAGTAACTATATAGGAGATAATAAAATATATAGAATGCCTTATACTAGGACTTAAGATTACCTAAATTTAATAGCTTTAATAGGAAAATATAATCTAAGCATATAATAAGAATAATAAAAGGATATAAAGGTTACTAAAGACTTACTAGGGAGACGCCAGTTAAACGTATAGCTCCCTTATTATTAGTATATATACACTAGGAATACAAAAACTCCTTATCTAAAAAGGAATAATTATAAATAGCCTTATATATAATATAAGGCTCTATAACTATAAACTACACCTAGAATAATACTATTACTATATATAATAGGGACACACCTAATCCATATACGCAGTATAGGTATGTTGCGGCTACTATACGGGCCCCTATAATATAAGACACTATTTAAATTAAAACTAAATAAAATATGTGAACTGTTACTAAAGCACATATAAGGCATAGGAGAGAGTAGACTATATTAAATATAAAAAACAGAAGGTAAGGGCTTAACAGCTATAGGAATAACTACACACTAGGTTATATAAATGGAAATAATAGGTAATAAGCTAGGGGGATGTAGGTACCTTCCTAGCGTTCCCTATTTTTAATACTAGGGGGCTAAGCTAGCCATCCTAAGCCTTAATGGGCTAGAAGTGATGCTATATAATATTACCAGACTAAATAGGGACATAAGGGTTACAGGGGATATAAGGGAGAGGATGCCCTATAGGAAGACCCCTATGGACAGCTATAGTAAGCTTAAGACTAGGATAATTAAGAATTAGACTAAACGTGGTAAATCTAATATTTATAGCTAACCTATAAAGGGCATAAAGCCAACCAGTAAGACTAGGGGAAAAACTAAAGATAATAACAGATTTAGATATAGAAGCGCTAGTAAAAATATAAAATATAAAAATAGAAAGCCCTATATAAAATAAGTAGCAACTAGGGTGTAGATATAAGAGATAGAAGTTCTAAAAATCCTAGAGAAAGTGGAAATAGAGGAAGCAAAGAATAAAGAAGAGTTAAATAACCCTTACTAGGGGTCCGCCACCTATCTATTATATAGTATAACTGCGGCAATATAAACCACCGCCTTATAAGGCCCCTACTAGACAGTCTAGACCTAGAGAAATACTATATCCTTGCTATATAAGAGCCGTATTATAATACCTATATATAATTAATATACTGCCCCTAAGGATTCCAGCTTCTATACAAACTAAAAGCAGCTATATATGTGTGCTTTATAATTAGCAAGGCTGTTAGCCTATCTTTATAGTTATAGCAAGTAGTTAACCTAGATATTGTAGTTATAATAATCCAGATATATAGGGGACCGGTATAAATTATTAATGTATATAACCCTAGGGTCAAAGGGGTCCCATAAATAGAGAATATTATATTAGTAATAAGCTTACTAGAAACTAAAGGCATAGAGTTTATCCTATTAGGAGATATAAACCTCTACCACCTGTAGTAGGGGGGTATCTATGTTGCTGCTAAATAATAGGTAGAGTGCCTACTAAGAGCTATAGATATCTGGGGCCTTAAACTAGCCACTCCCCTAGGAGTAATTACGTGGTAATAAGGCACCGCTAGAAGTACAATTAACCTTATATTTATAGACGATGGCCTATAACAGAGACTTAAAAGGTGTATCCCTAAAGAAGAATAGGCACTTATCTTAGACCATATCCCCATCTAAATATAGCTAGATTTAAATATTAAGGCGTAACTAAATAGTAAAAGATATGTAATAAGGAAGCTTAAGACAAACAGTTTTCTTAATATAGTTAAACAATAACTTTAAGACCTAGAAGAAATCCACCTAATACTAAATAAGCAAGGCTTATTAGCTACCCCTAAGGAAATTAACTAAAAACTAGAAAGGATCTAGGCAGCAATTAAAAATAGGCTAAAAGAGTATTGCCCGGTCTTAAAACCGGGCCCCTACGCGCGATACATATAGTCTATATAATGCGCGGTTCTTATAGCTAGCCAATAATAAGTAAGAAGGAAATATATAAACAGCTATAACCCTAAAGATAAGAGATAATATAAAGATATAAAAAACCAGCTAAAGAATACCCTAAAAAAAGAAGCAAGAAACAACTAGAGATGGTTTATAAATAAACATACTACTAACCTAAGTATCCCCTATAATAAGGGCCTTTGGACTATAGTAAGATAGGTAAAAAAAAAAGGTGGGATGCCTAGTAAAAAACCTATACCTACTACCCCTATAAAGAGTAGGCAAACTATAGGCTATAAGCAATAATAATAAGAAGGCGAAGATCCTTATAGAAAGATTTTTCCCCTAACCAGCTCTAATAGACCTTAGTAACATTACTAGTAAAATATTAGTTACTTACCTAAGGGTTAACAGCGATATAATAACTAAAGAAATAGCTAGAACTATTAGTCGCCTCTTAAATAATATAGCACTAGGACTAGATAAGATCCTAAACAAAGCCTTAAAGACCTATAGTCCACTTATAGCACCTTAGCTTACAGATATAGCTAGAGCATGCTTTATAATAGGCTACTACCTATAACTTGGAAGATCTATAACAACGGTTGTCTTATAAAAAGAAGGTAAAGTAGACTACTTAATCCCAGGAAGCTACCGCCCTATTGCCTTAAAAAAACACCCTAAGCAAGATCTTAGAAAAGGTTATAGCGGACTATATAGTAGATATAGTAGAGGAACACGCCCTACTACTATAAAGCTAAATAGGGGCAAGAAAGAATCGCTTAATACTATTAGCACTTATACTACTCGCTGCTACCATTAAAACTACATGGGCTATGCGCAAGGACTTTATAGTATTAATACTTAGCCTAGACATTAGTGGCCCCTATAATAATATACCCTATAAGCGCCTTTTATATATCCTTAGGGCAAAGGGCTTCCTAAAATGGATTATATAATTTATTTAAGGGTTTATAGGCCAGAAAGAGATATTACTGGTCTTTAGCGGATACTAAAGCCCCCCCATTATAGTTGCAATAGGTATACTATAAGGATTACCTCTTTTACCTATACTCTTCCTTTTCTTTATAAGCAACTTACTTAACACCTTTAAGGAAGGGGCGACCTAGGGGATAGGCTTTATTAATAATATAAGCCTAATTATATATGGGCTAACAGCCATAGAGAACTATAGAATACTAGAGAAAGCCTATAACACCTATATAGAATAGGTAAGATAATATAGAGTCTAATTCTCACTAGAGAAATACTAGCTAATCTATTTTATAAAAAAACGCAACTAATTTATAGATCTCTAGCATATAATCCATATCTAAGGCTTTAGAGGTTAACTAGTTTAGGGCCTAAGGGTATTAGGAGTATGGGTAGACAGCAAGCTTTAGTAGAGTGCATATATGGTGCAAGCGGCCTATAAGGGCCAAGTATAGTATATTACATTATCCAGGATCGTTAATTCTATATAGGGTCTATACTTCTAGAGGTTACGCCTACTATACACAGCAGTTGTCCGGCTAACTATAATATATAGATCTAGTATTTGGGCCATTAAAGAAACTAAGAAGGGCCCCCCTAAAATAAAGTATATTAAGACACGCCTAAATAAACTATAGAGGGACTCTAGGGCGCCTTATAGGAGAACAAACCAATAACCCTAAAGTAGGGAAGAGATATTAGAGAAACAGGTAAAGAAAGTAGAAAAAAAATAGTGCTGCGTTAGGGCCCAGGCCCATATAAAGGAGGAAGGGAGACGTATAAGAGGCCAGTAAAGATAATAGTAAGAAAAAGAAAGGAGCTAAAGTAGAGCATAAAAGAACGCTAGGAAACCATCTTCTGTAATATAATACTGGTTGGACCAATGCTAAAGAGGCGTATAGGAGTTAAAGGTACAGAGGCTAACTTAGGTAAGAGAAACCTAAGCCATGGCATAGTTAACGCTATAGGGGGTAAACACTTAAGAGCTCCAAGAAGGCCTAACAAAGGCAGAAAATATAATAGCAATACTCTTAAGAATAGGGATAATAGGACTAAAAGATTAGCTCTACTAGGTAGGTATTCTAGTAGGCAGCCTAAGATGCGAATATAGCTGGCCAAGATAGACACTAAAATATATAATACTGTTATGCCCCCTATATACCAATTAAGGAGCTATGCTCTTAGTAGCTAGTATAGAGAACTATAACACACTACTCTTAATATAAAAAGGTTTTAAGGTGGTTACCTAGTAGCTTATTAGTTAAAATGTGCTAGACCAGTTTTAGGTTGCAAGGGAAATGGTAATAGAAGATAAAGGGGTAAGTAATAGGCGCCCCCTAATAACTCTACAGTAGTAGAGCAAAGTTTGCAATACTAGCGCATCTATAGGCTTGTTACGGCAGCAGTGGTTCCTAAGGAGGTTAAAAAGTAAGGTAGTAGAGCACTATAGGTGACTTATAGGCGCCTTATAGGCGAGTCCTAAAAGGCGGGGAGACGGATTACGGGGTTTTCTTATATAGAGTTTTCTCCCCATATGTATATAAGGAGTAGTCCATGTGGGCCTAATAGGGATCCGAATCGGACGTTAAGCAATAAATAATAATAATGTAAAGCTTTGGCTTATTAGTAGGTATAGCAGCTAGAGACGTACTTCCGTATTATATTATATATATTTAGCCAGTAGTACTCCTATTAGAGTAGTTTTAGGGTTTTTCCTTAGCCTAGGTGGCCGGCTACTGGTAGATTATATACATATTTAAGAAGCTTAAGCTTAAGTTTATTGTAATTAGGGATAACTAGGTAGTTTTAGTAGTATAAGCGGTTTCTGCGGGCTTTGTATTTACCTAGAGAAATCTTTTTAGAGTATTTAACGCCATCTTAAATTAGCTTAAGCGTCTCTTAAATAAACTTATTATTTAGATATTTATCAACTATAATCTATTTAATGGTTTGATTGGTTATTTTAAGGATATATACCATAAGATCTTTAGCAGGAGGTTTAAATAGCTTAGGGCGGAGTAGGGTCTAATTATAGTAGGAGCGCGCTTCTTCTTAAGCTGGTGCGTTCTATAAATATTAGGTTAGGGCATTAGGCTTCTAGCCTTAAACGCCTAGGCGGTATATAATTAAGAATTGGAATTAGGACAGATATTCTAACTAGTGGGCTTAATAGTGGCTTAGCTATTTCGTGGTTATGAAGTACTATAGGTTTTTATAGTTATTAAGAACTTTAATTAGGAATCTAGCTCCTTCTAGTTCTAGTCGCCATTGCTTAAAGTATTTAATAATAGCTAGTAATTCCTTATCGTAGATCTCGTAATTGCATTCGGCTAGGCTTAGTTGTTTTAAAAAGTATACTATAGGGTGCAATACTCCTTCCTTGTTGTATTAAGACAGAATGCCTCCAGTAACGTAATTAGATAAGTTAGCTTCTATAACACTTATTTGGTCTGGGTTAAAGTGTTAGAGTATAGGTATAGTAGTAAATATAACCTTTAGATAAGTAAAGGCCTTCTTACATTTCTTATTAAAGATAAAGGCTTTGTCCTTTTAGGTTAAGGCTATAAGGGGTAAAACTAAGGCGGAGAAGTTATTAATAAACCGTTAATAGAAGTTGGCGAAGCCTATAAAGGCCCTTACGTCCTTAACATTCTTAGGTTCTTGCTAGTTTATAATTACTTTAACTTTCTTAGGGTCTATTTATACGCCATTTATAGAAATAATAAGTCTAAGGTATAGGACTTCTGTTTTATGGAACTCGCATTTATCTATATCTAATTATAGGCCAGCTCCACGTAAGGCTTATAGGACCAGTTTAATATATTTTTAGTATTTAGCCAGATTATTACTATATATTAAGATGTTGTTAATATAAGCAGTATAAAAGACGTCTAGGTATAGGTGCAGGGTGTTATTTATAAAGTATTAGAATAAACTTAGGGCGTTTGCGAGGCCGAATAGCATTACCAAATATTTAAATAATCCATATTAAGTACAAAATGTAGTAAGCTATTTATCTCCTTTTGTAATACAGAGGCGGTTAAATACGTAGATAATATTAAGCTTTGTATAGAAGCGAGCCTTACTTAATTAGTTTAATGTCTCTTAGATTAATAGGATTAGGTATTAGTTCTTAACAGTAACAGTATTAAGAGCTTAGTAGTCTATGTAGAAGTGTAGACCGCTATTAGGTTTCTTAATAAAGATTACTAGTATAGCTATAGGTAAAGAACTTACTCTAATAAATCCTTTATCTAGATGTTTGTTTAAGTACTTCCGTAGTACCTAGAGTTTATTTTAGGATATTCTGTATAAGGGTCTAAATCCGGGATATTTTCCTTCTTTAACTACAATCTTATAATTATATAGACGGCATTCCGGTAGCTTATTAGCTTCCTTTTATAAGAATATATCTAAATAATTATGGTATTCTACTGGTACTTTTATGGCCAGGTTAGTGTGCTTCTTTAATGCTAAGGCCTTCTTAATATCAGCTATTGTAATGGTAAAGATCGTGTATTTAGGTTTCCTAGTAAGTTATGCTAATAGGGTAGCTCCAATTATATAGATATCTAAGGTGTTAAGTAGGCTTAGATTATCCTTAGTTTCTTATATAGTTTTAGGTTTAGTATTAGGTATAGAGTTAGTATTAAATTTAGGTTTAGGTTCTTTAAGTATCCTTTTTATAGTAGTAACTCTTTGATTAACGTCTAATACGGATCCTATCTGGCCCACGCAGACTACTCCGTCATAGGGGGAAAACTTGTAATTTACAGGAAGAAAACCCTACAGTTGGGGAAGGAAAAACCCTATAAGCCACCTCAGTAGGATAAAAAACCCCAAATTGCCATGCCTGCACGTAGCCGCGGCCCTATGGGCCTACAGCTACGTCCTCCTCCTTAGATGTTTTAAACTCCTTAGGAACCACTGCTTCCTTCTCTAGCTTATTTAAAGCTAGGGTTTACTACGTCCTAGCTAGGCCTTGCTAATTAATTGCCGTATGCTTATAGTTGTGTCCCATATCTTAACTACCCCCTATATGCTATCTCTTATTAACTATTGCCATATACGCCTTGCCTCCCCCCCCCCTAAGGCCTATTAAAGGCGTAAGGGGGATTTATCCGTTCTACCATCCTAATACTAAAAGACAAGTGGGATGTGTGTGTGTATTTAGGTATCTTTTGTGCCTAGGCCCTAGTTACTAGGCCCTCTCTAAGGGCACCACTCCGTTAAGAGGAGACAAGGAAAACCATACAGGGTTATCTGGCTGTCGGCTTCAGTAGTATTATAGCAGTATAGCGAGTGACCGCATGCTCCGCGGGCGATCGCCCTAGGGGTTAGAAGGGGCCGTATATTTGCTTATCCGTTTGTTCGTTTGTTCGCGCTTATCTATTCGTTAATATAAGGTTGTTAATACTTTCTATTAGGGTTTTTAGGGATGTTATCAAAAACTGCTTATCCATGTTGGATTGTATAGGTGCCCTGGATAGAACAGTGTAGTAGTTGTCGTATTGTAGAGGGCCAACAGTAGTGGTTTTCAAGATCTCACTATCCGAAAATTTTTTACCACCGCCCTCGACGCCCACAACCACCACCAGGTCCTGTCCGCACGCTGTGCGACGTCTCTGCGTTGGCTCTGGATCTGAACTTCGAAGACCAGGTTTGTAGCCGTCACCACGTACAGGTGCAGAGTCCGATTTCGACGGCCAGTATCCTTTTTATAGTAGAATACTAGTTCTTCTAGTACCTTTATATATTAAGCTTAAGCTTCTACTTAGTTTAGGGTGTAGTAATTAGAGTTAATTTATATGGTTTAGTATAATTTCTAGGTTCTTAGTAGACGTCGGTAGAATTCTTATGTTAGTGGAATTTGGTGGAATTCTTAGGTTAGTGGAATTAGGTGGACTTTTTAGGTATAGGGTAGATATTAGTAGAAATTTTAGATTTTAGTTTAGGGTCTAAGCAGTAAGTTATAAGGCACTTCTACTTATAATAGGAGGCGGTAAATAGAAGCTTAAGGTTGTCCTAATTAATGGTTACCTTATATAGCTTTATCTAGGGTTATCTAAGGATTACTAGGTGACCTAGGGTAGTTATAAAGAGCTTAATTAATTCTTTATGGTTTAGGTATTAGAGTCTTAGGGCCGCTATATAGGTAATACAGCCTAAGATAGTGCGTTTACTATTAAATCCAAATACGTTAATATATTGGTTAAGGGGTATTAGGGTAAACCTATTATCTTACGCAAAGATCTTATTAATAAATCCTATACCGCTAGCTTCTATGTTAATTAGGACTTAAGTATTAGCCTATTAACTTTTCTACTAAAAATAGTAGTTAACGGTTATACTACAATTCTAAGAGTTAGGGTTTGTAATATCTAATGCGTTTAATAAGATCCTGTAATATAGCTGTCCTAAAAAGCGACTTAACTCTAAAATATGCCTTTTAGTGGTAAGCAGGAAGGGGTTTTTATAGAATGTTAGTTATAACTTCGTCCTTATAAGTAGTGCTTACTAGACACGGGGCTGGAGCTAGGTAAAGATTGGGGATAGTAACTAGAGGATTAATATAGTAAACGGTTATTAGTATTGGCCGTTTATAAGCTGTATTAGGGTATAGGGATGGAGTAGTATCTTAAAATATATTCCTTGCTTCTATATTTAAAGTAAAGGCCTAGCTTAATACGTTATTCTTATTTAGGGGACCCTAGTAGAGCGTATCCTAGGGTCCCTATATTAATATCTATAGCGTTAGGGTGCTTAGGCTAAGATAATAACTTAATAGATATTTACGGGGCTGTTATATTATATTAAGGAGTAGACTTTGGTATTAGGCGTAGTATATCGTTATACTATTTATTAATAACATTTATGTAGGCGTTAAGGGCTCCTAGTAAGTCTATACCTATTAGGGAGGTTTTTAGTTTAGGACTTAGGAATTTAATAAGGCTGTTAATTAGTATAGAGTTATTCCAGCCTGTTTCTTTTACGTAATAGTTAAATTTAGAGAAGTATACTAGAAAGCTTTTTATTTCTTAAGTTATATAGTTTATTTTTCTCTAGGTAGTAGCTTAGCGGTTTAGGTTACTATATATAGCTTTAAGAAGTATAATTAGGCTTAGTACTAAGTTTGGTTAAAGAGGTTTAATAAGGTTAGCTATATCTCCTCCTAGTTAACTTAGGGTATAATAGAGTTAGTTAGCTTTAGTTAGGTAGCGGTTAGTATTACTAGTTAGCTTATTTTTAAGCCGGCTTAGGAATAATTAAAGTTCTTATTATTTACTAGTAAATATTAGAGGGCCTAGTAATTATTTAGATTATTATAGCGTAGTAGTTAGTTCTACTGGTAGGATAACTATTACTAGTTTAAGGCTTATGTTCCGTATATTAGCTTCTAGTAATAGCGACTAGTCTTAAGGGCTTAACGTAGGCGTTTTAAGGGTGCGGATTTCTTCTTAGAGGGCCTTAATTATTTTTTAGTGCTATGCTTCTTATTTAGCTTGCTATTAAGCTATAGCAGCTTAGTTTTATGCAAGGGCGTCTATAAAGAACTTTTATATATCTACCAATTATTTCTAAAGTACGGATATAATGTTGGCGGCCATTATAGGGGCTTTAAGGTCGTTTTGTATTTTAAATAGGGCGGGGCGGAATATAGGTTTTAACGCAATATAGTATCACGGAGTAAGTATAAGTAGTAATAATATATAGCGAAGTAGATATTATTAAGCTATATATATAAACTGTATAATAAAGTTAAGACGTTGCGTAAGAAGAGAAGGTAAGGAAACGGGAAGAAAGGGTATATATTGTTAGTTTGGTTGCTTGGTTAACATATACATAGAGTAGAATAGGATTCGAGTAGCGGTCCTAGCAGAACTTGGCAGGATTTAGTGGACTTGGCAGAATATGGCAGAATGCGGCAGATTGCCGTCAGATTGTTGTCTCGCGGTCGGTCTCTTCTTGCTGCGTCGGTGGAAACAGGTGGAAACAGGTGGGAACAGGTGGACGTGTATAAGGTGTCACGGAGGTGTCCCGTGACACTTGGTTTTATAGATATTTTAGAGTAATATACAAAATTAAGCCTCCGAGCCACCAAATTATAGTCATTGTAATATAAGATAGCATAGAGATAACGTAATAGGAAGTTCGCGTGGCTGAGGGCGTCTATCGCAAGGCTTAGCATGGTGGTAAGGAAGGTTTCGGTAGGAAGGCTTGGGTAGAAAGATCCTGCTGTTAACTCCAACGGTTAGCTACTAGTTATACTAATCCCGGTGAACTTATTACCTTATCTACTAGATCCTTTAAAGCCCATTCTTAAATAGCTGCGATTATACTATAAAGCAGCAATAATATTAGCGCGAAGCTTCGAAAGAAGCGGTTCCAGGAGATCACCAGCTTCACTGAACGCCCGTTCGCGGTCGTCGCTTGTAGCCAGTATAATCAATATATTAAGAGCCATCCATGCGAGCTTCGGCTGAGTCGTTCGCCAATAGGTGATCGTCTGGTAGTCTTCCAAGCTTTCGACGCGTTGATAGAGCTTTGAGCTACGTGGCTGGTGTATTACGTAAATAGTCCTGTTTGGTCCATTTGCATACTCAGAAATATCCAAAATCGATCATCCACAACTCCAAAAATCTATCACGAACTTCAGATCTCTACCAAAATTTTATATATATCTTTCCTATCAAGCGGGCAAGCAAGCAAGCAAGCAGGCCCTCTTTTGGCTTGCTGGCTTGCCCAAATCAGGCCTTTCGGCTTGCTGGCTTGCTTGATTACCAATCAAGCAAGCCAAGCAAGCTGTCAAGCCAGCTTGCTTAATAGCAAGTCTGGCAGTGGTGGTTCCCACACAGAGAACACGTATTTGGATTTCGTACTTTCGACAGCGAATTTCCACAAAACCAGCATCTAATGCTATGTTAAACTCGAGCTTTTATGCTGAAGATTGGGGCATCTGAGTGGAACTAACCTTTCGCACACATATCTTTCAAGAGAAAACTGTGTCCATCATTGAGTTGAACAGCTAGCACAGCAATCGTGACCACACCTGTCACATAATTTCGGGGGCATGGTTGTGATATAAACAGCCCCGCAGGCACAGCACACCCAGCAGTCGGTGGAATTATACCCTATAACAAGGGCAGGAGCTTCTGTTATAAATGTAAGCTTGTGTGCGTCGTTAAAGGATCGATTATCCAAATTAACCATTTGATCTTACCTGTCCTACACATGACTACAAGGGTACGTCTAATTCAGCGTGATTTTGCCTCGAGCGAGGAACGTTGTGTGCGAATTTAATATAAATACGTTACTCATTTAAGCGCCGCGTTCCACTATTGGAATGGTGGTTTGATCTAACTCGCATCTAGCGGGGCGGCCACTCACCTCTCACCACGTTATCGTTAGGCGGGCAAGGCAGTCTCGCACTGCCCTCTAAGATCTGCACGAAGCGTTTCACTAAGCGTGCATGTCTATGATGTATGATTAGATTCCACAATGCGCAACGCTGAAAGCAGTCAATCACTCCCGGCGGGCAACTTCATCCTTGCACAAATTCCTACCTTCGATAAAGATGGGTGAGCCTTTCTCTGCTGCCGGCAGCGCAGTAGGGATCATTTCCCTAGGTTTAACTATCTGTGGTAGTATCATCTCCTATTACCAGGCATATAAAGGGCAAGACGATGAAATCTTTCGTATCACTCGAAGGGCAAAAGAATTACATGACACGCTTGCTTTATTACAACGCCAGCTTCAAGACCACATTTCTCTGAATCCAGTTATCATCGACCAGATACAAGTCTGTTTACTTTCGTGCAAAAACAACATCGCGGATGTAGATGCAATCGTTAAGCGTTTTAGCAAACCTCAGGATGATTCAAAATTCACCAGTAAAGTTCGACGACGTAAACAGAAAAGCCTGTTTCCTTTCAAGAGGGACACTTTGCGAGATCTTAACATCTCTCTCTCGTTGTTTCAAACCAACCTCAGTGCTGCTGTTCAGCTTCTACATATGTAAGCTAATTTTTGATTACCATCCATATGGCAGGTATGATGTGCGGTAGCAGTCGGCGTCCTACGCCCAATCAATCACTCGGGTGTGATAAGTCTATGGAAGCACATAACCCATATTCTCGCTATACTTTATTCGTAGAGGCTAAGGTCATATTATATTATGAATATGGCACGTTGCGATCTACCTCGCTGATATGGTTTAGAGAGATGCTATCCAGGCAATTTGGTGCAATCTCAATGCTGCACGCTCTGTCTACGCATACAGCGGATGAGGTTCGAGGATTCAGTAAGCAAATCGAAGCGTTGAACAGCTCTCTTGCCCAATTTATTGCAAAGCCAGGTCCGTCGATGCCCCCGGCGTCATAAAATTAATCCCTAAACAGAATCATCAGATTCACCAGACACCTTGGATTTCCAAGATCAAGTCAACAGAAGGGCTGACAGAAAATCATGTTCTTCCAGCTCCACCACGCCTTTTCGAACGTTTCAACCCCTCATAGATGAGTCATTTTCGTCATGCACTTGCACTTCGCCAACTAAGTCTTTTGTTTTTCGCCGATTTCGTCGCACGCTTAGTTTATTATATGTCGATAAAAATGGTTACAATCATAATGATGGCTGCACAATGTGGAAAACAAGGTCGCGAGAGCGCACCGCCGTTCTTACAGTATCACTCTTTGGGCGTATTTACTCAGGGTCTTTCACGCTGATGAACTCGCCATTTCTTGGCATGCAGAATTTCTCTATTTCCCCAAACCTTACTGTAAAAGCCACTGTTGGAAATGATGCTCCAGCTTTTCGTCTAATCAACGAGGTGTTGCGCAGTTTTAAGAAAGCATCTACTATCGCTGATGGAGATGTATTTGACGCCTACTTTCTACGACTACAGCAGATATTCCGAGAGAGAAGAGCTTCGCCCACTGATGTAAATGAGAGAGGTCTCACTATTTTACATGTAAGAGATTCCAAATTGCGTACTATATTGTGACATACTAAGACCAAGAAGCAAATGTGTTTATCAGTTGGTAGTATTTACCAATGTGGTCAGACTGCTTTTCAGTATTATCGTCAGTTTATCCTTGGCCTCATCTCGATCGGCGTACCCGTTAATGAGATGGCGCGATGGGGAAAGTATGTGCTTTTTAACAAAATCATGCTGAACGCCCACTAATCGCCACAAGCACTCCACTGGACACACTTTTGATGTGTGGATATCTTCAAACTCTACCTAGTCTATCTGTGAAAGCTGATCACTCAGACGTTCAAAGTTTGGCTTTACGGCTATTGGATAATCATGCAGAGCCTTCAGCATACGGTTGTCTCAAGACTGGCCAACCCCATTGCGCTCCATTCGAATGGGGCCCTCGTATGGTGTCGTGTTTAGCTAGATTCGATGGTTGGGCTGAAGGTGAGTTTCCCGAGGACTTCGCGCGACATAGATTTTCTTTTGCTCAAGTTAGCTAGATTTTGAGTGTGGAAAGCTTTCAGCTGCGATTCTCCAAAGGTCTGAAACTCGAGTGAAAGAATGCCTGCGCATATCTCGTGCATGTATTTCAGAACGAAATATCCTAGGCCAAACTCCACTTCACTTATCGTCTACATGGCCTGCTGGTATTAGTCTACTGCTACAGGCTGGAGCTGGATTTTCCTTAGACCAGCCGGATATCCGTGGCTTTGTTCCGTTAGCTTATGCAGTTATCGCTGGTTGTGACGATGCGACTAGGCTGATGCTTAATGCAGGGGGGATTCTACCGGTTGGAAAGACGACAGAATTTGATGGCCCCTATGTCGATGTCCTGGAAATTGCCACTACACGAAGTACAGATGAGATTCTCCATGAGCTAGTGTCAACCTTGTACAAGCAGCGAATGGCTCTTCAAGAATATGTTTCTATGACATTGCCGCTCCACTTGCATCCAGATCACGTCCCGGATGAGGAGGCAATTATGTTGCTTGAACAGCTAGAGAAGCACAAAATCCAGGTCCCATTCGGTCTGCGGCAGGTCCAGAAGCGAGGGACGCTTTACCATGCTACATATCTTGATGTTAGGCTAGCGCGCCACTTGTTCCATGCAGGCTTCCGTGATATTGAGGGAACCCATGAACAGTGGACGCCCTTAATGCTCTGTGGAGGTGCGACCCTAAATGATCTCCTTAAACTTGTATCGTGGCTCATTAGCAATGGGGGGGATTTAAGCCTTTCCACGCCCATGTGTTCTTGCATTGAAGGTAACTGCGCTTGCTACTTGTCTCCAACATCCCTTCTCTCTAAGACAGCCCACAGACTAGCCTCAGAGGTCGGCTGGACAATATTCAGAGCCGGCTCGGCCTTTTGCAACGGAGAAAGACCGACGTGCGAATTAAGTGCTACCTGGTTTATGGAACTTCTTTCGAACCTCCATGTTTCATCCCAGCAATTATTACGAGATCTATTCACCGATGGCTCACGAGATAGCTGCATCTGTGCTTGTACTAGCAGTCACGGTTGTTCACCGGCTATCATGATGTTAAAGAGCATGGAAAAGCCGCCACAAAACCTCGAATACAGTTACAGGAACTTCAGAATGACTAAGGCAAGACCCTGGATTATAGAGTGGATGTTGGGCTCCCAGCAGCTGGAGCCTACTGGCTCTGCTTTCGATTGGCTGGTAACGGATGTCATCCGTTTTATGACATTTGAGGAACTTGGATTAACTCATATATGTTGCTACGATTCAGGTCATGGACGGCGCAGACATTTCATCGTGAAGGAGGTTTCAGAAATTGACGAAATTTGTGAGAAAGAGGTCTCTCTATCGGATGAGTTGGATACTCTTGTGGTGGAGTTTCGGGGAAAGTACACGGAACTGAGGGTGCCATTCCATGAGTTCTTGTCAGGCTATTGGGATGCTCGAATGAAAGAGGTCGCAAAAAAGGGTTCTTTAGATAAATAAGGCCTTAGGGAGATTGGGCTTGGTATTATACAGTGCTATTATTAATATTCAATACTTATCAATAAGGATTTAGTACTTTTCAACGTCTAGATTGAATTATATTATTAAATAATAATATAAATATTTAAAGGCTCTTTAAGTAATATTTGGTTTAATAATATATTAATATATCTAGGACAGTGTGTTCGACAGGCAATCAATCGCAGGCAGGGACCCCAGGTTGCGATTGATTGGCCAAAATCCTGGTTGCGATTAATCAACTAATGAGAATTAGCTAATTGATTAAAATAATTGCGATTAATTGCCAGGAATTACCCAATCAGGTAGTCCGTGATAGAGAATCTGAGTACTAGTCATTTTTTTAGTAGAGCTTCGCCCTATATAGTAAATATACACTCTAAAAATAAGTCCTCCCTATACTCCTTATTTATCCTTATCCTTTCCTATATACCCTTTATTTAACCAGCTCTTCTAAAGCTCTAGCGCCTTAATTATCTCATCAGCTAGGCGGTTCCGGTTGTTAGTAATTACGTCATTAGCAAAGCTAAACTTACGCTTATACTTAGAGCTTATCGCCGGTATAGAAAAGAGGTCCATTGCTATATAATAAAGGATTGGATAGATGTGCTTAATATCCTGCTAATAAGCCAATAGGTTAACAATATATTGTTTAGCTTTAGTAGGGATATCTTTAGTAAAGCACTTAAGTTTAGATTTAAGCCTTTAACGCTTACAAGCTCTATATTTACTAGTAAGCATACTATAAAAGTTAAAGCCTCCTTCGCCTAATAAAGACGAATCTAAATTATAACGCTTTTTGTGTATAAGCCGCTTAGGAGCAACCGGCTTATTATCCTCCTTATCCTCTAACTGCGCATACTTCTCCTTATACTGCTTGTACAACGTGATAACATCTTTCTTATATTGTAATTGCTATATAGCCTTGCTAGCCCACTTCTGTTTAAAGTAGTTAAACTTATAGGCCAGGTGGAGGACAATTACTACTTAGTAGATGGGTGTTTAGTTAGTAAGGCTAAAATATTTAATAAGCTTTGTGTATGCGTAATAAACTTCTGCTTTATAGTACTCCAAGTACTCCGCCGGCAACGTCTTAATCTTATTATTAGCTTATTGTAGGACCTTAAATATATAGTTTATGCTTTAAAAAACCTCCTAATCCGCACTATAAGAGCCCTTAAAGCCTCTAGCGTTCGCGTTGCCTTATAGTTTATTAGTAAGAGTCTTAAAGGGCTTAAGAAGCCGCTTAAACTTCTTTAGCGTCTTAAAGTCCTTATTTATAAGGAAGTCCTGTAAGAGATTATATGTATCTTTATTGGTAGGCTTAACCTAGTAGGTTTAGTAGAGTTTAATAGGTTCTAAAGTTTAAGTACTATTAGATATAAGAAGTTAGCAAAAGTCTATTTTTAAGTAATTTAACGGCGAGAGGCAGAGCGTTATCGCCATTAAATTCCATTAAATTCCATTAAATATACCGGCGGAGGGGTAAGCTATAGGCTGTATCTACGCGCGCTAAAGGTAGTTTGACGATATAATAAGGTGGTAGAGAATAGTAAAGGTTAAGCAGAATATTTGGCAATAACTAAACTCTATAAAACCCCACCTAAAAGGAAGCAATTGCATTAGAATATACCTCTCTTGATTATTATATATATAGCGTTCCAGCGTACTTTACTATCTTTTAAGAGTTCTAGATAGAAGACTTCCTTATTACCTTCCTTATAGTTAGTCTGGTAGTTCTAAAAGGCTATTTACCGCTAATTAGTTTGTCTAATATACACCATAATTATCTTTACTCTACTAATTAACCCTATCTTACTCCAGATTTAGAAGATATTATTAGTACCTATACCAGTAATTTACTTTTAAAGCTTGCTTATACCTTTACTAAAGAGCGCGGCCTTAATAATAAGGTTAATAATATGTCTAGCGCACCAAAGTCGAGCCCATTTTGGATCTATAGTTAAAAATATTGTTATAATTATTTCTATAAGCTTATTATTATCTTTAGCGTTATCTATTATAAAGGCGCTAATATTTTCCTCTATATAATATTTTATAATTATATCTGCAATTAATTGCGCAATGTTAGAGCTGGTATGGGAGCCGATTAATTAAGGGAGGCCAATAAGGGCGGTAGAAAGGTTGCCTTTAGTAGCTAATTTAGGTGAGTAATAACTTATTAGTATAGAAGTTAAACTTACTGATCTAGTAAGCAATAACGCTAACATAATTACGCTTATTTCCTCCTGTCTAAAGGTTGCTGCTGATGTTGACCTTACTAATACTCCCTTAGAAGGCCTTTAATTATAAGCCGTTGCTTAGGTAGAGCTTTAAGCACCTATTTGCTAATAGTGCTAGCTAAGGTAGCAGCTAAATAAGGTGCAGTAAGTAGCTTTTTAAGCCATAAGCTACATGCCTGCTGAAAGGTTATATTGTTAGTAATAATTCAATTTATATAGTTCTAATTATATTTCTTGTTGTTAAATGGTATTTAAGAGTTCGCTACTTTAGATTTAGTAATAGGCTTTGGAGTTACAGTAACGGCAACTTTAAAAGGGCTGCCTAGTAGAGATGTTAATAATTCAACGTTTTTACTATCTTGTATAATAATAATATTATGCCATTTTCTTATATGTCTTGCTGCTTTAGTAGTACTTTCTAATAGATATACGCCCTCCTAGTATTGTTTAGAGATATAGCAGAGCTTATAAACTCACCAGCGCCTGCCCTCTTTATTCTTAATATCTATACTATGCCTATAGATTGGTGAGGGTGTAAAACTAATATTAACGTGCTACTTATGCCTAGCTTAATAGCAAGGTTCTTTTAATAGGTTTAAATTATAGTAAAGCTTATCCTACTTAATTATAAAGATATAAGAAGCTATAGCGTTGCCCAGTTATATATTTAATGGAGTTAGTTAAGGTAAAGTAGGTATTTTAGGTACCTTACTACCCTATAATTTAGGCGCGTTGTTAATTAGAATAGGGGAATTACGCGTTAATGGTGTTAAATTTAATAATAATAAAGACGGTAAGGGTAAGGGCAAGGTTTTAGGCCTTTATTTGGCTCGTTGGAAGGGGTTAAGAGGCATAGTATTAGAGGTAGTTAAGGTGATAGAGGTTGAAAGATAATTGAAAAAACTCTATAGGGATAGGCGTAAGCAAATATAGCTAATAAAACGCGTTCTAGTGGCAGATTATGCTAAACCTTTTAATCTTGGCGTATTTAATTGCTGCATTCCCAAGCGATCTAATTAGATTAATACTGCACACCTTATTAAAATCGTACACCTTAATACCAAAAGTCTATTACGAACCACCCCTCTATTAGTGGGATTTTATATTAATTAATTGCAGGCACTTAATAAGAATTTCTGGTTATGATTAATTACTTAATGACAATTCCTGGTTGCGATTAATTAATTAATTATTAATTAATTAATCGCAGGCGCGCTCGTCAAGTGGCTTGCCTGTTAAACACACTGATCTAGGATCCAGGGCTCTCAACAATAACCTTATTCATTTATTTATCGCGTATACTCATCATTATAAAGTGATATGGATACGATATTAAATCTTATAAATGAATGAATATCCATAAGCTTATGAATATATATATATATATATATGATTTAGAGCGTTAGTGGTAGTTAGTGTTATAAAGGGGTAGTATAGTGTTCGCAAAGGATTGTAAATACGCCTATCGTTCTAAAATATACGCATAAGCAAATTTTTATTAATTTATATTAGGATGGATGCAGGAGCTATTAATAAGCTTATTAGTTTGAGAGGCAGAAGGGGGGTAACGATTTGGGAGGACTCCAAAGACAATTGCCTCCCTCAAACGCTTTGCCAAGCCTGGTAATATTGCTTATTAAGTCAATATCGCGATATTATCACGATAATGAATATCTGGAGGCCTTAATAATATAAATACGATAAGTGGTATAAATATACATTTATTTATTACTGGGAGCCATGCTAGGATTGTTAGCTCTATATAGTGTCTATACTTGACATCGGCAAAATATGGTCCCCTTTAAATGGCCTCAATGGTTGGTAGTTAACGCAATTGGCGCGCAGTTGAGGGCATTTGGCAACTCGACCGACTAGCCTATGTCGTGTTTTTTTGACACGCAGCCTGCGAGCAGCCTGCGCATAACCTGCGAATTTGGCAAAGTATTTAGAGCCATCTACCTCTTTTATACTAATAGTATATTTTAGATAAATAAAGGCTACTTTAAAGCTATTTATAAGGCTAGTAAAATAAATTATATTATTTTAGATAATTTAATATATAGTGACGGTCCTCTTCTACCTATCTACCTACTGACTTACCTACCTGCCTGCCTACCTATTTGCCTACCTACCTACCTATCTACCTACCTACCCGTGTCAGTGTCTGGTTTAATTTGGGGGAAGGGTCGGCCCGATCGAAGGCTCTAATTTATTCAAATCGTTCTCTATAGCCGTTCGCTGGCTGTACATTCAAACGGTGGTCGTCTAGGGTGCTTCCCTAGGAGGCCTTGATTTGATTTGGTGACGGGCCGATATCAAAGCTCTGGTTCAATTCGATCAATTAATTGATTGAATCGTTCGTAGTATTCACTGGCTGGTTGTTCGAACGGTCGTCGTCTGGTTCTGGTAACGGTCGTCTGGCTCTAGGACGGTCGTCTAGTTCTGGCAGCGGTCGTCTGGTTCTGGCGATGGTCGTCTGGTTCTGGCGACGGTCCTCTGCTGGCTGCCGTTCTGGTGCCTCCCTAGGTAGGGAGGATGTAAGGAAGGAAGGAAGGCTAAAAAATAAGGTGGCTACATAGGAAAGGCTAGTTGTATCGGGAATATAGCGGGGACCAGATGCAGAGCTTCGTGCAGAGCCTCGTGCAGAGCCTCTGTCGCAGAGCTTCGTGTAGAGCTTCGTGTAGAGCGTCGTGTAGAGCTTCGTGTAGAGCTTCGTGTAGAACTTCGTGCAGAGCCTCTTGTAATTAGCATATAACTTAAAAATAATTTATTATATTACCTCAATTGTATATTAAGGAATATATAAGTTGGTCAACTGCGTATTATTTAACTTTTAAATATATTAAATTGGTTAACTGCGTATTTTTTAACTTTTAAATATGTTAAGTTGGTTAATTACAGGTCAATTTGCGTATCATTTAACTTTTAAATATGTCAAGTTGAATTGCGTGTTATTTGACTTTTGAATGTGTCAACTGCATGTCAATTACGCGAAACGCGCCTAACAAAGTCGACTTGAAACCCAGCCTGCGAATATTTTCCCAATGTTCTAAAGGTTACGCCTACTTAGTAGTTATATAAATAAAGATATTTATAAGAAATTAAGAATATATTTATAAATATATTTATTAAATAAATTAAATATTTTAAAGCTTTAGTAGTTATAGAGGACGTATTTAAAAGTAACTAAGTATAAGGTTTTAGGTAACGTTTTACACAAGCAAGTAAGGGTGTGTTCGGTTGCAAATTGCCTCCATTACAGAATCTGTTCAATCTGTGCGTATTTTAGTGTCGCCCGTTTTATAATTAGTGGCGGCTACTACCGTAGGTCAGTTGAATCTGTAACAATCGTTCGGTAAGCCTCCAGATAAGGCCCCAGATTTAACTTCGCATAATACGTAATTAATTTTGGTAAGCAATTCGAGTGACGCCTTCTACCACTAGGCCTCTATCGCGACTCCCTACTTTAATATAGTAATGGAGCCTCCTCCTCAACCAACGCCCTCTCGTCGGTCAACGTTTACTACACCTACGCCAACCTCCCGTACGAGCCGCAGTAGAGTTACCGCGACGCCCGCGACGCCCGCGACGCCAGCAACGCCAGCAACGCCTACGACGCCCGCGGGGCACAGGAGGGGGCGTATAAGATGGACAAGTAAGATAAAGAAGGCGATGTTAGACGGCCTCGTTAAGGCCGTTAATAAAGGATATCGCGCAGATAGCTCTTACAAAGCTAACGGCTGGAAGATTACTCTTACTTATATAATTGCTGTTGCCCAGCAGCCTATTACTCTTAGGCAAATTAAGAGCAAGCATGATAACCACAAGAGGGATTGGAAGGTGTGGGTAGAGCTCTGCGGCCTCTCTAGCTGGGGGTGGGACGAAGCTAAAGGCGTACCTATTACCAGTAAGGAAGTTATAGAGGCCTACTTTAAAGCCCATCCTAAAGCTATAAAGTTTCATAATACACCGCCTACCTTCCTAAATCTACTGCAGGAGCTATTTAAGGGAGTCTTAGCAATAGGTAGTCATGCAAAGTCAATTAACAAAGCAATTAAGAGCTGCATAGACCCTAAACTTCTCTCGGCGGCGGCCTCGCAGGCATTAGGTTTAGCGGATAAAGAAGCTAAGGATAAGGAAGATAAGGAGGAAGTAGAGGAGGTCTCTAAGTTCAAGTCAGCTCGCAGCTCTATTAAAGGCCATCAATCAAGCTCACCTTCAACTGAGCGCCCTAGTCCTCCTGGTGCACCCAGATCTTCCTCCTCAACGCCGAGCCAACCTTCTTCACTAGCTATGCGGAAACGGGCTCTTAAGCAGGCTGCCAGAGAAGTTGAATCTAATATAAAGCGCCAGCAAGGAAGACGACGAGTTGCAGAGACACTAGAGGAGACGGTAGAGAAGGTGACAAGAAAGTTAATCGCCCAGAAGTCTCCTCAAGAGAAGGCCTCTGCAGAATTTATCAACGAGTTCAGTCACCTAGATCCTATAGAGCAACTAGCTATTTTGCGAGCTTTTAAGACGGAGTCTACTGCCAGATTGTTTCTTATAACGGCTAGAGTTGTAAAGCTTCGACGAAGCTTAATTAACAATATTTTAGCTAGTAGGAAGGAGAACGCGTAGGAGAGCAAGCCTTAGGTAAGATCCAAGTCACTCTTTAGAGCCTTTCTATATGGGCAATTAGTAAGCAAAATATAGAGGGAAACCACATAGATTTCTATAGTAAATACACCCAAATCCACTATATATTCTCAATTAATTGGCCTGCCAATTACTTGGCAGTAACTCTCCCACATAAGCTCCACAATCTCATCGCGTCTTTAGTTCATAACTACATTATTTTCTACCTCTGTAAGCCTTGCGTCTTCCTCATCCATAACCTCATCCTCTACCTCTAAATCACCATCTAGATTATCTAGATTATTTATATTTATAAAGTTATAAACCGCAGCCAAGGCGTACACTATATTCACTTGCGTACTTAAAGAAAGGCTACGCCTACCGGCCTTAAAGTATCAGAAACAGTTCTTAAAGACTCCTATAGTACGCTCTACTATATTCCTTAGTACCATATATCACAGATTAAAGAGCTCCTTCGCGTTCTATGGCCTTATATTTACCTACACTTACTCACAAAGATAATACCATACGCCGCGATAGGGAGTTAGAGTTATAGGCGTGTTGGAGTATCCAGCATCCGCAATATAGTATCTACCAAGTAAGGCTTTAAATCCTTTAGCTCTTGCTAAATTAATAACTCTAAAGTTATAAGCAGAGCCCTCCTAACTAGCTAGAATATAAAGGAAGTTTATCTAGAAATTAATAACTACAAGAACGTTCTATAATAATCCTCCCTTCCTTCCACACCACAGAGCTTACCTTATATACCCGCCTGCTATGGAAATAGGTAGATAAATACCATTAAGAGCTCTAATACAATCAGCAAAGAAAGAATATTATTTAGGGTTATTAGCAATCTCTTCTAGAGTAAGGTTCTTAGGAAGCCAAACGACTTCCTTATATAGTTTTAGAAGGCCAGGAAAGACTTCATACACAGCTTTATAAGGCAGTAAATTAATACCAGAAGTTTAGCTAGCAGATAAATACTCACTAGTAGATTATTGCAGATAAGTATTAAGTTACCTTACTTAGTAATCTATATAACAAATTATTGCTAAATATTATTAGGAATATTAATAGCTTCTTAGCCGCTGATAGAAGCTTTATATCCTTTAAGTTACTATATAGTTATAACCAATTAAGAAGCTTCCTAAATACCTTAGGTCTCATATAAGTAATATTTAGAAGTTATTACTCATGGCTATAGAGCAACTACGCCGTCCACCTCATTCCTCGCCACATATTAGTATACTAAGTATAAACGCCCCCCAGAAACAAGCTCATCGCGATTAAAAAGGTTAAGATAATAACATCCTGTAAGGCTTGCAAATGCGACTGTAGTATCGTAATTAGGGTATATAGAGTCGCCATATTATAAGAAGTCGTCACTTTAGCGCATATATAAGAGCTCCAGATTATAACGGAATATATAACGGGAGCTTAAAGCTACATATTAAAACGGTGCCAAGAACCTCATTTTAACTACTATATACGGTATAGCTTGCAAATTTAACGCGCTTACTAATATAGAGGAGCCTTAGATTCAAACGGTGTCAGATTTACCGAACAACACCCTCATATTTAGATTTGAGCTCCAGTTCGTTTACAATATGGAGCCTCCATATTCGTAACGGAGGTGCAACCGAACGGCCCCTAAGCCACATACAGTGGGGTGTCATAAGTGTCCGTCCTAAGCGAATTTTTAAGCCAACCCACCCCACTAAATTATATATAATAACCACATAATTAATTCTAAAGCCTTAAAAAACATCTAAGGTTTATATTATATATTAAATCTAGCTATTATTACTTTTTTTTATTTTTAAAACCGACAATTCCTTTAGAAATCCTATTAGTTCCCCAATAAGATCTATAATGTTTAATATATATTTTCTACTACTAGATATTAATTTTTTTTTACAAAAATTTAATATTTTATAAAGATTTATTGTTATTATAACTTGTTCTATTTAGAATATTATTTTAAAAGCATAAAAGTTTATTATAGGATTGTGAAGTTAAAAAATTGGAATTTGTATGGAGAATTGCATCTTTTTCCTATTTTTTAGCTTTATAGCCTTCTAATAAATTTATATATTTTTTATATGAAAATTTAAATAGAGAGAGTTTTAGTAATAGCAAATCTCTATAAAATATTAGATTTTTAAGAAATATTTTTAATATCTGGTAGTAGAAAACATATGCTAAAAATAGTAAGTTTGGTAAAAAGTTGGTAAAACGTAAGGGCTTTTAACAAAGGACTATAAGATTTAAGACTTTAAAAAAAGGTTATAATAGCTATATCTTATATAGCGATAAGCCTTATAACTATTTTAAGGCTATAGAATTGATTTTGCAGTTGCTGTATAGTAATTCAGCGAAAAATATTACATTTGGTGTGGTCTGGGCACGGACACTTATGACACCCCACTGTAAGCGAGTGAGCCACCCTACCAAGAAATCGCGACGTGTTAACTATTAACTACTATAAAATAACAACACAACCCTTAATCGAGCTATTAAGAAGGCAGGATAGTCCTAGCTATCTTAGCTATCAAGCAAAACCAATTAGCTTTTAAGGTGGTTAAGTCTTAATGGGGTAGCTCACTTGCTTATATAGCTCACTCGCTTATATAAAACGTTATATATACTTATAAGTACGCCGGTCGTTCTTATATATCCCTTGCAACGTTAGGGTACGCGCACATTGCTTAGTAAGTACTTCTTTATTAACAAGGACTTCAGCCTATTTATACCGCAAATCCACAAAGCTTAGGATATGCTTTTAAATAGTCCTATGGTTATTATTAACTTCTTTATACTAGGCACTAAATGGCTTAATAGCTATATCATAAGCCTAAACATAAGTCTATAATAGTAAAGCATTAATAATCCTTTAGGTTGCTAGTGGAAGAACCATAATATAAATATCTAGCTTAGTATGCAGCTCTTAGTAAAGGACTAACCATTATATAAAATCCTCACAAGGTATTAGTTTAATAGCATTCTTAAGTATTTTACAGTTTAGTTCTATGCCGTAGTTATAAGCCTTAAGGCTATTAACCAGAACCCCTAGGTACCTACTATTATTTATCTTATTACCTTCCTAGGTAGCGCAGATTAAGTCTATTATACTACTATCTAAATAGTTAATAGTCTTACCCTTTGCACCAACTCTATTATTAATATCTTATTCCTAGGTAAAGATATAGATAGCCAGGCCAGCTAGAAAGGAGTTATTATTAATACCACTCCCTTTAGCTCTAGCTATAACTACTATACTTTTATCTTTTAACTATAGGTAGGTTATAAGTTTATATTAAACCCCATATTTGCTCTAGAGTATATCCTATATAGTAATAACTTTATAATGGTTAATAACCTAAGTAAGGCCCTAATTACGGTATAGGACATTAATTATCTTATAACTAAGCGTGTCCCTAAGGTTAGAATCTCCTAAGAGATTAATACTCTATACCACCTATAGCAAGGAGGTAATAGTTTCTATATTAAGCGCCAAATTACACTATCTAATAACTTTATAGATCTCCCGCATATTAATTACTTTAACTGCAATATTACTAAGTATAGGAAAAACTCAGTTAATAATGCCCTTAGGGCCGTCTTGCCGCTACTTAATAAAGAGTAAATAGGTGCCTATACTGCGCTTAAACATATAATAGGCGGTATTTTGCTAATCTAAGGCCCTAGTAGTATTAGGGAATTAACCTTCCTAACTGTCTTAGTATAATACTAGTATTAACTTAGGTTACCCTAGTAGGATCCTACTAGAATCTAGGTCTTATTACTACTTAATCGCTAACTAGATATGCTAGCTAAGATAATTAATAATACGCTTATAGAGGACTATAAGGCACTAATTACATAAGGCCATCCTACTAAATTTCCCATTATCCTTTGCCGCTATATGCGCTTAATAGAAACTAAGGTCTATATATAGGATGCTATTATACAGCAAATAGCGGCAGGCATTAATACTTATCCTAAGTATTTTAAGAAATAGGATAACTATACTATAATTAATAAGGACGTATCTATGCTAAATATAGCATTCTTGCTCTATTATACATTTAAGGCTAGTAATGCCACCAGCTTTAATAAGTAGTTATAGGTTATAAATTTGTCTAAAGGTTAGTGGTTATTATACCTTATAGGTATCCTAAACAGTAATAGAAACCTATATTCTATTATAGACCCTAATATAACCAAATACATCAAATTCCACTAATACTTATATTAATTTGTGCTTAGTAATAATATAACGCAAAATAATAAGATAGGATTAATATTTACGGCTAATATAGTTATTACAGACCTAGCTAAGAAGGCTAATATTATTCTTATAACACCTAATATAGTCTTATAAACTTATGCACATTCTATTAGCACTATACACATAATTTTCCATAATAAGGCTAGGAAGGCATTTAAGCTAGGCAGTCTTACTAGATTCGCCTAGAGCAGACCATATTTAATTAAGGGAGGTCTATAAATTTAGGCTAGTAACCCTATACCTTAAGTTCTCCTTAATAATATATACTAACCAAAACTAATCCTTAGTCCTAATTTTAATAATCCGTTCCACTATTAGAAATCCGTCTCCCTCTATACACGTCTCCTTATAGCTAGTGCGGATATAGTATAGTTCTTACTATAATATTAATTTATTAAAGACATTGTATATCTTATAAATACCATCCTACTATATAGTTAGCTTTAGACAAGCCTAACAGTTAAGGACTAAGAGTAGTTAAAGCTAGCGGCAGGCTTTTTTAAGGATATACTGCGCTGTAACTACCCTATCACCTTCCTTACCATTAATAGTACTATATAGGTAAACAAGTTCAGCCAATTAATATACAACCTAGTCTACGCTTAATACGCATTCTAGGTAGCTATAGCGCTAATAGACTTTAGATTTAAGCCATTAGAGGTTAGCCTTGCCATTTTATATACAGCCTAACTTGCCATCTACTCTATAGCACTGCATGCGCTTAAAGAATGGTGCTATACCCAGCAAGATAGCAGCAAGTGGCGGAAATTTGCGCCAGTAGTTAGCAAGATTAAGGTCTTCACCATCAACAGCATCTAGGGCGGCTAGGTGGAGTTATTAGAATACAATATAACAGTTGCTAGTCCGCTAAAATTTGTCTAGGACACAGCAAGGAACCTTTTTACAATTACTAGACCATAAGCAGGCCTTATTATTATTAGTAGTCCCTAGGTAGTCCATAATTATTATACTAGTAATAAGACCATTATAAATACCACATACTATAAAATTAAGAAGTAGTATAAAGACAATAAGGTATTTATTAACCTTAAGAATCCTAAGTGGAAAGAGCACTTCTAGCAACTTATTACCTCGTTTAACGTTAATAAAACCATACAGTATACCCGTGACGTTTTGGTTTCGTAAACTTAACCAATACCACCTCGCTAGCTAGGTGGCTGCCAGCACGGTGTATAGCCCACCAAGGAACCCAGAAAACAACTTTAAACTTTAAACTGTAATAATTATCTATAACCATAACTTCTGATCCTCTTAAAGGTGAGGCTAAGGTCTAAAAGGCCTTTACTGCTTATATAGCTAATAAGTTTCCTTCTATTGCTGCTACTACGCGCCATTTCTGTGCTAAATACGACCGCGTTAAGAATCGTGTTAATAGACTCCCTGCATAGCCTAAACTACTAGCTTATAACCTACTACTTACTCTATATAAGGAGAAGGGCCTTCTAATATAGCTATATTACTATAATATGCTTAGAACGCGTACAACAGTCCAAAAGCTTAAGTGGGAGTGTAATTATATACTTAAATCGCGTTACACTGGCCCAAAAGAACTATTACTCTATAGCAGCTATTAGACTAATAGATTTCTTAAGCGCCACCCTAAATTTAGTCTACGTACTAAAAATCCTAAGGAGCTAGAAAGACAGACAGTAGAAGACCCAATAGCGCTATTACGCTAGTACGAGGACTATAATTGCGTGGTAGGGCTTTATAAAATTATAGTAGGAGACATATATAATTATAATAAAACGGGTATACGCCTAGGCGTAAGCAAGAAAGAGAAGGTAATTATAGCTTTAAAGGCCTTTCAAATTACTGCTACAAAGGATACCAGCCACGAATTAGCTACGGTCGTAGAAGTAATTTCTAGTAATAGAGCCGTAGGGCCTCCGCTTGTTATCCTAGCAGGTAAAACCATATAAAAGCGCTAGTATATACGAATAAATAAGCTGCCAGGCAATTACTTACTAGAAGTAAGCGACACTATATATATTAATGATCAGCTACTATTAAAGTGGGCTATTTACTTTAAATAGTGGTCTAAAAAGCGCTAAATTAGCAAAAATCAACTCCTTATCCTAGATGGCCACACCAGCCATTTTACTAGGCAATTTATATAGTTCTATAATAACCATCTAATTGTCTTATTTGCTATAATTCTATATATAACGCATATCTATCAGCCTCTTAATATTGTAGTTTTCTAGCCGTATAAGTACTAGTACGGGCAAGCTATAGCTAGGGCCTTTTAAAATAGCTGCATAGATTTTAACAAGATGGAGTTTTTATAAGCTCTACACAAAGTTTGCCTTAATATATTTAAAAGAAGCACAGTCCTAAGCGCCTAGGCAAAATTAGGGCTAATTCCTTTTAATCCCACTATTATACTTAGCCAAATTTAAATGCTATTACCATAGGCAATAACGCCTGTAGATATAGGTTCTATAGAAAATCACCTTTTAAAGACACCAGCTTATGCGCGTACGCTTACAGTACTAGCTAATCTGCTAGATTAGGAGGAGGATAAAAATACGTGGTATATCCTACACAAAAAGTTTATACGTAGTAGCCTAGCAATTGCGGTTACAGCTAAGGCTATATATAGAGACTTATTACGCACTACTACTGCAGCGCAGAAGCGTAAGGATATGCAAAAGGATGCTTAGCAGTTACTTTAAACAGGAGGCGTACTTTATATACAAGATAGGCGCAATACTATAGAGAATTCTGAACTCTTAGTATTATAGGATGCACAAGAGAAGCTAAAGAAGCTTAAGAAAAGGGCTGCTAATAAGGTAATTAAGGCCCAGAAGCGCAAAGAGATAGATATACATAAAGTTATAAGGGCCTACAACAAGGCCAACGGAATTATAGTACGGCGAGGGCCTTATAAAAATAAGTAGTAAATATATTGTGATTTTCTGGGTTCCTTGGTGGGCTGTGTACCATACTAGCAGCCACCTAGCTAGCGAGGTGGTGTTGGTTGAGTTTACGAAACCAAAACGTCACGGGTATCTACCGCCAGCGTACAGCCAATTACACACCCATTTCATATAGCATAGACATTAACTTCAATATTACTATCCCTAACTTTGCAGGTAGAGCAAATATTAGTAGCGCTGGTAATTATACTAAAGCATAGAACAAGGCCAATAGAGAGGGCGCCAATAATAACAGCTAGGACGGTGCCGGTAATAATAGCAAGGATAATAATAATAGAGAGGATAGTAGCGTCGGAACACAAAAAGGGTAGTAAGGATAGATATTACAGACTTTACTAGCAGCAAGACCCTTAACTAGAGACACTAGATAGAAGTCAAAAGCAGTAGTAGCTATAGGCCTTTAGCATTTGCAATTTTGCTACAATACTAGATAAAATGCGGCATATTGCGACATTATATATCACAGCCAAATAAGATAGACTCTTAACAATTATAATCTCTAAAACAGACAAGCACATTACGGTAAAGACAGCCCAATTTATTAAGTCTAGTAATTATAATTTCTATCCCTTATAGGCTAGCGGTTAATTAATACTAATCTATAATCCTAATTTTAAGTACTTAACCAGTTAGATTATAGTCTAGATATCTCGCCAACAACTATAACTATTATTAACTACTCTCCATATAGTATAGGCCGCCTCTATTTTTGCTAAACTATAATAACCCCAAATAGTATCTAATCCTTTTCTTGCCATAGCTGCCGCCAAGGCAATACAACTTAACGCCATCTCCTGCTTATATTGGGCAGTTCCCTAACCTAGGCTATACTATTTCTAGCATTAGCACGCCCTTACCATATCTTAAGAAACTTGTCGCTAAGGCTATAAGTCTTTAGAATAATACTTATCCCACCCTACTAGCTACTAGCTAGAAAACATAGGACAAATATAATATCTATATAATTGCCCCTAATAGAAGAGCCTATAATAAAGGCGATTTGCTATACTACACTTAGATAACCTAAGATTATATATATAGGTAATAATCTTAGGGCTTCCTAGTGTAATAGGAGGTCTCACTATAAGGCAAACTTAACTAAAGTCACTATCTCCACGTAGATTAGATCAACTATAATTAATTAATGCCTTCTAGCCCGCCTAGTAAAACATATCACACTAATAATAGGGCTAGATAAACATTAGCGATATATTATAATTACAACGGATACCTACATACCATCTCTATAGATAGCTATAAATACAGCCTAGCCTACCCTATAATAAACTACCCTTAATAAAGCAGCCCTTAAGGCCCCATTGTTTCAGATAGGCATAGTCTCTATATAGGCGGCCCATATCCACTCCTTATTATAATCCACCCCAGCCTCTAAAACATCTTAACCAGCAGCTAATATTTAACTATGCGTAGGCCTTAAGGCGTATTAGGCAGCAATACCAGACTTAAGGCCACGTCCATACTTAGGACTAAGTTCATACTATCCAGTTGCCGCCTACAAAGTAGTATAACAAGTTATTCAAGATTACAGCCGCAGTTCTATATATAGCTAAGCAGGGACAAGTTCTGCAAGTTTATAGCAGCTATATACCCCTTTTCCACATCTACCATATAGTTTATACCAGGCCGCCCTAGCACCTTTATCTTTTTGCGCATATTTAACTATACATAGGCTAGCATATTCTACATAGCCTTATATACCCATAGCGCTAGTGCCTTCTTGCATTCTACCACCTAACAGATAACTTTCTAGATCACCTGCTCGCGCAGCAAATTATTTAGTTATCTATAAAATAAAATATATAGGATACCGTCCTTAATAGTAACCTGCTTAAAAGTTTGCTTAATAGTATTAAGTCTCTCCACAGTAATACCCAAGCCAGTAGTAAGCTATATGTCTTTTCACGGGTTCACAGCGCTTACAGAGTTATACCATGCCGCATTTATAATATACCGCTATTATATATCGCGTCCCATTATAAAGACAGTCTAGTATCCTAAGTAGGAAAGAGTGGTATTCAAAATCCTATGCTTAGTATAACAGAGAGGCAGTGCAACATTAGCAATAAGTAGAGCCCCCTAGCCCAACGTAACGCGATCTGGCGCAAATTAGCATAAAATATATCGGGTTGCGCTATCTAGCGCGTTAGTGCCTACGGACATCGCTATACTTTTACTTATAACATAGCACAAGCCACAAACACTACTTTAAATATACAGTTTTACATGGATGTTGTTTTCGGCCCCCTTCTAACCAAACTATAGCAAGTCGCAGCCTAATATAGCAATTTACAAATAAGCTCTATTTAGTGGTAATGTGGAAAGTATAGGACTAAAGTAAAAAGCATGGGCGGTCTAACCCACTATAAACGATATTATCTAAGAAAACAGAAACAGAAGAAGGATAGACACAAGGCTATTAATATTAAAGAGATAAACGGCAATGCACCCTTACGCCATTAAAGCTTAGAGGAGTATTAGACAGCCTATTATAGGGCCAAGCTAGAGCAAGATAATAAATGGTCACTTACACAATATATAGACGATAATGCACTATGCCATTAAACCTTAGAAGGGCATTAAACAACTAATTATAAGGCCAAATTAGAGCAAGATAATAAGTGGCCACCTATACAAGCTCTAGGCAATAATATTATTAATAAGCCAAACAACAGGGCTGCGGATATACACTATAACAATAATTCCATAATATTTAATAGGGTGCACAACCTGGTAACAGTTAAGACTAATTAGTAAACTTTAACTAGAATATTTACGGATATCTTTTGGACTAAAACATTTAAAGAAGCCACTAGCCGCGCCGTAGAAAAGCCTCTAGAACGGAACTAAGGAAATCCACAAACTACAGACAATACTGCAGCAGTATGTAATATTATGCCGCGTATTAAACGTACTGGCAGTGCACTAGATAAGACACCTCCCCCATTTTATCTATTTAGTAGTAAGGCGGAATACGCACAGGTCTTATAGTGGGTAAGCTATAGGACTTCTAACCGCACTATTAATAAGTAGTTTAACAATATTAGGCTTTAGGGAATATTTACCAACCATTTTTCTTGCTAAAGTGCTAAAGATATTAAAGCAAAACTACTTTTAAAATGGATGCAATCTAAGAGTAAGCAACTGCAGTAGATTAAAACAATTATAACTATAGGGGACCAGCAGCTGCTAGTACGTTACCAAAATGCTCTAGAGATCATATCCCTCCTTATTAGTCACGGCCCTTTCTAAGGAGATATAACTTTCTCGCCAGTAAGGTAGTACTTATTAGCAGGAACAAGAATATACAATAAGCTTAACACAGCAGACTGGTAGTAGGAGACGCAAAAGCAGCTACCGCTCAGCGCAACCGTAGTGCCAATTATATTAGCCAGTAATAAGACCCAACTAACACAATACACCGGCAGCAAGAAAGCATGGCCGCTCTATATTTCAATTAGAAATATTAAACTACGCGTTTAACAATCCGTAAATCAACTAGCCCTATTACTACTTATATACCTCCTAGTCTATATACCTAGCAACCAAACGATATAACTAGCGGTGCAACATGAGGCCCTTACGGCCATCCTTAAATATATGCTTTAGCAACAACCCTACTGCTTATACGGTCATGCTAATAATGCCTATAGCATTAGAGAAAGCTAGTAAAGAAGGAGTATATCTCCTATACGTGGATAGCTAGGATCAACACTGCTTTCTACTTCTAGCTATATTTATAGCTAATTATAAAGAATAGGTCACGCTTATAGGTATTAAAAGTGGCCGTAAATGTTCAATTTATTATATATATATAAATAAACGGCATAATCTAACGACTGCCATCTAGCAACCATGGCCGTTCTATATATACCAATTAATAAAAGGCCAAATATAAATGCTGCAGGAAGGTTGCAATACTAATAAGAAAGATAACTTAGATTATATTTAGCCGTTCCATAACTTTATATAGAGCCATAATCTATCTAATATCCACAAGATAATAGCGCCTAATTTCCTATACTAGGTGCTTAAAGGCCTCACTAGTGAACACCTTATACACTAGATTAAGGGGCTTATATAAAGCAAAATACAGGCTGGAAAATATTAGGGCCTTAACATCCCATGCACAGATAGTTGCGGCCAGGAGATATTAAATATTAATGCACTTATTACCACCCGCTTTACACAGGTGGAGCAATTTACTAATATAATAGTGTAGGATAGCTAGGTAAATATCGGCTAATAGACAGGAAAGATATATAAATCTCTATTATAACAATTAGTCCCCGCTATAGCACCCTTACTAAAATAGAATAAAGGCGCCATGCTATTTATCTAGGCATTTATAGACTTTACTATACTATCTTAATATATATTATACAACAAATTAACTATCTAGTACCTAGCAGCAGCTATTTATAAAATAGACAAGATAAAGGATATATTCCTTCTATTTTAACCAAGCAAGGTAGAACTACCATACTTTAATATTCCTAAGCTATATGCTATTACCCACTATCCAAAGAGCATCTAGCGACTAGGAGTAATTAGAGGCACAGATATAGAGCATTTAGAGTAAGTATATAAGCTATAGAAGGCATTCTACCGCAGGACTAATAAATAGAACTATAAGGGATATTATTGCGGACACCTTAGGTTGCCTTTAGGACAACCTCTAAACGCCCCTCAGATAGTCGCCGGTCATATGCCAGAGGCACGTGCCCGTAATATATAGTCTTTATAATCCTAGAGGCCTTACCTCCTTAAGGATTTGTCTCTCTTACTAATCTATCCTGTTCCATAATTGTGTCCTTATAGCCTCCTATCTATAAAGTCCCCTCAAATTCAAATCCTTCCTACTCTATTTGGAAGGGCAGCTGGCTTTAAGGACCAGATTATTTGTTTATATCTTTTATTTACATCTACTATCCTCCCTTAAAATCTTGTGACGACCTAAATGGAAACTCCACGAATACCTTATAGACAGCTGTCGCGCTAAGGCAGGAAGGTCCCTCCAATAGCAAGAGATTGCGACAATATAAACCTTTAGGTAAGACGGCTAAATAAGCCCTAACACCTAGATGCACTAAGAGCTTAAAGACTCTTATACACCTATGATTATTGGCAACGCTAAGGAAAACATAAACACCCTCTATAACGGTCACAACACTGCTAGAAAGTAGCCGGAACCCCTCCGGCCCCACTTAGGCCAATTAAAAGATTAAGCGCTAGACGTAACCCTAAAATCTTCCCCTAAACTAGAAATGCCAGAGGAATATACTAACGCGCCTAATTAGGGACCCAACTAGAACCCTCCCGGAAGACTACCGGCCTATAATTAGTATAGTGGCGGCGCATAGACTGCTTATAAGCTAAGTGGGTCTACCCCTTTAGGTAATCTAACCTAACTATTAACTTAAGACTTAAGCCTTATAGGGAAACCCGTATTAGCTATTAATATTAATACTATCTTTATAGCCGGAGCTTCCTTAGGCCCAAGGTCGGAAAGTTAAGAGCCCTATACCAATTTTCTTTGAGGATATTGGGAAGCTGCCGCAAGGCTCTTGGAAGCTATGCGGGAAGGAGCTACTAATAAATATATTAAAAACCTCTAGGGGCAGGTCTAGATCTAGCAGAGCTTAATCTAAGCTAGATAAAATCTTTTATAACCTAGCTAAGGCTAAGGGCCTTTTAGGGGATACCTAGTACCTACCTAAGGAGGTATGGAAGACTTAGAGAGGTATCTACGCAGTAAATAGAAAAAGAATATAGACTAACTGGCTAAGGCCTCTAGTAGTCTAGAACTCCGCCAGAGACCTAACGCCTAATAGTTAGACAATTAAGTTTATAAAATAGATAACTTTTTTAAGATGCTGATAATATAAAATAATACTAAAGAGCGTACCTATTGGATTATTAGTAAGATTAAAGATTAATCCCTAAACTAGATTGTATTAAATTAGCTTAATAAAGAGCAAATTACTATATAGCCGCAGCTGTAAACCTTTTTAAAGAAGTGGACTTAAGATCCGTATATCGTATAATATAATTATATAGAACTATTTTGGAATAGGATACAGCTTAACCGCCATAATTTTCGCTAGTTTATAAACTTTATAGAAACTTGTGCTTAACTAATAGATCTAAAGCCCTTTAAAAACAAGAACAGTAGCATCTATAAAAAGAAGAAAATTGGATTTATCTAGGCTAGAATTAAGCTAGTAATTTATGATAAAATAAAGCGCGTGGGAGTCTTATTGCGGATTACTATATATGCGGATTTTAAACGAGCGGTTCTAAACACTAAGGATGCGGTAAGGAACCAGACCTCTTCCAGTAAAAAGCTAGGGGGTAATTAGAAATGCGGGCACTCTAGTAGTAATATAGGGCAGACCTAAACTTTAAAGAAGCCGTTCTTAAAGAGAAATCCGGAAGGGTTAAAGTTAGGGACTTTAAGTAATAGGAAAGACTTTTAAGGCTAACCTAATACCTATCCGGCACCCTCATAGAAACACTCTAAAAAGTTAAGAGAAAACTTCTCCAGAGGTAAACCTAATTAGAAAAATAAGTAGGGTAATAACCGTACTAATAATCTAAAAAAAGAAAAGCCCTAGTTGCGGACCTCTCCCAGCTACAACTAGGGTAAGATATAGAAGGAGAGACTCTCTGTATTGCTATTAAGCTAGAAATAGTACTCCCTATAGGCGAGGTACGTTAGTTCCAAGCACTATATAATAGCGGCGCCAAAATCAGTCTTATATAATATAATTTGGTAAAAGAGTATAAGCTTTATCCCGTTGCTAAAGTAGCGGAAACCTATTATAGGGTTCCTAGATAAGTATTGGATTAAACTATATAGTGCCTATAAGCTTATAGTGTTAGTGGCTAACATGCATAACTATACTAAGGTAGTTGGCCCGCAACCCTTCTAGGTGGCTAACTTTATAGGCTATAACCTTATTCTCGGATATCCTTAGCTTACGGAAGTAGATCCTAAGATACGCTTTAAGACAGGAGCCTTTAAATAGTAGAATAATAAAGAATTAGAAGGGCGTATTTTACTAATAAGCTTAAAAGATATCCTAAAAGATATAGCTCTAGGAGAAATAGTATACGCCCTATACCTAAAGGAGTATTAGATCCAACCCCTGTTCTATAGCAAGATAGGTATAGAGCTTAGTATAGGCAATAACCCTTCTATAATGGATACCCTATAGAGAACTGCTAGATAGGTTACGAAGACACTATAGGGAGGCGGCGATTTTAAAGATCCTATAAGATACTTCCACCGCTATAGGTTACTCTGGCTTAAGTAATACGTAGAGAGTATGCTATAATACCTTAAACGCTATGTTAAAGAGTTCTCTACCCTCCACTGGCTACCGCATAAAACTATCTAACGTATAGTGGCAACTATGTATAAACAGCTACTATAGCGCGCGACACTACCCGCAAGCGTTTTAAGGGACCTCCGGGACCTACCTAATAATAACGCGGAGGACAAACGCGACCCTAATTTGTTGAATATCCTAGCAGGCCTAAGGGACTTACTAAGGGTATTTTTAGGCAGGCGAGCAAAAGTCCTTTAGCAGAACTTAGAATATAATTATATAATTAATTTAGAAGAAGGCAAATAACTGCTAAACCTTCCTATCTATAACCTCTCTTATAAAGAGCTTAAGATCCTACAGGAGTACCTTAACGGCTTACTGGAAAAGGGATGGATACGGCCTAGTAAGTTGCCGGTAGGCACGCCGATCCTCTTTGTCCCGAAACTAGATGGGACTATAAGGCTATATATAGACTATCGCGGTCTTAATAAGATTATAATTAAGAACCGTTACCTACTACCACTAGTTAGTAAAATGCTGGACCGACTATCTAGGGCGAAGATCTTTACGAAGCTGGACCTATAAGACGCCTATTATAGGCTCCGTATTAAAGAAGGGGATAAGTAGAAGACCGCTTTTAAAACCCAATACGGCTACTTTAAGTATATGGTAATGCCTTTTGGGCTGGCTAATGCGCCTACGACATTTTAATTGTATATTTATAGAGCCTTAGGGGGACTAGTTAACCGTATATATATTATCTACCTAGATAATATTCTAATCTATTTAGAAAATAAGAATTAGCACAAGTAACACATCCACAAAGTGCTGGAATGCTTAGATAATTAAAGCCTCTATGCTAAGGCGTTAAAGTATATCTTTAACACTAAGCAGGTCAAGTTCCTGGGTTACATTATAACGCCTATAAGTGTAGTTATGGACCTAGTACAAGTGCAGATAATCTAAGAGTGGCCAGAGCTAAAGAGCTACTAGGATGTTTAAGTGTTCCTAGGCTTTACCAATTTCTATAGGCGCTTTATCTATAACTACTTAGACGTCGCCCAATACCTATTTAACTATATTGCTAAAGCTTTTTAAGACCCGGCCTAAGGAGCAAAAAGCTTAAAGGCGGGAAGGAAGAAAACTAAAAAGGGACCAACTAAATAGTACAAACTATAGACATGGCCCGGAAAGGTCTAGGAAGCCTTTTAGGAACTACGCGTAAAGTTTACAGAAGCTCCACTATTGCGGCATTTTAACCTAGATTAGCCACTAATAATAGTTACTAATATATTAAATTTTGCCCTTACTGGTATCCTATTGTAACCTAATAGGTATCCGGACGCTACCTAGCCCTATTAAAGACCGGTAGCATTCTATAGCAGAAAATTCTAGGGACCTAAAGTTAGGTATTATACCCACGATAAGGAACTGCTTGCTATAGTTAACTACTTTAAATAGTGGCAACACTACCTTAAGCACGCAAGCTATACCACTTGTGTACTCTTAGATTATTATAATCTACGCTACTTTATAACTATAAAGGAGCTTATACCTTAATAAGCTAGATAGGTAGAGAAGCTTATACGATTTAACTTTAAGATCAAATATAAGCCAGGGGAAAATAACCCTACTAATAGACTATTACGACGGCCAGACTATGCCAAAGGCTTTAAAACGGGAGAAGGAAAACAGATAATAGATATCTTACTCCCTATATTATAGAACAAGCTCTGGGTATAGGATACTTAAGTACCTATAGCTCTACGCACTAAGTCTTAGGTGGTGCAAACCCTATTAGTCTCTACTAATGTTCCGGCTGGTACCTAGTCCGTTGCCAATAAGGGTCTAAAAATACCTAGATAGGATATCCCTAATATAAGTTTGGAACCTAATAATACACCACCCTTAATTACTAAGCTATTCCCTTAAACTAAAAGTAAAGCTATATATAGAGCAATTGGAACCTAGAGCCCTATAATAACTAAAGGACTTTAACCTTATAGCGGCCTTCCTAACGCACGTGTACTAAGAAGTTATAAGATCTATAGTACTATCTAGTCTTATACTTAGAGCAGTATAAGGCGAAACAGCTTTTACCTGGGAACTATCCAAAAGGTTAACAGATCTCATCTATGAGGTGCAATGGAGGGACGCCTTCTATACCATCTTTAATGCGAAAGTAGACCGGAAACGTAACGGAAAGGAAGCTAAAAGGCGCTAAAATTGGGAACTAGACCCAATGGGCCTACTATATAGAAATGGCAAGGTTTGGGTGCCATAAGAAGCAAATCTATAATAGAAGATCCTTATAAGGAATTACGATAATCTTCTAGGCGGCCACTATAGTTAAGTTAAGACAGTGGAATTTCTTTAACGCAAATACTACTGGCTAAAGCTTAAGCAGGAAGTAAAGGAGTATATTAGCCACTATAAGAAGTGTTAAGTATATAAAATCCAAAGGTATAAGCTATAGGGTTTACTTAAATTAGTTCCCCCCGCTAGTAAGCTATAGCAATATTACGCTATAGACTTTATTACGGATCTCCCGCCCTTAAAAGATGGGTAAGGATAAATATATAATTTAGTCCTAGTACTTATTAATAGGGTTTTAAAGTACGTCCAATACCTTTCTATTAATAAGATAATTAATATATAAGCGCTTATAAACCTAATTAAGGAGAAATACTTTTTTAAAGTAGATTAACCACACTCTATTATTACTAATAGGGGCAGCGTCTTTATAAGCTAGTACTAGTTAGATCTATACTTTTATTTAAAGATAGACCACTATTATAGTACGGCTTTCTACCCATAGATAGATGGGCAAACAGAACGCCAGAACTAGGAACTGGAGTTATATCTGCAATATATTTAAACTACTAGTAAGATAATTAGTGCGAGCTACTTCCATACACGGAGTATGCTTATAACTTAAAATAATATATATTATATTAGTTTGTACCAATCTAGATTGCCTATAGCGTCTAACTATTAGGATTTAATAGTATACCCAATAATCACTAGCTAAGGCTGTATAATTAATTATAGGATTCTACCAAGAAGTCTAAGGACATCTACTAGAGAGTACAAGGATACCTTAAGGAATGGGAAGAGTAATAGAAGTATGCGAAGCAGAGCCTACAAGATACGCAAGAGTAGTAGAGACTTTGGTATAACCGTAAACACTAGAACAAGTATTTTGGTATAGGCGATGAGGTTCTATTATATTTAATAAATATTAAGACCCGTTGACTATTAAAGAAGCTTAATATAAGATACCTAGGTCCCTTCTAAATTAAGGAATAAATTGGTAAGCTAGCCTACTATCTCTAGCTACCCCTATCTATGGCCTATATATATCTAGTATTTTACGTAAATCTACTGGAGCCATAGTATAGACTACTGCCGGAAAAGAACTTCTGTCTAGGCCCAATTAAACACCCTAAAGTAGTAGGCGAGCGGTATAAGGTTAAAGCTATACTACGCTATAAGTCTATTAAGAACAAGCTTTAATATAAAGTTAAATAGCTAGGCTGGCCCACTAAGGACTCTATATAGGAACTAGAGGATTACCTTAATTATTATAAAGATATTCTAAAAGAATATTAGGACTAAGGTCCATAATTTACAAATTATAAAAAGCGCTCTAATACTACGGTATTATTGCAACCTATAAAGAAAGCTTGTAGTAGGCCAAGAGAGGCCCTAAAGAGTAAATAGGTTAAATTGGATATGGAACGGACAAGCTCTAGAAACCATAAGGATTAATTAGGGCTACGGCCTAAGGTAGAATACGTCCTTAGCCTTTTTACATATATAGTATAGAATTAATAGGGTATTTTGCTAGAATTATATTCCTATTTATTAGTCTATATTAGGAATAGTGTTTTTATACCTTCCTAAATGCTTTACAAGGCCTTCCTAATTGCTACTATATATAAGAATTAATCCTAAATGCCTAAATTAAAAGCCACTATGCCTTATCCCTAGGTGTAGAATTAGTATCCATTGGCCTACTAAGTAATGGCTAACGGGAATGAGATCTAGATCTAGATCCCTTAGTAGGAGTATAGATAGGCATAAAAACGGGGGCAGGCTAATAAGGTATAGATAGAGTAGAGATCCTTAAACGCTTAATACTAATATTAGGCCCAAACTAGTACTAATGAAGTTCTTAAGGCGTAAGCTTATAGTTAATAAAGACATACTTAAGCTTAGAATAAACAGAGATATTAGCTAGCTGGCAAAGACCAGAACCACCAAGACCTTGCTATAGCAATTATTAGTTACCTATCCGCTAGGTACCCAAAGGGTAACCTACCTAATACCGCATTATATTGTGCTCTTTTAAAACTTAATACGCATGCGCGAACTTCTTCTTATAGTAAACGGCGGCCTTCTTCTTATTACCCCCATCCCTTATCCTATCCTTAGTATACCAACCTTGCTCCCTTATTAGGCGTTGCTAGCTAGCTTGCTAGGAATTATAGGTAGTATAGATAGCTGTGGCATAGTCTTAAATTTAACCCAGACACTTAGCGTTAGCATTAGAATAAGAAAGAGCCCAGGCGATATAGTAGTTAAGGATATTAAAGGATCGTTGCTACTTAGGCCCAGGCTATATTAAAGCCTAAAGTTAGCAATGGAAACCTATTAAGGATAGGAAAGCTTACCTTAACGTAACTACCGCTCTTAGTACGCATGCATTAATTATAAGGACTAAAGGTGTTGGACCTTATATAGTGGGTCTTATTGCAAGCATCTAGAATCTTCTTATTAGACTTCTGGTCTTTCGAGGACGTGTATATAAAGTCATTTAGGCAGGACCAGCACCAGTTATAGGTTAGCGGAGGTTAGGGTTCTATATATAGTGGTAGGGCTAGAATATGCTGTGGAATTAGATTAGAAGAGTAGTTAGTAGGAGAATAAAGAGGCATATTAAATTAATAATAGAAAAAAAGAAAATCTTAATAATATATCGAAGATACGTCCAAATTTGGACGAAGGGCGATGATAGGAAGTAAGGTATTAAAGAAAAGGAGCAGCTTAATAAGCAAGGTGTCTCTATACTTTACCTCCTAATACCCTTTTGGTGAATAGCCGCAACCTTGCTAATATAACTCCGTTATAATAGCGCAATTTAGAAGGAAGGAAACACGCGTATAAGCTATTTGGTTATTACTTTCTTACAAAAACTGATTACGCGGCTGGGGAAGGCAATTAAGACGTTAATTACAGACGCATATAGGTAAAATTATACCTAAACGATACTATGGTATTAAAGAATAACGTTATAGACATTCTTGACAAATCGTATAATAGCTAAAGGCGCTATTATGAAGTGTCCCTTCTATTTACTAGGCAGTAGAGCTACGCTAAATATATAGTATAGAACTAACGAGAAAGGATTATAGATTAATATCTTAAAGGTTAAAGACGATAGTAAGCTAAGGCTCTATATATTAAATCCTATACTAAAAGGTCCTATGGAACCATATTAGGAATACTAAATTGCCTATAATACTCACAATTAATTGCAGACCGGCATAAAGGCTTAAAAGTAGAGTTGTATAAAAATCCTTGGGTTAGCCTAGGTAGTTACTAGTATATTTCCAGTAGGCTTTTAAGGGGTCTCCTAGCAATCCTTGCGTCTTTTCTCCAGTTATGTTTTTTCCTTATTAAGGTTTTCAGGAGTTTAAAGTAGGGGTTAGATAGATAGATAATATATAGTAGCTTACCAATATCTCTCTAAACCCCTTCTGGGACGAGCCCTTATAATCTCCCTACTGCAAGGTAATGGCGATCGGGGGCCGACCGCAAGAAGGGGGGGGCAATGTAAGGGATATTATTGCGGACACCTTGGGTTGCCTTTAGGACAACCTCCGGACGCCCCTTAGATGGTCGCCGGTTACGTGCCGGAGGCACGTGCCCGTAGTATATAGTCTCTACGATCCCAGAGGCCTTACCTCCTTAAGAATTCGTCTCTCTCACCAATCTATCCTGTTCCACAATCGTGTCCTTATAGCCCCCTGTCTATAAAGTCCCCTTACAAGAACAACTATAAAGAGCAGATGCTATAATATAACACTATATATCTTAATATAATACTTTAGAACAAACTTAAGCTATAGGCGTTAACTAATATAATTAACACGGTAGACCCAATAAGCGTAATATAGATAATACAACTAGGTCCTGCAGTTAATGTATATACATATCGCTTATATATATAGAACTTTAACAACTATATAGCTTAGACACTTTAAGACTAGAGAATTAATATATCTATCTAGCGTATGGTTAAGGAGGTACAGCGCCAGATAGAGATCACTAACCTTATATCTAAACTAGCCCCCTTTATAAGGGAATGCCGTAAGCAGATTAATAGAATCTGGCAAATAGACTAGGACGTTAACCAACTAGAGGCCAATAATAATTAGGTATTAAAGATGCTCCTAAGTATCTATTACAGTGTTATATACTATATTTGCTTTAAAAAGGACGCCACTAACACCAATAAGCTTAATAAGGTATTTACTTAATATACTCCGTTATAGGCTAACACTAAAGCCCCCCACTATAATGCTATAATAGTGTAAGAATATAAGCAGGCAAATAACTGTCAGATAATTCAGATAGAGGGGTTCATTGATTAAATGGGTTAATTAATTGATGATCTTGACTTGATTATTAATTGATGTTAATGTCTTGATTGACCTTGACCTGGGGTCCCTGGGGCTCTATGAAGAGATTTACAATGCACGTGCCCCGTACTCCTTAATATCCACCATTCCAACTAGGTTAACAAAGTTCTGAAACCTCTGCTTAGGCAGGGCCTTTATAAGTCCATTAGTAATTATCTCCTTCGTCGCTTTCCATTAAAATACCACTTATTTCATTACGTATTCTTAACGCAATAAGTATTAATAGATGTCAATATATTAGAGCTTTGTAATTAACTTCGCCGTGTCTTCTATAATTAATTGGAGTTAATAATTAAGGGCTTATTTAGTTGCTTTGAACATCCTACTAGTAAAGATTGCTTCTTTCGCTGTCTAAGATAGGGCTAATAACTCGGCTTCTATGCTTGATATAGTTACTATATCCTACTTATTTGCTCTCCATACAATTAGTCCTCTAAATAGCTTCATAATATATCCTTGCAAGCTCTTTCTATTGATGGAATTGTCTGTAAATAATGCATTACTGGCACAGATAAATAATTGCGCTTTACCTCTACTGTCTCTTCCGTTATCTCGTCCTTTATTACGTATTCCTTTATCTCTCCCTCTACCATTTGTTCCTTCCTTATCTCCTCCATAGTAGATTGCTCTGCTCCTTATACCATACAGGTATTAGAATACTCTAACATAGCATTGTAGAAGCTGCTTCTCTTAGTAGGGATATAGGACGGACTAGTAGGTCTGTATTGGGGGATGGACGCGTTGGACGGATTAATTAGTAATTAGTAGGGAGGAGTTTAGATTCTGCTATGGGAGTGTCCGGAAGACGCCCTATAAGATCTATCTTATACTAGTTAGCTATCTTCTTAATATAGGCTTCCTGGGATAGCTATAGGAGCCTCTGGCTACAATTATATAGCATATAAATTCCTAGGAACTATTTTAGCTCACTAAGGGTACTTATCTAGTATTCCTTACTTAGCTCCTTAATTGCTTCTTAAGCTTTCTTCTTATCTATCTTTTAGTAGCAGAAGATAATATCATCAATAGATAACTTCATTGTAATTATACTGGACACATGCGTTAACTGCATCTGTGTGTCGTCTCTAGGTCGAATTTTACGGTAGTGGCCATAGGGTCCAGTTATCGTACTCGCCAATGCAGTAGCTCTTATAGGTAAGTCTCATTAAGCTAAGGATCTACTATCCCTTTACATGCTTTTTTAATAATTACACCCCCTAAGCGTTTAGCGGTACCATTTTAAGCTTAGGTGTATAGCGCCGAAGGCTTAAATATAACCCCTTAGCGCTTCCTTAAGGTCAGTCCAGTTAGGAGGTTAAGATAGGGTTTATTAATATTCCGTTCCAAGAACCTTCATAAGACCTAACGCTTAATTTTAGCGAGAATATTAAAGGCTTATAGGTCCTGGATGACCTAGACGCAGATGCCATAGTTATGCATTACCTTTTAAATCTAGACAAATATCTCTTGGCAATACTCTGCGCTTCCATTAGCGGCGTAGCAGTTGGCTTATATTAAACGCTAATAGACTCCCTGGTCGGACGTATTTTAATAGTCTATTATCTATAACGTTCTTCCATTTGGCATAGGATTGTATTATCCTTTATTGTCCTAGTAGTACCCTCATTTTCAAAGTAGACGGAACGACACTAGATTTATGAAGTCCGTACAAAAGGCAACATCCTTAAGACGTAGGATTCTCTTGCTCTCGTCTTGTTATTATTAAGCTTCATCTTCTTATTCTTTACATCTAATTTTAGTAACTAGATCAGTGAAATCCTTGTTCTATTCTACCTTCTTTAGTGCCCTATTAATATAATTACCTCTAATTATGACTCCTGCAGGTCTCTTATCTTTAAATAAATACCAACAGTCCTAAAGTAAATGTCCTTATCTTTCGCACGCTAAGCACTTAGGTGTTAGCTTTTTTTGGGACGTCTCCTTAACCAATAACCCGGCTCTCTTTAAACGGCTAGTGCATGCCAAGGCCTTTCCTTTTTATAAACCTTTAGTAGTATTAGAGTAATCCTTAATGGCTTGCTCTACGAAGTCTGTATTAAAGGTACTCCCTTTTATAGTAGCATTAGCTTTCTCTAAGGGTCTTCTAAGTCCTTCTTACAGCTCCTTTACTACTCTGTAGTATTTAGAAGATCTCAACTTCTAAGGGTTATTTAACTCAGTAGTGTACTTTACACAGTAGGCGTCGCTAAAAGGTTAAATAACTTCTGCTAAATCTTGAAGCTAGATTTTATCGGATATTTAAGGGATCTTATACTTCTCTCCTAGTAACATTACATGTTCCCATTAATCCAGCCATTAGTTTAATTTTGATAAGTGTTTAAACCCCTTAAGGGCTTCTATGTACTGGTATTATACCTTCTTTCTAACAAACAACAAGGTAGGTTCTATGTTCTCTTTTAGCCAGAATAGCCATTCTTTAATAGTCAAGAAAGGGTTAAGCAGTAGCTTCTTCTAAATTGATACTATAGACGTAATCTAGGTGCGGATCTATTAAAGATAATCTTCCTATCTTAGGAAAAATACTTCATGTCCTAGTTATAGTATTGTCTACTATTCTTATACGCTTTCTGTTAATTCATTAAGAGCTAAGCATGTAAGGTTGCATTCTTATTAAAATCTATAACTTTTGGATAGGCTGGTTCTTGTAGTAGGCCTTATTAAGGTACTACATTATCTGGGTTAATATAGGCCCAAATTCGCTGATCCGCGAGGGCTTGGAGTTGCTATAGCCATTGCTCCCAGTCTTCTGGCTTATTAAGGATAATTATAGTTAATAAACTTAATATCAGTGGAGTCATTTAACTAATAGGCAAAGGGGAATTGAAATGGTATTTTGTTATTAGGATCGTCCTTATTATCAAGATCGTCCTAAGACAATTAAGGTAGAATCTCATGGAATCTCGTAGAATCTCGTCCTGTGACAATTAATGTAGGATTTTATTAGAGTCTGCGTCTTAACAATAAGGTGTCAGAGTCTGACAATAAGGTAGAATTTCTTCAAATAATTGAGTAATAGTTGAATAGCTTCTTGAGTCGGCAGACTGGGCTCATAACTGTTAGATAATTCAGATAGAGGGGTTCATTGATTAAATGGGTTGATTGATTAATGATCTTGACTTAATTGTTAATTGATGTCGATGTCTTAATTGACCTTAACCTGGGGCCCCTGGGGCTCTATGAAGAGATTTACAATATATGTGCCCCGTGTACGTGACTCGTGCACGTGTCCCACGCCTTAGAGAATACAGATTATCTGACAATAACAGCCTCCATAGCAACAAATTGGGGAGGCTTTATCTACTACTCATAATCCAGGATATTAGGCGATTGGATAGCAAGGGCAAATACCTAAAATACGCCAATATATTAGTAGAGACCCTCTAAGTTTATAACAATGGTAAAATTAACACAAGAACTGGAATACTTAGAGTATAGAGCATAAAGCCATCTAATAGCAGGACGAAACGCACGCTAGATACCCTTTAGATATATAACATTAACCATATTATAAGGCCTATCTTACTTATATTAACGGACATTAACATTATAGACTGTTTCTTTATAAATAACTATACCAATTGGGATATATATAATACTATATATAATAAAGACTTTAAGCAAATAAATAGGGCATAGGTTAATGCATATATAAGAAAACAGGCTCGCACTAGGCGGTAAATAAATACAACTTAGCTAAAATAGCAGTAAGTTACAACTAGCGGCGCCGGATTGCAATAAAGGGGCAAATTACCGCGACTATAATAAACTAGAACACAACACTACTACACATCGCCCTCTATGCGCTAGCTACCCTTTACATCCCATACACTATACCCTCTACCTTAAGAGCAGGTAAATATTATAAGGAACTAGGCTTCTATATGGTATAGAAAAAATATTACGTAAAGTAGGACCCTATACCATAGCAAGGCAATCTAATTACCCTGTTATAAAGCCCAACAAATAGTCAGGCCGCCCTCCTAACTTATTATCACAAGTTAATTAAGGCACTTTTCTATCTATACTCAGCAAGAAAAACCTAATTTATACTATGAAAGTTAAACGGGTTATTATTTAAAGTATATTAGGTATAAAACTCTAGACCATCTAGCGTTTTTTAGGAAAGTAAGGTGCATGCAAAAGCCAAACAGTTCTACTAGACTAATATACTTATCCTCTACCCATCCCATAAAAAAGTAAACAAAGACGCTATAAGTTAAGTAGTAGCCCCCAAGATAATCTAGATCTTAAAGGGGATAATATCAAGCTCTATACCATAATTATCTCCATTAAAAGGCAAGGCTGTTATTAATATTATTATATACCATAGTACAACCCATTATTATTAATTTTAATAACGTTATCCCAATGGACAGTCCTGTTCTTATTAGACAAAAGCCTATAAACCCTAAGCAACCCCAAGACATCCAAAACCCACACTTAAAAAAAACGCATGCATTACTTAGATATATAACCGCTATAGGATAACTTTAGACGACATATAAAGCAGCCACTTAGCCTAGTTAATATAAAGATATACGGTATTACTTAGACACGTCTTATTACATAAATAATAACAGGCTCTATACCTAAAGAGCTCTATCTCTCTCCCTGGCCGGAAACAAATATAAGCGGTCTAAACACACTAATAAAGCAGACATAGAAAGAGGCAATTGCTATTATAAACTGTCATAAAGGCCTAATAAATAGAGCATTAAGTATGCTACTGGGGCCAGCGGCACGCAAGGTTTGCAGTCCTTAGATTTAGTAGCACTATGCTAACTAATTTTCCAGTTATACAACCAGCTCAGTGTATTTCAGTGTACTATAATAAATATAGTACGCAATACCATTACCAGAAGCTATAACTGCCTTAAACTAGATACCAAGGCCATAGCAAATGAAGTAGAGAAACTACTTAAGGATGACCACTTTACGCTTAGTGGCCTAGTTAGTACTCTACCTTTTACTATACCTAACTAACCAAGGCTAGGATAGAGAGACAAGATTTAGGACGCCAATTATCGCACGCTGTATTAAGCGCGTGTTCTTTAATACTAGGCTAAGGTCACTTACCCTTAACAAAAATAGTGCTAACCTCTTCTTGCCTATTACAGCCAATACAATATAGCTTATATGCATGGCAATTTAACATGCACTTAAGGACTATAAAAGTAGAATATGGGTAATTTATAAGTTTAAAGCCAACGCTATAGTTACAGGTAAAACCATAGGAAGCCTCTTACTATACTTACTAAAGCGTATTATAGATAGTTGGGAGCGACTATAAAATACCTAGAAGAGCTACCAACCTAAGCGTAACAAAAGGCTATATAGGCTACTTCTATAATAAGTTAATAAGATACGGAACATAACTAGAGATAAGATGCTACAGACTTAGCAGGCAATTAGTAATCCCTTTAAGGATACTATAGAAGATCTAGAGGAACTAGATCCTAAGTATAATAACAGGTTTACTTAACAACTATATACTATAAGTATAAACACATAATATTACATTAATCGCATCGCAACGTCATATCACGATACTTGCTATATGCTATAGCACTTTACCGCCGTTTCCTATGTCACAATATCCCGCCATTTTAATTGTTGTACGTGGCTAATAAAGATAATATAATAGGACAATGGTAGCCTAGCGTATTTGTTGCCAAGAATAAGCCCCAAAACTATATATAAGGTCTCCTTCTCGCAGTATACTAATAAGACAATTTTAATGCCATATAACTATAATATTAAAGCTATCTAAGCGCGCCTTAAATAAAATTAAGGTAACAATAAACAGAAAACAGGAATTAATTACCGCATCTTGTAGTATACTTTTGCCGGCAAGTTTAAGGTTATAGATATTACAAATAGTGCTATACTAGAGGATATAAAGGCCCGTCTATAGAGTAGAGATAGACAGGTAATACTAAAATTTGCTAACAAAGAGGATAAGAGTAGAGAAGGCAGCGGAATAGATAGGGAAAATAACAGCAACAAAAAGGATAAGAGTAAAGAAGGCAGCGGAATTAATAGGGAAAACAACGGCAAGAATGAAGATAATTAGGGGTTTAGTAGTACGGTAGTACTATCGCGGCGGAACTAATATAAATATTAAACTTAAAATAGCAGGTTAACTAAAAGGCGTTATTAGGCGTATTAAGGTTATACTATACTACTATTAGGTCAAAATGTGTTCTTTATATAGTATGTGCTAGGCACATAAAATAAGCAGAGAATACCAACTATGTAGAATAAGCAAAGAGTACTAACTGCGTAGACTAAGTAAAGTATACCAATTGCGCGGAATAGGTAAATACTACTAACCGCACAGACTAAGCAAATACTATTAAGTGCGCAGGATAAACACTTAATAACAACCGCGCGGAAAGAGCAACGCTTATCTATTGCTTAAAGTAAGCAAAGTATACCAATTATATAAAATAGGTAAATACTACTAACCGCGCAGACTAAGCAAATACTATTAAGTGCGCGGGAAGAGCAACGCTTATCTATTACTTAAAGTAAGTAAGATATACAGAATGCGCGAGGAGGGCATTATATATTAATTGCGCATTAAGTGCAAAAAAAGCTTAATAGAATAAAGGCACCACTTGCCTGGGTGGCTGTAAATGCACACTTAGCTGCACCGCATTGTTAGTTTCTATTAAATGCGGCAATATGCCGCTCCTTAGTTGATACCATACGCTACACGTTACAATGCGCGAAATGCGCATTTGGCCGCCAAATGCTGTAAAAATGCTAGTAAATTTTTTCCTAACGTATCTACAAAGTCCCCTCATAAAGACGCCCTTTAAGATCTATCTTATACTAGTTAGCTATCTTCTTAATATAGGCTTTCTAGGATAGCTATAGGAGCCTCTAGCTATAATTGCATAGCATATAGATTTTTAGGAACTATTTTAGCTTGCTAAGGGTACTTATCTAGTATTCCTTACTTAGCTCCTTAATTACTTCTTAAGCTTTCTTTTTATCTGTCTTTTAGTAATAGAAGACAATATTATTAATATAGAAGAAGACAACTATTTTACCTTTTAGTATAATATACGGCTCCTAAGGAACCTCTTTAAAACCTAATTCGTTTAACAAGCTTATAAGATTCTTTTACTATAATAAAAGGGATCATTATAGTCTGTAAAGGGCTTTTTTTAAGCATAGTACTTTATCTGTCTTTCCTTTATTAAACCCTGGCGGTAGCTTTATATAGACAACTTTGTTAAAATTGCAATAGATAAACGCGTTAACTATATCTATCTCTGTTATCTCCAGGTCAAATTTTGTGGTAATTACTATTAGGGTCTATAAGGTTGTACTTACTAATATAGTAGCTCTTATAGGTAGGTCTCCTAGGGCCTATTAATTTCTATATACTACTAAGCATGCCTTGCATTTCTAGAGGAATTTATACTTATCTATCTTATAGACAAATACCTATATTAAGCTAAGGACCTACTATCCCTTTACGTACTTTTTATCTATTTTTTAAAACGACCTTATTTAATAATAGGATTAGAGGTAAGCTTATTAAGCTTCTTAGAACTAATCTTAAAGAGGATGCGTATTAAGGTTGTGGATTAACTAAGGTAGCAGAGGTAAGTTCTTCCTATATAGTCTAATATCGCGTATTCTGCCTAATTTTAGCTTGCTATTATTAAGTTAACTATTAAAGTTAAACTTCTTTCCTGCTAAGAAAGCACTATAGTAGGCTAAGATGATCCTTTTAGTAATAAAGTCTTTAAACCTATTATTATAAGCTTCCTTAAATAAGTCTTTAACTAAGTTGTTAAATACCCCCTAAGTGTAAAACCTATTTCCTACTTGGTTAACAATGTCCTAATTAGTATCTTGTATATTTAACTTTATAAAATACTTGATATAAAAGGCATATAGAGATTCTTTATCTTCTTCTGTTGGAGGTGACGTATAATATATATCTTTAAGAGCTATAGCAAGCTTAAGATCTACTAACTTATTATTGTTATTGTCTTCCTCTTAAATTAATGGTTTAAATGGTTTTTTATTATCTTCTAGAAGACCCTTATTCTTAGTTAGGGTATTAGGAAGTTAAATCTTCTTAATTAGCATGTAGGTCCTTTAAGATATCCATTTACTTGCTTTTAAAGAACATCTTTTTATTATAGATAACGTCCTTAGTGGAGATAATAATACCCTTATATAGGATCCAGATCCTATAGATATCGGTGGAGTTATAGCTAATAAGGTAGCTAATATGGGCTCACGGATCTAGTTTGCTTAGCCTTTTCTTCTTTAGCTAGGCGTCTGATATTATTGCATACGCCCTATAGCTATAGGCTTTTAGGTGCGCTAATTGTAATTTTCTTAATCTCCTATTGGCTAGGAAGGTATAGAACCTCTTATATAGCGATTTCCATCTATTGCTTTCCTATGGCGTTTAATCTTAAAAGTAGACTGTATAGTTAACTATCTCATCCTATAGATTATATGGTAGATTAGCAGCAATTCTTATTACTTATACTCTCTTAATAATTATACCCCCTAAGCGTTTGGCGGTACTAATTTAAGCCTAGGTATATAGTGCTAAAGGCTTAAATATAATCCCTTAAGTTTGTAGCCATTTAAGGGTTCTCCTTCTCCCTAGCTTATTATCTAATCTAATGGTATTAACTTTAAGGTTATACCTTAGACAAATCCATAGGATAAAATCTTTAAGTATTTATAGTGTCTCCTTCTTCTTACTATACGTTATTATAAAATACGGGAAGGATCTTCTTAAAAAGGTATTATAGATAAGCATAACTTATATAAATCCAGCATGTGCTTTTTTAAGGTTAGTCTAATTAATATAGAGGTTAAGATAGGGTTTATTAATATTCTGTTTTAAGAACCTTTATAAGACCTAACGCTTAATTTTAGCAAGACTATAATATTAACATTCCGTCGTTTTAGGGCCTTAAAGCTTAACTTTTAGGGCATTAATACCTAAATAATAAAGTCTTATAGGTCCTAGATGACCTAGACGTAGATACTATAGTTATATATTACCTTTCGCATCTGGATAAATGTCTCTTAACAATACTCTACGCTTTTATTGTTGGTATAGTAGTTGGCTTATATTAAACGCTAATAGACTTTCTAGTTAGACGTATTTAATAGTCTATTATCTGTAATGTTCTTTTATTTAATATAGGATTATATTATTCTTCTAAACTAGAAGATTGTTATCTCCTTTATTATCCTAGTAATATATTTATTTTTAAAGTAGACAGAATAACACTAGATTTGTGTTAAAGTCTATATAAAAGGCAACGTCCTTGAGATGTAGGATTCCCTTACTCTTATCTGGTTTTATAACTTAGATAGTAATATTGCTATAGCCTAGTATAGGCACTTTTAAGCTGCCGGCGATAATATATTTATATCTTAGAGCTTTTCTAAAGTTATAGAAATAAGAAAGGTTATTAAAGATATAGAGAGTGGTTCCTAAGTTAAGAATAGTTAATAGCTTTAGTAGATATAGTTAACTGATATAATACAATTTTAGGAATATTATATTAGCTTCTCTCTTAATCTTAACTTCCTAACTCTTATCCTATTGTTATTAAACCTTATTTTCTTGTTCTTTAAGTCTGATCTTTATAACTTAGTTAGCGAGATCCTTATTCTTTTCTACCTTTTTTAGTGCCCTATTAATGCGAGTATCTCTAATTGTAACTCCTGTAGATTTCTTATCTTTAAATAAATACTAACAGTCCTATAGAGAGTGTCCTTATATTCTATACGCTAAGAACTTAGGTATTGGCTTCTTGTAGGACGTTTCCTTATCTACTAGCGTCCTAGCTCTCTTTAAGCGTCTATTGCATACTAAGGTCCTTCCTCTCCGTGAACCTTTATGTCACAGGACTGCCCGTTATATACACTACACTGTGCGCGTAGCTGGCGTCATAGGATTCCTTCTTTGTTTATTTGTTTCCTTTCTTATTTAATATCGCTCGGCATGTTGGAATTACAAGGTTATAAGGTCACAGCGGAGCTCTCTTGAGGGTCTAATTGATGATAGAGATGACGCAGACGATGAATATTGATTGATTCGTGATGCAGTAGATGCTGTTAATGTCTATGTAGATTGTATGCGGACTTTGACCTCCGCAATGTGTCCAGAGCTTAGTCAGCACCTTATCGCTAATTCTGACACTCCCCTATGCTAATAACGCTCTTCTTATCTGTCCCAAATAGGCAATTATAAAGCTATTCCTAAGTACCTTGTAAGTGCCATTTGGCCTATGTATATAGGGAAAACCTAGTAGGCGAAAAACCTCTATTACTTGCTTTGTTAGTTACCAATTCCTAGCGTTATATAGTGCTTCGTAAATTAGTTAATTGGTAGCTGTTTTGTAAGTATATCTTTAGGTTAATCTTTACCTAGTATATATACCACTTTAAGTTAACCTTACTAAACCATGTCGTTTTATATAAAGAGGTATTAAGTCTTAATATGCTTGGCTTTCTGGTAGTGTTTTGTGTTATATAAAAGGTTAACTATACCCTTATTGTTATAGTAGAGCGTAGGCATAAAAAGATTATTATTATCTCTCTCTCCTAGATCTCTCATTAGCTTGTTAAGCTATACTACTAACCTTACTCCTTCTAATGCCGCCATAATCTGCTTCTATTAAGCTTAATACCGTTAACTTCTGCCTTTAAGCCGTCCAGATTACTGCTCCCTTATAGTATATAACTGCTATACCTTAGAATAATATCTAATTGTGTTCTGTTCCTTATATAGCGTTAGTAAAGATACTATAGTTAGTAGATAGGTTAGTTAATGTAAGCTTATATAGAGGAAGGTAAACTGCTTAGTTTAAGTAGGTAATTCCTATTTTAAAAGTGCCGTTTAAATATTATAGTAGCTGCTTGCTTAAGTAGTAATGCGATTTTCCTAGTGCTGCTATAAACCTAGCTAACTAACTAACTGCATAGCTAGTATTAGGATATATGTAGTTTAAGAGGTAGATTATAGAGCTAATAATCTGTTAGTATACCGTTGCATTATTATACTTAAGGGGACTTTTAATATTAGGCTTTAGAATAGTACCTATTAGTATTAGTAGCTTAGCTAGATTATAGTTGTCCATTTTTAGCCGTTTAAGTAGCTTCTTAATATACATTGTCTAATATAGCTTAAGGGTTTGGTTCGTACGGTCTTAATAGATTTAGAAGCCTATAAATACCTCTATAGGGCCCAGGTTTTTACATCTCCATTCTCTTAAAATTCTTATCTTTATAATATTAAGGTGTTGGCGCTTTCCTATAATTAGTATATTGTTAATAAATAACAAGATATATACTTTATTTCCTATAAAGAGATTAGGGTTAGTATTAGCTGATTTTAAACCTATGCTCTTAAAGAACTTCTTAACCATCTAAAACCATTCTCTTAGTGCCTGCTTTAGGCCATAAAGTAACTTATTTAGCTTTAAGTAGACGTCTTTTACCTTCTTAAGGTCAGGTTTAAAGTTTCTTAATAGGTTAGGAATCTATATATAAATCTATTCTTATAATAGCGGGTTTAAGAATGTAGTTTTAATGTTAATGTGGTTAAGTTTAAGGTCTTTAGCTACTACCTTTGCCATTAGGAACCTAAAGGTGTTATATTATATAACAGACGCAAATGTCTTAAAATAGTTAATATTAGGGGTCTGCTTATCTCCCTAAATGTATAGTCTTACCTTCTTACGAATTACTTCTCCATTGGCATTGTACTTATGCTTTAGAACTAGCTTACTTAAGAGTAACGAACTTCCTTTTAGTACTCTCCCCCTTATAATAGTATAGGTGTGCATTCTCTTAAGAGAGAGAAATTCTTTAAAGATAGCTTTTATCTAGCTAGGAGCGTCCTCCCTTAAGGCCTAATCTAGCTTAATAGTATTAAGTAGTACTATAGGTGCTTCTAAGGAGGTAGTGTTCTTAGGTTTTAAATGGATAGCTTTTATAGCTATTACTAACTAAACCACTATATTATTAAAAACCCTTATATTTAGTAACCTTCTAGATCTTATTCTCTGCGCATAAAGAATGCGTATTAATGTGCTTTATATAGGCGTCCCACCCTTAGCATTACCTTAATTTAAGCGTCCCACTTAAACTTAACCTAGGCTTCCCACTTAGTCTTAACTAAGGCTTTCCACTCGGCTTAAGCGGCCTACTTAGTTACCATCTAGCCTACTTTTAGTTCTCGCAACTAGAGTCTTTGTTAGCGCGTCTAAGGTAATAGGGGGAGGTCTAGGTTAGTTTAGAGCTTGGCTTATAGCTTCCACCTAAGGTGCTCTATAGGGTAACCTGTACTTATTTACTTTAGCATCTCCAAAGAGCTCAATTGCTTGCGTATATAGGTTTATTATTTTAAATTAACTACTTCCTTTTAATCCTATAAAAACGTAATTAGGTCTTATTCTCAAATTATACTTCCTAAGGTATTTTTTAAGCGTATTAATTGGATTAGTATAATACCTAAAGACAACCAGGTTCTTAAGATTAGGGACTTATTAGATGTATGCCTTATAGGGTATAATAGCACCACTATGCTCGTCGTTAAATAGGAGTGCTGAGGTTAGTACTTAATTCTTAATTTAGACAGCATGTTTAACTGCATAGCACTAGAGTTTAACTAGTACATTTCCTTAAAATAGAAGTAACCTTATCTTATAGTCGACTATATAGATTACGCGCTTAATCGCGCTATTGTATAAGTGCTTATATAGCGGATAAGATTTAAAATTAATACCCTAAGATATTAATTCGTCTTAAAATCTGCGGCCGAACTCCCCCTTTCTATTATCCGCTCAAATCTAGATAGCTCTATTACTAGTAAATCTCTCTGCCCTTATAATGATCTCTTTAATATATAGTAGTACCTCTTTAGTTTGGAGGGTTTTAAGAGGAATAACCTAAGTATAGCGTGTGGCGTTGTCTAGGGCTAGGAGGTAGTAGTTATAACCTCTAATTAATGTACTAATTTGTCACGGCACTGACCTGACGCGCACTGTCTTGTACTGTTTCCTACTGTTGGCTAGCCCACCACTAGCGCCTTGGCGGCTGGCCCTACTATTTGTATGCAATACCCTCTTTTACCTTCTTCTCCTTCTTTATAGCATAACGTAGTTTATCAGTCTACTTCATTGCAGCACTGTAACAGTTTGTGCTATTATTAATTGCGCCCCGTCGCGACCACTGATTCCCCGTATCCTAGTTATCTCCGCCCTAGAGCAATCGCGACCTATACGCGCCGACGCGTCTACACACTAGCACAGTCCCAGAACGATCCTCAGTTTTTTTTTCTAGCGCCAAAGACCACCTAAATAGGCGATATTAATGACGCCGAAATGGCCAAAACACAGAACCCCCGTGAAGTTTTTGCAGACTTCTTTATACAAACACACCCCAACATCGCATGGACAATCCGCCGCTCCCTACTGTACCCTAAGACCTTTAAGGCCGATAAAGCTTACTATACCCTTATCAACTATACTAATGAGTTCCTCAGTAATATTAAAGCGGGACTACAGTTTATATATAACACAAACACCGCTAATAAGAAAGCCAATAAAAGCCTTAATGCCCTTATTGCTTCCCAGATAGGAACTATTAACTCCTAGACAGAGACTATCGCCGTTCTAAAATAATTAACCCCTATAATAACGGCAGCAACCTAGCAGAAAAAACGGATGTCTAAAAACCCGCTAATATTTAGCGGAAAAGGCACCCCGCTAGAACAATAAGCTAACTTTAAGACCTGGCATATTAAAATTAAAGGAGTCTTTAACCGTAACCAGGACTACTTTAATACAGTCTAATCCTAGATCCTTTACATCTCGGATATACTAGAGGGCAAGGCCTATAAGTTTATTAAGTAGGGCCTGGATCTTATACACAAAAACCCAAACAATATATCTATATAGAAATGGCCCACTAAGGAAGATATGCTTAAAGAGCTTATTATATACTATAAAGTCCTTAACACAACCTAGGTCGCAAAAAATAAGCTTAACTATTTCCCCTAGGGCGAGCGTAATTACTAGTCCTAGAAGGGAGAGCTTAATAAGTTAATAGTCCACGCTAAAAAGACAGATAAATAGAAGGTAAACCTACTCTAGAAGTTTATCTCTCTAAAGATAGAAGAGCTGGCACTTAAACTTGCCTATAAAATCAACAACAGCGACTATACAGGTTAGAGTAAGCAGATAGATATATTTACTAAGAACCTTGCAAACTATATACACTAAGCCAACCTTAAGAACACTAACCACCGCCTATCTGCTTAAGCCCCTACCCCTATATTAACCCTAACCCCAACCTTAGCAGCAACTAAAAAACCTATAGACCTTAATAAAATCTTAAACACGGAGCGTAAGCGCCGCTTTAATAATAAACTATACCTTACCTATAGCCTGCCCGGCCACTAAAAGGACGCTTATAACCCCGCTATAATAGTAAACCTAGTCCTAATACTAGCCCGTTAAATAACACAAACTAATAACCACGGACGTAGCAATTACGGAGTCTATTATAGCCGTAGTAGACAACCCCCCCCTTTAACCCTACAGCTCAGTCACTCTAAATAATACCCTATATAGAAGCCCAACCCATTAACAACGCCTAGTATTAGCGACTCCGCGCTAGCGAATACGAATACGGCTATATTATTAGCGAGGTACCGTCTTCCTACACCCTAACTAAGACCAATACTACCAGCTAGACAGATACTAGATCGCCCCACTAAGACAGCCCTATACCCTAGTTATTAAAAGGCAAACCCTTAGATTAAGTTATATCTAAGGGTCCAAACCATATAAGGAAAAAGACAAGAAGATTAGGTCCCTATTACTAGACCAATTAGTCCTTTCTATTAGTAAACTGCCACTTAATCTTAGATTAGTAAATAGTAATAAGAAATTAATCCTTATTTAAACCTAACTTTCCTTATTATATAACCTATACCCCTAAGTTTATATTAATATAGTAAGCCTAGTAGACTCTAGTAGTATAGCGATAGCATTTACCGACAAAGAGTCTATTATAAGAAAGTATAATGTTATAACTAAGAAACTATTAGCGCCTAGGCCACTACGCCTCGTAAACAGTATTCCAACTTCGCTTATTACGGACTACTTTACCGCCTAAATGTTAATTAGCCTCTATACTAAAGCTATACTTTTTCTTATTACTAAACTCTTACCCACCACCCTAATTATTCTAGGTATGCCTTAGCTCTAGAAACATAAGCCCCACCCCAGCTTTAGGGAGCTTAAGATCCGCTTTAACTTAGACTACTACTCTAGGAACTACCTCCTGTAGGGGATAGCCGACGGTAGCAGGGACGCCCTATATAGATACTTAGTACTACTAAGCCTAGTACCTAGGACTATATATAAAGCCCTAATAGTAGAAGATGTTCCTAATAAAGGGGAACCTATATAGCTGCAAAGCAATAAGATAGTAGAAAACTGGACTACTCTAGTACTTAAGACTAAAATAATAGGCTAGCCAGCCTTGCTAAGACCAAGGAAGAAGGTTTGCTTTGCGCCGCTATTACTAAGAATCTAACGCCAACCTAGACACCCTTTAAACCCTAGCTACCTAGCCCAACACCTAGAACTAAGCCATATACTATATACGCACACTATAGCCCGCGTTACAGCAAGGGCTAGCCATAGAACCACTAAGACTTAGATAATAGAAACTGCACTACTATAACGCCTAACCTTATACCTACTCCCCGCACGCCTTATATAAGGCCGCCGCCTAAAAACCGCTCCTAAGAGCTAATTAAGATAAGCTAGCCCCGCCACGACGTCAGGAGAAGACCAAATACGCCCTAATCTGGACAATATTATAAACATACGCGCCGTGAATTTCGCCCAGTTTTGTAAATAAAAAGGCGTAAAAGTAATAAAGATCTATATAGCAGAGCTAGTAGAACTGGTAGAATAAGAAGAACGGAAACAATTAATAGACGAACTCCCTACTAGACTGGTTAAGATACTAGACCTAACAAAGGAATCCTTTCGCCACTTAGTTAATAGTGACTATATAATAGAAGAAGCCTACAAGGTCTTCCCTAGTTATTTTTACCGTTTCCTTAAGGAAAACCTCTGGACTATAAATACTAAGTTCCTCCGCCGCAAAGTTATAGACACAGACATTAAAAAGTTTATAAAAGGTAAGCCCGCCCTAACTAGGGATAATATTATACAACATCTCCTAAGGGAATATAGGTACCATATTAAGGGGTTTCTCCTAAAAAACGCTGATAAGCTCCCACTATATCGCCCATAGGACCATAAAATCAAAATTATACTAGAAAAGCAGCCCCCGTACCACAAAAACCGCCCACTCTCCCCTGCCAAGCTCTAATACGTTAAGAAATGGATTAATAAGATGCTCAATAAAGGCTTTATCTAAGAATTAATATCCCCTGCTATAGCCCCACTCCTACTTACCGCCAAGCTAGGAGGAGGAGTAAGGATCTGCCATAACTATAAAGGACTTAATAATATTACCGTTAAGAACCAATACCTACTCCCACTTATCTATAAGACACTCGATGCCCTATATAGCGCTAAATTCTATACTAAGCTTAATATTATCCCGCGTTTAATAGGATCCGTATTACTAAGGGCTATAAGTAGCTTACAGCATTTATTACCCGCTTTAGGCTCTATAAGATACTAGTAACCCTATTTAGCCTTTATAATGCCTTAGCTATATTCCAGAACTACATCAACCATATTCTTTACAACGCACTAGATAACTATTATATAGCATACCTTAACAATATCCTTGTATTTTCTAAAACTTAAGCTAAGCATACTAGGCACGTTAAAGAGGTAATCCGCTGCCTTAGAGCGGCCGGCCTCCAAATTAATATTAGTAAGTTAGAGTTCTACACAATAAAGATAAAGTACCTTAGCTTAATTATCTTAATAGAAGAAATAAGCATGGACCCTAAAAAGGTCTAAGCCTTATAAGCATAGGAAAACCCAACCTCAGTTAAGGAATTACAGCAGTTTTTTAGATTTATAAACTTTTACTACAGGTTTATCCAAGGCTATTCTACTGTTGCTACACCTATAATAAAACTCCTAAGAAAGGATATTAGATGGCTATAAGGACTAAAACAAGCTAAGTCATTTAAGGTCCTTAAGAGAGCCTTTACTTCAGCACCAGTACTAGCATACTACAACTACATAAAGAAAACAGTGGTAGAGATAGACGCATTAAATTAGGCTTCTGGCGGAGTCCTTTCCTAGTATAATAATAATGGTAAATTAAAACCGGTCACATTCTTCTCCACAAAGCACTCTACGCTAGAGTATAACTATAAGATCTATAATAAAGAACTCTTAGCTATTATTAAGGCTTTAGAGGAATAGCGTCCTAAGCTACAAGGGACCAAGAAGCTGTTTAAAATTATTACTAACTATAAGAACCTATAGACGTTTATAACTACTAAGCAGCTAAACTAATACTAAGTCCAGTAGGCAGAGTTCCTTTTACAGTTTAACTTTATAATTATATATAGACCTAGCAGCAAAGCTACGCTCCCTAACACCCTAAGCTAACTACTAGGAACAAAACCTAAGGACGCTAATAATAAACGCCTCCGCCACTAAGCCTAAGTCATTATACCGCCCCAGAAAGTTAACCCTATAATCTTAAAAGAATTACTATATAAGTCCCACAACTTTAACAATATAGAGTTTGTAGCCGCTCTAGACCCCAAAATAGCTAAAAAGTTACTAGATAAGCTAATCCAGTTAAAATACCAGGAGAACAAACTCGTAAAAGATATAGTAGCGGCCCTACGTAACTAGAAAGCTCGCCATTAGCTAAAGAAGATTAGGAAATTACTCTATTACAACAAGTTAGAATATAGTATTATTAATAAACAAATCTACTTCCACTAACGCCTTTTTATCCCTAATACCCTAGACCTCCGCCTAGAAGTTATCCATTGCTCTTATAGCAGCGGCCCCACTAGTTACCCTAGCTAGGTTAAGACCCTTAACCTTATAAACCAAATATACTAGTGGCCAGGAATCTCCCAGTTTACGGCTACCTTTATTAAAAACTATACCCTATACTTTCGCACTAAAACCCCCTATTTTGCCCCGCCCAGTTTCCTAAAGCCACTAGAATTACCCACTTACCTATAGACCAATATTTCGATCGACTATATTATAATGCTGCTAGTATACCAACGCCACGGCAAGGCATACGAATATATCCTTATTATTATAGACCATCTAACTAAAATGCAACACCTTATTCTAGTAACAGGACTCTTAACAAAGGAGCTAGTTAATAGCTTTATTAATAACGTATATAAGCTCCACAGTGCACTAAGCATGATTATCTCCAATCACAGTATATAATTTATTAGCGACTTCTAGTAACGACTAAGTAAACGCCTTAAGACAACCTTACAACTAAGCTCAGCCTAGCACCTAGAAACAGACGGCTAAACCAAAATTATTAACGCTGCCGTAAATAAGTACCTCTATGCTTTTATTAGCTTTATATAGGATAACTAGGCTAACTACCTATTGCTTACTAAGTTTGCTATAAATAACCAAGTCAACAAGAGCATAGGCATCTCCCTATTTTTTACAAACTATGGCTTTAACCCTCACCTTGGAATCGAGCCTGCTGGCCCCCACCTACTAACATTATCAGCATAAGTAAAGAAGGAGTTCTTCTATGTAGACTCTATGGCTAACCGCTTTAAGCGGATATTAACACAGCTTAAGGCCCTAGCCTGGATTTTATAGTAACGCTATAAAGACAATGCAAATACCCATAGGGACAAGAGCGCGTTATTCTACAAAGGCGATATAGTTATAGTTAGCTTAGAAAATATAAAGATAAACAGACCTAAGAAGAAATAGGACGATAAATAGAACGGCCTATACCCCGTACTTGCAGTATACTAAGGGGTAGTCGTAGTAGACCTCCCGGACCATATCCGAGTAAATAAATCCTTCTATATATCTAAGGTCCGCCTCTAGGCTGCTAAAGAGATCCCTAGTTAAGCAAATATTAATACCATAGAACGCCATAATGTATAAGGACGAGTAGCAGAGAGAGACAATGACGGTAATATAGAAGACAAATAGGAGTTTAAGAAAATCCTTAATGTACATAACGAAGACCCCTAAGGCCTAACTTATAAGATTAAATAGAAATATTATAAGGACATAACCTGGCAGCTAGAAGAGGACCTAAAGGGTTATAAACAAGCTGTATAGCGCTTCTATAAGCAACACCCTAAAAGGCTAGGACCCCTAGACTGGGTATAAAATAAGGAAAAGTCACGCCAAGGTCATGGCCGACCACCGTGTTAAAATTTGTGGTGGTTAAGATATTATGGAACTTTAACCAGCGGTCGAAGTTGTTTAATTAGCCAGATTCTTACTAAGAAGTGCCACTCGGATTGATTTGGGTGGTGGTGTAAAGTTTTGCCGACTTTACTCACCAAACTAACCAATTAGGATTTTCCATGCCCGGCATAGAAAATCGCCATTAGCTTGGTTAAGGGCGGTAAGCGGAACTAATATCTTTGCAGTAAAAACAGGTGTTTTGGAGTTATTTGTTCGGTTTAGGGACCAAACCATTTGGGGAGGGGAGTACTGTCACGGCACTGACCTAACGCGCACTATCTTGTACTGTTTCCTACTATTGGCTAGCCCACTACTAGCGCCTTGGCGGCTGGCCCTACTATTTATATGCAATACCCCCTTTTACCTTCTTCTCCTTCTTTATAGCACAACGTAGTTTATCAGTCTACTTCATTACAGCACTGTAACACAATTCGTCCTATAGTATTAAAGTATAGCCCTTAACCAGGAATCTTCTCGCACTTAATTATCTTCTTACTTAGTATTTTTTATATCTTCCTAGCTAGACAAGCTTCGTATATACTCTTACCAACTAGTACTACTCTCTTCTTAAGCTTTATACCTAGTAAGGAGTGCTATAGCTTAAACAGGTTATTATAATTTGTGTGTCTAGTTTAGTAGTGCCATGGCTTAGCATCTGTTTTACTAACGTTTGGTTATAAATTATATGCTTTTACTATTGCATTAAATGCTTCCTAATGCTCTTATAGTATATAAAGGTTGTTCCTTATAATAGCCTTAAATATCACTTCTAATTTATACTCGCTAGTAGCTTAATTATCTATATTAAAGGTAATTAAGTAGCCTTTTTAAGTAAGAGTCCTTACTAAGATTAGCTTAATCGTCTTAAATAAAGGTATAAGCTAGACGTCTTTTAGCCTTAGGCTACCAATTTAGACTTGACTATAGTCTATAGTAGGGATAACAGTCCTATTTACAGTACGGACCTATTATGGCGTATTCTATCTCTTTAAGTGTATTAGGTCTAATTAGTTACCAGTAAAGTGCTTAGTTGCACCTAAGGTTGCACCTAAGTTAAGAGCCTAAGCTAGAGATATTGTTATGTATAAGTATGTTTAGGGTTAGGGTTAGGGTCAAGGTAGATTAAATCGCTGTTAAATTCTTCCTTAGCTATTATTACATTCCCTACTTCCTCTACCTTAGGAGCACCTTAATCTTTTTTTTAGCGTTGTTAATTTGGAATTATATAAGCAGAGGACAGTCCTTCTGGTAGTAACCTTTCTAATAATATACTCTGTACTTGTCTCTTTCTAGTTATCTTAGCTCTTTAGTTACTTAAGATAATAGGCTATAGCAATGGCGTAATAAGGAATAATTAAATCAACCAGCACGACCTCTGCCCTTTATTCGACCTTAGTTTCCCCTTCTCTCCCTAGGTTTGTCTTTCCTCTTATATACAAGTGCTACATTGTATACTTGTGTAGAAAGAGTAGTCTCTTGCTCCTAAAAAAGGGTAATACAACTCTTAAGGTCTTGTTTGTCTCGCAGACACTAGGTCTTTATATTCTGCCACATAATATTACTTAGGAGGGCCAAGAGAAGCTACTCTTTAATATTATTATTAGTAAGTATTTAAGGTATTAAAGCTAGATTAATCTTAAATTAATTTAGTATATAGAGGAACTTAACAATTCGCATCTTTATAGGGTTAAATGTAGTATTATAGAACTCCCTATAAAGTCTAGAGATATAAACCTTGTCTTTAGCCTTATTAAACTTCTTTATTCCTTCCCACATTTCCTAAATATTATACTCCTTTATTATTGTACGCATCTCTTCCTAACGGTCGTCTCCTATTAAATTGTAGATAATCTTATTTGCTTCCCCTTGTCTTCTTCTCCTATTAGCTAAATTGACTTAAGCTAGGTCTTCTATACTAGTAACAAAATCCCATCCTTCTGCCATAATTAGAGCTGCCTTATAGGTGCGCTCCCAGTCTACAAAGTTATCTCCATTAAAAATAACGATTTTACCGGCCTTGTAATTGTATATAGGTGCCGTTATAGTTAAGGTAGAGGAGGTTATTTGCAGGGGTTGATTTTGAGTTAGGAGTTAGGAGTGGTGTTACTACCTAGGCTTATAACCTGTTGGAATTATAAGGTCATAAGGTTACAGCGGAGCTCTCTTAAGGGTCTAATTGATGATAGAGATAACGCAGACAATGAATATTGATTGATTTGTGATGTAGTAGATGCTATTGATGTCTATGTAGATTGCATACGGACTTCGACCTCCGCAATGTATCTAGAGCTTAGCCAGCACCTTATCGTTAATTCTGACACGGCAGCTAGTTTATCCGCCCAATTGCCCCTATATAGATTCGCCCACAGCTATATTCTTATTAAGCTCTCCAGCAATCCTTTTAAGTCTCCACGACAGCTATATATAGCTATCAGTTCTATAAATCTGATGCTTGTTTATCTAGCGTTCGCATATAATATATCGGTATTGTAACACTTTAGTAGTATTAGAGTGATCCTTAATAGCTTGCTCTGCAAAGTCTGTATTAAAGGTACTCCCTCTTATAGCAGTATTGGCTTTCTTTAAGGGTATTCTAAGTCCTTCTTACAGCTCCTTTACTACTCTGCGGTATTTAGAAGATCTTAACTTCTAAGGGTTATTTAACTCGGTAGTGTACTTTATATAGTAGGTATCGCAAAGGGTTAAATGACTTCTACTAATTCTTAAAGCTAGATTCTATTAGACATTTAAGGGATATTATATTTCTCTCCTAGCACTATTACATGTTCCTATTAATCTAATCACTAATTTAATTTTAATAAGTGTTTGAACCCCTTAAGGGCTTCTATATACTAGTGTTATACCTTCTTCCTAATAAATAATAAGGTAGGTTCTATATTCTCCTTTAACTAAGATAGCTATTCCTTAATAGTTAAGGAAGGGTTAAGTAGTAGCTTCTTCTAAATTAATACTATGGATATAATCTAGGTGTGGATTTATTAAAGATAATCTTCCTGTCTTAGGAAATACTTTATATCCTAGTTATAGTATCGTTTGCTATTCTTATACGCTTTTTGTTAATTTGTTGAGAGCTATGCATATAAGGTTGCATTCTTATTAAAATCTATAACTTTTAGATAGGCTGGTTCTTATAGTAGACCTTATTAAGGTACTGCGTTATCTAGGTTAATATGGGCCTATATTCGCTAATCTATAAGGGCTTAGAGTTGCTATAGCTATTGTTCCTAGTCTTCTGGCTTATTAAGGATAATCGTAGTTAACGAACTTGTTAGTGGATGTCACGGAGTAGGCACGAGCCGGGATACAATGCACTAAACGAGGTAGTAATTGAGAAGGCTACGTACACGTAACTATGCGTGGTTGATACAAAGACATTGGATGAAGAAGAAGAGTCTTCGTGTGCCAGGTACAAGGTATAAATAGGAGTTGTAGGGGAACGTGCGTAGGTGTCTCGGGACGAACGTGAGCACGGGTCAAGAATGTCAAAGACGCGCAGAGACGTGAGAACGAGTGAGTCCCGTAACAGTGGAGTTATTTAACTAATAGGCAAAGGAGGAATTAAGATGGTATTTTATTATTAGAATTGTCCTTATTCACAGGATCGTCCTATAACAATAAGGTAGAATTCTGTGGAATCTTATAGAATCTCATCCTATGATAATTAAGCTAGGATTTCTATTAGAGTCTGCGTCTTAATAATAAGGTGTTAAAGTTTAACGATAAGGTAAAATTTCTTTAAATGATTAAGTAATAGCTGAATAGCTTCTTAAGTCGGCGGACCAGGCTTATAACTATTAGATGGTTTATATAGAACTATTTATTAATAAAATGGGTTGATTAATTAATGATCTTGACTTAATGGTTGATTGGCCTTGTCTTAAGCCCCTAGGACTTTAAGCTATAAAGAGACTTTATAGTGTATAGGCTCCGTGCACGTAACTCATATATATAACCCACGCCTTTAGAGAATATAGATTATCTAATAGTATTCCTAAGGCGCTATAGGACCTTTTAAATGTGCTTAGTATGCTTAAAAGGGTTGTTATTATAAATAAGTATATTATCTAGGTACGCAGAGCAGAAGTCGTTAAGGTAGTCCTATAAGGCGTTATTAATATAGCTTTAGAAGCTACCTAGGCCGTTATATACGCTAAAGGGTATAATAGTATATTTAAACTGGCTAAAGCGTGATGCAAATACGGTTTTCTATTTATTACCTTCCTATATTTAGAGGCAGTTAAAGGCGGCAATAATATTAAGCTTGGTATAGATTTTAGCTTGGCTAAGCCGCTTAAAAGTTTTATATATAAGCGGTACGGGGTATTAGTTCTTAATTATAATAGCGTTAAGTCCTCTATAATTAATATAGAATTAGATACCTTCTTTTAGCTTTTTAATAAGAAGAATACGGGCGGCTACTAAGGATATGCTAGAATAAATAAACCCTTTATTAAGGTGCTTGTTAATATACTTTTTAATAACTAAAAGTTTGTCTTTTAATATTAAGTAGGGTCTCTTATAGGGTAGCGTTTTTCCTTATTTAATATTAATAGTATAGTTATTAAGTTAATATAGGGGGAGTATATCTACGCTCTTTTATAAGCACATATTAATAAAGTTATAGTACTTTTTAGGGAGGAGCTTACGGAGTTCCTTATTAGTAAGTCCTTTTTTAAACTTTATAACCTTTTTAAAGTTTAAAGGTAAAAGTCTATAGAGTTTTATGGGGGCATTGTTTTCTAAGAGGTTAACTATGTCTATTTTATTACTATAGAGGACGTAGTTCTATTCTTTATTAAGCTTATATAGTCATAATTAGGAGGCTGCGGCAACTGTTTAGCCTTTTATATATGCTATACAGTAGAAGGCCACGGCACTTATATAGTAGTAGTTAGTTATAGGTAGGGTAATAAGGGGTTCCTTAGGTTAATATTCTAGGGAGTAGGTAAAGGCGGCTAGGCTATGCCCTAGATAAGTCTCTCTATAGTATTTAGAGTTAAAGGTTACTTCTCTCTTTTTCTAGTTAATGGCAGGGTTATATTATTTAAGCTAGTTTATTCTAAGAATAATAAGGTAGTTAGTAAGTGGTATAATATAGGCCTAGAGCTCTTTCTAGTGCCTATTGATATTTAGGTGGAGTTATGCTATATAGGTAATCTTCTATATAGTATAACTACTATTAGCAAGTTATAGGGTATGGGCTTTAGTAAAGGGTAAGGTAAATAGGTTATAAGTACGCATAAATTAGGTATCAATAAAATTTATTAATAGCTCCGCAATTAATTATAGAACGGCTTTTATATTATTTTTTAGTAGTAATTTCTATTATAGATAAGACTATCTATTTCCGTTTATTTATCTTTACTAAGTTATCTATTAAGCAGGCTAATATATAGATCCCCTTATTATTAGGGCGTCCTAACCTACAACTTAGAGCTAAGACTTAGCGTTTTCTATTTCCGTATCCAACTCTACTACTATTACTACGTCTTTATCTTATACAGTAGTGGCATATAGCGACGTATTTGGTATTTAGGGTACTAGGTTAGGTATTAGGTAATAGCTACTAAACCTAGCCATTAGGTAGTTTGGGTTATTATAATAATAGCCTTTTTAATAGCATCTATAGCAGCATCCTAGTTTCTAGAGTAGCTTACGCTCTTTATCTAGAAGTTTTTATAGAAAGGTTAGTATAGAGAAGTTAATATTAACTCTAGTAGTATTTAAGGTAGTAGGCGTTAGTGGCTTAGTATATATAGGTTTAGTGGGTCTAGAGGGCTTCTATAGGGAGGCCTTTAGGTAAGGGTTAGTAGTAGCAATCTAATTTAGTTGTTGTTTAATCTTTTATAGAGCTGCTACCATATTATAAATATTATTGTAGTTATAGCTGGCGGCTGCGTAACTAAGGTAATAAGTAACTTTTTTAAGGAGATATTTCTAGTCTTTAGTATTATCTTAGGTAAGGGGACGCAGGTGCCTTCTTAGCGTTTTCTACCTTTAACACTAGGGGGCTAGGCTAGCTGTCCTAAGCCTTAACAAGCCAGAAGCGACGTTGCGCGATATTACTAGACTAAATAGGGTTATAAGGGTTACAGGAGACATAAGGGAGAGGACGCCCTGTAGGAAGACCCTTATAGATAGCTATAGCAAGCTTAAGATTAGGACAATTAAGAATTAGACTTAACGCGGCAAATATAACATTTGCAGCCAACCCATAAAGGGCATATAGCTAACTAGTAGGATTAGGAGAAGAGCTGGAGATAATAATAGACTTAGATATAAAAGCGCTAGTAGAAATATAAGACATGGGAATAGAAAGCTCTATATAAAATAAGTAGTAACTAAGGTGCAGATATAAGAGATAGAAGTTCTAAAAATCCTAGAGAAAGTAGAAATAGAAGAAGTAATAAATAAAAAAAAGATAAAGGACCTTTACTAGGGGTCCGCTACCTATCTATTATATAGTATAACTGCGGCAATATAAGCCACCATCTTGTAAGGCCCCTACTAGATAGTTTAGACCTAAAAAAACACTATATCCTTGCTATACAAGAGCCGTATTATAATACCTATATATAATTAATATACTGCCCTTAAGGATTCTAGCTCCTATATAAACCAAAAGCAGCTATACACGTATACTTTATAATTAGTAAGGCTATTAGCCTATCCTTATAGTTATAGTATATAGCAAACTTAGATATCACAGCTATAATAATCCAAATATATAGGGGACTGGTATAAATTATTAATATATATAACCCTAGGGTCGAAGGGGTCCTATAAATAGAGAATATTATATTAGTAATAAGCTTACTAGAAACTAAAGATACAGAGTCTATCCTACTAGAAGATATAAACCTCCACTACTAGTAGTAGGGGGGGATCTATATTGCTGCTAAATAATAGGTAGAGTGTCTACTGAAAGCTATAGATATCTAGGGCCTTAAGCTAGCCACCTTCCTAGAAGTAATTATATGGCAATAAGGTACTACCAGAAGTATAATTAACCTTATATTTATAGACAAAGGCCTATACTAGAGACTTAAAAGGTGTAACCCCAAAGAAGAATAGGCACTTACTTTAGACTATATCCCGATCTAGATATAACGTAGTCTACGGGCAAGTGGGCTGTCTAGGCATATTATAACGGAACCTTATAGCAGGAACTACGGTGGGTTCTATTAATGGGCTGGGTATATAGGTATGAACAAAAGCAACAACGTAATAATAACTGGTGGAGTGGTTGCCCAATAGATTAACTCCAATTGTATTCTAAGATTTACTACAAGGAGAGAACTATCTATGGTAGGGACTGAGGTCCTTTAAATATATAACTATACTCCTAAGAAACCCTCTCTTGTACGTAAGGTACGTGTTGTTTATATTAAACATAATATCCCTTCCGTTTAACACAGTTAATACGTTCAACACTATGTAACCTCGGTTACCATTCCTCGTTATATAGTTTTACTAGATCCATCCTAAATTGTGCTTGTATTAACTAACTAGCTTCCGCCGACTCTTCTCCAAGTAGTTATAACACTGTACTTAAAGCGTCTATAACACTATCTCCCTCCTCTCTATCTTCGTCCTTAAAGATTCCTAATATCTCTAAGTCGTCCACTAGAGGTGTAATGTCCGTTTAATTAGTCTGGTTGATATCTGTACTTATTATACCTAAAGCTTCTTTTTCTCTTTCCTGGGTTAAGCGTCGCCTTCGTACGGTTTCCTCTATACTGTCGCTAGGTGAAGTGATGGCGATTCCTTGCTCCCATTGCGCTAAAGAGGGGTTGGTTTGTGTTGCACTAATAAGCCCTATGTCTTGCCAACCCTTCTCTTGCTCTGAGTGTATTAAAGCAAACGTTTAATTGTCCTGCGATATTCGCTCTATCTTTAACGCTAAGTATACACGTCCTATGACTCTTAACAGTCTTTGAGTTCCCTAAGTAACTTATTATAGGGTCTCGTGTTTAATCTACCGCTGCGAAACTTAATGGTGAGCTGGCCTCTGCACTACTTAAGGTTTAACGTGCCTTAGAAGAGTCCGCACACATCCTTAAAGCTTAACGCTTGGCTTATGCTTGTCTTTAACGCCTTAAATATGTTTATGAGAAGGTCCGTTCCAAGGAGTGGAAACTGGTTTAACAGGGTTTATCTAAGCTGGGTAATAAAAGGATTAACTCTCCTCCTATAAGGGAAATAACTCTAAGTAGCTCAGCAATTGCTCCTTTTAGGTCCCCCTTAGGTGACTTATTTTTTGGTAATCCTTTCTTGTTAACATTACCTGACCTATTCTCTTTTAATACTCCTGTACCTTTCCTATAGCGTTCTTTAGGTTGCTTAGTAGTTCCTAGGTAGTCTTATTATAGCCTATCCACTTTACTTTATACTATATTTCGTTATCTATATCCTTATAACTAATGATCTTTAAAACTTGCTATTTATCTTTCTCTTGTCCTCTATATGTGTCTGCCTTATATACTGGTAGCTTGATATTTCCGTGTGCTAGTTCTAGCATTGCGATATGCTGTATAGGGTAGATTTTTATTTTGGCTAGTAGGTTTAACTTATATATAACTAATAAAATTCTTTGCTTAACTTTAAAAGGTCCTAGTCTGATATGGTTTAACTTTTTACTTAGTTATTAACTCTTGAAGTTTTTATATAGTAGCTATACTTTATCCCCCTCCTTAAGATCTGGTCCCTTAGATCTCTTAGTATTATAGTACCTTTTTATTTGTTCTTATACTAGTTTAGCTGTTTCTTTAAGGTCTGCATAAAGATTTATTAACGTCTCTATTCTTTACTTGGCTATGCTACTCGTCTTTTTTACTTGTTATAGCGATAACGATGTTCTTGGCTTATACCCATAGTTTGCCTTAAATGGTAATGTTCCCATTCCTTTTTATGGTATTGTATTGTATGCAAACTATATAACTGGTAGTAACAATACCCAATTATTCTATGCGTGATTAATATAATGCTTTAGATACTGCTCTAGTATCTAGTTTAGTCTTTCCATTTATCTGTTTGTCTGCGGATAATATGCTGTAGATATTACTGCGCGAACCCCTTATTCTGCCAAAAATACTTCCTAAAATGCTGCTATAAATCTTAGATCTCTATCCGATATAATCTTGTCTAGTGCTCTATATCTTGCGAATACTTCTTTTATATAGATTCTAGCGACATCTTCTACTAATATTTCTTTAGTGCACGCTATAAAGTATCCCTACTTTGTTAGCTTATCTACTATTATTAAGATCGCGTCATAATCTTGTCCTGTAATAGGATCTCTTAACTTTAGTAACTTAATAATAAAGTCCTATAATATAACCTCCTATGGTCTTCCTAGTATCTTAATAGGTTATAGCCCTCTATATAGCTTATGCCTCGTCGGTTTGTTCCTTTAGTAATTTAGATATTTCTTTATAACTTGTCTTACTAGTCCCCAGATTCCTTAAATAATATACTCCTCTTAAAGTCTTAACATTAAGCCTATAGCTCTATTATGTTCTTATATTATTCCCTTGTGGAACTCCTTAATAAATTCTTCTGTAATAGACTTAGGCATATACGTTGCTTCTCTATTTTTATATTACTCTAAGTCTAGATCCTCTGCCTGTGCTTCTTAGATCTTCTGTATTTAATTACTCTCTGGTGACTTATGGATCTAACTTTTCTTAGTTGCTATAATCTTTGGATAATTATACCTAATTAATCTGTCTTAATTCTTTTGCAATAAAGCTCCCAATAGCTTTTTATCGCTTTATAGTTTAGCCTTCCTACTTAGAGCATCTACTTGTGTATTGTTTGTACCCTTAGTATACTGAATTTTGAAATGGTATTCTATAAGCATTTCCGCCTATCTAACCTGTCTTTGGTTAAGTTCCTTTGTTATTAGGAATTCTATAAGGTTTTTATGGTCTATCTTAACTATAAATGGTTTTTCTATGCCTTGTAAGAACGCTCTCTATTCCTTAAGTGCTGTAACTATACCTAACAACTCCTTGTTGTAGATGTCATAGTTTAACTCTAGTGGTGTCATCTTTTAACTATAGTATACCACTAGGTGCCATCCATCTTAATATTTCTATAGAAAGTATGCCCCTAGTATAAAGTCTAATATATCTATTTCTATAACCGTCTCTAGCCCTGGTTAATAGATCTTAAGAACTAGCTCTTAGGTAAACAACTCTTTGACTCTCTTAAATAGTTCTTATTACTCCTTTCCCTATACCCACAGTTCTTCTTTCTTAGTTAACTGTATAAATGGCTTAATATCCTGTAACTATTACGCTATAAACCTTCTATAGTAATTGTAAAACCCTAGAAACGATCTTAACTGCGTAACATTTTCTGGTTCTTGCTAATTTACTATAGCCTCAATCTTTTTTAGATCTATGCTGAGTTGGCCTAGTTTAATAATAAATCTAACAAAATCGGTCTTTCTGGTAAAGAACTCGCATTTCTTAATTACTACTAGCATTTGTTCTTCTTGTAGTCTCTTTAAGACCTATTTAATATATTCTTTATGTTCTTCCTTACTTTCTAAGTAGATAATAATGTCGTTAAGGTATACTATAACAAATTTATCTAGGTGTTCTCCTAATATACTATTGATTTACTTCTGGAACGTTGCTAGTGCGTTTATAAGCCTAAACTGTATAACTAACGGCTTATATAGTTCTTCCTTTAACCTAAAGGCTGCCTTCTATTTATTGCCTTCCTTAATTCTAATCTGGTGGTACGCCTATCTTAGATCTATCTTTATAAAGATCTTTGCGTTGCCTATCCTGTCTTAAATTTTGCTAATTAAGGGTAAAGGATACCTATCCTTTCTAGTGATGCTGTTCAACTGTCTATAGTCTATACACATCCTAAGTTTTCCGTTTTTCTTTGGGATGAATAGTACTGGATATCCTATTAACGACTGCGATAGTCTAATGTATCCCTTTTATAAGTTCTTCTAGATAAACTCCTTAAGCGCTACTAACTCTGTTTCAGTAAGCTTATAAATTAGAAAGAACTTTAGACTTATTCCCTCTTCTAATTCTATCTTATAGTCTTAAGCTGCATGCTCTAACAGCTTCTCACTTTCTAGTAACCATAACTTTTTTCTATACTTGTGGTATCTCTTTGGTATATAACTTAAGCCTTACTCAGTCTCTTTATATATCGCTTCGACTTAGTACTATACTAACTTGGTTTGCTGTCGCACTTTATATTATTATATATCCTTAATATTGACCTAACCTATAACCTAATTAATCTTTAGATTGTACTCTTGTAACTAAGGTATTTCTAGTATCGCCTTGTCCTGTCCTAACGGTAGGATATTAAAAGACATTCTGACTGGTCTCCCTTTAATAGTTATTTAAATAGGTCCTATTTTGAGATTAATAATACCTCCTCTATAGGCTATCTGATCTCCTGAAATTGTTATAAGTAGATATAGGTGTTCCTTCTGTCTATATAGTAACCCCATCCTTTTTACTACCTTTGGTAATATGTGGTTCCTTATTACTTTACTGTCTACTAACGCTTTAAACTGCTGATCTTGCCACTTAGCTTTTAAATTTAGGTGTTGCCTTTGAATTTCTTTAAGGGTCTAAGGCTCTAATACTAGTTCCCTCTAGTCCCGTGCGCCTCCCCTTTTCCTAACTATTGGCTGCTAGATCCTGCCTGTACTTAGTCCTACTTTAGCCAATACTTAGTTTGTTTTTTTTCCTCTATGTGCTATGGATAAGTGTTCTCTAGGCATTCCCACCACTATTATCTATCTAGGTATTCTTCCGTAAGGAATCTTCCTAGTTGAAGTATTAAGTCCCCTTAACCTTGTACTTCTACTGGGTGCCAACTATATATATACTTAGCATTTCTGAACCGTTTTTCCTCTGGTGCCTAATATATTCTTACTGGGTATTTCCAGTTCTTATCTTTTAGTGCTCTATATATGTTGTATATATCATTCATATAAGCTATCCACGATAGTGTATAATACGCTATATGTTTTAGGTTAACTCTTAGTTTGTTTTTATTCTTAAGTTTAAACCTATACCTAGTTAACCTAACCACTGGTATCTCTGCTGTGGGTACTAAGATTTATTGCTTACTTCTCTAGTCCCTAGACCTCTCTTCTAGGTTCCTTAACGTTATAATTAATGCTCCTTTAATATGACTTATGCGTTTCTCTGTAATAGGTTAGTTTTGGATAACTTTTTTATCTAGCTACATATAAAAATCTTCCCATTTATTATTATGTCGTTGCCTATACCACTTTCCGTATAGCTAGTTTAGTGTGTATGGTCTATCCGTTAGAAAGTACCTTATTATCACTGCGTTATAATATCCTTTGGTATGTCTTTTTTTAAACCTAGTTAGAATATCTAGATCCTCTTTTTGTTTCAGTTTGTCTAACCACTTTGCCCTAGGTGTCCCTGCACTCGGCCTATTAGTAACTCTTTATACGGGTGCTCTGTCCCTTATATAACCTAGTATAGCTAATCTCTTGTCTAGCTTTTACTCTTGCTATGTAATAATTCTTATTCTAAACTTATTTATAGTTTCTTGTTTTCTGCGTCTTGTAGCTGGATCTTTATAGTTGTTTTGCTTTTTAATCCTAGTATTAACTGATTAATCTTTAGGCTAAACACTGCGTTTACCTAGGATTGCTAATATTCTTATTTGTTCCCTAAACTTGTAGTTTTTAAACTTGCGTCCTATACTTATTTGTCTGTTACTAAACTAAGTTACTGCCCTTTCCTATTGGTTTTTGTCTGTTGTGGGTTCTTAGGTGTGTCTTATCTTGTTTTAAGAATTTTAAGCTTCTCTTATCTCTTCTTAAGAATCTTAAGCCTGTGGCCTTTTGCCTTTATTAAGTAATAAGCTAGCACTAGCAGTTGTTTGCTTACTTAGTTTCTTCTAAACGTTGCTCCTATTATCTTATAAAGCGATGGAAATCGTATCTAATGGTGTCGCTATACCCGTTACTGAACCTCGCTTAGTGGTGGTCTTAGTCTCTACTTCTGTTGCGTTTTTAAGGTTTAAGTGCTCCTAGTTAGCCTCCTTTTCGTCCTTGTTACTATTAATTAATAAGTACTCTAACTCCATTATTATTACTGCTAATCTTCGTCCGTATATTGCTGTGATATCTTAATCTAGCTTATAGAGTTAATCTTGTTCTTTGTTTAACTCTCTGGTTCTTTAGAGTCCTTTTAACTCTAGCTCTTATAGCTAATAGCTTGCGCCGTACTTGGCGTCCTTATGAATTCGGCATGCGTTATTATAACAATACGCAAAACTGTTAATTAAACACTCTTTTGTTCCTTATAGTGCACCGTCGTCCCTCTATATATACGCGCCGTCTGCTGGTCTGGTTCCCTTTACCGTGTAGTTACTCTAACCACCTCTATAGTCTCTAGCGAAATGACCCTATTTTCCGTAATTTATGTAAGCTCTATCTTTAAACCATTTTTCTTGCTATAGAGTCCGCTTAAACGTCTTCTACTACTAAAATCCCTGGTTTAGCCTCTGCTTCTTAGTCCTTTAATTACTTAATCCTTAACCTCTAGGTTTCTATGGTTTCTTTTCCTATCTTTAGGTTTCTTTAGTACCGCTTAGGTCTATTAGCTCTGCGCCATTCCATAGTTTTTGACTCTGTGTCTGTCGTTGCATACTCTGCGCCTTATATGACTGTGGAACTCTATCTTGCCCTCTCTTAGCTTATTCCCTTTGGTAGATCCTATTATTAATCTTTATTAACTAATCTATTAACTCTCTTAGAGTATCCGCATCTTCTATTAGGATAATTACGTCCTAGACTTTAGCCTTAAGTCCCTGTTTGTACTATGCCAAAAGCGCCCTATCGTTCCACTTAACCTACATAGCTAGTGTTTAAAACTGTGTTATATACTTAATTGTTAAAGTGCGTTGTACTAGGTTCTAAAGCTTTCGTTCCGCTATGGTTATGGCCTCCGGGTCTCTAAATATCTGTGTTAGTCGCTCTACGAACCCGTTCTAACTGGTAAATATATACCGTACATCCTAGTTAGTAGTTGTTATGCCATTAGCCTATATTTCCGTAAGATACGGTTTAAACCACTTAAGTGCCCTCCCTGTCAGGAACAATCCTATATAGGCTACTTAATCTAATAATATTGCTAACTTCGCTCCTTTCTGTACTACCTTAAAGTGCATCTGCGTAAGAAATCCTTTAAGCTTCAACTTTTCTCCTAAAAATCGTTTAATTGAAGGTAACTTAATCTTTACTACTCCAATTCTATTAATGCATTCTTTAAGTATCCTACTGTTGTCTTATAAGTGATTAACCATTTCCTATAACTAACCTCGCGTAACCACTTGAGAATCTCCCTTATTTATACTAGTATCACCTAGACCTAAGGTTGTGGCTCCCGTTGACGCCGTTATAACTGGTACTGCTTTTAGTGGCATGTTGTTCGACTTCTCTATTTAATACCGTAACCTTAGTAGTGAATGTGTAACGGAACCTTGTAGCAGGAACTACGGTAGGTTCTGTTAATAGGCTAGGTATATAGGTATAAACAAAAGCAATAACGTAATAATAACTAGTAGAGTGGTTGCCTAATAGATTAACTCTAATTATATTCTGAGATTCACTACAAGGAGAGAACTATCTATAGTAGGGACTAAGGTCCTTTAAATACACAACCGTACTCCTAAGAAACCCTTTCTTATACGTAAGGTATATATTGTCTGTATTAAACGTAACGTCCCTTCTGTTTAACACAGTTAATATGTTTAACACCATGTAACCTTAGTTACTATTCCTTGTCACATGGTTCCACTGGATCTATCCTAGATTATACTTATATTAACCAACTAGCTTCCGCCGACTCTTCTCTAAGTAGTTGTAACACCGTACTTAAAGCGTCTATAATACATATAGGCCACTCTAAAACCCCACCAAAAAACCTAAAAAGTGCTCTTTAATATCTTAACAATAGCTTAATAATAAATTATAAAAATTTATAATTAGACTTTTATACTTACTTTAAAACCTCTATTAAAGTTTTAAAGTAATTTAATAAGTAGTTTTTAAGATATAATAATTAAGCTTAAATTTTAATAAATCTTAATAAATTAATAATAGACGAACTAATTAGTATAAAACTTTAATAAAGGTCTTAAAGTAAGTATAAGAGTCTAATTATGAATTTTTATAATTTATTATTAAGCTATTATTAAGATATTAAAGAGCACTTTTTGGGTTTTTTGGTGGGGTTTTAGAGTGGCCCACTTGCCCAGACGGCCCACTTGCCCATAGACTACGTTAGCTAGATCTGGGTATTAAGGCGTAACTAAAAAGTAAAAGATATGCAATAAGGAAGCTTAAGGCAGACAGTTTCCTTAATATAGTTAAATAATAAATTTAAGACCTAAAAGAAATCCACCTAATACTAAACAAGTAAGGCTTATTAGCCACCCCTAAAGAAATTAGCTAAAGACTAGAAACGATCTAGGCAGCAATTAAAAATAGACTAGAAGAGCACTACCCGGTCTTAAAACTGGGCCTATATACGTGACACGCATAGTCTATATAATGTGCGGTTCTTATTGCCAGCCAATAATAAGTAAGAAGAAAATATATAAGCAGCTATAATCCTAAAGATAAGAGATAATATAAAGATATAAGAAACTAGCTAAAGAATACCCTAAAAAAAGAAGTAAGGAATAACTAGAGACGGTTTATAAATAAGTATATTTCTAACCTAAGCCTCCCCTATAATAAGGGCCTTTAGGCTATAGCAAAATAGGTAAAGAAAAAGGTAGGGCGCCTAGTAGAAGACCTATATTTACCGCCCTTATAAAAAATAGGGGAATTATAGGCTACTAATAATAATAATAATAAGATAAAGATCCTTATAGAAAGGTTCTTCCCCTAACCTGCTCTAGCAGACCTTAGTAATATTATAGGTAAAATACTGGTGACTTGCCTATGGGTTAACAGCGATATAATAATAGAGGAAATGGCCAGAACTATTAGCCGCCTTTTAAATAATATAGTACTAGGACTAGATAGGATTCTAAATAAGGCCTTAAAGACATATGGTCTACTTATAGTACTATAGCTTATAGATATAGCTAGAGCATACTTTATTATATGCTACTACCTATAACTTAGAAGATTTATAACAACGGTTGTTTTATAAAAAGAAGGTAAAGTAGATTACTTAACCCTAGGAAGCTACCGCCCTATTGCCTTAGAAAATACCCTTAGTACGATCTTAGAAAGGGTAATAGCGGACCGTATAGCAGATATAGCTAAGGAATATACCCTACTACTATAAAGCTAAATAGGGGTAAGAAAGAACCGCTTAACACTATTAGCACTTACGCTACTTGCTGCCACCATTAAATCTGCATGGACAATGTAAAGGGACTTTATAGTATTAATGCTTAGCCTAGATATTAGTGGTGCCTATAATAATATACCCTATAAGCACCTCCTATATATCCTTAGGGCAAAGGGCTTCCTTAAACGGATTATACAATTTATTTAAGGGTTTATAGACTAGAAAGAAATATTATTGGTCTTTAGCGAATACCAGAGCCCCCCTATTATAGTCGTAATAGGAATACTATAAGGATTACCCCTCTTGCCTATACTTTTCCTCTTTTTTATAAGTAACCTGCTTAACTTCTTTAAGAAAGGGGCGACCTAGGTAATAGGCTTTATTAATAATATAAACCTAATTATATATGGGCTAATAGCTGCAGAGAATTGCAGAACACTAGAGAAAGCCTATAATATCTATATAGAATAGGCAAGACGATATAGAGTCTAATTCTTACTAGAGAAATACTAGTTAATCTATTTTATAAGAAAACGCAACCAATCTACAGATTTTTAGTATATAATCCATATTTAAGGCTTTAGGGGTTAACTAGTTTAAGGTCTAAGGGTATTAGGAGTATGGGTAGATAGTAAGCTCTAGTGGAGCGTATATGCGTTATAAGCGGCCTATAAGGGCTAAGTATAGTATATTATAATATTTAGGATTGTTAATTCTATATAGGGTCTATGCTTCTAGAGGTTACGCCTACTATATACAGCAGTTGTCCGGCCAACTATAACGTATAGATCTAGTATCTGGGCTATAGGAGAAACCAAGAAAGGCCCCCTTAAATTACTCCTTAAACTACTCCAAAAGGTTTAAGCAGCCTACCTTTAGAGTATAATAGGTGGGTATAAGTAAATGGCCACAGCACTACTTAAGAAGGAAGCTAATATCCCCCCCCTATAATTATATATTAAAGCTGCTGTAATATAAAGGGTATAAAAGGAGCGCAACTCTAATGTTATAAAGTATATTAAAACACACCTAAATAAACTATAGAGGGACCCTAGGGTGCCCCGTATAAGAGTAAACCAATAATACTAAAGTAGGGAAGATATATTAGAGAAACAGGTAGAGAAAGTAGAAGAAGAATAGTACTGTATTAGGGCCTAGGCCTATATAGAGGAGGAAGGGAGACATGTAAGAGACTAGTAAAAATAATAGTAAGAGAGAGAAAGGGGCTAAAGTAGAGTATAAAAGAGTACTAGGAAACCATCTACTGTAATATAATACTAGTTAGACCAATACTGGAGAGGTGTATGGGAGTTAAAGGTATAGAGGCTAACTTAGGCAAAAAGAACCTAAGCTATAGTATAGTTAATGCTATAGGGGGTAGACATCTAAGGGCTCTAAAAAGGCCTAATAAAGGCAGAAAATATAATAGCAACACCTTTAAGAACAGGAATAATAGGACTAAAAGATTGGCTCTACTGGGTAAGTGTACTAGTAGGTAGCCTAAGATGTAAATGTAGCTAGCCGAGATAGACACTAAAACACGTAATACTGTTATGCCCCTTACGCACCAACTAAGAAGTAATACTCTTAGTAGCTGGCATAGAGAACTATAATATACTGCTCTTAATATAAAAAAGTCTTAAGGCGGTTACCTAGTGGCTTATTAGCCAAAATATACTAGACCAGTTCTGGGTTGTAAGGGAAATCGTAATAGAAGGCAAAGGGGCGAGTAATAGGCGCCCCCTAATAACTCTATAGTAGTAGAGTAAAGTTTGCAATATTAGCGCGTCCGCAGGCTTATTACAGTAGTAGTGGTTCCTAAAGAGGTTAAAAAGTAAGGTAGTAGAGCACCACAGGTAACTTATAGGCGTTAAGTAGGCAAGTCCTAAAAGGCGGGGAGATGGATTACGAGGTTTTCTTAAATGGAGTTTTCTCCCTATATATAAATAAGGAGCAGTCCGCGTGGGCCTAATAGGGATCTAAATCGGACGTTAAGCAATAAATAATTATTATATAATATATACTTAGAGAGATATTACAGTATAGCCCACCTTATATAAAATATAAAGGCGATGCTTTAAAGAGTAATTAGTATAAGTAATTTATAAGGGAGTTAGGTATCCTTAAGGCAAAGATAGAATTAATAGTATAAAAGTAAATATATACTTAGCATATGTAGAATATATATAAAGTATATGCAATATATATATAAATGCTATATTTATTATAGCTAGAAACCGTATATGCTAAGCATATACCTTGCATATACCCCGCATATTTATAATCTTTTTTATTTATTAAATACTTTAAATTCTAAAATAAAATAAAACTGTATATGCGCTGCTTATGCACAAACTTAGCGTGGTCTAAAGTTAAATTTAAAGTTCGGACTACGTTGAACTTTTAGACCACGCCGAGTTTTTTACGGACTACGCCGAGCTGTAACCCCGTGAGGACCTTGCCTTAGCAAGCTTAGACCATATATTTGGAATAATTTTATATCCGCTCTACGTAAAATTAAAAATGTGGTCTAAGCTATATTCACAACGTTTATTATACACTCTAATAATATCCGCGTTGCAGAGGTTGCGGATATTAAGATAACTTAACACTAATATTTTATATTACTTCCTAAAGTTAATTAATTATATAACAGAACCTAGGCTTTTAGAATATATTATTTTTATTACTTAGGTATTTTCAGGTCTTATAATTATTTTTATTAAAAAAAAAGCGTTATTAGGAATCCCATAACTATATATAACTTTATTAAATACTAGCTAATATATATAAAACCTATATAGATTTATAATAGTCACCCTAAAGAACCCATTATAGCCTAGCGGATATACAGCGTTTATATTATAGTGTATAATACCTATTAAAACCTTATTGCGTGCCAACTACTAAGTTATAGATATCTAAGTAAACCTACTATATACCGCTACTAAAACTTACTAGGTAGAGAGGGAAGAAGTTAAATAAGGTGCTAGAACAGTCGCGGCCGTATTAGGTGTTAGATAATTAGACTTAAAGGAGTTATAGAATAGACTAGGAGCGACGGCTATGGGACCTTTAAGATTAGCTTCTTGCGCTTTATAGAGAGAGTAAGGCCTAGTAGCTAAGCAAAGTTAATAAGGCTATTGCTTTTTTATATTTATATTGCGGACGTACGGAGCAGCTTAAAGCCCTTAGGTGGCTACTATTTAAGGAAAAAGATATAATACTTATTATAAGAACCTTATTTAGCAAAAATATAATAATATAAGTAATGATATGTCTTCTTTAAGCCTTAGTAGTAATTATTATTATTATTTATTGCTTAACGTCCAATTCGGATCCCTATTGGGCCCACGCGGACTACTCCTTATATACATATAGGGAGAAAACTCTTTTAAGAAAACCCTATAATCCGTCTCCCCACCTTTTGGGACTCGCCTATAAGGCACCTACGAGTCACCTATAGTGCTCTACTACCTTACTTTTTGACCTCCTTGGGAACCACTGCTGCCATAACAAGCCTACGGACGCGCTAGTATCGCAAACTTTGCTCTACTACTGTAGAGTCATTAGGGGGCGCCTATTGCTCGCCCCTTTGCCTTTTATTACCATTTCCCTTGTAACCTGAAACTGGTCTAGCACATTTTAGCTAATAAGCTACCAGGTAACCGCCTTAAGACCTTTTTATATTAAGAGTAGTGTGTTATAGTTCTCTATGCTAGCTACTAAGAGTATAGCTTCTTAGTTGGTGTGTAGGGGGCATAACAGTATTATATATTTTAGTGTCTGTCTTAGCTAGCCATATTTACATCTTAGGCTGCCTACTAGGACACCTATCCAGTAGAGCTAATCTTTTAGTCCTATTATCCCTATTCTTAAGAGTGTTGCTATTATATTTTCTGCCTTTATTAGGCCTTTTTAGAGCTCTTAAGTGTTTACCCCCTATAGCGTTAACTATGCCACGGCTTAGGTTTCTCTTGCTTAAGTTAGCCTCTGTACCTTTAACTCCCATACGCCTCTCCAGCGTTGGTCCAACCAGTATTATATTATAGAAGATGGTTTCCTAGCGTTCTTTTATGCTCTACTTTAGCTCCTTTCTCTTTCTTGCTATTGTCTTTACTGGCCTCTTGCGCGTCTCCCTTCCTTCTCTATATAGGCCTAGGCCCTAACGCAGCACTATTCTTCTTCTACTTTCTTCACCTGTTTCTCCAATATCTCTTCCCTACTTTAGGGTTGTTGGTTTGTTCTCCTATAAGGCGCCCTAGGGTCCCTCCATAGTTTATTTAGGCGTGTCTTGATATACTTTATGACATTAGAGTTGCGTTCACTTTGCGCCCTTTGCATTACAGCGGCTTCAATATATAGTTGTAGGGGGGGAATATTGGCTTCCTTCTTAAGCAGTGCTGTGGCCGTTCGCTTATACCCGCCTGTTATGCTCCGGAGGCAGGCTGTTTGGTAGTAGTAATTATTATCTTACCACTTAATGCAATTAGTATAGAGTAGAAGGTAAAGATTAAGGAGCTTTTTAGAATAAGGCTGGTTTATATATACACCAAGATAATATCCGCACGTCTTTTACGGGAAATCCGTATTGGAGTATATACCTATATTTTAATATCGCCAGAGCTATTAGTTAGTAAAAGGTTCCATAAAACCCTTACCAACCCCATCTTTTACGCGCATATTAGCTTAGTAGTAATTAATAAGGTGTATCTTATAGCTAATTAGGGGGGGTTATTCCAGTGTTCGTATATATAGCTATAGAAAGTGCGGATGTTATTGGGGTAGAGGCCTTAGTTTACTTATACTGCAACACTTAATAATATAATATTAAAGATTATTTAAGAGTTGATGGGCTTTTAAAAGAATATTAATATAGTACGGACATTAATTAACCAGCTAGATCTATCAATTATTAGAAAATACGTTAGGTAAGAAAGTAAGAAGTCTTTTAAGAGCTTATACTTTGTTATAGACCGCGCGTATACCACTATATCTGCTAAGTAGAAAATCTAATATACGCTAACTCCCCAACAGATCCTAAAGATAATTATCTTTCTTAATTTAAAGGACCTGATATTACTAGGCAGGGACTTAATTTATTTATAGTTAGTATATTATAGGTACTAAAAAGCGTAGGCTAAAAGAGCTGTTTAGCTTTATTATATGTTATTAGCTATTATAGATAAAGACAGACTATATAAAGAGTTTAAAAAGCCTAACTTAGAAATCTATATTCTGCTTTCCTTTAACGCGCTTACCCATAGCGCTAATATTCTTAATTTTAACTATATTGCGTAGTATTGTATATATAGAGACAAGTCTATTAATATAATGTAGCAACGACTTAGACGCGGTACTTATAGTAGTAGTTAAATAGGTAAGGCGATGTTTCTAATTAAGGATTGGTATAAAGGTTTATGTAAGGATATTACAGGGCCAGCTAAAAATTATAGTTATACTAATAGAGCCTTCTAATCTTAGCTAAGTTAACTTAGCCGTAAATATTATATTAAGTAATAGGTGTTATAAAAGGACGAGGCTGCTAATTTTACTAACGATATATTTTTAAGAGTATCTATATATAATAATACTAATTTTAATACGTCCGCATCTAACATAGGGCGAGAGCTTAGTCTGGATGGAATATCTATAGTCCTACCTACGGATATTCTACTAAAGAAGCTAGCGCAGCGCTTAAAGACTAAAGCTAAGAAAAAGGTAGCTCTCTTTAATTATATATATACTCTTATAAATAAGAAAAGGGCTGCTTATAAAAGATTATATTAGAGAACTATAAGGAATAGTCTCTGTCTACTGGTGGCTAAGGTTATTACCCCAACTATAATCCTACTTTATAGGCTTTTAAAGAGTTTAATATCCGCAAGCCATATATAGAGGGGATTCTAAGGGAGATATAATAAAATGCCTTTACTATAAGCATAAAAAACTAGTTCTATAACTGGATGGAGAAGAAATATTGGCACGCTGTTTAGAATTTAACCTTAAGCTATATTATATCTAATAAGTAAATTACCGCTCTTTATAGCTGCGCCTAGTATATAACTAGCTATAAGGCACTTAAGAAAAAACTACCTAATTGGAATTATGGTTAGCTTAGTAATAATCTAAATAAGTTTATTACCTTTATTTAAGAGAAGGTAGAAAAAGTAAATTAGACAGAGAGCTAACTATTAGTATTAGTAAGTAAATTAAAAGATAGTGTAGAGTAGATATTACTACAGTTTAGGGTAGTATAAAGGCATATAGTATTAGTAGCTTAAAGTCCGTAAATATAAGTAGCCTAGCTACCTTAATTAATATCCGCTAAAAATCCGCATGTAGGGCTGCCGACACTATTATCTTCTTAGCCTATATCTAAAAGGAATGCGCAGCTAGCTAGCCTAAACTCTAACTAGTAGAATACCTCTAGGTTAAGTACACTAAAACCCTATAATAGATATTATCCTAGTAACGCAATGGTTAGGTTTAGTTTTTAATATAGGGTAGATATCTAGGATTTTAAAGTCAGGCTAGGTATTAAGAGCCCTAAGGCAATAATTAGTGTTAGTTATTGTCTAGTATTAAGTATCAGCCTCTCAGATATTAGGGTCTATACTATAATAATAGATATTAACTCCCTATAGCTCTAAGATATTTAAGTCTATACTATAGTATTAGAAACTAATCTCTAGGGTAGGCTTAGTATTACAGCTTATAAGGCAGCTCCGCATCTTAACCCTTAAAATAATTTGGATATTAGAGCTTATAGCACAGTATTAGGTCTTAGCCTTTAGAGCAATTTAGACATTAGAGCTTATAGTAGAGTATTAAATCTAAATCTTTAGGGCAGTCTGAGTATTAGAGCTTATAGTGTAATACTAAGTCTTAACTCTTAAACAAGCCTAAGGTTTAATATTTACAACATAGTACTAGATCTCTAATTATGAAAAATTCTAAAGTTTAAGATCTGTAGTGTAGCACCAGTTCCTAGGTAGTAGGAAATCCGGAAATTTAGAATTTGTAACATAGTATTAGATTTCCGCTCCTAGAAAATCCTAAGGCTTAGGATTTAGGTTATAATACTAGATCTCCGCTCCTAGGAAACTTTAAGGCTTAGGGTTTATAGGTTAATACTTAATCTCCACCCTCTAAACTAGGCGCAGTTTAGAATTTATATACTAATACTTAATCCCTACCTTCTAAATTGGGTGCAGCTTAGAATTTATAGTCTAATGTTTAATCTCCGCTCTTTAAACTAAGCGTAGCTTAGAACCTACAATCTAGTGCTTAATCTCCGCCCTTAGTTTTAGATATAAAGTAGCTTTAGTAGGTTAGTATTCTATATTCCTTAGCGTTCTACTTATTTATTAACTTAACTAAGACTAGGGCAGAGCTCTAATTAATATCTAGGTATTAAGTATTAATCTCTATATACGTATTTAAATAGTCTAGTAAATTCTTATCTAAAGAGATACTAAGGTTTATACCTAAAGCTCCTAAAACTTACAGAACCTATATTATATTAGCTATTTAGTTTAAGTATCTTATAATCCTTATAACCAGATATTATCCATTTTTCTTAGGCTACTATGATTTAAGACTCTAAGCTAATATTAAATCCGCCTTATAGTAAGAGAAAATAAAAGGATGTGTCCGTGTACTTTAAAAGTAAGAAATCCGCTTACTAAGTAAACCCAATATCTGCTTATAACTCTTCTTCAGCGCCTTAATTAAGTAGTAATTCTATATTAATATTACTTTATAAGTTAACTAAACGGCGCCCACTTATCTTAATTAGTAGTAACCTAATTATAAAGGATTTGCGTGTTATAAATAAGCGTTTATAAGGTGGTCAATATTTACTAAGGTAAGTTACTATAGTAATTACTTATTAGTAGTGTGGATATTTACCTTTAATTAACCTCCGTACCTTTTACCTTATAGCATTATACCATAAACTTTATTATTATTATTTTACCTACTGTCTATTAGTATACTACTATCTATAATGCCTTTTTTTATACCTCTAAACACGTCTAACAGCTGTTTAGTTAAGGAACTTAATATGCGTAATGTTAACAATAAAATAATTAAGGACGCTTTTAAGGACGCCCTTTCTTTTACTAATCCTTTAGGGTCTTTACTTAAAGAGTTAGCTTTCTAATACTAAATTATGCCTGTAGCTAATATAATTTTAGGAAATATATACCAAAACACTCTTTGTTAGATCTAGTAGAGCACTATAATAAGGCTATTATAAAATCCGCTAGAAATCTGCTTACCTCTTTACTGCCTAGCTCTTTACTGCCTATTTCTTTACCGCCTACTATTTTACCGCCTACCTCTTTGCCATCTACTGCTTCTGAAAAGTTTAATTATTATACTTCTACTTCTCTTAAGAGGCAGGCTAATAGAATTGCTGCGTAAAATGTTTAGTATAAGATAGCCTTTAAATCGTATATGTTAACTATACTATTTTAGTATTTTATCTACTAATTTACCTCTTATAGTAAACTAGCAGAAATATTGGATATTTTAAATAATAATAAAGAGAGTAATCTTAATAACGCTGGCTCTTCTAAAAGCCCTCTTCTTTCCTCTTATAATCTCTATAGCCCTTATAAGCTCTACAGTATGCAGATGGCCTGAGCTATAATATCTGATATTAATATAAATAAGCGCCTTCCTATTTAAGTGCTATTAGCAAATAAATGGTATACCCTAAAAGCTAGTGCTTAGGGAAATATAAAGGAAGCTTGCTAGTAGATATATACCCACGTCTAGAATATTAAGGGTAGCTTTGGTATATTATATAATCCACTATACGCTCTATATATTAAGCAAGACTATAAATATCGCGTTTATAAAGGACTCTAGACCTTATTTTAGAGGTATATGCTATGTATGCTAATAGTATACTATTATTCTATTAGCTAATATATATATAGGATAGTTTGCTAAGACCAGAGCCAGTTATACCTTAGTATAAAAAACATGTGTAATTAGCTTCTACTAGTAATCTAGCTAAAATACCTAGCAAGAAGGTATAATATCCGCATTTTAATAATACAGATATTGCTAATATCTGTATAGCTTTATACCCGCACTATTCCCCCTCCAGAGACCGCCCCTCCCTTAAAAACTCCTACTCTTTTACTAATTCCTAGCACGTCTAGGGCTGCTTTTAGTACTCTTGCTCGTACGGAATTTATTAGGGTATATTTAGCAATTGCTGTTTCCGCGCGCGTTAATATAATTAGTAAATAGGTAACTAATATAGCAAAAGATATTTAAGCTATAGACCGCTGGTTAAATAAGTTTAGAGATTTCCTAAGTAAGATAAAGGATAAGCTTGCGTTTCTAAGGTATAGTGTTACTATATTTATACGCAATACTAGGCTACTAGATATTAAATAAGTAGATATAAGTTAACTATTACTGCGGGTTGGCTGTTATTGCGGGTTTATAATAATAAAATAGTACCTCTTACCTTTTTGCTACTATATATAGTCAACTCCCGTTATACCAATACCCGATTTAGCAATATTTTTTAATTAAATTTTACTCGTCCCTATGTAAATCACCCCTGCCTCCCAATATTTAATATATTAGTGCTAAACCGCTATTTTATTATTATATTAAATTAACTAAGCACTACTATAAGCTCTTAAGATAGATTATAAGGGTATTACCAACGCTTAACGTAAAGCTCTATAAGACTAGTATAACCACTAATATACTTACCTACGTTAAAAAGTATATATCGCATAGTTTAAAGAGAAGTTTTAACACTAAATAACCCAGTTAATAGTCTTAGAAAGCCTTAGTAACCATTACTAACACCTTAATATAATATCCTCCTCCCCTTCTCTAAAGCCTTCCTTCTATTAGTAAGCCTCTTAGTAGCCCCTCCTTAAGGTTAACCTTTTTAACTAGCACCAAATAATCTAAAGGCGTAGTGAAATAGTTACTAGTAATATTCTTATTAAAAAGGCACCCTAAATTTAGCCCTAAATTTCTTAATATTAAAGCTATTTTCTACCTAAGTTTAGCTAAGGCTAGCTTACTTAGTTTAAGCAGCGTTATTAAATTTAAAGCTATATATAACATGGTAAAGCTTAGCTAGTCCTAGATATAATAGCTAAAGAGATAAAGGCTATCTAAATACTTTATAGAGAGTATCTAGAAGATAATATCTATAATATAGATACGACTGGCTTATTTTAGAAACTCGCTCCTACTTTAGGCCTATATACTAAAAGTATACCTAGTATTAAGAAGAATAAGAGTTAAATTATAGTTGCTCTATATATAAATAGTATAGAAATAGATCGGCTTCCTCTTTAGTTTATTAGCTATATAAAAAAAACTAAGGGCTCTATAGCATATTAATACTAAGGCTCTTAAAGGTATATAGTAAGTAAGTAAAAAGGCTTAGATAAATAGGCTTCTTATAAGGGAGTAGCTGGCTACTTTTTACGCCTATATTAGAGCCTAGTTAGTTCTTTTATTAATAGATAACTTCCCTATATATATTAAGGGGGTAGAGCATCTTCCACCTTTAGGTAATATTTAAATTTAATAGCTTCTACTAAACTTAATAAGTATCTACTAGCCGCTTAATTAAGGGATAATTTAGAACTTTAAGATATATTACCCCAAGCAGTGGCTTAGGTTTATTATTAACGCATTTAAAATAAATATTAATCCATTTTAAGCTGTTAATATTTATTATACTCTTCGCTAGTATATTTAAGCTTAGCTTTATAATATATTGTTAACTATAATTTAGCCATAAATTGCTTAGCTTCCATTTAAAGCTCTACTAGACCTCTTAAGCTTATACTCTAAAATAAAGCAAAGTAATTAAATTTGCAATATAATAAGCCTATAGAACTTTCTTAATCCACTTAAGAAGGATAGTATTAAAATTAAGGGAGAAGATAAGCTTTAGGCAGTAATTAATTATTATATTAGTATAGAGGCACCTAGTAATAATAATTAGAAAGAGTAGATTAAGGATATAGAGCCTCTATATAAGCGAATTCCATCCTTAAAAGAGGCCTTAAAGGCTTTATAGGTGCTACTCTAATACCAAAAACACTAAGATAACGCTGTTATATCTAATATACAGCAACTGGAATGGCTTAAAAGGCTTATTCTATAAAAGATAGCTGCTAGCTAGTACTAGGGGACCCTAAATAGATGGCTTATATAATAATTATATAATTAATCGTTATACTAATAACCTTATTATAGCAATCAAAAGGAGGCGTATAGAACGCATCGTTATAACGAGAGTTGACTATATATAGGAATTAAGTCTCCGCCTTAAATTCAATAGATATACTTAATTAATATTATAATATCTATATAAGCTAACGTAGTTCACAGGCTCGCCGACCGCACAAGTGAACCGATCACCTCAAAACTCACCAAAAATCAGAAAAATCATATTTTAATATCTTAACAACCACTTAATAATAAATCATAATAATTGAGATTTAGACTTTCATATATACTCTGCAGCTTCTATTAAAGTTGCATAGTAAATAGTTTAGTAGTTTTTAAGATATTAAAATTTAGGGGCTAAAATAAGGCCAAATTACTATATCTTAAAAACTACTAAACTATTTACTATGCAACTTTAATAGAAGCTGCAGAGTATATATAAAAGTCTAAATCTCAATTATTATGATTTATTATTAAGTGGTTGTTAAGATATTAAAATATGATTTTTCTGATTTTTGGTGAGTTTTGAGGTGATCGGTTCGCTTGTGCGGTCGGCGAGCCTATGAACTACGTTAAGGTAAAGATATTTATATATCCGCACTACAAAATAGCTAACTGCTATGTTATATACTATATACTAAGAAGACTATACGCTAGCTAGAATTAATATTAATAAAAAGAACTCGCTTAACATATTAAGTTAGAAACGTACTATAAGCCTAAGTATTTAAAAGTCCTCTAGTATATTATCTATAGCCTTATCAAATCTATCCTTATAATGGTTATATAGTAAACCGGTAATATAAGATATCTATATATTAAAATTAGTAATGCCGCCCTATAAGAGCCGCTCTAATCTAAATTAAAGAATAGTAGGTGCCTTAAACCTAACATCCTATATACACTAACGCATAATTAAGTCCTTAGTAATTATATTTATAAGGGACTGGATATTAACCATAGGAGACTTAATTATATAATTAGATATCATTCGCTTACCAAATACGCTCTTAAACTTAGCATAAAGAGGTTTAGTATAGCTTATAATAAGAACACTCCACCTAAATAGAGAGTCTATTTTAAAGGTTAAGTTTCCACGTAATTAGAGTAGCTCCTTTAGCTAAAAATTTAGTAGTTTGTTAAGTTAATTAGCTTTAAAAAAGCTATTTGGCTTTTTACGATTATTAATTAACCCATTTATAAGTATGGCCCGCTAAAGTACTAGATTATACGCCTCTGTTATAATTAACCTCTAAAAGTATATTATTTTAGATGTGTAGTTATTACTCCTTAATCTAGTAAAGTAAAGGCAAAGGTAGGCAATTGCACGCTTTAAAAGGCTGATATCCGTATAATTAATAGCGTATTTTAACTACCTATAGATATTAAATATAATTAAAGAACTCCATATTAATAATCTAAGCGGGCTGGCTTATAGTAGCGGAGCTGAGTTCTATAAGCAATTATTCTATAATCTAAGGACCTCTACGGGCGGAGGTCTATAGAGGAACTAATTTATTAGCCTTACGGCTAACTTTAGAGCTAAAACCCGTTATGTAGATATCCTTAATATACTATAGAAACTGCTTAGGCGTTAAGGATCTAATATATCTTTTAACTGCGCCTTTTTTGTAGATGTTAAGCCTATTGCGGATATGTATTAAAAAGAGCACAATAATGCGTGTATTAAAACTATGCAGTACTAGTTCTTTAAGATGGTAGAAGGGAGGGCGCTTTATAGGAATATTTCGTCACCTAAAGTAATTTATATAAGTGTAGAGCGTAGAGTACTACTACGCATATTGCTTACCACTAGAGAAAGTCCTTATAATTATATATAGGAAGTTTAACTAAAGGTGCTAAAGACCTAAAATAGGTAATATCTAATAGTGGCTATTATATATAAGAGCGTAGCCTCCGCCCGCTCTGTTATGGGACTTACCCGTTCTCACGTCCCTACGCGTTTTGACGTTCTTGACCCGTGCTCACGTTCGTCCCGTGACACCTACGCACGTACCCATACTACCCCTATTTATACCTCGTACCTAGCACACGAATATTCTTCTTCTTTATCCAGATGTCTTTGTATCAAACACGCATAGTTACGCGTACGTAGCCTTCTTCAATTACTACCCCGTTTAGTACATTGTATTCCAGCTCGTACCTACTCCGTAACACGCTCCCGCTTATAGGCGTAGATAAGCTTTATAGTTTTCTAGTTACTATATACTAGATATAATTAGTCCTAGAAATTATTGTTGCGATTAAGCTATAGTTGCTTTAGGAAGATCGTCTTAAGTATATAGTAGTTGCTATTTATAGAAGCCGTACTTCCTATAATAGGGCCTAGGTTTATATGCATTGTCTTTATAGATGGTAGAATATTAATCTCCGGTATACGCGGATATTTAAGCTTAGTGTTGGATTTAAAAATACTATTTATAGTAGTTAGATACGTGCTTTAAAGAGTATCTATAATTACAAAAATAGATATCCAATTTTAAACGCTATTATATATATTACCTAGTACTTTGGCAATATCCTTAATCCAAAGTTATACTTAATTATATAGTATACTTTAAAAAAGGCTATTAGGGGGAATATAAGATCCGCGAATAAGCTTTTTAGTAGTATAGAAATAGAAAACACTAGTGTCTCCAATTAACTAATATTACGTCTACTTAAGGTAGTTAAAATTATTATATATAATATAGATATTATTAAGAGCGGATATTAATTAAAGGTAAGTCTTTAATAATATTAGCACTAGTATATCCGCCGCTAGTATTATAACCTTCCTTAGAGCGTTTAGCTAATTCTATCTTTTAGCAGTTAAGCGTTATATATCTATTAATAAGCCCTAGTTTATAAAGCAGTAATAAAACCTAATGCTTTATACCTATACCTTAAAAATAAAGACTAAGAAGCTAAGTAAAATAGTTAGTAAAGCTTTAAGCGCGGCCTAATAAAAGGATGGATATAAGAAGAATAACCCGCCCTAAGTATAGATTTCGCAATTAATTGGTTCTTAATTATGCCAATAGCCCTTCCATTAGTTGGTAGAGTAAAGGGGTATATTAGCTAATTACCTTATAGCTCTATAAGAGTTAAACGTCTTTAAACTCTAGATCTAACTTCTATAGGCTAAAGATAACTATCTTTTACTAAAGATTACAAAGCTCTTTATAAAGAATATTTATAACCGTATTAATTAGTTCTAAATAGATATCCACAGTCTCTATAATCACATTATGGATTTCTTTATCCCCTAGAAGGGTAGTAATAAGCCCCTTTACCTTCTTCTTTTTTGCCTTCTTTTTTTATACCTTATCCTTTCTTACGCCTTATCTTTTATTAATATTAAGCTATACCTACGCTAAAGAAAGGTTACTAAAGGACCATTGCCACTCCTGTAAATGTTCTAAAATAACTTTAACTTTTTTTTCCTTTAATATATGCTTAGTAGATACTCCAGTTAGTATTTAAATAGGCGTCCGCTAGTTAACTAATGTTATATTTATAATGGGGGTGGGCAATTTAATTATTAACATATTACCTATTTAGTGGCGCTTTCTGCTTAACATTATAGGGGCTAATAGGGTAGATATATTAATTAATTATAGAGCTGCTTCTACGGATTAATTTAACGGTATTTTTAAGATAATAGCTATTATAGGGGTGTAGATTAATTTTGTTAAAGAAGGTAACTACTCTATATATAAAATAAGTTGGATTTCCTAAGAAACCTTATAAAAGTCTCTCAGACTATAGAATTAACTTTTTAATAAAAAAGGTTAGCGATATCCGCTTACGGATATACGTATATCTGCTAATTGATTCTATGGTCTAAGCTTACTAAGGTAAGCGAGGACCTATAAGGTGTGGGGGAAGCGGGTCGGCACCCTCCCTACTAGCATAGCCGAAGCTATAGTAGCACCGCTTGATCCGACTTTTAACACTAATAAATTCCGCCATATAAAGCGCGTAGGTTGAGCTACTTATATAGTAGAATATTACCTATGTCACGATACTAGGCATAGAGTTGATATCCTTGCTTAGCAGGGCGACCTAATAGGTTAGCTCCGGCCTGACGCCTCCTGCTAGTACATTTCCCGCCTAAGGGGGAAACTTATATTTCCTGCGTCTAGTAATAAGCGTATAACCCTTATAGAAGATACTGGAATCGGAGTGGCGAATAAGATGTCTATATAGGTATATGTCCCCCTTAACCCTCTATAAAATAGAGATATAAAGAAAATAATATATATTATATACAAGGCTATTATTACTTCTAACATCGAAATGCGACCATACGCGTACTTTTGGTCAGACCTGGCACCGATACAAACCAATACGAACCAATAAAATATCGGTTATCGGAAATATATCGGCAATATAATATTGCCAATATTGGGTAAAAAATTAAAATAACTAGCTTTACACAGCCTTACATTATAAAAGAGCCTTACTACTTTATAAAAAAGCTTTCTTTATAAGGTAAGATATAGATAGGGAGTTTAATTAATAGAATAATAGGGTATATTATAAGAATAGACGAATTCTTAAGGAAAAGGAGGTATCCGGCTACGAGCGCACATGCCCTATATGCGAGTCGCCGAGGTTTTAGGCCTCTTTGGGGGACCTTTGGCGGGTCTAGGGGCATAGACCGCCCAAAATCTCGTTACTTAGGCGACAGAGCCCCCATAACTTTGGCAACCTTATAGGGGCCCTATTGCCTAAGCAACGAGATTTTAGGCGGTCTGTGCCCCTAAACCCGCTAAATGCCCCCAAAAGAGGCCTAAAACCTCAGCCACCCCCCTCCCTATCCCTCCTTCCCCCCCATACCCCCCTTATAACCCCTCCTACTAATAATATTAAAAATAAGAGATAATTTAAGTTTTAGAAGATATATAATATAATATTATATAGATAGAAGATAACCTTTAGGTGTAATATAAAATTTTAATATGCTAAGCAATATTGCAATATTATCCGAATATTGCCAATATTGGCAATACCGATATTTTATTAGTGCTAGCACTGCTTTTAGTTCTGCTATTCGCGTACAGGCCACATATTATAGGACGCTAACGTTGGAAGGGATAACCTTACTACTACTCTACTATACTATATAAGCTTTAACCCTTCTTTAAATTGGAGAAATAATATACCCCCCAATAAGTGTCCTAATATAACTATTACATTCCAAACAGCTACAGAAGTTGCTCAATAGTTAGGAGGAAGCCAAAGAATATTCCCCCTCTCCTCCTCTACCCAATTATTTAACACAAATAGAGTACGCAGCTGCTCTAAAGAATCTAGTAATACCTTAAGAAAGGTTATATCCACTACTCCCCTATCTGTTTTTAGGTATTAACCTAAAGTAGAGAATAAAAGGTTTTTAATAACCACACTAATCTTAAGCGTCTATAGCGCCGCTCCTATAACAGCGTCCCAGAGCCTAACTGTCTCATCATCCAAGCCTAACGCTACCAGCTTGCCGTCTGGCAAGAAGGCCACTAAACAGACCCAGTCTGAATGGCCCTCAAGCGTCTGTAGCGCCGCTCCCGTGACGGCGTCCCAGAGCCTAACTGTCTCGTCTTCTAAGCCTAACGCCACCAGCTTGCCATCCGGCAAGAAGGCCACTGACCAGACCGAGCCTAAATAGCCCTCGAGCGTCTGCAGCGCCGCTCCCGTAATGGCGTCCCAGAGCCCAACTGTCTCGTCGTACGAGCCTGACGCCACCAGCTTGCCGTCCGGCGAGAAGGCCACTGACGTGACCAAGCCTAAATGGCCCTCGAGCGTCTGCAGCGCCGCTCCCGTAACGGCGTCCCAGAGCCTAACTATCTCGTCGTGCGATGACCCTGACGCCACCAGCTTGCCGTCCAGCAAGAAGGCCACTGACGTGACCAAGTCCAAATGGCCCTCAAGCGTCTGCAGCGCCGCTCCTGTGACGGCGTCCCAGAGCCCGACCGTCTTGTCGTCCAAGCCTAACGCCACCAGCTTGCCGTCCGGTGAGAAGGCCACTAAACAGACCCAGTCTGAATGGCCCTCGAGCGTCTGTAGCGCCGCTCCCGTGACGGCGTCCCAGAGCCTAACTGTCTGAGCCTGACGCCACTAGCTTGCCGTCCAGCGAGAAGGCCACTGACCAGACTAAGCTTAAATGGCCCTCAAGCATCTGCAACGCCACTCCTGTGACAGTGTCCCAGAGCCTAACTATCTTATCGTACGAGCCTAACGCCACCAGCTTGCCGTCTGGCGAGAAGGCTACTAACCTAACCCTGTCTAAATAGCCCTCGAGCGTCTGCAGCTCCGCTCCCGTAACGGCGTCCTAGAGCCCAACTGTCTCGTCATCCGAGCCTGACGCCACCAGCTTGCTGTCCGGCAAGAAGGCTACTGACCAGACCGGACCTAAATAGCCCTCGAGCGTCTGCAGCACCGCTCCCGTGACAGCGTCCCAGAGCCTAACTGTCTCGTCTTCCGAGCCTAACGCCACCAGCTTGCCGTCCGGCGAGAAGGCCACTGACCAGACCGAGCTTAAATGGCCCTCAAGCGTCTATAGCGCCGCGCTCCAATTTGCTTGCACTCTCAGCTTCATTTAGATCCAAGTAGGGATATACTTCTTAAATTGTCTCTAAACAATACTCTTCTCCGGAGCGAAGATGAGGGCCAAGCAATATAGCTGGAGGGGTGCCTATTCAATCACTAATCGATTATATAGGACGAATTGCTTCGCGTTATAGACAAACGCATATAGATTGGGACTTTTATCGGCCTAGTATAGATTAGTTAAAATCGCCTAGTATACTCTAAAGAGTCTTAGACTTACCGGAATTTAAGCCTCTAAGGACAATATCGTAAGAATCCCTTCTAAAGTCTTTCCCATCTAGCTAAGGGCCTCAAGCCAGTAAAGTAAATGCTCCTATAGAAACCAATATACTTAGTTATTGTTATAGGGTTAAGTACTACTCCTTTAAAGATGCTGGACCTAGTACTTATATGCGTACTAAAGCTCTACCAGAAGACAACGTGCGAGGTTCTTAGGTAAGACTTGTGCAACTCTAGCACTGGGATCCCCTAAGCCACACAAGTCTTTTTGGTTAAGTTTCTGAGATATAAGCTAAATACAGTAATTTGCCAGCGCTTTATGCGCCTTCTTTTTATCAAACCAGAAACGTGGATCGCGGTATCTCTATATATTAGATAATCTGTATTCTCTAAAGGCGTGGGTCATATACATGAGTCACGTGCATGGAGCATATATACTATAAAATCTCTTCGTAGCTCAAAGCCCTAGGGCCTTAAGACACGTTACAGAAACCATTAAGTCAAGATCATTAATTAATCAACCTATTTTATTAATAAGTAGCCCTATCTGAATTATCTAATAGTTATAAACCCGGTCCGCCGACTTAAGAAGCTATTCGGCTATTACTTAATTATTTAAAGAAATTCTACCTTATTGTCAGACTCTGACACCTTATCGTTATAGGACGCAGACTCTGACAGAAACCCTACCTTAATTATTATAGGACGACCCTAATAATAAGGACAATCCTAACAATAAAATACCATCTTAATTCCTTACTTGCCTATTAGTTAAATAACTTAACTAATAAGTTTGTCAACAACGATTATCCTTAATAAGCTAGAAGACTGGGAGCAATAGATCTGGCAACTATAAGCCCTTATAGATCAGCAAATTTGGGCCTATGTTAACCCAGCTATAGAAGCACCTTAAGAAGGTCTACTTGAAAAACCACCTCTTCTAAAAGTTATAGATTTTAATGAGAATGTAACCTTATATACACAGCTTTCGACGAACCAACAGAGAGTGTACGAGAATAGCAGACAATACTACAACTAGGACATAAAGTACTTCCTAAAATAGGAAAAGTATCTGCAATAGATACACACCTAGATCACGTCCACAGTATTAATCTAGAAGAAGCTACTGCTTAACCCTTCCCTTATAGTCAAGGAATGGCTAATTCGGTTAAAAGAAGATACTAAGCCCTCAAAGAACTTTATAATAAGGAAGGTATAACTGTAGTATATAGAATTACTTAAGGGACTTAAGTAGGTAAAAATTACCCAATGGCTTAACAGATGGGAGTATGCAATAAAGATAGCAGAGAAGCACGGTCTTCTATAGATAACTAATAGGATCTGGCTAATAGACCTTGCGAATGCAATACGACCTATAAGCGAAACCTATTTTGTTATATACACCAAACAGGCAAATGATACCGAAAAGGCTCACTTATTAGAATACCATAAAGTAGTAATAGAGCTATGGGAAGCATTTATAAACCTCTTAAAAATTATACTATCCTTAACTACTAGAGGGAGTATATTTAATATAGACTTCGTAGGAGAGTCTAAAGAGGATATCTCTATTACTACTAAAGTCTAAAAAGGAAGAGGGAATAGCTTATCTTGCAGCCGTAAAAGGGCAGGGATAAATTTAACTAAAGAGACATCTTTTAAGAAGTTAAAGAACCTAAAATGCCTGGCATATAATATAAGGGGATATACCCTTCCTGACTGTTGGTATCTATTTAAGTATAAGAGGCCTAAAGGATTTAATACTAAGGGTATACGCATAAAAAAGGTGTGTAAAAAGGTAGAACATGACAAGGATCTAGCTGCCTAAGTAGAATAACTTAAGCTTAAGGAATTAAATATTGATGAAGCTTGATAATAACAGGTTAAGAGTTAGGAGATAGTTAGGAAGATTAAAGGAGAAGCTAATATAATATTCCTAGAATTGTATTACACCGGTTAACTCCATCTACTAAAGCTATTAACTATCCTTAACTTAGGAACCACTCTCTATATCTTTAATAACCTCTCTTATTTCTACAATTTTAGGAAAGCTCCAAGACACAAATATATCATTGTAGGCAGCTCAGAAGTGCCTATACTAGGTTACGGCGATATTACTATCCAAGTCACAAAACCAGACAAGAGTAAGGGAATCCTACGTCTTAAGGACGTTGCCTTTTATACGGACTTTAATACGAATCTAGTGTTGTTCCGTCTACTTTAAAAATGAGGGTACTACTAGGATAATAAAGGAGAGAACAATCTTCTAGTTTAAAAGGACGACACAATCCTATATCAAATGGAAGAACGTTATGGATAATAGACTATTAAATATATCCGACTAGGAAGTCTATTAGCGTTTAATACAAGCTAACTGCTACGCTAATGGAAGCGCAGAGCATTATTAAGAGACGCTCGTCCAGATTTGAAAGGAGATATATATCTATAGCATCTATGTCTAGGTCATCTAGGACCTATAAGCCTTTATTATTTAGGTCTTAACGCCTTAGGAGTTAAGCTTTAAGGCCTAAAGACAACGGAATATTAATATTACAGTCTCACCAAAATTAAGTGTTAGGTCTTAAGAAGGTTCTTAAAACGGAAAATTAATAAACCCTTTCTTAACCTCTATATTGACTAGACTAACCTTAAGGAAGCGCATACCGGATTTATATAAGTTATATTTATCTATAACACTTTCTTAGGAAGAACCTTCTCGTATTTTATAATAATGTATGGTAAAGAAAAGGAGACACTATAAGTGCTTAAAGATTTTACCTAATAGATTTATCTGAGGTACAACCTTAAAGTTAACACTATTAGATTAGACAACAAGCTAGGGAGAAGAAGAACCCTTAAATAGCTATAGACGCAAGGGATTATATTTAAGCCTTTAGCGCCATATACCTAAGCACAGAACGGCACCGCCGAACGCTTAGGGGGTGTTATTATTGAGAAAGAATATACTATAAAAATTGCTGCCAATTTACTACATAATCTATGGAACGAGATAGTTAACTATATAGTCTACCTTTAAGATTAAACGCCACGGGAAAGCAATGGATGGAAATTGCCATATAAGAGGTTCTATACCTTTCTAGCTAATGGGTTAAGAAAGCCGCAACTAGCACACCTAAAAGCCTACAGTTGTAGGGCGTACGCAATGACGTCAGATGCCTAGCTAAAGAAGAAAAGGCTAAGCAAGCTAGATCTAAGAGCCTATATCAGCTACCTTGTTGGCTATAACTCTACTAATATCTACAGGATCTGGATCCCATATAAAGGTATCATCATCTCTACTAGGGATGTTATCTTTAACGAAAAGACGTTCTTTAACGGCAAGTAAACGGATATCTTAAAGGATCTACACGCCGAATTAGATACGCTGATTAAGAAGATTTAACTCCCTAATACCCTAACTAAGAACGAGGTTCTTCTAGAAGATAATAATAAAGTATTTAAACCGTCAATTTAAGAGGAAGACGATGACGTTAATAAGCTAGTTTAAATCTTTAATAAGTTAGCAGATCTTGAGCTTGCAAGAGCTCTTAAAGACGCGTATTATACGCTACCTCTAATAGAAGAAGATAAAGAATCTCTATATACCTTTTACGTTAAGTATTCTATAAAGTTAGATACTAATCAGGACGCTATTAACCAAGTAGGAGATAGGTTTTATACTTAGGGGGTGTTTAATAACTTGGTTAAAGACTTGTTTAAGGAAGCCAGTAATAATAGGTTTAAAGACTTTGTTACTAAAAGGATCACCTTAGCCTATTATGGCGCCTTTGTAGCAGGAAGGAAGTTTAACCTTAATAGTTAACTTAACAATAGTAAGCTAAAATCAGGTAGAATACGTGATGTTAGATTATATAGGAAGAACTTACCTTCGCTATCTTAGTTAATTAACGACCTTAATATATATTCTCTTTAAGATTAGTTCTAAGAGGCTTAATAAGCCCATCTCCAATCTTATTATTAAATGAGGTTGTTTTAAGAAACAGATAAAAAGTATATAAAGGGACAGCAGGTCCTTAGCTTAATATAGGTGTTCGTCTATAAGATAGACAAGTATGGATTTCTCCAAAAATGCAAGGCACGCTTAGTAGTATGCGGAAATTAATAGGCCCTAGGAGACCTACCTATAAGAGCTACTATATTAGCTAGTACGACCTTCCGAACCCTTATAGCGATCACCGCAAAATTCGACCTAGAGACGATATAGATAGATGCGGTTAACGCGTTTATTTACTACAATCTTAACGAGGTTGTCTACATAAAGCTACCACCAGGGTTTAATAAAGGAAAGACAGATAAAGTACTACGCTTAAGAAAAGCCCTTTATGGACTATAACAATCACCACTATTATGGCAGAAGAATCTCACGAGCTCGCTAATAGAATTGGGTTTTAAAGAGGTACCCTAGGAGCCGTATATTATGCTAAAAGGTGGAATAGTTGTCTTCTTCTATGTTAATAACATCGTCTTCTACTATAGAAAGACAGATAAAACGAAGGCTTAAGAAGCAATTAAGGAGCTAAGCAAGGAATACCAGATAAGTACCCTTGGCAAGCTAAAATGGTTCCTAGGAATCCATATACTACGCAATTATAGTAAGAGGCTCCTGTGGCTATCCCAGAAAGCCTATATTAAGAAGATAGCTAATTAGTATAAGATAGATCTTAAAGGGCGTCTTCCAGATACTCCTATAGCAGAATCTAAACTCCTACCTACTAATTACTAATTGATCCGTCTGACGCTTCTATCCCCTAATATAGACCTACTAGTCCGTCCTATATCCCTACTAAGAGAAGTAGCCTCTATGATGCTATATCAAAGAAAACTGGGGTTAATGCTCTATGTAGCCACTACAACGCGTCCGGATATTGCTTTTGCAGTATTACAGCTAGTAAGGTTTAATTAGAACCCAAGCTAAAAGCACTATTAAGCGGTAGATAGAGTACTCCAGTACCTATATAGCACGAGGAGTAGAGCAATCTACTATAGAGGAGACAAGGAAGGAATAAACGGTTAAGGGAGAGATAAAGGAATACGCAATAAAGGACGAGACAACAGAAAAGACGGTAGAGGTAAAGCTTAATTATTTATCTATACTAGCGATGCATTATTCGCGGACAACTCCGTTAACAGAAAGAGCTCGCAAGGATATATTATAAAGCTATTCGGAGGACCAATTACCTAGAGAGCAAATAAGCAGGGTATAGTTACGACGTTAAGCACAGAAGCCAAGTTGTTAGCCCTATTACAGATAGTAAAGGAAGCTATCTTTATTAGTAGGCTGTTTAAAGCAATAACGCTAAGACTAAACGAGCCCTTAATTATTAATTATAATAACACCCAGACACTCCAATTAATTATAGAAGATATAGTAAAGCTGATTATAAAGCTCTAATATATTAACATCTATTAATACTGGTTGCGTTAAGAATACATAATAAGACGAGTACTATTTCAGTAGATAGTAATAAAGGAGATAATTACCGATGGACTTACAAAGGCCCTGCCTAGGCAGAGGTTTTAAAGCTTCGTTAATATAATCGGAATGGTAGATATTAAGGAACAGCTAGCTGTAGAGAAGCAACTGGAGGACCTAAGGGACAATATCAGAGCAAGACGGAAGGATTTAGATAAGATTACAGTTTAATTGACTTATTAACGGACACGAGAAGGTGGTTAGCTTTGACCTTAAAGAGCTTAAAGCTAAGGGGGTGTGTTAGATAATCTGTATTCTCTAAAGGCGTAGGTCACGTGCACGAGTCACGTGCACGGAGCACGTGCACTGTAAAATCTCTTCATAGCTCGAAGCCCTAGGGCCTCAAGACACGTCACAGAAACCATCAAGTCAAGATCATCAATCAATCAACCCATTTCATCAATGAGCAGCTCTATCTGAATTATCTGACACTATAGGCTAAGGAGGAAATCGCGTAATAAAGGATGGTGGGGTCGGACTGGTTAGATTAGATCTTTTAGGAAATTAAGGATTAAGTGGAGGTCCACCAGCATCCGCCTAATCTCTTCTATATTAATATGCAGCAATTTAGCTAATAAAAGGGCAGGCAGCAACAAAAAGAGAATAATAATAGTTCCCAGCGTCTTTCTAAGAGAGTAATATACCTCTTCTTTATCTCGCTTATCAAAGTAATCTCCAACAGAATTCTTAAGGACCGTTATGTATATTCTATTCAGTTCTTCTTTAGGCTGAGTAGTAGGAGCGCCCTAAAGGACCAAAGAGAGCCTTTTTGAAGCCAATTGTCTGCCTTTACTAATAAACCGACACGCAATTGATGCCCAGATAAATAGACCGGCGCTCTTCCGAACCAGAAGCCTAATGGCTTTATCTCCTGGCCAATTCTTAGTAAGGACGAATTTCTGCTGAATATCTGAAAGAGCGTGCTACAGAAAGGTAAAAATATCACCGTCAACAACGGACCGCGATATATCGTGAAGCACAAAATCCCGACAATCCTGGTTAGGGACGACTAAAAACCCATATCGGACAGGTATGTCTGGCCTGCTTGTAATAAACACCCGGAAATAGAAATAACCTAAGTGTTGGGAATTACTTAACAGTTAAAGTACCTGTCTCACGTCACTTTCTTTATCGCACTCATCCAGCGTATTAATTATAAGAAGTAAAGGGGCCTAAAACAAACCAGCTTCTAGCTTGGATAGTGGTTGCAGAACAAGCTTATTCCATTAATCTTTTAAGACCGTGCTGGCGATAACTTTGTTATTTAATACCGCGTTAAGGAGTAAAGACTTAAAGGCGGCGCATCTCTAAGCCAGCTATAAAGTAATAGTGCCAACAAACTTCCCTGTATGGCTCACGTCCCCGCTACCTCTTAAGAAGAAAAAGCTTGCCATAAAATATTCCTTATCATAGTATTCGCGGGCTACTGTGCAAGCTATAGTAGACTTCCCTACCCCCGCCTAGCTACTTAGCCAAAAGATATATCTCCCATTATCTCCATCAGCCCATGTATTAATCTGCTTAAGGATTTCGACTCGCGTGTTATAAAGGCAAAGTAAGTTATCCTCCTTTCCAGCAGCGTTAAAGGACGCTTGCGGAGCGAAAGGGAGCAGTTAAAGTGGATCCCCTAAACATAACAACCAATATTAGCCAATTCTGTTAATAATTGCACAGTAGTATGCCGCTAAAGACGCCAAATTACCTTAGTTTATGTTGTAGGTTATCTACCTGCCTAATTCTAAGCTTAGCATAATATCAACCTGCTTAAACATGATATATACCAATAATTGTTGCGGGGCCCGAGACATCTCCGCCGACCACAACACCGCTATTATCAAAAATTGGGCCAAAATTCTTCGCGCTTAAGATCTCTATTGGCTGGTCGCTCATTTTTATTATTTGAAAGCATGAATATTGGAGGTAGAGCCGCTTCTAATAAACGGTAGCTGGGAAAACAGTCACGAAGTGTGTAAGGGTCATACCTTTAAGGCTGCACCAAATCACGTCCATCGGCGTAAACACGCACGTTATTGGATTCCACTCTATGGCGAATAAGCTTCCATAATAGATTTCTTTTTTATTCTACTCTTGTGCGGACGTAATTTGGTATTAGTACTTCTCAAGGCTGGGAGCAGCATAATGAAGTGTTTCTCTATATAAATAATGGGCATCGCGAGCGGCGGAAGCAAAATTATCTCGCAATTTTGTTAAATAATTTGGTGCGATAGGACAAAACAGCGAAGGCGCAATAGCTGCTGCAGACGTGCTCTAATTATAGTAGGGCACAGCGCCCACCCACTACTTCCCCACTATATAACCTTCTACCTAAGTAATACCTAACTTCCTGCGCTGTTAGCTTTTTTTTGCTATTTTGCTACCAATATAACCAAACGATATAGATTAGCAGACCCTCTTTTCAATACCCCGGAGGCAAGCATAGAGTATATATAAGGCATTAGTGCTCCCCTCAAGCTTTAACTAATAAGAGCAGCATTGTCTTTATATATGGACTTGGTGGCGATAGGGTTAAGACTTAGACATGGGAGGGCCATGATAGAGCGCTATTTTGGCCCAAAGATCTCTTGCCTTAAGCCTGCCCAACAGCTTGCATACTTTCTTTTAGTTATAACGCAGATTTTACTCATTTCTATCCATTCTACGGGCCAAAGTTCATTTTAGGGCAGTTGACTATTAATAACCACTTAACTGCACTCTCCCAGAGCCTTATCGGCTTATATAAGACAACCAACACTATAGGGAATAGGCGCCTATACCTCCGTACACAGGAAGCAAGCTAATAATATAGCTACCACAGTTAGAACGTCCCATTATTTTTGTCTCGCATAGCTTGGGAGGTCTTATATGTGCTAATGCATTATCATGGTATCACGGAACGGACCTGGCTAGTACCAGCCTTATAGAGAAGACAATTGGAGCCGTTTTTCTTAGAACACTATTTAAAGGATCTTTAAAAGCGAAGTAGGTAGGCAGGGCGCTTAAGATCCTAGACTGGATTAGCACGACACATAAGGAGGATATAAAGGATCTTAAAGAACGCTCAGCAAAGCTCGTGAGCATCAACAATAACTTCTAGAAGTTCCTAAAAGCACAAAATTGGTTAAAAACAAGGCAGTTTGTGGAGATAGCTTGTTTCTTTAAACAGTATGCCATGTATAAGTTAGGGAAGAAGACTGAGACCATCATACCTAAGGAATTAGCTTGCCTACTAGGGATTGACCCACAATTGATCCAGGCAAACCATGTTGACATATGCAAGTTTAAAGATAAAGACAGGGAGGGATATAAGAACATTTCACAAAGGTTAAGCCAATGGATCTCGGACCTCGATAGGAGACTTAGGGGGTCTGTAGAGGAGAGCCAGGTTTGACATGTCTTCACTACGCCTAAAGCTAGCTAAGAACGGATAGAAATACTCGGTCTATATAGGGGACGTTAACTTTAGAGATAAGATTAACAACAATCGAGGAGTCGTGATAGGCTATGCTTATAGCAAAGCTATAGACGGGGTTAGGATAACTAGGAGTAGTACCAGTATATAAAGTCACCTATTCTCATAACAGTAAGATATCTGCTAACTAAGTACATAGAACATATACAATAGCATTAACCTAAAGGATTTTAGGCAGACCAAGGGACAGTAAAGTGTCGGGAACAAGAGTGATTATACTTATAGAGACGCCGCAAGGTTTGCTATTAAGCCGGAGTTTTTAAGGACTTTAGGGCTTTACCAGATTTCCTATTAGAGAAGCTTCTAGATAGATCTATAACACGATGCTTATATACGTAGTTAGGTAATCTACCACCGCACAGAGCGAAGCTTCTAAAATCCTTAAGATTAGTGACAAGATGGCCAGTAACAGAACTATGTTTAAGCTTAAAGATTTGCCACTCTTAGGTCCTAAGGGGTAGACGATCACCTGATCACGCTAGCAGGGAGGATAGCCGACCCGCTCCGGCCACACCCTTGTGGAGATGGCGAGAGCGTAACTAAGATATTAGGTGAAAGCTATTGGATAGCGCCGAGTGATATAGTAGATAACTAAAACATAGTAATACATAACTAAGACAACCTGATCCTGGTCGACAAAAGTCTTAAAGGATAATGAGTAGATTTAATTCCAAACTCCTAAAATAAAAAATAGTTATCAAATCTATTTAATGGTTGTTATGAAGATAACTAGCAACATTAGACCGTTCTTAGGAGCTAGAACTAGAAAAGCATTTTAAAAAAAAATTGTGTCGAGATTTGTGTCAAGCGATGCTAAACCTAAGACGAAGTAAAGCGCGGCGTAAAGAAATTCCGAAGAGAATACGATAATTAGCCTAAAGATTACCTCAGCAAGCTTAGACGTGATTCTGTTGGTGCGGATTTTCAATCGGTCCGTAAGCTGACTAATTACGTTTGTGCGAAACCAACGGAATCACGTCTGAGCGAGTTTCGTAGCACTTGTAGACCGCGTTAGCGATATCCGCGTTACGGATATTAAAATGGCTCAACATTAACATTTTATATTACTTCCTAAAGTTAATTAATTATATAACAGAACTTAGGCTTTTAGACTATATTATTTTTATTAAAAAATAACCGCATTATTAACAATATTAGATCTCTATAACTTTACTAAACGCTAGCTAATATAGTCAACTCTTATTATAACAATGCGTTCTATACGCCTCCTTTCGATCGCTATAACAAGGTTATTAGTATAACGATTAATTATATAATTATTATATAAGCAATCTATCTAGGGTCCCCTGGTACTAGCTAGTAGCTACCTTTTATAAAATAAGCCTTTTAAGCCGTTCTAGTTGCCATATATTAGATATAATAGCGTTATCTTAGTGTTTTTGGTATTAGAGTAGTACCTATAAGGCCTCTAAGGCCCCTTTTAAGGATGGAATTCGCTTATATAGAGGCTCTATATCCTTAATCTGCTCCTCCTAATTATTATTACTAGGTGCCTCTATACTAATATAATAATTAATCACTGCCTAAAGCTTATCTTCCCCCTTAATTTTAATACTATTCCTCTTAGGTGGATTAAGAAAGTTCTATAGGCTTATTATATCACAAATCTAATTACTTTACTTTATTTTTGTTACGGAACCCTATATACTACCTTAATCCCCTAATCTTTAAGGGTAACCATAAGGTATACAGCTACTAAAAAATATAAATCTATAAGAAACTAACCTAGAGCGCCTGCCTTTTTTCTATAAAAGATGCTAAGATTAGCTATATTATTAGGTGAATAAAGGGCATCCTATTTAATAGGCTCTTCGCCTAATAGGAGACTAGTAGTCCTTAGAAGTAATAGTCCTACTAGGAAGTCCTTAATAACTGTTGGGAATGAGGCAAGTAGTCGTCACATGTTGTCACGTGCCGCCGCGGCACTAGCGCGGGGAGGAGCCTTACGCTCCTCGCCCTCCCTTATTCCAATAAATAAGCTTTATTAACCAACATCACTGTAACCTACTCAAGTAGTCGTTATTGGTGAGTCACCCTGTGTAACCAACACTGATCAGTGGTTAAATATACAGTTAACCACAGACCAGCTAGGTTTTCGAACAGAAGAGACAGTCTCATACAGGGGTGCTATATGCGCTTATATGGAATGGATCCCGGCGATACTGTGCTACCTTAGACTTGCGGAAAACTAGTAATAGAAGTATCACTAAGTACTAGGAGATACCAAGTTGCGTCCATTATGCAGAACAACCACGTTTACGAAGATTTGGTCGAGTACTTTAGGTTAAAAGTGTCACTGAACCTAGGGTCCTAAGTTAACATCCAAAACACGTCAAAATAACCATCTTAATACCTTTGGTGTACCTTCGCAGACCGTAGGATCACGATCACTACCTAACTATACATCAAATAACCTTTATTTCCCTTAATTTTTATCAAAACGCGTTAAACAATCTTTAATAATAGCTATTATAGCGTTAACCTACCCAAAGAAGTATGAGGACGACATTAACCTAAAGATATAGAAAACCGCTATAATTAATCCTAAAGATGTCAATCAACAAGACTTAAACGGATTCTTATTATACCGTATAGCACACTACAAAGACAGCGAATACAACGACACCATGCTATAGTACTGTATAAAGGAGGACTTTGTTAGATGGATAAAGGAAATATAGGCTCCTGCGAATAAGGATATCATACGGGACTTCCATAACTTCCTACAGGAGAATAGAGTGTTCGTACCTATAGATGGGGGTGCTATTAGAGATAACATTTAGGAGCAAGTCATTAACGTAAAAGAAGAGCACAAATAGACTCCATAAGAGATTAAGCACCAACTACACACTATAAGGAAGCTCAATTCACGATAGAACCTAAGCAATACACTATTAGAGACGCTTCTACCTCCGTCTTTAACTCCCCTATATTAACCAATTCAACCCGCAACTTTAACTACTGCCCTTTAGCAAGCACAAGATCCCCCTACTTCGCGATCTAACAGCCTTTGGACTCTACCAACTAGACCTATATCCCTACTGCAGCCTGCAATGCAACTCCTACCTCCTCCATCTTAATCTCAAATCGGAGGCAGTTCAAAATTGCTTACAGAGCTTGCAAAGCTCTATTTAGATTAGGAGAAGAAGTTTAGCGGGGAATTATATAATATTCTCAATTCGAAACTACGTATCTTCTACAACTGTTGCTAGAAGGTAGGAATAGAGTTTAATAAATACCATAACGCCTATTCCGTTATGCTTAAGGGCTAAGCTAGTACCTTCTATTATAATCGTTTGGCAGGAAAAGGATATAATTTTAACCGCATAATATATAAGTCAAGATACCACTTCAAAACAGAAGAAAATAAGCAGCAGTATATATTAGAATAGAGAGAGACTACCTTTCTAAGGATTATTACTATAAACCTAGGTATCCCTCGGCTTGATTATCTTTAAAAGCTCTTTAATTAACTTTAGATAATTTAGCGTGGTTTATCCAAATCATATTAAGAGGATTTCAGCCTATGTGATTAAGTTATTAGCGCATGCTAAGGCGTTAAAGAATGCAACCTTGCTCTCTTTAATCCTGCAAATACTTATAAAGGAGTATATGTTCAATTAAGATCTTCTATTAGCACCGCTTTACGCTCTTAAAAAGTATAGTAATTTAACGCCCAACTCTAACCTACTTTGATCGACCCGCCCAACTAATATAATTACAACTGGACTGATTAAACATATAGTAGCCATAGTAGGCAATACGGCAGAGGGTATAACCAATAACTATAAGACAAAGGTGGAGGTCCTTATAGAGGTTTATTCCAAAGTAATTGCTAGAAGAAGTGCTATGTTTATAAGAAACCAAATTGCTGGTTAACTAGGCATTCTCTTAATAAACAAAAGGAGGTATATAACAAGTTTCGCCAGAGTGCAAGAAACGTTAAAAATTATAAGGTTACTATAGCTTACTTCTAAAGCTTCCTAGTTCAATATAAAGGCGTAGAAGATCTTAAGGGTAAGGTTAATAAGGCCGAACAGCTCCTTATAGATATGGAAATTAAGGACTACTCTCCTAACCAATACTTTACTAAGTATGGTAAGGTAAATGGTATACAAACCATCACTATTCTAAATAACCAATCTACGCTCCACTCTATCACGAAGTCGGATATCTTTAATGAGCTAAAGGAGAGTTCTATATTCTCCTTTAATAATAGATACTCGGCGAACGTCTTCTATAGTATTATACTAGACACTAGAGCCGCAGGAGTATCTATAGTAGGAGAACCTCAAGTTCAAGCCCTTTAGCAGCTTAATAGCTCTGTCTAGATTAACCATTTAATGGCAGGCCAACACACGATTTGTTTTAGCAAGGGTACTACAATCTCTCTTAGCACAATTAGGGTCTAAACCCCCTTAGGGTACATCACTTTCTATATTGTCCCTATGAACACCCCGTTCCTATTTTATATTAGAGATATAGACAAATTAAGCATCAAGCTTAATAACCTCAAGAATATACTTATTTAGGGAGATAATCAGGTGCCTATTATACGCAAATAGGGTCACCCCTAGTTGCTCCTTTATTAACCAGAAAAGAGTGTTACTTAAAGCCATTTAACTAAGTTAGAGTTACGTCAACTATACCATCATTTTAGCCACCCATCCGTTCACTAATTGCTTAGGGTTCTTCAGCAAGCAGGCCATAAAGTCAAGGTTAAGGCAATTAAGCATCTTATAAAGTACTACTATCACTGCTAAATAAACCAGAAGTCCCTTGGCCGATTCAAGTTTACCCTTAAAGATAACTACAACTTTAACTTCTATATCATCGTTAACGTTATGTATCTTAGCGGCAAGCCAGTACTCCAAGTTATTAACTTCTCAACCTCCTTCTAAGCCGCACGCTTCTTAAAGGATATGTTAGCTAGAAACGTATAGGATACCCTTTAATTATGCTAGATTAATATCTACCTAGGACCCCCTAATCAAATTATCTATAACGTAGGAAAGAACTTTTTATCTATAGAGTTTCGACAATAGACAAAGGCAATGGCAATTAAGGTTAAGGAAGTCCCTGTTAAGGCATATAATAGTATCAGAAAAGTGGAATAATATCACGCACCATTATACCGCGTATATAAGATTATCTCTTTAGAACTAGAGGACGCTAGCGAAGAACTTACCTTATAAATGGCTATTAAAGCTATTAACAATTCCGCTAGCCCAAATAGACTTGTACCCATGCTGCTAGTCTTTAGCGCCTACCCTTAAATAACTAACAATTCTCTACTATCTCCCTCCGTTATGTAATAAGCTAAGGCTATTCGCAAGGCAACAAAGGAGGTCCGACGTCTCTACGCTATACGTTAGGTCAACAACGCATTAGGAATAAGAAATGGCCTAAATACCTTAACTACGCTCGATCTGCCACTCCAGTCTAAGGTACGCGTATGGCGTAAAAAGGGAGGGTAGTCAGGCCCATATTAACTTATTGCAATTAATAGTCAAACTTGCACTATTTAGATGCCTCATAGACCCACTTAATTCCGTTTAACTGTTATTAAGCCTTACTATAAAGATAATAGTTCTGAACCTTTGTAGGATGCTATAGAAGATGCCCTAGAGGAGAGCTACGATTAATAAGCTCTAGAAGGCGACCACAATTCTAATATAATTATAGTAGATACGCCGCAACTATAACGCGGTAGAGGTCGCCTAAAAGGATTACAAAATCGCTAATATCTTATTAATTTCAAAGAGCAATTTATTACCGCTATTAAGAATAGAGTCGAGCTATTAATAGCCTTTATAACAGCTAAGGAGAAGGCTGACTTTAAACTCGCAAAATAGCTCTAAAAGAAAGGTCGTATTATAACCCTAGGAGCTCCTTTCCAAGCATCCAATAAGCAGGAGATTGATGGCCTTATTATAAGAGAAGTCTTTAAATTCAAGAAGTATAACCCTACTAAGTTTAACAAAGTTCGCATCTTTAAGTCAAGAATGGTTAATAAGATTAAAGGTAAAGCTACTAACGCCCTATTTAAGAAATTAAGGCTTATTATCCAAGGTTATAATAATAATAGCAAGGAGGTAATTCTTACGCAATCTCCTATAATTCAACAAGCTAGTTAGCGAGTTATTATTGCGCTAGCTCCCTCCTTAATAAAGAATAGAATAGCGGTCTATCTATGAGATATTACTCAGGCTTATACCTAATTAGAGACACACCTTTAGCGCTTAATATTAGCATACCTTTTAGAGTAAATTCGCCACTAATATCCCGAAGATACAATCATGGTTATACTTAAGCCATTATATAGAATCGCAGAGGCAGGAACTTATTAGTAGGCTACCTACAGTAAGCACTATAAAGAGAAACTTTTAATAACTACTTTTATATTCAATCTATACTTCTTTATCACAACCATAGGAACCCCATTCGGAATCGTCAGCATGCAAACTAATAATATAATTATCTTAGGAGACAACCAATTTTCAGCTCTTAAAGAAGATGAGCTAGTAAAGGCAAATCTTATAGCAAAGCTAAAGGAAAAGCTTAATTTAACAACACTATTACTTTTTAATGGATGCATCCTCTCCCTAAATAAGGATTCTATTGCTTTGCGCTAGAAGGGTTAAGGCAAAAAGATTAACATTATTAATATTAACTCTTTAAAACAAGAATACGTGGAGCAACGCGCTTATAGAGCTTATATTGCTTCTATCTGTCAACCCAAGGCTTTATTCAATCTCTCTATTGCCGCCTAACACCAGGAACCAACCAAGGATGACGTCCTTGCCCTAAATAAGCGTCTCTCCTAGCAAATGAACCATCTCAATTAGGGACTACTCTACGTGCCTATTAATCTTCCCACCGCTAAGCTCTTTGTATTTGTTAATAGATCATTCATAAATAACAAAGATTTTAGCTTCTAGCTAGGATATAAAATCATTATTATAAACAAATCTACTAGAGAGAATAACTTCACAATCCACAGCAATCTTATCTATTAGAGCTCAACTAAGAGTAAGTATATCACTTAAAGCGTTCTAGCGTCAGAGATATATGGAATAGTTAGCAGAGTTAATATAGTAATTGCAATTAGAACTACCCTAAAGATAATTATAAATCAACTCGGACTTCCCATTATCCCTATAGTCGTATATACCGACTCATACTCCCTTTATAAGTGTTTAGTTAAGCTTGGTACTACAAAGAAGAAGCGCCTTATAATTAACATTATAGCACTTCAGCAATCCTACAAACGGCGAGAACTCTTTAAGATTTAATAGATTAATGGCTAAGACAATCTAGTAGATGCAATAACAAAGGCAAACCCAAATAAGGCTCTAGAAACATTCATTAATACAAATACTCTATATATACGGGTTAAAGGTTGGGTTAAAAGGAAGTAAAAATATAACGCTCTATAGACCCTAATTTTAACCAGCTAATTAGGATTTTCTATACCTAGTATGGAAAATCGCCATTAGCTCGCTTACTACTAGCGCCTTAGCGGCCCTAACACAACACCTACCTAAGCAAGAAGCACCACGTGCTAAAAGGCAAACTTTAGGACAGCGAGACTTATATTACAACGGCAATAGTAAGTAAGGAGGATTGGTATTTGTTCCGCTAGCCAAGCGATATATATATATAGACGACAACCACAAAAGAAGAGTTGCCAGTGTCGGGAATAAGGCAAGTGGTCGTCACGTGTTATCACGTGCCGCCACGGCACTAGCGCGGGGAGGAGCCTTACGCTCCTCGCCCTCCCTCATTCCAATAAATAAGCTTTATTAACCAACATCACTATAACCTACTCGAGTAGTCGTTATTGGTGAGTCACCCTATATAACCAACAATAACCTTAACTAAATATACCGCAACTATAACCTAGTGGCCACCAGTTAAGCTAAATTATGTACCCTAAAGATAAGTCCTATTAAATTATTTAATAAGTTCTATGTTAAATTCTAGGAATATACTAAAGTCCTTACCTAAGACAATACTAAAGACTAAAAAGATCTTTTTAAAAAAGTTACTTATTGCCTTAATTACGCAGCTGCCAGCCATAATTATAACAACTTTTATAATATAGTAGTGTTATAGGACACCTCCGTGATACCTTATACACGTCCACCTGTTTCTACCGACTCAACAAGAAGAAACCGACCACGACATGGCAATCTGACGGCAATCTACGGCAATCTGGCGGTAGTCTGCCGCATTCTGCCATATTCTGCCAAGTCTAATAAATCCTGCTAAGTTCTGCCAAGACCACTACTTAAGTCCTATTCTGTCCCGTATATAGGTTAACTAAGCAACCAAACTAATAATATATACCATTTCTTCCCGTTTTCTTACCTTCTTTTCTTATACAACGTCTTAACTTTACTATATAGTTTATATACATAGCTTAATAATATCTACTTTGCTATATATTATCGTCACTTATACTCACTCCGTGTTACGGGACACCTCTATAATACCTTATACACGTCCACCTGTTTTCACCGTCTCGACCTCCATATTAACGACTTAGTTAATTAAGACACATAACGGCAATCCAAGGTAATTTGCCATCACGTGACGGCAATCTACGGCAGTTTGCCGTTCTCTACTATATTCCGCCATATTCCGCCAAGTTCCGCTAGGACTATAACCCGAAGCCTATTCCGCCCCATGTACGTGTTAACCAAGTAACTAAGTTAACAATATATACCCCTTTCCTCCTGTTTCCTTATTTTCTTTCCTTATATAATGTCTTAACCTTATTATATAGTTTATATACATAGCTTAATAATATCTACTTCGCTATATATTATTACCGCTTATACTTACTCCGTAATACTACATTACGTTAACCCTATATACTACCCTCTAAAATGCAGAACGACCCCAAAGCCCCTATAATGGCCGCTAATATTATATCCGCACTTTAAGAACAATTAGCAAATATATAGAAGTTTTTTATAGACGCCCTTATATAGAACTAGGCCGCTATAGCTAAATAATAAGCTAAACAAGAAGCACGGCACTAGGAATTAATTAAAGCACTTTAAAAAAAAGTCCGCGCCCTAAAGACACTCACGTTAGGGTCCTAAGACCAAATACTAGCCTAAGAGGCTGCTAACACACCACCTATAAATAAGATAAAAATAACTAAATCTAGACCTGGCTTATTAGGTATAAACCCTAAGCTAGCTATAGATATTTATCCTATAAATCCGTCTACTGCACCACAATAATCTGAATAACTACTAGACCCCCTAATATTTACCAGTAAATAATAAGAACTCCGATTATTTCTAAGCCAGCTTAAAAATAAGCTAACTAGTAATACTAACCGCTACCTAACTAAAGCTAACTAACTCTACTACGCCCTAAGTTAACTAGGAGAAGACGTAGCTAACCTTATTAAACCCCTTTAACCGAACTTAGTACAATGTCTAGTTATACTTCTTAAAGCTATATATAGTAACCCAAACCGCCAAGCTACTGCTTAGAGAAAGATAAACTATATAACTTAAGAAATAAAAAGCTTTCTAGTATATTTCTCTAAATTTAACCGTTATATAAAGGAAATAGGCTAGAACGACTCCGTACTAGTTAATAGCCTTATTAAATCCCTAAGTCCTAAACTAAAAACCTCCCTAATAGGTATAGACCTACCAGGAGCCCTTAACGCCTATATAAATATTATTAATAAATAGTATAATAATATATTACGCCTAATACCAATGTCCGCTCTTTAATATAATATAATAACCCTGTAAACGTCTACTAAGTTATTATCTTAGCCCAAGCACCTAGACGCCATAGATATTAACACTAAAACCCTCTCCTATGCCCTAAAAGGATTTGTTAAATAAGAATAACGCATTAAATATAGCCTTTACTTTAAGTGCGGAAGCAACACTTACCTCTTAAGTTACTGCTCTATCCCGTTGCCCTAAACGCATATATAAATAACTGGTATAGGCGGTGTCCCACTGTCCCAAACGTATAAATAAATAAGTAGTAGATTATCTTAATTAAGCTCTAGCCACTAACCCTAATTTTTACCTAGTTCCAGCCCCACATCTAGTAAATACTATTTATAAGGACGAAGCTCCAACTGACGCTTTATAAGAACCCCGCCCTAGTCGCCTCTAAAAGGAAAGTCCTAGAGCTAAGTTGCTCTTTAAGACGGCGCTGCCTTAGGATCTCATTAAATGCTCTAGATGTTATAAACTCTGACTTTTAGGATTGCAGCATAACCATTAACTGTTGTCTTTGGTAGAATAATTAATAGGCTAGTACTTAAGTCCTAGTTAATATAGGAGCCAGTGGCATAGGATTTATTAATAAGATCTTTGCGTAAGATAATGGGTTTATCCTAATACCCCTTAACCAGCATATTAATGTATTTAGATTTAATGGCAAACGTACTATCTTAGGCTGTATTACTTACATAGCGGCCCTAAGACTCCAATACCTAAACCATAAAGAATTAATTAAGCTTTTTATAACTACTCTAGGTCACCTAGTAATCCTTAGATAACCCTGGATAAAGCTATATAAGGTAACCATTAATTAGGACAACCTTAAGCGTCTATTTACCGCCTCCTATTATAAGTAGAAGTGCCTTATAACTTACTACTTAGACCCTAAACCAAAATCTAAAAAATCTACTAGGATCCACTAGTCTAAAATTTCTACCGACGTCTACCCTATACCTAAAAAGTCCACCCAATTCCACCTACCTAAGAATTCTACTAAATTCTACCTACCCAAAAATTCCACCAAATTCCACTAACATAAGATTTCCACTAACGTCTACTAAGAAACCAGAAATAATATATAACTACACAAACTAACTCTAACTGCTATACCCCAAACCAAGCAGAAGCTTAAGCTTAATATACAAAAGTACCAGAAGAACTAGTATTCTATTATAAAAAGGATACTTAAAGAACCCGAACCTAAATCTAATACTAACTCTATACTTAATACTAAACCTAAACCTAAATAAGAAACCACATAAGAAACTAAGGACAATTTAAGCTTACTTAACACCTTAGATATCTATATAATTGGAGCTACTCTACTAGCATAACTTGCCAGGAAACCAGAATATATAATCTTTGCTATTATAATGGCCGATATTAAGAAGGCCTTAGCACTAAAGAAATACACTAACCCTGCTATAAAAGTACTAGTAGAATACCATAATTATCTAGATATATTCTTATAAAAGAAAGCCAATAAGCTACTAGAACGCCATTTATATAATTATAAAATTATAATTAAAGAAGGAAAACATCCTAGATTTAGACCCTTATATAGGATATCCTAAAACAAACTCTAGGTACTACGGAAGTACTTAGATGAATATCTGGACAAAGGATTTATTAGAGTAAGTTCTTTACCCATAGCCATAACAGTAATCTTTGTTAAGAAACCTAGCGGCAGTCTACGCTTCTATGTAGACTACCAAGCTCTTAACGCTATTACCATTAAGAACCAATACCCAATCCCGTTAATCTAAGAGATACTAAACTGATTAAGTAAGGCTTGCTTCTATATAAAGCTTAATATTATCCATGCATTTAACCGCCTTTATATTACAAAGGGAGATAAATAGCTTACTGCATTTCATACTCAATACGGACTATTTAAATACTTAGTAATGCCATTTGGCCTCGCAAATGCCCTAAGTTCATTCTAACACTTTATAAATAACACCCTACGTCTATACCTGGACGTCTTTTGTACTGCTTATATTAACAACATCTTAATATATAGTAATAGTCTGGCTAAATATTAAAAATATATTAAACTGGTCCTGTAAGCCTTACGCGGAGCCAGCCTATAATTAGATATAGATAAATGCGAGTTCTATAAAACAGAAGTCCTATACCTTAGATTTATTATTTCTATAGATAGTATATAAATAGACCCTAAGAAAGTTAAAGTAATTATAAACTAGCAAGAACCTAAGAATATTAAGGACGTAAGGGCCTTTATAGGCTTCGCTAACTTCTACTAATAGTTTATTAATAACTTCTCCGCCTTAGTTTTACCCCTTATAGCCTTAACCTAAAAGGATAAAGCCTTTATCCTCAGTAAGGAATATAAGAAAGCCTTTGCTTATCTAAAGGTTATATTTACTACGGCACCTATGCTTTAATACTTTAACTTAGACTAAATAAGTGTTGTAGAAGCTAACTTATCCGATTATATTACTGGAGGCATTCTGTCTTAATATAATAAGGAAGGAGTATTGCACCCTATAGCATACTTTTTAAAATAACTAAGCCTAGCTAAATGTAATTATAAAATCTACAATAAAGAATTGCTGGCTATTATTAGATGCTTTAAGTAATAGCGACTAGAACTAGAAGGAGCTGGATTTCTAATTAAGGTTTTTAATGATTATAAGAACCTATAGTACTTTATAACTATAAAACAGCTAAGCCACCGTTAAGCCCGCTAGTTAGAATATCTATCCTAATTCTAATTCTTAATTACATACCGCCTATGCGTTTAAGGTTAAAAACCTGATGCCCTAACTTAATATTTATAAAACACAACAGTACAGGAAGAAGCGCACGCCTACCGTAATTAAACCCTGCTTTATCCCAAATTATTTAATCCCCTAGCTAAAGACCTTATGGTATACATCCTTGAAATAACTAATTAAATAATTAAATAGATTATAATTAATAAATACCCAAATGATGAGTTTATCTAAGAGACATTTAAGCTAATTTAAGATGGCATTAGACGCTCTAAAAAGATCTCTCTAAGTAAATATAAAGCTTGTAGAGACCGCTTGTACTACTAAAACTACCTAGTTGTCCCTAATTACAATAAACTTAAGCTTAAGCTTTTTAAATATATACACGACCTACCAGTAGCCGGTCACCCAGGCTAAGAAAAAACCTTAGAACTACTCTAATGGGAGTACTACTAGCCAAATATATATAATATAACACAAAGGTACGTCTCTAGCTGCCATATCTACTGATGAGCTAAAGCTTTGTATAAGATATATAACGGCTTTCTAAAGCTACTGCCTGTTCCGGACTGAAGATAGAAGGACATCTTAATTAACTTTGTTGTTGATCTCCCCTTAAGTAAAGGCTGTATAAATATTATAGTAGTTATAGACTGACTATTTAAAATAAGACACTTAATCGCCTATCCTGATATATTAACGCCTGCCGTTGCCTAACTGTTCCTAGATTATATATAGAAACTCTATAGACTCCCTAAAACAATTGTCTTTAATAAAGGTAGATAGTTTATCTTTGTATTCTGGAAAGAACTAACTACCCAACTCTATATTAAAGCACTATTGTCTATAGTATACTACCTGGAAACAGATGGTTAAACGGAATATATAAATGCTATAATGGAACAATATATTTGGATATATATGTCGTATCTATAGGACGACTGGATGGACTGGCTTGTATTTGCCGAGTTTATAGCAAATAACTCCGTCTTAAAAACTATAAAGGTCTCCCTATTCCTCGCCAACTACGGCTAGTACCTGCAAATAGGTTTTAAACCCTTTAGTAATGTTCCTTGCCTAGCTTATTAAGCCTTATAAGTTATAGAAGTAAATAAATTCATAAAAAAGATAGAAGAACTATAGGAGTTCCTTACTAATAAAATAATATAGGCCTAGTTTATTTATAAAGCCGCAGTAAATAAGAACCGAACCCTAGCACCGGCTTATTAAATTGGTGACTTCGTCTAGCTAGACGCAAGAAATTTAAATATAAAATAACCTACTAAGAAACTTAATTAAAAGAACGCCGGCCCTTATAAGGTTGAAAAGGTTATCTCTCCTTATGCTTACTAACTAAAGCTCTTTAATACGGTTAAAATCCACCCCGTATTCCATACGTCAGTCCTCCGCCCTGCCGCCCTTATATTAGATGCCCTACCTAGATAGATTTAAGACCCTCCCCCACTAGTTAAAGTGGATGGCGAGGATAAGTACCTCGTTAAAAGAGTTAATGACATTAAGTATAATAAACGGAAACGTAAATATATATACCTTACAAAATGGAGAGGCTTTATTGAGCCCTTATGGGAACCCGTTAACTCTATAGGACTTATATAAGCCGTAGAAGACTTTTACAAACTCTACCTAGAACTACTACAGCCCTATCTCGCAAAAGCTTAAGTTTAAAAGGGGGGTACTGTTATGGGACACCTCCATAATACCTTACACACGTTTACCTATTTCCACCGTCTTAATCTCTATATTAACGACTTAGTTAATTAAGACACATAACGGCAATCTAAGGCAATTTGCTATTACGTAACGGCAATCTACGGCAGTTTGCCGTCCTCTACTATATTCCGCTATATTCCGCCAAGTTCCGCTAGGACTATAACCCAAAGCCTATTCCACCCTATACACGTGTTAATTAAGCAACTAAGTTAACAATATATACCCCTTTCCTCCTATTTCCTTACCTTCTTTCCTTATACAACGTCTTGACCTTATTATATAGTTTATGTACATAGCTTAATAATATCTACTTCGCTATATATTATCACCGCTTATACTCACTCTGTGACACTCCGTGACACTATATTATGTTAAAAACCTATACTCTACCCTACTCTGCCCTATCTAAAATACAGAACGACCTTAAAGCCCCTACAACGGCTACTAATATTATATCCGCACTTTAAGAATAATTAGCAAATATACAGAAGTCTTTTATAGACGCCCTTGTATAGAACTAGGCCGCTATAGCTAAATAACAAGCTAAACAAGAAGCACGGTATTAGGAATTAATTAAAGCACTTTAAGAAGAAGTCCATACCCTAAAGGCACTCGCGTTAGGGTCCTAAGACTAAATACCAGCCCAAGAGGCTGCTAATACGCCACCTATAGATGAAATAAAAATGACTAAATCTAGACCTGGCTCGTTAGGTGTAAACCCTAAGCCAGCTGCAGATATTTATCCTATAAATCCGTCTACTATACCGCAATTATCTAAACGACTACTAGACCCTCTAATATTTACTAGTAAATAATAAGAACTCTAATTATTCCTAAGCCGGCTTAAAAATAAGCTAGCTGGTAACGCTAACCGCTACCTAACTAAAGCTAACTAACTCTGCTACGCCCTAAGTTAACTAGGAGGAGACGCAGCTACCCTTATTAAACCTCTTTAACCGAACTTAGTACTAAGCCTAGTTATACTTCTTAAAGCCATATATAGTAACCTAAACCGCTAAGCTACTGCTTAGAGGAAGATAAACCACATGGCCTAAGGAATAAAAAGCTTTCCAGTATACTTCTCTAAATTTAACCGCTATATAAAGGAAACAGGCTGGAATAACTCCGTACTAATTAACAGCCTTATTAAATCCCTAAGCCCTAAACTAAAAACCTCCCTTATTAGCGTAAACCTATTAAGAGCCCTTAACGCCTACGCAAACATCATTAATAAATGGTATAATAATATACTACGCCTGACACCGAAATCCACCCCTTAATATAATACGACAGCTCCGCGAACGTCTACTAAGTCATTATCTTAGCCTAAGCACCCCAATGCTATAGATATTAATACTAGAACCCTAGAATACGCCCCACTAAGGTCCTTTAAATAAGAACGACGCACTAAGCTAGGCCTTTATTTTAAGTGTAAAAGTAGCTCCTACCTTTCCAACTACTATTCCGCTTCTATACCCCAACACAATTTACAAACAGCCAACGCCAGCAGCCGCTTACTATATCAATCCTCCAGTTACCGTCCCTAATCTTCACCTAGTTCCAGCCCTATATTTAGTAAGCACTACTTATAAGGACAAAGCTACAACCAATATGCTATAAGAACTCCGCCCTAATTGCCTCCAAAAGGAAGGTTCTAGAGCTAAGTCGCTCTCTAGGACAGCGCTGCCTTAGGATCTCATTAAATGCTTTAGATGTCACGAACTCTAACTCTTAGGATCGCAGCATAACCGTTAACTATTGTCTTTGGTAGAATAATTAATAGGTTAATATTTAAGTCCTAATCAATATAGGAGCCAGTGGCATAGGATTTATTAATAAGATCTTCACGTAAGATAATAGTTTTACTCTAACCCCCCTTAACCAGCATATTAACGTATTTGGATTTAATGGCAAACGCACTATTTTAGGCCGTATTACCTATATAGTATTCCTAAGACTCTAATACCTAAACCACGAAGAACTAATTAAGCTTTTTATTACTACCCTAGGTTACTTAGTAATCCTCAAATAACCCTAGATAAAGCTATATAAGGTAACCATTAATTAGGACAACCTTAAGCTTCTATTTACTTCCTTTTGTTGCAAGTAGAAGTGCCTTATAACTCGCTACTTAGACCCAGAACTGGAATTTAAAAAATCCACCAAGATCCACCAGTCTAAAATTTCCACCAAATTCCACTAATATAAGATTTCCACCAACGTCCACTAAGAACCCAAAAATTATACTAAATAGCACAAACTAATCCTAACTACTAAACCACCTCAAACTAAATAGATGCTTAAGCTTAATATATAAAAGTACCAGAAGAACTGGTATTCTACTATAAAAAAGATACTTAAAGAACCCGAACCTAAATCTAACACTAACTCCGTACCTAATACTAAACCTAAACCTAAATAAGGAACCATATAAGAAACTAAGGATAATCTAAGCTTGCTTAACACCTTAGACATCTACATAATTAGAGCTACCCCGTTAGTATAACTTGCCAAGAAACCTAAATATACAATCTTCGCTATTACAATGGCTAATATTAAAAAGGCCTTAGTACTAAAGAAATACACTAACCCCGCCATAAAGGTACTAGTAGAATACTATAATTATCTAGATGTATTCTTACGAAAGAAAGCCAATAAGCTACTAAAACGCCGTCTATATAATTATAAGATTGTAGTTAAAGAAGGAAGATATTCTAGATTCGGACCCTTATACAGGATGTCCTAAAATAAACTTTAGGTACTATAGAAGTACTTAGACAAACATCTAGATAAAGAATTTATTAAAGCAAGTTCTTTATCTATAGCTATACTAGTAATCTTTATTAAGAAACCTAGCGGCGGTCTGCGCTTCTGCGTAGACTACTAAGCTCTTAACACTATTACTGTTAAAAACTAATACCTAATCCTGTTAATCCAAGAGACACTAAACCAATTAAGTAAGGCTCGCTTCTATATAAAGCTTAATATTATCCACGCATTTAACCGCCTTTATATTATAAAAGGAGACAAATAGCTTACTGCATTTTATACTTAATACGGATTATTTAAGTACTTAGTAATGCCATTCAGCCTTATAAACGCCCCAAGTTTATTCTAACACTTTATAAATAATACCCTACGCCTATACCTAGACGTCTTTTATACTACTTATATCAACAACATTTTAATATATAGCAATAGTCTGGCTAAATATTAAAAATATATTAAACTAGTCCTATAAGCCTTGCGCGGAGCCAGCCTATAATTAGATATAGATAAATACAAGTTCCATAAAACGGAAGTCCTATACCTTAGACTTATTATTTCTATAGACGGCGTATAAATAAACCCTAAGAAAGTTAAAGCAATTATAAACTGGCAAGAACCTAAGAATATTAAGGACGTAAGGGCCTTTATAGGCTTCGCCAACTTCTACTAATAATTTATTAATAATTTCTCCGCCTTAGTTTTACCCCTTATAGCCTTAACCTAAAAGGACAAAGCCTTTATCCTCAGTAAGGAATATAAGAAAGCCTTTATTTATCTAAAAGTTATATTTACCACTACACCTATACTTTAATACTTCAACCCAGATTAAATAAGTGTTGTAGAAGCTAACTTATCTAATTACGTTACTGAAGGCATTCTGTCTTAATATAACAAGGAAGAAGTATTACACCCTATAGCATACTTCTCAAAACGATTAAGTCTAGCCGAATGCAATTATGAGATCTATAATAAGGAACTACTAGCTATTATCAGATACTTTAAGCAATAGCAACCTAAACTAGAAGGCGCCAGATTTCTAATTAAGGGTTTTAGCGATTATAAGAACCTATAATACTTTATAACCATAAAGTAGCTAAGTTACTGTCAGGCCCGCTAGTTAGAATATCTATCCTATTTCTAATTCTCTATTACGTACCGCCTAGGCATTTAAGGTTAGAAGCCTAATACCCTAACCTAACGCTCGCAAGACGCGCCAGCACTAAAAAAAGCGCGCTCTTACCGAAATCAGACCCTACTTCACCCCGAATTATTTAACTCTCCTACTAAAGATCTTATGGTATACGTCCTTAAAATAACTAATTAATTAATTAAACAGATTATAATTAACAAATACCCAAATAATAAATTTATTTAAGAAATACTTAAGCTAATACAAGATAGTATTAGACGCTCTAAAAAGATTTCTCTAAATAAATGCAAAGCCCGCAGAAACTACTTATACTACTAGAACCACCTAGTTGTTCCTAATTACAATAAACTTAAGCTTAAGCTCCTTAAACACGTATATAACCTACTAGTAGCCAGCCACCTAGGCTAAGGAAAAACCCTAGAACTACTCTAACGGGAGTACTACTGGCTAAATATATACAATATAATATAAAGGTATATGTTATGGGACACCTCCGTAATACCTTATACACGTCTACCTGTTTCCACCGTCTCGACCTCTATGTTAATGACTTAGTTAATTAAGACACATAACGGCAATCCGAGGTAATTTACTATTACGTAACGGCAATCTACGGCAGTTTGCCGTCCTCTACTATATTCCGCCACATTCCGCCAAGTTCCGCTAGGATTATAACCTAAAGCCTATTCCGCCCCATATATATATTAACCAAGTAATTAAGTTAACGATATATACCCCTTTCCTCCTATTTCCTTACCTTCTTTCCTTACGCAACGTTTTAACTTTATTACGCAGTTTATATACATAGCTTAATAATATCTACTTTGCTATATATTATCACCGCTTATACTCGCTCCGTAACACTACGTTATATTAACCTTATATACTACCCTCTGAAATGCAGAACGACCCCAAAGCCCCTATAATAGCTGCTGGCATTATATCTGCACTCTAAGAACAATTGGCAGAGATATAGAAGTCCTTTATAGACGCCCTCGCATAGAACTAAGCTACTTTAACTTAATAATAAGCCAATTAAGAGGCATAATACCTATAAATAATTAAGGACCTCTAAGAAGAAGTCCGTACCCTTAAGATGCCTATACTAGGGCTCTAAGACCGAACGCCTTCTTTAGAGACAAATACGTAGGACGAGAGTCCCGAACCTATAGTAACTGTTTACCCTAAACCAACTACCGCACTATAACGATCTGAATAACTACTAGACCCTCTAATATTTACTAGTAAACAATAAGAACTCCAATTATTTCTAAGCTAGCTTAAAAATAAGCTAACTAGTAACGCTAACCGCTATCTAACCAAAGCTAACCAACTCTGCTACGCCCTAAGTTAACTAGGAGGAGATATAGCTAACCTTATTAAACCCCTTTAACCGAACTTAGTACAAAGCCTAGTTATACTACTTAAAGCTATATACAGTAACCCAAACCGCTAAGCTACCGCTTAGAGGAAAATTAACTATATAACTTAAGGAACGAAAAGCTTCCTAGTATACTTCTCCAAATTTAACTGTTACGTAAAGGAAACAGGCTGGAATAACTCCGTATTAGTTAACAGCCTTATTAAGTCCCTAAGCCCTAAACTAAAAACCTCCCTAATAGGTATAGACCTACTAGGAGCCCTTAATTCCTACATAAATGTTATTAATAAATGGTATAATAATATACTACACCTAATACCAAAGTCCACTCCTTAATATAATACAACAGCTCCGCAAACGTCCTCTAAGTTATTATCTTAGCCTAAGCACCCTAACGCCATAGATATTAATATAAGGACCCTAGGATACGCTTTACTAGGGTCCCCTAAATAAGAATAACATATTAAGCTAGGCCTTTACTTTAAATGCGGAAGCAAGGATTATATCTTAAGATACTGCTCTATCCTTATGCCTTAATACAACTTATAAACGGCCAACACTAATAACCGTTTGCCGCATTAATCCTCTAGTTACCGCCCCCAATCTTTATCTAGCTCCAACTCCGCATCTAGTAAGCACTACTTATAAGGATAAAGTTATAACCAACGTTCTATAGAAACCCCTTCCCGCTCGCCACTAAAAGGTATGTCTTAGAGTTAAGTCGCTCTCCAGGATAGCTATATTACAGGATCTCATTAAATATATTAGATGTTGTAAAACCTAACTCTTAGGATTATAGTATAACCGTTAACTGCCGTCTTTAGCAGAAAGGTTAATAGGCTAACGCTTAAGTCCTAATTAATATAGGAGCTAGCGGTATAGGATTTATTAATAAGATCTTTATATAAGATAATAGGTTTACCCTAACACTCCTTAACCGGCATATTAACATATTTAGATTTAATAGTAAACGCACTATCTCGGGCTATATTACTTATATAGCGGCCCTAAGACTCTAATACCTAAACTATAAAGAATTAATTAAACTTTTTGTGACTACCCTAGGTTACCTAGTGATCCTTAAACAGCCCTAGATAAAGCTATATAAGGTAACTATTAATTAGGACAACCTTAAGCTTCTATTTACTGCCTCCCGTTATAAGCAGAAGTGCTTTATAACTCGCTGCTTAAGCCCTAAACCGAAATTTAAAAAATCTACCAAAATCTACTAGTTTAAAATTTCTACCAACATCTACCCTATACCTAAAAAGTCCACCTAATTCTACTAACCCAAGAATTCCACCAAATTCTACCAATATAAGATTTCTACCGACGTCCACTAAGAACCCAGAAATTATACTAGGCTATATAAACTAACTCTAACTACTATACCGCCCTGAACTAAGCAGAAGCCTAAGCCTAAGCTTAATATATAAAAGTACTAAAAGAACTGGTATTCTACTATAAAAAGGATACTTAAAGAACCCAAACCTAAATCTAATACTAACTCCATACCTAATACTGAACCTAAACATAAATAAGAAATTATATAAGAGACTAAGGACGATCTGAATTTGCTCAACACCTTAGATATTTATATAATTGGAGCTACCCTGTTAGTATAACTTGCTAGAAAACTAGAACATACGATCTTCGCTATTATAATAGCTAATATTAAGAAGGCCTTAGCACTAAAGAAGCACACTAACCCCGCCACGAAAGTACCCATAGAGTACTATAAGTATCTAGATATATTCTTATAAAAGGAAGCCAATAAGCTACCGGAACGCCATCTATATAATTATAAGATTATAGTTAAAGAAGGAAAATATTCTAGATTTGGACCCTTATACAGGATGTTCTAAAACGAACTCCAGGTACTACGGAAGTACTTAGACGAATATCTAGATAAAGGATTTATTAGAGCAAGTTCTTTACCTATAGCTATACCAGTAATCTTTATTAAGAAACCTGGCGGCGGTCTACGCTTCTACATAGACTACCAAGCTCTTAATGCTGTTACTATTAAGAACTAATACTTAATCCCATTAATCTAAGAGATACTAAACTAATTAAGTAAGGCTCGCTTCTATATAAAGCTTAATATTATCTACGTATTTAACCGCCTCCGTATTATAAAGGGATATAAATGGCTTACTATATTTCGTACTTAATACGGACTATTTAAATACTTAGTAATGCCATTTGGCCTTATAAACGCCCCGAGTTTATTCTAATACTTTATAAATAATACCCTACGTCCGTACCTAGACGTCTTTTATACTGCTTATATTAATGATATTTTAATATATAGCAATAGTCTAGCTAAACACTAAAAATATATTAAACTAGTCCTGCAAGCCTTGTGCGGAGCCGGCCTATAATTAGATATAGATAAATGCGAGTTCTATAAAACGGAAGTCCTATACCTTAGACTTATTATTTCTATAGATGGCGTATAAATGGACCCTAAGAAAGTTAAAGCAATTATAAACTAGCAAGAACCTAAGAATATTAAGGATATAAGGGCCTTTATAGGCTTCGCTAACTTCTACTAATAGTTTATTAATAACTTCTTCGCCTTGGTTTTACCCCTTATAGCCTTAACCTAAAAGGACAAAGCCTTTATCTTTAATAAGGAATATAAAAAGGCCTTCGCTTACCTAAAGGTTATATTTACCACTATACTTGTGCTTTAATACTTCAACCTAGACCGAATAAGTATTATAGAAGCTAACTTATCCAATTACATTACTGGAAGTATTCTGTCTTAATATAATAAGGAAGGAGTATTGCACCCTATAGTATACTTTTTAAAATAACTAAGTCTAGCTAAATATAATTATAAGATCTATAATAAAGAATTACTGGCTATTATTAGATACTTTAAGCAATGGCGACTAGAACTAGAAGGAGCCAGATTCCTAATTAAGGTTTTTAGCGATTATAATAATCTATAGTACTTTATAACTATAAAACAGCTAAGCTACTATTAAGTCCGCTAGTTAGAATATCTGTCCTAATTCTGATTTTTAATTATATACCGCCTAGGCGTTTAAGGTTAAAACCCTAATGCCCTAACTCAACGTTTATAAGATATAACAGCATAGAAAGAAGCGCGCGCCTACTGTAATTAAACCCTGCTTTGTCCCGAATTATTTAATCCCCTAGCTAAAGACCTTACGGTATACGTCCTTAATATAACTGATTAATTAATTAAACAGATTATAATTAACGAATACCCAAATAATAAGTTTATCTAAGAGACACTTAAGCTAATTTAAAATGGCGTTAGAAGCTCTAAAAAGATCTCTCTAAGTAAATATAAAGCTTATAGAGACCGCTTATACTACTAGAACCGCCTAGTTGTCCCTAATTATAATAAGCTTAAGCTTAAGCTCCTTAAACACGTATACGACCTACTAGTAGCCGGCTACCTAGGCTAAGGAAAAACCTTGGAACTACTCTAATAGGAGTACTACTAGCTAAACATACATAACACGACACAAAGGTACGTCTTTAGCTGCTATACCTACCAATAAGCTAAAGCTTTGCATAAGACATATAACAGCTTTCTAAAGCCACTGCCTGTTCCGGACCGAAGATAGAAGGATATCTTAATTAACTTTGTTATTAATCTCCCCTTAAGTAAAGGCTATATGAATATTATAGTAGTTATAAACTAACTATCCAAAATAAGACACTTAATCGCCTGTTCTAATATATTAATGCCTACTATTATCTAACTGTTCCTGGATCACGTATAGAAACTCTATAGACTCCCTAAAACGATTATCTCTAATAAAGGTAGATAGTTTGTTTCTATGTTCTAGAAAGAACTAACTACCCGACTCTATATTAAAGTACTATTATCTATAGTATACTACCTAGAAACGGATGGTTAAATGGAATGTATAAATGCTATAATGGAATAATATATTTGGATATACACGTTATATCTATAGGACGACTAGATGGACTGGCTTGTATTTACTAAGTTTATAGCAAATAACTCCGTCTTAGAAACTATAAAGGTCTCCCCATTCCTGGCTAACTACGGCTAGCACCCGCGAATAGGTTTTAAACCCTTTAGTAATGTTCCTTGCCTAGCTTATTAAGCCTTATAAGTTATAGAAGCAAATTAATTTATAAAGAAGATAGAAGAACTATAGGAGTTCCTTATTAATAAAATAATATAGGCCTAGTCTATCTATAAAGCCGTAGTAAATAAGAACTAAACCCTAGTACTAGCTTACTAAATTAGTAACTTTATCTGGCTAGATATAAGAAATTTAAATATAAAATAACCTACTAAGAAACTTAATTGGAAAAACGCCGGCCCTTATAAGATTAAAAAAGTTGTTTCTCCTTATGCCTACTAACTAAAGCTCCCTAATATAGTTAAAATCCACCCCATATTCTATACGTTAGTCCTCTACCCTACCGCCCCTATATTAGACGCCCTGCCTAGACAGATCTAAGACCCTCCCCTATTAGTTAAAGTAGATGGCGAAGATAAGTACCTTATTAAAAGAGTTAATAACATTAAGTATAATAAACAGAAATGCAAATATATATACCTTATAAAATGGAGAGGCTTTACTAAGCCCTTATAGGAACCTGTTGACTCTATAGGACTTACATAAGCCGTAGAAGACTTTTATAAACTCTACCCAGAACTACTATAGCCCTATCTCGCAGAAGCTTGAGTTTAAAGGGGGGGTACTGTTATAGGACACCTCCGTAATACCTTATATACGTCTACTTGTTTCCACCGTCTTAATTTCTATGTTAACGACTTAGTTAATTAAGACATATAATGGTAATCTGAGGCAATTTGCCATTACGTGACAGCAATCTATGGCAGTTTGCCGTCCTCTACTATATTCCACTATATTTTGCTAAGTTCCGCTAGGACTATAACCCAAAGCCTATTCCGCCCTGTGTATGTATTAACCAAGTAACTAAGTTAACAATATATACCCCTTTCCTCCTATTTCCATACCTTCTTTCCTTACGCAACGTCTTAACTTTATTACGTAGTTTATGTACATAGCTTAATAATATCTACTTTGCTATATATTATCACCGCTTATGCTCGCTTTGTAACAGTATGTCTCTAGCTACTACACCTACCAACAAGCCAAAGCTTTGTATAAGATATACAACGGCTTTCTAAAGCCACTGCCTATTCCGGACTAAAGATAGAAGGATATCTCAATTAACTTTGTTGTTAAGCTCCCTATAAGCAAAGGCTATATAAATATTATGGTATTTATAAACCAACTATCCAAAATAAGACACTTAATCGCCTATCCTAATATGTTAACACCTACCGTCGCCTAACTATTCCTAAATTATGTATAGAAACTCCACGGACTCCCTAAAACAATTATCTCTAATAGAGGCAGCCAGTTTATCTCTATGTTTTAGAAAGAACTAACTACCTAACTCCGTATTAAAGCACTATTGTCTATAGCATACCACCTAGAAACGGATAGTTAAACGGAACATGCAAATGCTATAATAGAACAATATATTTAGATATATACGTCGTACCTATAGAACAACTAGATAGACTGGCTTACATTTACCAAGTTTACTATAAATAACTCCGTCTCAGAAACTATAAAGGTCTCCCCATTTCTAGCCAACTATAGCCAGCATCCATAAATGGGTTTTAAACCCTTTAGTAATATTCCTCGCCCTACCTATTAAGCCTTATAAGTTACAGAAGCAAATAAATTTATAAAGAAGATGGAAGAACTATAAGAGTTCCTTACTAATAAAATAACATAGGCCTAATTGGTCTACGAAGCCGCAGTAAATAAAAACTAAACCCTAGCACCAGCCTACTAAATTAGTAACTTTATCTGGCTAGATATAAGAAATCTAAACACGAAATGACCTACTAAGAAACTTAATTAAAAGAACGCTGGCCCTTATAAGGTTAAAAAGGTTGTCTCTCCTTATACCTACTAACTAAAGCTCCCTAATACGGTTAAAATCCACCCTATATTCTATACGTTAGTCCTCTACCCTACTACCCCTATATTAGACACCCTGCCTAGATAGATCTAGAACCCTTCTCTACTAGTTAAAGTAGATAGTAAGGATAAGTATTTCGTTAAAAGAATTAACGATATTAAGTATAATAAACAGAAACGTAAATATATATACCTTATAAAATGGAGAGGCTTTACTAAGTCCTTATAGGAACCCGTTAACTCTATAGGACTTATACAAGTCGCAAAAGACTTTTATAAACTCTATCTAGAACTACTATAGCCCCATCTTACAGAAGCTTAAGTTTAAAGAGGGGGTACTATTATGGGACATCTCCGTAACACCTTATATATGTCCACCTGTTTCCACCGACTCAACAAGAAGAAACTAACCACAACACGGCAATCTGACGGCAATCTACGGCAATCTGGCGGTAGTCTGCCGCATTCTGCTATATTCTGCTAGGACTACTACTCAAGTCCTATTCTGTCCCGTGTATAGGTTGACCAAGCAACCAAACTAATGATATATACCCTTTCTTCCCGTTTTCTTACCTTCTTTCCTTACGCAACGTCTTGACTTTACCATACAGTTTATATACGTAGCTTAATAATATCTACTTTGCTACATATTATCGTCACTTATACTCACTCCGTGACAAGTAGCAGCCCTATAGAAGATTGAATAACGGCTAAACTAGATTGCTACTACAAATCCCTACCTAAAGACCTCCCTATAGAAGCCCACTGGACCTACTAAACCACTAACACCTACTACCCTAAGCAACACTACTGGTCCTAATATCAACCTCTCTATGCTAACCTTCCCATAGAAGCTACTAGATAGAGAACGCGAGCTACTTTAGAAGCTGAGGCGTTACTATAAATACCGTTAAGAAGGCTATTATAGCTATAGCCCAAACTGCCTAATAGCTAGGTTTAGCAGCCGCCGCCTAATACCTAACCTAATATCTTAAATACTAAATACGTTGCTATATGCTACTACTGTATAAAACAAAGACGTAGTGATAGCGGTAGAGTTAAATATAGAAATGGAAAATGCTAAGTCCTAGTCCTAAGTTATAGGTTAGGACGCCCTAATAGTAAGGGGATCTATATATTGGCCTACTTAATAGATAACTTAGTAAAGATAAATAGACAGAAATAGATAGTTTTACCTATAATAGAAATTACTACTAAAAAACAATATAAAAGCTATTCTATAATTAATTGCGGAGCTACTAATAAATTAATAGATACCTAATTTATGCGCACTTATAACCTACCTACCTTACCCCTTACTAAAGCCCATGCTCTATAACCTGCTAATAGTAGTTATACCGCATAGAAGATCACCTATATAGTATAACTCTACCTAGATATAAATGGGCACTAGAAAGAGCTCTAGGCCTATATTATACTACTTACTAACTACCTTATTATTCTTAGAATAAACTAGCTTAAATAATATAACCCCGCCATTAATTAGAAAAAGAGAGAAATAACCTTTAACTCTAAATACTGCAGAGAGACTTGCCTAGAATATGGCCTAGCCACCTCTATCTACTCCCTAGGATACCAACCTAAGGAACCCCTTATTACCCTACCTATAACTAACTACTACTATATAAGTGCTGCGGCCTTCTACCGCATAGTATATAGAAAAGGCTGGACCGTTACTATAGCCTCCTAATTATAACTATATAAGCTTAATAAAGAATAGGACTATATCCTCTATAGTAATAGGATAGATATAGTTAACCTTCTAGAAAACAATACCCCTATAAAACTCTACGGATTTTTACCTTTAGACTTTAAGAAGTTTATAAAGCTTAAAAAAGGACTTACTAATAAGGAACTCCGTAAGCTTCTCCCTATAAGGTACTATAACTTTATTAATATATACTTATAAAAGAGCATAGATATACTCCCCCTATATTAATCTAATAACTATGCCATTAATATTAAATAAGGAAAAACGCCACTTATAAGAGACCCTACCTAATATTAAAAGACAAACTTTTAGTTGTTAAAAAGTATATTAACAAGCACCTTAATAAAGGGTTTATTTGTCCTAGTATATCTCTAGCAGCCGCCCCTATCCTCCTTACTAAGAAGCTAGGAGGAGATATTTAATTCTATATTAACTATAGAGGACTTAACGCTATTACAATTAAGAACTAATACCCTGTACCGCTTATATATAAGACTTTTAAGCGGCTTAGCTAAGCTAAAATCTATACTAAGCTTAATATTATTGCCACCTTTAACCGCCTCTAAATATAGAAAAGTAATAAATGGAAAACCATATTTGCCTCGCGCTTTAGCTAATTTAAATATACCATTATACCCTTTAATATATATAACGGCCCAGGCAGCTTTTAAAGCTATATTAATAACGCCTTACAGGACTGCCTTAATAACTTCTACTCTACATACCTAGATAATATACTTATTTACAGCAATAACCCTTCTAAGTATACTAAGCAAGTTTAAAAGGTCCTATAGCGCCTTAGGGACGTAGGACTTTATATTAATTTAAAAAAGTATAAATTCTTAGTTACAGAAGTAAAATACCTTAAACTAATTATTACTATTAAGGGTATCCATATAGACCCTAAGAAGGTACGCATAATTACCAAATAGCAAACCCCTAACTGCATTAAGGATATATAAACTTTCCTTAGTTTTGCCAACTTCTATTAAAAGTTTATATATAACTTTTTGGGTGTTGTAGTACTATTTATAGCAATAATATAAATAAAAGGCCTTTCTATAAAAGGAAGAAAAATATATCTATATTTTATTAAGATACCTAAATACGAGAAGGCGTTCTAAGATCTTAAAGATGCTTTTACTAAAGCACCTATCCTAGCTTATTTTATACTAGGACGACAACTTTATCTTAAAACTAACTCCTTAGACTATATTAATATAGGCATTCTTTCCTAGATAGGCGATAACAGTCTCCTCTACTTAGTTATATTCTACTTATCTAAGCTTACACTATAAGAATATAACTATAAGATCTATAATAAGGAACTTCTCGCAATTATATAAGCGTTTAAGGAATTCTAACCAGAACTCTTTTTAGTAGAACCTGACTAGCCAACTAAAGTCCTTACGGATTATTGCAACCTTAAGTACTTTATAACTACAAAATAGCTAAACTAACGCTAAGTACGCTAGAACGAGTTCCTCTTTAGTTTTAATTTTAAAATCGTATATAGGCTAGGAGTATAAGGTACTAAGCCTAATAGCCTAATACGCCGCTTATAAGACCTTCCTTAGTCTAAAGATAACTTCTATAACTAGTTCCAATAATAGACAACCCTAAAAGTACGGAATTTGGCCCTAGGTATACTACCTATAATAGAGCTAACTATACCTTAGCTCTATACTATAGAACTAGAATTACCTCCTAAAATTAATAAACTTATTACTACGGTATATAATACCTCTGTTAACCTATTACTACATTAACTTATTGCCGTAAAGACTACTAGCGCCTATACGCTGCTAACTAACCTCTAAAGCTTAGAGCAGATTAATATAACAGCCTTAGAAGTAAAAGAGAATAGGCTTTATTATAGAGGCTGTCTATTTATCCCTAACTTAGAAAATCTATAACAGCAACTAATCTAAATGGCCTACAACCTCTGATTAAGCGGCTACCTAGGTAGAAAAGGAACCTATAAGCTTTTTAGCCGATACTACTTCTGGCCTAAAATAATAAACTTAGTTAAACGCTTTATAGGCGCCTGCTATAGTTATAAGCGCGCTAAGGCCTTTAATATAAAGTACTAAGGATTACTGTACCCTCTACTAGTACCTATATAATAATAGACAGATATTGCTGTAGATTTTGTTATTAACCTACTACCCTATAAATAACATAGCCGTACCTATAAGAACATCCTTATAATATGCCAAATTATAAAAGAGCGCCACTACGTCCGAACTAAAGGCGTAGCCGTTAGCGATGTTACTAACGCCTTTCTCCGCGAAATTTACCGATTATATCCCTTAACCCGTCGATTTGGGTCCGTAGCTTATCGATAAGTGCTAGCCAATTAGATTAACTAAATTCGATAGCCGTGCTCAGATATTTAAAGCTTTTGATATTGCTTAATCTCTACGCAAGCTTATCCTTTGGAGTTAAGTCGCTCAATATGAGGCTGCCGGCAGGCATCGTTCCTGCAGAACGGTATCCTGGAGATACTACAGCCAATTTGAGTCAATGGTTGAATTCTATAGAGAGCATGCGTAGTCTTGATCCCGGTATTCGCGCACAGACCACATAACTGACGGACCCCGACAGGTTAAGGGATAGGTTACCTAACTTGATTACGTCCGACTAAGGCATATAGTTTGGCTCTAATATATAGAGACAAATCTGCCAACGCCTTAGCATCTCCATTAAGATATCTACATCCTTCTACTATAAAACTACTAGGTAACTAGAAAACGCTAATACTAGCATTAAAGCATACCTATAATAGGTAGTCGCCTATAGTTAAGATAACTAGGTAAATTACCTCCTACTAGGTAAATTCGCAGCGAATAACTATGTCTTAACTACTATAGGACTTACTCCATTCTTTGCAAATAAGGGATATTACCTCTAATCCGGTATAGAACCACTAAAACCTATTAATAATAAACTGCCATATATAAAACGCCTTAAAATGCTACTTACCAACTAGTATACAGACTATATAAAAAATCTACTTAACTACTATAAGGGAGAAATAGCCTGGGCTTAAGTAAAATAGGCCTACTTCGCTAACTATTATAGAACGCCGCCACCGGAGATGCGTGTTAGTGACTAGGTATAGCTAAATATATATAATATCTCTATATAGAGGCCTATAAAGTTACTTAATTATAAAAAGCTTGGCCCCTATTTAATTAAACGAGTTATTAATAGGGGAGCTGTATACAAGCTAGAGCTTCTACCTGCCCTAACTACCTACAAAATATGGCCTATATTTTACCTATAGCTACTATAACGAAGCCTTGTGGGAAACACTACGGTTAACTTACTAATGGGCTGGGTATGTAGGTAAATAGAAAGTTAACAATGTAACAGGTACAAATAACAACTAGTAGAGTGGTTGCCTAATAGATTAACTCTAATTGTATTCTGAGATTTACTATAAAGAAAGGAACTATCTAGGTAGGGACTGTGGGTCCTTAAATACATAACCATATACCTAAGAAAGTCCTTACTCTATCCGCTCTGTCTACTCTATTTACTCTATTATAGATCTTATAGATTATATAGATTATATAGATTATATTACGTAACCTCGATTACTATTCCTTGTTATATAGTTCTACCGGATCTATCCTAGACTGTACCTATATTAACCAACTAGCTTCCTCTAACTCCTCTCTAAATAGTTATAGCATTATACTTAAAGCGTTTATAACACTATCTCCCTCCTCTTTATCTTCGTCCTTAAAGATTCTTAATATCTTTAAGTTATCTACTAGAGGTATAATATCTATCTAATTAATTTGGTTAATATTGTTACTTATTATGCCTAAGGCTCCTTCTTCCTCTTCTACGGTTTATTAGTCTTGCACTGTTACTGCAATACTATCTCTTAGTAAAGTAATGCTATCTCTATATTCTTGTTGTGCGAAAGAGGGGTTAGTTTATGTTATATTGGCAAGCCCTTTATCTTAGCAATCCTCTTCCTATTCTAAGTGCACTAAAGTAAATATTTAATTGTCCTGCGACGTTTGCTTAGTTTCTAACGCTAAGTATACGTATCTTATTACTCTTAGTAGCCTTTAAGTACCCTTATTAATTGTTGTTAGGGTTCTAGGTTTAATCTACTGCTATAAAGCTTAATAATAAGCTCTTAGTAGCGCTAGCTAAACTTTATTATTTCTATAACGCTAAGTAAGAGGCTGCTACTGCTTAATAATGGGCTCTTAACTCTCGTCTGGCTGCGTCTGCTTAGTTAATCCATCTTAAGAAGATATATAAGAAGGTTTGTTTTAAGGAGTGGAAACTTGTAGAATAAGGCCTTTAGGAACTTAGCAATAAAAGAACGGATTCTCTTCTAATAAAAAGGGAAATAACTCCAAATATATTGGTAGGTGCTCTTTTTAGGTCCCCCTTAGGTAACTTATTCTTTAGTGATCCTTCCTTATTAATACTGCCTAACCCTTTTTTTTAATACTCCTATACCTTTTCTATGGCGTTCTTTAAGTTACCTAGTAGCTCCTAGGTAGTCTTATTATAGCCTATCTACCTAACTTTATACTATATTTTGTTATTAATATCCTTATAATTAATAATTTTTAAAACTTCCTATTTATCTTCCTCCTGTCCTCTATATATATCTGCTTTATAGACTAGTGGCTTAATATTCCCGTATACTGGCTCTAGCATTACGATATACTATATAGGGTAAATCTTTATTTTCTTTAGTAAGTTAAGTCTATACGTAACTTCTAAGATTTTTACTTTAACTATAAATAGTCCTAGTTTAACATAGTCTAACTTTTTGCTTAGTTATTAACTCTTGAAATTTTTATATAGTAGCCACACTTTATCTCCCTCCTTAAGATCTGGTTCCTTAGATCTTTTAGCATTATAGTGCCTTTTTATTCTTTCCTATACTAGTTTAGCTGTTTCCTTAAAGTGCGTATAAAGATTTATCAAGTTCTCTATTCTTTATTTAGCTGTGCTATTTATTTTCTTTACTTATTATAGTAATAATATTATTCTTAGCTTATATCCGTAATTCGCTTTAAAAGGTAATATACCTATCCTTTCCTATAGTGTTGCATTATATATAAACTACGTAACTGGTAATAATAATACCCAATCATTTTGTGTATAGTTAACGTAATATCTTAAGTACTATTTTAACATTTGGTTTAGTCTCTCTATTTAACCGTCTGTCTATGGGTAATATGCTATTAATATTACTGCTTAAACCCCTTATTTAGCTAAGAATACCTCCTAGAATGCTGCTATAAATCCTAGATCTCTATCTAATATAACCTTTATTGGTGCTCCATGTCTTATAAATACTTCTTTTATATAGATTCTAGCTATATCCTCTACTAAGATTTCTTTTATACACGCTATAAAGTAGCCCTACTTGGTTAACTTGTCTACTATTATAAGAATTATATTATAATCCTGTCCGGTAATAGGGTCCTTTAACTTTGGTAACTTTATAATAAAGTCCTATAATATAACCTCCTATAATCTTTCTAGTACTTTAATAGGTTGTAGCCCTCTATACGGCTTATACCTTATTATTTTATTCCTTTAAAAGTCTAGACATTCCTTTATAACTTATCTCGCTAGTTCCCAGATTCTTTAAATAATGTACTCTTTTTAAAGTCTTAATACTAAACCTATAGCTCTATTATGTCCTTAAGTTACTTCTCTATAGAACTTATTAATAAACTCCTTCGCAATTGCTTTTAGTATATATATAGCTTTTTAGTGCTCGTACTGCTCTAACTCTAGATCCTTATCCTGTGCTTCTTTAATCCTTTATAACCATATGCTTTCTAGTGTCTTGTAGGTCTAACTTTCTTCTCTAGTTGCTGTAAGCTTGGGATAATTGTACCTAATTAATCTATCCTTATCTTTTCTTAATATAGCCCCTAACAGCTTGTCTTTATTTTACAACTCTATCTTCCTACTAAGTATATTTGCTCTTATATTTTTAGTACTTTTAGTATACTGAATTTTGAAATAGTATTCTGTAAGCATTTCCGCCCATTTAACCTGTCTTTGGTTTAGTTCCTTTATTATTAGGAACCCTATTAGGTTTTTATAGTCTATCTTAACTATAAATAGTTTCTCTGTGCCTTGTAAGAATGCTCTCTATTCTTTTAATACCGTAACTATACCTAATAACTCTTTATTGTAGATATCATAGTTCAGTTCTAGTGGTGTTATTTTTTAACTATAGTATGCTACTGGGTGCCATCCGTCTGGATGCTTCTATAGTAGGTATGCTCCTAATATAAAGTCTAATGCATCTGTTTCCACAACCATATCTAACTTTGGTTGGTAGATTTTAAGGATTGGATCCTAGGTAAACAACTCCTTAAGTTCTCTAAACAGTTTCTTTTACTTACTACCCTATATCTATAGTTCCTCTTTTTTTATAAGTCTTATAAATGGCCTAATATTCTTTAACTATTATGCTATAAACCTCCTATAGTAGTTGTAAAACCCTAAGAATAATCTTAACTGCGTAACGTTCTTTAGTTCTTGCTAACTTACTATAGCTTCTACTTTCTTTAGGTCCATACTAATTTTACCTAGCTTAATAATAAATCTAATAAAATCAGTCTTCCTAATAAAGAACTCGCATTTCTTAATTGCTACTAGCATCTTTTCTTCTTATAGTCTTTTTAAAACCCACTTAATATATTCTCTATGTTCCTCCTTATTCACTAAGTAGATAATATTATTATTAAGGTATACCATAACAAACTTATTAAGGTGTTCTCCTAATATACTATTAATTCTCTTCTAAAATGTTGCTGGTGTATTTATAAGTCTAAACTGTATTACTAATGGCTTATACAGTCCTTCCTTTAACCTAAAGGCTGCCTTCTATTTATTGCCTTCCTTAATTCTGATTTAATAATACGCCTACTATAGATCTATCTTTGTAAAGATCCGTGCGTTACCTATCCTACTCTAGATTTTGCTAATTAAGGGTAAAGGATACCTATCCTTTCTAGTAATACTATTTAACTGTCTATAGTTAATGCATATCCTAAGTTTTCTGTTTTTCTTTGGGATGAACAGCACTAAATACACCGCTAATAACTATAACAGCCTAATATATCCCTTTTATAAGTTTTCCTGGATAAACTCTTTAAGTGCTACTAACTCTGTTTTAGTAAGCTTATAGATTGGAAAGAACTTTAGACTTGTTTCTGATTCTAATTCTATTTTATAATCCTATGCTATATATTCTAATAGCTTTTTACTTTTTGGGCTCTATAGCTTTTTACTTTTTGGGCTCTATAGCCTTTTGCTATACTTATGGTATCTCTTTAGTATATAACTTAAGCCTCGCTTAGTCTCTTTGTATATCACTCTGACTTAGTACCATACTATCTTGGTTTACTGTTATATCTTATATCGTTATATATCCCTAATATTGACCTATTCTATAACCCAATTAATCCTTAGATTATACTCCTGTAATTAAGGTATTCCTAATATTGCCTTATCCTTTCCTAACGGTAGGATATTAAAAGATATCTTAATTGGTCTTCCTTTAATAGTTAACTAGATTAGTCCTATTTTAAGATTAATAATACCTCCTCTATAGGCTATTAGATCTCCTAAAATTATTATTAACAGGTATAGATGTTCTTTCTGTCTGTATAGTAACCCTATTCTTTTAACTACTGCTAATAATATATAATTTCTTATTACTCCACTATCTATTAACGCTTTAAACTTTTGGTCTTGCTATTTAACTTATAAATTTAGGTATTAACCTGTAATTCCTTTAAGGGTCTAAGGCTCTACTACTGGCTCCCTCTAGTTTTATAGGCCTCTACTTTTCCTAACTATTGGCTATTTAACCTTAACTATACTTGGTCCCTCTATGGCTAATACTTAGTTTGCTTCTTTTCTTCTATATACCATAGATAAGTGTTCTTTGGGTACTCCTACTACTATTATCTATCTAGGCATTCTTCTATAAGGAACCTTCCTAGTTAAAGTATTAAGTCTCCTAGTTCTTGAACTTCTACTGGGTGCCAACTATATATATACTTGGCGTTTCTATATTGCTTTTCGTTTACCATCTAATACATTTTTATTAGATACTTGCGATATTTGTCCTTAGGTATCTTATGCATATTGCACATATTATTTATATATACTATCTACGCCAATATATAATACGCTGGGTGCTTTGAGTTAACTCTTGGCTTATCTTTATCCTTAAGTTTAAACCTTTCCTGCGTTAATCTAAACGCTGCTATGTTATTTGCTAGTACTAATACCTGCATTATCTCTCTCTAGTCTATAGCCTGTTCTTCTAGATTCTTTAATGTTATAACTAACGCCCCTTTTATGTAACTTATCTGCTCCTTAGATATTGCTTAATCTAGTATAACTTTCTTATCTAGCCATATACAGAGATCTTCCTACTTATTATTTCCTCTTTACTTATACCACTTCTGGTATAGCTTAGTAAGTGTATATAATCTGTCCATAAGGAAGTATCTCTTTATTGCTGCATTATTGTAACCTTTAGTGTGTTGCTCTGCAAATTTGGTTGGAATCTCTAGATCCTTTTCTTATTCCAGTTTATCTAACTACTTAGCTCTTAGCGTTCCTAACCTTAGCCTATTAGTGACTTTTTATATAGGTGCTCTGTCCTTTATACGTCCTGGCATAGCTAATCTTTAGTCTAGCTTTTATTCTTGCTATACAATAATTTGTTGCCTAAACTCATCTATACTTTTTTTTTTATTTTCGTCTTCTAAAAGGATCCTTAAAGTTATCTTGCTTTTTAATTACTGTGTTAACTTTTTAACCTTTAGGCTAAACACTGCTGTAGACCTTATTTGTTCTTCAAAAACTTGGTTCCCTAGGAATTGTCGTCCTAAGCTTATTTGTTTGTCTTTAAACTAAGCTGCTGCCTTCTCCCATCAGTTATTGTCCGTTGTAGGTTCTTAGGTATATCTTATCTCTTTTTAAGAATTTTAAGCGTCTCTTATCTCTTCTTAAGAATCTTAAGCCTTTAGCTTTTTACCTTTATTAAGTGGTAAGCTAGCACTAGCAGTTGTCTGCTTGCTTAACCACTTTTAAGTATTACTCCTTTTGTCTTATAAAGTAATGGATACCGTATCTAATAGTGTTATAATATCCGTTACTAAACCGCGTTCTATAGTGGTCTTAGTGTCTACTTCTATTGCGTTATTAAAATTTAAGTGCCCCTAGTTGGCCTCTTTTTCTTCCTTATTACTATTAATTAATAAGTACTCTAACTTTATTGTTATAGTTACTAATCTTTATCTGTATATTGCTGTAATATCTTAATTTAGCTTATAGAGTTGATCTTATTTTTTATCTAACTCTCTAGTTCCTTTAAGTTTTCTTAACTCTGGCTCCTGTAGCTAATAGCTTATACCATACTTAGCGTCCTTATAAATTTGGCATACGTTATTGTAATAAAACGCAAAGTGCTTAATTAAACACTCCTTGGTTCTGCGCAATATCCCTATATCTGTGTTATTATACTCTAACAACCTAGTGCCTTTTACTATATGGTTACTCTAACCACCTCTATAGTCTCTAGTAAAATAACCCTATTTCCCATAATTTATGCAAGCTCCTCTTTTAAACCATTCTTCCTATTATAGAGTTTGCCTAAATGTCTTCTGTTAATAAGATCCCTAGTTTAGCCTCTACTCCTTAGTCCTATAATTACTTAATCCTTAACCTCTAGGTTTCTATAGTTTCTTATTCTATCTCTTAAATTCTTTAGTGCCGCTTAAGTCCATTAGCTCTAGCCCACTGTTCTATAGTCTTTAACTTTATATCTGTTGATGCGTACTCTGCGCCTTATATAACTGTAGAACTCTATTTTGCCCTTTTTTAGCTTGTTCCCTCTAATAGATCCTATTATTAATCTTTATTAACTAATCTATTAACTCTCTTAGAGTTTCCGCATCTTCTATTAGGATAATTGCGTCTTGGACTTTAGCCTTAAGTCCCTGTTTATACTATACCATAAGCGCCTTATTATTCTACTTAACTTATATTGCGAGTGTTTAAAACTGTGTTATATACTTAGTTGCTAAAGTGCATTATACTAGGTTCTGAAGTTTTCTCTTCGCTATGGTTGTTGCTTCTAGGTCTCTAAATATCTATATAAGCCTTTCTGTAAACCCGTTCTAGTTGGTAAATATAAACCATACTTCTTAGTTAGTAGTTGTTATTCTATTTATCTAGATTTTAGTAAGGTAAGATTTAAACTACTTAAGTGCTCTTCTAGTTAAGAATAGTCCTGTATATGCTACTTAGTCTATAGGTGTTACTAACTTTACCCCTTCTTGTATGACCTTAAAGTGTATTTGCATAAAGAACCGTTTAATTAAGGGTAACTTAACCTTAGCTACTCTAATTCCATTAATTCTGTCTTTAAGTATTTAGTTATTATCTATTAACTAATTAACTATTTCCTGTAACTAATCCACTATGACTAGCTGCGAATCAGTATCTCTTATACTGGTGTCTCCTCCTAACCCTAAGGTCGTAGCTACTGTAAATGGCGTCGTAACTGGTACTTTTAGTGGCATATTGTTCGACTTTATTAATACTGTAACCTTGGTAGTGAATATATAACAAAGCCTTATAGGAAACACTACGGTTAACTTGCTAATGGGCTAGGTATATAGATAAACAGGAAGTTAACAATATAACAGGTATAAATAACAACTAGTAGAGTGGTTACCCAATAGATTAACTCTAATTATATTCTAAGATTTACTATAAAGAAAGGAACTATCTAGGTAGGGACTGTGGGTCCTTAAATACACAACCATACACCTAAGAAAGTCCTTGCTCCGTCCGCTCTGTCTACTCTATTTGCTCTGTCACAGATCTTATAGATTACACAGATTACACAGATCACATTACATGACCTTGGTTACTATTCCTCGTCACATAGTTCTACCGGATCTATCCTAGACCGTACCTGTATTAACTAACTAGCTTCCTCCAACTCCTCTCTAAGTAGTTGTAGCATTGCACTTAAAGCGTCCGTAACAGCTACTATACCTTTACTAGCCTAACCCCTTACTAGGACAGATATAGCCTAAACCCCTACTAGTACTAATTTAAGACAAGAATGAAGATAAAAACTATAAGGAGTAGACCATTAAACAAATTATTAACTCTAAATACTTTAGCAAAGGTAGAGGACGACGGCTCTACTACAGAGCTATTTATATAGGATTTAACATAGATTAGCCAGAATGGCAACTATAGGAAGACTTTAAAAATGTAAAGGATCTAATTAGCAACTTCCACTACGCAAACCTACAGAAACTAGGCCTAAGCAGAGATTTTATACCTAATCCTCTGTCACGGAACCCCACCGTAGGGGCCTCCATGAGAGAGCCCCATGCTCCCACGTACACCTCGCGTACAGCTTACGTCAGCTACGCGTAGGTATATCACCTCCTTACGCCCTCGACCCTTACGATCGATCGCGCAACGTCTTGTAGACTCCTCGAATACATACGCTCTGTAGCTATTGCCCCCGTCCCGTAACATTACGTTGCGCCTTTTTTATTACCGACGCTTAGCCTATAACCAATTCTACGTCTCTACAATACCACAGGCGCTGCCAGAAGCAGCGTGTCTCCTACTTTATACCTTTAAAGAACCAATAATAGTAAGACGAAATTCCTTACTAGCTACTATGCCAAACTTAAAGAATAATCTAATACCTATATTAAACCCACAACGCCAATCAATCCCAGGAGGATTTAATTTATTAGCCCTAGCTTTAACCCCTAAAGGGAAGCCTAGTGGCTTAAAAAACTATAATAGCCTTAATAAGGTAGACATTAATAATATCTTATCTTTTATTAACTATATAACTACAGACAAATAAGCTAAAGGGCTACCACCTATTAAAATCAAGATATAAGACGCCAAAATGTTTATAAAAATGGTAACACAAGAACCTAACAAATACTACCGCCTTCTATAGAACTATTATCTAAAGCTTATATAAGCTGAGATGTATACTACCTAAGATTATAATATTATCTAAGACCTACAAGCTTATAAGGCGCTCGCTAACAACATACGCTAAGAGATTAAAGATAACCTCCGTAAGTCTAAACGCGACGTCCAACAATTAAAGAAGGCTAAGATTATACTTATTACTACAGTTACTAAAAGAGAGGGTATAATTAAATACCTATAATCTTAGCTTAATAAGCACATTTGTAATAATACCAGATACCCCTCTACTACATACAACGCCACCTATATCTCTATGCCCCTGGCAACCTCACCTACTTAACGCTTAACGGAGGGTTAGTGCTAAGTAGCTTTGCCTAACAGGAACCCCTACCACAGTAATAACAAAAGCCACAATAACTAAACCTAAACTGCCACCGTAGGGTCTAATATACGCTACCCTAATCCCCTAATCTTTAAGGGTGACCGTAAGGAATACAGCTACTAGAAGATGTAAATCTATAAGAAACTAACCTAGAGCGCCTGCCTTTTCCCCACAGAAGATGCTAAGATTGGCTATATTATTAGGCGAATAAAGGGCATCCTGTTTAATAGGCTCTTTGCTTAATAGAAGACTAGCAGTCCCTAGAAGTGGTAGTCCCACTAGGAAGTCCTTAATAACCTTAACTAAATGTACTGTGACTATAACCTAGTGGCCACTAGTTAAGCTAAACTATGTGCCCTAAAGATAAGTCCCACTAAATTATTTAATAAGTTCTATATTAAATTCCAGGAATATACTAGAGTTCTTACCTAAGATGATGCTAAAGACCAGGAAGACCTTCTTAAAAAAGTTACTTATTACCTTAGTCACGCAGCCGCCAGCCACAATTATAACAACGTTTACGATATGGTAGCAGCCCTATAGAAGATTAAACAATAGCTAAACTAGATTGCTACTGCAAACCCCTGCCTAAAGACCTCCTTATAGAAGCCCTCCGGACCTATTAAACCACTAACACCTACTACCCTAAGCAACACTACTGGTCCTAATATTAACCTCTCTATACTAACCTTCCTATAGAAGTTACTAGATGGAGAACGCAAGCTACTCCAGAAGCTAAGGCGTTGCTATAGATGCTGTTAAGAAGGCTATTATAGCTATAGCCTAAACTGCCTAATAGCTAGGTTTAGTAGCCGCTGCCTAATACCTAACCTAGTACCTTAAACACTAAATACATCGCTATATGCCACTACCGTACAAGACGAAGATATAGCAATAGCGGTAGAGTTAGATATAGAAACGGAAAACGCTAAGTCCTAGCCCTTAGTTGCAGGTTGGGACACCCTAATAATAAGGGGATCTATATATTAGCCTACTTAATAGATAACTTAGTAAAGATAAACAGACGGAAATAGATAGTTTTACCTATAATAGGAATTACTGCTAAAAATAATATAAAAGCCGTTCTATAATTAATTACGGAGCTACTAATAAATTTATAGATACCTAATTTGTATGCATTTATAACCTACCCACCTTACCCCTTACTAAAGCCTACGCCCTATAACTTGCTAACGGCAGTTATACCACATAAAAGATTACCTATATGGCACAACTCCACCTAGATATAAACAGGCACTAGGAAGAGCTCTAGGCCTATATTATACCACTTGCTAACTACCCTATTATCCTTAGAATAAACTAGCTTAAATAATATAACCCCACTATTAACTGGAAAAAGAGAGAAGTAACCTTTAACTCTAAATACTGCAGAGAGACTTGCCTAGGATATAGCCTAGCTACCTCTATCTACTCCCTAGGATACTAACCTAAGGAACCCTTTATTACCCTACCTATAACCAACTACTACTATGTAAGTGCCGCGGCCTTCTACCGCATAGCACGTAAGAAAGGCTGGACCGTTACTATAGCCTCCTAATTATAACTATATAAGCTTAATAAAGAACAGGACCACGTCCTCTACAGTAATAGGATAGACATAGTTAACCTCTTAGAAAACGATGCCCCTATAGAACTCTACGGACTTTTACCTTTAGACTTTAAGAAGTTTATAAAGCTTAAAAAAGGACTTACTAATAAGAAACTCCGCAAGCTCCTCCCTAAGAGGTACTACAACTTTATTAATATATGCTTATAAAAGAGCGTAGATATACTCCCCCTATATTAACCTAATAACCACGCCATTAATATTAAATAAGGAAAAACGCTACCCTATAAGAGACCCTACCTAATATTAAAAGACGAACTCTTAGTTATTAAAAAGTATATTAACAAACACCTTAATAAAGGATTTATTCGTCCTAGTATATCCCTAGCAGCCGCCCCTATCCTCCTTGTTAAGAAGCTAGGAGGAGGTATCTAATTCTGCGTTAACTATAGAGGACTTAACGCTATTACGATTAAGAACTAATACCCCATACCGCTTATATATAAGACTTTTAAGCGGCTTAGTTAAGCCAAAATCTATACTAAGCTTAATATTATTGCCGCCTTTAACTACCTCTAAATATGGGAAGGTAATAAATGGAAAACCGTATTTACATTACGCTTTAGCCAATTTAAATATACCATTATGCCCTTTAGTGTATATAATGGCCTAGGCAGCTTCCAAAGCTATATTAATAACGCCTTATAGGACTACCTTAATGACTTCTGCTCTGCGTACCTAGACAATATACTTATTTATAGTAATAATCCCTCTAAGTATACCAAGCACGTTTAAAAGATCCTATAGCGCCTTAGGGACGCAGAACTTTATATTAATTTAAAGAAGTGCAAATTCTTAGTTATAGAAGTAAAATACCTTAAACTAATTATTACTATTAAGGGTGTCTATATGGACCCTAAAAAGGTACGTATAATTACTAAATAGCAAACCCCTAACTGCATTAAGGACGTATAAGCTTTCCTTAGTTTTACCAACTTTTATTAAAAATTTATATACAACTTCTTAGGTGTTGTAGCACCACTTATAGCAATAATATAAACAAAGGGCCTATCTATAAAAGGAAGAAAAATATATCTATGTTTTATCTAGACGCCTAAATATAAGAAGGCGTTCTAAGACCTTAAAGATGCTTTTACTAAAGCACCCATCCTAGCCTACTTTATACTAGGACAATAACTCTATCTTAAGACTAATTCCTTAGACTATATTAACACAGGCGTCCTCTCTTAGATGGGTAATAACGGCCTCTTCTACCTAGTTGTATTCTACTTATCTAAGCTTACACTATAAGAATATAACTATAAGATCTATAATAAGGAACTTCTTGTAATTATATAAGCGTTTAAGGAATTCTAACCAGAACTCTCCTTAGCAGAACCTAACTAGCCAACTAAAGTCCTTACGGATTATTGTAATCTTAAGTACTTTATAACTATAAAACAGCTAAACCAACGCTAAGTACACTAGAATGAGTTCCTCTTTAGTTTTAACTTTAAAATTATATATAGGCTAGAAGTATAAGGTACTAAGCCTAATAGCCTAATACACCACTTATAAGACCTTCCTTAGTCTAAAGATAACCCCTATAACCAGTTCCAATAACAAACAATCCTAAAAGCATAAAATTTGGCCCTAGGTATACTACCTATAATAGAGCCAACTGTACCTTAGCTCTATACTATAAAACTAGAATTACCTCCTAAAATTAATAAGCTTATTACTACGGTATATAACACCTCTGTTAACCTATTACTATATTAACTTATTACCGCAAAGACCGCCGGCGCCTATATACTGCCAACTAACCTCTAAAGCTTAGGCCAGATTAATATAGCAGCCTTAGAAGTAAAAGAGAATAGGCTCTATTATAGAGGCCGTCTATTTATCCCTAACTTAGAAAATCTATAATGGCAACTAATCCAAATGGCCTACAACCTCTGATTAAGCGGCTACTTAGGTAAAGGAGGAACCTATAAGCTTTTTAGCCAATACTACTTCTAGCCTAAAATAATAGACTTAGTTAAATGCTTTATAGGTGCCTGCTACAGTTATAAGCACGTTAAGGCCTTTAATATAAAGTACCAAGAACTACTGCACCCTCTACCAGTACCTATATAATAATAGGCAGATATTACTATAGATTTTATTATTAACCTACTACCCTATAAATAACACGGCCGTACCTATAAGAACATCCTTATAATAATATACCAACTTGTAAAAGAGCGCCACTATGTCCTAACTAAAGGTGTAGCTATTAGCGACATTACTAACGCCTTCCTCTGTAAAATCTACTAATTATATAGGTTACCTAACTTGATTACGTCCAACTAAGGTATATAGTTTGGCTCTAATGTATGGAGACAAATCTGCTAACGCCTTAGCATCTCTATTAAGATGTCTATATCCTTCTACTACAAAACTGCTAGGGAACTAGAAAACGCTAATGCTAGCATAAAAGCGTACCTATAACAGGTAGTTGCCTATAGTTAAGACAACTGGGTGGATCACCTCCTACTAGGTAAATTTGCAGTAAATAACCACGTTTTAACTACTATAGGACTTACCCTATTCTTCGCAAATAAGGGATATTACCCCTAATCTAGCATAGAGCTACTAGAACCTATTAATAAGAAACTGCTATATAGAAAACGCCTTAAGATGCTATTTACCGACCAGTATATAGACCGTATAAAAAATCTACTTAACTACTGTAAGGGAGAAATGGCCTGGGCTTAAGTAAAGTAGGCCTACTTTACCAACTATTATAGAACGCCACCACTAGAGATGCGTGTTGGTAACTGGGTATAGCTAGATATACGCAATATCTCTACGCAGAGGCCTATAAAGTTACTTAATTATAAGAACCTCGGCCCCTATTTAATTAAACGAGTTATTAATAGGGGAGCCGTATATAAGCTAGAGCTCCTGCCTACCCTAGTCACCTATAGAATATAGCCCGTATTCTACCTATAGCTACTATACCTTTATTAGCCTAATCCCTTACCAGGACAGATACAGCCTAAACCCCTACTAGTATTAATCTAAGATAAGAACGAAGACAAGAACCACAAGGAGTGGACTATTAAATAAATTATTAACTCTAAATACTTTGGTAAAGGTAGAGGATGGTGGCTCTACTATAGAGCTATCTATACAGGATTTAATATAGATTAGCCAGAATAGTAACCATAGGAAGACTTTAAAAATGTAAAGGACCTAATTAGCGACTTCTACTATACGAACTCACAGAAACCGGGCCTAAGTAGAGATTTTATACCTAATCCTCTATGGGAGCCCTTATAGAGTTAAACCGTTGTATATTACCACGTAAGGGCAAATTGCCGTTAGATTGCCACAGATTGCCATTATATAATGGCAAAGCGCGATCACGTAACTAGAATATTATTGAGATGTCTAGGAACTTCAACTAGCGGTTAAAGTTGTCTAATTAGTTGGATTCTTAGGTGCCAAGCCTTATTATATAACGTTATTTTAAGCCTTTAGCAATACCCCCTTTTTTTTTCTCTATACCTTAAGCGTCCCTTCTATATATATATAGTAACCATAGCGTTGCCGGAGCTCCGCCTCTATAAAAGGGGGGGTAGTGTTATGGAACCCTACTATAGGGGCCTCTATAGAAGAGCCCCGTGCTCTTGTGTATACCTTGTGTATAACTTACGTCAGCTATGCGTAGGTATATCACCTCCTTACGCCCTCGACCCTTACGATCGATCGCGCAACGTCTTGTATACTCCTTGAATATATACGCTCTGTAGCCATTGCCCCCCACCCCGTAACAATCTTAGAGTATATATAACGGGCTCGTATAAATGCTTCTAAACTAAAGCTTATAGATTGCTACCATACAAGAATACTAAGCTAAGGAGAAGAAGAAGTCTGTTAGAGACTGGCAAGATACAAAGGGGTCGCCAAGGCGCTAGTAAAAAGCAAGCCAATAGCGATTTTCCATCCCGGGGATAGAAAATCCTGATTGGTTAACAGGAGTTAGGGTCTACTAAGTATGGCAGGTAGCATACTCTAGCACTATCACATTACCTTCCCCTCCCAAAAAATCCTGCCCTTAGGCGTTGTCCGAGCTCTTTATTATTATCTAAATTGTTATAGTTATCTACCCCTTCTTCTTAGCATTTAATCCAGCCTTCTAATTGGCGTGGTGGTCCAGGGAGGTTAGGGTGGGCTAGGTAGAAGTCCCGTAGCTTATAGGGAGAGTACTTAAAATTAAATACGGGGTACTATTTTAGATCTTCATTGTAACCTACCTAGCTCGCATAGTATTTTAGGGTACTACGGTCCTTTTTAACTACTAAGATCTCTTTAACTTCCTATTCCTTATCCTCTGCAATCTAAACTAGTAGTAGGGGGTTATTGTACTGTCTAGGTAATAGGTTGTCCGCGGCCTTCTGTAGTTAGTCTAGGGAGAAGACAGGGTAGATCTTTATTAACTTAGGTAGCTTAGCCCTAAAAGAGTGCCCTTCCTCCTTAAGGATTTTATAGGGGCTAGCCATTTGGTGGTTTAGCTTATGGCTCGGCCTCTAGGTCTTCTAGTTTTTTGTTAATAACTATACCCTATCTCCTACCTAAAAGTCTACCTTGCGGCAATATTGGTTTACGTCAGCCTCTTTCTTCTCTTATACCCTTTTTATAATTACTTAGGCAGTCTCCTAGGCTCCGTGTATTCTCTTAGCAAATATCTAGGCCTTTTTATAGCTAAGGCGTTCGCGGGCCGTTATAGGTCCTGTAGGTCTATCCCAATTAAAGAATGTTCGTGGCTTATATCCATAGAGTAGCTTAAATAGCGACATTCCTATACTGTTATAAGGGAGCATAAGCTATGCGTAGTCTATTATAGGTAGTAGTTTTAACCAGTTGTCCTAGTAGTAGTTAACAAAGGGGCGAAGTTACTAGTTAAGGTACTAGTTTATAATCTTGGTTTAGCCGTTAGTCTAAGGGTAGAATGTAATAGAGAGCTTAATTTTAATCCTAAGGATACAGCAGAATTTGTCCTAGAAGTCCGATATAAACTAGGGTCCATAGTTAGAAATAATTAACTTAGGAGCGCTATAGATCTGGTAAATATTGTTAACATATATACGGGCCATGTTCTTTGTAGTTATAGTCTTAAAGTAGGGGAGGGAAATAGCTTGCTTGCTTAGTTGGTTGACTACTATAAAGGCTATATTATAGCCATGTTTGTCTTTTAGGAATAATTTAAAGTCCATTATAATATACTGCTAAGGGCGTTTGGGAACTGGCAGTGGTTATAACCATTTAGGGGTTTAATCCCTAGGGGTACTTGACCATTTATAAGCATAACAATTTCTAATAAATTGTTCTATATCGGACAGGAGTCCTTGCTAGTAGTAGTAAGGTGCTAGTAGTTGGTAGGTCTTGTCTTAACTAAAGTGCGCCGTAGAGACTTAACAGTAGGCTTTACGTATTAGTTCCATTTATAGGTTGTTAACGTCTAGAACTATAAGCCGTTCTTAGTATAAGAGTAGTCCATCTTCTATTTCCAAATTAGGGTTACCTCCCGTAGCTTGGTTACAGAGGGCTTTTAGGGATTTAGCTGTGCGGTTCGTGATTAGAATACGATTAATTAGTCTTACTAGTTTATCCAGGATCTCTCCTTCTATAGGCGCCAGCTTATTCCGTTTAGAGTTTAGTTCCTTAAGGATATATACGTTAAGCTATTTGGGACGGAGAAGGGTATATATCTAGTGCTAAACCTTTAGCTTATCCTATAGTTCTACGTCCTGTTCCCTCCAGGTAAGGGCATCAGCTTTAGAATTTTGCCTACTAGGGCGGTATATGATTGTAAAGAAGAATTAAAAGAGTATTTTAGCCCACTAGGCCTGTTAACTAGTAAGCTGCTTTATTATTATAAAATACTTAAGGGCTTTATAATTAGTATAGACTTTAATTTAGGAGTCTGTGCTTCTAAGCTCTACGCGCTACTAGGATAACAATTATATAATAGCTAGCATTTCCTTATTATGTACCTTGTAGTTATACTTAGCTAGGGCTATTATCTTTAAGAAAAATGTAATAGGGTACCACTTGCTATCTAGGTGTAGCCATAAGAGAACCCCCGCCACTACTCTATTAGAGGTGTCCGTTTCCAGCATAGATTTAAGGTCTAGGTTGTAGTAATAGAGAATTAGGAAGGAGGTAAGTCAGCTCTTTAACTCCTTAAAAGCTTCTATATAATTATTATTAAAAATAAAAGGCGTGTTATTCTTAGTTAGTTATATAAGAGGTTTAGCTATAACCCTATAGTTATAGATAAACTAATAGTAGAAGTTACAGAAGCTGAGAAAGGACTAAATACCTTTTATAGTATAAGGGGGTTTCCAGTTATGGACCGCCTTAACCTTCTTAGGGTTAACTTTAATTCTTTTTATACTAACAATAAACCTAAGGTACTTTGTTTGTTTTACTCCGAATTTACATTTCTTAATATTAACTTATAGGCCTACATTCCGTAGCCTCTCTAGGACCTTCTTAACATGGACTTAGTACTTAAGTTCATTGTCTAAGTATATAAGAATGTTATCTAGGTATACTGTGCAGAATTTATTAAGGTAGTCGAAAAGAACATTATTTATATACTATTGGTATATGGCTGGTCTATTTATTAGTCCAAAGGGAAGGACTTTATATTTATAAGAACTGTAGTAAGTGCGGAATATTATTAGGTCTTCTAATATAGGGTCTATCCTTATTTAGTAGAAAGCTTGGCGGATATTAAGCTTAGTAAAGATTTTAGCTTGGCTTAGACATACAAGGGTCTTATTAATTAAGGGAAGGGGGTAATAATCTTTCTAAGTAATAGCGTTTAATTTTTAATAGTTAATACAGAAACGAAGGCTTTTATTAGGTTTCTTTATAAATAGGATAGGGGAAGTAAAAGGGGCCTAGCTTAGCTTAATAAACCCCTTATAGAGGTTATTAATTAAGTACTGCTTGGTTACTTTTAGTTCCTCTATAGTTTGCTAGTAAAGGGGGCTATAGCTTAGAGAGTTATTGGCCTCTAGTTGATCCTATAATTATAGGTTTAGTGGGGGGGTAGTATATCCAAAGCTGCTTTTGAGAACGCGTCTCTATGGTGTAAGAGGTATATAGGGAGAAGGCGCTTGACTAGCTCCTTGTTAGTTTCCTCCATAGGTCCTTTTTCCCTCTTGGCGATAATCTAGTTAATTTTGTATAAGCTAGTAGTAAAAACCTCATTATCCTTCCGATATATATTAAAGTGGAAACCTATAGCGCTGATTACCGTAATATCTACTATTGGGGTATTATATGATGGTAGGGGTGTCTATAGCCTTGGGGCCTTTTGGTGTACTAGTATAGTCCTTACTCCCTTTAGCTCTTGTTACATCTTCTAAAGACTATCCTTTATGTCCTGTTGGTACGTCCTCTTCTACGTTAGCCGGATCTCCGTAATTTGGAAGTTGTCTATATTACTGTCTATTCTACTTCTATAAGTAGAGTCCTTCTCAACTGCGGTGCTTTGGGGGAGTATCCTTGTTGGTATAGAGCTCCTACCGGCTTTGCGGCGAGCATTCTTTTAGGCGAAGGCTAGGTCGCAATCCCTAATATCCTATTAATAGATGGGGTTAGCCTTTGCGGCTAGTGTCTTGTAGTTGGTTTAAATTTCTCTAATAAAGGAGGGTAGTTTTAATCTGTTCTCTAGCCAGATAAACTACCTTTATTGTACGTTTAGCCAAATATTAAAGTAGGATATCTATTTTCGGCCAAGGATTATATTATAGGACCCTAGGTCTAGGATATAGAAGGGGATACCAAACTAGCGTCATCTATTAATAGCAATATATAGCTTTAAGACATAGGTAACCAGCTTACCGGCTTAGCTGTTATAGCCTTTAACTTAAATAGGCTTCTCTAGTTAAGTAGCATTTATATTTAAGAACTTAGCAACGTTACTTATATAAGCAGTGTTTATAAAGGCAAAGCTATTTGCTCTAGTGTTAATAAGGGCAGTGGTATTAACTCCATATCTATTTTAAGATACTGTATATAGAACCATAAAGTGTTTTCCACCTATTAGCTAACTTAGGTTAATCTCTTTAAGATTAATAGGATACCCTAGGGGGGAGTTTTTCCCTAGGGTTCTTCTTTTTCTAACTTATTGGACGTTTCTTCTTCCTCTATCCCCTTAATATTACCCATATCCTTTAGCTCTAGGTAGGATGTAGTAAAGTAACCATCCTTTCCACAATTAAAGCACGTAACCGTGGCAGGGTTAATTAAGGTGTTGCAACAAGCATTAGTTAAAGGTATGGTACATAGTGGGTTAGGTGAGGTTTATAGGTAGACAGTTATAACCGCTTTTAGTATAAGGGCGGTCGCGGTTTATCTTCCAACGCCAGCTCCCGTTGGTATAATAGATAGGTTACAGTCACTATAGAGCCGCTTTGGCTAATCCAAATAAGTATTAATTTGTTTTAGTTCTGAATCCAGCGATAAATATTAGGCTGCGAGTCTTTGGTAGGTTAGTAGGTCATCTAAGGCTACCACAATCTTCTCTTATAGTTGGACCGTTAGCTTGTTATATAGGTCCAAATAATAGTTCTTAGGGGGAACCTAGCCTTCGCCTATTAGGTGTAAGAATTAAGTCTAAAACTTAGTAAAGGATTAGTTCGATTTCATTATTAGGCGATTATAGTTATAATAGGCATCCCGTACTTTATTTAGGTTAACATAGATAGTAGCCAGATACTATATTATCTTATTAATAGATATAAACTAAATAGGTAACTCGTTCTTAAACTTGGCCTAAAGGTATTACTAAGTGTCCCTAATAGTTTAACTAAAGAGGTAGAGTATTTTAGCTTCTTTAGAGGGGAAATAGTTATAGTTAACACAAAGCTTTTCTTATACTTAGATTCTCCAGTTCTTAAAGGTTGGGTCTATACCATCCAACAATAGTAGAAGGTTAGGGAGCTTAATAAACTTTAATTACTTTATTATTATATCCGTACTCTCTAGTATATTATATTTGGTTAAGCAAATGGGTTAACTAAGGCTTCATAAAGGGGAGGCTAGGCTATTTTATAAGGCAGCAAGGCTTTCTAGGATCTCCTTTAGAGTCTCTTATATACTTTAGGCTTAAAAATAATTAACCTTCTAATTAGCTGCAAGGGCACAAATCTGCTCATATATACCTATAACGTCGTTATTATCTTTAATTTCTGATTCTAACTAGATCTCGTGTTCCTCTTAGGTAGAGGCAGGTCTTTTAGATAAGCTTGCTTTAGGTGCCATTATCAGCTTCCTAAGGTTTATCAGAATTATATAATTTAGTTTCAATTCCAGGGTTCTTTTAGGGGTGTAGGTTAAGTACAGTCTGGCCTATAAGGGGGATATTATTAGGGCCTTCTTAGGCGTAGTAGTGTAAGTTTTTTTTTAATGTCTAAGTATAACGCATTAACGCGTTGTTGTAGACAAAGGTCTTCTTTTAGGGTGGGATATTATTAAGGCCTTCCCAGGCAATGTAGGGAGAGCTTAGTATAATATAACAGGCTTATATAAATGCTTCTGAACCGAAGCTTATAGATTGCTACTATACAAGAATACTAAGCTAAGGAGAAGAAGAAGTCTGTCAGAGACTAGTAAGATATAAAGGGGTCGCCAAGGCGCTAGTAGCAAGCGAGCCAATAGCGATTTTCCATCCCGGGGATGGAAAATCCTAATTGGTTGGCAGGAGTCAGGGTCCACTAAGTATGGCAAGTAGCATACCCCAGCACCGTTACAGTATAAGCTTAAGAGATCTAGTAGAGCTTTAGATGGAAGCTAAACAATTTATAGCTAAATTATAGTACTTTTTCTAAAGCAGTTATATATTGTGGTTAATAATATATTATAAAGCTAAGCTTAAATATACTAGCGGAGAGTATAATAAATATTAACGGCTTAAAACGGATTAATATCTATTTTAAATATATTAATAATAAACCTAAGCCACTACTTACGGTAATATATCTTAAAGTTCTAAATTATCCCTTAATTAAGCGGCTGGTAGATACTTATTAAGTTTAGTAGAAGCTATTAAATTTAAATATTACCTAATGTAACGGAACTAGCCTAGTTACAGTAGGAATGTCTTGGTAAAACACTCAACAGATAAACTTGACGCTTTGACTAAATTCTGCCAAATTCTGCTAGCTTAATCAACTTCTGCCAAGCTCTGCTAGATCAATCGAATTCTACCAAAGTCCGTCCGCGTGCGCACGTACGTACGCATCGACCAAGACCCCTAACTATTTAATTATAAGATTCTCTGGTTATTCCTTTCTCTTCTTTACGCAACGTCTTATTCTCTACAAGAGCTATACCCTTAGATTTAGATAGAATTTATATTATTCCTTTAAATCTACCCTAAAGTCTCATCATGCCCTTATATTACGTTGCGTTAATACCACTACCCTTGAAATGGTAAACAAACTCAAATCCGCCACGTCAACTATTATGACCCTAGTTAGGGAACAAATAACTATAATGCAACAGTCCTTTACGGATGCCTTAACCCAGTAATAAGCTATACTAGAAGCCCAGCATCAGCAATTAATTAAAGCAATACGCAAAGAACTCTATAACGCTAAAATACTCGCGTTAGAGACCCCAATAGTAACACCTACAAATGAGATTAAAATAACTATATCTAAACCTGGCCCGTTAAACACAAACCTTAAACTAGTAATAGTAACTTAACCCACATCTATAACAAATCCGATATCTATTATGAAATCCAAAAAGCTTCCTAACCCTCTAATATTTAATGGAAATTAAAATAACCTACGTCCCTTTATAACCAAGCTCCGTCTTAAACTTTTAATAAACTATAACCAATACCCTACCAAAGCTAGCAAAGTTAGCTATAGAATATCTCGTTTAAGTAAAGATGCTATATAAACCATAGACCCATTCTTCCGTAACAGCACTTTCGTTAATTTTAAAACCTTTATCTCTCTACTAGAATGAATATATGATGACGCCAGCCATAAACATACCGCTATTACCAAACTTAAAAACCTATAATAACGGAACCGAGACTTTACAAGCTTCTTTTCGGAATTTTTAGGCCTTGTTAGCGAACTAGATTGGAATAAAGCCGCTAGAGTTACTGCTCTTTAATAAGCTATTTCGGATAAAATCAGAGCATAGTTAGTAGGTAGGGAACTGCTAAAGGACCTACCTAAATTTGCTATAATATGTTAACAAATTAATAAGGACCTTTAATATAATAAATAAACTTATTCTCTAAAGCTAACTATACCTCGTGTTTAAAGCTTTACGAAACTGACATATACCCCAAAGCGCAACCCTTCTCCAAAACCTATGCACGACCCTATGGACCTCAACGCCACTTAATCCTACGCACCCTTAGGAACCAACGAACGAAGAACTTAAGCCGCAAATAGAGAATACTTTAGATATAGTAGAAAAGAATATATCCAAAGGAATTACCAAACTCACCCTTTTAAAAAAGTCTGCCGTAGTTCCTCTTGGTCTTTAAATCGCACCCACTTTTTAAATCGCACTTATTCTTCAAGCCGTACTTGCTCCTTAACTTGTATTTATTCTACGAATCATATCTAGTTATTATAAAGCATCTTACCTTTGGCTAACTTAGAAAACGAATTATCCTAGGGCCAAGTCACGCCTTAGGATAAGAAGTGGAAGAGTATAAGTGTCTAGGCTCTTCTAGCGCTAATACACAACACAACTCCCTTAATGTACTTAGCGAAATTTAAATACTTGGAAAATAGAAGGAGGTACAAATCCTTATAGATAGCGGAGCCACTAGCATGGGCTTTATTAATATAAACTACACGAAAACCTAATACCTAAAATTAAAGAAACTTAATAAGCCCCAAGGCCTATAAGGCTTTAACGGCAAACCCTTAATATATAGCGAATTAACATACTACGCTCTTGTAAAAATGCGGATAGGTAAATACCTTAAATATATTTCCCTATTTGTAACACCCCTAAAGCAATATAAGATAATACTTAAATATAGATAGCTAAAACAACACAACCCTTTAATTAGCTGGGTTAAAGAAATACTAAAGTTCCATATAATCTACTGCTAAAGTTATTACTTGAAACACTACTCGCCCTACAAACATATATATAACTATTTAAATTTAACATAATACAAATTACCCTTACCACGAACTTTAAACCAATATAATAAAGCCACAACTACTAATTATGGTAAAGAATGTAAAGATGTTTTATTAAAACCTCTTAAAATTTGTATAATACAAGCCGCGCCCTTTATTTTATTAGCAAGAAAACGAGACCACGAAATCTTTGCTATAACAATAGAAGATATTAAGAAAGCGCTAGAACCAAAGCAATATATTAACCCTTAACCTCTTATACCCAAAGAGTACCATAATCTAATCGACGAATTTAAAAAACAATTTGCAGACCAACTAGCCCCGCACCAAGATAAGCACGATTTTAAGATAGAACTTAAGCCTAGCATAACACCAAAGTTTGGTCCGCTATACGGTATATCACAAGAAGAACTGCTTATAATGCAATAATACCTTAACAAACATCTAGAAAAAGGATTTATTTGCCCTAGTTAATCTCTATTCGCCTCACCCGTACTATTTATTAAAAAGCTAGGAGGAGGCTTAAGATTCTATATTAATTATTAAGCTCTAAATGCAATTACGATTTAAAACCGATATCTAATTCCCCTAATTTAAGAGACGCTTAACCGTTTAGCAAAGGTACGGTACTTCACAAAGCTTAATATAGTTGCTGCCTTTAATAAAATCTGTATACGTAAAGGAGATAAGAAGTATACAGCTTTTTATATATAATAGGGACTCTTTAAATACCTAGTAATGCCATTTGGCGTAAAAAACGGTCCTAGTACGTTTTAGTAATATATTAACAACACGCTTTATAAATTCCTTAATATATTTATTACCGCGTATATTAATGATATTTTAATCTACTCGTCCTCACTTTTTAAATATTAGAAATACGTCAGAATGGTCCTTAAACGCCTATAAGATATGGGCTTATAATGCGATATTAAGAAATACAAGTTCCACGCGTCCAAAGTTATATACTTAGGCTTAATTATATCCCGCAATAGAATTAAAATGGACCCTAAGAAAGTCACCGCGATCGTAAACTAGGAAAGTCTTAGTAGCGTATAAGACATTTAAGGATTTCTAGGATTTGCAAATTTCTATTATTAATTTATTAATCACTTCTCAAAAATCGTTTAGCCATTAATAAACTTAACAAGAAAGAATATAAGATTTAAATAGACTACTAAATGCAAATAAGCTTTTAACAAACTAAAATATTGTTTTATAACTGCTCTAATTCTTACCCACTTTAACCCTGACCTTAAATATATTATTAAAACGGACTCGTCTAATTATGCCCTAGGAGGAGTGTTATCGCAATATAATAAGAACGGTAAGCTATGTTTAGTAGCCTTCCTTTCCCAAAAGCTCGCCCCTGCTAAATCGAACTATAAGATATATAATAAGGAACTACTTATAATTATTAAATGCTTTGAACAATGGCGTCCAGAACTTAAAGGATTGCTATTCCTAATATACGTGTTAACAGACCACAAAAACCTATAGTACTTTATAACTATAAAACAGTTAATACAGCGCCAAATTTTTTAGGCCAAATACCTCTTACAATTTAACTTTAAGATTATATACTAACCGGGCAAACTTAATTAGAAGCCTAACGCATTAACACAATAGTTATAAGACTTACCTATAAACGCCTTAGATAAACGGATTATAAATTAATTACAGATCTTATTACCCCCTAAACATTTTAAGAAACTACGTCCTATATTCCTAGATATAGAACTTAATAGAAACGAATCAGAAATTAATAAATGGGAAATGGAAATTAATAAGCTAATGGAATACAAATATAAGAACAACGCATGGATAACAGATATAATGGGAGCAGTTCAAACAGGAAAACAATAGTATAAAGATATTATACTCGCCAAATGCGAAATTTGTAATAATCAACTATACTATTAATAGAAAATGGTAGTCCCGAATTCCAAACCTTTGCGATTTAAGATACTCGAATTTATATACAACTCCCCTATAGTAGGATATCCTGGCCGTGCGAAGACGTACAAGATAGTTTAATAAGCGTATTACTGGCCTATAATGCACGACTATGTGCGAAAATACGTCCAAGTATACAGAACGTATGTTCGTGGAAAAACTTCTTATATAAAGAAATAAGGAGTACTCTAACCATTATTAATTCTAATGCAAAGATGGCGTAATATCTTAATTAACTTTATGGTAGATTTACCTAGCAGCAACTGATTTACGAATATTATAGTAGTAGTTAACCGCCTTATAAAAATGCGATATATAATTCCCATGGACTTAATTAATGTTATCTTAGTAGCTAAATGTTTTGTTAAACACGTTTTTAAGCTATATAGACTCCCTAACTTAATAATATCCAACTATAGAAGCCAGTTCGTTTTAGACTTCTAGTAAGCTCTATGCAAATAATTAAGTATATGAATACAACTCTTAACTGCATTTTATCTAGAGATAGATGGTTAAACCAAAATTGCGAACGCAATTATAGAATAATACCTATGAATATACTACTCCTACCTGCAAGATAACTAGGAAAAGTGGCTACCTTTAGCTAAGTTTACTGCAAACAATATAATAAATAAATTAATAGGCATAACGCCGTTCTATATAACCTACGGACAAGACCCTTAACTTGGATTTAAACCACAACCTAAAATTAATATAATAGGACCTACAATTAAACGGATTTAGTTAATTAATACGTATAACTTCGCTAATTAAATAAAGCAGTTAACGGAACTACTACGAAGTAAATTAACAGCATTAAGATATAGTTTACGTCATAAAGAGGGATTTTTAGCATTAGTTAATGATATAAACGTACGCTTAAACGGTATAGGAATGGCATGCAAATAAAGGACGAGCTCCCGCGTGGGATTTTAAAGAAGGTAATATGGTTTACCTAAATATACAAAACATAAAGACTTAACAGCCCTTAAAGAAACTTAATTGGAAGTTCGCGGGCCTATACCAAATTAAAAGGAAACTAAGCTTATACGCCTATAAGCTTAAACTGCCAACTAAGATAAAAATACACCTAACGTTTTACGTAAGCTTGCTGCAACCCTTAAAGGGTAAACCTTTAACTCGCGAAGCGCCGCCGCCACCTCCCATAATTATTAACAACGGTAACGGTTCTTACTTTATTAACTTAATTAATAATATACGATAGAAAACATGATCTAAATAATTTAAACTTCTTATTAAGTGGGAAGGATATAAAACATAAACCTAGGAAACCTATAACCAGATTAAGGCCGACGCGCCTTCCTTAGTAAAAGAATTCTATAAGGACCATCCTTCGCGGCCTACTCCGGCTAGATAGACACAATATAAAGGCAAACAACTGCCACCTGACACAAATACACGAAACTCAAATTTAAAAAGAACTCAAAATAAGTCACGATGTTTGTGACGCGATTATATAACACATAAGATATTAAGGAACTTTAACTAGCAGTTAAAGTTATCTAATTAGTCAGATCTGCCTTGCCAAGACCGCCACCCAACGCGAAAATACGACACGTAATAAAATTATAAATTCTTAACCAAATTGAATTATTTTAAACCTTCGGCCAAAGGGGGGGGTACTATAACGGAACTAGCCTAGTTACAGTAGGAATGTCTTGGTAAAACACTTAACAGATAAACTTAACGCTTTAACCAAATTCTACTAAATTCTGCCAGCTTAATCGACTTCTGCCAAGCTCTGCTAGATCAATCGAATTCTACCAAAGTCCGTCCGCGTGTGTATGTACGCACGCATCGACCAAGACCCCTAACTATTTAATTACAAGATTCTCTGGTTATTCCTTTCTCTTCTTTACGCAACGTCTTATTCTCTACAAGAGCTATACCCTTAGATTTAGATAGAATTTATATTATTCCTTCGAATCTACCCTGAAGTCTCTTCGTGCCCTTACACCTAAAGGTGGAAGAAGCTCTGCCCCCTTAATATGCGCAGGGAAGTTATCTATTAGTAAAAGAACTAACTAGGCTCTAATATAGGCGTAAAAAGCAGCTAGCTACTCCCTTATAAGAAGCCTATTTATCTAAGCCTTTTTACTTACTTACTATACACCTCTAAGAGCCTTAGTATTAACATGCCGTAGAGCCCTTGGTTTTTTTATATAGCTAATAAACTAAAGAGGAAGCCAATCTACTTCTATACTATTTATATATAGAGCAACTATAATTTAACTCTTATTCTTCTTAATACTAGGTATACTTTTAGTATATAGGCCTAAAGTAGGAGCGAGTTTCTAGAATAAGCCAGTCTTATCTATATTATAGATATTATCGTTTAGATACTTTCCATAAAGTATTTAGATAGCCTTTATCTCTTTAGCTGTTATATCTAAAACTAACTAAGCTTCGCCGTATTATATATAGCTTTAAATTTAATAATACTGCTTAAACTAAGTAAGCTAGCCTTAGCTAAACTTAGGTAGAGGATAGCTTTAATATTAAGGAATTTGGGGCTAATTTAGCGTGCCATTTTAATAAGAATATTGCTAGTAACTATTCTACTACGCCTTTAGATTATTTAGTGCCAGTTAAAAAGGATAGCCTTAAGGAGGGGCCATTAAGAGGCATACTAATGGAAGGAAGGCTTTAAAGAAGGGGAGGAGGATATTATGTTAAGGTGTTAGTAATGGTTACTAAGGCTTTCTAAGACCGTTAACTAGGTTATTTAGTGTTAAAACTTCTCCTTAAACCATACAATATACGCTTTTTAACGCGGGTAAGGATATTAGTAGTTATACCAGTCTTGTAGAGCTTTGCGTTAAGCATCGGTAATGCTCTTATAACCTATCTTAAGAGCTTATGGCAGTGCTTAGTTAATTTAATATAACAATAAAATAGCGGTTTAGCACCGATATATTAAATATTGGGAGGCAGGGGTGATTTATATAAGGACGAGTAAAATTTGATCAAAAAATATCGCTATATTGAGGATATCGCTAAATCAGGTATCGGCATAATGGGAGTTAACTATATATATAAAACCCATATAGATTAATAATAGCTACCCTAAAGAACCTATTATAGTCTAGCGGATATATAGCGTGGGCGTTAGGGTGTATAACACCCACTAAAACCTTATTACGCGCTAATCACTAAGTTACGGATATCTAAGTAAATCTACCGTATGCCAGCACTAAAACCCACTAGGCTAAAAGGAAGAAAGTTAAATAAGGTGCAGGATAATTAGACTTAAAGGAGTTATAGAACGAACCAGGAGTAACGGCTATGGAACCTTTAAGATTAGCTTCTTGCGCTTTACGGAGAGAGCGAGGCCCGGCAGCTAAGCAAGGTTAATAAGGCTATTTCATTTTTATATCCGTATTGCAGATATGCGGAGCAACTTAAAGCCCTTAGGTGGCTACTATTTAAGAGAAGGGATATAATACTTATTATAAAAACCTTATTTGGCAAGAGTATAATAATGTAGGAAATGTCATGTCTTCTTCGGGCCTTAGTAGTAATTGTTATCTTGCTACTTAATGCGATTGGCGCGGAGCAGAAGGCAAAGATTGAGGAGCTTCCTGGAACAAGGCCGGTTCACGTGTACGCTGAGACAATATCCGCAGCCTCCTCAATCGCATTACGGGTTTCTTCGTCCCTTAAAAGGGTAGTAATAAGGTCCTTTGCCTTCTCCACTCTAAAGAGAGGTTACTAAAGGACCATCGCCAGTCCCGTAAATGCTCTGCAATAAATAGAACTTTCTCTTTCCTTATTACCGGGCGCGATATCCGCTCGGCGGATGCTCTAGTTGACGTTTAGATAGGCGTCCGCTGGTTAACTGGCATTGTGTTTATAGTAGGAGCGGGCGATTTATTTGTTAACATATTACCCGTTCGGCGGCGCTTTCTGCTTAATATCGCGGGAGCTGATGGGTAGATATATTGATCAATTATAGAGCTGCTTCTGCGGATTAATTTAACGGTATTTCTGAGATGGTAGCTGTTGTGGAGGTATAGATTAATTTTGTTAAAGAAGGTAACTGCTCTACATATAAAACAAGTCGGATCGCCTAAGAAACCTTGCGAAAGTCTCTCAGACCATAGAATCAACTTTTTGACAAAAAAGGTTAGCGATATCCGCTAATTGATTCTATGATCTGAGCTTGCTGAGGTAAGCCTAAAGAGGGCGAGAAGATTTGACAAATAAGAGCGAAGAAGATTTAATAAATACCCGTGACGTTTTGGTTTCGTAAACTCAACCAACACCACCTCGCTAGCTAGGTGGCTGCCAGCACGGTGCACAGCCCACCAAGGAACCTAGAAAATCATAATATATTCACTACTTATTTTTATAAGGCCCTCGCCGTACTATAATTCCGTTGGCCTTGTTGTAGGCCCTTATAACTTTACGTATATTTATCTCTTTGCGCTTCTAGGCCTTAATTACCTTATTAGCAGCCCTTTTCTTAAGCTTCTTTAGCTTCTCTCGTGCATCCTATAACACTAAGAGTTTAGAATTCTCTATAGCATTGCGCCCATCTTGTACATAAAGTACGTCTCCCGTTTAAAGTAACTGCTAAGCATCCTTTTGCATATCCTTACGCTTCTACGCTATAGCAGTAGTGCGTAATAAGTCTCTATATGCAGCCTTAGCTGCAACCGCAATTGCTAGGCTACCACGTATAAACTTTTTGTGTAGGATATACTACGTATTTTTGTCCTCCTTCTAATCTAGTAGATTAGCTAGTACTGCAAGCGTATACGCACAAGCTGGTATCTCTAGAAGGTGATTTTCTATAGAACCTATATCTATAGGCGTTATTGCCCGTAGTAATAGCATTTAAATTTGGCTAAGTATAATAGTGGGATTAAAAGGAATTAGCCCTAATTTTGCCTAGGCGCTTAGGACTGTGCTTCTCTTAAATATATTAAGGCGAACTTTATATAGAGCTTATAGAAACTCCATCTTGTTAAAATCTATATAGCTATTTTAAAAGGCCCTAGCTACAGCTTACCCGTACTAGTGCTTATACGGCTAGAAAACTATAATATTAAGAGGCTAACAGATATATGTTATATACGGAATTATAGCAAATAAGACAATTAGATAGTTATTATAGAACTATATAAATTGCCTAGTAAAATGACTAGTGTGGCTATCTAGAATAAGAAGTTAATTTTTGCTAATTTAGTACTTTTTAGACCACTATTTAAAGTAAATAGCCTACTTTAATAGTAGCTAATTATTAATATATGCAGTATCGCTTACTCCTAGTAAGTAATTGCCTGGCAGCTTATCTATTTATATACACTAGCGCTTTTATATGGTTTTACCTGCTAGAATAATAAGCGGAGGCCCTATAGCTCTATTACCAGAAATTACTTCTGCGACCATAGCTAATTCATGGCTAGTATCCTTTATAGCAGTAATTTAAAAGGCCTTTAAAGCTATAATTACCTTCTCTTTCTTGCCTACGCCTAGGCGTATACCCGTTTTATTATAATTGTATATATCTTCCACTATAATTTTATAAAGCCCTACTACGCAATTATAGTCCTTATACCAGCGTAATAGCGCTATTGGGTCTTTTACTACCTGTCTTTCTAGCTCCTTAGGATTCTTAGTACGTAGACTAAATTTAGGGTGGCGCTTAAGGAATCTATTGGTCTAATAGCTGCTATAGAGTAGTAGTTCTCTTAGGCCGGTATAACACGATCTAAGTATATAATTACACTCCTACTTAAGCTCTTAGACTGTTGCACGCGTTCCAAGCACGTTATGGCGATGCAGCTATATTAGAAGGCCCTTCTCCTCATATAGAGTAAGTAGTAGGTTATAAGCTGGTAGTCTAGGCTGTGTAGGGAGTCTATTAACACGATTCTTAACGCGGTTATATTTGGCACAGAAATGGCGCGCAGCAGCAGTAATAGAAGGAAACTTATTGGCTATATAGGCAGTAAAGGCCTTTTAGACCTTAGCCTCATCTTTAAGAGAATCAGAAGTCATGGTTATAGATAATTATTACGGTTTAAAGTTTAAAGTTGTTTTCTAGGTTCCTTAGTGGGCTGTGCACCGTGCTGGCAGCCACCTAGCTAGCGAGGTGGTGTTGGTTAAGTTTACGAAACCAAAACGTCACGGGTAAGAGGGCGAGAAAATTTAACAAATAAAAAATGGCGAGAAGATTTAACCAATGAGGGCGAAAAGATTTGGCCAATGAGAGGGCAAAACGAGCGCAACCCCAATTTTCGTCGGGCGGTCTTCAACTCTTTTCGGAACTAACGTTCCTCTAGGCATAGCCTCCAACATATGCAAAATTTGTAAAAGATTGCCAAAACACACCAGGGCTCCGGAGGCTCTTTAGTTAACCAGCTACCCCAGCCTGAACATTCAAGGCAAGAGGAAGGTTCACGGGATTATCTACGAACTACAGAAGCACTTGTGCCGAAGCGTCCAAAGCGCCCTGTGACACTCCAGTTTGAAACGCTTCTTTGATCTCTCCTGCTTTCTTTATCAGACCCAGCGCGTCTGAAGTGCAGTGTCTACGCCTATTCCCTTTCTCCCCATGTGCGCGCCATAGAGTCTCAAACGGAGTTCTGCCGTCACCTAGATTTCGCCATACTTCAATAGAGAGCTCAAAAATATCGGAATTGCTTGGAGAGCTGCATGACCCAGCAGACATAAGTGGATCTTCTTCCTTTGAAACTGCATTTAAATCTGTCACTGGGGATATAGAGTTTGCGACACTAGCAGGAAGATTGGGCTCAGCCAAGAGTTGCGGAACATCCATGTAGTCAACTGTGACATCGTAGTCCGTCGAACAATGCCCACAGTAACATAATTTAGACTTGTGACGGCCCTTTTTAAGAGTATACTTGATAGTATCCCTTAAATTGACATGACTATTAGAACTTCCTCGGTGTCCAACAACGAGCTGCGGCATTGCACCCACAATCTGAGCTGCGAAGTCGGAATGACTTCTCATTCTGGTTGAAGCCACGATTGAGCAGTGAGCATGGAACAAGAGCTGATTCGAGATGATGCGAGCCTCGGTCCTGAGCCGTATCGAGCAATTTTTCTTCAGTACCTTTACAGTATCTATCGATTCGAAGTTGAAGTCATCCAGAGGAATTCCATAGTCCAAGCCCCAGAGATGTTGGTTTATAGCAAGCCGTACATGATGGTACGCGAGGACATATCGGTGTTCATAGTGTATATAACTGTTGAATTCAGTACATTTCCGTTTAGCTTCACGATTGAAGCGCGTTGGTCCTCCAAGTCGATCATGCGAGTGAAACTTATCACACCAGGCACAGAACCAGTGGGATGGGAAGGCCTGTTCCAGGATGATGGTGTTCGCTCTTCTCTCGTACTTGCTCCGCGCTTGCTTAAGGAGTTTGTAGAGATGATCAGTTCCTACGGCATAGCAAATGTACTGGCTGCTGAGACAAAATGCTGCCGCAGATTCTCGTGGAAGGTATGACGTAATCTCTTGGATAATCTCGATAGGGAGACTTAGAATAGGTGGCTTTTTCTCTACAGGCAGAATAATCCAATCCTCACAGGCTGCAGAGCCGAAACGGATACCAGACTGATATCGAGACTTTAAAGGATCATGTCGAGGTTGAAAGGAAGGTTGATCCTGTATAAGATGCTTGTCTACTCCAGAAGCGAGTTGAGAGAATCGAGAGAACAGTTGGCTAAAGGCTTTGCTGAATATGAGCATGGTTACATTAAATCTCCTAGTCAAGAGAGGAGACTAAGGGAATTACGGAGGTACAATGTTGAGGGTACTCATTCCTTGGATAAACGTGGTTTAAAGTCGAAGAAGAGATTAGGCAAAAGATTGACCACAGCCGTGCTACAGCTATTTTAACTAGTTCCCCATATCTCTGAGACATGTCTCTTGGATTTGCAAAGGTGTCTGCCTTGGGGGGCAGATGACTTGCTCATCTGGTGAGGTGCGGCATGGCTGTGTTTAAAAGCCCGCGGAACTGTAGGCGCGCCAAGACGAACTAACACCAGCCTCCGCTTTCTCGACAGTCTACAGTACCTTGAAAGTCTGCCTCACTGGCAGTTCTATTTCTTCTGCCACGCTATTGTCACTGCCACTGCCGCTGCCGCTGCCACTGCACCATCGCCACTTATCCCCAGTGTCAAGAGACTTCAAGTCATATCGCAAATATGGGTTCCGTCGTACTCCCGCATCTCGTCACCGGCTGGCACGTTGACCAGGCCATCGTAAGCCACCACTTTTCCTCCCGGCAGCGCATGCATGACTCAGGCTAACGTTTATGGCACCTAGATGTCCGAAGAAGAGCGCCTCGTAATCATCCGTTTCGGCAGAGATTGGGATCCAGACTGTATGGCGCAGGACGAGATCCTGTTCCGCATCGCTGACCGCGTCAAGAACTTCGCCGTCATCTACGTCTGCGACCTGGATCAAGTTCCCGACTTCAAGCAGATGTACGAGCTGTACGACCCGATGACGCTCATGTTCTTCTTCCGCAACAAGCACATGATGTGCGATTTCGGCACTGGTAATAACAACAAACTTAACTGGGTCCTGGAGGATAAGCAGGAATTGATCGATATCATCGAGACGATCTATCGTGGTGCAAAGAAGGGTAGGGGTTTGGTTGTCAGTCCCAAGGACTATTCTACTCGCTATCGGTACTAAGCGGGATGTCTTTTGGCTTCGTCTTCTTGAACGAACGCGAGCTCGACAAGTATCCTACAACGAGACGAGGAGAAAGGGCGAATGGGATATTCTTAGCGCGACGATATGAACGAGCAGTCTTCGTTATGACTACTAAGTTGATAGGAGGTATTTGGAGTTTGGTTGGTCTCACTTAATCTCAAAATATGCCCTAGCGATCAAAGTGCTAATGCGAGTTACTCAAAAGAACTGACCCTTTCGATTTCGAATCGTAAGTGCCACCATATTAGGATTACTGACTATGTCCCAGCTACCCCTACCCATTTTATTTTATGGGACCTTTAATCCTTAGGAACACCGAAAACACCCATGCCTACACCCATTTCGCACATGCTATTGAAATTCCATTTTGTTCTACTATATAGCGAGCACTCCTTTGTCATCCATAGTAAGTTACGTTGGCAAGAATATTTCTCAGAACCCATATATTAGCACTTGTATAATACCAAGCATCGATAAACAGAAAGCAAGATTCGCCCCCTATTCCTCGCATGCTTAACACCATGCTCACTCTATGAACCATTACTTCTCCCAAACAACCTGCAGCATGGTATCCGCGAACCAGCGCCACCGAAACAAGAGCTCCCCGAAAAGCACCATGCAACACTCCTAGCCATCCCCAACGCCATCCATAAACCACGATCCCTCGCCATGCAAAATCCAAAGCCCAAACGCACCCCTTCCACCCCACTTACTTGGAAGAAAAGAAATGATGCTTCTTCTTTTTCTTCTCCGGATCCTTCGAGAACTTCCCGCCCGAGTTCTGAGCCGCCAAATGACTGCCCTGTCCATTCTGCGGCCTGCCCGTGGCCGCACCACCCCCCGAGTTCAGCGTCATGGCGCCCAAGCCCGCCGTCGGCGGCGCCGGGGTCTTCGGCAGCCCTGGCTTCGCCAAACTGGGTGGAGTCGGTTTCGGCGGCTCATCCCGCTCGAACAGATGCGCAGGTGCTTTCGGCTTGGGCAGCTCGGCCGGGATGCCCAGCCGTCTCTTGTCGACGCTCAGATCGCCGACCTGTCGCACGAAGAGCCCTGGGTTGAGCATGTGCGAGGTTATGAGGAAAACATCGCGGGAGGTCTGGCGCGAGACTTCATAGCAGGCGCGCGACTCGGAGTAGGTGGCACCGCCGGCCATGAAGACGATAATGCGCTGTCTGGGCTCTACCGAACTTAAGCGCGACTTCGCCCACGTTGGCTTGGCGGAGCGGAGGGAAGCGGCGGAGACTGAGTCTTGGGCAGATGGTTCGGTGGCGTCTAGATGCGGTTTTGTGTAAGGGAAGATGGTCTGGTCGAGCACGCCACGAATGTGGTCTTCGAGGAGGTTTTGGAGGGCGGTTGTAAAGCGCGAGAGGGCGTATTCTTCTGCGTTAGCGGGAGGAGCGGGTTTTCGGGGAAATAGAGGGGGCGGAGGGGGTTTGTTGTCTTTGAGAGGTCTAGCAATGCGCGCTCCCAACAGGTCAAGGTTGTTGATAACTTCGCTATCCTGTGGAGGAAGTTGAGCGTGGGCGAGAAGCTTCATGAGGTCCGCAGGGAGAAGTCCGTCTTTGTAGAGGAGGTACAAAGCTATGAGGCGAAGACGATCCGGGCGTACGATACTATCTTCGTCAAGAGTGCGAACAACTTGATCTGCAAGGTTTTTAGGTTTGCGGTAATCCTCATCGAGTCCAGTGGCGAGGGACTACTAAATTGTCAAAGAATTGCTCGTATGAGAAAATAGGGTTGGCAGAAACGTACTTGTTCTACCGATGCCAGATCTGGTAGCTTATGATTCTGGAATATATTCATGCATTCTTGAGCCATGCTCAGGTGCAGCGAATATGCTTCCTTCATTTCCTGAAACTGAGGCAAACCAGCTATCATATCCTTGATGGCATTCAAACTGCTTGCGTTGCCAGTATCTGAGTTCGTGAAATGAGGATTTTCATCAATGAACCTTTGGAAGTCGCCCATCAACTTTTCAATGGTATCTTTCATGTGCTGATGTCGGTTCTCTACCCATATCTTGTCTTTCTCGCCAATTTCCATCTCCTTTTCCTCTTCGTCGGGTCTTCCCTCGTTTACGATTGTCTTGTATGTTACTTTGTCTCCTTCTTTGATTGGCAAAAGATCATGAGCCATTGCTTGGTAGGTAAACTCGTGTAGGAGGGGGGCAAACAAATCCATTGACCTATCGGTGATATAGAGCGCTCCTCTAGGACGGTTCGAAGGAGGAGGGAAATTCTGATGGTATTGGGCGTACATATCTATCTGTTCCTGCACAAAACGCGCAAGATGCGAGCAGAGAACGCTAGCCTCGTGAGACGGGTTCCGTGGTCGGTAATAGCGAATAGTTGGATACTCGCCCAGAGAAACACATACAGCCACAATCTAACAAATTAACGAAGTCAGCGTCCTCTAATATACACGATAAGCATTCTTCTTACCTTTTGTGCCAACTCTTCCATGTGCTGCCTAACGAGGTTATTACACGCCGGATGGAACAAAATTGGGAAGCTCCACGGGTCCCGGAAGGTGATCAGGTGGGACTCTCTGGGGTAGTAGTCAATCTCCAGCACTCTGAATATCCGAATCTGCTCTCTTGCTATAGACGACCTGTCTATGCGCTCTCTTAATGGTGGAGGGAGTACTGAATAGGTCAGTATTTAGTTCGAGGCGAAAAGTGAAAACATGGCCTTACAAGACGTCCATATTAAAAAGGTGCCTCGATATCTGCGGCGTTCGAGGTCGGCCATAATACAGTCGACAATATGAGGTTGGGAAGAAAGGATGTAGACAGCGTCCATGTCCTTATTTATTGGCCGCCTATGCTCAATTTGCTCAATATCTGGGGTTAAGTCAGACACCTGATGGCATTTGTAATTTAAAATACGACCGTACTTGTTATTTGCTCGTTGAGAATATCATCTTCCTTCACGACATTGTCGATGAGCTTGCGGCTCGTCTCGTCTACCACCAAGACTTTCCACTAAATTGAGGTTGGTGTCAGGACAGCTTTATGAGGGGGTCGAGGTGCGTGTACTTCTCCGCGCGCGGTATTTCGTATGGTATCGAGTATAACTATATAGTATAATTAGCACATGAGGCTTCAAAGAATCATAAAGGGTCTATACTGTCACGCTGTGTGTCGATAATGGAGGCACCCATGGCGGGCAATTCCAGGCAGCTTCAATGGTACTAATACCAGTTGGAATGAGAGAAGGAATACAGCGGTGATTAAAAGATCGCTCGAGGTTATATTTAGACCTGCTTTGTGGTAAATTTCGAGAGGAACAGAAGTTGCGGGCAGGTATTCGTGGTGGTTGAGAGGGTAATGTATATGGAGGAGGGGGTCTCGGCAATGGCCATTTCGCTCCGCCTGAAGACGAAACTTTTGACGTCGTGCACCAAACAAAATCCCCAAAACACTCCAAACAACAACACTAACGAGACAGCCAATTCAGCACCTTTAACCTTTATTTGTTGTTCATGGGATCTTAGGCGCCTTCTATCACGGTCCAGTCTCCCTCCTAGACTGCTTAGGATGCAGACGCAGGCCAAGCGTCCTAGCCTATGCATTTTCTGTGCCTTTACCTCCAAACCACGCCGCCCAATTCCGCGAATTCAGGCCGCCAATTGGAAGAGTTTAAATCGCCAGCGTAAGCCTCTAGTTGATCCTGGAACAAGGACAGGCACATGGAGACCGCTTCTAGTTCAGGATGACAAAGTAAACCAACTATCTCCTTCCTAAGTAATGCAGGACTAATAAGGCTTTTAGCATCGTGCCATCGCTATTCACCGTATTCGTAAAGCAGCGGGGAAAGGGACTGTTAGTCTAGCTGCTAATAACCCAGAGATACTTAAATCATTAGTAGTGCAAAAGCTCCTACCCAAACTTAAAGAAGAGCTGAGCGAACCAGAATTCCTCGAGAGTATTGAGCTCAATCCAAAGTCATTCAAAGAATATTGGGCCAGTTTTGAGAAGGTTATCGAGAATACTGAGGGTCTTGATGACGGCTTTGCTGCCAAATTCGAGGCGTTACAAGACGCATACCGAGAAAAGGGAGTAACTGGTGTGATACGTGAGCTGAAATATGGCTTCTACGCACATATAGCGGGAGTAAATTTCACAGCCGCCGAAATTAAGAATCAAAAGGCTCTGGCAGATTTACGCTATCCTGCGGAATGGTACCCGGCAACGAGAGAGATACGTCGAACTATCCACCTTCACGTAGGACCGACCAATTCGGGCAAAACATACCATGCCCTCAAGCGACTCGAAAAAGCGAAATCTGGCGTGTATGCTGGACCCCTGCGTCTACTAGCTAACGAAATCTTTACCCGCATGAATGCGAAGGGAAAGAAATGCGCTCTCATCACAGGAGAGGAAAGAAAATTTCCAGACCCAGAAAATATTGATATGGTGAGCTGTACCGTCGAGATGGCCCCGATAAACAAGGAACTAGAGGTCGCCGTTATCGATGAAATTCAGATGATCAATAGTCCCGAACGTGGCTGGGCATGGACTCAAGCATTCCTGGGAATACAAGCGAAAGAAATGCATCTCTGCGGAGAAGAGAGGACAGTACCGTTGATTCGGGAGTTAACAGCAGCAATGGGGGATAAGTTAGAGATACACAGATATCAGCGACTTAGCCCTCTGAAAATGATGAATAAGAGCCTGGGAGGGAATCTCAGCAAACTTCAAAAGGGCGACTGCATAGTCGCCTTTTCAGTCATGGGTATTCACGCTCTCCGAGAGCAAATAGAAAAGAAGACTGGCCGGAAGGTCGCCATTATCTACGGTAGTTTACCACCAGAAACCAGAGCTCATCAAGCCAGGCTTTTCAACAACCCTGAAAATGACTATGACTTTTTAGTGGCCAGCGATGCAATCGGCATGGGCCTTAATCTGTAAGTTATCGCCGCCCGATAGGCGTTTTTACTAGCTGATAAAACATTAGAAGCATTAAGCGGATTATTTTTGAAACCTGTGTGAAGAACAACGGGCAAAAGATGGTAGCTCTACAAACATCAGAGATTAAGCAGATTGCTGGTCGAGCTGGGCGCTATCGTACTGCCGAACAATCCGCTAACGAAGGAATCGAAAGCAACGATGTTCAGACAGAAATACCCGTTGAGAAAGCTCCAACGCCAGGATTCGATGGGGTTGTGGACATAGATGACAATCTTCCTTTGGAGGAAGTTCCTCTTGACAAGCAGTCAACGAAGGACACCAACCACAGGGAAGCGGAGCCTGAGAAAAGCCCCAGCGCCGCTTTACAGTCCAAGAAACCTGATGCTGTTAATGTTTCTGTCACCTCACCAACCCCAAGCAAATCTACCGGAGAAGGCACTGTCGGATACGTCACAACTCTCGAAAGAATCGATTTTGCCAGAGTGGCGCGTGCGGTTGGGGGGGAAGCCGAGATTATTAAAACAGCAGGGCTCTTCCCTCCGGCACGGATTGTCGAGCGCTTTGCGACCTACTTTCCTCCTGGAACTCCCTTCAGCTACATCCTCCTCCGATTGAACGATATATCCCGGCTCCACCCCCACTTCCACATATGTGGCCTGAAGGACCAGCTCATCATCGCCGATATCATTCAGCCTGTGAAAGGCTTGACTACAGGCGACCGCATCATATTCTGTTCAGCTCCGGCCCCCACGCGAGATCCTGAAACCAGAAAGCTCCTGCGTACCCTTGCGGAGTGTGTAGGCAAGCAGAAACGTGGCGGACTCCTTGACATACCTGAATTTAATCTAGAGCTTTTGGACCAGGATCCTTTGCCAGATCGCGTTTACCTTGCTAAGCTCGAGAGTTTGCATAGAGGCATTGTATTATACCTCTGGCTCAGCTTCCACTTCTCGGGCGTCTTCACTACACGCGGAATGGCGAACTATGTCAAGGGGTTGGTTGAAGATAGGATTGAGGTTATGTTATCGAAGATCTCGTATTCGGACAAATATAGGGAAAATTTGAAGAGGAAGCGTGAGAAGGCAATGATTGACGACCTAAGGCGGGAAATCATGGCTAAGGACGTAGAGAATGAGGAGTGGAAAGAGCAAGAGACGGAAGATGGAGATGAGGTGGAATTGAACGAAGAACGCCGCGCGAAGACCCTAGCTGCAGTAGAAGTACAGGAAGCCAAGGACGTTTTGGGTGATACGCAATCTTTTCGGGAGGACAATCGGGACCTGAAGGGTGACTATAACGAATACAACACGCCTGAGCTTGAAATGTGGGAACAGTTCGAACCACGTGGGAACGGTGCATTGCGGCCTTCCAAGTTCGGCCCTTTTGACAGCATCGACGAGATAGAGAAGATGGTTATAGACGTCACCGCGAACACTCAGGCCCTGCGCGATAAGACATTGGATTTGGAAACGAGGATGAATTTAAAAAGCTTTGACCTTAGCTCTGGAAATGCTGCGGAGATTATACATCCGCTGGCATAAATGTATATGTAGACCCGTGAACCAAGAAGGTATTTGGGACTCGGAACTCAATACCACAGCCTTTAATGTTTGGATGAGACGGGAGTCATAGGAGGCATGTCTTGTATCTTTATTTGTAACTTCTAAGCTGCATCTCTCGGCGTATTGGGGAGAACTGGGCTACGCCATTCTGGCTATTGTAGAACATTTGGGTAGAAGGCTTGCACGCTAAATCTCCGGAACACAGGAGGGCTAAGAAAATGGAATATAGAGGAATGCAGACTAGCTAATTGCTCTCGCGAAATTAACAACTATTTAAGCACCCAACTCCTTCTCAAAGTCACCTCTTCATCCAATTTATTCCCTTTCTTTCCACATCACCCAACTCTCGCAGCACCCCCATTGGCCGCAACAACGCTCCCACTTACCCACCTCGCCTTCTCACTAACCAACCACCCGACTACATCTGCAACATCTTCGCACTCGCCCATCCGTCCTCCCTCTGCAACCGTCACCTTCGGCAGCCGTTCATCTTTCAGTGCTTGCCGTGTGGCATCTGGTAGAGACCTAAAACCATGACTATCCGTCAGGCCAACCGAGACGGCGTTCACAGTCGTACCCTGCATGCCGGGAGCGGAGCCGAGCTCGAGAGCCCACGAGCGCGCCAAGGACTCCAGAGCGGTTTTCGTAGCCGTGAAGACAGAGCTGTCACCGCAGCGTCAGCAATCCCTCCACCAGCCCATTCAAGCGCGGTTGACGCCCAGACCCAACCTGCCGCCCTTAGACCCGGGGCAGCGGTCCGAGAAGCAGGAGGAAAGAGAGCCACACGTACCCGCCTACTCGCCCCGCGCGCACGCCGTCGCTCGAAATATTCACGATGCGCGCGTTCGGCCGGAACAGCTTCTTCCGCACCAGCGTCTCGACCACCAGAACGGGCGTCTGCACGTTCCCCAGCAGGCTCTTCTCAACGTCCCCCAATTCCATCTCCCCAATCTTATGCCGTACCATGATCGCAGCGTTGTTTACCAGGATGTCGACATGACCGTCAAACTCCGTTTCCAGCGCGCGGGCGATAAGGTCCGCGCAGTCGGGGGAGAGGATGTTGGCGGCGATGCCGACGAGCTTGGGCTGGGTGGGGCGTGTCGTGTGAGATATACGCATGCTGGAGGTGCTGGGGGAGGGGGGGAAGACGTTGGAGTAGAGTGCTGAGACGGTGTGCGAGAGAGTGTCGAAGTGTTGCGCCGAGGATGGGTCAGAGTAGGTTCCTAGCACTGCGGCACCCCGGGTTGCAAGGTTGAGGGCGATGGCGCGGCCGATACCTTTGGTTGCGCCGCTGAGGGAGGTTAGTGAGATTGGATGCTTGTTGGAGAGTGGTGGGGTAAGGGATGGGGGAGAGGTGGGCTTAAACGCTGTGCTCTCAGAATATAAATTACTGGATGGGAAGATATGCATGAGTTGAGGATATGAGAGGAATGCAGTAATTAAACGCTTGAGATGGCTTTTGATATGGCTTTTTGAACTGTTTGATTGAACAAATGTTTCAATTTTCTCAGATGTGGTAAAAATGAAAGGATTTACTCCCCATATGTATGAAATCTCTTGAATTATGAAAATGGACTTCAACGAAGCCCAAGAGAATTAGAGAAAAGGAAATAAAAAATTCTTACGTTACAACTGCTACCTTCCCCGCAAGATCCTGCTCTTGCAGGCGTGGAACTTCAGGCATATAAGAACCTGTTCCGTCCATGACTGGAAAGCAATTATTTAGAAAATATTAAATGTCTAGCACAAGATGTAGCTACAGCCTGAGTTCTAATACCAGCGGAGGAGATTGTGCGGAGTCTGTTTCATGGGGGCTGAAGTATTATTTTAGTTGTGATGCCAAACGTCGCTATATGATTTGTGGCGTAGATTGTGGCTGGTTATGGGGTTCAAGATTCATCTGATAACCAAAAACATATGCAAGCCCCATCTTGCTTTTGCCATCAAGCATAAGATCCCACATATAAGCTCCTCGAAGGCGTTCTTGGTATTTAGTAACGTCTCGCGGGAAGAATGCGGCACGCCTAGGTACATTTGGGGCCCATTAAATTAGATCGCTCCTTGGTCAAATCTCATAGCCGCAGACTTCCGCTGGCTACTTCATCCAACTCCATTTCACCCGCGCGGCACACAACAACCGGCCAAAACAGAGCATTTACACCACCAGCCTATACATCGTGTTTTGGAGATTCCTCCGCAGAGCGTCGCAATGGCGCCTCTTCACTTATTCGAGATTCCCCGGCCTAAGGTAAGTCTACCTCGACTCCCTTCAGCACCTGCCACTAACATGCTCTAGGCCTTCTTTAACTACATGTCTCTCCGCACAGGCGCCGAAATCATAACCTTCCTCATGCTGCTAAACAAGATCTCCGGCTTCTACGGCATCCTGGCCCTGTTAACCGGCGCGCCGCTGACCTCGCTCCAATTCTCCATGTACCTGTACTCGCTGCTGGCGCTCTGCGCAGCCGCCTACCTGAGCCCGCACATCCGCCGCGCCTCGCCGTTGCAGTGCCTCGCTCTCGCCCACCTCTACGCCTTCGACACTGTGCTCAACGCCCTCTACACCGCCGCCTTCGGCGTCGCCTGGTTCTACGTCCTAGCGCAACACGGCGACGACGGTAAGACCGCCGTGCCCGGCGCCCACGGCATCTCCTCCGCTGCCGGGTTCACGAACCCGAAATACAATGTGTCATCCGTCGAGGTGGTTGCGGCGCCCGCGGGTGGGCTAGCGCCAGGCCAGGACGCCGTGGCCGTGGGCACTGGGGCTGCGGCCGCGGCTGGCAGCGGCGCGGGGCTCGGCGGCGCGGTCTTCCAGAGCGGCAGTTTCATGAGCCTGTCCGTCATCGCGGTGCTGTGGGTACTGCGCGCCTATTTCGTCTTCGTGCTGCTGGCTTTCGCGCGCCAGGTCCTGCGCCAACATGTCGTTACGACGTCCTCTGCTGCGTGGGGCGCACCCGGAGCATCGCAGGATAATCTCGCTGAGAATCCCTTCGCTGAGGGCCGTGAGGAGGGCGAGGGGTGGAGGGGGAAGCTTGGGAGAGCTATGTTGGCTGGTGCACCACAGTATTGGCTTGGTGCCGATGAGGATGGCGAGTGGATGCGTGGCTTGGGCGGGAAGTTCAAGAAGAGCATGGAGCCTGTGGGTGTTGTGGAGAGGGAGAGGAGGCGGAGAAGTGGGACCGGACCGCCAGCTCCACCCAGGGAACTTGTTGGGCAGAGGTTGGCGGATTTGACGGAGGTGAGGTGAGCAGGGTGACTAGACAAGAGAAGGAACGGAGTGACAGTTTGGCAGAACAGAAGTAAAGAGGACGTAGCAGAGGAAGAAGGTGGATGGAGAAGTAGACGCTCGTAAATGAAGGAGACGAGTGGTAATGACCTAATTGGATGAACACGCGGATTATCCGGTTGATAAGGCGTTTTTGTACGAGTACGAAAATCTGGAAGTTTGCACACAATCCATAAAGCTGAGCGTTGCGGGTTTACCGGCTTTATTCCTATATACAAGTCCACAGCATTTTAGCATTAGGCGTAATTCTATCACGACTTTCTACTGTATTGATTTGCCACCATTATACACACATTTTACCCTTTTATGTTAACTATTATGATTAAGCGGAGTCGTAAAATTTGACGCAGGCGGAATACTTTTTCCATCCATTGAGTTGAGTTGTGGAACACCCCAGACCGTTTTTCTACTTCCAACCGAGCGGAAATATCTCCTTTGGAGCCCCACTGCACTTCTTTTGAAAGGTCTTGAACCAGGCCCCTCGAAGTCCCTCTGTACACTCCGCGCTCCCGAAAGCCTCTAAGCATCAACCCTTCTGCCACCTCCTACTCACTCTCCTTCTACTCCACTTCCCTCCTCTCAATCTCTCTCCTTTCCCTCCACCCCCTCCACCACTCCCTGGGCGTCCCGTCCACAAACCCCACCGCCAACCCGGCCGTCACGGCACACACCCCCGCCAACACGGCACACATATTCCCATACCCGATCCTCTCCCTCAAACCCCCCGCAAATAGCGGCCCCAGTGTGAGGCCACCACTCCACACCATGCTATTAAAGCCATACAGCTGCGCATACGGCCCACGGTCCCCAAAAAGCGCCGGATTCACCTTCCAGAACCGCTCGATCACAGCGCCGGCCTCGACGAGCGCGGGCGCATTGATGACCGCCAGCCCAGCGCCGCTCAGCGCCAGCAGCGCCGCGAACAGCGCGACCTGCTGCGGCGTCTGCCCCGGCGCGGGATGCGAGCGCGGCAGCCGCAGGAGTGTCAGCGCGGGGACGAGGTAAGTGTAGCCCAGCACGGCGAGCGGCTTCGTGCCGTAGCGGTCGACGGCCCAGCCGAAGAGCGGGCCAAACAGCAGGTCGGAGGCGCCGAGGGGGAGGAAGAGGAGGCCGGCGGAAAGCGAATCGAAGTTGTAGCGGGTGGAGGCGACGAGCGGGACTGTGGCGTCGAAGGCGCCGAGGAGGAGGGCTTGGATTAGGCCGAGGAAGAGGGCAGTTAGGAGGGAGGGGTTGCGGAGGCAGAGGAGGATGGGGAGGACGCGGGTTAGGGCCGTTTTGGGGGGTTGGAGGTGGTAGGGGGATTGGGGGAATGGGCATGGGTTCGCGAGGAGTGGGGTGGATTCCGTCAGGGGTGCGACTTCTGGGCCGCTGGAAGAGGTGGTTGAGGTGGTGGAGGCGCAGGAAGGGGATGTTGGAGGGCTGTATTTTGCGGCGACTTTCTTTTCGATGACGAGGAGACGCATGAGGAAGTCGAGGGCCAGAAAGGCCACGCCGAGCCCAAAGACGCCGCCGTATCCTGTTTTGGCGTAGAGGATTCCGCCGAGGACGGGTGCGAAGAGTGTTGCTACTGATAGAATGCTGAATATCTGGATTGGATGGCGGTCAGTTGGGTTGGTGCTGACAAAGAGAGGATGATATGCATACGGATCCAATTGCCTTGCCTAGATTTTCAGGCCCAACAGTTTCTACAAGCAGTGCTAATCCAACGGTCCATACCACTCCGCTGCTGGCGCCTTGTAGCAATCTCGCAATAGTCAGAACGGCAATGGACTGACCTACTGCTAAGAGGACGGTAGCGAGGGCTAGTATGATCAGGCCTAGTAGGAACGGGAGCTGGCGTGAGGATGACAGCTTGTCTGCCAAAATGCCTGATACGGGTGATGCTACCATAGAAGCTGCTGCGTATACAGCCAGGAGTGTGGAGACATAGCTCTGAATTTGTGATTTTGGTGTATGGACTCTTTCTTCCAACATGAATGGGAGGACAGGTACGATCAGGCCGTAGAGAAACATGTCAGTAAACATGCCAATTCCTACAGTACTAATGATAAAGAATGTGTTTGAGCGCCAGCGGAGGCCGATGGGAGGTTTGCCATGCCCATGATCAAGAAGCGGTGTGTTCTTCATCCTCCACCAGGACGCTGAAGGCGAAGCTGGAGAATTATCTGAAGACATTTTGATGTCCTCTTTATTACGAGGTTCGTCCCAAGCTTTTTTCTGTAAGAAAATGGGGAAGATAGACAGCACTAGAAATATGGGAAGTTGCAAAAACCCATCCCGTAGCTCTACCTTCTATCAAAGGACTAGTACGACCTGATGACTCACGAGAGGCCTTTCATATTGCAGCAAAAGAAATACTTGTAATACGACAGCACCAATTATGTGAAAACGGAAGCAATACGAAAATGCAGAGGTCGTGCTCACCTAATAAATGGGTAATGGGCAGGCCTGGATGAAATGCTTGGTGGTGGTATTTTTGCTCGGCTAATCTTGCCATTTCGGGCTCTATGCACTTCCGACTTGCCAAGGCTGCATTTCGAACATTGACGCAGGCTCGACAAAGCTCCATACTGAATTAATAATGGCAGCCATACAGCAACCAGGCGGTAATCTGCCAAGTGCAACGTTCGTACTCATGAATACCCTCTTTGCGACCTTGCTGACTAGGCCAGCAGTGTCTATGTATGTCTAGTATCTCCAAAACCACTACCACGCCTCGAATTCTGACTTGGTGCGGGGATAGGTTCGCAATCTCGAAGAGCGCATTAAGATCGAGCAGCTGAAGGAAGCCCTGAATGAAATATTCAGCGAATATGGAACCATTCTGGAAATCGTTGCCAAGAAAAACCTCAAGGCGAAAGGGCAGGCCTTCATAGTTTTCGAAGACGCGGACTCGGCGGCACAGGCAATAGAGGAAGTGCAAGGATTTGACCTATTCGACAAACCCATGGCGCTCGAGTTTGCGAAGACGAGAAGCGACGCGACAGTTAAGAGAGAGGGAACCGAGGAGGAGTTCGAAACGCATAAGCGGAGGAGGCTGGCTGAGAAAGGTACGTCGCATGGGAAATAGCAGCCATATCCCAGACTATATGTTTGGGGACGACTTGAACTGATTTGGCTATTCTACAGAGCGAAAGCAGGCCCAGGAAGCACAGGAAGCACAGAAGAAGCTCAAGAGACCCGCCGGTGCTGCCGCCGAGACTGCTAAACCAGCAAAAGGGCCTGGCCTCAAACCAACAGGTGGAGCCGCGGCTGTTGTGCCAGACGAGTATCTGCCACCGAACAAGATTCTCTTTGTGCAAAATTTGCCTGACGATTACGATGTCGATGCGTTGACGGCAATTTTCAGCCGATTCAATGGATTCAGGGAAGTCCGGTTGGTGCCTGGAAGGAGAGGTATTGCGTTCGTAGAATATGATGCGGAACAAGGAGCAATCAGTGCGAAGGAAAGTACGGCGAATATGCCACTGGGAGATGAGAGCAAGCCGATGAAGGTGACGTACCAGAGACAGTAGCGTCTGTATGCCCTTCTTCGGCGTTATGGTGTTTCAAAAGGGAATGGCATTATGTACTCTTCGCATGACGGGGCATCTCAATAAATATATGCTCGATGGCCATTGCGAGTTTCATAATCATCAAAAATGAAGCAATTGGTATGGTTGATAATTACGTGCTCACCCAAGGACACCCCATTTGATTTCATATACAGCACCTAAAAACCTAAAAGATAACGTCCTCGTTATCTTGATCACCAAACAAGTCCTTTGATTCAACCGCTTCCTCTTTCTTCTTGTCTTTCTCGTCGGCTGTTTTTTGGGCTTTCTCCCTCTCTTTCTCTCCAGCAGCAGCATCGCGCTGCTTTTTCCCAGACACCTTCTTTAGCCTATAGAATTCCTCTCTGTCCAGCTCATCTAACTCCGAATTGATGTACTTAATCGTGTTCTCTGTCCTAGGAATGATAACATGCTCGCTGAGAGAAAAAGCAATTATTAGTTAGATAAAATTTTTTGGATGATGGTACTCACATGGCATTCACTCTTCGATTTACTACCTTAATAACCTCATCGAGAATGACGAAAGCAGTCTGCAGACTGGCGAGCTCCACCAATGTCTCAACAGCTCGCGCATATGTCTCTCTACACCGCTGTACCTGCTGGCCACCTTTTCCCAAACCCGTCAATCCAAAGTCGTTGTTGCCCTCCGTCATATAGCTTTCGAATTGGGGCAAGAATACGCCTGAAACATTTTCTTGCTTCGTTCTTACGCGAAATCTTGCCGATTTTGCAGACTCCTGTATTTGATAACCAATCTCTCCTCCCACAGCATACGTAACTTCTGCTAGCGAGAATGCAGCAATCTGCATGACCCGGCCCATCTTACGCTTCGCCTCGTCGATGCGGCGTGTGATCTCTAATCGTTCGTTTCAGTTTACGAGTCTGCAAGAAAATATACAACGTGTTCATACCTCGAAAGCGTCTACAAGCGGGGAGGAATTAGCTGGGTGGCATTCTAAGAGTTGTGTGATTGCATACTTTGTCAGAGCTTCACTCTTTCTCTTTAATAGATCGTGACCAGTTTGGGCACCCTTCAACTTGCTCTTCATCAACCCCAGCGATTGTCGCGTGGGGAAGACCGCTTCTCGCGCCTACGCACCTCTATCAGCTACATCGTATAGCTCCGACAGCTCCAGGACCTACCCCGCTACCAGACATTGTGGAACTAACTCTTGGTGACGGCTAAAAGGCCAGCGGTTGGCTAAGTGCTTCACAAGGATCGAGCTGAGGAAGTGAGGGCCGAGAGAAGGTTAATGCTATAGATAGCAGTCCTCGTGAGGGATTCAGCGTTGGATGGCGTAGATGGTGCAGATCCTAGTTGACGCCAGCGGTCGCATTCGCAAGTCGAAGCGAAGCCCGAAGCGCCAACCCTGGCCCTCAAATCAATCACCTCAGAAACTGCCTCACTGCACCCCGACAACCACCACCCACCCCACCCCTTCTTCTTCCGCTCTCGAGGTTTTCAGCCCAGCACAGGCTTCCGACGCCTATCCTGAGCGATGCCTGGAGAGCTCTTGAGGACGGTGGTCAACGCCAGTCTCCCGCGCGGCAACAAACGGAACGCATCGAAAATGTCCGCCGACTTGTACCTCATTTCGGACAACGACGTGATCTACGAGCAAGACATCATCCGGAATCCGGGCAGTATCAAGCCGTGGCTGGACTACGCGAATTTTAAAAGGCAGCACGGCAGTCTGCTCGAGCAAGCTTTCGTCCTCGAGCGCGCCTGCACCACTCTTCCGCGGTCCTACAAGCTATGGAAGATGTACCTCGAGCTGCGAACAAAACACCTCGAGCGCAAGAATCCTGCCAAATTCGCGCCGCATTATGTCAAAGTCAATGCATTGTTCGAGAGGGCGTTGGTTCTATTGAATAAGATGCCGAGGATATGGGAAATGTATCTGTCGTTCCTGATGCAACAGCCACTCGTTACAACCACTCGAAGAACATTCGACAGAGCGCTACGCGCATTACCAATCACTCAACACAACCGAATATGGGCACTATACCGGCCGTTCGCAAACTCCGCATCCGGAGAAACCGCAGTCAAGATATGGAGGAGATACATGCAGATACATCCGGAACATGCGGAAGACTTCATCGAGTTGCTAAAGGATATGCGACAGTACACTGAAGCAGTCAAGAAGTACATGGAGATTCTAAACAACCCTCGTTTCAAGAGCAAGGAAGCCAAAGGCCCGTTTCAGTTCTGGACAGAGATGGTTGAGCTGTTAATCGACCATGCAAAAGAGATTGAAACGGGAGATGACAGTGGCATAGACGTGGAAAAGATCATTAGGAGCGGTATTGCACGTTTCGCCGACCAGAGAGGGATATTATGGGTTGGACTCGCCCGGTATTGTATCAATAAGGGCGAGTACGAAAGAGCCAGGGATGTATTCGAGGGGGGCATCACTACTGTCATGACTGTGCGAGACTTCTCCATCGTGTTTGATACGTACGCGGAGGCTGAGGAAGGCCTCATCGGGATAAAGATGGACGAGGCAGCCACACGGTCTGACAAGGGCAAAATTGATGAAGATGCCGATCTAGACCTTGACATCCGGATGATGAGGTTTGAACAACTCATGGATCGGCGGCCATTCCTTGTTAATGATGTTCTGTTGCGGCAAAATCCGAACAACGTCAACGAATGGGAAAAGCGAATCGCGTTATGGGGCGACAACAAAAAAGAGGTGGTGCAGACCTATACCGATGCCATTGCAGCAATCCAACCAAAGAAAGCTGTCGGCAAGTTTCATGGGCTTTGGGCGAATTATGCAAAATTCTACGAAAATGGCGGTGACCTCAGAAACGCCCGAGTCATCATGGAAAAGGCTGTCAAAGTTCCATTCAAGTCTGTCGCCGAGCTCGCTGAGATGTGGTGCGAGTGGGCTGAGATGGAGCTTCGCAACGAGAACTTCGACCGCGCTGTGGACATCATGGCCAAAGCTACGCAAGCACCTAAACGTTCAAATGTCGACTACTTCGATGAGGCATTAACACCACAGCAGCGCGTGCACAAGAGTTGGAAGTTGTGGAGTTTTTATGTTGATTTGGTCGAGAGTGTCAGCACGCTTGAAGAGACGAAAAAAGTGTACGAAAGGATATTCGAGCTGCGAATAGCTACCCCACAAACCGTTGTGAACTACGCCAACCTCCTTGAGGAAAACCAGTACTTCGAAGACTCATTCAAAGTCTACGAACGTGGCTTGGACCTCTTCAGCTATCCTGTTGCATTCGAACTGTGGAATCTGTATCTCACCAAGGCTGTTGATCGGAAGATTGGCATCGAGCGACTTCGCGATTTATTCGAACAAGCCGTTGATTTCTGCCCCCCCAAGTTCGCCAAAATTTTATACTTAATGTACGGTGCGTTGGAGGAAGAACGAGGCCTCGCTCGTCACGCTATGCGCATATACGAGCGCGCAACCCGAGCCGTCGCAGACGAAGATCGTATGGAGATGTTCAACTTCTATATCACAAAATCAGCCTCAAACTTTGGGCTTACTTCAACACGCCCAATCTATGAGCGTGCCATCGCGGCGCTCCCCGACAACGAAGCGAAAGAGATGTGTCTCAAGTTCGCGGAGATGGAACGACGGCTTGGCGAAATCGACCGTGCGAGAGCCATCTACGGCCACGCGAGCCAGTTCTGCGATCCTAGAACAAACCCGGCTTTCTGGCAGAAATGGGAGAGCTTCGAGGTGCAGCACGGCAACGAGGACACGTTCAAGGAGATGCTACGCATCAAGCGAAGTGTCCAAGCACAGTACAAGTATGTGTACCTCTTCCACTTCCCTACCCGTTCCCCTTTCCTGTCAACCTTTGTATATGGCCTATCGCTGACATTCCATAGCACCGACGTCAACTTTATTGCCTCCCAAGCCATCGCAAGGAGCCAGCAAGCGCAATCCGACGCCGCAAACGGCGAAACCGGCGACGAGAAAGCCGACGCCATGGCAGCGCTTGAGCGACAAGCCCGCGCACCCGTCGGCTTCGTCGCCGCGACCTCAGGCCCCGAAGGCAGCAACCAGCTCAAAGAAGCTGCAGCCCAGGAGCCCGCACCCGTGAACCCGGATGCTATTGATGTTGATGAAGATTTGTGAAAAAAGGTGGATATCTTTACAATGGGATAGGAATCTGGACACCGGGGCCACTTGCATCACCAAGGCGTTATTGTTGTGCTGGGGGAAATATCCGATACAGACTGCTCGATTGATATTTTCTAACTTGTGTTTTATGTACCCCGCGCCCATTTAGCGGCTACCACCTTTCTTTTTTTTTCCTCTCTCATCTCAGTTTCGGAGCAGACTATTGGGTTGGACCCGGTTTACTCGTGCATATGATGGCGTTGGATGCTTGAGCTATGGATCTGATAGGCAGGGAGTGGGGAAAGGGATGGCTGGTTCCAGTGCATGATGCTTCTGCCACTTCTGACTTTCCTTTGTTCTTTTAGCTTGATGTAGGAGAAGAGGGAGGCTGTTGATGCTTTGGAGTGGCTCGTTTGAGGGTGCTGGGAGGCGGATGCCTAAATTATTTTGCTGGGAGGAGAAAAAAAAACCACTAACTCTACACTACACACACTACACTATATACATTTCCTGATATCAAGATTCATCTCTGAGAAACTTCAAAAATATCCACCGGTTCTATCTCGCCACCCTGCTATATTTCCTCTAATATATTTCACCAGATCTCCAAAACTAGGCAGCTCCCATACCGGCCAGCCATGGTCCGCGGACCCGCTTCCCGCGTCCTCCCACATCTCTCCTTCTAGACCCGGTGCCTCAGCCTGGGTTTCAGGGCGTCTAGCCAACATTATCCACACCCGGCACCACCCCGCAGCAGGCTGTGCAGCGGTACCGAGGCCTGCGTCGCACCGCAGGTCGCACCGCTTGCTGATACCTTGTTTAGGGGGGCAGCTACAGCCTTTTGCACTGCAATTTTAGCGTACACGAGGGAGCTGTGCCAGCGGTTCAGTGCGCTGGAGCAATGCGATCGGCAAAGATGGAGCATCTGAGACTCTGCAAAGGTAGTTGTATAACCTTAACTAGCAAAAGACAGTTTATAATTCTTCGTTTATGAGTAGAGCTGTGCTAGTAGACTTAAAGAATTTATTTGTGTTTATTCTGCATATGCAGGCTTGAAATAATAGTGAGAGCCAGGCCTACAAACGGTGAACTTTTAGGCCTCCTGTATGAATTTAAACCCGATGTTAATTAGTTATCGGGTCATGTCTATCCCTTCGCCTAGTAAAATTCGTCCCAATTATCATTTTGCTAGTGAACGGATCACCAGATGGTAGGACGCTGCCAAGGGATAATTAATGAAGTTTTGGAGGTGTTTGGCGAGGCACTTAACAAATCTCGCAAACCTTGCCTTAAACGTGAGTCTAGTGAAGCGCAACGAGGGGCAGCAGAGCGTGGAACTTTCAACTGACCAAAGAAACTCAAGTCACTGCAATTTTAGCGTCCACGAGGGAGCTATACCAGCAATTTAACGCAGCTATAATAGGCTATTTCGCGAAGAAGTCGGTGAACTCCAAGCAGGAATCCAACCAGTACCAATTCACTACAATTTTAGCGTCCACGAGGGGGCTATGCCAGCAGTTCAACGTAGCTGGGGCCAATGAAGAATGAAGTGCTGTAATTCACTGCAATTTTAGCGCACTCGAGGGAGTCTTTACAAGCACGTGAGAGCAAGGCCGATTTGGCCATTTCCTTCGCTTGCATGTTCCTTCGTGCCGTCTTGTCAATGCTCTCCTCCATAACTTCAGATGAGCGTACAAACCTCTCTCACCAACAACACAAGCGAGAAACGTAATCATCTACTATTGCAGTCTGCTCAGTCAGCGGTCTCGGGCTTCGGTCTCCAGGCCGAGTGATTATGTATACAACGTACCTGCTGCAGCTTGGCAGGGCTTGGGGCTTAGATTTATAAGCAACAAAGTCAATTGATTACAGGTTTGACCACCTCCGTTTGGCAATTGCACCTGGGTGGGGGGACGACGCGGCGTGTTGCGAGGTGACTTCTGGCATGGGGAAGGTCGTGTAAGGCATCAGCAATTACTGATAGCGCGCTTGAAACCCAAATATCTAAAATATGTAGAGAAGAGTGTGTGGTTGATATAAGGTGTCGAGCTTTGGATGGTCTAGTGGAACTACACCAGCTGAAGAGCTCGGGAGAACCAATTCCATAAGCCCGATCCCAGCAGTTCAGTAAACCATGAAGGGCTTCCTCGCCTCTGCACCCGCCCTGCGGGCGACGGGCCATGCTGCAGCCGCATGCTCGCACCAGCTCGAAATTCGCGCCGCTCCCGTCGCCATCCAGGGGCACCCCGTCCAACACCGCCAGCTACGCTGTCCAGTTGTTCGGCGGTGGCGCCTACATAGTGACGGACGGGTTCTACCAGAACGTCTTCTTCGTGTCGACCGCACGTCGACCTGCCACTAACCATCAGCAGGAACATGCTCTTCGCCATCGACAACGTGACGAGCCAGCCCATCACGTATATAGTGTACAGCCGCCCGCAGGCGGACCACATCGGCGTCGCTTCGCTAGTCGCGGGGCCGGGTAAGCCCGTCGAGGTCATCGCGCGCGAGGACACCAAGGAGCCGTTGCAGGAAGCGCCGGATGCCTCGCGGCCGCTCCCCACCGTCACATTCAAGGACGACTACAGGCTCCGCGTGGGGCAACCAGACGCTGGAGCTGCGCTACGACGGCGAGAACCACGCCCGCGGCAACATCTGCATCTACGCGCCGGCGCAGAAGCTGCTCGTCCTCATCGACGTCGTTTTCCCCCGGCTGGGTCCCCTTCGCGTACCTGGCCGCCAGCAGCAACATCCCCGGCTGGATCGCGGCGCGCGACAAGGTGCTGGCGTACGACTTCGCGTACCATGTCGGCGGGCACTTCGGGCGGGCCGGCACGCGCGCCGACGTGCTGGTGCAGAAGGGGTACATGCAGGACCTGCGAGCTGCAAGCAAGCGCTCGACCTCACGGCGACGGGTGATCCTCTGCCGAGCGCGGCGGTTCTGCAAGGGGCGGTTGAGCTCGTGAATCCGGGGAATCCCTGGACGGTTTTCAGGGGCTATCTGGCTGTCGTGGTTGAGTATTGCGGGAATACGACGAACAAGAAGTGGGTCGGGAGGTTGGGCGCGGCGGATGTATTGGGGATTCGACAATGCGTGGGCGATGGTCGAGTCTTTGAGGATCGATTATAATGTTCTTGAGTCGTTCAGGAATCTCTAAGAGGGAATTTGGGGAAGCTGGTTAGGATACTAGAGTACTAGATTTTTGGTGTTGTTGAACCTAGTGTCGTACGAAGATATACTGGCTGCATTGTTCAACTCGGCCAATATCTAGATCTAATTATAGTCTTGCTGTCTTTCCACGAGGAACTGGAATGACTGGAAAAGTGTCTGTCTGATAGAAATGCTACCCGCACACGCAATTTTTGCTAGAATGAAACACAGTTGAAGGAAGCCGCAATATAAAATAGAGCTCATGTATAACGAAGATGTCGTACACTAGTTTACGTTAGCTGAAGTGGTGGCCTATTAGCTCCTGAGTAAAAGCGGCGCTGCTCACTAAACCAAATCTAGGTCTCACCTAGTCGGCGCATGCCATCCGGAGGTTCCCTAGTCCACTATTTTCTCAGACGTTGGCTTCAATTTGCCCCCCTTGACGCCCAGCACGACGCTATGAAACGGTAGTCAAGGAGATATGCGGAGCTAAGGGCTGTGCATCTATCATATCTCCTTGACACATTAGAAATGGCTCAACGGTTGGTATCGGCTGGAGCTTCCCACGACCTGATTGACCCTTACGCTATCCCGCATGCATTCCAAAATCAATCTCAAACAAAGCCCGATCCGGCATTCATCTTCGCGCATCTGGAGTCCAGGTTATCTATCCGAGAAGGGAGGAGAAGCTTTAGGCGGTGCAGATCGATGTCAATCAGGTCCATCTCATCATGGGCGCGTCCGAGTGACTACACATGTCCGCGATAGGCGTCTGCACCCGAGTCTCACGCCAAGCTGCGGTTCGCCGTCTTTGCTTCTTAGTGTCGAGATAGAGAAGTGTCTGAGGGGGTTTTTGCACCCTGCTAGTGTAGCGCAGTGGAGGCGCAGCACTGACAGAAAGCGGAGCTTGAGCACGGAGGGTCATTGAGGACCAACTAGGCAAAGAGCTCAGAGGGCTGCAGAAAGGTAGAGGTGCAGCACAGTGCAGCGAGTCTTGCGAGGGTGCAGGCAGGCGGCCAGGCCCTTCCCCAGGTCGATAAGATAGAGACACGACATCAGTGACCTGTCCACTCACGGCCCAGGGCTCATCATCCCTTCCTCACTACCCTGCTTCACCACCAGCACGGCGGATACGCAACGCTGCGAGCGAGGCAGTGCCGCGGGCGATCCAACCATTGCTCCGCTCACCACTCCCTCTAACTTGCACCACGACGATCCCCGCGAATCACCGTTGCTAGCCCGGGACGCACTGACGTAACGGCTTAACATTCTCGAGCATATTGGATATTCCCGTCAGCACGGCCAATTGATGGCGCAGGCCTGCTCAAGGGACAACTGGGCAGAAGGCAAGACTGGCACTTGTCAGATCGCCTCGAGCTGAGCTGAGGACAGCATGGCAGTCTGGGTGCATCATGTGCAGTGGGCCCCTCCCTTGACGTCGTTGGCGAGAAGGCCGAAGGCAATTAGGGCTGGGGCGATGAAGGAAGGCCTGAGAGGAGCTGGGAGGGGGGTTCTCTTTATATCTTGACCTGCATGCCCCCAGACCTCGATGATGCTTATCATTGATCTCGAGCAATCCTCCCCTCCCTCTCAATACCAGCCGATTGATTCTCTCTCGTATACCTCCCATTTACTTTGAGATATCCTTTGACTACCAAATATAACAACGACCGATATCATCCAGGATGGCTACAACTGCGGCATCAGGTATGCTTTTTCCAGGGTCTTTCTATCTACGTGCCTGGAGATCCTTTCACTCCCCCTCAGCTTGCTCTATCACAGCACAAGAACACCATTGACCTAACACCACCGCCGCACCTCCACGATTTCCAGCGACAACGCAACTAACGTCCACAGACACCGGTGCCACCCCAACTAACAACCCCACGGTGCAATTGGAGGACCCCTTTGCCTCGCAGCGCGAAGCCGACAACAGTCCATTCGGGGGTGACAAGCTCGTGGACCTAGCCGGCAGCGACGACATGCGGCTGTCTACATCGCCACCGCAGAAGGACCGGCGCATGAGCAAAGAATGGGACGCGTCCAAGGTACCTCCCTCCCGCTTCCAGAAGCGCGAGGGCAGCATCTACTCAACCCCGTCGTCCCGCGACGCTCATGTAAAGGGCTCGGAGAGGGATAAGGCGTATCATGATAAGCTGAAGGAGAAGGTGAGATCTACCCTAAACGGCCAGAAAACGGCCAGCTGCGGAATGCGATACTAATGGGAGAGCAGGGCTGGAACAAATAATCTCCGACGAAAGCTGGGTGTTGTTTGCAGGGTGGGAAAAGTAGATGTTTGTATGAGTTGCGCGCTGGGTGTCAGAACCGTCGTCATACTTTTCATACGACTGCATGAGTAAGAAATAGCATGGCCCGATGTTTCGAGTTGGAATTGGAGTTCGTTCGTCTTCGCGCTGGTGGCTAAATTGATACTTGCATGTATTAATTACCCGTTATCTCTCCCTCCATCTTCGCTCTCTCCTTCCATTGCATGCTGCTGTAGCGACACCTCGCTTTGTCGCAACTCCGGTGAAATTCGTGCAGGTGAAAAACTGTGCATTGTCAGCTGGGCGGGTTTGCTCACGCTTGACTGTACACAGAGGTGGCGACGTTTATCTCATAAATCAGACGCTCCGTAGTAGAATTTTAGCCGAATTCCGTTAGATTAGCTCTTGCTTGGTCACGGGCGGGCACGCCAGAAAATCGCTCATATCTGCTCCCTATATTTCAAAGCCATAATAAGGAGGTAATATGAAGGTAATAGAGAAGATAAAGAGCTTTTAGCTTATAGTATTTTAAAGATAACTAGACTTAAAGAAGTATCTAAGTTTTAGCGGTAAGGCAAAGATTTTAAAACTTTCGTTACTGCTAAAGCTAGGACCATAAGCTTCGCGGAAGGTTTATTTGGATAAGGAGCAGTAAGTTATGCCCGTGCACGCCGATCCATGAGATAAGGCGACATGGCATCGCGAGGTGACGACATCGCTATGACCGCTCTCCCGCCCGTGCGCAACGCACGATCCGGTCCTGGAATGCGTTCGCAGCTCGTAGGGCTTGGCCTGGCCTGAGCGCCCAAACACCCAATGCTCTTGTCATCACGTCTCCATACTGCGCCATACTAAGCATCGAGCGCTGTATAGTACAGAGGGCAAAGCTATGAAAAGCAATGTAGAAAAGTTATGTATAGGCTGACTTTCCTTTAATAGCAACACTGAATGTCATCGTACCCGCAATCTCAGTCGCAGGTAATTGAAGCTTCTTAGAAGCGTATTAAAAGTTAAATTATCATGATAATGAGGGAATAAATTTATCCCCGCATCCATTTCTTTTCTGGAAAATTCTAAGCCTCCGTTTCTACCACTTTATGGGATTCTCTGTTTAATTTTCCCAAGATTTAGAGACTAGGGTTTCCATGAACCTCATCCTTAAGAATTCAGAGATTTAGATTTTTACAAACTCCCCTTTGCTGGATTTCTGACGATTGGACAACTGGGTACATATAGACGTCGCGATTCGTGACATCTAATTTCAAAATTAGGGATTCCAAGCTTTATAAACCTCCATCTAGGCCTTTCACGCATAGAGGCTCTATCTAGGGTTCTTAGTCTGCCTATTTGAAGGACCTAGATACATATTTTACCATAAGGCACTGAATCACCTTTTACGAACTCTTCACCTCTACCAAACATGGAGCTTGTATTGCTACACCCAGGAAATTTTTCGTTTCAATTCCCCAATATTTAGCATTCTAAAATTTTCATTTTCAGGAATTTCACATTGTCACCTCTTGAGCATGAAGGCCCTCTTTAGACATCCTAGCATTCTTACCCGCTAGCCTATTAAAGATACGTTTTATGATAAGGAATCAAACTACCGTTTGAACTCTTGCTAGATCTACTAAACGTCGAGCTTCTATCTCTACTGGTATCCCCTGCAACGGTGGCGTCCACACGGTTGGTGACCCGTGCGGAACACCAGAATTTTCTCAGCACGCCCCTAGATCCTATTGACCTATTGGCTAAGCCTTATCGATAACGTGTGGACGAATTTCACCGTTGCGGGGGATACGGCGATCCTCTTTTCGATCTCTCCCATATCCACATATTCTGGAATCTCGATTCTCAGGAATCTCCTTCCGCGAAATCTACGCGCTGTGTAGGAAGGACCAGAGCCTCAGTCCTGAAAGTTGTAGGGGCAGGAGCTGGGTCTTTTAATGGCTGTCACAGCATCACCACATCCAGACTCGGCGACGAAGAATAACAATCCACAATGTTTCAAACCAGCCTGACAAGCATAGTCCAGCCCAGCCAAGCGAAGATTATATACACACTATACTGTAACCCAAAACAAACCCAGCGCCCCATCCTCCCTCTCCACCCATCCCAGCCAGAACGCCATACCATGCTCCTAAGAAACCGGCTCATCTCTCCTCAAACGCACCCACACACACTCTCTTTCTTGCTCGCTCTCTCGCCCTCTACTCAAACTGATCATCCCTAAACCCCGGCTCATCATCCGCCCCCCGAATCGGGCCCATCGCCCCCGCATCCAACAGCGGCGGCCCACCAACAGTCCCAATAAGACTCTTACGATGACCCCTCGGACTCCGATCCAGCGTCTCACTAACCTCCTCCACTATCCCCCCCTCGCCCCCCTCCTCGCCCTCCCCCTCAAACCCGCGCGCCGCAAGTCGACACGCAAGCACCGCATCGCGCAGCTCGCCCAGAAAAGCCTGCATCCCCTCAAACGGCAGCGGCAGCCCGCCATCCGCGCCATACAGCCGCCGCGCCAAGTCGAGGCTCTTCTCCGCCTGCAGCGCCTTGTCGAGCTTGAGCCACGCGTCGGCCGCCAGCACGGCCCACAGCGCCGCCTTGCGCCGCCGCGCACCCCAGCGCATGCTGCCGACGCCGCCGCGCGCCGCGAAGCACGCGCCCACGCGCCCCGTGAACAGCGCGTGGCCGACGGGCCCGACGAGCCCGGCGTCGAGGACGCGCGCCGCCCAGCGCGCCGCGTCGTCCGCCGCGTCCCCGCCGCGGAGACGCAGCAGCTCGAGGCCTAGGGTTAGCGTGCGCAGCGCGTAGTAGGGCGCCGCGCAGCGCGTTGCGTAACTGTAGCTGGCGGCCTCGAGCCAGGTGTCGATGGTGTCGGTGCGGGATTTGGTGGGGAGTGGCGCGGGGTTCATGAGGGCGGAGACGGCGGCCATTTCGGCGGCGCCCGCGTAGTGCCGCCATGCTTTGTCGTTGGTGAAGTCGGTGCGGAGCAGGTCGTAGGTGCTGAGGGCGAGCTTGAAGTCGCGCAGCATGAAGGCGTAGTCGGCGAGTTTGCGCATCAGGGCTTCGGGCGCGTCCGGGCGGTAAAAGCCTTGGAGCGAGTCGTAGTTGGAGCCTGATGGGCTTTGCGTGGGTGAGGATGAGGTGCGGTTGGAGGAGAAGGGCGTCCAGCGTTTCGAGAGCGACATGAAGCGGCCGGAGATGCCGCGGCGCCGCGACAGAATTTGCTCGTTCCAGGTGACGGTGTTGCGTTCCATCGTGGGGATGATGGATTGTGTGACAAGTTCTCGGACGAAAGTGCGAAGGGCGGTAACGTCTGAATCGAAGAGGTAGGGAGCCGGATCTGTGATGTCGTCTGCGGCTTCTGTGAGAAGTTTTAGTATATTATACATATATTCAGTAAAACAACAGCTTCCAGTTTATTATTCAATACTTCGTTTTTAAGGAGGGATAAATACCTCGCTTCTGAATCTCCGCAAGCTCTTCGGCGGCAGATAACCATTCACAAAGCGGAAGCTTGGTGCTATCATCGTCGGATGGTATGCACTGGTTGCTTTTTAATCTAAGAAGATGACAGTGTAACCCGAAATGCCGCTTCATTTGCTCAAAAAGTGCATTGGACTTTGTGATATCGCTATGTTCTTCATCATGGATGAGAACATAATATCGAAGGAATTCGTTGTTTACCCATTGGGGTAATCTGTGATTTCCAGTGTTGGTACTACCGTATAGTCGCCGTAATTCTTCTATTGGTGAGGGGTTTCTAGAACTTATTGCAATTATGCAAGCTACGGGATGTGCGAATGTTTCATGGGGTGTCATGGGGAGCCCCGAGAGTAGCCTTCGCAAGTATAGCGTGTAGAATGGTGATGTTGAACTGTCCGTGTGCGAAGGTTCATTTCGATGGTTCAGGTAGTCCGAGACTAGGTCGTGTGGCTGCAGCTCAGAATATTGTAGATGACGGTCCACGGCCTCCTCAATCTGCCCAATATCGCCCCCAGTCCTCGAGAAATTTAGTGATGTCCTTCCACCATCTCGATAGCCGTTTGCGCCCTCTAGTCTGACTTCTGTGCTCCTCCTTCCGGGAACTAACGGTACGCCCAAACCATCTGTCATTCCAGTAAATCGTATGCCAAAATTCTCCCAGCTCCTACTTGCGCCGACACTGTCCCTAATGGTAACTTTTCCAGGTACAGATTCCCCAAAGGGTCTGAGCAACTCCAAAAGCCCCCCAGTGAACCCCTTTGCTTTTACTATTTCCTCCGTATCTGCCGACGCCACTATAGCTACATGAGGCACAAAGGACCGTAATATTAGGTTTCTCGGTTCATCTGGCCTACCTGTCGGCGGGTTTGCGGGAGACCGAGTTCCATTTGCTCTTGGGCCAGGAGAAAATATAGAGCCAGGGATGGCTTGTGCGAGTGGAGTGGCAGTACCTGAGCTAGGGCGGGATGACGGGAGTGATGCGGTCGAGGCGAACAGCGAGGAGAGCGAAGGATTAGAACGCCTATAGGGCAGGCTAGCTATAGAGGAGCTGGGCGACTGTCTCGGCTTAGGTAAGACTATTGAGGACTGCAAATCGGCGTACTGGGCGGGTTTAAAAGGCGATGCATCTTGCGAAGGCGTCATGGGAGCCTTCGACGAGGGACCCGGCTGGGAGGATATGTGCGCGCGAATGCTAAGGGACAGCTCATGGATCGTGACGATGGGAAGATCCCGGTGGGAGGGGGTTGAGGGCGGTAATAATGGGAACTGGCGAGTTATTGGTTAGGTGTTGAGCTGGAAGTTGAAAATGACGAAGACCGTAGCAAACGCCGACCTGCACCAGAATTTGACCATGTGCCATCTTCCCTGCTATACAACCTCCCTTTACGAGTGAATTAAAGAGACTTTCACACTCGTTTCTTCAAAATACTTCTTCACCACCACTCTAGACAAATAAAGTGTGCGGCGTAAATAATACAGGGTGTGGTAATCCCTCATTTAGGCACTCTCACATGAATGACTCTTCGCCTTTGTTCACGCCTTTTCCTCTCTTCTTTTCTTCGCCGTGAGCTCATCTCACATCTTCCTTTTTCAGCTCCCCCACCCTTTTTTTGTGCGTCAAAACATATCTTATTCAGCCATTCTCGCTGTATGTCCTTGCAAAGGCGCCCAAGTCCTACTTCACGAGACGAACAAACTTCAAAACGGCGGAAGGTCGAACATCAAGCTCCGCCCAAAATATATCCACGCAGAGCTATGACTACAAATTTGAATTCTCAAACTCTCGAGCTCACTGAAGTTGAGACTACCCTGCGCCAGCTGTTGTTGGATGTAGCCGAATATATAGACCGCACGTCCGTGCCTGAACCCGTTGACCCCCAAGTGAAGGTATCAGATGAGCTCGTAAAAGCTAAAATCGAGCTTCGCTTTACTGGAGGATGGGTTCGGGACAAGCTGCTCGGCGTAGGCAGCCACGATATTGATGTTGCTATCAACAAGATGACTGGCTTCCAATTCGGGCTAAAAATGAGAGAATACCTCGAGATCCCTGGAAATCCAGAGAAATACGGAATAGCCCCAGCCTCGTCCAGTACTAAAGCCAACGCGAATGGAAAGGGTAGAGACATCGGGCACGGTCTGTATAAGATCGAGGCAAACCCGGAGAAGTCAAAACACCTTGAAACAGTCACGACCAAAATTCTAGGCTTAGATATCGACCTTGTGAACCTTCGGAAAGAAACGTATACCGAAGACAGCCGTAACCCTCAGATGGAATTTGGAACGCCGGAGGAGGACGCAATGAGGCGCGATGCCACTGTTAATGCCATGTTCTATAACCTTGAAACATGTGCTATTGAAGATTTCACGGGTCGTGGCTTCCAAGACATGCAACTAAAGATTATTCGAACCCCTTTGGAACCATATCAAACATTCAAAGACGATCCTCTAAGAGTTTTGAGATTGATCCGATTCGCAAGTAGACTGTACTACAGCATCGACCCTGATACGGAGAAAGCGATGGAAAACGAAGACATAAAAAGCGCCTTAAAATTAAAGATTAGTCGTGAGAGAGTTGGTATCGAGATAGAGAAGATGCTCAAGGGACCAGATCCACACAGGGCTCTAGCGCTCATCGATCGGCTTGGTCTCTACGACACTATCTTCACAGACCCAACGAAAGAGATATCGTACAAGCCCGATATTTCCTGCATAAAAACCGCATATGACTGCGTTTTCGAGCTTTTGCGGTCTACCAGTGATCAAGAAACTCTCTCTGTAATATCATCAACCCTTCTCAGAAACTTTGACGAGAAATATCTAGCCTGGATTGCCGCCGCATTGGTTCCATGGGCCGACGCTCCATTACCCAATCCTCCTAAAAAGGGCGGCAAAATAACTTACACTGCCCAACTAGTCGCTCGCGAGGGTATCAAGGCCCCCAATAAGATCTCTGACGTGATTACATCTTCGGTGGAACATTCCGAAAATATTCGAGCTTTGAAGGACCGATGCGTGACTCAGCTGAAGTATCCACATCGACGACAGGAAGGTGAGGATGCCACGGCAAGAGACACACTAGGTGTGGCAATCCGGCGCTGGGGTCAAACGTGGAGGAGCCAAGTTCTATTCTCCTTGCTATATGAGGTCTCGCTTGGATCAATTCCAAAAGACAGTGAGTATTTGACCTTAAATGTATTTCATTCGTTTCTAACCTCATCACGTAGCGGTTATTTCGTCTTATGCCACCTTCCTCTCTCAATTAGCTAAGCTTGACGTTCTCGAGGCGTATAAATATAAACCCTTAGTCACAGGCACAGAGTTAGCAAGCGCTCTCTCAACGCCCCCAGGACCATGGATGAAAGATGCGCTGGAAGTGGTAATGGCCTGGCAACTCCGGCACCCCGAGGTCAAAGACCGAGCCGCTGCAATCGAAGCAGTGAAAGCACACAACGAGGCTAAACTCCAAGGCGAGACTAAACGTGAGGAAAAGAACAGTGAGCTCCCTGCCCGTCTCGCCACTCATTTCTTGCAGCTTACCATCCGCCCTCTGTTCACCTCCTCACAGAAACAGCTTCATCCAAATCTCACAGCGGCGGGTCGTAAAGCCACACGACCCAAGCCCCACAAAACGCTCAATTTCGATGAGTCCGTCAAAGAGCCTTGGAAGGATCCACACTATGGATGGACCTTAGACCTCCTTCGTTGGGTACTTCGTATGCTAGACTCCAAAGGTGTTGAAGCGAATTGGGGTCTCATAGTTCCGCCCATTCTAAAAATGCTTGATGATATAGAAACGGCATGGAAAGCTGCGGGATGCGAATTACTGACAATGCTATTGAATATCACTCCACCTACACTACTAGCAAGAACTGGGCTTGGAAATGTATTCGAGGAAGCACTCATGCCATGTTTAACCTATCTACCATCCTTAACCCCAGAAAACGAGTCCGTCATGCTACTAGACAAGACTTACCCGGCTTTACTGGCACTAGCGAACGTAATGTTCCCTCCCCCCTCGGCTTCCACCACAATATCCACTCCCCCCCGACCCTCCACCACCAAGAAGGCAGAAGAGAACCCCCGAACGTGCGAGAAATTCCTCGACACGCTCCTGCGCCAAGGCATCCTCGCCGGCTTCGCGCACGCAGGCGAGCACGTCCGCATCGCCGAGGTGCTGCTCAAGCACCTCGTCCCGCTGCTCGAGGCCATGCAGATCAGCTCCGTCAAGCATCTCAAGCACATCCTTCCCCTGCTCTCGAACGTGCTCGCCGAGCCGCTCGGCCCTGCCTATCCGCCGCTGCTGCACGCGGCTGCGAAGGCGGTGCAGGCGGTGCAGCTGAATGCGTGGCCGAGGATCGCGGTGCATAGAGGAGAGGTGCTGCGGGGGGTTACGGTTTGCTGGATTAGGATTTGTGAGCTGGGTCAGCGGGGAGGGCAGGAGGCGGTGGAGTTGGAGGCGGTGAAGCAGGAGCTCAGGACGTGTGTTGAGATGCTGGCGGCGGTGCTGAAGGAGGATCAGGATGCGGATCTGCAAAAGGAAGCTGCGATGTTGGTCGAGGCTGATGGGCGGCTGAGTGGGCTGCTTGATGTTGTTATGGAGGCTTGAGGGACTAAGAAATTGATGTACTTCGTGGAGACGGGTCATTATGAGATCGGGTGCTTTTGGGTGATGGACGACGGACGCATTTTGCACTTGCATTGGAGTCTGGCCTGAATCATAAAATTATAGAGCGTATTTGTAGATCATTTTAAAAGTTCTTCGGAGTGACACCTCACTAACACTACCTTCATTCATTCGTTTACACGTAAAGGTGTCAATCTGCCTAAAAGTACCGTTATTCTCTAAACTGAGAGAGGTCTTGCAAGCGGTTTATACAACTTCCATTCTCGTTTTCCAGACCTCAGCTATTTCAAGATTTGAATCGCCTCGAAGAGATACTCAATGGGGCCAGTACCGCCTAGTCCTCCAGCTCACCCAGCTTACCCATCAACAAAGCATCCACTTTCTCGCCCTTCTTCATGGAACCCTTCCCGGCCGGCATGCACAAAAGCGCATTTGCGCCCTTGAAACTCCCGATCCTCGAGCTGCGCTGTCCGCCAGTGCTGCTAGCATACAGCAAACCGTCTTTCTTCGTAATAACCAAAGAGCGGTGATATTCCGGTCGTTGTGGATCCAATCGAATCTCGTCATCCAGCGTAACCTTGACTTGCGGTAAGCCAACCGGCGTGATACCAGAGGCCTGGTGCAGCGATGGGAGCACAAAAAGATGGAACGTCACAACAGCGGAAGCAGGGTTGCCAGGCAGAGAGAAGATTGCCTTTGTGACGCGCTCGCCCGCGTCGTCCTTCACGGGCACGGTGGCAAAGGTGGTGGGCTTGCCAGGCTTCATGTTCACGCGGCCGAAGTGGATAGCACCACCGAGCGAGCGCTCGATGGTCGGTTTGAGCAGGTCCAGCTCGCCCATCGACACGCCGCCGCTGGTGATCACGACGTCGACTTTGCGGAATGCATCGCGCAGCGTTTCTTCTAGAGCTCCAGGCCTGGGATTGGTTAGCTGTGATTAATAAGAGACGGGGAAGGGCTGGCTACTTGTCTGATACGATACCGAGATCGACCGCTTGGAACCTGTGGCTCCGGACGGCTGTGATTAGTGTCGGCCTATTGGTATCTCGAACTTCTCCCAGTTTCAAGGGCCCGGGCCTGTCATGCGGAATAATTTCGTCGCCAGTGCTAAGCACGCCAACAACAGGTCTCCGGTAAGTTGCCACTTCTGTGGTACCCACAGAAGCCAGGAGGCCGAATTCTCCTCCGATCACTGTAATTCCTTCTCCTTTCTTCATGATGAGATCACCGGCCTGGACATCACTGCCAATCTCTCTAACATTCTCGCCGCGCTTGATTTGGTCGGTGAGGATTTCTACCTCTTTCTCCTCCTTGTCATCATTGGTCTTAGTCCTGAGAACTGTGTCTTCTACCATAACCACTGCATCTGCACCTGGAGGTAGTGGGGCTCCTGTCGTTATACGGGCTATCTGGCCTTCTTCTAGAGGCGTTATTTCTCCAGCTTGAGCGTGAGATACGAGAGCCACTGGGTAAATGCCTTTTAGGAAACAGCCTGATTCTGGGAATTTTACCTGCCAGTCCGTAAGCTTTAATACAAACTTACTGTCATTGAGATAGCAGCTAGTAAGCCGTTTAGAAGTGGAAAATGAGAGCTTAGAGAAACACAGCAGTGGCATTGCGTAGGGGAAGCTTTTTCGTTGGTACAACGTGACATGATAGTGGAGATATCCAAAATGCCTTGACAAAGACTTACCGCATAGCCATCAACGATGCTTGCACGAAAAGCTGGTACAGACTCCGCAGCTTTTACATCTTCCGCTAGCACAGATCCACCCAGAGCCATGTCGACGGGTACTCTTTGAATCTTTGGTTTAGGTGTATGCTCCGAGATGAGCTTCAATGCATCACTCACGGACAGCATAGGATACGGAGACGACCGGTATCTGCGTGAAGGGCCTGCACTTGGGTCATTCGATTGCGGGCGAGATTCAGGATCCGTATGGGCCCTAGGACCTCCATGTTCATGCCCATGACCGTGTCCATGACCGTGACCATGGTGGTGGTGCCCGTGCCCTGCATGTGCTCCTGAAAATTGTATCAGTCTTTAACGAAATTCGCTATCATTTTGGACAATGCAAGAACAATGTCATCCTAAAATGGCTTTAAATAAGCTCTTTCGAATGATGCCTCCAAAAGATGGTTGGAGAAGAGAAATTTAATAGAATAGAAGTACCTTCTGATTTTGATGATATCACAGACGCTGCACCGGATTGGATGCCAGCATCTGCTTCCAGCTTCTTGACACCTCCAACATGAATGGCACGCGAATCAGCACCAGCTGCTTGTATGCAAGCGTGTGGCAATAATTTGAGGACTGCCTCTAAATTCTCTTTGGCGCCTTTTGGGGATCCGGGCAGCGTTAGTATTAGAGTCTTCTTCCGTACACCAGCAACAGGCCTCGACATAAGGGCAACTAGAAGCCATCAGCACGTCCACAGACTGAAGGACAGGTAAAGAAACCATACACGGAGTAACCGATAACGAGGCAGCTAGCATTCCATGACTGAGCAAGTATTAGGTTAACGAAGAGCTTAAGGTTGATTTAATCACAATACTCACACTAGCCCTGGTGCATGTCTGTGTATAAGGGGTAACACAGCCTTTTTGCTCTGCTGTTAGCCATATTTGATTTGAATGTAAGCAGACACAGCAGTTTTACCTCTGGGGTGCTATCTTTGACAGCGAACCCAGTGCCACCACTGCTAATGATTAAATTGACAGCATCCTCACCATCCGTCCACCGCGTTACGAATCTCTGAATTTCAAGAACGTCGTCTGGAATTATCTGCGTAACTGATACCTCCCATTGGTCATTCCCTACAGTTTCGAAGACATCTTGGAGAATTGCCGTGCATTTATCCGAAGAGGGATTTTGCGATGCAGTCTCCGAGACAATCAGTATGGCGGCTCTGAACTTGCTGGTGTTCATGTTCGAGGGTGGGGGAAGAAATGGTGGGGGGTGACCCGAGATGACCGAAATCGCGCAACGGCTATCCACACGCTTTTTTGTGGTGTTCGAAGCCAATTTACCATCGTCATATTTTCGCGCAGTTAGTTAAGCCCAGTAATCTCTGAATCACAGTATCACTTAGGGTACAAAATATCAGCCGCGATAGAATAACGGTTGTATTTCGGATCTCTGGTCATGATACATGGATGCTACAAGAAACTATTTACAGACTGAACCTATGCTTCTTTAGAGTACTAGCATATATTGTGCCTCGCCCTAAATCTGACTGCTTTACGCAGACGAAGTCTACCTGGAACCCTCATCCCCAGGCGACCAAGGCTGAGCCAACTTTAACATTCTCTGGTGTGCTCTATCCTGCACTTCGTACAAATCTAGGCCTCTTCAATCAAATTCTGGAGCATTCCCAGATACCAGTAGCCCAATGATAAGTCCAAACAGTCCGAGGACAGAGCTAAAAATCTCAATAACCAGGATTTTGACAAATCTGATAACACTGATGTTAGTACCATCCACCATGTTTCACCATAGAATCAGATGTGCATTACAAGCTTGGGTCTGAAGCATCAGCCAATGCTGCACTGCTGCCGTTGATTCCAACCGAGACACCACACACTAGATTGCACATTCCCACGGTTATACCCGCCCAGAACAACGCATAGCCGGTGTAGAAGTTACTGCCTGAATAAATGTTTTCCGGGGGAACGGCCTTAAGTTTGGAGGAGAAAACAATCGCCATGATGACACCGTAGATGGCGACGACTTCGCAGAAGATGATGGATATCAGATTCTTCGTCCTTATCCGAGGAGCTTTAACACCTCCGCCGAGAATGGAGACTCCAGTCGTGAATATTCCCCTTCAACAGCTTCCATTAGTAACAGAGCCATGTTTGAAGGTTGATGCAGATGTGCATACCATGCTGCTCCGACTACAGATAACCCGATACATAGCCCAATGCCCATGTCCGCCCACGCGTAAGGTGAAACACTCTCAAGGAATTGGCCGACCTGAGAGACACTGTCAGTTACAATCCAGAAGGATTCATTGGGTAGTACACACGTTGAAAGCTTCACCCTCGCCATTAAAAAGCATATCTAGCTTTCAATCAGTAGCTGCCTATCGTCGTGAACCCTTTCAACTCACAAAGCCCTATAACACCCAAGGCCAGCGTCGAACCGCCCACGCCATATTGGAGAACCATCTTGGATAGATATTCTCAAGGAAGATCGAAATGTAAGGAGTTTGACTGGGCTGGAGCTCCCTTGGTGATAGAAGTTGATGGTGCGGATCGTGCCGCTGTTACCTCAGCGAGCTCAGACGTGATTTTTTTTGGCTAGCGTCGGAATAATAGCTACGCCGTTTCCTTCTTGCAAAATCACGTCTGAGAGCCTTTAGCGAGATTTGTTAAAAATGTAAGTAAAATCCGTAAAACGGATATTGCGGATATCTAATTTATTTATTCACATAACGCGTTATTATTACCAAGAGTTTATACATTATTTTTAAGACTTAGGGCTTCTAAATAGTATGAATTTTATAATATGGCTATTACTCAGTCCTGACATTAATTTCGTCAAAGTTAAAAAACGCGGTTGTTAAAAGCGTAAGCACATATTATATCTTATTAAATAGTCTGCTAATATTGATAAAACTATGCAGATATGTAGATATCTACTACTTAAAGCTATTGCAACACCTAGTAGGTGCTATAGTTGGGTCCTTCCTTGAAAATATCCTCCCGTGGCTCGGAGTGCCTCTGCTACTACTAGGGGGTAAACTTTGGGCAGATCTTCGTGCAGAGCTTCGTGCAGAGCTTTAGTAGAGCTTCGTGCAGAGCTTTAGTAGAGCTTCGTGCAGAGCTTTAGTAGAGCTTCGTGCAGAGCTTCGTGCAGAGCCTCGTGCAGAGCCTCGTGTAGAGCCTTG